>Ga0307513_10000006_pt1 | contig 470848 bp, 416 predicted proteins | sample 15_EM_MG_FD_202174 | JGI IMG/M metagenome (GOLD analysis project Ga0307513, IMG submission 202174) | Populus trichocarpa ectomycorrhiza microbial communities from riparian zone in the Pacific Northwest, United States - 15_EM | ecosystem: Host-associated > Plants > Roots > Unclassified...
TCGCAAAGTAGCGCAGGATTTGGCGTACTTTTGCTTCGCTGAGTTTGGAACGTCTGAAATACCGATTTTTCTGAATCACCATAGGAACTTAGCTCATCTGTTGATGAACTTTGCTTCCTAAGCCCCATTTTTAATAGCTGTCCCCGCCCGATCTGTAAGGGCTAGAGCAACTTTCTATTTACATTTTCAGGATGCCGCCGCACCCTGCTTCACCAGCTCAAGCGCCTCCCGGAACGCCGGATGCTCCGCCGTGCGCAGTCATTCCAAGGCGACCATCTCGGTGATCCCGCTTACGCCCACCATGGCGGGAACCAGGCAGCCGTTCCGGTTCATGGCTGTTCTGGCAAACGCGGCTTCTCCAGGATCACCATCGCAATGCCACCCAATATGGCCAGTGAAGCCAGCACCAGGCGCAGCGTGATCGCCTCCCCAAGAAAAGCAACGCCGCCCAGGGCGGCAATCACCGGAACACTCAGCTGCACCGTTGCTGCACTGGTGGCTTTCAGGGCCGGCAAGGCCGTGTACCAGATGGCGTAACCCAGCGCAGAGGTCAATGCACCCGATGCAAGCGCATACCCGAAGCCGGCGGTATCCACGGACGCCTGCCCTAGCATCAACACGCTCAATGCAGCTGCGATCGGCGCTGCACGCAGGAAATTACCCGCTGTGACCCGAGTCGGGTCGCCCTGCCCCCTGCCGCGCAGGGAATAAACACCCCAGGCCACCCCGGAACCCAGCATCAGCAAGGAGCCCGCCAGCGGCGGCGCCGAGAACCCGGGCAGCAACAGGCCAGCCAGTCCGCCCAGCGCCAGAACGAGTCCGAGCAGCTGCAGCTTGCGAAACCGCTCGCCTGACCAGACACCGTGACCGATCATCGTGGCCTGAACAGCACCGAACAACAACAGCGCACCACTCGCGGCCGGCAGGCTCAGGTAAGCAAAAGAAAACCCGGCGGCATACGCGAACAGGGCCAGGGCCGACAGCCAGTTACCGCCACCCCCGGCCGTGCCGTTTCTTGCCCGCATCACCAGCCAAAGGGTCAATGCGCCCGACACCAGGCGGATGGTGGTGAAACTGGCTGCGTCCATTCCACTGTCTTTGAGCGCTGCCCGGCAGAGCAATGAATTGCCTGCAAACGCCATCATGGCGAGAAATGTCAGGGCGGCCACGCGTGCAGGAACCATGACGCATCTTAGCGATGGATGGCACTCATGCTGAAGGAACAACTACCGGGTTGGAACCCGGGCAGCCTCCTAGGCAACGCCCGGTTTCACCAGCGCCAGCACCTCCCGGAACGCCGGATGCTCCGCCGTGCGCAGCCATTCGAAGGCCACCATCTCGGTGGTCACCAGCTCGGCACCGGCGCCGGCCAGGCGGTCAAAGGCGGCGTCGCGGTTGCGCTCGGTGCGCGAGCTGCAGGCATCGGTGACGACCCAGACCTCGAACTCTTCCTCCAGCAGGCCCAGCGCTGTCTGCATCAGGCAGACATGGGCTTCGCAGCCGGCGATGACGATGGTGCCCCTGCCCTCTTCCTCAGGCGGCGCGGCTTTTTGCAGGTGTTTGGGCAGGCTGCGGGCATTGCCTCCGGCGGGCGCCTTGCGCACAGGCGGCCGCAGCCAGTCGGCCAGGCCGTCGTCCAGCGCATTGAAATGCATCTTCGCCAGCGTCTTGCCGCCGGCCGCTTCAATGACCGCCTGGAGCTCGGGCACATTGGGGCCCAGCCCATCAGGGTTTTGTACCGTGCCCCAGACGGGCAGGTCGAGCAGCTTCGCCATGCGCGCCAGGCGCAAGGCATTGGCAAGCACGAGCTCATTTTCAAATATGGCGGGCATCAAGCGAGCCTGGTAGTCCACCAGCACGAGTTGGGAGTCATCGGCATCAAGCAACATGGAGAGTCCAGAGAGTTTTAGTTTGAAGATCAGTGCAGTGAGCAGGCCGCTGCCGCGCAAACGCAGGCGCCTCCTGCCTTAAAGCGGTGGCGATGACGGCTGTTGCGGCTGCACCGGCAGCTCCGCGAATTTCAGCAAGCGGGTCGCAAGCAGCGTTTCTGCCAGAAAGCACAGCAGCGCCAGCAGAAAGCAGAACACCCCAGAGAGAAAACTCACCGTGGCGATTTTCAGGATGGGCAGGTCGCTGGTTTCGCCGAGGAACAACAAGACAATGGTCAGCCCGATCAGGATGGCGCAAAACGTCAGCAATGCCAGGCAACCGTTGACGAGCCAGCCGCGGTGCCTGAGTTCCCCCAGCTCTGCGTACATTTTTTTCGCCCTGCTTTCTTCGACGCCGCCCGCCTCCAGCCTGTTTTCCAGAAAGCGTGCGCGGTCGATGATGCGCGCCAGGCGCCCGGCCACGGCGGCAATCATGCCGGAGACGGCCGTCAGCAGAAACACCGGCGCCACCGCCAGCTGTATGCCGTGGGTCACCGTGGCAAGGTCAGACGCAAAGTTCATCGAGAGGGCTCCGGCTCATCATGGGGAAGACGGCATTTTGTCATGCGCCCGCCGGTCCGGTCTGCCAGTTCATGGGAGGCCGGGCTGCGTTGTGTAACGCTTCTGGCAGTTCTCGCAGAAAAAGCTGCGCCTCTTGGTCAGGCCCAGGTGTCCCCTGGAGAGCGGAATGACGCAGCGCGGGCAGACACTTCGGGTGTGCACCAGCCAGTGCTGCCTCAACACAAACGCCTTTTTCCAGTCCAGGAATTCGAAGCTGTATTGCCGTGCCTGCTCCACCAGCGCGCGCAGCTTCGGTGCGGGAAGCGCTCCTACGGTCGACAGCGGATGCACCCGGATGCGAAACAGTACTTCGTTCTTGATGATGTTGCCCACGCCCGAAAACACCGTCTGGTCCAGCAGTGCATCGCAGACCAGCGTGCCGGGCATGGCGCGCAATTTTTTTCGCGCCGCGGCAGCATCCCATTGATCGGACATGACGTCCGCGCTCCAGTCGTACACCGAATCGAGCGGCCCTTCGACGTAGCGGACCGAGCAGGTGTAGAAATTCATTTCGCTGCCGTCTGAAAACCCCAGGCTCAGCCGTGCCGGGCTGTCCTTGCGTTCATTGATGCGATAGGTGCCGAACATCAGGAAATGAATGCGCAGGGAAAAATCTGCAAACTCAATCAGGAAATGTTTCCCCCAGCTGCGGACGGCAACGATGCGCCGGCCGACCAGCCTGGCCTTGTCGATCGTGGTGTTGCCTTCGGCCGAGCGTATGGTTTTGCCGGCAAAACCGGCGGCCAGTTCCACGGCAATGACAAGGGAGGGGCCTTCAGGCATGTACTTTCCTCAGCGTGCTGCCCGGGGGCATTCCCGGCGCAGAAAGATGATGCGGCCCCTGCCTGCGTCTTGCTGTCTCCGCATGTCCCGTCCTTGCGCCGGTCCCCTCCCGGGGCGCTTACACACCGCCTCCTACGTGAATGTCGTCTCTGTCTGACATCCATCGGGCCCAAGCTGCTCCACACTGCTTGCTCAAGCACCCCTACCGGCCCTGGCTGGCCATCCAAAGGATTTCCGCATGCTGCCCAACCGAGAGGGACAACGCGTTCCCGACATCACCTTCAAGATCCGCCGGGACAACCAGTGGGCCGAGGTTTCCAGCGCAGACCTGTTCAAGGGCAAGACGGTGGCCCTGTTCGCGCTGCCGGGCGCCTACACGCCGACCTGTTCCTCCGAACACCTGCCCGGCTTCAACCGGCTGGCCCCCGTGTTCAAGTCCCACGGAGTGGACGACATCATTTGCCTGTCGGTCAACGATCCCTTCGTGATGAACGAATGGGCCGCCGCCCAGGAGGCGGACAACCTGACCTTGATCCCCGACGGCAACGGCCAGTTCACCGAAGGCATGGGCATGCTGGTCGATAAAAGCGACCTGGGCTTTGGCAAGCGGTCCTGGCGCTATTCCATGCTGGTCGAGGACGGCATCGTCCGGAAAATGTTCATCGAGCCGGAGAAGGAAGGTGACCCCTTCGAGGTCTCCGGCGCCGAAACCCTGCTGCACTACCTGGACCCGGAGGCGCCGCTACCGGAACCGGTGACGATTTTCACCAAACCCGGCTGCCCGTTCTGCGCTCGGGCCAAGACCCTGCTTGACGACGCGCTGCTCCCGTATGAAGAAATCACCCTCGGCAAGGGCATCACCTCGCGCACCCTGCAGGCCGTGGCCGGTGCCGGCACAGCTCCACAGGTGTTCATTGCCGGGCGCAAAATCGGTGGTTCCGAAGCCCTGCAAGCCTGGTTGGCCGACAGGGACGTAGCCCTGGTACAAGCCTGAGCCGCCTTTGCTGCAGTGACCACGTGCCTCCCAGCCTGCGCCACATGCCTGCGCCGCGCGCAAGCCAAGCCGGTGATAGGATATTTGAGTTGCCCTCCCTGACCTTGAGTGAAGAGTTATGACACCACCCAACACCCCTTCCCCCCACACTTCACAACCCGGTCAGGAGCTGCTCCGCGAGGAGGCTGCGCGCTACGCGCTGCTGCGCCGCATTGCGCCTGCCATTCGCCACCACATGGCGGGCACGTTGCAACCCATAGGCATGATTTCCGCCATCCTGGAGAGGCGCCTGCAAGCACCCGCGCCCGACCTGGCCGTGCTGCGTGACAACAGCAAGTCGATCAGCACACTGTCGCGTTCGGCCGCCGGCGGCTGCATGAACCTGATCACCTGGGTCGTGCCCAAGGAAAACGGCATCATCTCGCTGGAAGCCGGCGTGGAAGAAGCGCTGGGCATGCTTGCCACCGACCTGGCCTTTCGCGGCTTTACGGTGGCCAACAGGATCAACGCGCCAGAGGTGAATACGTCCATCTTCGCGCTGAGAACCGTGTTCACCGCCTGCCTGATTGCCTTGACCGATGCAGCCCAGGCGCCAGCCAGCGTGGTGCTCAGCAATCAGCCTTCCGATGGCCAGACCCGGGTCTGCATCACCATCACCAGCGGCGAGGGTGAGAGCGAAGCCGGGTTCGATGGAGCACGTACCTACCGTGCGCTGGGATGGGACGATGTGCAGGCGCTTGCGGCAGCTGAAAAGGTCAGCATTAGCTACAGCGCCAACCATGCCGACATGCTGTTCAGCGAAATCGAACAAGCCCTTGTCACCGGCTGAAGTCTGGTATTTGCTCCTGTTTTGATAGCTGACTGCGCCCGGCTGAAAAGGGCTGAAGGCCTTTTTCCCTCATAAGTTCCGCCAACACTGCCCGCGCAGACGCCCATGCCGGGCAGCAGTGGGTATGCTTCCAGGCATGAAGGCCATCTACATCGCCCACCCGCTTCCATGAACAAAAGCGGAATCCTTCTTCACATCGCCGGCCTGTGGCTGCTCTCGACACTGGACGCCTCCGGCAAATGGCTGGTCATGGCCGGCGTGCCGGTGCTGATGGTGGCCTGGGTGCGTTACGCGGTGCACACCGCGCTGATGACGGCCGTGGTGCTGCCTACACGCGGCAAGGCTATGTTTAAGACCAAGTCACTGCCCCGCCAGCTGCTGCGCGGCCTGCTGATGATCACCACCACTGTTCTGTTTTTTTCAGTGCTGGGCCGGCTGCCACTGGCGGAAGGCACGGCCATCAACTTCATGGCGCCGCTCTTCCTGATGGCCATGGCGCCCTGGCTGCTGCACGAGCCGCACCGTCTGCACCGCTGGCTGGGCGTGCTGGCCGGTTTCGCCGGCATGCTGATCGTGGTGCGGCCCGGCGCGCAGCTGGACCCGCTCGGTGTGGCGCTGGGCCTGGCCACGGCGCTGGCTTTCGCCTTCTTCCAGGTTGCCACGCGCCGCGTGGCGCACGACGACCCGCTCACCACCAACTACTACGGCGGCCTGTTCGGCACCATCGCCCTGACGCTGGCCCTGCCCTGGTTCTGGAACACCCCGGACCTGAACCCCTGGCAGTGGCTGCTGCTGCTGTCCACCGGCATCACGGGTTTCCTCGGCCACTGGCTGCAGGCTGCGGCCTACCGCAGAAGCCCGGCCACCCTGCTCGCCCCCTTCAGCTACCTGCAGATCGTGGCCGCCGCCACACTGGGCTGGCTGGTGTTCGGCCAGGCACCGGGCCGGACCACCGCACTGGGAATGGCCCTGATCTGCCTGGCCGGGCTGGGCGTGGTGCTGTGTGAAACGCGCATGGCCGCGGTGCAGTACAGGGAGCAGCCGCCCCGGCAACTGTAGCCGGCAGAAGCGCCTAGAGCGGCAGGTCGGCTTTTTTCAGCGTGCGCAGTACGAAGCTGGATTTGCTGTGGCGTATGCCCTTGATCTTGTAGAGCCGCTCACGCAACAGGCGCTCATAGTCCTGGGTGCCGCTGACGGCAATGCGCAGCAGGTAGTCGTAGTCACCCGACACCAGGTAGGCCTCGATCACCTCGGGAATCTTCGCCAGCGTTTCGCCGAACTTTTCCAGCGTGTTGTCGGAGTGGCTGTCCAGAGTCACCTGCACCAGCACCGTGTCGCTGAGGTCCAGCGCCGCGGCATTGATGCGCACGGTGTAACCCTCGATGACACCCGACTCTTCCATCTTCTTGATGCGGCTCCAGCACGGCGTGTGGCTCAGGCCCACGGCCTGGCCGATCTCCTGCAGGCTGGCGCGCGCATTGGCCTGCAGCACTTGCAGTATTTTCCGGTCCATCTTGTCCATGAAGTATTATTTCCTTCGTTTTCTGGTTAACGAAGGAATTATTACTGAATTGAGCGGCAATCTGGAAAAATACAGAAGCACTTTCTCCGGCACAAGACGGATACTTCTTTCTGGCAAACGGATTTACCGATACGTGTTGCAAGGCAGACGCACCAGCGGATTACCGTCCGCTGGTGCGTTTGGGCATGTCCGGCATGAACTGCCGGTCAGGCGCGCCATGACATCCGGGCTCAGCCGAACTTGCGCAGTGCATCGAGCGCCAGGCCGGTGCCTATGCTGCCGAACAGGTCACCTTCGGCGCGGCGCGCCTGCGGCAGCAGCGCCGCAATACGTTCGCGCAGCAGCGGCACGCTGCTCGAGCCTCCGGTAAAAAACACCGTGTCCACCGCGTCCGCGTGCACACCCGCATCGCGCAGCAGGCCCGTCACGCTGCGCTCCACCGTACCGACCAGCGCCCCGATGGCGGCATCGAAATCCGCACGCTGCAGCAGCAGGGTTTCGCCCGGGCTGATGCGGCCCAGGTCCAGTTGCACCTGGGGCGCGCCGGAGAGCGCAATCTTCGCTTCTTCCACCTGCATGGCCAGCCAGTGGCCGGCGCGCCCGCTCACCAGGTTTTGCAGGCGCTCCAGTTTGCCTTTCTCCTCCGCTTCGCGGTGCAGCTCGCCGATCTGCGACCACGCCTGCCGGGTGTAGGCGAAGTTGATCGTGTGCCAGGTCGCCAGATTGAAGTACAGCGAGGACGGCATCTGCAGGCCGCTTTTGAGCTGGCTGCCCAGGCCCAGCAGCGGCATGACGCTGGCCAGGCTCAGGTACTTGTCGAAGTCGGTGCCACCTATGTGCACGCCGCCGCTGGCCAGGATGTCGTCCTTGCGCTCTGCCCTGCCCGCCCGTTCGGGCGCCAGGCGAACCAGCGCAAAGTCCGAAGTGCCGCCGCCGATGTCGACCACCAGCACCAGTTCTTCCTGCGTGACCTGCGACTCGTAGTCGAACGCCGCGGCAATCGGCTCGTACTGGAAGGCAATCTCGCGCAGGCCCACGGCGCGGGCGATGTCGGCCAGTGTGTTTTCCGCCTGGCGGTCGGCGGCAGCGTCGCCGTCGACAAAAAAGACCGGCCGTCCCAGCACGGCACGGGAGAATGCACGGTCCGCCGCGAGTTCGGCGCGGCGCTTGAGTTCACCGATGAACTGCGCGAGCAACTCGCGAAACGGCAGCGCACGGCCGGCCACCTCGGTCTGCTCGTCGATCAGCGAGGTGCCGAGCAGGCTCTTGAGCGAGCGCATCAGGCGCCCTTCGTCGCCGGCCAGGTAGTCGGCCAGCGCCGCGCGGCCGTAACTGGTGTGCCCGTCCTCGGCATGGAAGAACACGACCGAAGGCAGGGTCGGTTTGCCGCCCTCGAGCGGCAGCAGCACCGCACGGCCTGCGCCCGAAGCGGAGCTGCAGCCCGCAGTGGAATTCGAAGTCCCGAAGTCGATGCCGCAGGCATCGGGCAGGACGGGGAAGCTGCCCGCCATCAGGGCTTGAGAAAGCCGCCGTCGGCCCAGGCCGTGGCGCTGGCCCGGCTCAGCTTGAAGGCCGGTGCCACGCGCTGTTGCGCGAGCTGTTCGCCGGCCTCGTCATGCGCGGTCAGCACGGCAGAAGGGTTGTCTTCGTCGGGCTCGATGTTCAGCGACACGGTGACCCGTGCACCGCACGAACTCACTTTCACGCTCTGGTGCAGCGTGGCATGCAGTTGCTGCTCATGGCGGCGGACAAACTCGGAAGCGGTTTTCACCAGCGTGCTGAAGGCCTGGCCATCGAGCGGTTTGGGATTTTTCTTGTCGCGCCCCATGGTCCACGGGCCGACCAGTGCAGGCTCGGGCTCGCCGTCTTTGACCATGGCCACCGCCCAGCCGTCGTCGTCTTCGTTCTTGATGACACGTGCGGTCCAGCCGTCACCGCACCACAGGCGCGGCTGCTGCACAGGGGTATCGGGGTCGGTCTCGAAAGAAGAGGAGGAAGAAGAAGCGTCGGGCGAGGTGTCGGCGATATCGGTCACTGGGATCCGTTTCGGTCAGAAAAAAAGCGCTGCGAGGCGCCAGGGGTCGTGGCTCATTTTACCCGCCGGCCTCCTGTGCACCGCGCCTGGCCCGGTGGCCGTTCCGCCTTGCAGAATACGCCCCACTCGTAAACCTTGATGACACCTGCGCAGCAGCCCGATACGCTCGACGCTTCAGATGATTTGCAACTTTTCCGGAGAACTTTCATGACCAACCGCCGCGCGTTTATTGCCAGCACCACTGCCGCCGTGGCCGGTGCGGCCCTGCCCTCCTGGGTCCGCGCACAAGCCTATCCTTCGCGCCCCATCAAGTACATCTGCCCCTGGCCGGCAGGCGGCTCGACCGACGCCGTCATCCGCTCGCTGGCCGAAAGCGCCGGCAAGACCCTGGGCCAGACCATCATTGTCGAAAACAAGCCCGGCGCCGGCGGCATGCTGGGTGCCAACGAGATGATGAGTGCCAAACCCGACGGCTACACGCTCACGCAATTGCCGCACGGCGTGTTCCGCATACCGCACATGCAGAAGGTGCAATACGACCCGCTCAAGGATTTCACCTGGATCGCCTGCCTGACCGGCTACACGTTCGGGCTGGTGGTGCCTGCCGATTCGCCCATCAAGAGCATCAAGGAGCTGGTGGCCTACGCCAAGGCCAACCCCGAAAAATTCACCTATGGCTCCACCGGCACCGGCACCAGCCCGCACCTGGCGGTCGAAGAGTTCGCGCAGCGCGCCGGCATCAAGCTCACGCATATTCCTTTCAAGGGCAATGCCGACAACATGCAGGCCATCCTGGGCGGCCACGTGATGGCCGCCAGCGACGCCACCGGCTGGGGCCCGCATGTGGAATCGGGCAAGTTGCGCCTGCTGGCCACCTACGGCAGCAAACGCACCAAGCGCTGGCCCAACGTGCCGACGCTGACCGAGCTGGGCTACGACACCGTGTCGGACTCGCCATTCGGCGTGTGCGGCCCCAAGGGCATGGACCCGGCCATCGTCGCCACCCTGCATGAAGCTTTCAGGAAAACGCTGAACGACCCGGCCGTGCTGGCGACCTTCGACAAGTACGACCAGTCGGTGATCTACATGAACACCGCGCAATACACCAGGTTCGCCCGCGAGACCTTTGCGGCTGAAAAAGCCACGATTGAACGGCTGGGTTTGACCAACAAAGGTTGACACCGAACCATGGGGTGTTGCATGCACCGCCCCATGGCAAGCCGGCAGCGCCTGTTTCGTGGGCAAACTGATGCAGGCCGCGGCTGGCAAGGCTTTGACGGCTTTTTCGCGTGCTTATCCACAGATTCGTGCACAGGATGCGTGGGCAACCCGGCTCCCGCGTTTGTGGGAGGCTAGGCGCAAAACAGGGCCGGACCCGCTGCGCCGCCGCTTTTTTTTATTTTTTTCCAGACCTTTTCCTGACTGCTTGTCCCCGGCATGGCCTGGGGCAAGACGCGCATGGGCAAAGCCCCGCGCGCTCCCTGCGCTATGCTCTCGGCCTACCCCTTCACTGGTGCCGACATGAGCCTCAAACCTTTCCACATCCTTCCCGCCGCATTGGTGGCGACCACGCTTTTGCTGACTGCCTGTGGCGATGCGCCCGGCACCGGCGCCACAGCCAAAGCCGGCACCACCCCGGTCTCCACTGCCGCGATTGCCGCCGAGGCCAAAGGTTTTACTGCCGGCTCGGCCATGAGTGCACGCACGGTGTATGTGTTTTTCGATGCCCAGTGCCCGCACTGCACCGCGCTGTGGCTGGCCGCCAAACCCCTGAAGTCACAGGCCAAATTTGTCTGGATTCCCGTGGGCCTGCTGAATGCATCCAGCACCGCCCAGGGCGCCACCCTGCTGGCCGCCAAAGACCCGGTGGCGGCGATGGATGAGCACGAAGCGTCCATGCAGGCCAAAGGCGGCGGCATCAGCGCCGGCAGCGACATCGCCGCACAAAAAGAAATGGTGGCCAAAAACACCGCGCTGCTGACCCGCCTGGGTTTTGCGTCGATTCCGACCATTGTCGGCACGCACGCACAAAGCGGCGCGCTGGTCACGCAGGAAGGCTCCATGCCGACCGCGGCACTGGCCGCACTGCTCGGGCTGCAGGTGCCCGCGGCGCAATAAACAGCTTTCTTTCGAAGAAAAACAACCACATGCCCAATAGCCGCGGGCATAGTTGGCTCTCTTTTTGATAGCTGACTGGCCTGCTGTCCGGCAGCGCCTAGAAGAGCACGCGGCTGCGGATGGTGCCCGGCACACCGGCCAGCTTGGCCAGCGCCATGTCGGAATGGGCGGCGTCGATGTCGATCACCACATAACCGATGGCTTCGTTGGTCTGCAGGAACTGCGACGCGATGTTGATGTTGTTGTCCGAGAACACGCGGTTGATTTCGGCCAGCACACCGGGCACGTTGCGGTGGATGTGCAGCAGGCGGTGCTTGCCCGGGTGCGCCGGCAACGCCACCTCGGGAAAGTTGACCGACGAGGTCGAGGTTCCGTTGTCGCTGTACTTGACCAGCTTTTCCGCCACCTCGACGCCGATGTTTTCCTGCGCCTCCATGGTGGAGCCGCCGACATGCGGTGTCAGGATCACGTTGTCCAGTCCGCGCAGCGGCGACTCGAACACGTCCTTGTTGCTGCGCGGCTCGACGGGGAAAACGTCGATCGCCGCACCGAGCAGTTTTTTGGTGCGCAGCGCTTCGGCCAGGGCTTCGATCTCGACCACCGTGCCGCGCGAGGCATTGATCAGCACGCTGCCGGGCTTCATCGCGGCGATTTCCGCAGCGCCCATCATCCACTGGGTGGCGGCCGTTTCGGGCACATGCAGGCTGACCACGTCCGACTGCGCCAGCAGGTCGGTGAGCTTGCCGGCCTGGCGTGCATTGCCCAGCGGCAGCTTGGTGACCACGTCGAAAAACACGACTTGCATGCCCAGCGCTTCGGCCAGCACCGACAGCTGCGTGCCGATGGAGCCGTAACCGACGATGCCCAGCGTCTTGCCGCGAATCTCGAACGCATTTTCAGCCGACTTCTGCCAACCGCCGCGGTGTGCCACCGCGCTTTTCTCGGGCACGCCGCGCAGCAGCAAAATGGCTTCAGCCAGCACCAGTTCGGCCACCGAGCGGGTGTTGGAAAACGGCGCATTGAACACCGCCACGCCGCGCTCGCGCGCCGCATTCAGGTCCACCTGGTTGGTGCCGATGCAGAAGCAGCCGACGGCCGCGAGCTTGCTCGCGTGGGCAAACACATCGGCGGCGAGCTGGGTGCGCGAGCGGATGCCGACAAAGTGGGCGTCGGCGATTTTTTTCTTCAACTCCTCGCCCTCCAGGGCGCCGGCCAGGGCTTCGATCTGCGTGTAGCCCGCTGCCTGGAGAACCTGCACGGCGGAGGGATGAATGCCCTCCAGCAGGAGAAACTTGATCTTGTTCTTGTCGGTCGAGGTTTTGCTCATGGCGCTCAGGCGGGTTGTAGAGCACCGAAGTATGACCCAAGGCGTTGGCGCCGGCCTTCAGCGCCGGTTTTGACCGCACGAAAAAAGGGTTCAATCGACCGGCGCGGGGGCTTCCCGCGCCAGGGCCTGGCCCCGGGTCGTGAACTGCGCCAGCGCCACGCCCACCAAGGTCAGCGCCGCACCGGCCAGCTTGATGGCGGTGTACTGCTCGCCCGCAAACAGCCAGGCCACGAGGCCGGCCACCGGAGGCATCAAATACATCAGCGGCGCCGTGCGGGCCACACCGCGCACCGCGTTGATCCAGCCCCAGACCAGCCAGCCGAGGAAGGCCGACACCGTGACCGACCAGACCAGGCTGGCCCACACTGCCAACGAGGCTTCTCCCCAGGGCGCGGACAGGCCGGCCGGCAGCGAAAACAGCAACACCGGAATGCTGCCGAGCAAGGTGGCGTAGGCCATGGTCGCCACGCCGCCGTGGCGCTCGATCAGCGGCTTGGCGGCCACGGTGTACCAGGAGAAAAAACTCGCTGCGACCAGCAGGAACAGGTCGCCCCCGGTGGCACGCCAGTTGCCGCCCAGCAGCTTGTCGGACAAAAAGATCAGCACACCGACAAAGGCCACCGCCACGCCGCCAATCTGCGCCTTGTGCAATTGCTCCACACCCATGAAGCGCAGGATCAGCAAGGTGAAGATGGGCCCGCAGGCAAGGATCAGCGAGCTGGAAAACGCGGTGGACCAGTGGATGCCGTAGGTCACCATGCCCACGTGCAGGAAGTGCCCTGCCACGCCGAGCCGCGCCAGCTGCCAGAACTCCTGGCGCGTGACGCGCGGGAAGTGCGTACCAAAACGCCAGGCCAGCAGGGCCAGCGCACACAGCGGCATGATCAGGTAGCGGGCAAACAGGAAACCACCGGGGCCCACCACATTGAACACAAACTTCTGCAGGGAAAAGTTGATGCCCCAGATCACGACCAGCACCAGGGCCGCCGCCAGGGCGATGGAAGCCCGGCGGAGTTTTTTCTGTTCAGGGGTCATCGCGCCGTATTCAGTAAAAAGTAACAATCAAATGGGCCGTAAGCCCAATGGATACGGGCACAAGGAGCTATCATTTTTGAAGCATAGCAGCTTCCGGCCGGTCTTGCCGGCTGCGCCCACCGGCCCGCCGCCGGTGCATCAGAAATTGCTGCCGACCAGCTCTTCCAGCCGGGCCGGATCCACCGGCTTGGTGAAATGGTGGTCAAACCCGGCTTCCTGCGCCTTGCGTTTGTCGTCGGCCTGGCCCCAGCCGGTGAGGGCCACGATGACGGGGACCGGCTCCTGGGCAAGCAGGCGAATCCGGCGGCAGGCTTCGTAGCCGTCCATGTGCGGCATGCCGATGTCGAGAAAAATCATGTCCGGCCTGAAGCTCGCGGCCGCCGCTATCGCTTCGGCGCCGTCGTGGGCAATGCGCACCTCGTGGCCCATCATGCCCAGCAGGCTTGCCAGCGTGAAGGCGGCGTCCTTGTTGTCGTCGGTCACCAGGATGCGGCGCGGCTTGAAGGGTGCAGCACGGGCCTGGACCGCGTCCAGGCTCGAACCGGGGTCTGCAGCGGGCCTAGCTACTGCCTGCGCCACCCCGGCCACCGGTAGCCGGACAACGAAGCAGCTGCCCGGGCCGTCGCTCCGGCTTTCGGCGCGTATGCTGCCGCCGTGCATCTCGATGATTTTGCGCACCAGCGTCAGGCCGATGCCCAGGCCGCCCTGCGCCTGCGGCATGGATGGGCTACCTTCGCCCTGGACAAACATGTCGAAGATCCGGCTGCCCAGGTGCGCCGGAACGCCGATGCCGCTGTCCTCGACGCTGACCGTCACACCCTGTGCGTCGGCCACGGTGCGCAAGGCCACCGAGCCGCCGTCGGGCGTGTATTTCGCCGCGTTGTTGAGCAGGTTGGTGAAGGCCTGCGAAAGGCGCACCAGGTCGGCATCCACCAGCAGGGAATCGTCCGGCAACGTGGCCTGGAAGCTGTGCTGCCGCCCGGCGATCAGCGGCCGGCTGGTTTCCACCGCGCTGCGCAGGGCATCGGCCAGGCTGATCCTTTCGAGGCGCAGCTCGAGCTTGCCCCGGCTGATGCGGTTGACATCCAGCAGGTCGTCGACCAGGCGTGTCATGTGCGCAATCTGGCGGTCCATGATGGCGCGGGTTTCTTCCAGCTCCAGCGGTGCGGCACCGCCCCGGCGCAGGATTTCCACACTGTTGCGCAGCGGCGCCAGCGGGTTGCGCAGCTCGTGGGCCAGCATCGCCAGGAACTCGTCCTTCATCCGGCTCATGTGCTCCGCTTCGCTGCGCGCGGCGCGTTCGCTGTCCAGCAGCTTTTCCCTTTCTTCGGCGGCCTGCCGGGCCACTTCGTAGAGCCGGGCGTTGTCGATGGACACCCCGGCCTGCGCCGCGATGCCGGTCACCAGCCTTTCGGCGCGTTCATCGAAAACACCGGCGTCCGGGTGCCCGAAAAACAGGCCCCCAATCACCTCCGCCGAACCCGAGGCCACCGGCACTGCCAGGTAACTCCGGATCAGTGCAGGCTTTTCCGCTCCACGTGCGCCCTGGGTCGGCGCTTCGTACCGGGGGTCCTTCGTCATGTCGTCGAGATGGATCAGGGGCGCGCCGCTGAGGGTGAGGTCAAACAGCGCACCGGCGCGCGGCAGCCCACAGGTGTCGAAGTCCGCCATGGACATGCCCGCCACCGCCTGCAGTGAAAAGCCCTTGCCGCGCCGGGCATCCGTGGAGTAGAAAAAAGCGCCCATCTTCGCGCCGCTGATTTCCGTGGCCGCGTCAATCACGGCCTGCGCCAGCATGCGCACGTCGAGCTTGGCCGTCAGGATGGTGCCTGTCTTGTTGAGCAATTCCAGCACACGGGCTTTTTTCTGCAGGGCGTCTTCGACGCGCCGCTGCTCCGTGATGTCGCGAAAAACCCAGACCCGCCCCACATGACGGCCCTCGACAAACTGCATCTTGGAAGAGCGCTCATAGACCCGGCCGTCGCGCAGCTTGATCAGGTCGAAGCTTTCTGCCGGAGAGGTGCGGTAGATCTCGCGGATGCGGTCGAGAAAGGGCTGCATCCCGTCGATCTGCGGCCCCACAAAGGACAGCAGCCTTTCATGGTCGCGCGAGGCCATGAGTTCTTCGGGAATGCCCCACATCCGCACATACTGCTGGTTGAAGCCCGTGACCTGGGCGTTGTCGTCGGTCACCAGGATACCGTCGCGGCTGGCCTCCAGCGTGGCCCGCATCATCGACAGGGAATAGTCCAGCTCCCTGGTCTTGTCTTCCAGCCCGCTGTGTGCGGTCAGCAGGGCTTGCTCGGCCCGCTGCCTGGCCAGCAGGATGCTCTGGGCATTCTGCATGGCAACCGAGTGCAGCAGGCGGTCTTCTTCATCAGACATGTGTGTCACCGCTTTCAAGCACGCGTTCGGCCAGTGCGGTTCCCTGTACCCGTGCGCGAATCCTGGCATTGGTCGAGGTGTTGGGCAAGCCGTGCAAGCAATAGGTCCATAAGTTGTGGTACTTGCGCTGCTCGCGGTCGGTGATCACGGGCGAGCCGGTGCCCTCAAAATGCGCCAGCGTGTCACGGATGGCCTCCATGTACAGCGCCTCCAGCTCGGGCGTATCGGTGCCTGCACCGCTGCCGGTGATGGCCTCGATCAGGTGCAGGGGCCGGGGAATGCTGCCGATGGGTTCGGTGGGGAGGTGCATGGTGTCTTACTATAAAGAGGCTGGCCCATTGCCCGCGTAGGCAAAAAGCGGATTTTGCCGAAAGCGCCTGGCATCCCGGTGCCGCCACACGCGCCGTGATACAAACTCCCCTCACCCGAAAGGAAGACCTTGAAATTCAAAATGGCTGAAAAGTCGCTTTTTGCCATCCTGCTGCGTTCGCCGTGGTGGATCAGCCTGGCCATCAGTGTCGCGATCGCGCTGGTCGCCAGGGCCCTGCTGCCGCCCCAGTATTTTTTGTTCGGTGCCATGGGCGGTTTCCCCTTCGTGGTGATCGCCGTGATTGCGGCCTGGCGGCAATTCAGTGCGCCCAGCACCGCCCACGTGGCTGCCACGCTGGCGCAGATAGGCGCGATGTCGTGGCGCGATTTTTCTGCCGCCCTGGAGCAAGCGCTGAGCCTGGAGGGTTTCGAGGTGCGGCGCCTGGATGGCGCTGCCGCTGACTTTGAACTGCTCAAGGGCGGCCGCACCGTGCTGCTCAGCGGCAAGCGCTGGAAAGCCGCACGCCTGGGGCTGGAGCCTTTCCAGGCCCTGGAAGCTGCCCGGCGCGCGTGTGATGCCGACAGCAGCATTTGCGTCACCACCGGCGAGGTCACCGCCAACGCACGCCAGTTTGCGGCAGCCCAGCAGATCCGGGTGATCGAGGGCATGGAGCTGGCGCAGTTGCTCCGGCCTGTGCTGGCAACCCGGAAAGTCTGAGAGCAGATGCCGAACGCTCTGTTTTTAGTAGCATACTGTTCCCGCCCTCAAAGGGCTGGCGGCCTGTTTTCCTTGTGAAAATGCAAGAAATCCGGGCCTAGCGCCCTTTGCCGGCCACCGGATAGGCCCTGGCCATCCACAGGTACATCAGGGCGCCGGCCAGCAGGGTTGTGGCAGCGATTTCCAGCGACAGCGTGAACCCTTCGCCCAGCGTGCGGCTGTGCCTGAGCAGCAGCGCTACCAGCGGCGGGCCGGCAATCTGCCCGATGCCGTACATGGCCGTCAGCAAACCCATGTAGCTGGCCGCAGCGGTGGGGCGCAAGCGCCGCACTTCCTGCATCGCAAAAAAGGTGATGGCGGTGAACGGAATGCCCAGCAGCAGGCTGCCGACGGCAAACCCCGCCAGGTTGGGGCTGAATACGCTGGCGGCAATGCCCAGCGCCTGCACCCCGTAGCAGCCTGCCAGCAGGTAGCGGAAATCGCCGGTGGCCGGGATGCGTGTGGCCAGCAGCGCACCTGCGACCACGCCGCCGCCGAAGATGGGCCAGAAAAAGTCGATCCAGACAGAACCCGGCATGGCTTCGCGCGCGATCACCGGCAAAAAGGTGGCGGTGATGATGTAGCCAAAACCCGCCAGCCCGTAGGCCAGGGCCAGTAGCAGCATCTGCTGCCGGCCTGCGCTCGCCTGGCTGCCGGCTGCGCTGGCAGGTGCGCCCGGCACGCTGCCGCCCTGCCCCTCGCAGCGTTCCTGGAAGGTGCGCCAGACAGCCACGGTCAGCACGGCGGCCAGCACGCCGAAAATCAGCCAGCCGGCGGCGGCCGTCCACTGCAATGCCACCATGGCGCTGGCAAACAGCCCGCTTAGCGCAATGCCTGCACCCGGGCCGGCGTACATCACACCGCCCAGCGTTGGCGCGCCCAGCCGGGCCAGCTGCGCCAGGCACCAGCCCGAGGTGTAGACAAACACCAGCGCGCTCGCCACGCCGGCTGCAAAACGCAGCAGCGGCCAGGCGGCCGGCAGGTGCACGGCCATGCCCAGCGTGAGCAAGGTGGTGGCCACCAGGCCGGAGCGCACCCAGGTTGAGGCGGCCACTGCCGGCAGGAAAGGCAGCCGCTTCCAGATCCAGGGCTGGAAAGTACACAGCAGCGCGCCAACCAGGTAGCCGAAATAATTTGCGCTGGCCAGCCAGCTGGCGGAAGGCAGGTCAATCACGCCATCGCTGAGCATCATGGGCAGCAGCGGCGTGAAGGCAAAGCGGCCGATGCCCATCGCCGTGGCCAGCGACAGCATGCCGGCGATGGCAACCGCCCAGCGGCCCACAACAGCCCGGCTCACGGTTGGGTGCCTGTGGCTGCGTTTTGCGTCAGTGCGATGCGGCGGCGCAGGCGCGCGACAGCTTCGGCGTCGCCGCCTTTTTCTGCCACTTGCAATTGCACGCCCAGCCAGGCCAGCAAAGGCCGGCGCCAGCCCTGGCTGGAGGCGGTGTCCACCGCCTGCTGCAGCAGCGCCGGGCTGGCTCGGCCGGCGCGGAATATCACGCCGGCAGCCACCAGTTGCGACAGCGGGTCTGCGATGCCCTTCACGGCCCCCACATCTGCACCAGCGGCTGCCGCGGCACGCTGCGATGCGGGCAGCAAGGCAAGGTCCTGCGGCTGCAAACGGCCTTCGAGGTAATCGGCATAGGCGCGCTCTGCGGCCGGCGCATCGGGCCGCAGCGGCTCAAACCCGGCGCAGGGCTCCAGCACCAGGCTGGCGACGCGGCTGGCGCAGCGCAGGAGTTCTGCGCGCGCCATCAGGTCGGTGCGGCCGGTGCTGGAGAGTTCGCTGCGTACGCGGCCGAACTCCATTGCCTCGACACGGGAATTGCCCTCCAGGTAGGCAGCGACGGCCCGCTCCATGGAATTTTTGGCTTCCATTTGCCAGTCGGGGGCCTTGGGGCCGCTGCTGCAGGCAGCCAGCGACAGCAGTAGCAGGACAGGCAAGGCGCGTGAAAATAAACTCATGGCAGCTTGATCTCCGTGTCGCGGGCAAACGGCCATTTGCGGTTGATCTCGTTGATCAGGCCGTCCACCTTGCGCAGGCTGGACTCAACCTCGGCGCGCAGCGCCCCCAGGTCGTCGGTGGCGGCCCGGGCATTGGCGCCCACGGCCTGGGCATCGACCAGCACTGCATCGACTTTTTTCAGGCTGGTACGCGCTTCGCCGAGCAGGGTGTTGAGTTGCACCACGGTCGCGCGGGCTTCGGGCATCACGCCGTTGGCGCCGAACACCTGGGTGTCGGTCTTGGCGGCCAGGCCATCGAGCTTGGTCAGCAGCGCATTGGTGCGGTCCAGCGTGGCAATCAGCTTTTTGGCTTCGGCGTCATTGCCCAGCAGCACGTTCAGTGCCCCGCCCGGGCCATTGAGCCTTTCCGTCAGCTTCTGCAGGTTGCCCATGCTGGTGCCGATCGCGCCTTCGCTGGCGGTCAGGGTGTTGAGGTTCTCCAGCAGTTCCTTGGCCGCAGCCACCAGTTTGGGCACCTCGGCCCCGGTGTCGCCGCGCAGCACCTCGCGCACCGCGCCGTCGGGCAACAGCGGGTCTTTCAGCATGCCGGTGTAGGCGCGGATGTTGGTGCTGCCCACCAGGCCGCGCACGAGCGTGAACACGCTGGATGTGCGCAGCCAGTGCGCGTCCTTGGTCGGCACATCGACGATGATGCGCGCCTTGCCGTCCTCGGCCAGCTCGATCCTGCGCACGCGGCCGATCGGGAAACCCGCAAACGTCATGTCCATGCCGACCACCACGCCTTCGGAATCGTCGGACAGCAGCACCAGTTTTTGCGTGGCCTCAAACGCGCCGCGCGCATAAAGCAGATAGAGCGCCGAGCCAACCACCAGCACGGTCATGAAGACCAGCAGCAGCAGCGCCTTGAACTCGAGGTTGGCGACAGGCGGCATGGCCACGGGATCGCCGGGCGGAGGCGTTTCCGGTGGCGTGGGCGGGGAGGCTTGGGGTTCACTCATGGCTTGTAGAGGTTCATGGTTGGGGCCGGTTGTTCAGTAGTAGTTGCCCACCAGGGACACCACTTCGATGACCAGGATGACGGCAAACATGCGGACCAGCATGCGCAGCTCGGCACTGACGCGAAAGCGCTGTTCTGCCGCGTCGTACAGGGCCGAGGCCATGGGGATCAGCGATACGGCCAGGCTGAAAAACAGGGTCTTCAGCACAAAGATCAGGGTCACGTCGGGGTTGAACACCTGGCCGAAAAGCCGGGTGTACACCGCCACGCCAGACAGCGTGAAACCATAACTGGCCAGGTAGGCCATCACCAGAGCCACCACACAACTCAGCGCGGCCAGCGTCACGGTGGAAAAAATGCCTGCCGTCACACGCGGCAGCACTTCCTGGCGGATCGGGTCCAGTCCACGCCGCTGCAGGGCATCGAGCGTGCCCTGCTGGCGCAGTTGCGACAATTCCACGCCGCTGGCAATGGCGCAGCGCAGCGCGACAAACATGGCGGCCGTCAGTGGGATCAGCTCCAGCACCAGCACACGGATCACCACCTGCAGCGCGTACTGCGACAGGCCATAGCTGAGTGCAGTGACGATCACGATGCGCGTGATGACCACCGTGATCAGCGCACACATGAGTGTGAAGCCCAGCAAATTGGGCGCGGTGTTGAGATAGATATGGCGCGCCAGCACCCGGCGGTTGTCGCTGCCGTAACTCGACGGAGAAAGTGCCAGCACGAGGATCAGCGCGCCGAGATGGACCAGGCGCCACCAGCCCACCAGCCAGTTCCGCGCCTTGTGGTTTATTTCTGCCAGCGTGCCTTGCCGGCCAGACAAGGAAATCATGCGGCCATGATAACTGCGCTGTGCACGGCGGGCGTCAGGCCAGGGGGCCTGCTTCAAGCGGCAGCGAGCCGTTGGGAATGCCGTCGGACAGCTTGAGCTGTTCGGCCCTGCGGGCGACCTGTTCACGGTCGCCATGCCACAGCGCGCCGATATAGGCACGGTACGCCGGGTGCCAGCCGGCGGCCTCTTCCAGCGCGGCCACCGAGCCACCGGCCAGCGTGAGGCTTTGCACATGCGCCGCCACTTCGGTGGCCAGGGTGCAGGCGGTGTTGATCACCTTGTCGACGTCATCGTCCCGGGGGCTCAGTGCAGCCACCCCGAACAGGGAAAAGACCTCTGCAAGCGCCGCCTCGGAGGCGGCGTCAAAAGTCTCCACGCCGGTGGCCGGGTCCAGCGTTCTCTCGGCGGGAAAGGCAGCCTGCCCGGCGGCGGCCATCAATTGCTCGCGAAACTGTGCACTCATGCGTGTGATCTTCCGTGTTCGTGCTTCGCGCCACCGAAAGCGGCAGCGACGCCTGAAAGTTTAGGGCATGTGCGGCATGGAGGCCCGTGCCCCGGCAGGCCGGCCCACCAGCGCCCGGCAGTAGTCCAGAAAATCGTTCATCTCGGTGGCCTTGTCGAAAACGGCATCGGCCCGCAGCGCCAGGCATTTGCGGCGTATCTCTTCGCTGAGCTGGCCGCTCAGCACCACCACATGCTGGTCAGGCCGGCGCGTGGTGCACCAGTTCAGCGCCCCCACACCGCTGCCCTGCCGCAGGTGCAGGTCGACCACCGCAAGATCCCAGGCGCCGTCGTTGGACGAAAGCCAGTTCGTCGCGGAAACTTCGTTGTCGGCATAAAACAGCACGTCGACCCCGGGTATCTCCCGCAGGGCCTCGAGAATCATCCGCCTCAGGACCACATCGTCTTCGATGACAAACACCTTCAGGGATTGGCGCCCTGTCCTGCCGCCCGCTTCGGAGGGCCTGCTCATGGGCCCTTCCGCCGGACCCGCGCATCGCCCGGAAAGGCCGGGCGGTGGGTATCCGTTTTAGTCATGCAACCTCGATCGACACTGGCATGCCTTGAGTCTGGACAGCTGCCATGCGCCTGAAAATACCTTTAAACATCAAAATCCTGTAGGACAAACCAGCTTTTGCGCCGTGCGGGCCTGTGAAATCACCCCGACCGGGCGTCGCCGGACAACACCCTCTCATGACTGGTGCGCAGCCCTTCCCAGAACGGCCTGGCCGATGACCGACAGCAGGAAATCGATGTCGGCCGGTTTGACGACATGGTGGTCAAAGCCGGCCTTCTGTGAGCGCAGCCGGCTTTCGGCCTCGCCATAACCTGTCAGGGCAATCAGCAGGGCATCCTGCGTCTGGGGCAGCCTGCGCAGCTGCTGCGCCACCTCAAAACCGTTCATCCCCGGCAGGCCGATGTCGAGGATGACAACCGCAGGCATGAACTGCCTGGCCATGGCCAGCGCCGATTCACCGTCGGTGGCAATCTTTGCCACATAACCTTCCGACTCCAGCAACACCTTCATGGTATCGGCCGAAGCCAGCAGATCGTCCACCACCAGGACACGCACCGACCCGATGGGACGCAAAGCCCTGGCGGCCGGCTTGGCCGGTGCCAGCGGAAGGTCTGCCGGGGTGGCCACACGCGCCGGCAGGTAGACGGAAATTTCAGCGCCCTGCTCCGGCCCATCGCTGAACGCGCGGACCTTCCCGCCGTGAAGTTCCACCAGATGCTTGACCAGGGTGAGTCCTATGCCCAGGCCGCCGTGGGGCCGGTCCAGCGCCTGGTCGCCTTGGGCAAACAGGTCAAACACATGCGGCAGGAAGTCCGGCGCGATACCCTGGCCGTTATCCTTGACTGCAATACACAGTTCCTGCCCCGTCAGCCCGGCGGTCAGGCAGATCAGCCCACGCTGCGGCGTGAACTTCGAGGCGTTGTTGAGCAAATTGGAAAGCACCTGGGACAGCCGGACCATGTCGCCGTCGATCACAATGGTTTCCTCGGGGAGGTGGAGCGACAGCTCCTGCTCGCGCGCAGTAATCAGCGGTTCGCTCGCTTCCACGGCACGCTCGAAAAGTGCCGACAGTGACAACCGTTCCGTCTTCACACTGACCTTGCCGCGGGCGATTCGCGAGACATCCAGCAGGTCATCGACCATGCGGGACATGTGGTCCACCTGGCGCCCGATGACATCCCTTGCCCAGATCAGGGTGGGATCCTGTAGCGCGGTACCGTGCAGGATGCGCACTGCGTTGCTGATCGGTGCCAGCGGATTGCGCAGCTCGTGGGCCAGCATGGCGAGAAATTCATTTTTCCGTGCATCGGCTTCCTGAACCAGGGAATAGAGCCGCGCATTTTCCATCGCGATGGACGCCCTGCTGACCACCTCGTTGATCAGGGACATCCGGGTGCCTTCAAACTGCTTGCGCTGGCCGAACAGCAGCAGCGCACCCAGGGGCTGCTCCCCGGCGAAGAGGGGGCAGACCGCCGTCTGCTCGATGCTTTCCGGCAAGGCCAGCACGCCATTACCGCGCATCACGGTGGCCCGCTTCTCCCACACCACCAGGGGTGACACCAGTTCCACCTTCCGGGAATTCATCGCGGAGCGTATGGCCTGCGCCGCCAGCGGATGGGGCTTGCGCCGCTGCGTCGGGCCAGACCCGGGAAGCGACGGCAAGGCCAGCACGGAGTCCTGGATGGCGGTGCAGCTGAGTTCCCCATGGGTATCCACCAGCGCCACCGCCGCCAGGTGGGCCAGCGACGGCAGGGCAATCTGGAACAGTGTGCGAACCGTATCGTCGGTATCGAGCGAGCGCGACAACAGGCGGCTGGCCTCGGACAGGTAATTGGCCCAACGGATGGTTTCCTCCGCCGCGGCGCGGGCCGCTTCCGAACGGGCCAGTGCTTCGCGCTCCGCCATCTGGGCCTGAAGCTGGCGGTTCATGCGGTACAGGTCGACAAACACCTTCACTTTGGAACGCAGGATTTCCGGCACCACGGGCGTTGAGATGTAGTCAACGGCGCCCAATGCATAACCCTGGATGGTCTGCAGTTCATCAACATAGGCGGTGATGAACAGCAGCGGCGTCTGCGCAGTCTTCTTGTACTGGCGGATCAGCTTGGCGGTCTCCAGGCCGTCAATGTCGGGCATGTTGACGTCCAGCAAAATGACCGCGAACTCCATTTTCAGGATCAGCCGCAGGGCCTCCTTGCCTGAACGGGCATGAACCACATTCTGGTTGAGCTCCTCGAGGACGCTGCCGAATACCACATGCTTTTCCGACAGGTCGTCCACCACCAGGATGTTGGCCTTGTACTCGCCGTTGCCCTGCGGCATTTCCGCCGGGGCGAGCACGGCACTCATTGGGGCAACCATGCGCGCAGCACCGCCAGCAGGTCCTCGGTGTTGACGGGCTTGGACAGGTAGTCCCACGCGCCGGCTTCAATGCATTTTTCGCGGTCGCCCTTCATGGCTTTGGCGGTGACGGCAATCATGGGCAGGTTTCTGCCGGCCGGCAGCTTGCGGATGGCCTCCATGGTGGCCATGCCATCCATCTCGGGCATCATGATGTCCATCAGCACCAGCTTGACCTCGGGATCACTGGCGACCCGCGCAATCGCGTCGCGCCCGTTGTCGGCCCACACGATGTCCATGGACTCTTCTTCCAGCACGGTGGCCAGCGCAAAAATATTGCGCATGTCATCGTCCACGATGAGCACACGCTTGCCGGCCAGGGACTTGTTCGACTCGTGCAGGTTTTTCAGCAAGGCATGTTTCTGCCCGGACAGGCGGGCCGGACTGATGTGAAGCGCGTGGATCGCCAGATCCAGCAGCTTCGGCACAGAGCGCGCTTCCCGCACATTGACCTCGTTGCGGGCATGCCAGGCATGGGAATCTTCCGCATCAATGAGCCCATCGCGGTAGACCACCAGCGGCAACGGCCCCAGCGAGGAGCGCGCGGCCAGTACCTCGCACCAGGACGCCATGCCTTCGTCCATGGACGGCTCATCGGTGACCAGGCAATCGAAGTCACCTGCCCTGAGCAAGCGGACGACGTCACTGCCCGAAGTGGCCGTCACGGTGCTGACGCGCTCATCCTCCAGGTAGGCGCTGACCTGCCGGGAGATACCGGCATCACGCAGATACAGCAGCACATTCCTGCCGGCCTGAGTGACATACAGATGCAGTTGCTCCAGCATGTGGTCGAGGATCTCCTTTTCAGCAATCGGCTTGCCGACGAATGCAAAAGCACCGGACCGGTAGGCCCGCTCCATGGAATCATCCGTGGAGATCACGCAGACGGGGATATGCCGTACCCCCATGTCCTGTTTGAGCCTGTCCAGCACACGCCAGCCGTCCATGTCGGGCAGGTACATGTCCAGCGTGATGGCCGAAGGCATGAACTGGGTGGCCAGTGTCAGCGCACCGGCTCCCCGCGACGTGACCAGGCCCTTGAAGCCCTTGTCGCGCGCAGCATCGAGCAGGAAACTGGCGAAGGCCAGGTCATTTTCAACGATGAGCAGTATCTGGTCACCGGGCTGGATATTCTGGCGGTCGTCCAGCGCCTCATCCTCCGGCGTCTCCAGTTCCTCCCCGGACTGCGGAAGCACAGCAGGCCGGGCAAGCAGTTCCGGGATCTCGGCCCTGGGTTCGGTCAGCGTAGCGAGCTTGCGCACGGCACGCGTCGTCGCGAAATTGAACGGCAGGTAGAGTACAAAGCTGCTTCCCTCGCCAGGCGCGCTGGACAGCCGGATCTCACCCCCCAGCAGCCTGGAGAGTTCCCGGCTGATGGCCAGGCCCAGGCCGGTGCCGCCGTATTTGCGGGAGGTAGAGCCGTCTGCCTGCTGGAAGGCCTCAAAGATGATCTGCTGCTTGTCGGATGAAATGCCGATGCCGGTGTCACTGACGGTGAAGGCAATGACCTGCTGGGCGCGATTGAGTTCATCGTGGTCAGGATTCCAGCCCGAGTAGGCCTCTTCTATCGAAAGCGCCACGTGCCCCTGGTGCGTGAACTTGAACGCATTGGACAGCAGGTTCTTGAGGATCTGCTGGAGCCGCTTCAGGTCGGTGATCATGGACGTCGGCAGCTCGGCACCGGTAGTGATCAGGAATTCGACATTCTTCGCTTCAGCCACATGGCGGAAAGTACGCTCCACATACTGCTGGAGGTCGGACAGGCGGATCTCGCTGATATCGACCACCACGGTACCCGACTCGATCTTGGAGAGATCAAGAATGTCGTTGATGAGCATCAGCAGGTCGTTGCCCGAGGAGTGGATGGTCTTGGCAAATTCAACCTGCTTGGGCCGCAGGTTGCCCTCCTGGTTCTTGCAAAGCTGGTCGGACAGGATCAGCAGACTGTTCAGCGGGGTGCGCAACTCGTGCGACATGTTGGCCAGGAACTCTGATTTGTATTTCGACGTCAGCGAGAGCTGCTTGGCCTTTTCTTCCAGCGCCTGGCGTGCCTGCTCGACCTCCTGGTTCTTGCGCTCGACCTCGTGGTTCTGGTGCGCCAGCAGCCTGGCTTTTTCCTGCAGTTCCTCGTTGGTCTGCTGCAGTTCCTGCTGGCGGCTCTGCAGTTCCTGCGCCAGGGACTGGGACTGCGTCAGCAAGTCCTCGGTACGCATGTTGGCCTCGATCGTGTTGATCACGATGCCGATACTTTCCGTCAACTGGTCCAGGAAAGCCTGGTGCGCAGGATTGAACCGTTCGAGCGACGCCAGCTCTACCACGCCCCTGACCTGCCCCTCGAAAATAATCGGCAGGACCAGAATGTTCAGCGGTGCCACCTCGGTCAGGCCGGAAGAAATTTTGAGGCTGTCGGGCATCGACGAGGTCAGCAGAATTTTCTGCTTGTCGTAGGCGCACTGGCCCACCAGGCCCTGGCCCATGTCGACTTCCTTGCCATAGGCGCCCTGGCCCTGCGAAGCGTAACTGGCCATGAGACGCAGGCGCGGCTTGTCGTGGGTGTAGCGCAGCACATAAAACTCTGCCTGCTGCGCACCAACAACAGGTGCCAGCTCCGAAAGAATCAGGTGGCCCACCGCCACCAGGTCCTTCTGGCCCTGCAGCATGCGGCTGAACTTGGCCAGGTTGGTCTTGAGCCAGTCCTGCTCGGTATTGACCTGGGTCGTGTCCTTGAGGTTGCGGATCATCTCGTTGATGGTGTCCTTCAGCGCAGCCACCTCGCCCAGCGCTTCCACCGTGATGGAGCGGGTCAGGTCACCCTGCGTCACGGCTGTCGCCACCTCGGCGATCGCGCGCACCTGGGTGGTCAGATTGGCCGCGAGCTGGTTGACGTTTTCCGTCAGGCCCTTCCATGTGCCCGAGGCACCCGGCACCTTGGCCTGTCCGCCCAGCTTGCCCTCCACGCCCACTTCGCGCGCCACCGTCGTCACCTGGTCGGCAAAGGTCGCCAGCGTGTCCGTCATGCCGTTGATGGTGTCTGCCAGCGCGGCAATTTCGCCTTTGGCCTCCACCGTGAGCTTGCGCCCCAGGTCGCCGTTGGCCACGGCGGTCACCACACGCGCAATACCGCGCACCTGGCTGGTCAGGTTACCGGCCATGAAGTTCACGTTGTCGGTCAAGTCCTTCCAGGTACCCGCCACGCCCTGCACATCGGCCTGGCCACCCAGCTTGCCTTCGGTACCCACTTCGCGCGCCACCCGTGTCACCTCGGACGCGAAAGAGCGTAGCTGGTCCACCATGGTGTTGATGGTGTTCTTCAGTTCAAGAATCTCGCCCTTCACGTCCACTGTGATCTTTTTCGACAGGTCACCGGCCGCCACAGCTTTGGTCACGTCGGCGATGTTGCGCACCTGGCTGGTCAGGTTGCCGGCCATGAAGTTCACGTTGTCGGTCAAATCCTTCCACGTGCCGGCCACACCCTGCACGTCGGCCTGCCCGCCCAGCTTGCCTTCGGTACCCACTTCGCGCGCCACCCGCGTCACTTCCGAAGCGAAAGAGCGCAGCTGGTCCACCATGGTGTTGATGGTGTTCTTGAGCTCAAGAATCTCGCCCTTCACGTCCACCGTGATCTTCTTGGACAAGTCGCCTGCCGCCACGGCCGTCGTCACCTCGGCAATATTGCGCACCTGGCCGGTCAGGTTCGACCCCATGGAGTTGACCGAGTCGGTCAAGTCCTTCCAGGTACCCGCCACACCCTGCACATCGGCCTGCCCGCCGAGCTTGCCTTCGGTACCCACCTCGCGCGCCACCCGCGTGACCTCCGAGGCAAACGATGAAAGCTGGTCCACCATGGTATTGATGGTGTTCTTGAGTTCGAGAATTTCGCCTTTCACGTCCACCGTGATCTTCTTGGACAAGTCGCCTGCCGCCACCGCGGTCGTCACTTCGGCAATGTTGCGCACCTGGCCGGTCAGGTTGGAGCCCATGGAATTGACCGAATCGGTCAAGTCCTTCCAGGTACCGGCCACACCCTGCACGTCGGCCTGCCCGCCGAGCTTGCCTTCGGTACCCACCTCGCGTGCCACCCGCGTGACCTCCGAGGCAAACGAAGACAGCTGGTCCACCATGGTATTGATGGTGTTCTTGAGTTCGAGAATCTCGCCCTTCACGTCCACCGTGATCTTCTTGGACAAATCGCCGGCCGCCACAGCCGTCGTCACCTCGGCAATATTGCGCACCTGCGCCGTCAGGTTCGAGCCCATGGAGTTGACCGAATCGGTCAAGTCCTTCCATGTACCGGCCACGCCCTGCACATCGGCCTGCCCGCCCAGCTTGCCTTCGGTACCCACCTCACGCGCCACCCGCGTCACTTCCGACGCGAAGGAGCGTAGCTGGTCCACCATGGTGTTGATGGTGTTCTTGAGTTCGAGAATTTCGCCCTTCACGTCCACCGTGATCTTCTTGGACAAGTCGCCTGCCGCCACGGCTTTGGTCACCTCGGCAATGTTGCGCACCTGGCCGGTCAGGTTGGAGCCCATGGAGTTCACAGAATCGGTCAAGTCCTTCCACGTACCGGCCACACCCTGCACATCAGCCTGGCCACCGAGTTTGCCTTCGGTACCTACCTCGCGCGCCACACGTGTCACTTCTGAAGCGAAGGATCGCAGCTGGTCCACCATGGTGTTGATGGTGTTCTTGAGTTCGAGAATTTCGCCCTTCACATCCACCGTGATCTTTTTCGACAAATCGCCTGCCGCCACCGCGGTCGTCACCTCGGCAATGTTGCGCACCTGCGCGGTCAGGTTCGATCCCATGGAGTTGACCGAATCGGTCAAGTCCTTCCAGGTGCCGGCCACGCCCTGCACATCGGCCTGGCCACCCAGCTTACCTTCGGTACCCACCTCGCGCGCCACACGCGTGACCTCGGCGGAGAAGGTGCCGAGCTGCTCGACCATCTTGTTGATGATCATCGCGGTGCGCAAAAACTCGCCTTCGAGGGCGCGGCCTTCGGCTTCCAGCGCCATGCTTTTGGACAGGTCGCCCTGCGCCACGGCGCCGATCACGCGCGCGACCTCGCTGGTCGGGTGCACCAGATCGGCAATCAGGGAATTGATGGATTCGGCCGACTCACGCCAGAAGCCACTGGCATGGGGCACGCGAGCCCTCTCCCTGAGCTTCCCCTGCTTGCCGACCACGCGGCTCAGGCGAGCCAGTTCCTCCGCCATGCGCACGTTTTCAGCGACCACATCATTGAAAGCATCGGCCAGCTTGCCGGGCAAACCCGTCCAGTCCAGCGGCAAGGCGGCCCTGGCGTCGCCCTTGCGCAGCGCAATCAATGCCGTCAGGAATATCCTGTTCTGCTCTGCGGTGACGTCAGCATCTGCACAGACGCTGTCGATGGCGGCAAGGCTGTCCAGCCAGAAGCCTGTCAACCGCGGTTCCTCCGGCAATGACGACAAGCGCCGGCTTGCCGTCTTGCGCGCCTTGAGCGCCTTGTGTCTGGTAGCCGCGCTGTAGCTGACGGCAGCCAGCTGGTTGAACTCCGCCGCCACCTTGCCGTACAGGCCATCCCACTCGGTGGGCAAACTGGCTTTGGGATCTCCGCGGCGCAAAGCACTGAGGGCTTTGAGCAAGGTCTTGAGTTCGGTATCGCGCTCGATCAAGGGTAGTCTTGCTAATGCCTCCATGGCAGTGTCCCTATGAAGTGGTTGGTCTGCTAACAGCTCGAGAATTTACCGCTCGGCACCGGGCGAAGCAACAGAAACACACGCTTTTTTCACGAGGCTACGCCGCGGTGTTGGCGCGCGCCAGCAAAGGCTTCAACTATAGGAAATGGACTACAAAAAAGGATGCGCCGCTGATCTATATTGAGGAGTTTTGTCCAGAAAGCCGAGGCCCGAAATGCATGGGGCCGCAACAAGGCACTGCCACGCGGCTCGGAAGAGAGCCCCTAAGGCGCGGACTCCACCCTGACATCTATATAAAGATCTTCCAGCGCGCCGGTGTAGCCCTCGAGGGCAAGCAGGCGTGCTGCGGTTTCGGCGCGCTCCCAGTGCACGATGGCCTGCTTTTCCTCAAGAGAGATATCTGAACCTGCGATTTCATCCTGCCGCGTCTTGGCCTGCACCCAGGCCCGGCGCGAGCGGGCGACCTCGGCAGAACTCCCCAACTGCTGGACCAGGGCGTGGTTGTAACGCTGCTCAATGAGGCGGCGCTCCTCTGCCGAAAACTTCTTGCTGTCCATTAACTGGATGCTGTAGTCCATGATCATTCCTCGTTTCCCGGAAATTAGTTTACGAAGCAAGATCCATTCGCGGGTGCAACAACCCGATTTCAAAATGTAAAAATGTTGCGCGATACATGGCGGCCTTTCCCCCCGGGACCAGCAGCAATACACGGCACGAGAAACGAAAGCCCGCGCAACGATCCGGCAGCAGTGAAGCTACGGTTCAGCGCTGGCCCTGCGTGTAGGACGGGGATGAAGTCACGGTAGGTTTTGACAAAGGGAGAAAGCCGGCCCCACCCGTTACAGCGGCAAAAAACAATGCAGCCCATACCCAACGAGCGCAGTATGCTATGTTATTCATAGCAATTAACGCCAACTCCGCAGAGCCGTGGCTCACTGGCCCGGGCAGTTCGCCATCATTTCGCCAAGCCGGACCACCCCACCCGGCGCCCAGGCGGGATTGAACCGGCAGGCGCCTGAGGGAAACAGCATCACCACGGTGGAGCCGAGTAAAAACCGGCCCATTTCGCTGCCCTGCCTGAGGTCAGCAGACGTTGACCCTGCATAGTGCCACTCGCGCACCTCCCTGCTTCTGGGTGGATTGACCACGCCGTGCCACACGGTCGCCATGCTGCCGACGATGGTGGCGCCGACCAGGACCAGGACGAAGGGCCCGCGCGCCGATTCGAAAACGCAGACTACGCGCTCGTTGCGCGCAAACAGCCCAGGTACACCACGTGCGGTGACCGGGTTGACTGAAAACAGCGTACCCGGCACATAAATCATGCGCACCAGCCGTCCGTCGCCCGGCATGTGAATGCGGTGGTAATCCTTGGGGCTGAGGTAAATCGTCGCAAAACTGCCGCCCTCAAACCGGACCGCCAGTTCCCGGTCGCCGCCGACCAGCGCCGTGGCGCTGTAATGGTGCCCTTTGGCCTGGAAAATCTGGTCGCCATCAATCCTGCCGAACTGGCTGATGGCGCCGTCGACCGGGCAAACCAGGTCGGCCTCCGCCAGGGGCCGTGCACCCGGCTTGAGCGCCCGCGTGAAAAAGTCGTTGAACGTGGGGTAGCTGGTGATGTCGGGGTTGGCCGCCTCGGCCATGTTGACCCCGTATTTGCCGATGAACCAGCGGATGATGCGTGTCGTTATGGCACCGCCCCGCATGGAGGCTATGTGGCTACCGAACTCGGTGATCGCCTTTTTAGGCAAAAGGTATTGCAACAGGACTTCGGATCGTTCGGACACGCAGGCTCACTCTTGGTCGGGAAAATCAGCCATTCTATCGAGGCAGCGCAAGGCTTCCCGGGTGACGCCGTTGCCCCGCTTATTGCGGTTGCAGGCGCAGCAGGCGCCCCTGCGGGCTGTCGGTCAGCACGTAGAGCAGCCCGTCCGGCCCTTGCCGCACATCGCGAATCCGCCCGCCGCCCTCGAGCAGCCGGTGCTCGCGCAGCACCTTGCCCCTGAATGGTTCTGCCAGTTCAATGCGGTCCAGGTAGCCGAACTTCAGCGAACCGACGAAAAGGTTGCCCTGCCAGGCCTTGCCGTATTTGTTGCTGGTCAAAAACACCATTCCGGAAGGCGCGATCGACGGCACCCAGTAGTGCAGCGGCTGCTCCATGCCGGTTTTGGCGGTGATGCCCTCGCCCATCTTGCCGCCGCCGTAGTTCTCGCCATAGGTGACGACAGGCCAGCCGTAGTTGCGGCCCGGCTGCGGCAGGTTGATTTCATCGCCACCCTGCGGGCCGTGTTCATGCGTCCAGTAACTGCCGTCGGGCGCCAGGGTTGCGCCCTGCAGGTTGCGGTGGCCATAACTCCAGATTTCGGGCAGGGCCCCGGCCCGGCCGACAAAGGGGTTGTCCGGGGGGACGGTGCCGTCCTTGTTGACGCGAATCACCTTGCCATGGTGGTTGTCCAGTTTTTGCGCGTCCTGCATGCGCGAATAGCGGTCGCCCAGCGTCAGGAACAGGGTGCCATCGGGTTTGCCGTCTTTCCGGCCCTCGACAATCCGGCAGCCAAAATGTGTGCTGCTGGAGAACTTGGGCTTCTGGCTGAAGATCACCTGCACGTCTTCGAGCCGGCTGTTGTCGGCCGCCAGGGTGGCGCGCGCCAGTGCCGTGCTGTTACCGCCGCCCGAGGCCGCCGGCTCGGAATAACAGAAGTAAATCCTGCGGTTACCGGCAAAACCGGCATCGGTCACCACATCCAGCAGCCCGCCCTGCCCACCGGCGTCAACGGCCGGCAGGCCGCGCAGCGCCGCCCCGAGCCGGCCGTCCGCCTCGACCACACGCATGCGGCCCGGGCGTTCGGTCACCAGAAAACGTCCTTGGGGCAAAAAAGCCACAGCCCAGGGATGCTCCAACCCTGTAGCAACGGTTTCCGGACGGACACCCTGCACCTGTGCAAGGCTGATGTCGCATGCACCCATGATGGCTATCAAAAATATAGCTACCTTCTTAGGGCAGATAAGGGCTAATGGCATATTTGACTCCAAAAATCAGGATAAAAGCCGTGCTGGCAGGCGTCGTGCGATATGCGCCAATATGCCAGCTTGGCTTGCCACCGCGAGCTTGACGGGTTTTCCCGGCTTGCACGCACGCGAGAGCCAGTATTGTTTTATGTCGTTACAAATCAAAGGCTTAACAGCGCAAGCTAGAAAAAACTTTAGCTTGACGTAGGACAGGTCCTTCAATTACCCTAGCGGCCATGCGTGTTTCCCTGCTCCTCACCAGCCTGCTGCTTGGCGCCAGTGCGCAAGCAGCGCCGGGCCAATCCGGTGACGACATGGACAGATTCCTGGCCGACAAGGGCCTGCTCAACAAGATTGAACAGGTGCGCCAGTCCGTCGGCCACAAAGCCTCCGAGCTGGTTGTCACCGCCATGGGGTTTCTCGGCGTTCCTTACCGGCGCGGCGGAAATTCGGCAGAAACCGGCGTGGATTGCAGCGGTTTTGTGAAGGCAATTTACGAGCAGACTGTGGGCTTGGTGTTGCCGCGCCGCGCCGAGCAGCAGGCCGCCGTCACCCAGAACATTGACAAGAATGAGCTGCAACCCGGCGACCTGGTGTTTTTCAACACCATGAAGCGGGCTTTCAGCCATGTCGGCATTTATGTCGGCGACGGCAAATTCATCCACGCGCCCAAGCCGGGCGCCGAAGTGCGGGTCGAAAGCATGGGTGTCACCTACTGGGCGCGCCGCTTCGACGGTGCCCGCCGCGTGCAAAACCAGCCACAGGGCAGCACGGCAGCCGGCGAATAAGTCGCAGGCCGCCGGCCCCTCGCCACCAAGCATCCAGCCTCTTCCAGATCTCTGCCCGTCCGACGGGGACACACGCGGTAACAGAAACCTCAGCGGTAGCGACCAAATCTACTGCATTTGCAGGATGCGGCGCACAGGGCGCAACGCCAAAATGTTTCCTTCACTTGAAGGAATCCCATATGCCTTTCTCGGTCGCCCTCCCCTCGACGTTCGTCACCGTCACTTACGATTCGCTGATCCGCATGCTGCGCTACGTCAAAACCGCGGAGCGTCAAGCCCAGTTCCTGGTGGGCCAGCTTGCAAACAATCCCGGCCAGCACCTCGTATTGCGGGCGCAGGCGCAGACGCAGCGCAACCAGACGCTTGATCTTTTCAGGCGCCGCATCACACCGTTTGGGCGAGCTTTTTCAGAAGCCCTGAAAGAAGAGGGGAAAACGCTGGCAGAACTCATTCTGTACTACCAGACCAACACAAAGACCGGGCTGGGGAAACCGGAAATCATGGCTGAAGTGCTGGCCCAGGTTCATGACAGGAAACGCCGTTTTCGTGACATGGGCCGGGCAGTCATTGCAGCCCAGAACACAGGACGCACAGCTGCCCAGATCACAGGACGCGCGGCTTATGACATCGAATCAGGAGCGCCTGACGCAGCGTTCTGGACTGACGCGCGGAAAAACTATCTGCTCGAGAGGATGCGCACCTATAGCAGGTGTGCATCCTCAATAGTGTCACGCCAGATCATCAGCGGATCAGGAAGGACCAACAAAACCATCAACCTCATCGCCAAGATCAGTGCCACCACCGGCATCGGCGTCATCATTGCGGGCGGCGTGATCAGTGTGCTGTGGTTCGGTTTTGACGCCGTACCGAGGGAATTGTCCGACTGGTTCACTTATCCCACTGTGGAGTCCGCGATCAGATCCACGGCCCTCACCGTCGGCGGGCTCGGAGGCGGGTTGCTGGCGCGTGGCGTCGGTCAATGCATTCACGCCTTGCCTACAGGAGTACGCGTCACGGGGGTCATTAGCACCCAGATTCTTTTTCTGGCCCTGCTTGCTTTCCTCTGGGCATGGTTCATTGGTCCGCTGTTTTGACGCATCACGCGTGCAAAACCATCGGCCGCAGACCACCGAACGCGGCCTGCGGCAAATAAGCTGCGCCGCCGCGAGGCTCCGCAGCTTCAAAAATCCTTCCTTCTCCTGGTAACCGCGTTCAATCCGCCTTGACGCCGGCGTCCCGGATCACCTTGGCCCATTTGCTGGTCTCCGCCGCGATGAACGCGTCGAACTCTTCCGGCGTACCACCTGCACCAAAGGTTCCCATGGCTTCGAGCCGGGCGCGTGTTTCATCGCTGCGAATGATGCGGCCGACCTCTTCCGACATGCGCCGGACGATATCCCTGGGCGTTGCCGCGGGTGCCAGCAAGCCTGCCCAGGTGCTGCCCGTGAAACCGGCAAAGCCCTGCTCGATGAAGGTCGGCACGTCCGGCACGGCCGGCAGGCGACGGTCGCTGGACACCCCGATCAGCCGGACCCGGCCTGCCTTGCCCTGATTGATCAGCCCGGTCGGCGCGTCAAAAAACAGCTGGATCTGCCCGCCGATCAAGTCCGTCAGGGCCGGTACCGCACCGCGGTAGGGAATGTGCACCATGTAGATTTTGGTGATGGCCTTGAGCAGCTCGCTGGTCAGGTGGGCAGCCGAACCGTTGCCTGAGGAACCAAAACTGACCTTGCCGGGATGCGCCCGCGCGTAGTCGATCAGCTCCCTGGCCGTCTTGAACGGCGCATCGTTATTGACAGCAGCCAGCAGCGGCGACACACCCATCAGGGATACGCCCGCCAGGTCCTTGCGCGGGTCATAAGGCAACTTGGGGTACAGCGTTGTGTTAGCGGCATAGGCGGCAATGACCACCGCAAAAGTGCTGCCGTCCGCCGGCGACTTGGCTAGCAGGTCCACGCCGATGATGCTGTTGGCGCCCGGCTTGTTGTCGACCGTGACGGTTTGCTGCAGGCGATTCTGCAGGCCCACCTGCACAATGCGCGCCATCTGGTCAGTGAAGCCGCCCGGGGTGTAGGGCACGATGATGCGAATGGGTTTGTTCGGCCAGGCCGGCTGCGCCAGCAAGGGCGCGCCCACGGCGGCCGCTCCAGCCGTGACGGTGAGATTGAAATGGCGGCGCGACAGGCCGCGAGGGAAAGTGGAATCAGGCATGGTCTCTCCGGAAGGGAAAGCCATTCTGGGCTGCCGCTGCCGCGCGAAGCTAGCGGGTTTGCCCCAAAAAAACAGCCCCCCGGGGCCGTACTGGCACCTGCGCGACGCCTGCCATTCTGCAAGGCGGAATCAAGCCGGCTCGCGCTACTCTTTTTCCTTGTCTTTCTCCTGATTTTTCTCCGTGTTTTTATCCTGCCCGCGCTTGCGCGGCGACATATCCAGCTCAACGGCGCGGCCGCTGTCCATCGCATCGCCAGCAGCTTCGGGTGCGCTCATGACGATGTCCGATCCGGCTTGCGGGGCCGATCCACCCGCCTGGGCCAATTGAATACCACCGCCTTCCGCACCGTTGTCCAATACACCGCCTGCCGGCACAACGCGGTTGTTTTCGCTGTTGCTCGACAGGGTCTGGCTGCCCTGGGGCTTGCCGTTGACATTGACCAGCCCGCCGCCGGTGTTGCTCACCTGCCCAAAGCTTCCGCTGACGCTTCCGCGCGGCGCGTCCAGAGTGATTTGCGAAGCGGCGCCCGAGATCTGTGCATCGTTGACGGCTTCCACAGCCACCACCGGCGCCGTGACGTTGGCCACCACCGAGTCGCCTGTCAACGATGCGGAATTGGAAGCAGCCACCACCACATTCATGTCGCCCTGGGACTGCGCCACCACGTCCGCAGCAGTAACGTTGGCGACGATGGTGTCTGCTGTCAGCGTGGCGGTCTGGGACGCCGTCACCACCACATCCATCGCTCCCTGGGCCTGCGCCACCACGTCGGTACCGGTGATATTGGCCTCGATGTCGCCGGCGCTGATCACCTCCACGCTGCCCTGGCTGATGGTGGAACCCGTCACGTCGCCGCCAGCGTTCAGGGAGTTGGCTGCAGATGTGTCCTGCGCCCGCAGCGTGTGGTTGCTCAAAGCCACATCCCCCAGTGCATCAATTTTGTAAGCCTTGACCCAGAGGGTATCGAGCAGGCTGAACCGGTTGGCCGCCACATCGAATTGGCCGAGCGGGCTGGCCTCCGAGCCACCTGTTGCCATATGCACATTGCCGCGTGTGCCGCCTGTTCCGGCGATCAAGCGCAGGGCGCGGGACACACCACCGGCGTTCTGGACGTCGCCATTGAGCGTGATATCTGCACCACGCGTGGTCAGCGTGGTATCGGCCAGCAGGTTGACCGGCGCGTTGAACAGGAAGCCGCCGGCGCCTTCCGCGGTTACCGCACCGCCTATGCCCGATCCCGCCGCGCCGCTGTTGAGCGTCAGGCTGTGCAAACGGGTGTCGTTGAAGAGCAGGTTGTACCGGTTGCCTAGCGCCACGTCTTCGGCGAAGGTGCCGGCAGCGACGTTCACGGTATTGCCGACACCGGCAGCATCGACGCCGCGCTGGATGCTTCCGCTGGAGGGCGTGACATACACATTGCCGGCCGTCCACGTCACCAGCCCGCGGCTGGCGCTGTCCAGCGCATGGGTTACGCGGTCTTCGACCGCGAAACCATTGGCTGCGCCTACAAAGACTGCACCCCTGGCATCGACATTGGTTTTGTCGACCACAATATCTTTCCCGTTGTTCTTGAACTGCGTGCCGCCGCTGATGGCCACCGTCGGCTGTCCACCGCTGCCATTGCTCAGGGTTTCCATGCGCAGGCCGGTTCCGGTCGAGCCCTCTATGCTGCCCCCGATGATGTTGACGCTTTGCAGGCTGGCGGGCGCTGCGGTGTAGGTCGAGCTGTCGCCAGGTATGCCACGCGTCTTGATCACAACGGCGGCACGGGTGTCATTGCCCGAGCTGTGTCCCGAGTTTTTAACCACGACATTCTGCAGGGTGACCGCATTGAAGGCGTCGTATTTCAGGTTGATGTCGATGGCCGAACCGTACTTCATATGCTGATCTCCCGAAGTAATGGGCGCGCCATAGTTGCCGGCATTGGTGATGGTGACGTCCTTGAGCGTGAGGTTATTTGCCGTTTCGAAATAGAAGCCCTTGAAAGTGGGGCCGTCTATGGTGACATTCTCGAACAGCGCATTTGCGAACGAACCGGTTGCGACTGGGACACCGCCGACCATCTGGTAGCCGTTGTAGGTTTGCACCCCAATCTGTCCACCGGTAATTGTGCTGTTCAACATGCGGAAATTGTCCGCCCTGGTGGTAGTGCCGGTGCGAATCCCGGACCTGTTGTTGTTGAATGCAACACGGTTGACCGTCACGTTGTTTGACGTGCCGTTGATGAGCAGCCCGTTATCGGAGTCAGCAATCGCCAGGTCGGAAAGCGTGACACCCGAAGCACCGGTGATGGTCACCGCGTTGCCGCTCGCCGTCGGTGACTTCAGAATGGTTTGCTCCATGCCCGCACCATCCAGGGTCAGCACCTTGTTGATGTTGACGTTCCCGGCAAACGTGCCTGCGCCCACATTGACGGTACCGCCGGTAACCACGGCTTCGATGCCGCCCTGGATGCTGTTGATCGGCGTCAGCGCGCTGCCCTGGGCGCTCGACGAACCACCGATGGCAACATTGACATGGGTACGATTCGACGAGGTATAGGCTTGATCCTGCACCGACCAACCGGCGTTGGTCGTGCTCAGGCCGAGCAGCGAGTGTTCCCACGCCGATGTTGGCGCCGCGGAAATCGGGATGGTGTTGCTAACAATGTTGCCGGAACCATTCAGATGGCCATTCAGGTGCAGGTTGATGCCCCATTCGTTGCCCACGGTCCCCTGGGTATTGCGCGCCATGGTGATGCCCGTGCCGTCGGTGTACTGAACGGAGATGCCGCTCTTGGTATTTTCTATGCGGTTGTCCGTCACGCTGCCAGTGCTGTTGCGGCCATGGATCAGGATGCCATTGCGCACATCATGAATGTTGTTGTTGCGGATCGTGAAACCGGTGACCCCGTCCGCCACCGCGATGCCCCGGCTGATGTTGGAAGGGGCCGGGGACGCATAGTACTGGTAGTAAGGCCGGTCGATCGGCCCGGCGATCTCCATGCCGGTCACTGTCACGTTGTTCGCAGCGATGCTGATTCCGTTGACCTCCGTCGCATCCGGCACCACCAGTTTGGCGCCTTCATGCCCATGCAAGGTGAGGCCAGCCTTGTTCAGCGTCAGCTGTTCCGCGTAAGAGCCCGCGTAGACATCCACGGCCCCGCCCGGATTCACGGCATTGACTGCCGTGCCGATGGACATGGCCTGGGTGCCGCCTCCGAGCAGGTTGCCGGTGCCGACATGGAAGTTTTGCGTCGCGGTCGAGCGGTTCCACCCCTGAACGTAACTCGCCGCCGATGGTGCATTTTCGATGCTGACGGCAAAGTTAAATGCATCTTGCTGTGTGCGCTGCAGCCAGGTGTACTGGTTGAAATTGGTCTGCGGGATCGTAGTCGTATTGCGAACGGCAAAGCCAAAACCCGCAATGTCGAGAACACCAAAGTCGCGGCTCGCCGATTGATCCTGCATGTAGACCGGATTGCGCTCAGTGAAGGTATTGTTGTCCGCCACTGTGATGTTGTTAACCTGCTGATTGAAATGAATATTGGCTTGGTAAAGCGCCAGGCCGCCCCACGCGTTGTTGCGAGTGCTTGAATTGGTGATCGTGACATTGGCACTGTCGGTCAGCTGGATGCCTGCCCCCGCTGTGGTGCCGGCATCGTTGCCGACCGGCGCGCCATCGGCTGTCACGTGGTCGATCGTGGCGCGATCCACGCCGTTGAGGTCCAGCTCCGCCTTGCCCGATCCGCGGATCGTCACGTTGCGAATTGAAAAGTCGTGCAACCGCGCTGAAGCACCGCCGGAAGGTGCCACCTTGATGCCGTAAGCGGAATTGATACTGGCGGTGGGACCGTACAGCGTGAAGTCCTTCAGCGTCACGTCGTCGGCTGTGACTTGAATGCCGTAGCCGGTGACATCGCGCGCGTCGATGAGCGTGGCGCCCTCCCCTGCGCCGCTCAGGGACAGGCTTTTATCGATTTTCAACGTGATCGGCTGGACGTAGGTTCCCGCTGCAACATTGACCGCCCCGTCAACTTTGGCAATATCAACGCCATCCTGAATACGCGCTGCGCCGGAGACGTTCACCGTGCGAGAACTGCCACTGACACTGGGCGCCTGCAGTGCCGACTTGAGCTCCACGGTATGGCCGTTCACGACGATGGCATTGTCTGCCTGCTGTACGCCCTCCAGGTTGATCACACCGGACAGCAGGTTGGCCGCATCCCCCGCGCCGAAATGAATGTTCGCGGCGTTCAGGCTGGCGCCGGCAGCATTGGTAACCTGGGTGCCTGTCGCGCCGCCGGGTATGGCGAACTCGTACAAACCGTTGTTCAGTGAGATGGTCGCAGCCGAGGATCCGAGCAACGCGATGGTGCCGCCGGTCGCCGTAATCACCTTCTGGTTGATGACTGAGGGCGCGACCAGAGCCACCAAGCCACCTGCCTGCGCTGTAATGGTGCCCTGATTGGTGATCACCCCCCTCGTCGCGCCAGTGATCTGCGCACTGGTTTTGCTGAAATTGCTGTCATCGATTGTGCCCGTTGTGGCAATGAGGGAACCCACATTGACCACCGAATCTCGCCCGAACATCACGCCATTGGGATTCATCAGCATGACGGTACCTGTTGCGGACAAGGTACCGAATATCTGCGAGGGATCGTTGCCGCCCCGCACCCTGTTCAATATCGCACCCGCACTGGGCTGGGCAAAGTGCACCGTTTTTCCGGCGTCGATGTTGAATGACGTCCAGTCAATCACCGCTTTCTCCGCGATCTGGTTGATGGTGAGTCGGTTGGCGTCGATTGTGTGAGTAACACTGCCAGAAACAGTCATAACGCCATTTGTGGGTAAGCCTGCTGCTGCCCCGCCCGCGTTGATCGGCGGATCTGCCCAACCAGCCGGTGAAAAGACCAGCGCCAATGCCGACGGTAAAGCCTTCAGTACGAACGCTGCAGATTGTTGGCCCCGTCGGTACACCAAGGACTTTCGAGGATGAATGGCCGTTTTCATGAGACACCTCAATTCATGTGAATGCGTTTGCACAAAAAATCAGAACCGCAACAACAGCGAACCCAGCAGGCGGGCATCCCTGGCATTGCTGCGCTGGCTCGCAACAACTTTGGTCAGCGGCAGCGCCGCTTCGAAGCTAGCCATCGCGTTTTTTTCCAGAAATACGCGCACGCCCACCCCTGCCGAAGCCAGGCTCTGGCTGCCAGGCACGCCGGGCGTGGGCGCCCCCTGCCTCCAGACCTTGCCGATGTCATAAAAGCCATACGCCTGGTATGCCTTGAAGCCTGGTGCACTCAATGCACCGGCGTATCGCAGCTCGATGCGAAATGCCAGCGCGCGTTCGCCCACCAGTTCTGCGGGTTCATAGGCACGCCCAAAGCGGCGGCCACCGATCGCGTACTGTTCCGAAGAAAGCAGCGGCGTGTTGGCCCACTGCCCGCCCACGCCGAAGAGCAGGCTCGTGCTGGAGTCGAAGAACTGGACGCGTTCATAGTCGAACACCAGCTTGTTGAAAACGCCCTTGGCACCGGCCCGGCTCTTGAGCAGATCAGACTCATCCGTGCCGCCCAGTCCCTGGCTGAAATCAAGCTCCAGCGTGTTCTGCCCGTCCATCCGGTCCAGCACCCGCCAGCTCAGGCCCAGACGCAGTGCCCGTATCCTGTCCTCAATCACGCGGGTCCCCAGGATGTCGGTCTGGACATCCGAATGGTCGTAGCCAGCGCGCCCGATCACGCTTTCGTTGCGCGACCTGAGCAGCGGGTAACTCATGGTCAGCGAAAAAGTGTCGGCACTGCCGCGAACATCAAAAGGCAGCAAAATGTCGCCCGGCTGCGTGCGGGCCCGCGAGACCGCGCCGGAAAGCTTGAGTCCCTCGGTGGTGATGACCTGGCTGTATGAAAACTGCGTGTAGGACATTTCAGAATTTCCGGTGTCCACACCAATTACCCGCCATTGGTCATTGACACCCAGCAACTGGTTGCCGGTCAGTCCCACGGTGAGCTGGCCCGGGCCGAGGTATTTGGAGCCGTAGTTGTCCAGCGCCGCGAAACCTTCGAAGGCTTTTACCTTCGCAATCAGTGTCAGGTCGGCTGCGGCCGGTGTGCGCGAAGGGGTGAGCACGCTGCGCAGCTCAACACCGGGAAAGTCATTGGCAATCAGGAGATAGCGCTCGAGAACAGATGCCTGCAAAGGCCGTGAAGCCCTGATTTTTTCGCCGATCTCTGCGAGCCGGGCGCTGACGTGCGGGCTCAGGTCTTCTCCGGCCTGAATGTTCACGCGGTCTATATAACCTTCAATCACGCGCAGGGTGAGCGTGCCATCGGCCAGTGATTGCGGAGGGACCACCACCAGGGAAAGGATGTAGCCGGCATTGCGGTACATCGCCGTCAGCGAAGACGCCAGCGCCAGAATGTCGCTGCCGGTGATTTCGCGCCCGGTGTAGCTGTCGGCCTGCGCTTGCAGCACGCCCCCAGGCAGCACGGTTTTACTCTCGATGTGAATGGTGTTGAGCGTTACCCGGATGGCCCTCAGCGAGTCCGGCAAGGCCTCGGGCCTTTCGTCCAGCCGTTCTACAGGCGCCGGTGTGGCCTCGAGTGGCGGTTGGACATCGAAACGCTCCCGAAGCAGGCCAGGGTCGGCGGTTGAGGGCGCTGGTTGCGCGGCGAGAAAGGGAGTTGAGATACAGGCAGCCAATGCAACAACAAGAGCCCGAACAGGCACTTTCGATTCAACACAATCCTTACGAGTCATGGCTCCGTCCCGTTGAAAAAATAAAACCTGGTGAATCGGTGAAGTGGCTTCGTACAGAGGAATACGAGTCCTTTTTTTTCGTGAATTACTTCACGGTAACGAATTGTGAAATGAAAAAATGCGCGAAGAAAGTGATTAATTCCCTTCGAAGGCCGAGGCTGTTTTTCACTTTTTGAGTTGATTGAATTCTTCTGTATTACATCTGTCGCTCTTCGGTTTTAAAGACGAAGGCATGTCCAAACTTTTCCTGTTACCTCCGGATTAATCCTCCGGTTTGTGGGTTTTTTTCGGTGACCAGAAAAAATTCCACGTGCAATGTGAAGTCCGGAACAGCCACGCCTCCAATCCGGACAAGCGCCGTTGCAATGCATGGGTTGCGGTGCGGCGATCCTCCTGCCTGAACCGGACGTGTGCGATGCCCACCCCGCTTGTTGTCGGCATCCAGGCTTTCCCGCGCTTCATCCCAACAGGGGGAGCAACCATCGCCAAGCGTGGCGCAAGAGATGCTGTGCCGAACAGGACCAACACCCCGGTTCGAATTTTTGCGCAGATCGAGGGTTATCCCAGGGAGCGGGCAGCCGGGCAGATGCATTCCTACTTTCCGTTACTCAGGCATGGAAAAGAAGCAGGTGCAATTGTTTCGCGCCAGCGCTACCATGCTTCGGCTTGATGAGTCCATTTCTGTCCCAGGAAAAACAAGGAGCGCAACCCATGGCAAAACTGAACGTGAACGGCAGCGTGCGGGAGTTTGAGGCGGAGGGCGATACGCCGCTGCTGTGGGTGCTGCGCGAACAGCTGGGTCTGACCGGCACCAAGTACGGATGCGGCATCGCGGCTTGCGGTGCCTGCACCGTGCATATCGACGGCGTGCCGACAAGAAGCTGCGTGCGGCCTGTCTCCAGCGTCGGAGCCGGTGAGAAAGTCGTCACCATTGAAGGGCTCTCGCCTGACGGTTCGCATCCGGTGCAAAAGGCCTGGGTGCAGCTGGATGTGCCGCAGTGCGGCTATTGCCAGTGCGGCATGGTCATGACTGCGGCGGCGCTGCTCAAGGCCAAGCCGAATCCGACCGATGCAGACATCAACGAAGCCATGAGCAACATCTGCCGCTGCGGCACCTACAACCGCATCCGTGCTGCCATCAAGGTCGTCGCCGCGGGCGGCAACACAAAAAGCGCGGCGCTGGCCATCCAGCACACCGACGGGAGTACGACATGAATGCGACCCTGAACTCACCGGTCAGCCGTCGCAGCTTCCTCGCTGCCGGCGCATCGGCTGGCCTGGTGGTCGGCTTTCACATTCCCTTCGCCGGCAATGCAGCCGCGCAAACCGCCGCACCATCTGAAATCAATGCCTGGGTCGTGGTGCGCCCCGATGACACGGTGGTGATCCGCATTGCCCGCTCCGAGATGGGCCAGGGCAGCCTGACGGGTCTGGCCCAGCTGGTGGCCGAAGAACTGGAATGCAACTGGGCCAGAGTCACCACCGAGTACCCGACACCCGGTCAGAACCTGGCCCGCAACCGGGCATGGGGCAACTTCTCCACGGGCGGCAGCCGCGGCATTCGCGAGTCGCATGACTATGTGCGCAAGGGCGGCGCCACCGCCCGCATGATGCTGGTGCAGGCCGCGGCCGACGAATGGAAAGTTCCGGTGGCCGAGTGCCGTGCGGCCAGCAGCATCATCACGCACACGCCCAGCGGCCGCACCGTGACGTACGGCAAAGTCGCAATCGCAGCAGCCAAAGTGACGCCGCCCACAGAGGTCACACTGAAGGACCCGAAAGACTGGAAACTCGTGGGCAAGCGCCTGGCGCGGCTGGACACGCAAGACAAGGTCACAGGCCGGCAGGTCTACGGCGCCGACCTCAAGCTGCCGGGCATGCTCAATGCCGCCATCAAGGACTGCCCGGTGTTTGGCGGCAAGGTCAAGAGCTTCAATGCTGCCGCCATCGAGAAACGTCCCGGTGTGAAGAAGGTGCTGCGTGTCGGCGACAGCGCGGTGGCGGTCGTGGCCGACACCTGGTGGCGCGCCAAGACCGCGCTGGACGCACTGCCCATCGAGTGGGACAACGGGCCCAACGCCGCCAACTCCAGTGCGAGTGTTGCGCAAATGCTCAAAGCCGGGCTGGATGCACCCGACGCCGTGGTCGGCAACCAGAACGGCGACGCCAAAGCTGCGCTCGCTTCTGCCGCGCGCCGCATCGAAGCGGTGTATTCCTATCCGCACCAGAACCACGCCACCATGGAACCCATGAACGCTACGGCGCGCTGGACGCCCGAGCGCTGCGAAGTCTGGACACCTACACAAAACGGTGAAGCGGCGCTGGCCGCAGCCTCGGAAGCTGCGGGCTTGCCGGCCGGAAAATGCGAGGTCTACAAGATCCACCTGGGCGGTGGCTTCGGGCGCCGCGGCGCGGTGCACGACTGGGTCCGCCAGGCGGTGGATATCGCCAGGCAGATGCCTGGCGTGCCGGTCAAGCTGCTCTGGTCGCGCGAGGAAGACATGTTGCACGGCCGCTATCACCCGGTGACGCAATGCAAACTGCAGGCAGGGCTGGATGCGCAGGGCAATGTCACGGCGCTGCACATGCGCATCTCGGGGCAATCCATCCTGGCCGGCGTGTTTCCGCAGAACATCGTCAACGGGAAAGATCCCGTGGTGTTCCAGGGACTGAACGCGCCCGGGCCGGAGGCCTCGATCGGCTACAGTTTCCCGAACCTGCTGATCGACCATGCCATGCGCAACCCCAGCGTACCGCCGGGTTTCTGGCGCGGTGTCAACCTGAACCAGAACGCGATCTACCTCGAATCCTTCATCGACGAGATCGCAGCTGCCACGCGGCAGGACCCGCTGGCGCTGCGGCGCAAGCTGATGGGCAGCCACCCCAAACACCTGGCGGTGCTGAACGCCGTGGCCGAACGTGTCAGATGGGACGTGCCACCGCCGGATGTCGGTGGCCAGAAGGTCTTTCGCGGCCTGGCCCAGACCATGGGTTTTGGCAGCTATGTCGCGGCTTGTGCCGAGGTGTCGGTCAGCAACGATGGCGTCCTGAAAATTCACCGCATCGTGGCCGCGACCGATCCGGGTTATGCGGTCAATCCGCAGCAGATCGAGGCACAGGTCGAAGGCTCCTTCGCCTACGGCCTGTCGGCGGCCCTGTTCGGCGAATGCACGCAAAAAGACGGCCGCATCGAGCAGGACAACTTCAGCACTTACCCGGTCATGCAGATGCAGCACATGCCGGCGGTGGAAACCATCATCGTCGCCTCGGGCGGTTTCTGGGGCGGCGTGGGTGAGCCGACGATTGCCGTGGCGGCACCTGCGGTGCTGAATGCTGTTTATGCGGCCACCGGCAAGCGCATCCGCGACCTGCCGCTGAAGAACCACAGTCTGAAGAAGGCATGACAAGTGCGCAGCGCAAAGCACTCCAGCCGGGCGCCGCCCCGAAAACGCAGGAAAGCGGCAAGCCTGGGCCTGATATTGCGGGCAAGCATCGCCGCGTTGCTGCTGCTCCTGCCGGCTGCAGTTTTTGCGCAGGCCGCCGCAGCGGTGCTGCCTGTCGTCGTCGTGGGTGATGCTGTGCCGGCTTCCCTCACGAACACGCCCGGAAATGCAGCACGCGGTCGAACCATTGTGGCGAGCCGGCAAGTGGGGCTGTGCCTGTTGTGCCATACCGGCCCATTTCCGGAAGAACGTTTTCAGGGCTCGCTGGCCCCCGATCTGGCGGGCACCGGTTCGCGCTGGACAGAAGGCCAGTTGCGCCTGCGTGTGGTGGATGCGCAGCGCCTGAATCCAGCGAGCATCATGCCGCCCTACCACCGCACCGACAGCCTGACCCAGGTCGGGTCAGTGTGGCGGTCGCAGCCGATACTGGCCGCCCAGCAGGTCGAAGACGTGGTGGCTTTTCTGCGTACGCTGCAGTGATTGAAACAAGCGGCCATCATGTATCACCCGCGCTCCGTCAGATCCGCTTTACCTCCCACACGCCGGCGCGTGCTCGCCAGCGGTGCCGGCCTGGCCGCATGGATTGCCCTGCGCCCCGCCACCGCTGCGACCGGGGATCTCGCAGCGGCGGTAGCGGCCTTTGCCGGTGGCGGTACCGTGCGCATCGGCAAGGTCAAGCTCAACATTGCCGAGCTGGTCGACAACGGCAACGTGGTGCCCCTTACCGTCACGGTGGACAGTCCGATGACAGCCGGCGACCATGTCAAGGCGATTGCCGTCTTCAACGAAAAGAACCCGCAGCGCGATGTGGCGAAGTTCACGCTGGGCCCCCGCTCCGGCAAAGCCAGTGTCACCACACGCATCCGGCTCGCCACCACGCAAAAACTGGTAGCCGTCGCGCAACTGAGCGACGGCAGCTTCTGGTCGCACACCGTGGATGTCATCGTCACGCTCGCGGCTTGTATTGAATCATGAGCCCCCACGGTTGCTCACTGCGTGTAGCGCCCTGCCCCCCAAGGGGGCCGCTGCGCCTGCGGCCCGGCGAAGCCGGTTCCGCGGCCCCTGCTTGCCTGTCTGCTCTCCTTCCGAGCTCTCCGGCGGGAGGGTACTGACATGGCACGCACACTCATCAACGCACCGGCCACCGCCATACGCGGCGAGGTCATCGAGATTCGCGCCACCATCGCCCACCCGATGGAAACAGGCTTTCGGCCCGGTGACGACGGCAAGGTGGTGCCGCGCAACATCATCCGGCGCTTCAGCTGCCGCTACAACGGGGAGCTGGTGTTCAGCGCCGAGCTGTTTCCCGCTGTTGCCGCCAACCCCTACCTGGCTTTTCATGCCGTGGCCACGGAAAGTGGAACGCTCGCGCTCAGCTGGGAAGGCGACAATGGTTTTGCGCAAACCGAAAACGTGGCCATCACCGTTACCTGATGCGGCTGACGCAGACACGCGCCCTTTTCATCGGCCTGGTCACGGCAGCTGCCAGTCTTGGCGCAGGGGAAGCTGGCGCACAGCCCGTGTCAGCCGGCGAGCAGCGCCGCTCGGGCTTCGAGTACATGGGCCCCTCCACTCAGGCCATGCAGAAAGACGGCGCACTCAACCCGGGCATGTTGTGGGTCAAGGACGGAGAAGCCCTGTGGGGCCTTCCTGCCGGCCAGAGCGGCAAGGCCTGTATCAGCTGCCATGCAGCAGCGGCCAGCAGCATGCGCGGCGTTGCAGCCCGTTACCCCGCCTTTGACGAGCGCCTATCGCGTCCCGTCACCCTGGGACAACGCATCAACCAGTGCCGGCAACATCATCAGCAGGCCGAGCCGCTGCGCGCCGAAAGCCAGGAATTGCTGAGCCTGGAAACCTATGTGGCCTACCAGTCACGCGGTTTACCCGTGTCACCGCCGGCCGACAGCCGGCTGGAACCGTTTCGCCAGAAAGGCGCGCAGCGCTTCATACAGCGCATCGGCCAGCTCAACCTGGCCTGCGCCCAATGCCATGACAACAACGCCGGCAAGCGGCTGGGGAGCAGCGTGATCCCGCAGGCCCATCCCACCGGCTACCCGGTCTACCGGCTGGAATGGCAGGGGCTGGGCTCGCTGCAGCGGCGCCTGCGCAACTGCATGAGCGGCGTGCGCGCCGAACCCTTTCCCTACGGCGCGCAGGAGCTGGTGGAGCTGGAACTGTACCTGGCTGCACGGGCCAGGGGTATGGCTGTGGAAAGCCCGGGGGTGCGCCCCTGATCGGGGAAAGCTTTAAAGCACTCCTGCGAGGGCTGCACCAAAGGCGTCCTTGAGGACCTTGATGATTGCGTTCAGCGCTTTTTGCACAGCTATCAGCGTCAACTGTGTGACGGCAACAAGGACGCTCTCGCAGGCGGTGCGCTGCATCCGGAACAATACCTTGCCTGTGGCCGGCGAATACCCCTTGTCGGGGTCCACTTCGTACATGCCCACGTTCTCGACAATACTCGCCAGCTGAACCGCCATTTTGCGGAACTCTGCCGGTGCATAAGTGGACACGGCGTTCCATCCATCCTTGAACGCGCCCTCGGCAGCATCGGAAATTTTGTCAAAAATATCATCTGCAGATATCGTCATGGGGGTTCTCCTTCATTTGGATTTTTTTGCCATCTCCACGATGGACACGGCGTTGATGGATTGATGTGTGATGACCATCGCATCCCTGGCGGTCGCAGGCCGCAAACAGGATATCGTCCGGGCCGGGCCGCACTTGTCGACGTCCCTGTGAAGCTCTCGAATCGACTGGAGCTGATCCTTGACGAGGACCAGCAAGCGCGCATTGCAGGCTGCCGATGTTGCCGTGGTCGCATCCGCTCCCTGGGGAAGTTCAGCGGGAATCTGGTTCTTCAGGGCGGCTGCAATTTTTTGGTGGATCTTCGCCTCGATCTTGCAGGCTTTCCCTTCAGAGGCCGCCGAAGCCCGATCGATGAGAACATCGAGTTTTGCGTCCAGGCCGTTGTAGGTCTTGAGTGTGGCGTCGTAGGTTCCCTCTGGCTTGCCACCGAGCTCGCTCATGTTCTTGACATGTGCACCCAGCTGCTCGGCAAACTCGATGATTCCCTTGTCTATGACTTCGTCATAGTCGCTCACCAGGCGGACGGTGCCGCACCCACTCAGGGCCATTAAAATGGAAAATAGCAATGCATATCGCTTCATGTCGGTTCCTTCCTTGCTGCTCCGAGCTTATGGCGGCAATCCGGAAGATGCACCCTCCAATCAGAGGAGAAAGCGGCGCCTGTCCTCCCATATTCTGGGGAGGACTTCTACCTGCGCATCCAACCGTTGACCGGTTGCTGGAGCTCCGCCGCACTTACACTTCAGCCAGCACCCCCAATCGGAGAGCATGAATGCGCAAGGCTTTGATCGTCAGGTACGTGTCTTCCCTTTTTCTCGGCACCTGCTTGGGACTGGGGCTTCCAGTGAATCAGGCACAGGCCCAGGCAGCCGTCCAACTTGATCCGCAATTGCCGGCACTGGCCGAGCGGGAAGCGGCCGCATTGCTGGACACTCTACGGGACCTGACCTCGGTAGACACCGGGACCGGTCAGGCCGCGGGCATGTCGGCCGTGGCGACGCAGATTGAAAATTTTGCAAAGGGACTGGGCGCCCAGGTCGAACGGGTCACGCCGGCCAGCGGTGTGGCTGGCCCCAACCTGGTGATCACTTTCAAGGGCGGGGGAAAACGCAAAATCATGCTGATGTCCCACATGGACACGGTGTATGTGGCCGGCACCGCCGCCGCCCGGCCGTTCCGGCGGGATGGCAACCGCGCCATTGCTCCCGGCATCGCGGACGACAAGGGTGGTATTGCTGTTTTTCTTCATGCCATGAAGCTGCTCAAGGCCCGGGGCTTCCAGGACTATGAACGCGTGACCATGGTGTTCAACAGCGATGAGGAGCGCGGCTCCGCGGGCTCGCGCGACCTGATCCGCACGCAGGCCCAGGCGCACGACGCCGTCCTGAGCGGCGAGCCTACCAGTGCGCAGGAAGGCATTGTGCTGGCAACTTCAGGGGTCGGGCAGATGATTGTCAGGCTCAAGGTCGGCGGGCCGTTTGCCGCCGCCGACGCGCGGCCTGTCGAAGAGCTTGCGGACCTGATCCTGCGCTCGCGCGAGGTGCAGCAGCAGGTGGCCGGAACCCGCATGAACTGGACCGTCGCACGCGCAGAAGACCCGCGCGGAATCGACAAGCTGGCACCAAGCGGACAGCGTTATGCCACCCTGAACTTCCGGATCGTGGGGCGTGCATCGCACGCGGGCGTCAACCCCGCGCTTGGCATCAACGCCGTGGTGGAAATCGCGGACCTGATCAGGCGCACCACCGAAACCGCCGCAGCCCAGCCAGGTGCGCGCCTGCACTGGCGCTCCGCAGGCGGCGGCCTGGTGTCCAACATCATTGCCGACCGGGCCCAGGCCGTTGCAGAACTGGCCCTGCCAGCGAATGCGGATCCCGCGCCGGTGCTGGAAGCCCTGACGCAAAGCGCAAGGATAGCCCTGCTGCCCGGCGCGCAAATCAGTGTTGAAACGTCGGAGGGCCTCACGGCCACGCCAACCGGCGCCGGCGAAGCCTACGCCTCCGCCGACATGCGCGTGCCCGATGCGGCCACCTTCGAAACACTGCGTCAGGCTGCGCGCCAGTTGATCAATCGCCAGAAGTTCGCCTCGTCCAGCATCAGCGTGCAGGACGGCCTCGGCTTTCCCGCCTACAACGCTTCCGACGAAGGCCGGCGGCTGGCCGGTATGGCACGTGACATGTATGCGGCGCTGGGCGGCACGCTGGAACTGGTGCCACGCACTTATGGCGGCACCGACGCCGTGTGGGCCTCGCAATCGGGCAAGCCGGTTGTTGAAGGCTTCGGCCTGCCCGGCGGCAATTACCACTCCTCTGATGAAGAGTTTGTGTTGATTGACCGCATTCCCCGGCGCCTGCTGCTCGCCGCGGAGATGATTCGCGCCTTGAGCCGGCCTTGAAGCTTTGCTACTGATTTAATAGCTGCTTGCGCCCGCCCCCTCTGGGGGAAAGGCGCTTTTCATGCATGGCTACTTGCGCGCAGGCGGCAAATCAGTGCAGCTGCCATGCGCCACTTCCGCCGCCATGCCCATGCTTTCGCCGAGCGTGGGATGCGGGTGGATGGTCTTGCCGATATCGACAGCGTCAGCGCCCATCTCGATGGCCAGAGCGATCTCGCCGATCATGTCACCGGCGTGCGTGCCGACGATGCCGCCGCCGAGGATCTTTCCGTGGCCATGTGCCTCGGGAGAGTCGTCAAACAGCAGCTTGGTGAAACCTTCGTCGCGGCCATTGGCGATGGCCCGGCCGGACGCGTTCCACGGGAACAGCCCTTTCTTGACCTTGATGCCCTGCGCCTTGGCCTGGTCTTCAGTCAGGCCGACCCATGCAATTTCAGGATCGGTGTAGGCCACACTGGGGATCACACGCGCATTGAAGGCTGCGCTGGCCAGTTCCTTGTTGCCCTGCAGTTCACCGGCAATCACTTCAGCGGCCACATGCGCTTCATGCACCGCCTTGTGCGCCAGCATGGGCTGGCCCACGATGTCGCCAATCGCAAAGATGTGCGGCACGTTGGTGCGCATCTGGATGTCGACCGGGACAAAGCCGCGGTCGGTGACTGAAACACCGGCTTTCTCAGCCGCGATCTTCTTGCCGTTCGGTGTGCGGCCCACGGCCTGAAGCACCAGATCGTAGGTTTGCGGGGCCGGGGCGCCCTCGCCTTCAAACGTCACCTCGATACCTTTGGCAGTGGCCTTGGCACCGACGGTTTTTGTCTTGAGCATGATGTTGTCGAACCGCGGTGCGTTCATCTTCTGCCAGACCTTGACGAGGTCGCGGTCGGCGCCCTGCATCAGCCCGTCCATCATTTCCACCACGTCCAGGCGGGCGCCCAGTGTGGAATACACCGTGCCCATCTCGAGGCCGATGATGCCGCCGCCCAGGATCAGCATGCGCTTCGGGACTTCCTTGAGGTTCAGCGCGCCGGTTGAGTCCACCACGCGCGGGTCTTCCGGCATGAAAGGCAGGCGCACAGCCTGCGAGCCGGCCGCGATGATGCAGTTCTTGAACGCGATCGTCTGCTTCTTGCCGGTTTTTTCCTGCGCGCCACCGGAAGTTTCTTCCACTTCCACATGGTTGGCACCGACGAAGGCGCCGTAACCGCGAACCACCGTGATCTTGCGCATCTTCGCCATCGCGCTGAGGCCGCCCGTCAGCTTGCCCACAACTTTTTCCTTGTGGGTGCGCAGCTTGGCGATGTCGAGCACCGGCTCGCCGAAGCTCACGCCAAGGCTGTCAAAGTGTTTCACTTCGTCCATCACTGCGGCCACATGCAGCAGGGCCTTGGACGGAATACAACCCACATTGAGGCAGACGCCGCCGAGGGTGGCGTAACGCTCGACCAGCACCACCTTGAGACCGAGGTCGGCTGCGCGGAAAGCCGCCGAATAGCCGCCAGGACCGGCGCCCAGCACCAGCAAGTCACACTCGAGGTCGGCCTTGCCGCCAAAGCTGGCAGCGGTCGGTGCCGGTGTTGCTACTTTTTCAGGAGCTGCCGGCGCAGGCGCCGCACCGGCCGGAACCGATTTTTGTTCTGAAGCAGGAGCTGTAGCACCCGCAGCATCAAGCACCAGCACCACCGATCCTTGTTTGACCTTGTCGCCTAGCTTGACCTTCAGTTCCTTCACGACGCCGGCGTGGCTCGAGGGAATTTCCATCGAGGCCTTGTCGCTTTCAACCGTCAGCAAACTCTGGTCCGCCTTGATCGTGTCGCCGGGTTTGACCAGCAACTCGATCACGGAAACCTCGTCGAAATCCCCGATGTCGGGAATGGTGATGTCTATCAATGCCATGTCTCTTGTCTCCGCAAAATGGTCGGCTTACTTTTTCAGCTTGACCGTGAACAGTTCTACCGGTCCGCCGGAATTCTTGTCAAACTCGCAGCCTGCCTGCACGCCGGCCAGAGCCACTTCGCGCGCGGTCTTGGCCTTGTCCCAGGTGGCATGCATGGCACCGAGGGCAAAGCTGCGTCCGGAGCCTATTCCCCAGAACTCCTTGAACTCGAACACCTCGCGATAGCTGTACAGCCCGTAGATGCCGCTGCCGTTGGCAATCAGCACACTGAACTGGCTGGACTCGTAGGGGTCGTTGTCGTCTTCCTTGGTCTGCAGGAAAAACACGTCCTTGAGCATCGGATGCAGCTTGTGGAAGGTGTCGAACACCTCGTCCTTGCTGCCCAGCCTGAGCTGGTCCTTGGGCAAGGCCGCCATGGCCTTGCGCAGCACCGGAAAATGCGCCACCGTGCCGGCCATGCCTACGTAGCTGGCGCCCGCCGGCGTCTCCACCTTGAATATCTTGCTGTTGGCTTCGAAGCGGTTGGCCAGCCGTGTATCGCCGAAAGTGATCAGGGCATCCGTGGCAATCACGGCCTGCCCGGCTTTGCGCACAGCAACCAAAGTCGTCATAGCGGCCGCAGCGCAGGGCTGCCCCAAGCATAGCCAGCCCCCTCGGGGGGTAGCGCGGTAGCACGCTCTTCGCCAACCGGGGCCGCGGAACCGGCTTTGCCGGGCCGCAGGCGCAGCGCCCCCCCGGGGGGAAGCGCAGTACACGCAGTGACAAGCGTGGGGGCCATATCTACAGCAACACCCTGCGGAAGTCGCCCAGGATCTGGCCCAGGTAGGCGTTGAAACGCGCGGCGCCGGCGCCATCGATCACACGGTGGTCCCAGGCCAGCGACATCGGCAGCATCAGCCGCGGCTGGAAGGCCTTGCCGTCCCAGACAGGCTCCATCTGGCTCTTGGAAACGCCCAGGATGGCAACTTCGGGAGCGTTGATGATGGGCGTGAAATAACGCCCGCCGATACCGCCCAGCGAAGAGATGGTGAAACTGGCGCCCTGCATCTCGGCCGGAGTCAACTTGCCGTCGCGCGCCTTCTTTGCCAGCTCGCCCATTTCCTGGCTGATCTGCAGCACGCCTTTTTTATCGACATCCCTGAGCACCGGAACGACGAGGCCGTTAGGTGTGTCTGCGGCAAAACCGATGTTGTAGTACTGCTTGTAGACCAGCTGGTCGCCGTCCAGCGAGCTGTTGAATTCCGGATACTTCTTCAGGGCGGCGACGCTGGCCTTGATCAGGAAGGCCAGCATGGTGACCTTGAGGCCGGCCTTTTCGTTTTCCTTGTTGGTGGAAACGCGGAAGGCTTCCAGCTCGGTGATGTCTGCATCGTCGTGGTTGGTGACGTGCGGGATCATCACGTAGTTGCGCAGCAGGTTGGCGCCGCTGATCTTCTTGATGCGCGACATGTCCTTGCGCTCGACCGGGCCGAACTTCGTGAAGTCGACCTTGGGCCATGGCAGCAAGTCCAGGCCCGCGCCGCCGCCTGACGAGGCTGGCACCTTGGCCGCCTGCGCCCGGGTGCGCACATCGCCGGTCATCACGGACTTGGTGAAGCCCTGCACGTCGTCGAGCGTGATGCGGCCTTTCGGACCGCTGCCCTTGACTTCGCCGAGCGGCACACCGAGCTCACGTGCAAACTTGCGCACAGATGGCGAAGCATGCGGCAACTGGCCAGAAGGCGCCGACGGCTCATGGGCTGGCAAGGCAGCAGTGGGAGGGACACGTTCCACCGGTGCGCTGGCCAGGCTGGCAGCTGGCACTGCAGCAGCAGCCTGGGCTGGCGCCGGCACCGGGGTGCCTGCAGGCGCCGCCGAGCCTTCCAGAATGGCCAGCAGGTCGCCAATGTTGATCTTGTCGCCAAGCTTGACCTTGAGTTCCTTGAGCACGCCGGAAGCGGACGAAGGAATCTCCATGGAGGCCTTGTCCGACTCCACGGTCACCAGCGACTGCTCGGCTTTCACGGTGTCGCCGACCTTGACCAGCACTTCGATGACGGCCACATCCTTGAAGTCGCCGATGTCGGGAACCCGGACTTCGACAGGACCGGCGGCGGCCGGCGCCGGAGTTGCTACTGATTTTGCAGCGGGTTGTTCAGCTGAGGCGGGGGCTGCAGCCTGTTTTTTCTCTGAAACCGGGGCAGCGGCAGGTGCGGCACCCGCCTCGCCGGCTTCCAGCACCAGCACTACAGACCCCTGCATGACCTTGTCGCCGAGCTTGACTTTCAGTTCCTTCACGACGCCGGCGTGGCTTGATGGAATTTCCATCGAAGCCTTGTCGCTTTCAACCGTCATCAGGCTCTGGTCGGCCTTGATCGTGTCGCCGGGTTTGACCAGCAGCTCGATGACCGACACCTCGTCGAAGTCGCCGATGTCGGGAATGGTGATGTCTACCAATGCCATGTTCTTGTCTCCGTGCGTTCTGCGCGCGTTGCTCAGGCGTAGAGCGGGTTGATCTTGTCGGCATTGATGCCGTATTTCTTGATGGCCTCTGCGACCTTGGCCACCGGCACGGTGCCCTCCTCGCTCAGCGCCTTCAGCGCGGCGACAACGATGTAATGGCGGTTCACCTCGAAGTGCTCGCGCAGCTTGTAGCGGAAATCGCTGCGGCCAAAGCCGTCGGTTCCCAGCACCTTGTAGTTGCGGCCCTTGGGCATGAAGGGGCGGATCTGTTCGGCATAGGCCTTCATGTAGTCGGTCGAGGCAACGACGGGGCCTTCGTGCTTTTCAAGCTGCTGGGCGACAAAGGACACGCGAGGCGTTTTCTCGAGCGGATGCAGCAGGTTGTAGCGCTCGCAGTCCTGGCCTTCACGCGTTAGCTCGTTGAAGCTTGGGCAGCTCCATACGTTGGCCGACACGCCCCAGTCTTTCTCGAGCAATTCCTGGGCGGCAATCGATTCGCGCAGGATGGTTCCGGAGCCCAGCAACTGCACGCGCGGCGTTGCCTTCTTGCCTTCCTTGCACAGGTACATGCCCTTGATGATCTGCTCTTCGGTGCCGGCCACGAGGCCAGGCATCGCGTAGTTTTCATTGAGCAGCGTGATATAGAAGTAAACGTTGTCCTGCTTTTCCACCATGCGCTTGAGGCCGTGATGCAGGATGACGGCAACTTCATGTGCGAAGGTCGGATCGTAGGAAATGCAGTTCGGAATGGTGCCGGCCATGATGTGGCTGTGGCCGTCCTCGTGCTGCAGGCCTTCGCCATTGAGCGTGGTGCGGCCCGAAGTGCCGCCCAGCAGGAAACCTCGTGCCTGCATGTCGCCGGCAGCCCAGCACAAGTCACCAACACGCTGCAGCCCGAACATCGAGTAATAGATGTAGAACGGGATCATGATGCGGTTGTTCGTCGAGTACGACGTCGCTGCCGCAATCCAGCTGGCCATGCCGCCGGCTTCGTTGATACCTTCCTGCAGGATCTGCCCGGCCTTGTCTTCCTTGTAGTAGCTCACCTGCTCGCGGTCCTGCGGTGTGTAGAGCTGGCCTTCATGGTTGTAGATGCCGATCTGGCGGAACAAGCCTTCCATGCCGAAGGTACGGGCCTCGTCCACCAGAATAGGGACCACGCGGGGACCGATTTCCTTGTCGCGCAGCAGTGTCGTCAGGAAACGCACATAAGCCTGCGTCGTCGAGATTTCGCGGCCATCGGCCGTCGGCTCGAGCACCGACTTGAAGGTCTCCAGTGCAGGCACGGTGAATTGCTCGTCGGCCTTGACGCGGCGGTGCGGCAAATAACCGCCCAGTGCCTTGCGGCGCTCGTGCAGGTATTTCATTTCCGGTGTGTCGTCGGCCGGTTTGTAGAAGGGCACCTCGGCGATCTGTGCATCGGGAATCGGGATGTTGAAGCGGTCGCGGAAGGCGATGATGTCTTCGTCGGTGAGCTTCTTGGTCTGGTGTGCGGTGTTTTTGCCTTCACCGCTCTTGCCCATGCCGAAGCCCTTGACCGTCTTGATCAGCAGGACCGTCGGCTGGCCCTTGTGTTTGACCGCTGCGTGGTAGGCCGCATAAACCTTTTGTGGATCATGACCACCGCGCTGCAGGCGCCAGATGTCGTCGTCGCTCATCTTGGCGACCATCTCCAGCGTGCGTGGATCCTTGCCGAAGAAATGCTTGCGCACGTAGGCACCGTCGTTGGCTTTCATGGCCTGGTAGTCGCCGTCCAGCGTGTCCATCATGACCTTGCGCAGGGCGCCGTCCTTGTCGCGTGCCAGCAGCGGGTCCCAGTAGCTGCCCCAGATCAGCTTGATGACGTTCCAGCCGGCACCGCGGAACTCGCCTTCGAGTTCCTGGATGATCTTGCCGTTGCCGCGCACCGGGCCGTCCAGCCGCTGCAGGTTGCAATTGATGACGAAAATCAGGTTGTCGAGATTTTCGCGCGCAGCCACACCAATGGCGCCCAGCGATTCGACTTCGTCCATCTCACCGTCACCGCAGAAGACCCAGACCTTGCGGTTTTCGGTGTTGGCAATGCCGCGCGCATGCAGATACTTCAAAAAGCGCGCCTGGTAGATAGCCATCAGGGGGCCCAGGCCCATGGAGACGGTGGGGAACTGCCAGAACTCGGGCATCAGCTTGGGGTGCGGATAGCTGGACAAGCCCTTGCCGTTGACCTCCTGGCGGAAATTGAGCAACTGCTCTTCGGTCAACCGGCCTTCAAGGTAGGCACGCGCATAGACACCGGGTGAACTGTGGCCCTGGATGTAGAGGCAGTCGCCGCCGTGATTTTCACTTTCGGCATGCCAGAAATGATTGAAGCCGGCGCCGAACATGTTGGCAACCGACGCAAAGGAGCTGATGTGGCCGCCCAGGTCGCCGCCGTCTTCGGGGTGATGCCGGTTGGCCTTGACCACCATGGCCATCGCATTCCAGCGCATGTAGGCGCGCAGGCGCTCCTCAATTTCCAGGTTGCCGGGGCAACGTTCTTCCTGGTTGGTTTCAATGCTGTTGACGTAACCGGTGGTCGCGGAAAACGGCATGTCGATACTGCTTTGCCGCGCATGCTCCAGCAGTTGTTCCAGGAGAAAGTGGGCACGCTCGGGGCCTTCACTCTCGATGACGGCGGTCAGGGCTTCCAGCCACTCCCGCGTTTCCTGGGAGTCCTTGTCCTGGACGTCGTTGGCGGCACTGCCCAAGGTGTCGACACGCGCCTGTTCCGGATTTGCAGCCATGGTTTTTGTCTCCTGCTGGTGGCTAGTTGGCTAACTGTTGGTTAACTGGCATCTACATCACGTTAACGCAATTTAGATTCAAGCCTCTAGTTTCCCACATTTTTAAAGTAATTTCAAATAGTGCTTTTTGATTCCATATAATGAAATTATAAAATCCGAAAAATCATGCCTTCCTCTGGGAAAACGGCCATGACTGAGCGATCGCGCCGCCTGTGCCGGGCTCATGCCCGGTGATGGAAACCCGCCCCCTCGGGGAACTCCCTTAAACTGGACAGCCCCCATGACCGAGCCCACACCCTCCACTTTCGATACGCCTCCCAGCAGCGCGCCGCTGGCCCGCTGGCGTCGCTGGTGGCGCCGTCAATCGCCGACCCGCCAGGACCGCTTCGTTACCCTCGGGCCCCTGCTGGCGGTCATGCTCTTCCTGGCAGCGGTGATTGCGGCTTTTGCCTACCTGCGTGTTGAAGAGGTGGACCGCGAACAGCAGGCGGTCAAACGCGATGTCGAGTACGCCCAGCAAAGGCTGCGCCTGCGTTTGCTGGAGCGCCAGGAGCAGTTGATGCGGCTGGGCCGCGATGTGTCCAACAAGGATGTGGACAGCGAGGAGTTCGTTGCGCAGGCCGAATCGCTGGTCAACCAGTACCCCGAACTGCTGGCCGTGACCTGGATAGATTCGCGCCGCAGGGTCAAGTCCTCCTATGTGTCGCCAAGCGCGAATGCATCGCAGCTCCAGGCCCCCGGCGAGCAGCTCAAGCGCGGAGAAACGGAAAGCACGTTCGGCCTGGCGCGCGACCTGCGCCAGCCGGTCTATTCGCGTCCGCTGACGGTCAAGGACGACACCAGCTACAACGCACCCAGCCTGCAGCTGCAGGTGCCGCTTGACGACCAGGGCCGGTTTGACGGCGTCATCATGGGCGAATACTCCATCGACGGCCTTCTGCGTTTTGGCGTGCCCAACGAAGTCACCGCCAAATATGCGGTGGCCTTGCTCGACGACCAGGGCAAGGTGCTGGCAGGCCACTTGCCGCCGCCCAGAAACACGGCAGCGAAGTTGCTGCCCCTGTCAGATGAAACGCAGGAGTACGAAATCCCCGTTTCGCCGGTCGGCAACGGCCTGCTGCTCAAGGCCCAGGGTTACCGGGCCTCGCTGGGTGTGGTCGGCAGCGGCTTTTTCTGGCTGGTCAGCGCGCTGAGCGCCCTCACGGTCTGGATGCTGCTGGGCACCTGGCGCCACACGCGGCGCCGCGTCCAGGCGCAGCAGGCATTGATCTCGGAAACCAATTTCCGCCGCGCCATGGAAAACTCCATGCTCACCGGCATGCGCGCGCTCGACCTGCAGGGCCGCATCACCTACGTGAACCCGGCTTTTTGCCAGATGACAGGCTGGAGCGAGGGCGAGCTGGTAGGCCGCACCGCGCCATTTCCCTACTGGCCCGAGCAGGACAGGGAAACACTGGCGGCGCGCCTGGATGACGAACTGCACGGCCGCTCCACGCCGGGTGGCTTCGAGGTGCGCATCAAGCGCAAAAGCGGCGCGATTTTCGACGGCCGCATGTATGTCTCGCCGCTGATTGATCCGCGCGGCCAGCAAACCGGCTGGATGACTTCGGTCACCGACATCACCGAGCCCAAGCGGGTCCGCGAGGAGCTGTCGGCCTCCTACGAACGCTTCACCACCGTACTGGAAGGCCTGGATGCAGCCGTGTCGGTCGCGCCACTGGGCAGCGAGGAACTGCTGTTTGCCAACAAGCTGTACCGCGCCTGGTTCGGCGGTGAAGTCGCTGGCCACATGAACCTGATTGCGCAGGCCGGCGTGCCGGCCGTGGCACCGACCGACGACACCCTCGATGCTGTGGACGGCCTGGCAGGCTTTCCGACCGACACGCTGACCACGGCCCAGACTGAAAATGCCGAAATTTTCGTGCCCGAACTCGGCAAATGGCTGGAAGTGCGCTCGCGCTACCTGACCTGGGTCGACGGCCGGCTGGCGCAGATGGTGATCGCCACAGACATCACACCGCGCCGCCATGCCGAGGAGCAGGCAGCCCTGCAGGCCGAACGCGCGCAGTCGGCCAGCCGCCTGATCACCATGGGCGAGATGGCGTCCAGCGTGGCCCATGAGCTGAACCAGCCGCTGACGGCCATCAACAACTATTGCAACGGCATGGTGTCGCGCATCAAGGGCCAGCAGATCAGCAACGAAGACCTGCTGATTGCGCTGGAGAAAACCGCGAAGCAGGCACACCGGGCCGGGCAGATCATCCAGCGCATACGTTCTTTTGTGAAACGCAGCGAGCCGAACCGGACCTCGGCCGACGTTGCCACCATGGTCAGCAACGCGATGGAGCTGGCCGACATCGAGCTGCGCCGCCACAACGTGCGGCTGAGCCACTACATCGCTGCGCGCCTGCCGTCCGTGATGGTGGACCCCATCCTGATCGAGCAGGTGCTGATCAACCTGATGAAAAACGGCGCCGAATCGATCGCGCAGGCACGCCGGCCAACCGCACGCCGCAGCGTGGAGCTGCGCGTGGTACCGAAGAACATCGAAGATCAGGATGTGATCGAGTTTTCGGTGCTGGATTCGGGCAAGGGACTGTCGCCCGAAGTGATGAGCCGACTCTACGAAGCCTTCTATTCGACCAAGGCAGAGGGCATGGGCATCGGCCTGAAACTGTGCCGCAGCATTGTCGAGTCGCACCAGGGCAGGATGCAGGCCGAGAACCTCTACAATGGTGACGAAGTGGTGGGGTGCCGGTTTACCTTCTGGATTCCTGTGTCACCCCTGCTTTTGCCAGCCGCCGCAGCAGAAGCGCCCGCCACCCCAACTGGCATTTCCTGACAAGGTATTTCGATACCGTCCACGCAAAGGTTTGGCATGAGCTTGATTCCGAAAAAAGGTACCGTCTATGTCGTTGATGACGACGAGGGCGTGCGTGACTCGCTCCAGTGGCTGCTCGAAGGCAAGGACTACCGCGTCCGCTGCTACGACTCCGCCGAAACTTTCCTCAGCCGCTACGACCCGCGCGAAGTCGCCTGCCTGATCGTCGACATCCGCATGGGCGGCATGACCGGCCTGGAACTGCAGGACCGCCTGGTCGAACGCAAATCGCCATTGCCCATTGTTTTCATTACCGGCCACGGCGACGTGCCCATGGCCGTGAACACCATGAAAAAAGGCGCCATGGATTTCATCCAGAAGCCTTTCCAGGAAGAAGCGTTGGTCAGCCTGGTCGAACGCATGCTGGACCAGGCCAAGGAAGCCTTCAGCGAACACCAGCAGTCCGCCAGCCGGGACGCCCTGCTCGCCAAGCTCACCTCGCGCGAAGCGCAGGTGCTCGAACGCATCGTCGCTGGCCGCCTGAACAAGCAGATCGCCGATGACCTGGGGATCAGCATCAAAACGGTGGAAGCGCACCGCGCCAACATCATGGAAAAGCTCAATGCCAACACCGTGGCCGACCTGCTGAAAATTGCCCTGGGCTCGAGCGCACCCAAGGCCTGAACCCTCTCCTGCCGCTATCGTTTGGATAGCTGCCTGCGCCCGTGGTTACTGGACCAGCGGGCGTTTTTACTTATAAAACCGAACCGAACCATGACTGCACAACTCATTGACGGCAACGCCCTCGCCAAGAAAATTCGCGCGGAGGTCGCCGTGCGCGCCGCCGCCCTCACCGCCCGCGGGCGCCAGCCCGGCCTCGCCGTGATCCTGGTGGGAGAAGATCCAGCCTCGCAGGTCTACGTCAGGCACAAGGTCAACGACTGTGAAACCAGCGGCGTGCGTTCGGTGCTTGACCGCTATCCGGCCACGTTTTCAGAGGCTGAGCTCCTCGCCCGCATCGAAGTCCTGAACGCCGATCCGTCGATTCACGGCATCCTCGTACAGATGCCGCTGCCCAAACACATCGACCCCCACAAGGTCATCGAGACGATCTCGCCACTCAAGGATGTCGACGGCTTCCACGTGCAAAGCGCAGGCGCGCTGATGGTGGGCCAGCCGGGCTTTCGCCCCTGCACCCCCTACGGCTGCATGAAACTGATTGAAACCACCGGCATAAGCTTGAAGGGCAAGAACGCGGTCGTCATCGGCCGCAGCAACACGGTGGGCAAACCGATGGCTCTGCTGCTGCTGCAGGCCAACACCACCGTCACTGTCTGCCACAGCGGCACCGCAAACATCGGCCTGTACACACGGCAGGCCGACGTGGTAGTAGCCGCGGTCGGCAAGCGCATGGTGCTGACGGCCGATATGGTCAAACCCGGCGCCGTGGTGATTGACGTGGGCATGAATCGCGACGAGGCCGGCAAGCTGTGCGGCGACGTCGATTTTGCCGGGGTATCGCAGGTGGCCGGCTGGATCACGCCAGTGCCTGGCGGCGTCGGGCCCATGACCCGCGCCATGCTGCTCGTGAACACGCTGGAAGCGGCTGAGATGGCCCCCACGGTTGCTCGCTTCGCGTAGCGCCCTGCCCCCAGGGGGGGGCCGCTGCGCCTGCGGGCCGGCAAAGCCGGACCCGCGGCCCCTGCTGGTATTGAAAGTAGCCCCACGATCGCTCACACATCCGTTCGTCCTGAGCTTGTCGAAGGATGTCCCCCCAGAAGGCCGTGCTTGCTCGCGACGGCCTTTCGCCGCGCGCGGTCGCGGAACTAGTCTGCTGGGCTCGCACCGCCCGTTTCGGAACGGCTAAGGCACCACAGCGTCCAGCCAGCAGCCAGCCACTGCGCCAGGTACATCGCGCTGCCCAGGCCGTGCCAGAACCGGAGGTCGCCGCCGCTGGCGCGCGCGCTGACGATGTTTGGCGCCACGCCGAACTCCACCAGCACTGCGAACAACAGGCCCGTCACTACATATTTCGTAGCAGCTTGCGTAGGCAGGGAAAGGGCTGGAACCCTGTTTTTATTGAGAACCAGGAGCAGCAGAAAGCTGCAGGCAATGCTGAGCCAGGTTTGTGCAGTGAAAAGTTTTGCCGCCATGGCGCCGGCCATTGCCGGGCTGGGCAGGTTGGCAAACAGCATGGGCACCACGACAAACCCCAAACCCGTCAGGCTGCCCCACCAGAGGGCGGCCAGCACAATGCTCAGGCGTGATTTCATGCGTCCAGGCCAGAACGCTAGATGTACATCACCGCAATGATTTCATAACGCTTGATGCCGCCCGGTGCCTGCACCTCGGCGGTATCGCCCTCGTCCTTGCCGATCAGCGCACGCGCAATCGGCGAGCTGATGTTGACCAGGCCCAGTTTGATGTCGGCCTCGTCCTCGCCGACGATCTGGTAGGTCACCTTGTCGCCGGAATCTTCGTCCTGCAGTTCGATGGTGGAGCCAAACACCACCTTGCCACCTGCATCCACCTCGGAAGGGTCGATGATCTGGGCGGCCGACAGCTTGCCTTCGATTTCCTGGATGCGGCCTTCGATAAAACCCTGGCGGTCCTTGGCGGCGTCGTATTCGGCGTTTTCGCTCAGGTCGCCCTGCGCACGGGCTTCGGAAATCGAGTTGATCACCCACGGGCGATCCACGGTCTTGAGCTGGTGCAACTCGGCCTTGAGCTTTTCTGCGCCACGTTTGGTAATAGGAATGGTTGCCATGGTTTGAGTCCTCCAAAAGCGAAACCGCCACCAGTCACCTGGCGGCGGCGTCATTACATGTTGTCTTGGTGCCAGTTTAATGCAAAAAATCGGAAGTAGAACCACACCCGCGCAACGCAGGGCCACCCAAGCAGGCGACGGCCCTCTCGGAGGCATCCTTCGACAAACTCAGGCGCCCGGCGTGATAGCGATGTTGGGCTCTTTAACCCAGCAGGGGCCGCGGATCTGGCTTTGCCAGTCCGCAGGCGCAGCGGCCCCCTCTGGGGGCAGGGAGTTACACAAAGTGAACGACCGTGGGGGTCACATCAACTGGGCGTGAAGCTCCTGGACCGAATAAACCGTCAGGTTGTCCAGGTATTTCATGCCCTCCACCGCCGCTTCGGCACCGGCGATGGTGGTGTAGGTGGTGACCCGGGCCAGCAGTGCCGAGGTTCGGATCTGCCGCGAGTCCGCAATGGCGTTGCGGCGCTCTTCCACCGTGTTGATGACCAATGCAATCTCGTTGTTTTTGATCATGTCCACCACGTGCGGCCGGCCCTCGGTGACCTTGTTGACCACGCCGCAGGGAATGCCGGCAGCGTTGATGGCCGCGGCCGTGCCCTTGGTGGCAACAATGTCGAACTTCAGTGCCGCCAGCGCACGCGCCACTTCCACAGCACGCGGTTTGTCGTTGTTCTTGACCGTCAGGAAGACCTTGCCCGAGGTCGGCAGCTTGGTGCCGGCCCCCAGCTGCGACTTCACAAAAGCCTCGCCGAAAGTCTTGCCCACACCCATGACCTCGCCGGTCGACTTCATCTCGGGGCCGAGTATGGTGTCCACGCCCGGGAACTTGACGAAAGGAAACACCGCTTCCTTGACGCTGAAGTACGGTGGTGTCACTTCATTTTTGATGCCCTGCGACGCCAGCGTCTGACCCACCATGCAGCGCGCGGCCACCTTGGCCAGCTGGATGCCTGTGGCCTTGCTGACAAAAGGCACGGTGCGCGATGCGCGCGGGTTCACCTCGAGCACGTAGATCACGTCCTTGCCGTCCACATGCTGGATGGCAAACTGCACGTTCATCAGGCCGACAACGTTCAGGGCTTTTGCCATGGCCGCCGTCTGGCGTTTGATCTCGGTGACAGTTTCCGCATTCAGCGAATAAGGCGGCAATGAACAGGCCGAGTCGCCGCTGTGCACGCCGGCCTGCTCGATGTGTTCCATCACGCCACCGATGAAGGTCATACCTTCCGGATCGCGGATGCAATCGACATCGCACTCAATCGCGTCGTTCAGGAAGCGGTCGAGCAGTACTGGCGAGTCGTGGCTGACCTTGACCGCTTCGCGCATGTAACGCTCCAGGTCGCGCTGCTCGTGCACGATTTCCATCGCGCGGCCGCCCAGCACGTAGCTGGGGCGCACCACCAGCGGGTACCCAAGGGCTGCGGCTTTTTCCAGCGCCTCCGGTTCGGTACGGGCCGTCGCGTTGGGCGGCTGGCGCAATTTCAACTCATGCAGCAGCTTCTGGAAACGCTCGCGGTCTTCGGCCGCATCGATCATGTCGGGCGAGGTGCCGATGATGGGCACGCCGTTTTTCTCGAGATCCAGCGCCAGCTTCAAGGGCGTCTGGCCACCGTACTGGACAATCACGCCCAGCGGTTTTTCCTTGTCGACGATTTCCAGCACGTCTTCAAGCGTCAAGGGCTCGAAATACAGGCGGTCGCTGGTATCGTAGTCGGTGGAAACGGTTTCGGGGTTGCAGTTGACCATGATGGTCTCGTACCCGTCTTCGCGCATGGCGAGCGCGGCGTGCACGCAGCAATAGTCAAACTCGATGCCCTGGCCGATGCGGTTGGGCCCGCCGCCCAGCACCATGATTTTTTTGTTGTCGGTCGGCTCAGCTTCGCATTCGCTGCCTTCGCCTTCGTACGTCGAATACATGTAGGCGGTGTTGGTCGCAAACTCGGCGGCGCAGGTGTCCACCCGTTTGTAGACCGGGCGCACACCGAGTTCCAGCCGCTTCTCGCGGATGGCGGTGTCCGTGGTCTTGAGCTGCTTGGCCAGCCGCCGGTCCGAAAAGCCCTTCTGCTTGAGGGCGCGCAGTGTGGGCTCGTCAATTTTGTCCAGCGAGGTGGTTTCCAGTTCGAGTTCGATCTTGACGATCTGCTCGATCTGCACCAGGAACCATGGGTCGATCTTGGTCAGCGCAAACACTTCGTCAACGCTCATGCCGAGCGCAAAGGCGTCGCCGACGTACCAGATGCGGTCGGGGCCGGGTGCGCCCAGTTCTTTCTCGAGCACCTCGCGGTCCTGGGTCTTTTCGTTCATGCCGTCCACGCCGACTTCCAGGCCTCGCAGGGCTTTTTGGAAAGACTCCTGGAAAGTCCGACCCATGGCCATGACCTCACCCACGGACTTCATCTGCGTTGTCAGGCGGCTGTCGGCCTGCGGAAATTTTTCAAAAGCGAAACGTGGGATCTTGGTGACCACGTAGTCAATGCTGGGCTCGAAACTCGCAGGGGTTGCCCCCCCCGTGATCTCGTTGCGCAACTCGTCCAGCGTGTAGCCGATGGCCAGCTTGGCCGCCACCTTGGCGATCGGGAAACCCGTGGCCTTGGAAGCCAGCGCCGAAGAGCGCGAGACACGTGGATTCATCTCGATCACCACCATGCGGCCATCGACCGGGTTGATCGAAAACTGCACGTTGGAACCGCCGGTGTCCACACCAATCTCGCGCAGCACAGCCAGCGAGGCATTGCGCAGGATCTGGTATTCCTTGTCGGTCAGCGTCTGCGCAGGTGCCACGGTAATCGAGTCGCCGGTGTGCACACCCATGGGGTCCAGGTTTTCAATCGAGCAGACGATGATGCAGTTGTCCGCCTTGTCGCGCACCACTTCCATCTCGTATTCTTTCCAGCCGAGCAGCGATTCTTCGATCAGAAGCTCGTTGGTTGGCGAGGCTTCCAGGCCGCGCTTGCAGATGACCTCGAACTCTTCCGAGTTGTAGGCAATACCGCCGCCGGTGCCACCCAGGGTGAAGCTGGGGCGAATAACGGTTGGGAAACCGAGTGTCTTTTGAACCGCCCAAGCCTCGTCCATGCTGTGCGCAATGCCGGAACGCGCGGAGCCCAGGCCGATCTTGGTCATCGCGTCCTTGAACTTCAGGCGGTCTTCAGCCTTGTCGATGGCTTCGGGCGTGGCGCCGATCAGCTCGACCTTGTACTTGTCGAGCACACCGTTGTGCCAGAGGTCCAGCGCGCAGTTAAGTGCGGTCTGCCCGCCCATGGTCGGCAGGATGGCGTCAGGACGCTCCTTGGCGATGATTTTTTCCACCGTTTGCCAGGTGATGGGCTCGATGTAGGTGACGTCGGCCGTGGCCGGGTCGGTCATGATCGTGGCAGGGTTGCTGTTGATCAGGATGACCTTGTAGCCTTCTTCTCGCAGTGCCTTGCAGGCCTGCACGCCCGAGTAGTCAAACTCGCAGGCCTGGCCGATGATGATGGGGCCGGCGCCGATGATGAGGACGCTTTTGATGTCTGTGCGTTTAGGCATTCTTGTGTTGCTCCATCAGTGCCGTGAAGCGGTCAAACAAATACGAAATGTCGTGCGGGCCGGGCGAGGCTTCCGGGTGGCCCTGGAAGCAGAAGGCCGGCTTGTCGGTACGGGCCAGGCCCTGCAGCGTGCCGTCGAACAGGCTGATGTGGGTGGGGCGCAGATTCGCGGGCAGCGTCTTTTCGTCCACCGCAAAACCGTGGTTCTGGCTGGTGATGCTGACGCGGCCGTTGTCCAAGTCTTTCACCGGATGGTTGGCGCCATGGTGGCCGAACTTCATCTTGAAGGTTTTTGCGCCGCTGGCCAGCGCCATGATCTGGTGACCCAGGCAAATGCCGAAAGTCGGGATGCCGGTTTCGATCAGCTCGCGAACGGCAGCAATCGCATAGTCGCAGGGCTCGGGATCTCCGGGGCCGTTGGCCAGGAAGATGCCGTCAGGCTTGAGCTTGAGCACGTCGGCGGCAGGCGTTTGCGCCGGCACCACGGTGATGCGCGCGCCGCGCGCGGCCATCATGCGCAGGATGTTTTTCTTCACACCGAAGTCAAAAGCCACCACGTGGAACTTGGGCGTGATCTGCACGCCGTAACCCGAGCCGAGCTTCCACTCCGTTTGGGTCCACTCGTAGGCCTGTTTGCAGGAAACGACCTTGGCAAGGTCCAGGCCAGCCATGCTGGGCACGCCGCGGGCAGCGGACACCGCTTTTTCGATCGCCTCGGGCGATACAACTTCCCCCATGGGCAGGGCCAGGATGCAGCCGTTCTGGGCACCCTTGGTGCGCAGCATGCGGGTGAGCTGGCGCGTGTCGATGTTGGCAATCGCCACCGTTTTTTCCCTGACCAGGTACTCGGACAAGGTCAGGGTGCTGCGGAAATTGGACGCCACCAGCGGCAGGTCCTTGATGATCAGGCCGGCGGCATGGACCTTGTCGGCCTCCACATCTTCGGCGCTGATGCCGTAGTTGCCGATGTGGGGGTACGTGAGGGTGACGATCTGCTGGCAGTAGCTGGGATCCGTGAGGATTTCCTGATAGCCGGTCATGGCGGTGTTGAACACCACCTCACCGACCGTGGAGCCCGCTGCTCCGATGGAATTGCCGATAAAGACCGTGCCGTCTGCGAGCGCCAGGATGGCGTGAGGGGTATTTCCCTGTAGAGACAAAAGCACTGGGTTCTCCGGGTTGGTTACGGTTCGCCCAAGCGTGCACAAGAAACGTCTCTGTCAAGACTCTTGCGGGCTGCTTTTGTGAGGGTGTTGGCTTGGTATGCGCTCGGGCGAAGCTGTGTTTTGAAAAGCCCTTGATTATAGCTTGCATATCGTGCCCCCACGGTCGCTCACTGCGTGTAGCTCCCTGCCACCCGAGGGGGCCGTGCGCCTGCGGGCCGGCGAAGCCGGACCCGCAGCCCCAACTGATAAAGAAATCCTCCGAACTCGCTCGGGTTAACGAGTTGCAGCTATGGAGCTGGCGTAGAGGCAAATCGCGGCAGCAGCCGCAACGTTAAGCGATTCCTCGCCGCCCGGCTGGGCGATGCGCACCTTCAGGCGGGCTCTCGCCACCAGGTCGTCGCTGACGCCCTGCCCCTCGTGCCCCATGGCCCAGGCGCAGGGCATGGGCAGGCTTTGCTGGTGCAAAAAGCCCCCATGGTGCGAACTCGTCACGAGGATGGGCACCTCCAGCGCGTCCAGCGCCTGCGGTTCCACCGCTTCCAGCAGCTGCAACGCAAAATGCGCCCCCATGCCGGCGCGCAGCACCTTGGGCGACCAGAGCGCGGCCGTGCCCTTGAGCGCAATCACCTGGCTGAAACCGAAGGCCGCGGCGCTGCGCAGCATGGAGCCGACGTTGCCGGCATCCTGCACGCGGTCCAGGATCAGCGAGGCTGCGCCGGGCAGCAAGGCCGCTGGCGCCGGCAGGTCCAGCACAAACCCCATGCGCGCCGGGGATTCCAGGCCGCTGATGTCGGGCAGCAAAGCATCCGGAATGACTATGGTTTTGATAGCGGACTGCGCCCATTCGGCGGGGGCTACAGGCCAGAATGACTCGGAAAAAACGGCAATCTGCGGTTTCAGGCCACGTGCCAGGGCGGCACGGCACAAATGATCGCCTTCCAGCCAGACCCGCCCCTGCTTGCGGTAGGCCGTGCTGTCCTGTGACAGCCTGCGCAACTCCTTGACGAGGGCGTTGTCGCGCGATGTGACAAAGACGGGGGCTGCCGGCGACGCATCACTCAACGCAGGACCTCGGCGACCGGACTGAAAGAGCGGCGATGTTGCGGGCAGGCGCCGTGCTCGCGCAGGGCCGCCAGGTGCTCGGCCGTGCCATACCCCTTGTGGCCGGCAAAGCCGTATTGCGGATACTCCAGGTGGAACTGCTCGCACCACCGGTCGCGGTAGACCTTGGCCAGGATGGAGGCAGCGGAAATCGATGGCACCAGCGCATCCCCCTTGACGATGGCTTCGGCCAGCATGCTGAGCACCGGCAGCCGGTTGCCATCGACCAGCACTTTCACTGGCTTCAGGCGCAAACCCTCGACGGCACGTTTCATCGCCAGCATCGTGGCCTGCAGGATGTTGAGGCTGTCGATTTCTTCCACGCTGGCCTGAGCGATCGAGCAGCACAAGGCCTTGGCGAGGATTTCGTCGTAAAGCTTTTCCCTGCGCAGCGCGGTCAGCACCTTGGAGTCGGCCAGGCCCTTGATGGGTTGGAGGTCATCAAGGATCACCGCAGCCGCCACCACCGGGCCGGCCAGCGGCCCGCGCCCCGCCTCGTCGACACCGGCCCACAGACCGGGCGTGTCCCAGGACAGGGTGACCTGCTCAGCTTTCAAGAATGTTCTGGATCGCATCGGTGGCTAGTTGGGCGGTATCGCGCTGCAATTCGTGGTGCAGCTCGCTGAATCGTTGTTCGACGGCGGCAATTTTTTCGGGTGCCGAGATTTTCGCATCTATCCACTGCAAAACAGCATCGGCCATCGCTTTTGGCGTGGCAGCGTCCTGCAGCAGTTCGGGCACCACAAAATCGCGGCACAGGATGTTGGGCAGCCCGACCCAGGGCTGAAGCTTCTTGCGGCGCATGATCTGCCAGGACAACCAGTTCATGTTGTAGGCAATCACCATGGGCCGCTTGAACAGCGCCGCTTCCAGCGTTGCGGTGCCGCTGGCAATCAGGGTCACGTCGCAAGCCGCCAGCACTGTATGCGACTGCCCGGCGACGATCTGCACGCCCTCCTGCATGCCGGCCGCCCTCGCCGCTTCGCCGATGAGTTCGCGCAGGGCGGGCACAGCGGGGACTACTATTTTGATAGCTGGATGCGCCCGCCTGACAAGGGCCGCAGCCTGAAAGAACCGGTCAGCCAGGTACTGGATCTCGGAACGCCTGCTGCCCGGCAACACAGCCAGCACCAAGTCGTCCGCTTGTAAACCCAGTTTTCTGCGAGCCTCCAGCCGGTCGGGCTGCATCGGGATCATGCCGGCCAGCGGGTGGCCTACATAGGTGGCGGCAATACCATGCTGCGCCAGCAGGGCCGGCTCGAAAGGAAAGATGCACAACACGTGATCGACACCGCGGCGGATTTTTTCCACCCGATCGGCACGCCAGGCCCAGACGGACGGGCTGATGAAATGCACGGTACGGATGCCGGCCGCCTTGAGGTCGGCTTCCAGGTCGAGGTTGAAATCAGGGGCGTCAACGCCGATAAAGATGTCGGGGTGCTGCTGCAGCAGTTTTTCCTTCAATTGCCTGCGTATGCCGACAATTTCCCGGTAGTGCCGCAGCACCTCGACGTAACCGCGAACCGCCAGCTTTTCACTGGACCACCAGGCCTCGAAACCCCGGCTTGCCATCTGGGGACCGCCTATGCCACCGGCCCGCAGGCCCGGCCAGCGAGCGCGAAAACCGTCAAGCAGCAGGCTGGCAAGCAGGTCTCCTGAGGTTTCACCGGCCACCATGGCCATGCCGGGTGCCTGCTGCGCGGCGGGCCCATCCGCCTCTGGACGGCTGGGCAGAGGGGTGGGCGCCAGGGACATCAGCGCCTACCGGACGATGCCGCGCTGCTGTGCGGTTTGCTGCAAAAATGAGAGCATCATCTGCACGTCCGGAGTGGACTCAGGATACTTTTCGCTCAAACCGGCAATCTGTGCCCGAGCTGTGTCCAGAGGCAAGTCCTCACGGTAAAGGGCTTTGTGCATGGCCTTCACCGCGGCAATGCGCCCGGGAGAGAAGCCGCGCCGGCGCAGCCCTTCAAAATTCATCGACCGTGCCTCGGCAGGCTGGCCCTGGCACATCACAAAAGGCGGCAGATCGGCAAACAGCAGTGAACACATGGCGGTCATGCTGTGCGCGCCGATCCGCACAAACTGGTGGACCACGGTAAAGCCGCCAAGAATCACCCAGTCGCCGACAGTCACATGGCCGGCCAGTTGCGAGTTATTGGCGAAGGTGGTGTTGTTGCCCACCAGGCAGTCGTGCGCCAGGTGCACATACGCCATCATCCAGTTATCGTTGCCCAGCTTGGTCACCCCGCCGCCGCCAGGCGTGCCGATATTGAAAGTGCAGAACTCGCGGACGGTGTTGCGATCACCGATCACCAGTTCGCCAGGCTCGCCGGCGTACTTCTTGTCCTGTGGAATCGCGCCCAGCGAATTGAACTGAAAAATGCGGTTGTCGTGCCCTATCGTCGTGTGGCCCTCAATGACACAATGCGCGCCTATCGTGGTGCCGGCAGCTATCTTGACGTTCGGGCCAATGACGGTATAGGGCCCAACGCTGACGCTGCTGTCGAGCTGGGCCTGGGAGTCAACCAGCGCTGTGGAATGGATGGTGGTCATGAAAAAATGAATTGTTCGAACAACACCTCGGCCAATGGCCACGCAGGCAAGGTCCCCGTCAAGCCGGGGCCGCGGGACTGGCTCTGCCAGACCGCAGGCGCAGCGGCCCCCTCGGGGGGCAGCGCATTACGCGAAGCGAAAAGCGTGGGGGCCATTCAAGCAATGGTGCGCATGGTGCACATCAGCTCGGCCTCGCAGACCATGTTGCCCTCGACATGCGCCGTGCCCTTGAACTTGAACACACCGGCCTTCAGACGGTCCAGCGTCAGTTCCATGATCAGCTGGTCACCCGGCTCCACAGGCCGCTTGAAACGCGCGCCGTCAATGCCCGCAAAGTAATACACGGTCTTGTCATCAGGCGTCACACCCTGCATGTCGAAAGCCAGCAAGGCAGCTACCTGGGCCATGGCTTCGAGCATCAGCACGCCCGGCATCACCGGCCGGTGCGGAAAGTGCCCGGTGAAAAAAGGCTCGTTGATCGTGACATTTTTCAGGGCCTTGATGCGCTTGCCCTTGTCGAGTTCAAGCACCCGGTCCACCAGCAAAAAGGGGTAGCGGTGCGGCAGCTGCTTGAGGATTTGGTGAATGTCCATCATGATTTTTATTGCTTCTTTCCAAAGGCTTTGTCAGTCGTTTGCTCCAGCGCCTTGAGGCGTTCACGCAAGGCGTGAAGCTGCTTGAGCGTGGCTGCATTTTTTTCCCACTGCGCATTGTCGTCGATGGGAAAGAGGCCTGTGTAATGCCCTGGCTTGTGAATCGACCGCGTTACCACCGAAGCAGCCGAAACATGTACATGATCGGCAAGGCTCAAATGTCCCAGTATCACGGCGCCCCCACCCACGGTGCAATGGGCGCCGATGGTGGCACTGCCGGCCACTCCCGCACAGCCTGCAAGGGCCGAATGCCGCCCTACCCGTACGTTGTGGCCGATCTGCACGAGATTGTCCAGCTTGACCCCGTCTTCGATCACCGTGTCCTGCAGCGCGCCCCGGTCAATGCAGGTGTTGGCGCCAATTTCCACGTCGTTGCCAATGCGCACAACCCCCAGCTGTTCGATTTTCTCCCAGCGGCCTTCGTTCAGGGCGAAACCAAAGCCATCGGCACCAATCACGGCACCCGGATGCACGATGCAGCGTTCTCCGAGAGAACACCCGTCTGCCACGGTCACGCGAGCCGACAGATGGGTGCCGGTACCAATGTGGACATCACTGCCGATCACCCCATGCGCGCCGACATGGACGCCCGGGCCCAGTACCGCATGGGAACCCACGCAGGCAAAAGCGCCAACCGTTACATCAGGCGCCAGCTTTGCAAGGGGGTCGATGAAGGCGCTGGGATGCACGCCGGCCGTGTGAAGCAGCTGATGGCGCTGCTTCCAGAGCTGGGTGATGCGGGCAAAGTACAAATAGGGGTCATTGACGATGATGCAGGCCCCGCGCTGCATGGCGGGTTCTGCAGCTCCGGGACCCACCACCACGCAGGCCGCAGCGGACTGGCCGAGCTTGCCCTGGTACTTGGGGTGGCTGAGAAAAGTGAGCTCGGCAGGTCCGGCCGATTCGAGCGGAGCCAGCCTTTCAACCAGGACATCCGGGTCTCCCACCAGCCGGGCGTCAAACTCGCCAGCCAGCGATGCAACAATGTCCCCGAGTCTGAGTGTCACACCTGGCTTGTCCCTGAGTGCTTATTTGCTGGCGTTGAGCGCCCTGATGACCTTGTCGGTGATGTCGTGCTTCGGGCTGACGTAGACCGCGCCCTCCAGGATGAGGTCATACTTTTCGGACTCGGCCACTGCTTTGACAACCTTGTTGGCGCGCTCGATGAGTTGCTGCAATTCTTCGTTCTTGCGCGAATTGAGGTCTTCAAGATGCTCCCGGCGCTTGCGCTGGAATTCCCGGTCCTGCTCCACCAGCTGCTTCTGGCGCGCAATACGCTGGCTCTCCGACAGGGTCGGTGCTTCGCGCTCGAACTTGTCCGCCGTCGCCTTGAGCTGGGCTCCGAGGTCGGTGATTTCCTTGTCGCGCTTGCCGAATTCCTGCTCGAGCTTGGCCTGGGCCGCCTTGGCGCTGTTGGCTTCGCGGAAGATGCGGTCAATGATGACGACGCCAACCTTGAACTCCTGCGCACTCGCAGCAAACGCAGCCAGCGACATCAAGGCCGCCAGGAAAAACTTGTATGAAAAATACTTCATTAGAAGGATGTACCAATTTGGAATTGCAATCTCTGGATTCTATCTGTTGGCTTCTTGTTCATCGGATGGGCAAACGCCAGCCGCAAGGGTCCAAGAGGGGAAATCCAGCTGACACCGAAACCTACCGACGTACGCAGCTCGCCGAGATCGTATTTTTCCTTCTCGCCGAACACATTGCCCGCATCCACAAAACCGAAGAGCCGCAAGGTCCTGTCGTTGCCGGCACCCGGGAACGGCGCCAGGACTTCGGCATTCAATGTGATCTTTTTCGGGCCACCGATGGAGTTGTCCTGGCTGTCGCGGGGGCCGAGGGAGCCCGGCTCATAGCCGCGCACCGAACCCAGGCCACCCGAATAGGAATTCTTGAACACCGGAAAAGGCTGGCCATTCAGGCCTTTGCCCCAGCCCAGTTCGGTGTTCAGGGCGATTGTGAATTGCTTGTTCAGCGGAATGTATTGCTGGAACTGGTAGTTGCTGCGCAGGAACCTGGCATCTCCTGCGACACCCCAATCGCCATAAACGCGTTGGAAACGCCCTTTGGTGGGTACCAGTGCGCTGTCCCGTTCGTCCCGCGACCAGCCGATGGTCAGCGGGACTGAATTGCTCTTGGCACCAAAAGAGCGGATGTAGTCCTGGTAGACCAACGGGAGATTGATGCCGGAAATATCAATTTGCTCCAGTCCGGCACCGAAGTACACCGTATCGACTTCGCTGAAGGGCACGCCGAAACGCACACTGCCCCCGGTCGTTTTGATGGCATAGTCGCCAATCACGGTGCCATTCAAGGTGCCGAGCTGGCTGGCATAGGGACGTGAAGTGCGGGTGTAAACGTCGAAAGTACGCGAAATGCCGTCCGCCGTGAAATAGGGATCGACGGTGCTCAGCACCAGCTGACGGTTGTACTTCCCGGTATTGACCTCCAGCCCCATGTAGTTGCCGGTACCGAACGCGTTCTCCTGCTTGAAACCAAAGATAAGAGACAGTCTGTCGGCGCTGGAAAAACCGGCACCGAGCTGCAGGTTGCCGGTGGGTTTTTCCACCACGGCCATGTTCAGGTCCACCTGGTCAGGTGTGCCCGGCACTTCCTGGGTGTCGACGTTGACCTCGGTGAAATAACCCAGGCGGTCAACGCGGTCACGCGAAAGGCGGATCTTGTCACCGTCGTACCAGGAGGCCTCAAACTGCCTGAACTCCCGGCGAACCACCTCGTCACGCGTGCGGTTGTTGCCGCTGACGTTGATGCGGCGCACATAGGCCCGGCGCGCCGGATCACCCTGCAGGACAAAAGCCACGCGGTTGGTGGTGCGGTCAATTTCAGGGCGCGCTTCGACCTTCGCAAAGGCAAAGCCGAAACTCCCGTAATACTCGGTGAAGGCCTTGACAGTCTGGGCCACCTGGTCCGCGTTGTAGGCCTCGCCGGGCTTGATGGTCACCAGCGACTTGAATTCTTCTTCCCGGTCCAGGAAGTTGCCCTCGAGCTTGACACCGGACACGGTGAAGCGCTCGCCTTCGGTGATGTTGATGGTCACCGAAATATCCTGCTTGTTCGGGGAAATCGCCACCTGCGTGGAATCGACCTTGAACTCCAGATAGCCGCGCGTCAGGTAGTAAGACCGCAGGGTTTCGATGTCGGCATTGAGCTTGGCACGTGAATAACGGTCTGACTTGGTGTACCAGCTCAGCCAGCCGCCAGTATCCAGGTCAAACAGGCCGCGCAATGTGGACTCGCTGAACACCTTGTTCCCGACGATGTGGATTTCCTTGATCTTGGCAACGTCGCCTTCGGTGACGCTAAAGGTCACATTGACCCGGTTGCGCTCGATCGGTGTCACGGTGGTCAGCACCTCGGCGCCATAAAGGCTGCGGTTGATGTACTGGCGCTTGAGTTCCTGCTCGGCCCGGTCTGCCAGTGCCTTGTCGAAGGGCCGGCCGTCGGCCAGGCCGATCTCGCGCAGGGCTTTCTTGAGCACATCCTTGTCAAACTCCTTGGCACCGACAAAATCCACGTCGGCCACCGTCGGGCGTTCCTCGACAATCACCACCAGCACGTCACCACTGACTTCGAGCCGGACATCCTTGAACAGGCCCAGCCCAAACAGGGCGCGGATTGCGCCTGCGCCCTTGTCGTCGGTATAGGTTTCGCCCACCCGAAAAGGCAGGGAAGCAAAAATGGTCCCCGGCTCCACGCGTTGCAGACCTTCAACCCGGATATCGCGCACGGTGAAAGGATCCACGGCCCAGGCAGCATGCGCGATAAGAAAACTGGCCACAATCGCGGAAACGCTGCGGACTTTGAATCGTTTGTTTTGTTTTTGCATGAAAAATATGGAATTAACCCAAAAGCCGGGAGACATCGTTAAACAGGGCAACCGACATCATGCCCAGCAGGATTGCAACGCCCCCGCGCTGCAGGCGGTCCATCCAGGCGTCAGACACGCCTTTGCCGGTGATCGCCTCCCAAAGATAATACATCAGGTGCCCCCCATCCAGAACCGGCAACGGCAGTAAATTGAGCACCCCGAGACTGACGCTGATCAAGGCCAAAAAGAGCAGGTACGCCGTCCACCCGATGGACGCCGATTTGCCTGCGTAGTCGGCAATGGTCAGGGGCCCGCTGAGGTTTTTCAGCGAAGCTTCGCCGATCAGCATCTTGCCCATCATTTTCAACGTCAGCACAGACACCTGCCAGGTGCGGACCGCTCCATTCCACAAGCCGTCGATGGGCCCATAACGCACCGTGATCATCGCCGGCGGTGCGCCCACATAAGCACTGATCCGCCCGACGGACTGGCTGCCCTCCTGCCGGATCTCTGGCGTGACCGGCAGGAGCAAGGCCTGCCCTGCCCTCAGGATGTGCCAGGTCTGCGTGGGGCCCTGTGCCAGGGAGGCCGAGGCCCGGATGGCTTCGCGCAATTGCTGGCCATCGATCACAGCCCGGTCGCCGACACGAAGCACCACATCGCCGCTGCGCAAGCCCGCCTTCTCCGCAGCGCCACCAGGCATCAACTCGCCCATCACCGCCTGTGTCCACGGCCCGATGATGCCGATCTTGCGAAACAGCTGTGCATCAGCATCGGCGGCCTGGAGCTGGCTCAGCGGCAATAGGACACTGCGCGTCGGCACAGGATTGGCGTCCGTCCCCCGCACTCGTTCACCGGCCGGGCCGACCAGCAACTGCACATCGCGGCCGCTGAGCGCGCCCTGCGTCAAGCGCCAGCGCAAGTCTTCAAAAGAGCGGACGTCCTGCAGTTCTTCATCCCCGAAAGCCGCCTGTTGCACCCGCTCGCCGCCACGCAGGCCCGCACGCTCCGCGATCGAGCCCGCCACAGGACTGGCCAGGATGGCTTCGGGCTCCTGCAGGCCGCACCAGTTGACGACGGCATACAGGACAATCGCCAGCAGCAGGTTGGCTGCCGGCCCCGCAGCGACCACCGCAGCACGCGAACGCAAAGGCTGCGCGTTGAAAGCCAGGTGCCGCTCTGCGGGATCAACCGGGCCTTCCCGTCCGTCAAGCATCTTGACGTAGCCACCCAGCGGCAACAGACCGATGGAAAACTCGGTAGGCCGGTTCCTGAGCCGCCACGTGTAAATGGGTTTGCCGAAGCCGACGGAAAACTTCAGGACCTTGATGCCGCAGGCCACAGCCACGCGGTAGTGGCCATATTCGTGGACGGCGATCAGAACTCCCAGGGCAACAACAAAGGCGACCAAGGTCAGCATGGCAAAACTCCTGTCAAGTCGCCAGATTCCCGGCGATTTTGATGGCTGCAGCGCGAGACTCGGCGTCCAGCGCCAGCAGGTCCCCTATCCCGCGAATTTCAGAGGCGTTCACAATATCCAGGGTTCCGCGGTTCACCGCGTGGATCTGGTCGAAACGAATGCGTTTTTCAAGAAAAGCTGCCACCGCTATTTCATTGGCGGCATTGAGCACCGCCGTTGTACCCACCGGAGCGTCCAATACTTCCCAGGCCAGTGGCAACCCGGGGAAATGCTCGTCATCGGGCACCGCAAAAGTCATGGTGGCCAGCGCCCGGAAGTCGAGTGCCTGCGCGCCCGAAGTAATCCGTCCCGGCCAGGCCAGCCCGTAGGCAATCGGGACCCGCATGTCGGGTGTGCCGAGCTGCGCCACCACCGAGGTATCGCGGTACTGCACCATGGAATGGATGATGCTCTGCGGGTGGATCACCACCTCGATCTGTGCAGGCGCCAGGCCGAACAGGTAGCGCGCCTCGATCACTTCGAGCGCCTTGTTCATCATGGTGGCCGAGTCCACCGAGATCTTCCGGCCCATGACCCAGTTGGGGTGGGCGCAGGCTTCGTCGGGCGTGACATCGCGCAGGGTCGCTGGTGCGCGGGTGCGAAACGGTCCGCCGGAGGCCGTCAGGATGATTTTGTCGATGCGTTCGGCCCAGGCCGCCGGGTCTTCCGGGAGGGACTGGAAAATCGCCGAATGCTCGCTGTCGATGGGCAGCAGCTGGGCTCCGCCCTCGCGCACAGCCTGCATAAACACTTCGCCGCCCACCACCAGAGACTCTTTGTTGGCGAGCAGCAAGCGCTTGCCGGCGCGGGCCGCGGCCATGCAGGGCGCGAGCCCGGCCGCCCCCACGATGGCGGCCATCACGGCATCCACGCGCTCGTCGGACGCTATCATTTCAAGAGCATTCTCTCCAAGCAGAACCTCGGTTTGGAGCCTGTTTTCCTTCAAACTTTGAGCCAGCGCGCGGGCATGCGGCGCGCTGGCCATGACGGCGTAGCGCGGTTTGAAGCGGATGCATTGCGCCAGCATCAGATCAGTTTGCGTGGCTGCACTGAGGGCAAAAACTTCAAACCGGTCTGGATGGCCGGCGATCACATCCAGCGTATTGACCCCGACCGAACCGGTAGAGCCCAACACCGTGACGCGTTGTTTCATGGATGTCATGGCCCTAAACGGTTAGCAGCATCATGACCAGCGGCAACACGGGCATGAGCGCATCGACACGGTCCAGCACGCCGCCGTGGCCAGGCAGCAGGCCACTGGAATCTTTGGCGCCCGCGCTGCGCTTGATCAGCGATTCGACGAGGTCGCCGACCACGCTGAGGGTGGCCAGGAAAACCATGGACAGCAATGTCAGCGCCAGGCCGTGCTGCGCAACCAGGCGTGCATACAAACTTTCACCGGTCGCATCCAGCAGCAGCCAGGCCATGCACAGCACCAGCACACCGACCATGCCGCCCCAGACACCTTCCCAGCTCTTGCCGGGGCTGATCGCCGGGGCCAGTTTGCTCTTGCTGAAACGCCCGCCCAAGCCCTTGCCGGCAAAATAAGCACCGATATCGGCAACCCAGACCAGCAGCAGCACCGACAGCAGGAACTCGATGCCGATGAAGCGCGCCTGCGCCACAGCCAGCCACGCAAGCCAGAGCGCCAGCACGCCGCCGACCAGACGCACAACCCGCGGAATTCGCGACCACCCAGCCACGCCGCCGCGCAGCAGCCAGGCTCCCACCAGCACCCAGGCGGCGCCGGCCAGGCGCCAAAGCAAAGGCAGGTTTTGATCGAGCAAGCCCAGATCCCAGGACATGCCGCACAGCACCACACAGGCAAAACCGGCAAGCAGCGCGCTGAGCTGGCCGTAGCCATTAAGACGCGCCCATTCCCACGCACCGGCTGCAATCAGCACCAGGGCCACCAGGGCAAACGGCACGGGTGTGCGGTAAAACAGCGCCGGCAGCAGGATGGCCAGCATGACAAGCGCGGTGATGACGCGTTGCTTGAGCATCAGGCCGCCTTCATGGTGGAGTCTCCGGTGGGCTCCGGCGCAAGCTGCGCGGAGGTCTGCCCGAAGCGTCTTTCGCGGCTGCGGTAGACCGCGATGGCTTCATCGAGCGCCGCGTCGTCGAAATCAGGCCAGAGCTTGTCGGAGAAATGCAATTCGGAGTAAGCAGCCTGCCAGAGCAGAAAGTTGCTGATGCGCAGCTCGCCGCCGGTGCGGATCACGAGGTCCGGGTCCGGCACATGGGCCAGCGCAAGCGCACGGTCCAGCGCCATTTCCGTGATTTCCCGGCCTTCGTCAGCGAGCTTGCGTGCCGCCTGGGCGATGTCCCAGCGGCCACCGTAGTTGAAACACACGTTGAGAATCAGGCGCTGATTGCCTTCGGTCGCCTGCTCGGCTTGCGTCAGTCCGGCCCTGAATTTGTCGGACAGGCGCTGCCTGTCCCCGACAAAATGCAGCTGCACGCCATTGGCCTTGAGCGAAGGCACTTCCCGCGCCAGCGACAGACCCAGCAGTTCCATGAGCCCGGAAACTTCTTCAGGGGGCCGGTTCCAGTTTTCAGATGAAAAGGCAAACACGGTCAGCACACCGATGCCGCGCGCCATGCAGGCCTGCACGCAACGGTTGAGCGCGCTTACACCCTGCTTGTGCCCGGCAATACGCGGCAGGAAGCGGCGCGTCGCCCAGCGGCCATTGCCATCCATCACGATGGCGACATGATGCGGAACAGCGGTGGAATTTGTTTGAGCCATGCCGGGAGTCAGTCACCGTCCAAGGCGCGAGCCGGGGAACGACTGTCTTTTCAAGCAGGGGCCGCGGGTCCGGCTTTGCCGGCCCGCAGGCGCAGCGGCCCCCCCGGGGGGCAGGGAGCTACACGCAGTGAGCGACCGTGGGGGCAATTCAGACCGCCATGATGTCTTGTTCCTTGCCCGCGACCAGCTTGTCGACTTCGGCAATGAAACGGTCGGTGAACTTCTGCACCTCGTCGTGGGCCCGGCGCTCATCGTCTTCGGAGGCCAGCTTGTCCTTGACGAGTTTCTTGACACTGTCATTGGCATCGCGGCGCAGATTGCGAATGGCGACCTTGGCATGTTCGCCTTCGGAGCGGACCACCTTGGTCAGTTCCTTGCGGCGCTCTTCGGTCATGGCCGGCATGGGCACGCGGATCAGGTCCCCCTGAGACGCGGGGTTGAGACCGAGGTCGGAATCGCGAATGGCTTTCTCGATCTTGGCACCCATGCCTTTTTCCCACGGCGCCACGCTGATGGTGCGTGCATCGAGCAGCGACACATTGGCCACCTGGCTGATCGGCACCATGGCGCCGTAATAGTCCACCTGCACGGTGTCCAGCAGGCCGGGATTGGCACGGCCAGTACGGATCTTCGTCAGCGCATGCTTGAAAGACTCCACCGATTGCTGCATTTTCTGCTCGGCCTGGCTCTTGATATCGGGAATGCTCATGATTGAAATCTCCGGAGGATTCTTGTACTGCAAAGTCTAGGGGGATGGCATGCACATCGGCAGGCTTCAGACGTGGACCAGCGTTCCCTCGTCTTCGCCCTGCACCACGCGCTTGAGCGCGCCGTGCTTGAAAATGCTGAAAATCTTGATCGGCAGCTTCTGGTCGCGGCACAGCGCGAACGCAGTGGCGTCCATCACTTCGAGGTTCTTGCCCATGGCTTCGTCGAAAGTGATGTTGGTGTAGCGCGTGGCGGACGGGTCTTTCTTGGGATCGGCGCTGTACACGCCGTCGACCTTGGTGGCCTTGAGCACGATCTCGGCACCGATCTCCGCACCGCGCAAGGCGGCCGCGGTGTCGGTCGTGAAGAAAGGATTGCCGGTGCCCGCGGCAAATATGACAACCTTGCCCTCTTCGAGGTACTGCAAGGCCTTGGGACGGACATAGGGTTCGACAACGCGCTCGATGCCGATGGCCGACATGACACGCGGTGTCAGTCCCGCCTTGTCCATGGTGTCGCCGAGTGCCAGCGCGTTCATCACGGTGGCCAGCATGCCCATGTAGTCGGCGGTGGCACGGTCCATGCCCACCGAACCGCCCGCCACCCCGCGGAAGATGTTGCCGCCGCCGATCACAACGGCCACTTCCACGCCCATGCGGGTGACTTCGGCAATCTCCTCAACCATGCGCACAATCGTGGCACGGTTGATACCGAAGGCATCATCTCCCATCAAGGCTTCACCTGAAAGTTTCAACAAGATTCGCTTGTAGGCTGGCATGAGGGGAGTTCCTGTCGTTTTTATCGGCGTAAGTTTAGCGGCCTTTCGGGTCAGCGGGTGCAATCAGGCAGCTTTGGCGGCAGCCACCTGGGCGGCCACTTCAGCAGCAAAATCGTCGACCTTTTTCTCGATGCCTTCGCCGACGACATACAGCGTGAAAGCCTTCACGGTCGTGCCTTTTTCCTTGAGCATCTGCTCGACGGTCTGCTTGTCGTTCTTCACGAAAGGCTGGTTGAACAAGGACACCTCCTTGAGGTACTTCTGCACACCGCCGTCAATACGTTTGGCAACAATTTCAGGAGACTGCACGGGCTTGCCTGCAGCGGTGGCCACGGCGGCGTCTTCAGCAGCCTTGGCGGCAGCCACCGAACGTTCCTTGGCGACCAAATCAGCCGGCACCTGATCGCTCGACAGCGACACCGGCTTCATGGCCGCCACATGCATGGCAACGTCCTTGGCGGGCACTTCGTCGCCTTCGTACTCGACCACCACGCCGATGCGCGTGCCGTGCAGGTAGGAAGCCAGCTTGCCGCCCTCAAAGCGCTTGAAGCGGCGCACGCTCATGTTTTCGCCGATCTTGCCGATCAGGCCTTTGCGCACGTCTTCCACCGTCGGGCCGAAACCGTCCAGGCTCAGAGGCATGGCGCCGATCGCGGCTACATCGGCCGGGCTGTTCTTGACGATGCCCTTGACCACCGCATCGGTGAAAGCCAGGAAGCTGTCGTTCTTGGTGACGAAGTCGGTTTCGCAGTTGATCTCGACCAGCGCGCCCACGGCACCTTCGCTGTGGAAGGCGATCACGCCTTCGGCGGTGATGCGGGAAGCGGCCTTGCCGGCCTTGTTGCCAAGCTTGACGCGCAGGATTTCTTCGGCCTTTTCAAAGTTGCCTTCGGCCTCGGTGAGGGCCTTCTTGCACTCCATCATCGGTGCATCGGTTTTTGCGCGCAACTCTGCGACCATGCTTGCTGTGATTGCCATCTTCAGTTCTCCGTGTGTCGTGTTGACTTCAAGTAAATAGGGTGTGCCTTTTAAACAAGGCTGTGAAAAAGGGGCTACGCGAGCCCCTTTTTCGCGTCAGGCGCAGGGCCGCAACGATCAGGCTGCAGCGTTTTCCACTTCGACGAATTCGTCGCCGCTCTCGGCCGAGACCATCTTGACCACGTCGTTGACCGCATTGGCACGGCCTTCGATGATGGCGTCTGCGATGCCGCGGGCATACAGCGCCACAGCCTTGGACGAGTCGTCGTTGCCGGGAATGACATAGTCAATGCCGATAGGCGAGTGGTTGGAGTCAACCACGCCGATCAGCGGAATGCCCAGCTTCTTGGCTTCGAGCACGGCGATCTTGTGGAAACCCACGTCGATCACGAAAATCGCGTCAGGCAGGGCATTCATGTCCTGGATGCCGCCGATGTCTTTTTCCAGCTTTTCCATTTCGCGCTTGAAGGTCAGCTGCTCTTTCTTGCTCAGGGTGTCGAGGCCGACTTCCTGCTGGGCCTTCATTTCCTTGAGGCGCTTGATCGAGGTCTTGACCGTCTTGAAGTTGGTCAGCATGCCGCCCAGCCAGCGCTGGTCAACAAAGGGCACACCGGCGCGGCGCGCTTCGGTGGCGACGAGTTCGCGGGCCTGCCGCTTGGTGCCCACCATCAGGATGGTGCCGCGGTTGGCGGAGAGCTGCTTGGCGAACTTCATCGCGTCCTCGAACATCGGCAGCGATTTTTCGAGGTTGATGATGTGGATACGGTTGCGATGGCCAAAGATATACGGGGCCATCTTGGGATTCCAGAAGCGGGTTTGGTGACCGAAATGGACGCCGGCTTCCAGCATTTCACGCATGCTAATTGACATAAGTAACTCCAAAGGTTGTGTCTAAAATCAGCGCTTATCGCCTGCAAACCTTGAAAAAGTTTCGCGGGCAACACCTTGAGTGGCTGATTTGCGATTTATTGCGCGGTGGCCGAATTGCCTTTCGCGCAACCGACGGAGTATAACATCCCTGCCAGTCTGCCGTCCCCGTCCGGAGACCGCCGCACCCTGGCAGGCCGAATTCGCCCCACCCTTGGCAATCTCATCTTCAATATAAAAATGATAGCTGTCTGCGCCCGGCCAGTAAGGGCTGCGGACCCAACTGACCATCCATCCATGAATTACCCCCTTTCCGCTTCTCATTCTGGCCCGCGGCGGGTCACCCCATGAAAGTTGCGGTCATCGGCGCCGGCATCATCGGCATCACCACCGCCTGGGAACTCGTCCAGGACGGCCACGAAGTCACCGTGTTCGAACGCCGCGGCGCGGCCGCCGAAGAAAGCAGTTTTGCCAATGCCGGGGTGGTGGCCCCGGGGTATGTCACGCCCTGGGCCGCGCCGGGCATGCCGGGCAAGGTGCTGCGCCACCTGCTGGGCCGCCACGCACCGGTCCGGCTCAGCCTGCCCCTGTCCGGCAGCGAGCTGGCGTGGATGTGGAAATGGTGGCGTGCCTGCCGGCTGGAAACCTACCTGGCCAACCGGGCCCGGATGCAACGCCTGGCTTTTTACAGCCGTGCACGCCTGCACCAGCTCACCGCCGAACAGGAGCTCGAATACGACCGCAGCCCGGGTTACATGGTGCTGCTGCGCGCTGAACAGGACGCCCAGCTGGTCGAACCCGGCCTGCAGGTGCTGCGAGAGGCCGGCGTGGCTTTCCGGCAAATCGGCACGGACGAGGCGCGCCGGATAGAACCGGCCCTGAATCCGGACACCGCTCTCCTGGGCGCCATCCACCTGCCCGACGACGAGGTGGCCAATTGCCGCCAGTTCGCCCTGCTGCTCAAGACCGAAGCCCAGCGCCAGGGCGTGAAATTCGAGTTCAATACGGCCGTGGCCCATATGGATCGGGCGCGACCAGCTACTTTTTTAATAGCAGGCGAAGCCGCGCCGCGAAGCTTCGACGCGGTGGTCCTGTGCGCCGGGTTGGCCTCGGCGTCGCTGCTCAGGCCCCTGGGTATCAAAATCCCGATGGCGGCGGTGTATGGCTACTCCGTGAGCGCAGCCATCCGCGAGCCGCTGAACTCGCCACGCAGCGCCCTGATGGACGAGCGCTACAAGGTCGCCATCTCGCGCATGGGTAATCGCGTGCGTGTGGCCGGCAGCGCCGAGATTGGCGGCACGCCGGACAAAAAGCGCGCCGCATCCATCCAGACGCTGTACAAAGTGCTGCAGGACTGGTTTCCGGGCGCCGCCCACACCTCCAACGCCGCCGCCCATGTGCAGGAATGGAAAGGCGCCCGGCCCATGCTGGCGGACGGCCCGCCCATCCTCGGCGCCAGCGGCCTGCCGGGCCTGTGGCTCAACCTCGGCCATGGCTCCAGCGGCTGGGCGCTCAGCTGCGGCAGCGCGCGGGCCGTGGCCGACCTGATGGCCGGCAAAACGCCGGACATCGACATGGAAGGGCTGGACTTGGGCCGGCTCATGGCTTCAAGCGCCTAAACGCCGACAGTGCACACAATCAGCCCATGCAAGCCCTCTCCAGCGCCCTCAGTCTGCCACTCCATGGCGTGGCGGCCACTCGCCGGCTGGAGCAGCAGGCAGCTGCCGGCCTTGCACCGCACACCCTGATGCAGCGCGCCGGGTTGGCCAGCGCCCGCTTGAGCCTGGCGCTGGCGCCGCACGCGCAGCACATCTGGATCGCCTGCGGGCCGGGCAACAACGGTGGCGACGGCCTCGAAGCGGCCATGCACCTGCACCAGTGGGGAAAAAACGTAACCGTGACCTGGCTGGGCGCGCAGAACCAGGCCAAAGTGCCGGCCGATGCGCTGGCCTCGCTGGTGCGGGCGCGCGCAGCCGGCGTTCCCTTTGCAAAATCACCGCCGCCCGGCTTCGACTTCGCAATAGACGCCCTGCTCGGCATAGGCGCCGCACCCCGCCCGGCCCACGCCACCGGCCAGGCCGATCTGCTCGGCCAGTGGCAGGCTCTGCTGCGCACCACCGGCCAACCCGTTCTGGCGCTGGACATCCCGAGCGGGCTGGACGCCGGCACGGGCGTCGATTTTGCTCCTGAATCCATAGCTGGAAGCGCCCGTACAGAAAGGGCTGGTAGCCGATTTACCTTGACATTCCTGGCGCTGAAGCCAGGCCTGTTCACCGCCGCCGGCCGCGACCTGGCCGGACAGGTCTGGTGGGACGACCTCGGCGCCCGGCCAGCGCCCACCGCAGCGCCCGAGGCCTGGCTGCTGGGCCAGGACCGCGCAGGCCGAAGCAGCCGAGCCTTGGCTGCACACGCCAGCCACAAGGGCAGCTTTGGAGATGTCGCCATCGTCGGCGGGCAATCCGGCGCAGACGGCACAACGCACATGAGCGGCGCTGCCCTGCTGGCCGGCCGAGCCGCCCTGCATGCGGGCGCCGGCCGGGTGTTTGTGGCCCTGCTCGGCCAAGCCGCCATCACGGTGGACCCGCAACAGCCCGAGCTGATGTTTCGCAGCCCGGCTGCGCTGGACCTGAAAACCCAGGTGGTGGTTTGCGGCTGTGGCGGCGGCGAGGCGGTGGCAAGCGTTTTACCCCGACTGCTCCCGGGTGCCCCAGCTGCCGTGCTGGACGCCGACGCGCTCAACGCGATCGCCCGGGACACGCAGTTGCAAACCCAGCTCCGGGCACGCCGTGGCCGCGCTTACCGCACGGTGCTGACGCCGCACCCGCTGGAAGCCGCGCGCTTGCTGGGCAGCAGCGTGGCCAGGGTGCAGGCCGGCCGCCTGGGAGCTGCACAACAGCTGGCTGAGACATTCGGTTGTGTGGTCGTGCTCAAGGGCTCGGGCACGGTGATTGCCGCCCCCGGCGAAATCCCGGCCATCAACCCCACGGGGAATGCACTCCTGGCCACGGCGGGCACCGGCGATGTGCTGGCGGGCATGGTCGGCGCCCTGCTGGCCAATGGCCGTAGCGCTTTCGACGCTGCGTGCAGCGCGGTGTTCCAGCATGGCCAGCTGGCCGACGACTGGCCAGCCAGCCACCCCGGGCAGGCACTGACCGCGTCCCTGCTAGCCCAGAATCATCAAGCCGATCTGTAGCAAAAGCAGCAGCACCAGCGCTGACAGGTCCACCCCGCCTACCGCCGGGATGAAGCGGCGCAACGGCGCCAGCAGGGGTTCGGCCAGCCGCCCCAGCAGGCCGTACATGGGCGAACCTGGTTGCAGCCAGGAAATGATGGCGTACACCAGGACCACGACAAAGGCCAGTTGCAGCGCCACACGCACCAGCATCCTGAGCGCGGCCAGTAACAGCGCTGGCAACATGCCCGCGGTCAGGTTCAGCAAGGCGCCAACAAGGGCCGCCCAGACCAATGCGTACACCAGCGCCAGCAGCAGCGCAGCCAACAGGCTGGCCCAGTCCACGCGCGATTGCGCCAGCGCCTTGGGCAAGGCACGCCGCAAAGGCTTGACCAGCCAGTCAGTGACGGCCATCACAAAGTAGCCCGGCTGCGCACTCATGTTGATGCGCAGGCGGTTCATCCAGGCACGCAGAAGCGCGGCCCCGATCAGCACGAAAAACAGGGTTTCCAGCAGGAAAGACAGGACGCGGATCAGCATGTTGTTTCAGTCCCGGGTTTCAGGGGCGTCACAGGTGTTCAGCGCCTGGGCTTCTTGCTCTGCTTGCGCCCTGCGCTGGCAGCAGACTTCTTGACCGCCGCCTTGAGCGCCTGGATGGGCGACTTGGCTGTGCGGCTGTTGCCGGCCGCATTGCCGCCGGATCGCTGCTCGGCACCTTTGCCGGCCCGCCTGCCGCTACGTTCGTCGCCACGCGGATCGGTTTTCCGCGCAGGTGAACGCTCCTGGTCAGGCAGGTCAGAACTGCGCCCGCCGGCCTTGTCTTTCATGGCGCGGGTGAGCAACTCTTCGCCTTCGCGCACCAGACGGAAGTCAATCTTTCGCCCGTCAAGGTCGACGCGGCTAACCTGCACGCGCACGCGGGTGCCGATGGCGTAGCGTATGCCGGTGCGCTCGCCGCGCAGTTCCTGGCGCGCCTCGTCAAAGCGGAAATACTCGCCGCCCAGTTCGGTGATGTGCACCAGTCCTTCGACATACATCGCATCGAGCGTGACAAAAATGCCGAAGCTGGTGGCCGCAGTAACCACGCCGCCGAACTCCTCGCCCAGGTGTTCTCGCATGTATTTGCACTTGAGCCAGGCCTCAACATCGCGGCTGGCCTCGTCTGCACGCCTTTCGTTGGCGCTGCAATGCAGGCCGGCGGCCATCCAGGCCAACTGGTCGGCGCTGGCTTTTTTCGGTTTCTGGTCGGGGTCTTTCACCCGCGATGCCAGGCGCTTGGAGAGTTTGGCCTCTGCCTCGCCGGGGGTCGGCAACAGCGGCAGCTCGTACTTGCTCTTGTTCAGGATAGCTTTGATGACGCGGTGCACCAGCAGATCGGGGTAACGCCGGATCGGGCTGGTGAAGTGCGTGTAGGCCTCGTAGGCCAGGCCGAAGTGGCCGCTGTTCATCGGCGTGTAGATCGCCTGCTGCATGGATCGCAGCAGCATCGAGTGGATCTGCTGCGCATCCTGCCGGTCCTTGGTAGCCACGGCAATCTGCTGGAACTCACCCGGTGTCGGGTCGTCGCTGATGCTCATGCCCAGGCCTATCGCCTTCAGGTAATTGCGCAGCATGTCCTTCTTCTCGGGCGTCGGGCCTTCGTGCACGCGGAACAGCCCGACATGTTTGCTCTGCGCGATGTAGTCGGCCGAACAGACATTGGCCGCCAGCATGGACTCCTCAATCAGGCGGTGCGCCACATTGCGCGTGCGCGGCACGATTTTTTCGATGCGCCCGGCTTCGTCGCAGACGATCTGCGTCTCGGTGGTTTCAAAGTCCACCGCTCCGCGCACACCACGCTCCTTGAGCAGGGCCTGGTACACGTCATGCAGGTCCAGCAGGTGTGGCACCAGGGCCTTGCGCTGGGCCGCTTCCGGGCCGCGCGTGTTGGCCAGGATGGCGGCCACTTCGGTGTAGGTAAAACGCGCGTGGCTGAACATCACCGCCGGGTAAAACTGGTAGGCGTGGACTTCACCTTTGGCATTGACCAGCATGTCGCAGACCATGCACAGGCGCTCGACATTCGGGTTCAGCGAACACAGTCCGTTGGAGAGTTTTTCCGGCAGCATGGGAATCACGCGGCGCGGGAAATAAACACTGGTGGCCCGGTCATAGGCGTCGATATCGATCGCGCTACCGGTTTCCACGTAATGGCTGACGTCGGCAATGGCCACCAGCAGGCGCCAGCCCTTGCCGCGGCCGACCTTGGCCGGTTCGCAATAAACCGCATCGTCAAAGTCGCGTGCATCTTCGCCGTCGATGGTGACCAGCGGAACGTCGGTCAGGTCGATCCGGTGCTTCTTGTCGATGGGGCGCACCGCGTCGGGCAAGGTGCGGGCCAGAGCCAGCGCGGCCTCGCTGAACTCATGCGGCACACCGTATTTGCGCACGGCAATTTCTATTTCCATGCCCGGATCGTCAATCTCGCCGAGCACCTCCTTGACGCGCCCGACCGGCTGGCCGAACAACGCCGGCGGTTCGGTGAGCTCGACCACCACGATCTGCCCGGGTTTGGCCGCGCCGGTGGCGCCTTTGGGAACCAGCACGTCCTGGCCGTAACGCTTGTCTTCAGGCGCCACCAGCCAGACGCCGCTTTCCTGCAACAGGCGGCCGATGATGGGGTTGGCCGAACGCTCGATGATCTCGGTGACGCGGCCTTCGGGGCGATTTTTCCGGTCATGCCGCACGATGCGCGCCTTGACGCGGTCCTTGTGCAGCACGGCGCGCATTTCGTTGGGCGGCAGGTAGATGTCGGCTTCGCCGTCATCACGCAGCACAAAGCCGTGGCCGTCGCGGTGGCCTGAAACAGTGCCTTCAAATTCGGCAAGCAGTCCGGCACCCTGGCCGCTGCTGTGTGTAGTTGTTTTGATAAGTGATCTCTCTTTTTGAGATGGTTAATTGTGTAAGGAATTCTGGCGCTGGCAGGCTGCCTGCGGGAAATTCACGTCGCCTGTTTTTACCTTGCGCGGCAAAAAAATCGGCGGGACGTCATGCGTTTTACGGCTCGCGCCATGACTGAATTTTTTTGGTGTTCGGTCCAGAAAATCGATTCTGTAATGGTACACTGCTGGCTGTGCCCGGGTGGCGGAATTGGTAGACGCGCACGGTTCAGGTCCGTGTATCGCAAGATGTGGAGATTCGAGTTCTCTCCCGGGCACCAGATACATCCAGCCAGCAAATGCTGGCAAAGCGAAGGCCACTGTCAACCCAGTGGCCTTTTTGCTTTTTCAGGTGCTTTTCCGGCACCTTCTGCAGCCTCATCCGCAACGCTCAGACCGGCACCGCCACCAGATCGTGGCCCTGCGTACCAACGATTCGTGCCTTGGTAAATTCACCGACCTTCAGCGTCTTGCTGATCTTCTCGGGCGGCAACAATTTCACGACGCCGTCAATCTCGGGCGCGTCCGCGTAGCTGCGTCCCACGCCTCCCTTTTTCCCCATGCCAGGTGCTGAATCCACCAGCACCTGCATGGTCGAACCCACGCGCTGCTGCAGCTTGTCTGCCGACACGGCTTCTGCCACCTCCATGAAGCGCGCGCGGCGCTCTTCGCGAAGCTCCAGCGGAAGCATGCCGGGAATGTCGTTGGCCGTGGCGCCTTCCACCGCGCTATAGGCAAAGCAGCCTGCCCGGTCGATCTGCGCTTCGCGCATGAAGTCCAGCAGGTGCTCGAATTCGCCTTCGGTCTCGCCAGGAAAACCGGCGATGAAGGTGCTGCGGATCACGATTTCGGGACAGATCTCGCGCCAGCGCGCAATGCGCTCCAGGTTCTTCTCGCCGCTAGCCGGCCGCTTCATGCGCTTGAGCACGTCGGGGTGGCTGTGCTGCAGCGGCACGTCCAGGTAAGGCAACACCTTGCCGGTGGCCATCAGCGGCAAGATCTCGTCCACACTTGGGTACGGATACACGTAATGCAAGCGCACCCAGGCACCGTAGGGCTCGGCAATCTCGCCCAGCGCCTGCACCAGTTCCAGCATGCGGGTCTTGACCGGTTTCCCGTCCCAGAAGCCGGTGCGGTATTTGACGTCCACGCCATAGGCCGAGGTGTCCTGGCTGATCACCAGCAATTCCCGGACACCGCCTTCGAACAGTGCGCGCGCCTCATTGAGCACATCGCCGATCGGGCGGGAGACCAGGTCGCCGCGCATGGAAGGAATGATGCAGAAGGTGCAGCGGTGGTTGCAGCCCTCGCTGATTTTCAGGTAGGCATAGTGCCTCGGCGTGAGCTTGATGCCGGCAATGCCGAAGGCGTTGGGCACCAGGTCCACAAACGGGTCGTGCGGTTTGGGCAGGTTCAGGTGCACCGCATCCATGACCTCCTGCGTGGCATGCGGACCGGTCACAGCCAGCACGCTCGGATGCATCTGGCGCACCAGATTGCCGCCACCCTCGCCTGTCTTGGCGCCCAGGCAGCCGGTCACGATGACCCGGCCGTTTTCGGCCAACGCCTCGCCAATGGTGTCCAGGCTTTCCCGAACGGCATCGTCAATGAACCCACAGGTGTTGACGATCACGAGGTCGGCGCCCTCGAAGGTCTTGGAGGTCTGGTAGCCCTCGGCGCTGAGCTGCGTGAGGATCAGCTCCGAGTCGGTCAGTGCCTTGGGGCAGCCCAGGCTGACAAAACCGACGCGGGGCGCCGTGTTCAGCGTGGAAGATGGAGGATTGGCAAGGGCTTGGCTCATGCCCTCTATTGTCTCAGAGCCGGCCCGCAGCGGACAGGTTCGCCCTGAATAGCCCGGATATGGTCAGCGCTTCAGGCCCAGCGCGGCCAGCATCTGCTCGCTTTGCTTCTGCATCTGCTCCTGCATCTGCGTGAACACGGTTTTTGACTGCTCCACATAGTTGCCCATCATGCCCTGCATGGCCGGCGACTGGGCATTGACAAACTGTGCCCATGCTTCCGGCGTCAAGCCCTTGGACTGCTCGGACATCTTGAGCTGCAGGTCCATGAAAGACTGCACGTTTTTTTCGAGATAGCTGCCCATGAAGCCCTGCAGCGCATTGCCGTAGAACCGGATGATGTTGGCCAGCACCGCTTCGGTGAACATGGGTGCACCACCGGCTTCTTCTTCCAGGATGATCTGCAGCAGGATGCTGCGCGTCAGGTCTTCGTTGGTCTTGGCATCCCGCACCACGAAATCGGCACTGTCCATCACAAGGTTTTTGACCTCGGTCAGGGTGATGTAGGCCGAGGTATCCGTGTCGTAGAGACGGCGATTCGGGTATTTCTTGATGACACGCGGCGATGCCGCCTTGCCGTTGCCGCCTTTGGTGCCTGACATTTTTTCCGGCGCATCGCCGGCAGGGGATGCCGGGTCTGCTGACCGGCTCCTGGACTGACTGTTGGGCTTGCTTTTGGGCACTGCGCGAACTCCTGTGAATGACTGCTTGTACCGATGCACAAGACTTGCTGACATTCTAGGAAGTATGCATGCTCACAATCCCCTTGGTTTACCCTGTGTGCACCGGAGGTCCGGCGGACGGGAAAACAACTTCAGGAAATTGGTAGGCGCGATTGGACTCGAACCAACGACCCCCACCATGTCAAGGTGGTGCTCTAACCAGCTGAGCTACGCGCCTAAGGACTGTTCGACCTCGTCATTGTAGCAGGGCAAACCCGGTCTTTTGTCCGGGACGCCGTATTTTTTGCAGGCCATCACCGCCGCCGCGCGGAACGCACGCCGCCGACCTCGGCAACGATGGCCAGCACCTGGTTGAGCCGCCCCGAATCTGCCACCTCCACGGTGAAGGTCATCCACGCCGTGCCGCCGCGGTTGTCCTTGACCGACGTGGTCTGCACACCAATCACGTTCATTTTTTCCCGTGCAAACACTTCCGAAATATCGCGCAGCAGGCCTTGCCGGTCAGCTGCTTCCACGGCCACGTCCACCGGGTAGACCGAACCATCGCTGCTCTTGGGCTGGCTCCACTGGACCTCAATCACCCGGTCGGGGCTGCCGCTGGCCATGTTCCTGAAATTGCTGCAGTCGCTGCGGTGGATACTCACGCCCTTGCCTTTGGTGACAAAGCCGAGAATGGCATCGGGCGGCGCGGGCTTGCAGCACTTGGCCAGTTGCGTGAGTAACGAGTCGATGCCGACCACCAGCACGCCACCCTTGCGTCCGCGCTCCGCGGCCTTGTCATGCCGGGGCTTTTTCGCCAGAACGTAGTCATCCTGGGTCGGCGCAGGCTCGGGCGGCTTGAGCATGTTTTCAATCGTGCGCAATGACAGCTCGTCCTTGCCCACCACCTCGAACAAATCTTCGGCGCTCTTGAAGCCGAGCTGGGTTGCCACATCCTCGAGCTTCATCGCGGTCCTGCCTTCGCGCTGCAGCAGCTTTTCCACTGCCTCGCGCCCGCGCGCCACCGTCTGGGCCATGGCCTGCGCATTGAACCAGGCGCGCACTTTCGACCTGGCGCGGTGGCTGGCCAGGAAGCCCAGCTCGGGGTTGAGCCAGTCACGCGAAGGGCCGCCCTCTTTCGTGGTGACAACCTCCACGGTCTGGCCGTTCTGTAGCGGCGTGTTCAGCGGCACCATGGCACCGTCGATGCGCGCACCGCGGCAGCGGTGGCCCAGGCTGGTGTGCACGCTGTAGGCAAAGTCCAGCGCCGTCGCGCCCTGCGGCAATTCAACGACGGCCGCGTCGGGCGTGAGCACATAAATGCGGTCTTCGAACAGGCCCTGGTTGGCTTCACGCGCCTTGGCTGCCACCGGCCCCGACAGGTCGCGCTCCCAGGCCAGCAACTGCCGAAGCACGGCAATTTTTGCGTCGTACTCGCTGCTTGCCGACACACCGCTGTAGCCCTTGGCGCCGGCCTCCTTGTAGGCCCAATGCGCGGCCACGCCATGCTCGGCATGGTCGTGCATGGCCTGCGTGCGGATCTGGATTTCGACTGCACGCTGCTGGGTGTCCCGCACCACCGTGTGCAAGGACTGGTAGCCGTTGGATTTGGGCTTGGCAATGTAGTCGTCGAACTCGCCTTCCACCGGTGTGAAGTTCGAATGCACAAAACCGAGCGCCGCGTAGCAGCCCTTGACGTCGGCAGCAATCACGCGCAGCGCGCGGATGTCGAAGACCTGCTCGAAATCGAGCCCCTTGCCGCGCATTTTCTTGACGATGCTGTAGATGTGCTTGGGCCGGCCCTGCACCAGCGCGGCGATGCCGTTCTGGTTCAGCTCGCGCTCCAGCTGGGCGCGCAACGCTTCCATGAAGCCTTCGCGCTCGGCGCGTTTTTCGTCAAGCAGGCGGGCAATGCTCTTGTAGGTGTCCGGCTCCAGAAAACGGAAGGCCAGGTCTTCCATTTCCCACTTGATCTGCCAGATGCCGAGGCGGTTGGCCAAGGGAGCAAAAACATGGAGGGATTCCCTCGCCACAGCCAGGGGACACGGTTGCCGGATCGCCGCAAAGTGACGCAATGTCTGCAGGCGCGATGCGAGGCGCAGCATGACCACCCGCAGGTCGCGCGAAAACGCCAGCAGCATCTTGCGGACATTTTCGGTCTGTGCAGCCGGATCTTCCAGTTGCGCCCGTGTTTCCGCTGTACGGGCCTGCTTCTGCACGTTGACCAGCTTGGTGGTCTCCATGGCCAGTGCCGCGAAATTCGCGCCAAACGCCTTGGCAATCACCTCCTGCGGCTTGTTCAGGTGCGCACAGGCATGAACCAGGTAGGTGGCGGCCTGCATGGCTTCCGACCCGCCAATGGCCCTGAGGATGGCCGCAACAGCGTCCGCGTGGGCAAGGATGTTTTCCCCGGTGTCCAGGGTTTCGCTGGCGATCAGCGGCTCGGCAAAGGCTCTGGCCCGGACCAGCGCATGCGGCTGGTCGGGCAGGCTGTCCGCCGTGGCCGTCACGATGGAAGCATTGGGAAAGGGAGTCAACGACGGTTTGGGCGAGGCACCCGGCCCGGCCCCGGCATGTTTCATCACAAGCAGTTTTTCAGGAAAAAATTTCAGACAAGAAGAAAGTCGCCCACCGTGCTGACCTGGTCCATGGCGACCAGGGTCGGTGCATGCCCGACCCCTTCAAACTCCACCAGGCGTGCCCGGGGGCCGCGTTGCGTCATGGCCAGCGCCGTGGCATGGCTGAGCAGGTCCGATTGTGCGCCGCGCAGAACCAGTGTCGGCGCCTTAATGTTGTCAAAAAGTTGCCAAAGCACGGCTTCGCCCTGCCGCGCCGCGTCCTCGGTTGTTGCCCGCACAGGCACAGCAATGGCCGGGTCGTAATGCAGCATCACGCGGCCATCAGTCGCTCCGGGTACGGGCTTGACCATGTGGCGCGACAGCGCCAGCCACTGCTCGGGCGTGTGCGGGCCGAAACTGGTTGAGATTGCCCACATCGCATCCGCAGCTTCCTGCAGCGAGCCAAAGTGACCAGCCTTGCCAAGGTAGGCAGCAATGCGCGTGATGGCCTGCCATTCGACGGCCGGCCCCACATCGTTCAGGACCAGTCTATTGACCGGCACAGGCAGGGGCAGCTCAGGCTGGCCGGCAATCGCCACACCGATCAACCCGCCCATGCTTGTGCCGACCCAGTCCAGCGTGGTTAGCGGCGTTTGCTGATGCAGGTGATGGAGCAGCCCCATCATGTCGGCAGCGTATTGCGGAATCTGGTAGCCCATGGGGTCCTGGAGCCAGTCGCTCTGGCCACGGCCCACCACGTCAGGGCAGATGACCTGGACCTCGTCGCACAGATACTCCGCCAGCACATCGAAATCCCGCCCCTGGCGCGACAGGCCATGGACACACAGCACCACATGCTGGTTGGCCGGGTCGCCCCACTGCCAGTAAGCCATGCGATGCCCTCCCGAGGCATCGGGGCAGGATACGTAGTTCAGCGTAGGTTCAGTCATGGCGAAGGGAATCCGGTTGGCAGGCTTGATAATTGCCCAAGCTGCTTTTCAGCGTGTTTCATGGCATCGTAAATCATCCGGAGAAAACTTCATGCTCAAAGGTAAAACCGCACTCGTGACCGGCTCCACCAGCGGCATTGGACTGGGTATCGCCAAGGCGCTGGCAGCCCAGGGCGCCAACATCGTGCTCAACGGCTTCGGCGATGCCGAAGGACCCCAGGCGGAAATTGCGGCACTGGGCGTGAAAGTCGCTTATCACGGCGCAGACATGAGCAAGCCCGCCGAGATCGAAGCGATGATGGGCTTTGCAGCCGCAAAGTTCGGGCAGGTGGATATCCTGGTGAACAACGCGGGCATCCAGCATGTGGCCAAAATCGAGAACTTTCCGGTCGAGCGCTGGGACGCCGTGATCGCCATCAACCTGAGCAGTGCCTTCCATGCCACACGCCTGGCACTGCCCGCCATGCAGGCCGCCAATGGCAGCAAGGGCTGGGGCCGCATCGTCAACGTCGCCTCGGTCCACGGCCTGGTCGGGTCAGCTGAAAAATCCGCCTATGTGGCCGCCAAACACGGCATCGTGGGCCTGACCAAAGTCATAGCCCTTGAGAACGCCACGACCGGTGTGACCTGCAATGCCATCTGTCCCGGCTGGGTGCTCACACCACTGGTGCAGAAACAGGTCGACGCAAAAGCCGCAGCGGGCGGCATCTCCAATGAGCAGGCCAAGCAGCAACTGCTGGGCGAGAAAGAGCCGTCGATGCAGTTCACCACTCCCGAAGAGCTCGGCGCACTGGCCGTGTTTTTCTGTTCACCCGCTGGCAACAATGTACGCGGCGTGGCCTGGAACATGGACGGCGGCTGGGCCGCGCAGTAGCCTTCATGCACCCGCGCGATCTGCTGGTCGCGCGGGCTCCATATGGCCCCTGCTCTTCGCTATTCATCAGAAAAATCCCTGCAGCCCAATAGGGCCGGGGAAAGTGCGCTTCTTTTTCCATAGCGCTCCACACTCTTCCTGCATGGCGGCCCATGCGCAAGACAACTGCTGCCCGCTTTCTTTGTCCTACACGTGCCTTCACGCGCTTCCGACAAACCTGTCATGGTCGCCGGACTAGATTGACCCTTGCTTGTTAACTGCACCTGTCCCCTGAGAGGCGGGTTCCATTTTCCCAACAAGGAGTCATTGTGAAAAAATTCAGTCGCATTCTCCCGGGCCTGGCGCTGGCCGCAGCCGCCATGGCCTGCGGTGTTTCTGCCCACGCACAAACCAGCAGCACCTCTTCCGGCGCAGGCAGCGGGTCCTGGTATGCCCCTGCCGGCGGGTACATCGGTTTCAGTGCCGGGCAGTCCAACTATCGCCAGGGCTGCGGCACTGGACTGTTCAGCTGTGGCGACAAGGACGATGCCTACAGCATTTACGGCGGCAGCATGCTGAACAACAACTTCGGCCTGGAGCTAGGCTACATCGACATGGGTGACATCGGACGCGGAGGCGGCACCACGGAAGCGCGGGGCGTCAACCTGAGCGTCATCGGCAAGGTTCCCCTGAGCGAAAGAGTGGGCCTGTTCGGCAAACTGGGCACAACCTATGGCAGCACCAAGGTCTCCGCCACCCCGGGGTCGGGCATTACCGCCGGCAACGAGGACGGCTTCGGGCTGTCGGTGGGCGCGGGCGTGGACTTCAATTTCACCCAGAACTGGTCAGCAGTGCTGCAGTGGGATCGCCATGAAATGAAGTTTGCAGGCACCGGACGGGAGCCTGTCCACGCGACCACCATCGGCTTGAAATATCGCTTCTGAGCGGTCTTTACCAACCGCAGCGGCAAAGAAAAACCCCAAGCCAATCACTGGCTTGGGGTTTGATTTTGGTGGGCGGTGCAAGTTTCGAACTTGCGACCCCTGCAGTGTGAATGCAGTGCTCTACCCCTGAGCTAACCGCCCTGTTTGGTCAGCCTCAGATTATAAGGGCTTTTGTCACGCGCTTGCCAGCTCGCGCCACACAGTTTTGCCTTTGCTGCTTTTATCTATGTCGGCGAGCAGGCTTTCGTGGGCAGCAATCTCCTGATCGTTAGCCAGCAACAGCGGCAAATCAAATCCGCTCAGGTCTATCGCCACAGCAGTACCGCCTTCTTGCGCGCCGCCACCCACGTCCATCACAAGCGAGTTCTGCCCGCGCGTCAGGTTGATGTACACATCAGCCAGCAATTCGGCATCCAGCAACGCCCCGTGCAGGGTGCGCCCGGAATTGTCGACCTCCAAGCGGTCGCACAGCGCGTCAAGTGAATTGCGTTTGCCGGGAAACATTTCCTTGGCCATCATCAGGCTATCAGTGACCTTGGCCACACAGCGTGTGACAGGCTCCCGCCCCATCAGCTCGAGCTCCCTGTTCAGGAAACTGATGTCAAAAGGCGCGTTGTGGATGATGACTTCGGCGCCCTCCAGGTAAGCCAGCAACTCGTCGGCAACGGCCGGGAATTTGGGCTTGTCCTTCAGGAACTCGTTGCTGATGCCGTGCACCTTGAGCGCGTCCTCGTGGCTGTCGCGCTCCGGGTTCAGGTAGAAATGCCGGTTGTTGCCGGTGAGCTTTCGGGCGATCAGCTCGACGCAGCCGATTTCAATGATGCGGTCGCCGTTTTCAGCGGACAGGCCGGTGGTTTCAGTGTCTAGAACAATTTGGCGCATGGTTCAGATGATAGCTGCGCTGGGTCAGTGAATGTTTTTCCGGCGGGCCGCCCCAAGAAAAAACACCCCTCGGGAGGCAGAGAGTTACACGCAGTGAAAGAGCATGGGAGCGGTATTTCACACCAGCAGGGGCCGCGGAACCGGCTTTGCCGGGCCGCAGGCGCAGCGCCCCCTCAGGGGGCAGCGAATTACACGCAGTGAATGAGCGTGGGGGCTAATGGTTCTCTTTGGCGTGGTTGATGGAGTACTTGGGGATCTCGACGGTCACGTCGGACTGCGCCAGGATGGCCTGGCAGCTCAGGCGCGAGTTGGGCTCCAGACCCCAGGCACGGTCCAGCAGGTCTTCCTCGTTCTCATCGACTTCGTTGAGCGATTTCATCCCCTCGCGCACGATAACGTGGCAGGTGGTGCAGGCGCAACTCATGTCGCAGGCGTGCTCGATGTTGATCTTGTTGTCGAGCAGCGCCTCGCAAATGGACGTGCCGGCCGACGCGGTCACCTCGGCACCGTTCGGACAGTATTCGGGATGAGGCAGTATTTTGATGATGGGCATGGTGGGTTCGGCGTTTCAGACGGCCGCTATGTTTTTTCCGGCCAGGGCCTGGCGAATGCCGCGGTTCATGCGCTGGGCGGCAAAGTTTTCGGTCCCCGCCGCCAGGGCTTTGACAGCGGCCTCGATTTGCGCGGCATCGCCCTGCTGCCGGATGCCGGCCAGTTCGGCCATCAGGCGATCAATCTCCCTCTTCTCGTCAGACGCCAGCAAGTCGGCATCGGCATCCAGGGCGCTGCGCGTCGCCAGCAGCATGCGGTCGGCATCCACCTGCGCCTCGGCCAGTGCGCGGGCTTGCATGTCCTGCTGGGCCGTCGAAAAGCTTTCCTGCAGCATGCGGGCGATCTCGTCGTCCGACAGGCCGTAGGAAGGCTTCACGTCAATGCTGGCCTCCACGCCACTGCCCTGCTCTTTCGCGCTCACGCTGAGCAAGCCGTCGGCGTCCACCGTGAAGGTTACGCGGATGCGCGCAGCACCGGCCGCCATGGGCGGAATGCCGCGAAGCTCGAAGCGCGCCAGGCTGCGGCAGTCGGCCACCAGGTCGCGCTCGCCCTGCACCACATGCAGCGCCAGCGCGGTCTGGCCGTCCTGGTAGGTCGTGAAGTCCTGCGCCATCGCCGTCGGGATGGTCTGGTTGCGCGGAACAATGCGCTCGACCAGGCCGCCCATGGTTTCAATACCAAGCGACAGCGGGATCACGTCGAGCAGCAACAGGTCGCCACCGGTGCTGTTGCCAGCCAGCTGGTTGGCTGAAATGGCAGCACCCAGCGCCACAACCTCATCCGGGTTCAGGTTGATCAGGGGTTCCCGGCCAAACAAGCCAGCCACCGCGCGGCGCACCTGCGGCATACGGGTGGACCCACCCACCAGCACCACACCCTGGACCTCCTCCTTGCCCAGACCGGCATCGCGCAAGGCTTTGCGGACAGCCGTCAGGGTGCGCTGCGTCAGGCCGGCCGTGGCAGCCTCAAAGTCCGCAGCCTTCATGTCAAATTGCACATTGGCCCTTGTCAGCCGGACAGAGAATGCTACTGAATCAGTAGCAGACAGGGCTTCCTTGCAGGCGCGGGCGGCCTGCAGCAGCGCGGCCTTGTCGCCGGGCGTGAGCGTGTCGACGGCCAGCCCTGCCTTGGCCAGCACCCAGTCGACCAGGGCGCGATCGTAGTCGTCGCCACCCAGGGCCGAATCGCCCCCGGTGGCCACGACCTCAAACACACCCTGCGTCAGGCGCAGGATGGAAATATCGAAAGTGCCCCCACCCAGGTCATAGATCGCGTAGATCCCTTCGCTGGCGTTGTCCAGGCCATAGGCAATGGCTGCGGCTGTTGGTTCGTTGATCAGGCGCAGCACCTTGAGCCCAGCCAGCTGCGCCGCGTCCTTGGTGGCCTGGCGCTGGGCATCGTCAAAATACGCGGGCACCGTGATGACCGCTCCGTAGATCTCGTCGTCAAAGGTATCTTCAGCCCGGTAGCGCAGCGTGGCCAGGATCTCGGCACTGATTTCGACCGGGCTTTTCTCGCCCGCCACCGTCTGGAGCGTCACCATGCCGGGTTTGTCGATCAGCTCGTAAGGCAGTTGCGCGCGGCTGCCGATGTCCTGGATGCCGCGGCCCATCAGGCGCTTGACCGAGGCTATGGTGTTTTGTGGGTCCTCCACCTGCGCAGCTTGCGCGTCAAACCCGACCTGCCGGCTGATACCGCCGCTTTCGTCCCCCAAGTAACGCACCACACTGGGCAACAACACACGGCCTTGTGCATCGGGCAGGCATTCGGCCACGCCATTGCGCACGCTGGCCACAAGCGAATGGGTGGTGCCCAGGTCGATGCCGATGGCAATACGCCGCTGGTGCGGATCAGGCGTCTGGCCGGGTTCGGAAATTTGCAGTAATGCCATGAATGTTATGGGTCGCGCGAAAAGGTCTGTGAAAGCTTATTGTCCCAGTGAGTCGATGCGGGCATCAATCTCGCTGCCAAAGCGCTCAATAAACATAAGGCTTCTCACCTGTTGTGCCGCCGCCGGAAAATTTTTCTCGCGGTCCAGCGATTGCTCTATTTTTGATAGTTGCACGCGCTTGCTCTCATTGGCCTGAGCGGAAATTTCCTCCAGGCTTTCGAGGCCTTCCGCCTCTTCCAGCGCCTCGCGCCACTGCATTTGCTGGACCAGGAAATCCGGCGGCATGGCAGTGTTGCTCTCGGCCTGGATGGGCGCACCATGCAGCTCACACAGGTACATGGCACGCTTGAGCGGATTCTTCAGCCGCTGGTAAGCCTCATTGATGCGCACCGACCATTGCATGGCCAGCCGCTGGGCCGAAGCACCCTGCGCCGCAAACTTGTCAGGGTGAGCTTCCCGCTGCAGCTCTTTCCAGCGCGCGTCGAGCACAGTACGGTCCTGCACAAACTGCACAGGCACGTCAAAGAGTTCGAAATCGTTGGATTGGAGCGACGCCACTTGGAGAATCTGGTTTCGTGATGGAAAGCGTAGCGAGCGGTCGTCAGGCTAGGCGCACGGAGCGTAGCAACCGGAACGTACTCAGGTACGTGAGGATTGCGAGCACCGCGCAACGACGCATGACGCCCGCGCAGTAGCTTTACACGCGAAAGCTTTCGCCGCATCCGCAGCGGTCGCGCTCATTGGGATTAATGAACTTGAATCCCTCATTCAGCCCCTCGCGCACAAAGTCGAGTTTGGTGCCGTCGATGTAGGCCATGCTTTTCGGGTCCACCAGCACTTTCACGCCGTTGTCTTCAAACACCACGTCTTCAGGCGCGATTTCGTCGGCATATTCAAGCTTGTAGGCCAGGCCGGAGCAACCGGTGGTCCTGACGCCCAGGCGCACGCCCACACCCTTGCCGCGTTTGGCCATGTAGCGGGTGACGTGCCGTGCTGCGGCGTCGGTGAGGGTGACGGACATGATTCGCGGGTCAATGAAAAGTTAGTGGGTGTGCTTCAGCTTGTAGTCGCTGACGGCTGCCTTGATGGCGTCCTCAGCCAGGATGGAGCAATGGATTTTCACCGGCGGCAAAGCCAGCTCTTCGGCAATGGCGCTGTTCTTGATGCTTGCCGCTTCGTCCAGGGTCTTGCCCTTGACCCACTCGGTCACCAGTGAGCTGGAGGCAATGGCCGAACCACAGCCATAGGTCTTGAAGCGTGCGTCTTCAATCACGCCCGTCAGCGGGTTGACCTTGATCTGCAGCTTCATCACGTCACCGCAGGCAGGTGCGCCGACCATGCCGGTGCCTACCGTGTCGTCGCCTTTTTCAAACGAACCAACGTTGCGGGGGTTTTCATAGTGGTCCACCACTTTTTCAGAATAAGCCATGATCAATTCCTTTCGTCAAATTCGCTTCTTTTCCAGTGACAGCGTGGAACCGGCTTTGCCGGGCCACAGATGTCGCCCCCTTGAGGGGGAGGCAGCGCAAGCTGCTTCGGGGGTGTTCCATTTCAGTGGGCCGCCCACTGGATGGTGGACAGGTCCACGCCATCCTTGAACATTTCCCAGAGCGGCGACAGGTCGCGCAGCTTGGCCACGTTTTCCTTGATCGTCGCCACGGCGTAATCGATTTCTTCTTCGGTACTCCAGCGGCCTATCGTCATGCGCAGGCTGCTGTGCGCCAGTTCGTCGCTGCGGCCCAGGGCGCGCAGCACGTAGCTGGGTTCCAGACTGGCCGAGGTGCAGGCCGACCCGCTGGAAACCGCCAGGCCCTTGATGCCCATGATCAGGGACTCGCCTTCGACATAGTTGAAGCTCATGTTGAGGTTGTGCGGCACGCGTTTGTCGGCATGGCCGTTGAGGAAAACTTCTTCCACATCCTTCAGGCCGGCCAGCATGCGATCGTGCAGGGCCCGGATGCGCTTGTTTTCCTCGTGCATCTCGGTTTTGGCGATGCGGTAGGCCTCGCCCATGCCCACGATCTGATGCGTCGGCAGGGTCCCCGAACGCATGCCGCGCTCATGGCCGCCACCGTGCATTTGTGCCTCCAGCCGCACGCGGGGCTTGCGCCGCACATACAGGGCGCCAATGCCTTTGGGGCCATAGGTCTTGTGCGAGGTCAGGCTCATCAGATCCACCGGCAAAGCCGAGAGATCGACGTCCACACGGCCAGTGGCCTGCGCGGCATCAACGTGGAAAATAATGCCTTTTTCACGACACAGGGTGCCAATCGCCGGAATGTCCTGAATGACACCGATTTCGTTGTTGACGTACATGACGCTGACCACGATGGTGTCGGGACGGATCGCTGCCTTCAGCACCTCCAGGTCGATCAGGCCGTCGGCCTGCACGTCAAGGTAAGTCACGTCGAAACCCTGGCGCTCCAGCTCGCGGCAGGTGTCGAGCACAGCCTTGTGTTCGGTCTTGACCGTGATGAGGTGCTTGCCTTTGGACTTGTAGAAATGCGCCGCACCCTTGAGCGCCAGGTTGTTGGATTCGGTCGCGCCGCTGGTCCAGACAATCTCACGCGGGTCAGCGCCAATCAGTTCGGCCACTTGCTCCCGTGCTTTTTCAACGGCAGCTTCCGCTTCCCAGCCCCAGGCGTGGCTGCGCGATGCGGGGTTGCCGAAATGCTCGCGCAACCAGGGAATCATCGCGTCCACCACCCGTGGGTCACACGGGTTCGTGGCGCTGTAGTCCATATAAATAGGGAAGTGGGGAGTTTCCATGTGGCTAGCTTTTCAATTCACGGCTGGCTTGCAGCATCAAAAAAGGACGGCAGTCTATGGCGATAACGCCTGTCAACCCGGTCCGCTCAGGACTTCGAGAACGCGTTACCCAAGGCAAAAACCGAATTGGGCGCGTTGACACGCATCGGCTTGGCCACTGGCGCCGTGAAGATGGCTTTCTTCACCATGGGCGTGTTTTCAACGACCACGCCCTTGGCCAGCTGGTCGTCGACCAGTTTCTGCAAGGTCACGGAATCGAGAAACTCCACCATGCGGCTGTTCAGCGAAGCCCACAGCTCATGAGTCATGCAGCGGCCACCGTCACCGAGACAGTTTTCCTTGCCACCACACTGGGTGGAGTCAATCGGCTCGTCCACCGACACGATGATGTCGGCCACAGTGATTTCGGCAGCCTTGCGGCCCAGCGTGTAACCGCCGCCCGGGCCACGGGTGGATTCCACCAGTTCGTGGCGGCGCAGTTTACCGAAAAGCTGCTCCAGATAGGACAGCGAAATCTGCTGGCGCTGGCTGATGGCCGCCAGGGTCACGGGGCCATTGTTCTGGCGCAGGGCCAAGTCAATCATCGCGGTGACCGCAAAGCGGCCTTTGGTTGTTAGGCGCATTTTCAAGCTCCTTAAAAAGTTGGCTTGACTGTCGTTTGGCTCACCTTGTAAGTCTTATGGACTACAAGGAACTTTTTCCCACCCACCCCTGCCAATCGGCCTTCCTGGCACAGGGTTTCTGTTGTTTTGGCTGTTCTTGACTGTTTTCGTCAAGTATAGCATAGGAGGACCCGAATTCGCTTGGCACCCCGACCCCGGACGACTGGTTCCAGAGAGGAGACGTGGCCCGAACTTCACCCGCTGCCGGGTGTTCGACCCTTTCCGTGCAACTACGTTCCCTGAGTCTGGGTGCAGGGCGGCGGCCAGCAGGCTCCCCGAGCCGCCCTGCCCCTCAAGTCAACAAGGGATCAAGGGCTGCCGGGGCCGACGGAAAGCGGCACATTGTCGACGCCCGGGGCACCGAAAGCCTGCTGCTTGAGAACATGCAGCTGGTCGCGCACTTTCGCAGCTTTCTCAAATTCCAGGTTTTTCGCATGTTCGATCATCAGTTTCTCGAGCCGTTTGATTTCCCGGGCAATGTCTTTCTCGCTCATGTCCTCGACCAGGGCTTTCTGGATTTCGAGTTTTTCCGCTTCCTTGCCTGATTTCTCGCTGTAAACGCCGTCAATCAGGTCCTTGATGCGCTTGACGATGCTGCGCGGCGTGATGTCGTGCGCCAGATTGAACGCAATCTGCTTGTTGCGGCGGCGCTCGGTCTCGCCCATGGCCTTTTTCATCGAATCGGTGATGCGGTCGGCATACAGGATGGCGCGACCATTCAGATTGCGCGCCGCCCGGCCGATCGTCTGGATCAGGCTGCGCTCGGCGCGCAGAAAGCCTTCCTTGTCGGCGTCCAGGATGGCTACCAGGCTGACTTCGGGAATATCCAGCCCCTCGCGCAGCAGGTTGATACCCACCAGCACATCAAAGCTGCCAAGCCGCAGGTCGCGCAGGATTTCCACGCGTTCAACGGTGTCCACATCGCTGTGCAAGTAACGCACCTTGACGCCGTTGTCGGTCAGGTAGTCGGTCAGCTGCTCGGCCATACGTTTGGTCAGGGTGGTGATCAGCACGCGTTCGTTCTTGTCCACACGAATGCGGATTTCCTGCAGCACATCGTCCACCTGGTTCGTGGCCGGCCGCACTTCCACCTCGGGATCAACCAGTCCGGTGGGCCGCACCACCTGCTCAACCACCTTGCCGGCATGCTGCTGCTCGTAAGCGGCCGGCGTGGCAGACACAAAAATCGCCTGGCGCATCTTGGCCTCGAACTCCTCGAACTTGAGCGGCCGGTTGTCCAGCGCGCTGGGCAGGCGAAAGCCGTATTCCACCAGCGTGGTCTTGCGCGCGCGGTCGCCGTTGTACATGGCGTTGAGCTGGCCGATCATCACGTGGCTTTCGTCCAGGAACATGATCGCGTCCTTGGGCAGGTAGTCGCACAGTGTCGAGGGCGGCGAGCCCGGCGGCGAGCCGCTCAGGTGGCGGGTGTAGTTTTCGATACCCTTGCAGTGGCCGATTTCACTAAGCATCTCCAGATCGAACCGGGTACGCTGCTCGATGCGCTGAGCCTCCACCAGCTTGCCGTCGGCAATAAACTGGGCTACCCGCTCGGACAGCTCGAGCTTGATGGTTTCCACAGCCGCCATGACCTTGTCGCGCGGCGTGACGTAATGGCTCTTGGGGTAGACCACAAACCGCGGCACTTTCTGGCGGATGCGCCCGGTCAGCGGGTCGAACAGCTGCAGCGACTCGATTTCATCGTCGAACAGCTCGATGCGGATGGCGAGCTCGGAATGCTCCGCCGGGAACACGTCGATCACGTCGCCACGCACGCGGAAGGTACCGCGCGCGAAGTCCTGGTCGTTGCGCGCGTACTGCATGCGGATCAGGCGCGAGATCACGTCGCGCTGGTTCATCTTGTCGCCGGTGCGCGCGATGAAACGCATCTGTGTGTAGTCTTCCGGCGCGCCTATGCCGTAAATCGCGCTGACGGTCGCCACGATGATGGTGTCGCGCCGCTCCAGCACACTCTTGGTGGCCGACAGGCGCATCTGCTCGATGTGTTCATTGATCGCCGAGTCTTTTTCGATGAACAGGTCGCGCTGGGGCACGTAGGCCTCGGGCTGGTAGTAGTCGTAATAGCTGACGAAGTACTCGACCGCATTTTTCGGAAAAAACTCGCGGAACTCACTGTAGAGCTGCGCGGCCAGCGTCTTGTTGGGCGCAAACACAATCGCCGGCCGGCCCAGCCTGGCAATCACATTGGCCATGGTGAAGGTCTTGCCCGAGCCGGTCACGCCCAGCAGGGTCTGGAACACCTCGCCGTCGTTGATTCCTTCGACCAGCTGCTCGATGGCCACCGGCTGGTCGCCCGCCGGCGGGTATGGCATGAAGAGCTCGAAAGGCGAGTCTGGAAAACGCACAAACTCGCCGGTCGCGGGCACGACCGTCGAATCGGTTATGACTTCAATCAGTTCTGGCATAAGAAAACTCAATCTTGGCGCATTAAAATCGGGGGGCAACCAAACAGAATACGACATTTGGGCGATGGTTGCCTCCTCGGAGGCCGCAGATCACCCGCATGTTTGCGTAACACCCGGTTAACAAGGCCGGAAAAACATAAACCACCCTTCCTAAGGATTTTTCATGTCGCTTTTCACTGCCGTCGAAATGGCCCCCCGTGATCCCATATTGGGCCTGAACGAGCAATTCAATGCTGATGCCAATCCGGCCAAGGTCAACCTGGGCGTGGGCGTGTATTACGACGACAAGGGAAAGCTGCCCCTGCTGCAATGTGTGCAGGCCGCCGAAAAAGCCATGATGGAATCCCCCAAGCCGCGCGGCTACCTGCCCATGGACGGGGTGGCTGCCTATGATGCCGCGGTCAAGACCCTGGTATTCGGTGCCGACAGCGAGCCGGTCAAAAGCGGCCGTGTTGCCACCGCCCAGGGCATCGGTGGCACCGGCGGCCTGAAGATTGGCGCCGACTTCCTGAAAAAACTCAGCCCCAACGCCACAGTGCTGATCAGCGACCCGAGCTGGGAGAACCACCGCGCCCTGTTCACCCAGGCCGGCTTTGTCGTTGAAAGCTACCCTTATTACGACGCTGCCAAACGCGGCGTCAATTTCGACGGCATGCTCGCCGCGCTGAACGCCGCAGCCGCCGGCACCATCGTCGTGCTGCATGCCTGCTGCCACAACCCCACCGGCTACGACATCACCAGCGCCCAGTGGGACCAGGTGGTCGCCACCGTCAAGGCACGCAACCTCACGACCTTCCTGGACATGGCTTACCAGGGCTTTGGCCACGGCATCAAGGAAGACGGCGCCGTCATCGGCAAGTTTGTCGCGGCAGGCCTGTCCTTCTTTGTCTCGACCTCGTTCTCCAAAAGCTTCAGCCTGTACGGCGAGCGCGTCGGCGCCCTGTCGGTACTGTGCGAAAGCAAAGAGGAAGCCGATCGCGTGCTGTCGCAGATGAAGGTCGTCATCCGCACCAACTACAGCAACCCGCAGATCCACGGCGCCACAGTGGTCGCCAACGTGCTGAACAACCCCGAGCTGCGCGCGCTATGGGAAAAAGAGTTGGGCGAAATGCGCGTGCGCATCAAGGACATGCGCCACAAGCTGGTGGATGGCTTGAAAGCCGCCGGCGTGAAAGAAGACATGAGCTTCATCACGAGCCAGATCGGCATGTTCAGCTACTCGGGCCTGACCAAGGACCAGATGGTGCGCCTGCGCAATGAGTTCGGCGTCTATGGCACCGACACCGGCCGCATGTGTGTGGCTGCGCTGAACAGCCAGAACATCGCCCACGTCTGCGCATCCATCGCCAAGGTGATGTAAATCGGCGGAGCAGGCCTGCAGCAGAGGTTTGTACAGGACGCACTGCACAACCGCTGCAACCGCGTCCTGCTGGAACGCCTTCCCGAACTCGATCTGCCCGATGCCTGGCTCGTGGGAGGCTGCCTGTTCCAGACCGTCTGGAACCTGCTGGACGGCCGCTCACCCGAATCTGGCATCAAGGACTACGACATCTTTTACTTCGACCCCGGCGATTTGTCGGAGGCCGCAGAACACGCCATCAACCGGCGTGCCCAGGATGTCTTTTCCGAACTGGGTGTGGAGCTGGAAGTCAAAAACCAGGCCCGTGTGCACACCTGGTACCCGGCCTGGTTCGGCCGGCCCTGCCCGCCCCTGCGCAGTGCCTGCGAAGGCATTGACCGCTTCCTGGTAGGCAGCACCAGCGTGGGTTTGCGGCAGCTACAAAGTCAGACGGCGGTGCACGCACCTTACGGACTGGACGATCTGTACGAAGGGGTGCTGCGGGCCAACCCGCGCGTGGACCATGGCAGCCTGTACGAACAGAAGGCTCGCGACTACCAGGCACGCTGGCCCTGGCTGCGGCTGCCTGTGGCTGCAGAAGATGGCCTGCCAGCCGAAAAACTCAGATGAAAAGCGGCTTTAGTCCTTGTGTGACGGGCAAAGTTAGCTACCGTATTAATAGCAAAAAAAAAGCCCAGCCTACTCCGCCAACGCGGCGACAGGATCGTAGAAAAACCGTTCTTCGACAATTTTTTCGCCCTGCCAGCGCTGGTGGGCCAGTTCGTCAATGCGCATGGTTTTGCCCGATTTCCGGGTAAATTCAAAGATCCAGTGAATCACCACAAAGTCGCCATCGACCAGGAATGATTCGACCGGCAGCGTGCGCATGGCGCTGCAGGCCGCAATCACCGCCCGTTCGTAGGTGACCAGCGTGTCCCGGCCGCAGCGCGGCGGCTGGCTGTTTTCCTGCATGCTGGCGTCCGGCGCATAAAACTGCTCGATGGCCTCGACGTAGTGGCCCTGCTCCACCATCGCGATGAAGTCCTGGACGGTTTGACGGCTTGGCATTGGTTTCTTCTTTCTATGGGTGCAAAAGATCAGCCCCAGATCATGGAGCGCATGGAAATCGAGCCGAGCTGGAAACTGGTGTTGAAAAAGCGCGGTGCTTCGCCGCTGTCCACCGCGCCTGCCGCATAGAGCAGCGGCAGGTAATGTTCATGGGTCGGGTGCGCCATCAGGGCCAGCTGGCCCAGCTTCTGGAAGTTCTGCAAGGCGTCGAGGTTACCCTGTTGCAGGTAGCCCCCCGTGGTCTGGTCGAACTCCAGGGCCCAATCGTAGGCCTGGTTGCCCGCGGCGCCGCGCTGGGCCTGGCGCAGGTTGTGCACGATGTTGCCGCTACCCACAATCAGCACACCGCGTTCGCGCAGGCCCTTGAGCTGTTTCGCCAGCGCATAGTGCTCGGACGGCGGGCGGCTGTAGTCCATGCTCAGCTGCATGACCGGAATGCCGGCGTCAGGAAACATGGGTTTGAGCACCGACCAGGCACCGTGGTCCAGCCCCCAGGCGTCGAGGTCCACCGCCAGCGGGGCCGAGACGCGCTGCCGCACGAAGCGGCTGATCTCGCGTGCGGCTGCCGGCGCGCCCGGTGCCGGGTACTGCTGGTCGAACAGCTCCTGCGGAAAGCCACCGAAATCATGGATGGTTTTGGGCTTGTCCATGCCGGTCAGCCACCAGCCTTCGGTCAGCCAGTGGGCCGAGATGCACAGCACCAGCTGCGGCGGCGGGTACTTGCTGCCGAACTCTGCGCCCAGCGCCTGCCAGCTGCGCCGGTATTCGTTGTCGCCGATGGCATTCATCGGGCTGCCATGGCCCACGAACAGCACAGGCATGCGGTCGGATTTTTTCAGTGAAGTGAATTCGTCAAGCGCAAGGGCACTCGTCATTTCGGTCATAAACAGTCCATCAGGTGCAAGTCAAGGCCGGCGGCCAGCATGCCCAGCGTCGCATTATTCAGGCTTTTGCGGCGGCATGCCGGCCTGGCGGCCAGGAACTCCCCGGCCAGGCCTGTGTCATTTTCCATGGAATGCCCCAAAGAACACCTTCAGGCGCGGTTGTATTGGTGTTTGCCCTCCATAAATTAATAAGCACACCTGTTATTATTTGTTGCACTGCAGCATATCGTTGTACAAAGGTTGCCCCATGCTTTATCAAGTTTATGAAACCCAGCGTTCGCTGATGGAGCCGTTTGTCGACTTCGCCCAGGCGGCTGCCAAGCTCTATAACAATCCGTTGTCGCCCTTCAGCCAGAACCCCCTGGCGCAGCGCGCGGCTGCCGGCTACAGCCTGATTTACCGCCTCGGCAAGGACTACGAGAAACCCGCTTTCGGCATCACCCGGGTTGACGTGGATGGCATCAACATCGCCATCCATGAACGTGTGGAACTGGATAAACCCTTTTGCGAGCTGCGCCGTTTCAAGCGTTTCACCGATGACCCGGCAACGCTGACCCAGCTCAAGGGTGAGCCGGCGGTGCTGATCGTGGCGCCGCTGTCGGGCCACTACGCCACCTTGCTGCGCGACACGGTGCGCAGCATGCTCAAGGACCACAAGGTCTACATCACCGACTGGAAGAACGCCCGCACGGTGCCACTGTCCGAAGGTTCTTTCCACCTGGATGACTACGTCAACTACGTGCAGGAATTCATCCGGCACCTGCAGGGCATCTACGGCAACTGCCACGTCATCAGCGTGTGCCAGCCTACCGTGCCGGTGCTGGCCGCCGTGTCGCTGATGGCCTCGCGCGGCGAACTGACCCCCCTGAGCATGACCATGATGGGCGGCCCGATCGACGCGCGGAAATCGCCGACGGCGGTCAACAATCTGGCCATGAACAAAAGCTTCGAATGGTTCGAGAACAACGTGATTTACCGCGTGCCCAGCAATTTCCCGGGCGCCGGCCGCCGTGTCTACCCCGGCTTCCTGCAGCACACCGGTTTTGTCGCAATGAACCCTGACCGCCATGCCAGCAGCCACTACGATTACTTCAAGGACCTGCTCAAGGGCGACGACGCCAGCACCGAAGCCCACGTCAAGTTCTACGACGAGTACAACGCTGTGCTCGACATGGACGCCGACTACTACCTCGACACCATCAAGACGGTGTTCCAGGAGTTCAAGCTGGTCAACGGCACCTGGGACGTGCGGTCCGTGGACGGCAAGCTCGAACGGGTTCGCCCGCAGGACATCAAGACGACGGCGCACTTCACGGTGGAAGGCGAGCTTGACGACATCTCCGGCTCCGGCCAGACCGAAGCCGCCCACGCCCTCTGCCACAACGTGCCCAAGGCGCGCCAGAAGCACCTGGAAGTCAAGGGCGCAGGCCACTACGGCATTTTCAGCGGCCGCCGCTGGCGCGACGCCGTCTACCCGCAGGTCAAGGCCTTTATTGCCGCGCACCATCCGGCCTCGCTGCGCGCTGCCGTTGCTGCGAGCGACACACCGCTGGCCCCTAAAAAGAAGGCCGCAAGGCGCAAGTGAACGGGCTGGTCGCACGCATTCACGCTGCCCTGCCCCAGACCCAGTGCACGCGTTGCGGCTACCCTGACTGCGCAGCCTACGCGCAGGCCATCGCCGGGGGCGAAGCCGACATCAACCAGTGCCCGCCCGGCGGCGCGGAAGGTGTCGCGCGCCTGGCCCTGATCACCGGCCGGCCGGTGACAGCACTCAATCCCGGGAACGGCAGCGAAGGCCCGCGCCAGCTCGCCGTCATCGACGAAACCTGGTGCATAGGCTGCACCCTCTGCCTGGACGCCTGCCCGGTGGATGCCATCCTGGGCAGCAACAAAGCCATGCACACCGTGATCGAGCCTTACTGCACCGGCTGCGAGCTGTGCATCCCGGTCTGCCCGGTGGACTGCATCAGCCTGGAAAACGTCACCAGAGAACGCACCGGCTGGGCCGCCTGGTCGGAAGCCGACGCCGCGTTGGCCCGAAAACGCTATGAAATACATAGCTATCGGCGTATACAGGACGAGGGGAAAAACCAGAAAAAGCTTGAAGAAAAAGCCGAAGCCGCGCTGGCAGACCTGCCCGGGCATTCGCAACACACCGACCCTGCAGTGCTGGACCAGAAACGCGCCGTGATTGAAGCGGCCCTGGCGCGTGCACGCGCCAGGCGCGACCCGGGAAAAAGCAGCGGCTAGGGCAACCAGCAGCCAGCACAGGACACGCCTGCTTCAACCCAGCGCGTCGTTGACCGAATCACGAAACTCGGCCAGGCTGACCGCGCTGTCAATCTCGCGCGGCAAGGCATCACGGATCGAAAAAACACCCAGGATTTTCCCGGCTGACGAAACAATCGGCAAATGCCGGAACCCGCGCTCCAGCAGGATGAGCACCGCATCGGACACGGCCATCTCGGGCACGACACACTGGGGCTTGGGCGTCATCACCTCGGATACCGGTGTCTTTTCGGCATCCAGGGCCCTGGCCAGCACCCGGGTCATCAGGTCGCGCTCGGTCAGGATGCCCTGCATCACACCCGTGCCGTCAATGACCAGCACGCTGCCGCAGTTGGCCTTGGTCATGACGCGTGCCGCGTCGAGCACGCTGGCCTGGGGCCCCAGGCTCACCACATGCCGGTGCGGGATGGATTGAAAGACGGTACGCTCAGCCATGGTGTCCCCTCTCTTCGAGGCAAAAATCAGCGCAGGGAAGTGTTGAGCTTGTCCAGCACGCGCGCGCCCGGGCACAGCTTCCTGGCATCAAGCTTGTTCAGCGGGATGTCACCGGTGTTCAGCGCCACATGCAGGTCGGTGGCCAGCTGGTCCACGTAAAGCAGCCCGGTGACGACTTCGCCACGCGCCTGGTGCGCATTCATGTAGCTCAGTGCTGCGTAGCGGTCGGTCGGGTCGTAGTCTGCCTGCAGTTTCCTGAACCGCAGGCTGGAGCCGTCGTGCTGCACCACTTCGATGACCTCGCCCGGCGCATAGCTCGCGGTAATCTCGTCGCGTCCGGTGATGAAGTCGATGCGGTTGACCGACTCGTTGTGCTCGCGCACATAGTCGTAGCTCTTGGTGCTTCCCGCATGGTTGTTGAAGGCCACGCAGGGACTGATGATGTCGATGAAGGCCGCACCGCCGTGGCCGATGGCGCCCTTGATCAGCGGCACCAGCTGCGCCTTGTCGCCCGAGAACCCGCGTGCCACATAGGTTGCCCCCAGCTGCAGTGCCAGGGCCACCAGGTCTACCGGGCTGTCGCTGTTGACCACCCCTTTCTTGCTTTTGGAACCCTGGTCGGCCGTCGCCGAGAACTGCCCCTTGGTGAGCCCGTAAACGCCGTTGTTCTCGACGAGATAAACCATGTTGACGCCGCGCCGCATCGCATGGGCGAACTGGCCCAGGCCGATGGATGCCGAATCACCGTCCCCCGAGACACCGAGGTACAGCAGGTCCCGGTTGGCCAGATTGGCGCCGGTCAGCACCGAAGGCATGCGGCCGTGCACAGTGTTGAAGCCGTGCGACGCGCCCAGGAAATAGTCCGGCGTCTTGGAGCTGCAGCCTATGCCCGAGAGCTTGGCAACACGGTGCGGCTCGATGTCCAGCTCCCAGCAGGCCTGGATGATGGCGGCCGAAATCGAGTCGTGGCCGCAGCCGGCACACAGGGTGGAAATTTTTCCCTCGTAGTCGCGCCGGGTGTAACCGACCTTGTTGACGGTCAGCGAAGGATGATGCAGCCGCGGTTTGGCCAGATAGGTCATGACAGCTCCCTGGTTTCCTGTTGCAGCGCCGCCCTGGCCTGGGCATGCTGCGTGATGGCACTGGTGATGAATCGCGCGGTAATAGGCGTGCCGTCGTAATGCAGCACACGCACCAGGCGCGCCGGATCGGCGTCCAGTTCATTGACCAGCAGGCAATGCATCTGCGCGTCCCGGTTTTGCTCGACCACAAATATCTTGTCGTGCGCGGCCAGAAATTGCGCCACGACGGCAGGAAATGGAAAGGCACGCAGCCGCAGCGCGTCCAGGTGAATCCCGGCCTCGCCCAGCACATCCAGGGCCTCGTGCATCGCCGGGCTGGTGGAGCCGAAATAAATGACACCCAGCGGGGTCTTGCGCGCCGCGGGGCGCAGCACCGGCTGCGGCACCAGCGCGGCGGCGGTTTCGAACTTCTTCAGTAGCCGCTGCACGTTGTAGATATAGTCCGGGCCGCGCTCCGAATACTGCGCGTAGGCATTGCGCGTGGTGCCACGCGTGAAATAGCTGCCCTTGCTGGGATGCGTGCCCGGCAGCGTACGCCATGGAATACCGTCGCCATCCACATCCTTGTAGCGACCGAAATCCTTGCCCGCCTCCAGCTCCTCGGCGCTCATCACCTTGCCGCGGTCGTAGCTGCGGCTGTCGTCCCAGGCAAAGGGCTCACACAGACGCTGGTTCATGCCGATGTCCAGGTCGGTCATCACAAACACCGGTGTTTGCAGGCGCTCCGCCAGGTCCAGCGCGGCGGCAGCGTGCTCGAAGCACTCATGCGGGTCTTCGGGCAGCAGCATCACGTGTTTGGTGTCGCCGTGCGACGCGTAGGCGCAGGAAATCAGGTCGGCCTGCTGCGTGCGCGTCGGCATGCCGGTTGAGGGCCCGCCGCGCTGCACATTGATGATGGTGACCGGAATCTCTGCAAAGTAAGCCAGGCCGAGGAATTCGGTCATCAGCGACACGCCCGGCCCCGAAGTGGTGGTGAAAGCGCGTGCACCGTTCCACCCTGCCCCGACCACCATGCCGATGGAAGCAATTTCATCTTCCGCCTGCACGATGGCGTAGTTGTTCCGCCCGGTTTCCGGGTCCACCCGGTATTTGGCGCAATAGGACTGGAAAGCCTCGGCCACCGAGGAAGACGGTGTGATCGGGTACCAGGCTGCCACCGTGGCACCGCCATAAACACAGCCGAGGGCGGCCGCGCTGTTGCCGTCGACAAAAATCTTGCGGCCCACCTGGTCGCTGCGCTGCACGCGTATGCCCAGCGGTGCCTCCAGGTGCTCGCTGGCGAAATCGCGCCCCAGGTGCAGTGCCTGCACATTGGACGCCATGAGTTTTTCCTTGCCCTTGTATTGCTCGCCGAACAGCTTCTCGATGACCGCCGATTCAATTTCCAGCAGCACCGACAGCGCGCCCACATACACGATGTTCTTGAACAGCTGGCGCTGGCGCGGGTCGCTGTAAACGGCATTGCAGATCTCGGTCAGCGGCATGCCAATGACATGGATGTCCTCGCGGAACTTCGAAGCCGGCATGGGCCGCGTGCTGTCGTAAAACAGGTAGCCGCCCGGCTCCAGCTCGGCCACGTCGGCGTCCCAGGTCTGGGGATTCATCGCCACCATCATGTCGATGCCGCCGCGCCGGCCCTGGTAACCCTTGTCGCTGACACGCGCCTCGTACCAGGTCGGCAGGCCCTGGATGTTGCTGGGGAAAATATTGCGCGGGCTAACCGGCACCCCCATGCGCAAAATGGCCTTGGCAAACAGTTCGTTGGCCGAGGCCGAGCCCGAGCCGTTGACATTGGCGAACTTGATCACAAAGTCGTTGACGGCTTCAATCCTTTTTTTCATGCTGAAATCGCCCCCACGCTTTTCACTACGTGAAATTCGCTGCCCCCCGAGGGGGCCGCTGCGCCTGCGGCCCGGCAAAGCCGGTTCCGCGGCCCCTGCTGGAAGGGACAGAAAGTCCCGCGTTTGCTTGCGATCATGCTGCCCCCACGCTGGTGACGCGCTTATCCCGGCAGGACTGCCCGGCCTGAGTGGTCTGCAGCAGAAACTTCTGCATGTCCCAGGCGCCCGTGGGGCAACGCTCGGCGCACAGGCCACAGTGCAGGCAGACGTCCTCGTCCTTGACCATCACACGGCCGGTCTTGAGTTCGCCCGACACATACAGGTCCTGCGCCAGATTCAGCGCCGGCGCCTTCAGCCGCGCACGCAAATCAGCGTCGTCGCCGTTGTCCGTGAAACTGATGCAGTCCATCGGGCAGACGTCCACGCAGGCATCGCATTCGATGCAGGCCGGCGCAGTAAACACCGTCTGCACATCGCAGTTCAGGCAGCGCCCTGCCTCCTTGAAAGCGGTCGCCGCATCAAAGCCCAGCTCCACCTCGACACGGATGCTGGCCAGCGCAATTTCAGCCTTGGCCCAGGGCACCTTGAACCGGGTGTCGCCGGAGGTGTCGTTGTCATAGCTCCACTCGTGAATGCCCATCTTGGTGGACATCAGGTTGGTCATGGGATCGGGCCGCTGGCCTATGTCTTCACCGTGAATGAAACGGTCAATCGACACGGCGGCCTCATGCCCGTGCGCCACTGCCGTGATGATGTTCTTCGGGCCAAAGGCGGAATCACCGCCGAAAAACACGGCCGGCAAGCTGGACTGAAAGGTCTCCTTGTTCAGGACCGGCAAGCCCCACTCGTCAAAAGTGATGCCACTCTCGCGCTCAATCCAGGGAAAGGCGTTTTCCTGGCCGACCGCAATCAGCACCGAGTCGCATTCGACCCGCACGTCGGGCTCCCCCGTCGGCACCAGGCTGCGCTTGCCTTTGGCGTCATATGCCGCCTTGACCACCTCGAAATACATGCCGGTCAGCTTGCCCTTATGGTGCTCGAAGGACTTGGGCACATGGAAATTGATGATGGGAATGCCTTCGTGCTGGGCATCTTCCTTCTCCCAGGGGGAGGCCTTCATTTCGTCGAAACCGCTGCGCACGATCACCTTCACATCGGTGCCGCCCAGGCGCCTGGCCGAACGGCAGCAGTCCATGGCCGTGTTGCCGCCGCCAAGCACAATGACGCGTTTGCCTATCGTCGTGATGTGCCCGAAAGACACCGAGGCCAGCCAGTCGATGCCGATGTGGATGTTCTCCGTGATCTCGCTACGGCCCGGCAGTTTCAGGTCGCGCCCGCGCGGCGCTCCGCAGCCGACGAACACCGCGTCGTAACCCTGGGCCAGCAGGCCCTTCATCGACTCGATGCGCTGGCCGCTTCTGAACTGGACACCCAGGTCCAGGATGTAGCCGGTTTCTTCGTCGATCACCGATTCGGGCAGGCGAAAGCGCGGAATCTGCGTGCGGATGAAACCGCCGGCCTTGGCTTCGCCGTCAAATACCGTGACCTCATAGCCCAGCGGCGCCAGGTCGCGCGCCACGGTCAGCGAGGCCGGGCCGGCCCCCACGCAGGCAACGCGTTTTCCGTTCCTGGGTGCCAGCGCGGGCATGCGCTGGCGGACATCGTTTTTCATGTCGGCCGCCACCCGTTTGAGGCGGCAGATGGCCACCGGTTCCGGCTGCTCACCGTTGTTCTCCTCCACACGGCTGCGGCGGCAGGCCGGCTCGCAGGGCCGGTCGCAGGTCCGGCCCAGAATGCCCGGAAAGACATTCGAGACCCAGTTAACCATATAGGCGTCGGTATAGCGTCCCTGGCCGATCAGGCGTATGTATTCAGGAACGGGGGTATGGGCTGGGCAAGCCCATTGGCAATCGACGACCTTGTGGAAATAGGACGGATTGGCTACGTTGGTTGGCTGCAAGTGCTGTCTCCTTGCCCCCTGCTACACGCACAAACGGCCTGGAGGCCAAGCCAGTTTACGCCCCGCTTCCCTCCGCGCGCTCTCGGGTGAATCCCTCAGTCCGGAATGGGGTTTGCGCCGCAGCCCCGCAGCCTCAGTTGAGCACCAGGTTCTTGTAGACACCGCAGCCCACGAAGACATCGTCAACCTGCTGCACAAAGGACATCTTGGCCTGGACTTTGCCCGTCGTCGGGTTGGTGATGCCGTATTCGACCCAGCCGGGCTCGTGGCTGGCCTGGTCAACGATGGACTGGAGCAGCCCGTCACCATCGATGCCGGGAATGTCCTGTACATGGGTGCCCACCTTGGACGGGTTGCCGCCAAAGGCCAAGTAGGTACCCCGGCTGTCGAGCGCAAAGACATACATGTCGCGGTCGTGAAAACCCCTGGCGGGCAGGGTCAGGTCGCGCAGGAAAGCCTCTTTGGAGGTGCGCTGGCGGTGCGCGACGGCATGCGCCACAAGCGCCACCGCCTCCTCGGCCGAACCCTGCTGCAGCTTGAAAGATGCCACCGACTGCACCAGGGTACCGGCCCGTGCCTCCAGGTTGACGGCCTGGCTGACGGCACGCCCCACCATGCGGGCATTGCTCTGCGTGATCTCGTCGAGCTGGCGCACGGCCGAAGTGATTTCGGTCAGGCCCGTGCTCTGCTCGGCGCTGGAGGCCGATATTTGCGACATGTTCGCCGCCACGTCCCGGATGCCGGACACGATTTCAGTCATGTTGGCGCCTGCCGCCCGGATTTTCTGCGCACTCGCGGCCACCTGCCCCGAGGACACCCCGATCAGCTGGCGGATTTCACGGGCCGAGTCGGCCGAACGCTGCGCCAGGGACCGGACTTCGCTGGCAACCACGGCAAAGCCCCGGCCCGACTCCCCGGCACGGGCCGCCTCCACCGCCGCATTGAGCGCCAGGATGTTGGTCTGGAACGCCAGTCCGTCGATCACCCCCACGATGTCGCCCATGCGCTTGGCGCTGCCTTGCACAGCCTCCACCGCTTCGATCGCCTGGGCCATGGTCGACGCGCCCTGCTCGGCCAGGTCCCGCACGCTGGCCGCCTGGCCACTGGCCTGGCCGGCCGCCTGGGCATTGTTCTGCACAGTGGAGGACAGCTGTGCGACGCTCGCGGCCGTCTGCTCCAGGCTGGCCGCCTGCTGCTCGGTACGGTCCGACAATTCGCGGTTGCCGGCGGCCAGGCTCTGGCCCGAGTGCGTGACAAAAGCGGCGTTGCTGCGCACATTGGCCACCATGGCCGACACCGTCGCGCCTATGCTGGCCATCGCCAGGGCCAATTGGCCCAGCTCATCGCGGCTGCGCGCCGGCAGCGCCACGCGCAAATCGCCTAGCACCACCTGGTCCATGGCTTGCACCACCTGCCCCAAGTCATCAACAAAGCTACGGTAAAAAGCCGTCAGGGCATAGGCAGACACCAGCAAGCAGGCGCCGCCCAGCCAGGCCATCAGCGCTGCGCCGGCACCGGCGGGCTGACCGAGCAGGTACTGGACCAGCACCGCCGCGGGCAACGCCATCGAAACAACCGCCAGAAGCAGGCATTTGCCAGCAAACTGCAGGCGCCGCATCAGCCATAGGCCGGGAAACAGCCCTCTTGAAATCATGCTTCAGCCCTGCAAAAAACCGGGCGGTTGCCGGAGCGACCCGGCACGGCGCCGGCTCGCATGAAAACTTGCGTCATTGGAATCTCAATCATTGAGTGGCGGAAAACGCCCAGGCGGGCGGCTCTCGAAATCGCGAAACAGCGCCATGGCCATCGCGCGCAGGGTATCGTCACCGGTGCAGTGGGCGCTGGCCAGTTGCCGCAACGCGTAACGGCGGTCGCACTGCATCATGGCGCTGCTGATCCACTCGCCGTGGCTGGCCATGCGCAAGGCAAATGCGCGCAGCAGGTCATGCGGCGCACTTTCGGGGCAGCAGCCCGGTGCAGGCCAGAGGAAACCGGCCGTTGCCGCTGCCCGGCTGGCTTGAAGATCCTTGAATTGCATGGCAAGCTCCTGGTGGACTTACCAGAGACTAGGGCAATGCGGAGAAAACCAATCCCGGAAAAGAGGGCACAAGTGCTTTGATTTCAGGGCAAGCACTGCCCTTCAAAGCAGCCGCAGCTCAGGCTGGCGCAGCCAGCCTGGCAAAAGCCTGAATCACCTCGGGCGGCGCCTGCACCATTTCAATCAGCACACCCTCGCCCGAGACAGGGAACTCGTCATTGGCTTTAGGGTGCAAAAAGCAGATGTCGAAGCCGGCAGCACCCTGACGGATGCCGCCAGGCGCAAACCGCACGCCCTGGGCCGTCAGCCACGCCACCGCCTGGGGCAGGTCGTCGATCCAGAGGCCGACATGGTTCAGCGGCGTCGTGTGCACCGCCGGCTTTTTGTCCGGGTCCAGCGGTTGCATCAGGTCCACCTCGACCCTGAACGGGCCGCTGCCGATGGCACAGATGTCTTCATCGACATTTTCACGTTCACTACGGAAAGTGCCGGTGACTTCCAGGCCCAGCATCTCCACCCAGAGTTTTTGCAGTCGCTGCTTATCGGTGCCGCCTATGGCGATCTGCTGGATGCCCAGCACTTTGAACGGGCGGGCCATCAGACAAACTCCACAATCGGCTGGTCGACGGACAAGGATTCACCCTTGCCGGCCAGCACCTTGCCCACCACACCGTCGGCCGCGGCGAACAGCACGTTTTCCATTTTCATGGCTTCGATCACGGCCACGCGTTCGCCGGCCTGCACCTTCTGCCCCGGCTGCACGGCCACCTCGACCAGCAGGCCAGGCATGGGCGACAGCACATAACGGCTCATGTCGGGCGGCGCCTTGTAAGGCATCAGGGCATGGAGCCTGGCGGCGCGCGGCGACAGCACCATGGCATCCAGCCGCGTGCCGTTGTGCGCAATGCGGATTGCCAGCGGATTCTTCATGGAGCCGTGACCCACGCCGCGCTCGACCTGCGCGGCAAACGCCTGGCCATTGACCGTGCCGCGGATGCGCGCACCGCCCAGGTGCCAGCCGCTACATATTTCATAGCTACCTGCGCCCGTATCCACTCGGCTTGAGCCCGATTGGGCTTGATAGTCCCGCACTGTCACGGGATGCGCGGTGTTTTTCCCGGCAGCGCCCAGGCCAACAACCACAAACTCTTCGCCCACCGTGACGCCGTGGCCAGGCAGCTGGCCGCTGATACCCGCGGCGCGGCCGAGCATGCGGCGGTTCACATAGGCAGCCAGCGCTACCAGGAAAGCCGGGTCGTCGTGCGGCACGTCTTCGGCATGAAAGCCCTGGCCGTAGTTTTCGGCGATAAAGCCCGTGTTGAAATCACCAGCCACAAATCCTGGATGGGCCAGCAGGGCCGACTGAAACGGAATGTTGCTGCTGATGCCGCGGATCACAAAGGCATTGAGCGCTTCGCGCATTTTCGCAATCGCGTCGTTCCTGTCCTGGCCGTGCACGATCAGCTTGGCGATCATCGAGTCGTAGAACATCGGGATCTCCCCGCCGTCCTGCACACCGGTATCCACACGCACGCCATACAGCTGCGAAGTGTCGGCCGCGAACATGGTCTCCCTGGGCGGCTGGAAGCGCACCAGCCGGCCTGTGGAGGGCAAAAAGCTGCGGAACGGGTCTTCGGCATTGATGCGGCATTCCATGGCCCAGCCATTGCGCTGCACATCCTTTTGCGCCAGCGGCAGCTTCTCGCCGGCGGCCACACGAATCATCAGCTCCACCAGGTCCAGGCCGGTGATGCATTCCGTGACCGGGTGCTCGACCTGCAGGCGCGTGTTCATTTCGAGGAAATAAAAACTCTGGTCCTTGCCGACGACAAACTCCACCGTACCGGCGCTCTGGTACCTCACGGCTTTCGCCAGCGCCACGGCCTGCTCGCCCATGGCCTTGCGTGTGGCATCGCTGATGAAGGGCGACGGCGCCTCTTCAATCACCTTCTGGTGCCGGCGCTGGATCGAGCATTCGCGCTCATTGAGGTAAATCACATTGCCCTGGCTGTCGCCGATCAGCTGGATCTCGATGTGGCGCGGTTCCTCGACAAACTTCTCGATGAATACACGGTCGTCGCCAAAGCTGCTGCGCGCCTCGTTGCGGCAGGAGGTAAAGCCCTCGAAGGCTTCCTTGTCATTGAACGCGACACGCAAGCCCTTGCCGCCGCCGCCGGCGCTGGCCTTGATCATCACCGGGTAACCAATGCCTTTGGCGATCTCAACGGCTTTGTCGGCGGTTTCAATCGCGTCGTTGACGCCAGGGATGCAGTTGACGCCTGCCGCACCGGCCAGCTTTTTCGATTCAATCTTGTCGCCCATGGCGGCAATCGAATAATGCTTGGGGCCGATGAAGATGAACCCCTCTTCCTCGACCCGCTTCGCAAAACCGGCGTTTTCGCTGAGAAAACCATAGCCGGGATGCACGGCCTGCGCGCCGGTCTGCTTGCATGCGGCAATGATCTTGTCGGCCTGCAAATAACTGTCGCGGCTGGGCGCCGGACCGATATTGACAGCTTCGTCAGCCAGTTCGACGTGGCGCGCGTCCTTGTCTGCGTCGGAATACACCGCGACCGTCTTGATGCCCATCTTGCGGGCGGTGCGGATGACGCGGCAAGCGATTTCACCCCGATTTGCAATCAGTATTTTTTCAAACATACGCCCTCTCCATCGGAGTGAAATCGCCTGCGTGCATTTCATGCACCAGGCAATGTAGCTGCGCTGCTGCGCCGCTACGCGGCTGGTCACCGCGGTTCGCTATCAGGATTTTGATGAACATGTTTTCTCCATTCGGTCGTGGCTGCGCATGGCCCTAGCCCTTGAGGCCTTTAGCCGCGCGTTGCTGTATTTCTTCGGTGGTCTGGTTGAGCGTGCACAAAGCGCCGATCAGCAGCGCCGAGCTGACGATGACGTGCCGCTGGGGTCCGACGCCTTCGGCTTGCAGGACTTGCACCTCGACACCGATGTCCCGGAGCCGGTCGGCCAGCGAGGTCTGCACCGCCCACTGCACATTCGAGTCGGCAGGATCACCCAGCACAAAAACGCGCAACCCGGGATTCATCCGAGCTTTGTCCAGATTCCCCATGGGCTCGTACGAATCGGAAAACCCTGTCGCATCAACGCTCCAGCCATGAAGTTTCACGCGCATCGCCGGCGACGACACGGCGGATGTCGGGACGGCGCAAACCACGTCAGAGCGATAACCGAGCAGCGAGGCAACCACATGCCCGCCGCCGCTCAGGCCGGCTATCGAAATTTCAGCTATCCCATGGCGTTTCTTGATCTCATCGATCGCGGCCGACACCAGCCGTGCTTCGGGCGCGCGCCTGCGCTCCTTGTGCGCGCCCGAGGATCCGAAGGTGCCCGGCCTGCCGACAAAGATGTAGGGCACACCGAAGCGCGCTGGCACGGTGTCGATCACTGCCTGCACCCTGGCGGGTGTCATGCCCGCATAACTTTTATCGATCACGGTGTCTTGAACCAGCAGGTCACCGGAGAAGAAAAACAGTGCCCTCGGGTTCGCACCTTCCTTGAGCCCGGCGTGCCAGTAGCGCAGGCATTCACCACTGGCCCCCTCCGGCTGCGCCCAAACCGCGTTCGGCACAGTTGCGCACTGGACCTCGGTCGCCTTGATGCCGCGGACGATGGCTTCGTTGGAAAACGCATCCCCGCCAGCCGGCAGGTCAACGCGATCAAGCGCGGCATGCGCGCTGCCCATGAGAAGCAGCCCCAGCAGGGCCGGCACAAAGCTTACGCGGCTGCGCGTTTTCATAATGGAATATTGCCGTGTTTGCGCCACGGGTTCTCGATTTTTTTGTCCCGCAGCATCACCAGCGAGCGGCAAATCCGCTTGCGCGTTTCATGCGGCAGGATCACGTCGTCGATGAAGCCGCGCGCGCCGGCCACAAACGGATTCGCAAAACGCGCCTTGTACTCGGCTTCCTTCGCGGCCAGCTTGACCGGGTCGCCCTTGTCTTCGCGGAAGATGATCTCCACCGCGCCCTTGGCACCCATCACTGCAATCTCGGCGTTGGGCCAAGCGAAGTTGACGTCGCCGCGCAGGTGTTTGGAACTCATCACGTCATAGGCGCCGCCGTAAGCCTTGCGGGTGATCACGGTGATCTTGGGTACCGTGCATTCGGCGTACGCGTACAGCAGCTTGGCGCCGTGTTTGATGATGCCGCCGTACTCTTGGCTGGTCCCGGGCATGAAGCCGGGCACATCGACAAAGGTGATCACCGGGATGTTGAAGGCATCGCAAAACCGCACAAATCGAGCGGCCTTGATGGAGCTCTTGATGTCCAGGCAACCAGCCAGCACCAGCGGCTGGTTGGCGACGATGCCCACGCTCTGGCCCTCCATGCGGGCAAAACCGATGATGATGTTCTTCGCGTACTCGGGCTGGATCTCGAAGAAGTCGCCGTCGTCCACCGTCTTGACGATGAGTTCCTTCATGTCATAAGGCTTGTTCGGATTTTCCGGAATCAGGGTGTCCAGGCTCAGGTCCATGCGGCCGGCCGGGTCGGCGCTGGGGCGCACCGGCGCCTTTTCGCGGTTGTTGAGTGGGAGGTAGTTGTAGAGCCTGCGCAGCATCAGGAGCGCTTCGACGTCGTTTTCAAATGCCAGGTCGGCCACACCGCTGCGCGTGGTGTGGGTGGTGGCGCCGCCCAGTTCCTCGGCCGTCACTTCCTCGTGCGTCACGGTTTTCACAACCTCGGGGCCGGTGACGAACATGTAGGAGCTGTCTTTCACCATGAAGATGAAGTCGGTCATGGCCGGCGAATACACCGCGCCGCCCGCGCACGGGCCCATGACCATGCTGATCTGCGGCACCACGCCCGAGGCCATGACATTACGCTGGAACACGTCGGCATACCCACCGAGCGAGGCCACCCCTTCCTGGATGCGCGCGCCTCCCGAATCGTTGAGGCCGATCACCGGTGCGCCAACCTTCATGGCCTGGTCCATCACCTTGCAGATTTTCTCGGCGTGCGCTTCCGACAATGCGCCACCGAACACGGTGAAGTCCTGGCTGAACACAAACACCAGGCGGCCGTTGATCATGCCGTAACCGGTGACCACGCCGTCACCGGGCACCTTGTTGTCCTGCATGCCGAAGTCGGTGCAGCGGTGTTCGACAAACATGTCCCACTCTTCAAACGTGCCTTCGTCGAGCAGCAGCTCCAGCCGTTCGCGCGCCGTCAGCTTGCCCTTGCCGTGTTGCGCGTCAATGCGCTTTTGGCCACCGCCCAGGCGGGCAGCGGCGCGCTTTTTTTCGAGTTGCTCAAGAATGTCTTGCATGGTTTGCCTTCTTCGCTCTTGGAATAGCTATTTATTTGATAGCTGCCTGCGCCGGTCCTGATTGGGCCGCAAGCAGATTTCGTGCTGCAGTGGAGGCCGGAATGCGGCCGCTTTCGACGTCGGCCACAAGGTTGGGAAGCATGGCGCTGACTGCCTGATCCTGCCTGAAGGCCTGCTTGAGCCCGGCGTCTATGCGCTCCCACATCCACGACAGGGACTGGTGCCGGCGGCGCCCGGCCAGCCGGCCGTTGGCGGTTTGTATGCTTCTGAACTGCGTTACTGCTGCCCAGAAAACATCCACGCCCTTGTTGTGCAGGGCACTCAGCTGGATCACCTGCGGATGCCAGAAGGTGTCGTAGGCCGCCGCCTGTGACTGGTCCATGGCGTTGTTGACCAGGCCGAACAGGCGCATCGCCGAAGTGATCTGCGCCTGGGCGCGCATGGCCGCATCGGCATCAATGTCGGCCTTGTTGATGATCACCAGGTCGGCCAGCTCCATCACGCCCTTCTTGATGGCCTGCAAATCGTCGCCGGCGTTCGGCAGCTGCATCAGCACGAACATGTCCGTCATGTTGGCCACCGCGGTTTCGCTCTGGCCCACACCCACGGTTTCGACAATCACCACGTCGTAACCTGCGGCTTCGCAGACCAGCATCGCCTCGCGCGTTTTCTCGGCCACGCCGCCCAGGGTGCCGCTGGACGGGCTGGGACGGATGTAGGCGCGCTCGTGAACGGACAGCTGTTCCATGCGCGTCTTGTCGCCCAGGATGGAGCCGCCTGAGACGCTGGACGAGGGGTCTATGGTCAGCACCGCCACACGATGGCCCTGCGCGATCAGGTAGAGGCCCAGAGCCTCGATAAACGTCGATTTGCCGACACCGGGCACACCGCTGATACCGAGGCGGAAAGCCTTGCCGGTGTGTGGCAGCAATGCGGTCAACAGTTCGTCGCCCTGCGCGCGGTGATCGGCGCGGGTGGACTCGAGCAGTGTGATGGCTTTGGCGATGGCGCGGCGCTGCGCGGCGGCATCGCTGTGCAAAACTCCGTCCAGAAGAGCAGCCCCGGCCACTGTCCCCGTCCGTTCGGGCTGAGCCTGTCGAAGCCGCCCGCCCTGAGCGGAGTCGAAGGAAGTCTGTCGTCCTTCGACGGGCTCTGGATGAACGGCAGAGATCCCTTCGACAAGCTCAGGGCGAACGGTCTTTTTGGATTTGGCAAGCTCCTGAATACGATTCCAGTCCCCGGCAATCAAGGCTTCCTTCTTCGCGCGCGACCAACCTTTAACTTGTTGCTCAAATTCAATCGCCCCCTCGCGGGTTTCAAACTCGCCCTGCCAGACAAGTTCAACAGGCTTGCGGGTGGACGTGTAGCCGATCTCGCCTGCGTAGTGCTGCTGCATACGAGCTTCGATGCTATCGGTCTGGCCGCAGTAATAGGAGCCATCGGAACAACGGACGAGATACACGAAAAATGAACGCATTTGATAGGCTTATTTCCAGCTCTTGGGATCAATAGAAAATTTTTCAACTTCTAGCTTTCGCAGCTCGCTGAAAAATTCGTTCGCCTGTTCATGCGTTTGCGACTTAATTTCATGCCAAGCTTTCTCAAATGCTGGCAATGACAAGTTGAATTTGATGCCTACGCGCCAACTGTCCCATGTTGCATCACCAACACGTCCTTGCTTTCTCAGCATCACTTGTTTGTTGCTCAGGTCGAAATAGCGAAAAAACTCATCGAAGGCTTCTATGTATTCCCTCGGCGAAAGCCCGAAACCAATCAATGCCTTTGTCGGAATACGTGCGGCCAAGTCCCGATATTCTTTTTCGAGCAGGTCTTCAAACTCAAGCTGAGAAATGCTTCTAGTTATCTTCAATTGCTGCCAAACAAAAACCACGCCACCCGCTGAGACAACGGCTGCAATCGCAGATATCCATTCGGTCGATTGCTTAAAAAAGGGAAGGCTCCACCAGATCACCAAGACCGTCAGGGTTACCAGGACCCCAACTATCCAATAAATAATTTTCTCCCACGCCATGATTCAAACATTCATGTTTTGCGCTGGCTTCGACAAGCTCAGCCCGAACGGGTGGAGTGAACGACCAACAGTGTGAAAAATCACGCAAGGACTTTCTTGATCTGCTCCAGCACATCCTTGGCACTGGCCGGAATCGGCGTGCCTGGTCCGTAAATACCTTTCACGCCGGCTTCGTACAACATCTCGTAGTCTTGCCGCGGAATCACGCCGCCGACAAACACGATGATGTCGTCGGCACCCTGCTTCTTGAGTTCGGCAATGATGGCTGGCACCAGCGTTTTGTGGCCGGCAGCCAGGGTGGAGACGCCCACGGCATGCACGTCGTTTTCAATCGCCTGGCGCGCGCATTCTTCGGGTGTCTGAAACAGTGGGCCCATGTCCACGTCGAAGCCGAGATCGGCAAACGCCGTGGCCACCACCTTGGCGCCGCGGTCATGGCCGTCCTGGCCGAGCTTGGAAATCATCACGCGTGGGCGCCGGCCCTGGGCTTCGGCGAAAGCGTTGATCTCGATCTTGAGGTTTTCCCAGCCTTCGGCCGAGTCATAGGCTGCTGCATACACACCGGTCACCTTTTGCGTATCGGCGCGGTGGCGCCCGTAAATTTTCTCCAGGGCATCACTGACCTCACCTACCGTGGCGCGCAAACGAACGGCCTTGATGCTGAGGTCCAGCAGGTTGCCGTCCTTATTTTCGGCGGCGGCCGTCAATGCGTCCAGAGCCGCCTGCACTGCCGCCCCATCGCGGCTGGCGCGCACGGCCTTGAGACGGTTGACCTGCCCGTCGCGCACCGCCACGTTGTCGATGTCGCGGGTTTCGATCGCGTCTTCCGTCTTGAGCTTGTATTTGTTGACGCCGACGATGACGTCCTTGCCGCTGTCGATGCGCGCCTGCTTTTCGGCGGCAGCTGCCTCGATCTTTAGCTTGGCCCAGCCGCTGTCCACGGCTTTGGTCATGCCGCCCATGGCGTCGACCTCTTCAATGATGGCCCAGGCGGCGTCGGCCATGTCCTGGGTGAGTTTTTCCATCATGTAGCTGCCGGCCCAGGGGTCGATCACATGGGGAATATGGGTTTCTTCCTGAATGATGAGCTGGGTGTTGCGGGCGATGCGCGAGGAAAACTCGGTAGGCAGCGCAATCGCCTCGTCAAAGCTGTTGGTGTGCAGGCTTTGCGTGCCGCCGAACACAGCAGCCATCGCCTCGATGGTCGTGCGCACCACGTTGTTGTACGGGTCCTGCTCGGTCAGGCTCCAGCCGCTGGTCTGGCAGTGCGTGCGCAGCATTAGGCTCTTGGCACTTTTCGCGTTGAATTCCTTCATGATGCGGCACCAGAGCAGGCGTGCCGCGCGCATTTTGGCCACTTCAAGGTAGAAGTTCATGCCGATGGCCCAGAAGAAACTCAGCCGCCCGGCAAAACCGTCAACATCCAGGCCCTTGGCAATCGCCGTTTTCACATACTCCTTGCCGTCGGCCAGCGTGAAGGCCAGCTCCAGGGCCTGATTGGCACCGGCTTCCTGCATGTGGTAACCCGAGATGCTGATCGAGTTGAACTTGGGCATGTGTTTTGCCGTGTACTCGATGATGTCGCCGATGACGCGAATGCTGGGTTCCGGCGGATAGATGTAGGTGTTACGCACCATGAACTCTTTGAGGATGTCGTTCTGGATGGTGCCGCTGAGCTGGTCCTGGGCTACGCCCTGCTCTTCGGCGGCCACCACATAACCGGCCAGCACCGGCAACACGGCACCGTTCATGGTCATGGACACCGACACCTTGTCCAACGGGATCTGGTCGAACAGGATTTTCATGTCCTCGACGCTGTCGATCGCCACGCCGGCCTTGCCGACGTCGCCGGTCACGCGGGGATGATCAGAGTCGTAACCGCGGTGGGTAGCCAGGTCGAACGCCACCGAAACGCCCTGCCCGCCGGCAGCCAGGGCCTTGCGATAAAACGCGTTCGATTCTTCGGCGGTGGAAAAACCCGCGTACTGGCGAATGGTCCACGGCCGCACCGCATACATGGTGGCCTGCGGGCCGCGGATGAAAGGCTCGAAACCCGGCAAGGTGTTGGTATGTGGCAGGTCCCTGACGTCTTCTGCGGTGTAGAGCGGCTTGACCGTGATGCCGTCTGGCGTCTGCCAGGCCAGCGCATTCAGGTCGCCGCCGGGTGCCGACTTCGCAGCGGCTTTGGCCCAGGCTTCCAGGCTCGCAGGGGAAAATTCAGGACTGGCAGGGGGTGGGGAAGTGCTCATGGCGTGTGCATCGATGTGTTTGGGCGGCCCGGCTGGCGATTTCGCAAGTTTACATTATTTATAATTATTGATGCAAAATTTAGTTTCAGATAAGATTGCGCTGTCCAGCCTTCGAGCTACTCCATCGACAACACCTAGACCATGGCCGCTGTTTCACTGACCCCCCGGGCCCTTTACGAAGAGGTTGCCGAGCTCCTGCGCCAGCGCATTTTCAACCGCGAACTGGCACCCGGCAGCTGGATTGACGAGCTCAAGCTGGCCGAGGAATACGGCATCAGCCGCACACCGCTGCGCGAAGCCCTGAAAGTGCTGGCAACCGAAGGCCTGGTCACCATGAAAGTCAGGCGCGGCGCTTATGTCACCGAAGTTTCGGAGCGCGACCTGGCCGACGTCTACCACCTGCTGGCCCTGCTGGAAAGCGATGCCGCCGGCGTGGTGGCGGCGCAAGCCACCGAAGAACAGCTTCGCGAGTTGCAGGCGCTGCATGCGCAGCTGGAAGCTGCAACCGGGGACCGCGAGCAGTTTTTTTCCATCAATGAACGCTTTCACATGCGCCTGCTGGAAATTGCCAACAACCGCTGGCGCGACCAGATGGTGGCCGACCTGCGCAAAGTGATGAAGCTCAACCGCCACAACTCGCTACTCAAAAGCGGACGCATCGGGGAATCGCTGGCTGAACACCGCGCCATCATGGATGCGCTGACGGCACGCGACGCCGAGGCCACGGCGCAACGCATGCGCGAGCATTTCACGAACGGGCTAGAGGCGGCGGTTTAACGACGTTTGATCGCGCAGACGGTCGGCGCCAGCGAAACTGCGCTTTCCGTTTTTCGCAGGGCGTGGCATGGATCGCCAGCGAGACTCACGAGCCTATTCGCTCCATGCGCACTGCATAGGCCGACTACGATTCTTCATTCACTAGCATGGCTTGAACCACCCATGCGAGATCCCCCGCCCGAGTGGTCCTGCCAGATTGGCCGGTGCCACGCCGAGTACCACAGTTGCCCGTTGAGTGGCAGCCGCCAGTGCATCGTGCGGGCTGCTGCCCAAAGCCCAGTGAAACACGAAGGTAGACGCGAAAGCGTCGCCTGCCCCCAAAGTCGACATGACGGTCGCTTTCGCAGCCGGATGGTGATAGCTCTGTTGCCCATCGAAGAAAACCGCCCCCTTCACCCCGAGAGTGATCAAAACGGCTTGGTCCGGGTGTTGCGCGATCGTTGGCGCCAAGGCTTGCGCCTGAGCAGGCGTCAGATGGTTGGTCCGCGACGGCATTGGCACCTGCGCCAGTAGTTGCGCTTCAACGGCATTCAGGCAGACAAGATCGGCCATGGCTAGCAACAGCGTCAGGTTCGCACGGTCATCGGCAAGTTGGCGCGCCCCGGGGTTGAACACCAGTTTGAAGGGCCTGTGACTCAATGCGGACAGGGCGCCAATCAACTTCACCACGGTCTGTTCGGCCAGCGCTGACACATAGAGCATTTCGGCGTCCAGCATGCCCGGCAGCCCATTGGCGAATGACAGCCTGGTACTGGCGCCGCGCTGTGCAAAGACCGAAGCCTCCCCATCGGCACCGACGTGGACCACAGCCTTTCCCGTCGGTACCTCGGGGACGACCTCCACGCCGGCTACATCAATGCCTCTCTGAGCAAGCGTCGCGCGTAACAGCTGTCCTTCCACGTCCGCGCCGACGGCACACGCCACGCTCACCGATGCGCCACACGTAACGAAACCCAGGCCCGCATTGACCGCACCTCCGCCAGCATACAGGCCGATGTGATCAACATCTTGCTTGGCCCCAGGTCTATGTGCAGCACCCAAGCTCGTGACGATGATGTCGACGGTTGCCCCCCCTATGGTTACCACCCGCATCTCAAATTCCTATCATGGCTGCCCCGATCACGCCGGCGGAATTACCCAGCGCATTTCGGCGGACCGGTGTTTCAAAAGAGTCGTTAAAAACCGTCCTGGACAGACGCTCCACGCCAACAGTGTAGAGCTCATCGATGCTCGCCAGCCCTCCACCGATGACGATGACTCCTGGGTCGAGAACAGCGACCACATTGGCCACAGCCGAAGCAAAATCGGAGAGAAATTTGTCGAGCAGGACTGACGAATGCTTCTCGCCTGCACGGGCTTGCCCAACGATGTCCGATAGCTCTATCATTTGACCGCTAAGCTCGAGATAGCTTGCCTCCAGAGCGCTTCCACTCAAGTAGCGCTCGACGCACCCTTTGCGGCCGCAATAGCATGACGGGCCGTCCGGGTTGATCGCCATGTGGCCCCATTCTCCGGCAATGCCATGCCGTCCTGCGAGCAGCCGCCCATCGAACACGACCCCGGCACCCACGCCAGTGCCCAGCACCAATCCCAATACGGTACCAAAGCCAACGCCGGCTCCATTGCGCGCCTCCGCTATCGCAAAGCAGTTAGCGTCGTTTTCCAGGGCGAACGGGCGTCCCAGGCGTTCGCGGAGATCGGCCTGCAGCGGATGGCCATTTAATTGCGTGGCATTGCAATTCTTCAGCAAACCGGTCTTGACGGAAATAGATCCTGGCGTACAGACTCCCAAGGTGTGGGCACCATTGTCAAGGGCACTACTCAGCGTGTGATAGATATGGACGATACGTTCCAGAACGCGGCCGTACCCTTCGGATGCCCGGGTTTCCAGCTTCAGCCGCATGCATTCCCGATATCCACCGTCGAGTACGATGCCCTCTATCTTTGTTCCGCCCAAGTCGATCCCAATATGCCATTGGCGAGTCAGATCAGCATCAATCATGAGAAAAATACCTTCCATTCATTTGATCCTTGCCTTCGACGCCGTAGCCCGTATGTGCAGTTTCAACAAAGCAGCCGACGAACTGAATATCTCTCATAGTTCCATCAGCCACCGAATCCGCGAACTCGAACGGATGCTGGGCAGTACCTTGTTCAATCGAACCACCCGCTCGGTCGCCTTGAGCGCGGAGGGCGAGTACCTGCATGAGCAGATGAAAGGGTCCCTGGATACGCTGGAATCGGCGTTCACCGGCTTCACGCAAAAACGCGATGTGGTGCGCATCAGCGCCCTTCCTTCGTTTGCGCGGTTTCGACTGGTGCCAGCTCTGACCGATTTCCACCGCACGCACCCCGCGATCTCCATCGAAATCTCGCCAACCACGCGCAAGGTGGACGTCGGTCACGGCGATGCCGACATCGCCATCCGATTTGCGAAATCCACGCCGACCGCCTACCACTGCGAGTCGCTGCTCGACGACGAGTGGTTTCCGGTGGCTGCGCCGCAGTACCTGCAGCAGTTGGGCAATCGCAGCGTCCCCGAACTGTTCAAGCGCGCGAACTTCCTTTCGCACAGCCGGCAACCCTGGGACCCGTGGTTGCAAAAGGCCCAGATCCAGATCTCTGCAGCACAGCGCAACCTGACCTACTCCGACGCTGGCTTCATGCTGGACGCGGCCCTCCATCTGCAGGGCATCGCGCTGGGCCGACGCTCGCTCGTCAAAGGCCTGCTGCAAAGCGGCGCCCTGGTCCGAGTGTCCGACATTGCCATCCCGTCGGAGCAGTCCTATTTCCTGCTTGCATCGGAGCGGGCAATGGTCTCGCGTCATGGGGGCACCGTCATCGCATGGATTCGCTCGCTAGTGCAGGACGGTTAATACGATGCCCAGCAACACACCGGAAATCGCCAGCATCTTCTGCCGAATGAAGCGCTCGATAAGGAAAATCGCGCTCAGCACAAATACCATGACGAGGTTGGTTCGTCGCAACACCGAAATCACGGAGATGAGTGCGCCCTCGGTCTGCACTGCGGCGAGGTAGATGAATTCGGCCAACACATACGCGACGGCGATTGCTGGAACAGCCCAGTTCCTGGTGAACAGGCTGCGAAGCTCCAGTGTCCCGAAAATCCAGGGGAGCACAAGCAGAGCGATCCCGCCGCGCTGTAGTGCCGAGTACGCCTGCACGGCAGCCAGATCCATCTGAAGCGTGGCGAGGATGTGCTTGTCGTACAGCGCATTTGCTGACGACAGCAGAGTCGCAGCCAGCATGCAGAGCACCCACAGATTACGCTTGAAGCTGATGCCTTCCTTCTGGCCAATCAGCGAGAACAGATAGTAGGAGCCCATGGAAACGGCCAACCCCAACCATTGCCACCAACTGAGCTGCTCCGACAGGAAGAGGATGGCTCCCACGGCCGTCCAGAGCGGCCCCGAAGCTCGAACCCCAGCAGAGATGGACAGTGGCAGCGACTTGACGGCGTAGTAGGACAGAATCCAGGTCACCACCATCATCATCGACTTGGGCAGCAGCACTATCTGCTGCGCTCCCGTCAATCGGGCGGGATAGAGCCCCAAATGACGGAAGACGTCGGCACGCGCCTCCGGTACGAAAAAGAATGGCGTCCAGATCAAGGCGCCCAGCACCGAAGACCACAGCACCACTTCGAGTACGGTCTTTTCCCTGAGAGCGAGTTTGGTCAAGAAATCGTATGTGCCCAACACAAGGCCGGCCAACAGGCCCAAAGCAATCCAGGTCATGACAGATTCAACATGCGAGAAAACCGCCGTCCACATTGATGACGGTGCCATTGACGAATGCGGCTTGAGTGCTGCTAAGCCATAACACGGCACTAGCGACGTCCTCAGGCTGGCCTACCCGTTTCATTGGAAGCCGGTCCGCCCAAGCCTGGACGCCACCGGATACCGCGCTCGAACGCACCAGCATGTCGGTCGATATCGGTCCGGGTGCCACCGCATTGACCCGCACACCATGCGGGGCCGCTTCGACGGCCGCCGCCTTGGTGAGTGCCAGCGCAGCGTGTTTGGACGCGGTATACGCGCTCGTGCCCTCCAGAATGGTCCGATAGGCGTGAACCGAGAGATTGTTGACGATGATGCCGGCACGGCGCCTGCACATAGCGCTCAGCAGATGCTTCATGCACAACATGAGACCGGTACAGTTGGTACGAAGTATGTTCTCGAAAACCTCAAGTTCTTGCTCGACAATTGGCGCTGCGGCTCCGACGCCCGCATTGAGGAACGCGATGTCTACCGGCCCAAGTTGGCGCTCCACCTCTCTACCGAGGCGCACAACATCGTCCTCACGGGTCACATCGCAGGAAATTGGCAGGCAAACCCCACCCTCCGCGTCGATCAAGCGAGCCGTTTCGTCGCATGAAGTCAGAGCGCGCCCCGCCACAGCGACCCGAGCCCCCCGGCGTGCGAATGCCAGCGCTGTCGCACGCCCAATGCCGGTGCCACCCCCAGTGATTACCACGACACAGTCCTTGAAATCAACGACTGCACTCACGACGCCCGCCTCGCGAAACCTAGCCCAATGGCCGCCGCACGGGCCAGCTCACCGTCTTCAGCCGAGGCTGCGCCACTGATGCCTAAGGCACCCACGACCCTGTCGTTGAGATAGAGTGGCACGCCGCCTTCCAGCGGAAGCGCACCCGACAGCGCCAGGTAGGACGTCTTGCCCTGTTCAAGCCCCTGCTGCATGGTGGCCGTCTCACGCCGAAAATACACAGCAGTTCTGGCCTTGGATACCGATGCATCAATAGATCCCAGGAATGCATCGTCGCTGCGCACGAAAGCCAAAAGGTGACCGCCGACGTCCACCACGGCGGCAGAGATCGCCAGATTACCCTTTCGCCCTGCCTCGATGGCGTGCTGGACCAGCTGCTGTGCACGCAGTGTTGTGAGCTGCGGGTAGACAAGTTCATGCGCCGACATTTGCCATCTCCCGCGCCGCCGCCTTCAGATCGTCCAACCTCACATTGTTGACAAAGCCGCAGCAGCCAATGCCGTTGGGCAGCGGTAGCCGCTGCTGACCATTCCGATGACGCATGGTGTCCATCAGCGCCTCCATCAACAGCTCGGGCTGCTCAAAAAACCGATGCCTGAGCGGCAGTTGCATGTCCCGCATCACCTTGATGACGCGTTGGACGTCTTCCTCGGAGAGCATCCCGCGATCGCGCGCCATCCAGCAGGAGAGCAGTACATCCAGCGCAACCGCCTCCCCATGCAGGAGTTCCGGTAATGCCTTCATCTCCAACAGGGGGCCGAACGAATGCCCAAAGTCGACAGAACGCTCCAGAGTTCGCTCCCACAGGTTCGGTGCGAGTTCCTCCAGCATTCCATCGACAGCGCGTGCGATGACTTCGGGTGCGACGATTGGGTCCTGGAAGCGCGAATTCAGCAGCATCGCAGAATGGTGCTCCAACAGATTGAACAGGCGAGCATCCTTGATGACCGCAAGCTTAAGCAACTCCCCCATTCCATTGGACAGGTCGCGCCGCTCCACCGTTCTCAGGAAGCTGCGGTCCAGCAACGCTATCGCCGGCGCATGGTACGAACCCAAGCGGTTGCGACGACCCAGCACGTTGACAGCAGTCTTGACGCCAATTGCCGCATCCCACATGGCCATGCCATTGGTGGGTACCTTGATGTATGGAACGCCGCGCCGGTACAAGCCAGCCGCAAAACCCACCAGATCCAGCAACACACCTCCCCCGATGGCGATGATCGGATCGGATCTTCTGAGTACCCCCACGGATTCAAGATGGCGGACGATCACCAGCGCAGCGTCAAGGTCCTTGCTCTCCTCGGAAACTGGCAGGGTGAGGATGTAGGCTGTCACCTCGTGGTGGTTGTAATAAGCCCGAATCTTGTCGCCATACAGCGCATCGACACGTTCGTCGATCACGACGACCTGCCTCAAGCTTGAAAACTCGCTCCCGCCGCACGCCAGCAATTCCCTGCAGGCTAGACTGAAAAGCCCATCTACCTGACGGACTTCGTACGCGACATCCTGAGACGCACTGACACGCCACGTCGTCGGTTCAATACGCTCCAACACCCCCATGCTCACCGGTAACAAAATCCGATCATTCATAGCCCCTCCTTCATATTGTTGTCATGAAGAGAGCGTATAGGGGACCTTTGTTCCGATTGATGAGCGATGCACGCACTTTCTACGGCTCAAGCCAAGAATGAATCCGACATGCGCCGGTGTTCGCTAATCCAAGGCAGATATCTGCGTATCGGCGTCCACCCCGACCGTTGGGGACGGTCAACGGTCAATGGACCGAGGGTCTGATCACCATAAAGGTGCGACCCGACGCCTACGTGACCGAAGTGTCCGACCCCGGGGGAAACCGACCAACCGTGACACTCAGGCGTGCGGCTTCGCGTCCCAGTTCTGCAGCGCCTTGCCGTGTTTGTCCACGCTCTCGAGCTGGACCCGGAACCCCCACAGCCGCGCCACGTGTTTGATGACCTCCTGCACTTCCTCGGTGAGCGGCCGGTCGTCATGGCGGGTGTGGCGCAGGGTCAGGGAACGGTCACCCCGCACGTCCACATTCCAGACCTGGATGTTGGGTTCGCGATAGCTGATGTCAAACTGGCGCGACAGCGCCTCGCGCACATGCCGATAGCCAGCTTCATCATGGATCGCCGCCACCTCCAGCTCCGCCTCCGAGGCATCATCCAACACGGAAAAAAGCCGGAACTCGCGCATCAGGTGTGGCGAGAGGTATTGCCCGATGAAACTCTCGTCCCTGAAGTGCCGCATGACATAGTCGAGCGTCTTGAGCCAGTCGGAACCGGCGATGTCGGGAAACCACTGCCGGTCTTCTTCCGTGGGTGTCTGGCAAATGCGCTTGATGTCGCTGAACATGGCAAAGCCCAGCGCATAGGGATTGATGCCGCTGTAACCCGGGTGCGTGACCGGCGGCTGGTAAATGACGTTGGTGTGGGAGCGCAGGCATTCGATCATGAAACCATCGGTCAGCAAGCCCTCGTCGTACATGGTGTTAAGCAGCGTGTAGTGCCAGAACGTGGCCCAGCCCTCGTTCATGATCTGGGTCTGCCGCTGCGGATAAAAATACTGCGCAACCTTGCGCACGATGCGAACCACCTCGCGTTGCCAGGGTTCCAGCAGGGGTGCATTCTTCTCGATGAAGTAAAGGAGGTTTTCCTCCGGTTCCACCGGAAAGCGGCGGCTGGCCTTTTCACTGTCCGCCTGCTTTTCCGCCGACTTGGGCACGGTGCGCCATAAATCGTTGAGCTGCTGCTGCAGGTAAGCCTCGCGGTCCTTGCGGCGTGCTTCCTCTTCGGCCAGCGACAGCTTCTGCGAACGCCGGTAGCGGTCCACCCCATGGCTCATCAACGCGTGGCAGGAGTCCAGCAACTGCTCGACCGCATCCCAGCCGTGTTGCTCCTCGCACTCGGCGATGTAGGTCCGCGCATACACGAGGTAGTCAATGATGGAGCCGGCATCGGTCCACATCCGGAACAGGTAATTGCCCTTGAAGAAGGAGTTGTGGCCGTAACAGGCATGCGCCATCACCAATGCCTGCATCGGCATGGTGTTTTCTTCCATCAGGTAGGCAATGCAGGGGTCGGAATTGATCACCACCTCATAGGCTAGCCCCATCTGCCCGCGGCGGTAGCTTTTTTCGGTGGAGATGAACTGTTTTCCGAAGGACCAGTGCCGGTAGTTCACCGGCATGCCCACTGCCGCGTAAGCATCAATCATCTGCTCGGCCGTGATGACTTCGAGCTGGACCGGGTAGGTGTCCAGGCCAAAAGACTGGGCCGTTCGCGCGATCTCCTTGTGGTAAATCTCAATCAGCTCGAACGACCAGTCCGACGGACAGGGAAGCCGTTCGCGCCGATCCACGGCGCGCAGATCGGACGCCGTCATCCGTGAGGGCAAGGCGGATTCAGCTGCGCTCATATGCTGACGCCTTCCTTCTTGAACAGGTCCCTGAACACCGGATAAATTTCCGTTGCCTCGCTGATCTTGCGCATCGCGAAGTTGGTGTGGGTGCCGAGTATCTCGGAATACTCCTGCCACAGGTTCTGGTCTTCATCACCCACCTGCACATAGGCAAAATACCGGGAGGCCGGCAGCAGTTTGCTCACCAGGAGCTCGCGGCATTTCGACGAGTCCTGGTGCCAGTTGTCGCCGTCCGATGCCTGCGCACCGTAAATATTCCACTCTCCGGGCGGGTAACGTGCCTGAATGATCTGGTGCATCAAGGTCAGGGCACTGGACACCACGGTGCCACCGGTCTCGGCCGACCGGAAAAATTCCTCTTCGCTGACTTCCGACGCCTGGGTGTGGTGGCGGATGAAAATGACATCGGTCCGTTCGTAGTGCCGCTGCAGGAAAAGGTACAGCAGGATGAAAAAGCGTTTGGCAATATCCTTGCGCGCTTCGTCCATCGACCCTGAAACGTCCATCAGGCAGAACATCGCCGCCTTGGCGGTTGGCACCGGCACCCTGACGCGGTTGCGGTAGCGCAGGTCGAATGGATCAAAAAAGGGAATGTGCCTGAGCCTGCGCCGCAGTGCTTCAATCTGTACGATCAACGCAGGTGTTTCATCGGGCACGCGGGGCCCCAGGCGCAAGGCCTCCGCCAGTTGCGCTTCCAGCTCAAGCAGCTTCTGCCGGGATTCACCACCCAATGCAATGCGCCGGCTCAGTGCCACCCGCATCGAGCGCACCACATGCAGGTTGGTCGGTGTACCCTCAGAGACAAAACCGGCACGCTGGGACTTCCACTCCGGTGCATCCGGCAGCAGTTGGGTGCGTACCAGATGCGGCAGAGCCAGATCGTCGAAAAAGTACTGCATGAACTCTTCACGCGTGATGCGGAACACGAAGTCGTCCTCGCCGGTGCCATCCTGGCTGGCTCCCTGCCCCGACCCGCCAGCGCCACGGCCTTCCGGCCGCTCGATGCGATCGCCGCGCACGTATTCGCGGTTGCCGGGGTGAACCATCTCACGGGTGCCGCCCGGGCCGTGGCCAAAAACAGGCTCGGACACATCGCGCCGCGGCAGTGTGATGTCTTCGCCCTGCTCGATGTCATGGATGCTGCGACCGGAAACTGCGCGGCGAACGGCGTCGCGTATCTGCCCCCTGAATCGGCGCAGGAAACGCTCCCGGTTGCCGATGGATTTGTTCTTGCCCGACAGGCGCCTGTCAATGACTTGCTGGAGCATGGGGTTTCCTGGTCTGGTGCAAAACGGCGCGCAACGTTTCCTGGGGGTTCAGGAACTCTTGCGAACCCGCAGGTACCAGTCGCACAGCAACCGGACCTGGCGCGTCGTGTAGCCCTTGTCGACCATGCGGTTGACGAAATCTTCGTGTTTTTGCTGCTCGTCCGCACTGGCCTTGGCGTTGAATGAAATCACCGGCAGCAGGTCCTCGGTGTTCGAGAACATCTTCTTCTCGATCACGGTCCGCAATTTTTCGTAACTGGTCCATGTCGGGTTCTTGCCCGCATTGTTGGCCCGCGCACGCAGCACGAAGTTGACGATTTCATTGCGGAAATCTTTCGGGTTGCTGATGCCCGCCGGTTTTTCAATTTTCTCGAGCTCGGCGTTCAGGGAAGACCGGTCAAAAATTTCGCCGGTGTCCGTGTCGCGGTATTCCTGGTCCTGGATCCAGAAGTCGGCGTAGGTCACATAACGATCGAAAATGTTCTGGCCATACTCCGAGTAGGACTCTAGGTAGGCCGTCTGAATTTCCTTGCCGATGAACTCGGCATACCGCGCGGCCAGGGTTTCCTTGATGAAGCCCAGGTACTTCTGCTCGGTTTCCACCGGAAACTGCTCACGCTCGATCTGCTTTTCCAGCACATACATCAGGTGCACCGGGTTAGCGGCAATTTCCGTGGAGTCGAAGTTGAACACCTTGGAAACTATCTTGAAGGCAAAACGTGTCGAGATGCCGTTCATGCCTTCGTCCACGCCGGCGTAATCACGGTACTCCTGGTAGCTCTTGGCTTTCGGGTCGGTGTCCTTGAGGTTCTCGCCGTCATACACCTGCAGCTTGCTGAACATGCTGGAGTTTTCCGGCTCCTTCAGGCGCGTCAGCACCGCAAACTGCGCCATCATCTTCAGCGTGCCGGGCGCGCAAACCGCATTGTTCAGCGACGAGTTGCGGATCAGCTTTTCATAAATCTTGACCTCTTCCGTGACGCGCAGGCAATAAGGCACCTTGACGATGTAGATCCGGTCCAGGAAAGCCTCGTTGTTCCTGTTGTTCTTGAAAGCCTTCCATTCACTTTCGTTGGAATGCGCCATCACGATGCCGTCGAAGGGAATGGCGCCAAAGCCCTCGGTGCCCTTGAAGTTGCCTTCCTGCGTGGCCGTGAGCAGCGGGTGCAGCACCTTGATGGGTGCCTTGAACATCTCGACAAACTCGAGCAGGCCCTGGTTGGCCAGGCACAGGCCGCCAGAGTAACTGTAGGCGTCGGGATCGTCCTGGGCATAGGTCTCCAGCTTGCGAATGTCAATCTTGCCCACCAGCGAAGAAATGTCCTGGTTGTTTTCGTCACCGGGCTCGGTCTTGGCGATCGCACACTGCTTGAGGATGGACGGGTAACGCTTGAGTACGCGGAACTGGCGCACGTCGCCGCCGTACTCCTCAAGCCGCTTGACGGCCCACGGCGACATCACCCGCTGCAAGTAGCGTGGTGCAATGCCGTACTGGGCTTCGAGCACAGGCGCGTCTTCGGCATTGTTGAACAGTCCCAGCGGCGACTCGTTGACGGGCGAACCCTTGAGCGCATAAAAGGGCACCTTTTCCATCAGCTGCTTGAGCCGCTCCGCGATGGAAGACTTGCCGCCGCCCACAGGGCCCAGCAGGTACAGGATCTGCTTCTTTTCTTCCAGCCCCTGCGCAGCATGGCGGAAGTAGGACACCACCTGCTCGATCGGATCTTCGAGTCCGTAGAAGTCACGGAATGCCGGGTAAATCTTGATGACCTTGTTGCCGAACAGGCGGGACAGGCGCTGGTCGTGTCGGGTATCAACCAGTTCAGGCTCACCCACGGCGGCGAGAATTCGCTCAGCTGCCGTCGCGTAAACCAGGGGATCGTTTTTGCAGGCATCGAGGTACTCCTCGATGGACAGTTCTTCTTCTCGCGTCTGTTCGTAACGCGTCAGAAAATTCCGGACGACATTCATAGGGCCTCCTATGCACGCTGCACCTGAAGGATCGCTGACCCCGTGGTACCAAATCGCTTCAGGTAACCGCGCTGTGACTCGACTGTTTACATCTCATGGTTGTACCGGACAAGTTGCAGGGTCAGTGAAAAAATTTCCGGTACCCAAGGCTACAGCGTACAACGTTATTGGGCAAGCTGCAGACAGAAAGATGGCGTAAAGGGTTTTATGTTGTTTCAGGCGCGATAGGGCTTATCATTTCTCGGCGCATCTGGAAGCTGTGTGTCGAGCGATTCACGGTAACGCAAGCATCCGAGAAGAAATTGTGGCCACTCGGGAACGACCGGAAGCGGATCCGTTTTCTCCGGCAGCAGCGACCACAAGGCGGGATGGTGCCAGCACAACTCATGGCCCGTGCTGTCGCGATGCTCGCGAATGCCGTGCCTGAGCTTCCTGACTTCGGCGATGAGTTGTTCCCGCGACATGCCTTCAAGATCAGTGTCCATGGTTCCTCCATTGCAAGGTCAGACCATTTCATGGTAACGCTCTCATCCGCCTTCCGGATGACTCGCTGCATGACATTTGGCCTGCGCTGATTGCAGGAAAGCAACGCCTGGAACATGGAGGTCATGCAGACCAGCGGAGGGGCTGTTTCAAAACGGTGCACGTCCTGCGTCACAAGCGTTTTTCAGAGCAACAGGCCTCACCAGCGCTTGCCGTGAATCATCTCAGGCACTGGCGCGCATGAACACAAAGCCTCAGGAACGGTCGGAAAGCGGCGGCCTGGCCGGACGCGTGACCAGAAACACGCCGGGCAGGATCAGCAGCGCACCAACGGCATGGTGCCAGCCCGGCGGTTCACCAAGCAGGCCCCAGGCCGCAACCGCTGCATAGAGCGGGCCCAGGTAAAGCGCCACCGCCACCCGGCTGGCACCCAGGATTTTTTGCGCCCAGCCATAAATCCAGTAGGCGCCCACGCCGGGGACCAACGCAGCCGCCACCACCAGCCACACAGCATAGGCGCCCAAGACATCCGCACCGGGCCGCGTGGCTTCCCAAAGCGCAGGAGGCAGCAGCACCACGGTGCCGCCTATGCAAATGGCCGCCAGCCGCGCAGTGGCTCCCAGGGAACTGGGCCACCTTTTCTGCAACAGCGCATATCCGGCCCACGACACCATGGCTGCAAAAATCCACGCATCGCCCGGCACAAACTGCACGTCAGCCAGGGCTGTCCACTGCCCCCCGACGACCACGTGGACAACACCTGCCAGTGCAAGCAGCACACCGGCTTTCTGGCGCGCACCGAAACCCTCACCAAGCCACCACATGGCGCCCAGGCTGATCAGCACCGGAGACGCCGAATAGATCAGCGCAATATTCATGGCACCCGTGGAGCGCGCACCTTCATACACCCAGGCGCCGCAGATCAGCATGCCCAACGTGCCGAGCACCAGGTATTGCCGCCAGGCACGAGCAATCGCCGCCCGCTGCTGCCACAGCTCGGCCCGCGTGATCACCACCAGGATCAGCGCGGCCAGGCCCCAGCGGCCCAGTGCCAGCATGTAAGGGCCGATAACGCCGGGCGCCTTGCGCGCCACGATGTAGTTGACCGCCCAGAGCGCGGGCACCAGCCACAGGAGTACCAGGGCCCGGCGCGTTTCGCGCTGCGCGGCGTCAGGCATGAACCATCGCGGCCTGCAGCGAGGATGCGCCGCCGTCGATCGCAGGCGGCTGCGCGTGCGCCAGCGCCATCACATCGCGTGGATGCCAGCCTTTGAGCTTGTGATCGCTCCAGACCTGGCGCCAGCGGCGGCTGCCGGCCAGGCCATGGCGCAGGCCCAGCATGTGGCGCGCAATGGTTGGCCAGGGTGTGCCATGCGCCCCGGCTTCGTGCGCCATGTAGGCCACCATCTGCTCCTCGACCGATTCGCGCGTGAGGTCCTGCGATGCATCCTCGAAGAAGTCCGCATCCCACGAGGCCAGCCACCAGGGGTTGTGGTAAGCCTCGCGGCCCACCATCACACCATCGAGCTGTTCCAACTGCTCCGCCACCTGCCCGCCGGTGGTGATGCCGCCATTGATGACGATGGTGAGTTGTGGAAACTCGCGCTTGAGCCGGCAGACCAGTTCGTAACGCAGCGGAGGAACTTCGCGGTTTTCCTTCGGGCTCAGGCCTTTGAGCCAGGCATTGCGGGCATGCACGATGAAGGTCGTGCAGCCAGCCTCGCTGACGCTGCCTACAAAATCGCGCACAAATTCATAACTCTCGGTTTTATCGATGCCTATGCGGTGCTTGACAGTCACCGGAACATCGACCACATCCACCATGGCCTTGACGCAGTCGGCCACGAGTTGCGGCTCGGCCATCAGGCAGGCACCGAAGGCGCCGCGCTGCACACGCTCGCTGGGGCAGCCGCAGTTGAGGTTGATCTCGTCATAACCCCACTGCTCGCCGAGCCGGGCGCAGTGCGCCAGGTCGGCCGGCTCGCTGCCGCCAAGTTGCAGGGCCACCGGGTGTTCTTCGGCGTTGAAACGCAGGTGCCGCGCAACGTCGCCGTGCACCAGCGCGCCCGTTGTCACCATCTCGGTGTACAGCAAGGCGTGGCGCGACAGCAGGCGGTGAAAGTAGCGGCAATGCCGGTCCGTCCAGTCCATCATCGGGGCGATGCTGAGGCGGTGGGAGGGAAAAAGGCCGGGGTTCATCGGGAGAGCGGGTTCGGTCTGCATGAAAGCCATAGTTTCTCATGCGGGCCGCAGGACGCGCTGCGCGTGGTGAAATTGCCGCACAGAGGGTAGGCACCGACACAGGCATGCACCGCAAGCCGGATAATAAGCAGCAGCCCAGGCCCTATCGGTGATACCTGCGACACCTTTTCAACACCCAGCCATGACCATGACAGACCTGCCATTGCGGATGCCCTCTTTCACCCATCATCCGGAAGCAAACGCCCCCATCTTGGCGGGGGGGCCACTGCGGCGTCCCCTGGAAAGAAGCCGCACCGGCCTGCTGCTGCCCCTGCTGCTTGCGCTGGGCGCCTGCACGTCCGTGCCGCTGCCGCCCTGGCCGGCCCCGGACGGCGCGCCCAAGGCGCCGCCCGCTGCAACGGCGCCCGTGGCAGCGCCCGTTCCCAGCGCCCCACCTTCCGCCATCGCCCAGCCGGTGCCTGTCCGGCCGGGCATTGTCATCGCGCCGCCGACAGCCGAAGCACCCTACAGCGCCGCCGTGACAGCCCGCTTTCCGGCACCGTCCGTCATTTACAACACGCCCGGCCTGCAGGAAAGCCGCAGCAGCTTCACCTCGAATGCGGAAATCCAGACCTGGCTGCGCGACCTGACGGCCTCGGCCGCCCGTTCCCCCGGGCTGAAAGCCGCGGTCCTGTCCATCGGGCAGTCCCAGCGCGGCGAAGCCCTGGAAGCCCTGGTGCTGACACGTGCCGCCGGCACGGACGCCCCCGCCCTCGCCGCTTCCGGTCGCCCCACGGTGCTGCTGATCGGCCAGCAACACGGCGACGAACCGGCCGGCAGCGAAGCCCTGTTGGTAGTTGCACGCGAGCTCACCCAAGGACTGCTGCAGCCGGTGCTGGAACGCATCAACGTCATCATCGTGCCGCGCGCCAACCCGGACGGCGCGGCAGCCGGCCAGCGCGTGACCGCCGGCGGGCTGGACATGAACCGCGACCACCTGCTGCTCAACACGCCGGAGGCCCAGGCCCTGGCGCGCCTGACGCGCGACTACCGCCCGACCGTGGTGGTCGATGCCCACGAGTACACCGTGGTCGGCCGGTTCCTGCAGAAGTTCGGTGCCATCCAGAAATACGACGCATTGCTGCAGTATGCAACCGCAGCCAATGTTCCCGAATTTGTGACCAAGGCCGCCGAAGAGTGGTACCGCCGGCCGTTGCTGACGGCACTGAGGGCGCAGGGACTGAGCGCCGAGTGGTACTACACCACCTCGACCGACCTGTCGGACAAGAGAATCTCCATGGGCGGCACCCAGCCCGACACTGGCCGCAACGTCAACGGCCTGAAAAACACCGTCAGCCTGCTGATTGAAACGCGCGGCGTGGGCATCGGCCGCCTGCACCTGCAGCGCCGCGTGCACACCCATGTCAGTGCCATCTCCAGCGTGCTGGCCAGCACGGCCCAGCGCGCCGGCGATCTCGGCCAGCTGCAGTCTTATGTCGAAAAGGAGTTGAGCACCATGGCCTGCAAGGAAGAGGCGGTGGTCGAGGCCGGCCCCACCCTGGGCCAGCAGGAGCTCATCATGCTGGACCCGGTCACCGGCATCGACAAGGCGATCCGCGTGGAATGGAACTCGGCGCTGGCGCTGCGCAAGATCAAGACGCGTGTGCGTCCCTGCGGTTACTGGCTCTCCGCGGCATCGAAAACAGCGGTGGACCGGCTGCGCCTGCATGGCGTGCAGGTGCTGCGCGTGGCCGAACCCAGCTCCATGCTGGGCGACATCTACCGTGAAACCAGCCGGACGGCCGGCGCACGGCAGGACGTGCGCGGCACGATTGCCGATGCCGGGCAAATCGTCAAGACCGAAGTGACGCTGGTACGCGGCGTGATCGATGCGCCCACCGGCAGCTACTACGTGCCGCTGAACCAGCCGAAGGCCAACATGGTCATCGCCGCGCTGGAGCCGGACACCCAAAGCAGCTATTTTGCGAACCAGCTGATCGACAGCCTGGCCGGCATCGCCCGTGTGATGTCGGAGCCCGCGCTACGGGCCGAAGAGCTGCCCTGAAGCGCCCTTTCCTTTCGATTTTCGTTCTCCGCTGACGGGCAACCGAAGCGCCACCGGTTCACGCGCTTTGTGCGAACCGGCCTACAGACAGCGCGGCGCTTCCGTGCATTAATGATGGGTCCCCACTACAAGGATCCACCATGAAAGCGTTTGCACTCCATCCCAAAATGCTCTCCCTGCAGGGCGTGTTCTACCCGACGGGCTACGCCTTCATCATGTTCCCGCAAGCCGAACAAGCCGAGCAGGCTGCACGCGAGCTGGAAGACAGCGGTTTTCCCGGCCAGGACATCACGCTGTTGCCCCCCGAGGCCATCCTGCGCGAGATCGGCCGGGTCGACGGCGACTCGGATGTCATGCTTCCCTCCGTGGGCACAGAAGGCGCCACCGTCCGCAAATATGTCGACCTGGCCCGTGAAGGCCACCACGCCCTGATGGTGCGCGCTCCCTCTGAAAAAGACACCGAACGCGTGATGGCCGTGGTGCGAAAGCAGCCTTTTTCCTACGCCCAGAAATACCACATGCTGGCGATGGAGGACCTGGAGTAAACCGTCCAGCACGACGGACGCTACCAAATTCATAGCTCCCTGCGCCCGCTGCTGCTGGGCTGCAGGCAGAAATCTCTCTCAAACCGGACGACCAGCCAGCCGCCGGGAGCTTCATTCATATGTCATTTTGTGCCTGCAGCCCTTTCGGTGCGGTTATTTGCAGCTATGGATTTGATAGCTACCTGAACATCTCCCTGTTCCCTGCGGTTTTCAGCTCGTCCATGAGCCATTGCACAAAGTGCTCTGTCTCGGGTGCCGCGTTCGGCGCAAGACCAAAATAGTGACGGCTCAGCGCCATCCGCAATTCCGGCAAGGGGCTCATCAATCGCCCGGCTGCCATGTCATGGGCAATCAGCGATACCGGTGCCAGGGCGAAACCCAGCCCATCGACAGCGGCTTGAAGCACAAAGTGCAAATGGTCAAACTGCAGGCAACTGGCGGGGTTCAACTCTGGCGCGTTCACCTGCTTTTTCCAGTTTTCCCAATCATGGCTGCGCGATTTGGATAACAGCAGGACATGGGACGCCAAAGAGTGTGGACCGGTGACGGAACGGCTCGCGAACAATGCGGGCGATCCAACCACAAGAACTTCGTCTTCCAGAAAGGGATGAATCTGCATCGCCGGTGGCCAACCCTTGGTGCTTCGCCGGATGGCCAGATCGAACTCGTCCACCGCCTTGTCCGGCGGCAAGGTGCTGGTCATCACCTGCGGTTCGATGTCCGGGTGCTTCGCCACAAAACCCGGCAGCCGGGGAATCAGCCAGCGCACCGCAAACGTAGGCCTGACGTTGACCTTGACAGCGCGCAATGGCGTGCCGCCCCTGAGCGATTCTGCGGCTGCGCCTATCTGCTCCAGTGCGGGCCCGACCTGCGCATGGAACTGGTGGCCGGCTGCCGTCAGAAGAACCTGCCGGGTCTTCCGCTCGAACAGGTCCACGCCCAGATGGGCTTCCAGCGCCTTGATCTGGCGGCTGATGGCACTGTGTGTCACATGCAGCTCCAGGGCAGCCCGGCTGAAACTCTGATGGCGCGCCGCCGCCGCGAAAGCACGGACCGCATTCAACGGAGGCAGGCGAGGCAACATGCGTGCAATTTTCTCACACGTGTTGCACACTAATATCGTTTGTCGGGAGGGGCGGCGACACGCACCATACAGGCCATGCACCAGCCCACAGCCTCCACTTCTGACCGCAACTCGCGCCATGCCGCCATGGCGCTCGGGCTGTCACTTCCGGGTGACACGGTGCTTTACCTGCTCTTGCCGATGTTCGCTCCGGCGTTTGGCGTCTCCTTGCCCGAAGCGGGCATTCTGCTGGCCGCAAACCGCCTGGTGCGCATCGCCGGCTACGGGGCGGTGGCGAGGTTTTACGCCCGCAACGGCGAGCGGCTCACCTGCACACTGGCGGCGCTTGCGGCCGCGGTGTGCGCGCTGGGTTACGCCACGCTCACCGGCTTCGTCGCCTTGCTGGTCCTGCGGCTTCTGTGGGGCCTGGCTTTTGCGGCCCTGAACCTGGCCACCCAGGCGCTGGCCACGGCCGAACCGGCAGGCGCTGCGCGCCGGGCGGGGCGGTCCCGGGCCTTCACGGCACTCGGGCCCATGCTTGCCCTGCCTTTGGGTGGCGTGTGTGCACTTTGGTTCGGCCCTAAAGTTATTTTCTTTCTGTTCGCGGCTGTCGCGTTGGTCGCCTTGCTGGTTACGCGGCAACTGCCAACCGCCGCCCACGCCGAACCGCCACCACGGAAAAAGGGAATCAGGCTTCCCGGCAGCCTGGACACTTTTTCTTTCACCGAAGGCCTGGTGCTGGACGGCCTGTTCATCATCGGCCTGTCTTACCTGGGGCGTGACCTGTTGCCGGGCAACCCGGTCATCGTGGCCGGCCTTCTGCTGTCGGTTCGCTACCTGGCGGAAATTGTCCTGAGCTCTGCCGGCGGACACATGGCTGAAAAACACGGCGCCGAAATCCTGCTGGTGATTTTCTCCGTGCTGACTTCTGTCGCCCTGGTGGGCTTTGGCTTCGGCTGGCTGTGGAGTTGCGCACTTGCCATCGTGATTCTGCGCGCCTTGTTGCTGCCGTTGCTGCCGCCCCTGGTCGCGCTCCGTACGCCGGGGCCGGGACGCATACAGGCCCTCGCCACACGGTCGGTCTGGCGCGACATGGGCGCCGGCGCAGGCCCGGTGCTGGCCGGGCTGCTGTTACCCATCGTGCCGTCTGCGTGGATTTACGGCGTTGCTGCACTTCTTCTTTCAGCCACTGCCATTGCCTGCATGAGGCAGAGCAGCGACTGAAAAAAAGCATTCTCCACCGTCCTCTTCTTTCACTCACTGCTTTTTTGGAGACTCGCACTTGGACATCCACCACACACTCATCAGCTGCGCAGGGGGCACGGTCGCGTTGCCGGCCAAGCCGATGAACCACAGAAGCGACGGCGGGCATTTGCTGGTCAATCCGCCCCGCCCGGTTTGGGAAAGAAGCGAGATGACGCCCGATGAATTGGCGCGATGGGCCTGCCTGGTCGCAGCCACCGGAAGAGCCATGCTGGACACACTGCCCCAACTCGCCGGAGGGTGCCTGAACTACTGGGAAGCAGGCAACAACGCCCTCAACGACCTGGCACATCCGCCCGGGCCAAAAAATCCCCAGCTCCACCGGAAAATGCATCTGCATGTTTTTGGGAGAAGCCCCTGGGCGACGCATCCTGATTGGTTATGGGGCGAGCCGCCGCAGTTTCCGAAATTTGCTTTGTCGGAAGCCTGGGCAACACAGTTCAGTCGGCTGGAGGCGGAGGAATGCGCTGCTATTGGAGAGAGGATCGAGGCGCTGTTGGCGACCAAGTATGCGATAAGGTTTTAGTTCCGGTCATACAACAACAGCCGACTATCTGCTCTTGTTTAATCAGAAATCTTCATTGCGGCTGACGCGCTTCGGGAATTATTCGTTCGGCAACGCGTCGCAGCAGAGGTTCCAACGTCGCAGCATCCATCCTACCAAGGACCGAGTCAATGTCCGAGGATGCATATCTGTGATGATGAAGCGAACCAGCCGTTTCATTGATGCGATCGGCTGCGCGAAAACGGACTTCAGGCGTGGGGGCATCTGCCTGACGCAGCTGATCGTCAATGAGCCTCATCAGTTCATTTTCAGAAGCAACACCAACCACGCACAACGCGGTGACACCGCACAAAGCATGCTCCAGTGAGGCCCATCCTGTCTGATAGCGACCTGCCCTAAAAGCCCATTGCGTCAACAACTTGAAGGCAGCATGCGCAAATTCATCGCAATCTCTTCGATGTGCGTCCAAAGCGGCGTCGAAGATCACGTCCGAAAAACGGTGCCGTTCAACATACGAGACGGTCTCCCGGTCGTCGGGAATCCAAGACCAGCTGGAGATTAGCCATAGCGCACTTTTTCGCAGCTCATCTCGGTCGTGGTCCTCGCACGCTGGCGCGCACGACAGGGCAAGCAGCGGCTTTGCGATGTGATTGGCCCAAGCAATGAGTTCGTGCGTTAGGCTGGACCGCTTGGCAATGGCTGCCAAGAGCAGTTCCTTGTACGGGTCATATAGACCTTCAGACCAGTCCACGACATTTCCGATCAACTGCTGGGCTTTATCGTTATCGAGTGATGGGTTACTCAGACCATTCGCTAGACTGTTAAAAGTCACCCCGAATGCCCGCATCCCTGTTAACGAAAAATAAGAGGCAAGTGCGTCCCGGTGATTGGTCGTCAGCGGGGTGTCGCGCATATGTTGCACCACATTGCCCGCTAGACGGAAAATGTGTCCGCGAACCTCTCTGATTACAAACCGACTGTCATGATTCCCTGTGTATAGAAGCAGTGCCGTGGACAACTGGCTCAGCTGTTCGACCCCACACGCAATAACTGCAAGCTGCTCAACTCGGACAACGCCGACTAACGCGATCTGGGCGATACTTTCAGAACCGGTCGTCACAGATTCCGGTTCAGCCAGAGCTAACTGCTGAAGAGTCACCTTCCCCAAGAGCCGGATGCCCTCCATCAGCACGTCTGGTAGGTCGTGCCGAGCTGTGGTCTTAATCGCATCAGCCAAATAACCGGCTGCAAGGTAAGCGTGGGTCTTGGCCACGCTCTCGCCTGCGTAGGCGCCCTGCAAGTAAACCCGCGCTAGTTCGGCAAACGTCCTATAAGTGTCTTGAACTTGGCGCTCATCGCCTCTGGCCAGACCGACCTGGATGTTTTGCCGAAGTTGCTCCAGCGTGTGGTTAATGAATCCGTCCGTGCTCAGTGGACTGTCAAAGAAATAGTTTTGCGATACGAAGGTCCGTCCCTTGGCCCTCACATAGCTGGCATTGATGGCCACAACTACATTGAGTGCGGTGCCCGCCACTTCAGGATCGCCTCTTTCCGCGAATCGTCGCGCAAAGGCGATTGCGTAGTTAAGGGCTTCAATTGCATCGTCGGTCCAGCGAGAATTCGCAATAAAAAAAGCCATCCTCTCGGAGTCAAGTTGCGGACCGCCCGCATCCTTCTCGGTTACGACAGGCGACAGTAACGGTGCCATGCGCTTGGCTCGGGCTACCCAACGCTGCAAACTCACCACCGCGGTTTGCCTGACAATGCGCAACTGCTCATGCGGGCTAATGAGCTCCAATGCCCGACGATAGGCATAGAGAAACAGCAGCAGTATCAGCACAGCGGCCCAAACCGCCGCTGCAAGCGACCGTGCGACACCAACCTGCCCAATAGATAGAGAAAGGCTAGTGATCCCGATAGCCAGTGCGAACGTGGCGACAAACGCAAATAAGAGCCTGAGGTCAGAACCAAGTTTCCGAAACAGGCCATACGGCATTCGATCGACGTTTACTTGCATCGCGAACATGACTAACGAAAACGCAATCGCTGTTGCGCCCAACAGCGCGCCGCCCAATGATGTCAGCACCTGTTGAAGAGCCGGGAGGTGATCGTTGTCGCCAAGAAACTGTAGCTGGGGCTCCCATTTGGAGGCCATCACGATCGAGCCACCGAGAGCAGCAAGAAGCAGCAGCCCACAGATCTTTCCGCCCCAGCGCTCAGTCAACGATCCAGTCACCACTGACGCGTGATAAGCCGTTTTCCACACCCGTGCGTAACAGCGCCTTGTCCAGAGCACGAGCAGAATCCAACGTCTAGCGCTGTAATGCAGGGCGAGTCGGAGAGTACCTTTTATTCGCGCAAGTGTGTTGTTTAGACGGTCAATCATGCTCATACCGCTTCATCCTGGATCGCGACGATCATGCAGCCGGCAGACCCAGCGGCGGATCGTCATCTGGCGATCGAGCCGCGTTTTTAGGCATCTCGATCATCAGTTTGGGTTGGTCTTCGCCGGGTAACTGAAACTTGCGTGTTGGCGCTCTGCCTCAATAATCCCCCCCACCCCCGTGCGCCAGACTCTCAAACTTGGTGATGCGGTTGATAAACGCAAGCTTGACCGTACCGGTCGGGCCATTCCGCTGCTTGCTGATGATGACCTCGGCCACGCCGGGTTCCTTGCAGGCGTCCTTGGTGTAGTACTCGTCGCGGTAGATGAACATGATGATGTCGGCATCCTGCTCGATGGCACCGGACTCGCGCAGGTCGCTCATCATGGGGCGTTTGTCGGTGCGGGACTCAACCCCCCGGCTCAGCTGTGACAGGGCGATCACCGGGCACTGCAGTTCCTTGGCCAGCATTTTCAGGCCGCGCGAGATTTCGCCGACGGCTGTCGCACGGTTCTCTTCGGCCATGCCGCTGGACACGCTCATGAGCTGCAAATAGTCGACCACGATCAGGCCCAGCTTGCCGCACTGCCGCGCCAGGCGCCGGGCGTTGGCGCGCAGCTCGCTGACGGTCAGGCCCGGTGTTTCGTCGATGTGTAGCGAGATGTTGCGCAGCTTCTCGATGGCTTCGGTCAGGCGCGGCCACTCCTCGTCGGTCAGCGCGCCGGTGCGCAGATGGGTCTGGTCGATGCGGCCTATGGAACCAACGATACGCACGGCCAGCTGGGAGGCGCCCATTTCCATGGAGAACACCGCCACCGGCAGGCCTTCATTAAGCGCCACGTGTTCGGCAATATTGATGGCCAATGCGGTTTTACCCATTGAGGGTCTTGCGGCAAGAATGACCAGGTCGCCGGCCTGGAAGCCCGAGGTCATCTTGTCGAGATCGTAAAAACCCGTGGGCACGCCGGTGACGTCGTTCGGGTTTTCCGACATTTCGGTCACGCGGTCCAGCAGGCTGACCACCAGCGTGTCCATGCTCTGGAAGCCCTGCTTCATGCGCGAGCCCTGCTCGCCGATCTTGAAGATCTTCTGCTCGGCTTCGTCGAGGATCATGGCCACGGCCTTGCCCTGCGGGTTGAAAGCCTGGGTGGCAATCTCGTCGCTGGCGGCCACCAGCTTGCGCAGAATGGAGCGCTCGCGCACGATCTCGGCGTAACGGCGGATGTTGCCGGCGCTGGGCACGTACTGGGCCAGCGAATTCAGGTAAGCCAGGCCACCGACCTCTTCGGCCTTGCCCTGGTTCTGCAGGTGTTCGTACACCGTGATCACGTCGGCCGGCTTGGTGGCATTGATCAGGGCACCCACAGCCGCATAGATCAGCTTGTGTTCGTAGCGGTAGAAGTCCTCGTCCACCAGCAGGTCGCCGACGCGGTCCCAGGCGCCGTTGTCCAGCAGCAGGCCACCCAGCACGCTGGACTCGCCCTCGATCGAATGCGGGGGAATGCGAAGTTGCGCGATCTGCCGGTCGGAGCTGTAACGGGGATCGTCAACGGTGGAAAGTACAGCGGACATGGGTTTCCTGGGAAAAGTGCTAAATACTACGCCGCCACGGCTGAAACGCGGTGGATAAAGCTGTGAATAAGCGTGGGAAATACGGTGTAAATCGGCACGGGAGATGTGCACAACTGCGCCAGACCACGGGGCCAAGAAAAAAGCCGCTCAGCGAGCGGCTTTTTCAGGAACAGCGCGGCCGTTTAAGCGGATTCGCCGTACACCGTTACCGTGATGTCCACAGCCACATCGGTGTGCAGCGCAACGGACACGGAATGGTCGCCCACAGTCTTCAACGGACCGTTGGGCATGCGGATCTGGGACTTGACCACAGGGAAACCCTGCTTGGTCAGTTCGGCAGAAATGTCGTGGTTGGTCACAGAGCCAAACAGACGGCCGTCAACGCCGGCTTTTTGCGTGAGCTTGACGGTGGTGCCGCCGAGCTTCTCGCCCTGGGCTTGCGACTCGGCCAGCTTGGCAGCGGCAGCTTTTTCAAGTTCGGCGCGTTTGACTTCGAATTCCTTGATTGCCACAGCGGTTGCGCGGCGGGCGCGGCCGGAGGGGATCAGGAAATTGCGTGCATAACCGTCTTTGACCTTGACGACTTCACCCAGATTGCCCAGGTTCACGACTTTGTCGAGCAGAATAATTTGCATGGTCGTGTTCCTTACAGGCTGCGGTGCTGGTCGCTGTAAGGCAGCATCGCGAGGAAGCGAGCGCGCTTGACGGCGGTGTTGATCTGGCGCTGGAAAATCGCACGCGTGCCGGTCAGGCGCGCGGGGATGATCTTGCCGTTTTCGGCAACGAAATCGCGCAGGGTGTCGATGTCCTTGTAGTCGATTTCCTCAACACCAGCGGCTGTGAAACGGCAAAAACGCTTGCGTTTGAACAGCAGGGATTGTGTGTTGCGCTTGGGGCGCTTGTCTTTATTGAAACGTTTTGGTCCGGGCATGATGGACTCCTTAAATGGGGTTCAGTACTTGATCAGAAACTGGTTGAAAAGCTTGGATGTGAAACACGACACTTTTGCTGCCGCGCGCATTGACCAGAAAACCGGTGAACCTGAAAGGTTTGCCTAGAGGAAGCTGGCCAGTTTGTTCTGCCAGGGCACCAAAAGCAACCGCCTTCATTGTCAATTTGACCTGCCGGGTGGAACCTGTTTCCGTCATCTCCGACTCGTGTTCGAGGACGAAGTTGGCGGCGGGGATTCCAGCGGGGGTGTAGCGAAGAGGACTGGCCTCCGCGATACAGGCGGTCAATTCAACGTGGTTCACTGCAGGGTGGTTTGCGCAGCAGTGAGTCGTTCAACAGCATGGTGGCGTATTACGACGCCGCATACTCCTGCTGCTGGGCCTTGCGGGCTTCTTCCCTCTCGACGTTGCGCATCATGAGGGACGGGCCGGTTTCAGCCTTTTTCTTGAGCACGGTCAGGTGGCGCAGCACGGCATCGTTGAACTTGAACGCGTGTTCAATTTCGTCCATCACGGCCTGGCTGGCTTCGATGTTGATGCACAGGTAATGTGCCTTGGCGAGTTTCTGGATCAGGTACACCAGCTGGCGGCGGCCCCAATCTTCAACCCGATGCACTTTTCCACCGCCGGCGGTAATCATGCCCTTGTAACGTTCCAGCATGGCTGGGACTTGCTCGCTTTGATCCGGGTGGATCAGCAAGACGATCTCGTAATGACGCATAAACTCTCCTTGTGGTTGATAAAAGCTGCCCCAGCGTCGTTAAGGGTGCAGCAAGGCGAAGCCCATGATTATATACCAGCCCCCACGTTCGTTCGCTTCGCGTAACTCTCTGCCCCCCGAGGGGGCGCTGCGCCTGCGGACTGGCGGAGCCAGATCCGCGGCCCCTGCTGGTCTGGATCGAAGCCCGATCGCGTTATTCCGCTCGTCCTGAGCCTGTCGAAGGATGCCCCCGCGGGGGCGCTGCGCCTGCGTGCCGGCAAAGCCAGACCCGCGGCCCCTGCTTGAAGGGAAAGTCCTCGCGGCGCCCGCTGGTCCCCCCGCCCATGAAAAAAGCCCGGCAACTTGCGTTGCCGGGCTTTTGAGCCTGAACAGCTTCAGTTCAGGTCACATGCGGGGCCGTATCAGGCCGCGCGCAGGGTTGGGTAGCGCACATGCTCGACCAGTTCCTGGATTTTCCGGCTCGGCGCCGGGGTTACCAGGCTGACCAGGATAATCACGGCAAACCCGATGGGCACGCCGAACAGACCAGCCGAGATCGGCTGGATGTCCCACCACAGTTGCACCGGGGAGGTGATGCCAAAAATGCCCCGCATCCATGGCTGGGTCATGACCATGTAGTAAACCGTGGTCCCGAGACCAGCGGCCATGCCCAGGGAAGCTGCGATGCCATTGGCACGTTTCCAGAAAATACCCAGAACGAGCGCCGGGAAAAACGCGGCAGCAGCAAACGAGAACGCAGCAGAGACCAGGAACAGAATGTCGGCCGGCTTCTGGGCAGCCACGTAAGCGGCAGCCAGTGCAACCACCAGCAGCAGGACCTTGGAGATGGTCACGCGGCGTGCGGTGGAGGCGTTCGGGTCGATCATTTTGTAGTACAGATCGTGGCTCAGCGCATTGGCAATCGTCAGCAGCAGGCCGTCAGCGGTTGACAGCGCAGCGGCAAGGCCGCCAGCAGCCACCAGGCCGGACACCACGTAAGGCAGACCGCCAATCGCAGGAGCCGCCAGCACGACAACGTCGCCACCAATAGACAGCTCGTTCAGTTGCAGCAGGCCGTCCTTGTTGATGTCCACCACCGACAGCAGGGTTGGGTCAACCTTGTTCCAGGCGGTGATCCATTCCGGCAGTGCGTTGAACGGTGTTCCCACCACCAGGGTGAAGACCTCGTATTTCACCAGAACGGCCAGCGCAGGTGCCGTGAAGTACAGCAGGAAAATGAAGAACAGCGACCAGGTGACTGATTGCCGCGCCTCTTTCACACTGGGCACCGTGTAGTAGCGCATCAGGATGTGCGGCAAGGCTGCGGTACCCACCATCAGGCAGAAAATCAGCGCCAGGAAGTTGCGACGTGAGACGTCGTACGCCTTCTGGGCAGCCGCATCGCCATTCGGATCGCCGGCAAACTGCTGGGCATGCGGTGGCATGCCGTTGAGTGGTTTGGCCTTGTTGTCGGCTGCGGTTTTCGCTGCCGTCCAGGCCTTTTTCGCAGCTTCCGCATCTTTCGGCACAGCAGCAAGCGCTTTTTCAGCGGCGGAAATCTCCGACAGCGCGCCATTGGCTGCTTTCAGGTCCGTCACGGTTTTTTCTGCTGCTGCCTTGTCTGCAGCCAGCGCAGCGGCAGGATCTTTCAGCTTGGCGGCCAGGGCTGCCGAACGCTGCTTGAAGATCTCGCGAACTTCCACCTCTTTCGGGTTGCTGGTCAGTTCTTTTTCCTTGGCAGTCACTTTCTGCAGCTGGAAGCCGTACACGGCCTGCGGAATCGGCACGCTGGTCTGTTTGACCGACAGCCACACCACCGGGATCATGTAGGCCACGATCAGGATGATGTACTGGGCCACCTGCGTCCAGGTCACAGCACGCATGCCGCCCAGGAAGGAGCAAACCAGAATACCGCCCAGGCCCAGGAAAATCCCGAGCTCAAACGCCACACCCGTCAGGCGTGCAGTGATGATGCCGACGCCGTAAATCTGCGCCACCACATAGGTGAAGGAGCACAGAATCGCAGCGATGATGCCCAGGAAACGCGGCGTGTTGCCGCCATACCGTTCGCCCAGAAAGTCGGGAATCGTGAACTGGCCGAACTTGCGCAGGTAGGGCGCAAGAAACAGGGCCACCAGACAGTAACCGCCCGTCCATCCCATGATGAAGGCCAGGCCGCTGTAACCTGTCAGGTAAAGCGTTCCGGCCATACCGATGAAGGAGGCGGCAGACATCCAGTCAGCGCCGGTGGCCATGCCGTTGTAAACCGCCGGTACGCGGCGGCCTGCCACGTAATACTCGGCAGCGTCCGTCGTACGGCTCATGATGCCGATACCGGCATACAGGCCAATGGTGGCCAGCAGGAAGATCAGACCGATCCATTGACGGGACAAACCCATCTGCTCGAGGACGGCCAGCACAACGACAAAGCCCAGAAAGCCCCCGGTGTACCAGGTGTAGACCTTGTTCAGGCCCGCCTTGAACGCCGTGTTGGAGGCTTTGGTGTTAGCACCGCCGCTATCAGAACCAAACATTCCAGCCATGATTATTCCTCGCTTTCTTGGACGCCGTGCTCAACATCGAGCTTGCCCATGTACCAGGCGTAGTAGCCGATGATTGCCACGTAAATAACCAAAGCCCCTTGTGCTCCCATCCAGAAGCTGAAAGGCCAGCCAAAGAAATTGAAGTTCAGTTCGCGTGCGTAATAACTCACGACGAACGTCACGACGAACCAGATCAGGAGCAGGATGCCCGTGATATTGAGGTTTTTCCGCCAGTAACGGCGATGCTTGTCAGTTAACTGCATAACTTGCCTCCATCAACAACGCCCTTTCGGGCACATCACGATCACCACCATCCCCTGGCGTGGCCTGCAAGCCGGATCGCGTCTTATAAGCCTGGGCAGGACCCTGGCCATCAAATACCCGCTCAGTTGGTTTGCGTTCAGGAAGACTGAGCGATGCTCAGCCCCGTCTCGCGTTCCAGCTGGGCGGCCACTTTAGGCTCAAACCTTTTGAGGTGGCGAATGACTTTCACCGCCTCTTCAGGGTCTTGCCTGTCAACATGAACCCGCGCCAGCTGATACCAGCCGAACGGACTCATGGGCTGCAGTTCTGTATTTTTCTTGAGCGCCTGCACCGCTTCGTCGAAGCGGCGATCGCGAATCAGGAGGAGCGCCAGGCCGTACCAGGCCCGGTCCATCTTGGGCTCGATTTCCAGCGCGCGGCGAAAGGCGGGTTCGGCATCGGGATGGCCGCCGGCGTCTTCCAGCATGTAGGCCAGGTTGAACCAAGCCGCGGCGGTATCGGGGAAGCGTGCCACCAGCTCGCGCAGGGCGTCAATGGCACCCTGCTTGTCGCCCAGCTGTGCGAGCACATGCGCACGGCTCGCCAGCGCGTAGCGGTCGCCGGGGCGCACCTGCAGCATCTGGGTGAACTTTTCCAGGGCTGCAGCCTGCTTGCCGAAAACCAGCAGGACAAGCGCCTGGAATTTGAGATACCAATAGGCGGCAACGGTGTTCATTTGCACAGCTCCACGCCGATTTCCAGGCAAATGCGGATTTTCACCAGCGTGGCCGCTATCCAGATGAACAGCAGCAACAAAAACGCCACGAGCGGTACGTGGCGGTCAATGATTTGTTTGGGGGTGATGAAGCGGGAGGCCACCACAAAGGGTTTGCCCACGATCTGCAGGACTTGATAGAACAGGTTGCCGTCCTTTTTGGCACCTGCCAGCAAACCCAGTATCCACTGCCCGAACAGCGCCATTAAAGCGATTTCGGCTATCAATTTGAGAGTAGACGCGAAAAAAAGCATAGGACCTTTGGCAACAATGGTTTGATTGTTGCCCCGGTCCTTACCAACTTCTTACAAATTGTCAGGCGGGCAGTCCGAACCCGTTCAAACCCTCCTAGGACTTTCCCTTGGTTCCTGCCGCTTCAGGAAAGGGGCTAAAACCAAGGGATTAAGCCTTGGTACTGCAACCCGAAAATATCGAAACATGAAAGCGCGTCTTCGCACCCATGGCGGCGTTGCAATCCTTGCGAAGGCGCACAGCCTTCGCTGCGGCTTGCGCCTTGCCCTGGGCGCGAAGCCATCACTTTCATCTTGTTTCGCTACTTCCGGGCTGCAGTACTAGGACGCCAGCTGCTTCCAGGTGTCGATGACGGTGTCCGGATTGAGCGAGATCGAGCCGATGCCCTGCTCTTTGAGCCATTGCGCAAAGTCAGGGTGGTCGCTGGGCCCCTGGCCGCAGATGCCGACATATTTGCCCTGCCGCCGGCAGGCCTGGATGGCCTGGCTGAGCAGGGCCTTGACGGCCGGGTCGCGCTCGTCGAAATCCTTCGCCAGGATGTCCAGGCCGGAATCGCGGTCCAGGCCCAGCGTGAGCTGGGTCAGGTCGTTCGAGCCGATGGAGAAACCGTCAAAGAACTCCAGGAACTGGTCGGCCAGGATGGCGTTGCTCGGCACCTCGCACATCATGATCACGCGCAGGCCCTGCTCGCCGCGTTTCAGGCCATGCTGGGCCAGCAGGCTGGTGACCTTTTCGGCCTGTGCCAGGGTGCGCACAAAGGGCACCATGACCTCGACGTTGACCAGGCCCATGTCGTTGCGCACGCGTTTGAGCGCCTCGCATTCCATCGCAAAGGCTTCGCCGAAATCAGGGCTCAGGTAACGCGATGCACCGCGAAAGCCCAACATAGGGTTTTCTTCCTCCGGCTCGTAACGCGAACCGCCGATCAGTTTGCGGTATTCGTTGGACTTGAAGTCCGACAGACGCACGATGACCGGCTTGGGCCAGAAAGCTGCCGCGATGGTCGCCACGCCTTCGGCCACCTTGTCGACATAGAAGGCTCGTGGCGAGGCATGGCCGCGCGCCACGCTTTCCACCGCCTTTTTCAGGTCAGCATCGACATTCGGGTAGTCAAGGATGGCCTTGGGGTGCACACCGATGTTGTTGTTGATGACGAACTCCAGCCGCGCCAGGCCCACGCCGTGGTTGGGAATCTGGCAGAAATCAAAAGCCAGTTGCGGGTTGCCGACGTTCATCGTGATCTTGATGTCGATGGGCGGCATGGTGCCGCGCTGCACTTCGGTGACCTCGGTCTCCAGCAGGCCGTCATAGATGTTGCCGGTATCGCCTTCAGCGCAGCTGACAGTCACCAGCATGCCGTCCTTGAGCAGCTCGGTGGCGTCGCCGCAGCCGACCACGGCCGGAATGCCGAGCTCGCGCGCAATGATGGCCGCGTGGCAGGTACGCCCGCCGCGGTTCGTCACGATGGCGCTGGCGCGTTTCATGACCGGCTCCCAGTTCGGGTCGGTCATGTCGGTGACCAGGATGTCGCCGGGCTGGACCTGGTCCATGTCCTTGATGTCGCGCACGATGCGAACCGGGCCGGTGCCGATTTTCTGGCCGATCGCCCTGCCCTCGGCCAGCACGGTGCCGGTGCCCTTGAGCTTGTAGCGCTGCTCGGCCTTACCCTTGGACTGGCTTTTCACTGTCTCGGGCCGCGCCTGCAGGATGTACAGCTCGCCGTCGGTGCCGTCCTTGCCCCATTCGATGTCCATGGGACGGCCATAGTGGTCTTCGATGATCACGGCGTAACGCGCCAGCTGTTCGACGTCCGCGTCGGTCAGCGAATAGCGGTTGCGCAACTCGGCCGGCACGTCGGTGGTCTTGACCAGCTTGCCGCCGGTTTTCTTTTCTTCTGCGCTGGTGAACTCCATCTGCAGCAGCTTGGAACCCAGGTTGCGGCGGATCACCGCACGCTTGCCGGCCTTGAGCATGGGCTTGTGCACATAGAACTCGTCAGGGTTCACGGCGCCCTGCACCACGGTTTCACCCAGGCCGTAGCTGGAGGTGATGAACACCACGTCTTCAAAGCCGCTTTCGGTGTCGATGGTGAACATCACGCCGGCTGCGCCGATGTCGCTGCGCACCATGCGCTGCACGCCGGCCGACAGGGCCACATCGGAATGGGCAAAGCCCTGGTGCACGCGGTAGCTGATGGCGCGGTCGTTGTAGAGCGAGGCAAACACCTCTTTCATCTTGTGCAGCACGTCCTCGATGCCGACCACATTCAGGAAGGTCTCCTGCTGCCCGGCAAACGAGGCATCGGGCAGGTCTTCGGCCGTCGCGGACGAACGCACCGCAAAACTGGCCTGCGGGTTGCCGGCACTCAGGGCAGCAAAGCTGTCGCGCACGGCTTTTTCGAGTTCCTGGGGAAAGGGCTGGGCTTCGACCAGTCCACGGATCTGCGCGCCGGCGACCGAGAGGGCCCGCACATCCTCGGTGTCGAGCTTGTCGAGGACAGCGTTGATTTTTTTGTCCAGCCCGTCATGGGCCAGAAAAATGCGGAAGGCGTGGGCGGTGGTGGCGAAGCCCGTGGGCACACGCACGCCCTGCGGCCCGGTGGGCAATTGCGAGATCATTTCGCCGAGGCTGGCGTTTTTACCGCCGACAGCCTCGACATCCGTCATCCTCAGGTTTTCAAACGGTACGACCAGGGCGGTCGGCTCAAAAAGGTTGGACATGAAAATACTCCGGGAGGTTTAAAAACCGGGACATGGCGCATGCGCGGCGGGCAACCTTGTTGTTGTTGGAAGGGGTTGGTGCGGGGCATGGCTGCAGAATCTGGATAATTGTCCCGATTGTAGGGGCCTGCCGCCTCTGGCAGCCGCCCCCACCTTTCATAACCCTGAAGCCCAGACATGCCCAACCGCACCGTATTTTTCATTTCCGACGGCACCGGCATCACCGCTGAAACCTTTGGTAACGCCATCCTGGCGCAGTTCGAGTTCAAGGCGCGCCATGTGCGGCTGCCTTTTATCGACAGCGTGGACAAGGCGCACCAGGCCATCCGCCAAATCAACCATGCGGCCGTGCTGGAAGGCACACGGCCGATTGTTTTCACCACGCTGGTGAACATGGAAATCCTGGCTGTCATCAAGGCCCATTGCCACGGCATGCTGCTGGACATGTTCGGCACCTTTGTGGCGCCGCTGGAAGTCGAGCTGGGCATCAAGTCGAACCACCGCGTGGGCCGCTTCTCGGACGCTTCCAAAAGCAAGGAATACGATGACCGGATCGAGGCCATCAATTTCTCGCTGGCCCACGACGACGGCCAGAGCAACAAGGACCTGGCAGGCTCCGACGTGATCCTGGTGGGCGTGAGCCGCAGCGGCAAAACGCCGACGACGCTTTACCTGGCCATGCAGTACGGCCTGAAAGCGTCCAACTATCCCCTGATTCCGGAAGACTTCGAACGCCGCCAGCTGCCGCCGGCGCTGGTGCCGCACCGCAAGAAGATCTTCGGCCTGACGATTGCCCCCGAGCGCCTGGCGCAGATCCGCAACGAGCGCCGGCCCAACTCAAAGTACGCCAGTCTGGAGAACTGCCGCGAAGAAATCCACGAAGCCGAAGCCATGATGCGGCGCGAAGGCATTCGCTGGCTGTCGACCACCACCAAGTCCATCGAGGAAATCGCAACCACCATCCTGCAGGAGATCCGGCCGGAGCGGCTGGAGTACTGACGCCGCCCTCCGCTCTTCTTTTGATAGCTTCTTATGTCCGCTCAATAAGGGGTTGAAGCGTATTTTCCTTATGAAACAGTGGCCGGCCGGCGCATGCGCCGGCGCAGCCACCAGAGCCAGGTGCCGCTGACGCCATAGCCGAACAGCAGCAGCCCGCCCATCGCCGTCGCGAGCACCCCGATCGCGCCGGCCAGCTTGCCCGAGTGCAGCGGGTAGATCCAGGCATAGGAACGCGTGCCGACGTCCAGGTCGGTCCAGCGGTCCACGCGTATCACTTCACCAGTCAATGGGTGCAGCCAGACCGAGGACAGGCCGTTGGGGTGCGGGTCATCGTCCAGTTTTTTGCGTATGCGCACCGGCGCCGTGGGCTTGGCCGGCAGTCCCAGATAGCCGACCACACCGCCGGGCAAGGCAGCATTGGCGGTGGCCATCATCTCGTCGGCTGTGGCGGCGCGTCCCTGCGGCGCTGCGCCGGCCTTTACAGCCGGCGGCAGCACCTGCTGTTGCCCGGCAGCCTGGGTCACCCACTGCGAAACCGGGCGCCAGGCCATCCAGGTGCCGGTCAGCACACACACCAGCACCCAGGCGCCCAGCACCGCGCCGCCCACCCGGTGCAAGTCGAACAGGCTGCGCAGCAGCCCGCCCTTGAGGCTGATGGAAAATGCGCCGCGCCAGCTTCTTGCCGGCCACCACAGCAGCACGCCGGTAACCAGCATCGCCAGCATGGTGACGGTGTTGAAGGCCAGCACGGCCTTGCCCTTGTCGCCGGCCAGCAACGCCGAATGGAACTCGAACAGCGCATTGGCAAAGCCTTCGTGCTCCTCGCGCGCTCCCAGTTTGCGGCCGCTGTACGGGTCGTAATGCGCCTGGCCCTGCCAGCTGTCGCTGGTCACGTAGACGAGGACGGACTCTTCCGGCTCGCGCAGCGGTCGGATCGTGAAACGCGCCTTGCTGCCGTAGTCGGCTACCAGCGCCTGGCGGATGGCCTCCATCGGCACGGGCCGGCCGGCCGGCTTCACTTCAAAGAGCGGTGCATTGAGCAGGCGGTCCAGCGGCCGGGCGCCCAGCATCAGCGAGCCGGTGAAAGCGTTCAGCATCAGCAGCAAGCCGGCTGTCAGGCCCAGCCAGCGATGCACCTTGAGCAAGGCCGGCCGCCAACGTCGCCAGGACATCAGATATCGAACTTGGCAGCGATGCGCAAGGTGCGCGGCGCGCCCACACCCAGCAGGCCGTTGCCGGCAGTGCTCCAGTAGCTCTTGTCGGCCACGTTGTCGATGTTGGCCTGGAGGGTGGCCTTGGTGCCGAACAGGCGGGTGCGGTAACGTGCACCCAGGCCAAGCAGGCCCACGCCGTCGAGGTAGGCCTGGTTGGCGTTGTTGACCGCGCGCTTGCCGGTGTAATACCAGCCCGCGTTGAGCGCCAGGCCGGGAACCGTCGGCAGACGGTATTCACCGAACAGGCTCCAGGTCACCTTGGGCGCGTTCTCGGGCGCCTTGCCCAGCTCGTTCGCGACGGTGGTCTGGACGATCTTCGGGTCCATCAGCAAGGCGGATGCAATCACCGACCACTGGCGGTTGATCTCGCCCGAGGCTGCAAACTCCAGGCCCTTATAGCGCGCCAGGCCACCCAGCACAAAGCGGTTGCCCGCGTCCACGGTGGTGGACGGGCGCTTGATGTCGAAATAGGCTGCCTGCAGCAGCAGGCCTTGCGCCACTTCGGCCTTGACGCCGAATTCGATCTGCTCGTTCACCGACGGTGCCAGCAGTTCGCCGGCATTCGCGCGGTTGGCGGGCGCCTGGCCGGTTTCCTCCAGCCCTTCTATGTAGCTCGCATATACCGAGGTACGGGGCGTGGGCTTGAACATCACCGACACGCTGGGGCTGGTTCTTTCAGCCGCGTAGCGGGTGGTCGTGGTTTCACTCACATAGTCGGAGCGGCGCACACCTGCCATCACCTGCCACTGCTCGGACAGCACGATGCGGTCAAAGACATAGACACCCTTGTCGGTGATTTTGGACGGCGCATTCGCATTGGCGGCGATACGTGCGGTGTAGGGAATGGTCACCGGGTTGTAGAGATTTTGCGCAAATGTCAGCGTCGGCGAATTGCGGCTGTCCTGGGCACGTTCGTTGCCGGTGTAGCCAAAGGACAGTTCGTGCGCGATGGGGCCGGTGGCCACGCGGCCGGCAAGCTCCGTACGGATATTGTTGTTCTCGTAGCTCTGGCCGTCCTGCTGGCTTACCGTCAGCGTGCCGGCGCCGGTAACCCGGTTGGTCAGCGCAAATTGCGAGAAACGCCGGTCACGGGTGTTGCGCGCCTGGCCGACCTCGAAGGTCGCCAGCCAGTTGTCGTTGAGCGCCACATCGGCACGCGCCAGCAGGTTGGTCGCATCGGCCACATAACGCTGCCACTCGCCGGCCAGGTTGGTCTTGCTGTCGGGCGTTGGCGGCAGGGTGATCACGCCGTTGACGGCGGCGGGCAGCGTGATGCCAGCCTGTTCCGACGAATCCTTCTTGTAGTACTCAGCGTCGAACTTGAGCTTGACCGCCGGCGACACCTTGAAATCCAGCGCCGCCGAGAGCAGCTCGCGCTTGCCCGAAAAATTGTTGATGCCGATGTCCTCGCGCCCTGCCACAGCGTTGATGCGCAGGCCCAGCGCGTCGTCCGTGCCGAAACGGCGCGCGATGTCGGCGTGGATATCCACCGCGCCGTACTGGTTCAGCGAGGTGGCAACGCTGGTCACCGGCTGGGCGCCGGCGCGCTTGGTCACGTAGTTGACGATGCCCGAGGGCGGCACAAAGCCGTAATACAGCGAGGAAGCCCCCTTGAGCACCTCGACACGCTCCTTGTTTTCCAGCGGCACGTCGACCAGGTTGATGATGGGCAGCGAACCGTTGAGCCGGTAGTTGCCGCGGTTTTCGACCAGGATGCCGCGGATGGCAACGTTGTCGTAGGTCGAACCGTTGAGCTGCGAGCGTGTCACGCCGGCGGTGTTGCGCAGCGCGCCGTACAGCGTGCGCTGGCCCTGGGCGTCAAGCACTTCACGGGTGACCACGTTGCTGGTCAGTGGCACGTCAAGCGGGTTCTGGTCGCGGAAGGTGCCGACCTGCACCGTGCTGGAGCCGAAGCTGCCCTGGCGCTCACCGCTGACGGTGACCTCACCCAGGGTGCCCGCCGCGGGTTCGGTCTGCGCGCGGGCAGCGGTTGTACCCAGCAGGGCCAAAGCGGCGGCCAGAGGCGCCAACGAAAAACGGAAAGAGGAATGAAATTGCATACGGCCAGCCAGAAGTGAAGAAACTCGGTTGACTGGCTGGACGCGCGGGGGCGCGGTTGGCTGGCTTTGCGAGAATTATAAAAGTTTGTCCCAGCTGGCGAAGAGAAGGCAGCGATTCCTTGGCAGCTACACTTTCGATAGCTGACTATTCCCGTATCCATTGGGCAAAAGACACTTTTTATCTGAAGATATGGCGAGGCACCTGCGCTGGCCGCATCTCCGGGGGCTCAGCCGTACAGGGGAGCTGGCGCCAGCGGAGCAACCGGGCGGCGAGCTGCATCTTCCTGGCCAGGCTCAAACACATATTGCAAAACATTCCTCTCACCCCCGCCCGGTACCGGGTGCGCACACACCCCCCACACCTGGTGAATGCGCGCCGGTGTGAGCACCTCTGCCGTGGCCCCGCCGGCGACAAGCTGTCCGCCCTGCAGCACCACGCAACGGTCGCTGTAACGCAGCGCCAGATTCAGGTCGTGCAGCACGGCCACCACCCCCACGCCTTGCTCGCGCGCCCAGTCGCGTGCCAGCTGCAGCATACGGTGCTGATGCTGCAGATCCAGTGCGGCCGTGGGCTCATCGAGCAACAGCCAGCGCGGGCCGGGCGCGCTGGTGTTTTCCCAGACCTGGGCCAGCGCCCGTGCCAGGTGCACCCTGGCCTTTTCACCACCAGACAGCGTATTGAGCTGCCGGTCTGCCAGATGTTCCACCGCCGTGGCCTGCATGGCCTGCATCGCAATGTCGGCTTCGTGCCCGGCCGCCTGCCTGCGGTGCGGATAGCGGCCCAGTTCCACCACCTCGCGCACCGTGAATTCGAAAGCCACCTGCGTTTCCTGCGCCACGCAGGCGCGCACACGCGCCAGGTCCTGCGGCGAATAGCCCGCCAGCGCCTGCCCGGCCAGACGGACCTGGCCGCCATCGGGCTGGCGCTGCCCGGTCAACACCGACATCAGCGTGGATTTCCCGGCGCCATTGGGGCCCAGGATGGCGCTGACCTGGCCGGCAACAAAGCGCGCGGACGCCGCCTGCAGCAAGGTCTTGCCCGGCGCCTCCACCACCACATCGACCGCTTCCAGCAGGCCCTGCAGCAGCGAGAAATCGGCGAGGCTGCGCGCGTTCACAGGCGGCTCCTGAAGTGGCGGAGCAGCAGCAGGAAAAACGGCACGCCGACAAAAGCCGTCAGCACGCCCAGCGGCAGCTCGGCCGGCTGGACCACTGTGCGCGCCACGCTGTCGGCCGCCAGCACCAGTGCCGCACCCAGCAGGGCCGAGCTCGGCAGCACGATGCGGTGGTCAGGGCCGGCCACCAGGCGCACGCAGTGCGGCGCCATCAGGCCGATGAAACCGATGATGCCGGTGGTGGCCGTCACTGCACCAACGGCCAGCGCGGTCACCAGCACGGCAAAACGCTTGATGCGCTCTACCGGCACACCCAGCAATGCGGCCTGCGCCTCACCAAGCGCGATGGCATTGAGCGGCCTGGCCAGCGTGAGCCCGGTGCCCACCGAAACAACCACGATGGAAAACACCAGCAGCACCGCACTCCAGCGCGCTCCTCCCAGGCTGCCCAGCAGCCAGAACTGGATGTTGCGCAGCTGTTCATCCGTCGCCAGAAAAGTCAGGTAGCCCAGGCCGGCGCCGGCCAGCGCATTGATTGCGATGCCGGCCAGCAACATCAGGCCAACCCGCGTGGCACCGTCCTGCTGCGACAGGGTGTAAACCAGCAGCGTCACGCCCAGGCTGCCGGCGAAAGCTGTGAGCACCAGCGTCCAGCTGCCCAGGGTGCGCGGCATCTCGGGAAACCACAGGCTGCCCAGCACGATGGTGGTGCCCGCCGCCAGCGCCGCGCCGCTGCTGACGCCGATCAAACCGGGGTCGGCCAGCGGGTTGCGGAACAGGCCTTGCATCAGCGCACCGGACAGGCCCAGCGCCGCACCGGCGGCCACACCCAGCAGTAGGCGCGGCAGGCGGATGTTCATGAACACCAGGTGCTCGGGCGAAGAAGGAGCCACGCCGCCCAGCACATCTCCCACCACCGCCCACAGCTGCAACGGGCTGATGGCGTAGGCGCCGCGGGCGCTGCCCACCAGAAAGCTGGCCACCAGCAGCAGCACGCCCAGGCCAAGAACGGCCCGTGCCGGCCAGCGCCGGCGTTCACCCGGCCACGACACGGCACTCATACCCGCGCCCGGCGCAGCATGGGTCGCAGGGAGGGCTGGACGAGCAGCAGCCGGTTGCCCTCGCAGTCGCTGAGACCCCACTCGGTGCCCCAGGTCTGCTCCACCAGCGCCGCCGGCGCCTGACCCGGGGCCGATTGCAGGGCCAGTTGCCACGGCGCCAGTACCTGCACCGCGAGGCGGCAGCTCAGGCTCTGAATTTTCATGTCGGCACGGCGCTGCCAGAGCTGCAGCGTCACCGCTTCACGTACCAGGACGGCGATCACGCCGGGCACGTGGTGCCGGACTTCAAAACCCCAGCTCTCCCGATAAAAGGCCAGCGTGCGGCCAAGCTCGGCGCAATGCAGCACAGCCGGCACGCGGGTGCACAGCACTTCAGTCATGGCCGGCGTCATGCGGACACTTTCAATGCGGCCTGGTGCAGCTCGGCCACGGCCTGCGGCAGGCGCGGGCCAAAACCGATCAGGTAGAGGGCGTCCAGCGCCACCAGCGCGCGGCGCGGGTAGGCGGGCGTCAGCTCCAGGCCCGGGCGCGACCAGAATTTCTCCAGCCCGCCGCTGGCCGTGATGCCCTGCGTGGTGGTAATGATCAGGTCCGGTGCCGCCGTCACCAGTGCCTCTGCCGTCATGGCGCGGTAGCCGCTGAAGCTGTGCGGCTTGCCGGGGCCGGCCAGCGCGTTGTCCAGGCCCGCATAGCTGAGCACGGCGTGCGCGGCGGTGTGCTCACCTGCCACCTGCGGGCTGGCCGAATGCGAAAGGACAAAAATGGCGCGGGGCCTGCGTCCACCTTTGCGCGCAACAGCGGCCAGCACCTCGGCCCACTGCGCGTCCAGCTTCGCCTGCAAGGCCGCCGCCTGCGCAATGCGCGATGTGGCGCGCCCCACGGCAGCCACCTTGCGCTGCACCTCGGCCCAGCTGTGCTCGGCCTCGACCAGCTCCACCTTGACGCCGGCGCTGCGGACCTGGTCCATCACCACGCCGGGGCCGGCTTCGTTGGTGCCGATCACGGCATCGGGCTTGAGCGACAGCAGGCCTTCGGCGGACAGCTGGCGCATGTAGCCGACCTTGGGCGTCTGCTGCGCTGCGGCTGGAAACAGGCTGGTGGTGTCGGTGCCGACCAGTTGCCTTTCAGCGCCCAGCGCGTAGACGATCTCTGTCATGGCGCCGTTGACGGAGACGATCCGGGGCAGCCGGCCCGGCGTCTGCGCCCGCGCAGCAAGCGCAGACAGGGCCCCCACGCTGGAGACGGCGGACGCCGCCAGGAGTGTCGAAAAACGCAAAGCCTCGCGCCGTCGGAGCAGCAGAGGCGTGGGTGGGATGGGAGGCTTCATGGGAGTCTTTGTGGCGAGGTGGTTTCATGCGGTGTTCTGGGCTGGGGGAAGAACTCACGCCCTCGCCTGCAGCCGCGGCAGGCGCGCGGCGATATCGCGCCAGACCTGCTGCTCCGGCACGCCGGGCTTGCGGCTGCCGAAGAACATGGCCATCAGGTCGCCGGCGCCGTCAAACACTTCGACCGAGGTCACCACGCCGTCGGCCGTCGGCTTTTTCACCAGCCAGGCGTCGTGAATCATGTCCTCGCGCAAATGCAGGTTGAAGCCGGGATCGAGCACATTGAGCCAGCGCGCACTGGGCGTCACCAGCGGCTCAATGCGCTTGACGGGGCCGCTGTGGATCTGGATGCAGCCGCTGCTGCTCACGAACACCATGATGGACGTGCCGTCCAGGGCCGCTTCGTCGAGCAGGCTGCGCACAATGCCCGGGTCGGCACGCTCGGTGAAGTGCCCTTCCACGAGACGGAAGGCCTGCTGGCGCTCTGCCCCGAAGCGGCTGATCAGGCCAAAGAACTGGTGCGTGTCCGTCATCTCGCTCCAGGCTTGCACCAGCCCTGCCGCGTCGATGTCCGTGTCCGGCTTGATGGCATCCTTCAGCGGTGCCGGCGTGAAGATGGCCTCGAGGTCAACCGCGCTGAACTGGCCCACGATGTCATCAAACGCCTCGCGGTCGGTCTCCTGCCGCACGTAAACCTTGTGCACCGCCACGCCATGTTTGTCGAAAAACTGCAGGCTTTGTGTCGGCGGTTTTTTCGGGTCGTTGGCCGGCTCCGACACCGCAAACCCCGCGTGCCAGCGGCCCAGGAACAGGCGCAGATCGATGTCGTCGCCAAGTGCCAGGCCCATGTGGCCGGTGGCGCTGATGTTTTCGTAAACACCGGTCTTTTCATGCACCGTGGCGGCATTGCGTGTCAGTGCCATCAGCGGGCCGCACAACTGCAGCGCCTGCAACAGCTCCACCCAGGGGCCCTGCAAAGGCGTGGCCTTCATGGCGTAGTCGTGGGCGCCGGCGTGCGCAGCAATGGCCTCGCCTTCGCTCACGCCCAGGCTTTCGGCGGCGTCCCTGGCGCGCTTGCCGCTGCTGCGCGCGGCATTGAAAAGCGCGCGCAGGCTGGCCGGGTCCACGGGGGTGGCCGCTGCATCGGTGTTGGCAACAGGCCGCGCCTGGGTTTGCAGGACGGCGCTCATTGCAGCGTCTCCGGTGTGACGTGCCAAAGCGCACGGTGCTGCCCTTCTACAGGGCGCAGCCTGTCGCCTGCAGGCTGTGCTGCGGCGGCAGGCGTGTCCTCCTGTTCTTGCTCCTGCAGCCGCTGAAGCTGCTGCAATTGCCGGACCCAGCAGCCATGCAGGTTGCCGGCCATGGAACGGAGAACCGGCGCAGCCACCGGATGCTGCACCAGGATGAACAGGTTGGAGACGATTTTCCGGGCCATCAGTGTCCTGCACCCGTCGCAGCAGGACTGGGCATAAGCGGTCATCAAGGCCAGCGTGCCGGCCAGCAGCGCCTCGGCACCGGGCAGGCCCTGCGGCTGGTCGCGCTGGACATCGGGATCGTTGATGCCGTGGTCGGGGAATGAGCTCATGGGTATTCCTTTCATGAAGACGGGTCAAACAGCTCGGGATCAGAAATCAGCCACCAGCGACACATTGAAGTGGCGGCCGGGCTGGGTGTAGGCGTCCAGGGTGGTCGAATTCGCGGCGACACCGCGCACGTCCGACCAGTTCCAGTACTTTTTGTCGGTCAGGTTGACGAGGCCGGCGTTCAGGCGCAGGGCCTTGCTGATGCGCCACTGGCCGCGCAGGTCCAGCGTGGTGGCGGCGGGCACGGCAAACTGCGCCGCAGCCGGTGTGCCGACTTGCTGGGTGCCGATGTCCTCGAATTTTTTGGCGGAATGGTGGTTCGCGTCGAAGCGCACGCCCCAGCCGGCTGTTTCATACTTCACGCCCAGGCTGAGCTTGGCCGGGTCCACCGTGTCCAGCGGCTTGCCGGTGTTCTTGACGGTTCCGCGGGTCTCGCCATAGGAAAAAGGAGTGCTCAGCCGGCCAGCGCCCACTTTGCCCCAGTCCATCTCCCCCCGGATTTCAAAGCCGCTGATGGTGGCGTTGTCGATGTTGATCGACTGGAACACCGTCGGGTTCGCGATGGTGAAGTTACCGGAAACCTGCGCGTTGTCCTGGATCAGGTTGTTGAAGCGGCCGTAAAACGCCGCTGCGCTCAGGCTGAGCTGCTCCAGCCGGCCGCGCACACCGAACTCGATGTTTTTGCTTTTTTCAGGCTTGAGGTTGGGGTTGGGAACGGTCCTGTAGTTGCCGCCCGTGTTGTTCTGGAAAAAGGCATTGACCTGCCCGGCATTGGGCGCGCGGAAACCGCTGGCGTAATTGCCGAACACGCTCCACTGCGGCGTGGCGCGGTACAACACCCCAAATTTGGGCGAGACGGCCGAACCCGACAGCGACACCGCCGGCACCGGAAACCCGGTCTGGCTGGCATCAATGCTGAAGTGGTCCACACGCACGCCCGGCGTGATGCTCCAGTTGCCCCCGATGAATTCATCCTGCACATAGACGGCGGTGCTGGACTCGGTCGTGTCGGGAAAGCGCTTGAGCGGGAAGGTCTCGCCGGCGGCCGGCACGGTACCAGTCTGGAAATTGCTGATGTCCGCACTCGCATGGTCCAGCCCGTAGGTGATTTTGTGCGTCCATTGCGGTGACAGGCGCCATGTCTTGTCGGCCTGGATGCCGGCCTGCAGGGTCCGCTCGCGGTAGTAGGTGTCGCGCGTGCGATCGACCAGCACGCTGCGGTCTTCGAAAGCGAATTCTCGCGATTCGGCATCCTGGTAACTCAGCACCGTCTGCAGGTTGTCGGCCAGGAGCGCATCCAACCTGTAGCGGGCATCCCAGGTCAGCCGGTTGCGGTCCATCGTGGTGAAGGCGTTCACGCCCAGAACCGTTGCGCTGCGCGCCGTCAGCAGTTCGTAGTCCGACTTCTTGTCCACGTGCTCCAGGGTGATCACGTGTTTTTGCCCGGCCGCCGGCCGCAGCACCACCTTGGCCATCAACGCATTGCCGCGATCGCTCTGCGGGTTGGGCGCTGTCCGGTTGGAGCCGGTGCCGTTGTTCTCGCCCTGGTTGTCCAGCTCGCTGGCGCGGTTGCCGGCCACGCTGATCTGCCAGTCCAGCACTTCGCTGGCCCGCCCCGCCACCGTGCCGGTGACGGCCGTCCCGTGGTCGTCACCGCTGTAGCTGGCCGATGCACGGCCGCCTATGGTTTTTCCATCCTTCAGGAAGTCTTCGGGCTCGTAGGTGATGAAGTTCACCAGGCCGGCGATGCCATCCGAGCCGTACAGCACCGAGGCCGGCCCCTTGACCAGCTCGATGCGCTTGACCAGATCCATCGACAGGGAATCGCGGCCGAAAGAGTTGACGCCGAAGGCATAACTCCGCGGGATGCGAATCCCGTCCACCAGCATCAGCACGCGGTTGCCGTCCAGCCCGCGGATGTTGAAGCCTGCATTGCCTTCACGCCCGGTGTCGCCCTGGGCCAGGCCGAAGCGCGCCGGCGCGCGCCGCACGGACACATTGGGAATGTCTTTTGCGGCATCGCGGATGTCACGGATCTGGCCCTCTTCGATGTCGGCCGCATCGATGACATCGATGGTCATGGGCAGCTCGTCTGCCGACTGCTCGTTGCGGGATCCGCTGACCACCACTTCCTGCAACGCCGGCGCGGCCAGAAGCTGCGCGGTCACCTGCGCCTGCGCCGTGAGGGCCGGGCCAAAAGCCAGGGCCGTGAAAAGGGAAAGTCTGCTCAGCGCAAACCGCACGGGTGGGCGGGGTAGGGAAGATGCGGGATGCGCCGACAGGGACGCCAGAAGAGAAATTGCTGCCACGTTGAAGCCTTGAAAACAGTTGAAAACAACCGCTGGCTGCAAACACCGGGCAAGGATGCCGGTTTAGTGGCTAGCTAAAAAACAAAGTGTAGCACTTATATGCGAATCATTCTCATTTACAATAAGTATTGATAGCCATACTGCATGGACTGAATAAATTCAATTAATTGGATTAATGATGCCTCGGGCCTTAAGCTATCCATGTCGTTAATTTTTACGTCACCATCAATAGAGGAAACCCGCATGTCCCTGATCAATACCCAAGTCCAGCCTTTCAAAACCCAAGCCTTCCTCAATGGAAAGTTTATTGACGTTTCAAATGAATCGCTGAAGGGCAAATGGTCGGTCCTGATCTTCATGCCGGCTGCATTCACCTTCAACTGCCCCACGGAAGTTGAAGATGCCGCCGACAACTACGCCGAATTCCAGAAGGCCGGTGCAGAGGTCTACATCGTGACCACCGACACCCATTTCTCGCACAAGGTGTGGCACGAAACCTCGCCCGCAGTCGGCAAGGCCAAGTTCCCGCTGGTGGGCGATCCAACCCACACGCTGACCAAAGCCTTTGACGTGTTCATCCCCGAAGAAGGCCTGGCACTGCGCGGCACCTTCGTGATCAACCCCGACGGCGTCATCAAGACCGCTGAAGTGCACTCCAACGAGATCGCACGCGACGTCAAGGAAACCCTGCGCAAGCTGAAGGCGGCCCAGTACACCGCGGCGCACCCCGGCCAGGTCTGCCCTGCGAAGTGGAACGAAGGCGCCAAGACCATCGCTCCGTCCATCGACCTGGTTGGCAAGATCTAAGAACAGGTCTAACCGCCCTGCTGCCTTCCCGGCGAAGGCCCGGGCCCCGGCACACGCGTGTGCCGTCCCGGGCTTTTTTGTTCCCCATTGAAATTGAAAGTGAGTCCGCCATGCTCGACGACGCCACCAAAGCCCAACTGAAAAGCTACCTCGAACGCGCCACCGCGCCCATCGAAATCGTCGCTTCACTGGATGACAGCGAGGCCTCTGGCGAAATACTGTCGCTGCTGAAGGACGTCGCAGAGGCGTCGCCGCTGGTCAAGCTGACCGAAAGCCGGGACGACCCGCACCGCAAGCCGTCCTTCTCGGTCAACCGCCCGGGCGAAAACCACGGCCCGCGTTTTGCCGGCCTGCCCATGGGCCATGAATTCACCTCGCTGATCCTGGCGCTGCTGCAGATAGGCGGCTACCCGCCCAAGGTGGAGGAAGCCATTCTCGAGCAGATCCGCGCACTGGACCGCGACCTCGAATTTGAAATCTATGTCTCGCTGACCTGCCACAACTGCCCCGACGTGGTTCAGGCCCTGAACCTGATGGCGGTGCAGAACCCGCGCATCAAGACCACCATGATCGAAGGCGGCACCTTCCAGGACGAGATCAAGGAGCGCGAGATCATGGGCGTGCCCACCGTCTTCCTGAACGGCACCATGTTCGGCAACGGCCGCATGAGCCTGGAAGAAATTCTTGCCAAAATCGACAACAGCGGTGTCGAGCGCGAAGCCAAAAAGATCAATGAGAAAGACCCGTTCGATGTGCTGATCGTCGGCGGCGGCCCGGCCGGCGCGGCGGCGGCCGTGTACGCAGCGCGCAAGGGCATACGCACCGGCGTGGCGTCCGAACGTTTCGGCGGCCAGGTGCTGGACACGCTGGGCATCGAGAACTTCATCTCCATCAAGGAAACCGAAGGTCCCAAGTTCGCCCACGCCCTCGAAGAGCACGTGCGCAACTACGACGTCGACATCATGAACCTGCAGCGTGCCAAGGCGCTGGTGCCCAACACCGGGCCGGGCAAGGACATGATCGAGATCCAGCTGGAGAGTGGCGCCACCCTCAAGAGCAGGTCGGTCATCATCTCGACCGGCGCGCGCTGGCGCAACATCAACGTCCCCGGCGAGCAGGAGTTCAAGAACAAGGGCGTGGCCTACTGCCCGCACTGCGACGGCCCGTTGTTCAAGGGTAAGCGCGTGGCCGTGATCGGAGGCGGCAATTCGGGCGTCGAAGCAGCGATCGACCTGGCCGGTATCGTCGGCCATGTGACGCTGATCGAGTTCGACACCGCGCTGCGCGCCGATGCCGTGCTGCAGCGCAAGCTCAAGAGCCTGAAAAATGTTGATGTGTTCACCAACGCACAGACCACCGAGATCACCGGAGACCAGAAGGTCAACGGCCTGGTCTACAAGGACCGCGCCAGCGGTGAGCTGAAAACCGTGGCCCTCGAAGGCGTGTTCATCCAGATCGGCCTGGTGCCCAACACCGACTGGCTCAAGGGCGTAGTCGAGCTGTCCAGGCACGGCGAGATCATCGTGGATGCCAGGGGCCAGACCTCGCTGCCCGGCGTCTTCGCCGCGGGCGACGCGACCACCGTGCCTTTCAAGCAGATCATCATTGCGGCCGGTGACGGCGCGAAGGCGGCCCTGGGCGCTTTTGATTATCTGATCCGCAGCCCGGCGACTGCGCACTGAGCTACAAGCCCAGTACGCCGAAAGCCCGCCATTGGCGGGCTTTTTCTTTCCGTAGAGTAGTAATAAGCTGATAACCAGTCTTGAACTCCAGGCGTTGCGTAAATCCGAGGAGAGCAGTTCCGGGTGCCTTAGGATGGCATCCAGAGGAGGCCCGGATGACAAGCTCTAAATACTCAACGTTCCTTTCCCGCACAGCGCTGCTTCATGAAGCCGTCGGAATGCACACTTCACGCCTTCAAATACAGCACCATCCGCGGGTCATCCTGAGCTTCAAGGCAGGCTGCCTGTCCTTGGAGCTTGCGGCCGGCGCGCTGCGCTTGATGCAAGAGGCCAATGTCTCCGCAGCGCTTGCATTGGTTCGACCGCAGTTTGAATGCGTGGTCCGGGGTATGTGGTTGTTTTATATGGCCAGCGATGAATGGATTGAGAAGCTGAGCCAGCCGCTCACGGAAGAGACAGCAAAACAGGGAAACAAGGCCCCCATGCTCAAAGAAATGCTAGATAGCCTTGGAACAAGGACGGAGCCTCCTCTTCAGTTCACCGTTCGGCAACTTCAGGAATTCCACAAACTAGGCAAAGTGGTCTTGAACAGTTTCACCCACGGCGGAATGATTCCGTTGGCAAGGGTGGGAGCGGCATACCCTGAATGGATGGCCCTAAACGCGATGCAGAACTCCAACGGTGTGGTCGCGCTCGCCACACAGCTGCTATCAGTGCTGACCGGCGATCCGAGAACCATGGAGCCCGTGAAGCAGCTTTACGAGGACTTCCAGGACTGCCTTAAATTTGAAAGGACTTCGTTTGACTAACGTCCGGGAGCTTGGTCATCAGCTGATCAAAACCCTTCCCGCGCAGCCAAGCGCAATACGAACGGTTATCACACTCACACGCAAGCAGACCAAGCGCGCATGGGAATGCTTGAGTTGAGGCCCGCGCGGGGCGACAATCACCGCATCCAAACCATAAACACAAGAGGAAATGCCATGAAAGGCGACGCACAAGTCATCAAACACCTGCAGGCCCAGCTCAAAAACGAGCTGACCGCCATCAACCAGTACTTCGTGCACTACCGCATGTACAAACACTGGGGCCTGGACAAGCTGGCCAAGAAGGAATACGAGGAGTCCATCGGCGAGATGAAACACGCCGACAAGCTGATGGACCGCATCTTCACGCTCGACGGCCTGCCCAACCTGCAGGACCTGGGCAAGCTGATGATCGGCGAAGACGTGCCGGAAGCCCTGGCCTGTGACCTGAAAGCCGAAACCGGCGCCCAGGCCACCATCAAGGACGGCATCGCGCATTGCGAAAGTGTGCGCGACTATGTCTCCCGCGACCTGCTGCAGGGCATCCTGGACGACACCGAAGAGCACATCGATTTCCTGGAAACCCAGATCGAGCTGCTCGCCAAGGTCGGCGTGCAGAACTATCTGCAAAGCCAGATGGGCGAGCTGAGCTGACCCGATCAGCCGCTTTCGACATCAGGCCCGCTGCAACAGCGGGCCTTTTTTCTGGCCCTCTCCTTTTCAGAAGTCTGTGCTGACAGAGAACAGCGCTGTTCTGGGCGTGCTTCTCGTCAGGAAGCCGGTACGTACCGCCAGCCAGTGCGAGGAATCGGCCACGTTTTCGACGGTCAGGCGAAACACGGTCGGCTTGCCGCCCACGCGGGTGGCATAACGCAGCCCCAGGTCGTAACTGTCGAAACCGGGAATGGTCTGCAGGTTGTCGGCGCTTGCATACTGCTTGGCCACCTTGGTGTACCTGCCTGTCAGGGTCAGGCCCGGCAGGGCCGGGATGTCCCATTCGCCATTGAGCACCCAGTTGTAGCTGGGGATACCGATGGCTTTTTTGCCGTCGTTCGTGCCGTTTTGCGTCGTGGTCTGCACTGCGTCAAACAAGGCCAGGCCGGCGTTCAGCCGAACCCCTTTGACAACTTCACCGTAAACGGACAACTCCAGGCCCCGGTTGTGCTGCTCGCCATCCACCACCAGGAAGTTGGTGCTGTTGACGAAGGACACCGGCTGCATGATCTGGAACAGCGCCGCGCTGGCGCCAAACGGGCCTGTGTCGTACTTCATGCCCGCCTCGTACTGCTTGCCCTTGAAAGGCGGAAACACCTGTCCTGCATTGGCCGTCGATCCACCGGCCACCGGCCCTTGCGACAGGCCTTCCGCATAGTTTCCGTAAACCGAAAATGCAGGAGTGAGCTTGTAGCTGATGCCCACGGACGGCGCGGTGGCCGTTTGTTCAAACCGCCGTGTTTCCACGCCTGCGGCGTACTCGCCGATGTCCAGCTTCTGGTAGCGCAGCCCGGCAATCAGGTGCAGGCGATCATCCAGCAGGTGCATGGAATCGACCACGCTCACACTGTCCGACGTGGTGTCCTGGTAGCGCAGAAAGGGAAGGCCTGTGGGCGGCGTTCGCCGCGCGACAAACACGGGCCTATAGAGATTACTGGTGAAGGGGCCGCCAATCGTGCGGGTCAGGCTTTCACCCTCTCCGGTAAAGCGCGAATACCCCACGACCACCCGGTGCTTGACTGCACCCGTGTCGAAGCGCATACGCCAACCCAGCTCACCTGATCGCAGGCTCGAGCCGGTCGCGAAGACGCTGGGCTGGGCCGTGAAGTTGCCACTGGCAGAGACAAGGCGGGTGTTGCCGGCATTCAGATTGGACTCCTTGTAATCCACACCGCCCAGCACACCAAACACCGTGGAGTCCGGCGTGAGGTCGTACTCAACCCGCGTGACGACCGAGGTACTTTCCGTGTCGCTGCTGTCCCAGGCCTGGCTGATCGCCTGTTGGGTGGGCGGAGCGGCAGGGATCTGAAAACCCGCATCGAACCTGTGAAATTGCGGAAAGCCGTCGAACTGGCGGTTGTTGCGCGCCACGTCCAGGCTGGCGCGCAGCTTCTCACCCGCGTAGTCCAGCGCAAACGATGTATGTTCGGTAGCCACTTTTTCCGCCGTGACGCCGGTGGAACCACCGCGTTTGGCGCTATTGACGCGCAACCCCCACTGCTTGTCATCGCCAAACCGTCGTCCCACATCCAGATGGCCGCCCAGCTGGCCGTGGGATGAGCCCGACAAGGTAAATCGGGTCAGCGGTACGTCGGTGCCCCGTTTGGGAACCAGGTTGATGGTGCCGCCGTTGGTGGTGCTGTTCGGGCCGATCCCATTCAAAAGCGCGCTGGGGCCTTTGAGTACTTCAATGCGCTCGAACTGCTCCACCGCAATGCGCCGCGTGTCGACCACGGCAAAGGTCTCGTTGAAAGAGATGTCCTGACTCAGCAAAAACAGACCACGCAGGAAGAAAACGTCGACCGCATTGCTTTCCGAGTTGGTCGAACGCACTGCCGGGTCCACCGCCAGCACATCGATCAGGCGCCTGGCCTGTACATCACGCACCGCCTCCTCGGTATAGGCGCTGATGGCAAAAGGCGCATCCAGCAATTCGGTGTTGCCCAGGGCGCCCAGCCGCGCGCCTTTGGCGACATGGCCACCGGTAAAAGGCTTGTACAGCATGTTGGGGTCACGCGAGCCTTCGACCGTGACCATGGCCAGGCTGTTGACCCCTTCCGCGGCCATGGCCGCATTGACCGTGGCCCGCAAGCCATACGTTCCTGGGCCCTGTGACACGGCGGTGATGCCGCTGCCGCCCAGCAGCGCGGCAAATCCCTCGGCCACGCTGTAGCTGCCGTCCAGCGCCGGCGCTTTTTTGCCGCTGACCAGCGCCGGGTTGAATGACAACGTGACACCCGCCTGGCGTGAGAAGGCGTTGAGCGCGTCTTCCAGGCTGGCGGCAGGCAGCTTGTAGGATTTGCGTGCGGAGGGGACGGGAGTGGCTGCGGGTGTTGCTGGCGCCTGCGCCAAGAGCAAGCGGCCTGTATCAGCGGTTTGCGGCGTGGTTTGGGCCGATGGGTCGTGTACTGCGGCAGCAGCCGCGGCGGACACGAGGGCGCCCTGGATGACGAGCGCATGAATCAGCAGCGCAAGGGGACGGCGCGCGGGCAAGCGGCTTGGCAGGAACTTGGTGGGCATGGCGATTGGTTTCACAAAGGGTTCGGTTAAAGGGTTGCTTTCCCATGCTTGCCGAACGAGCTCCGCAAAACCCGTAAATCCGCCAGCCATTACCTGGCGAAATCTAGCGGAGCGCGATCGTCCGCTGCCCTTTTTCCGTGACGCCGATGCGCACCGGCAAGGTGGCCGCCAGTGCGTCCAGCGCACGGGAGATGGCTTGGAGACCGTCGAGCTGGAAGACACCCGACACGCGCAAGGCAGCCGCCCCGGCCTCGCAGTGCACGGTTTCATGGTGGTGGCGCGACAGGGCCGCGGCAAAGGCGTCCAGCCGCATTTGTTTGGCCACAAGTACCCCATCGAGCCAGGCGGTGGGGTCGGATTCGGGCTGCAGCACGCGTGTGATCGGCACCGGGCCCTGGCCATCGATGCGCCAGGTTTCTCCGGCCTGCACCAGCACCGGCACCTTGCCTTCCAGGTGAATGGCCACCACTCCCTGACGCACATGGAGTTGAGTAGTTGCCGGTTGCATGTTGCCCGCCGGCAGGTCTTGCCGGACGGCAAAGGCGGTGCCAATGGCCTGCATGCGCACCCCCGGCGCCTCCACCCAGAACGACCGCTTGCCACCCAGGGCATCGGCGTCGTTACCGGTGTCGATAAAGATTTCGCCTTCACGCAGCACCATCAGCCGCTGCAGGGGCGTAAAGACCACATCGACCGCCGTGCGTGCATTGAGCTGAAGCCGGGTGCCGTCTGCCAGCACCAGCTTGCGCCGCTCACCGGACTGGCTGACGTAGCTGGTTTCGTCTCGCCACGGCACCATGCGCGCGACCAGCACAGCCGAAACCGCGCCCAGCGCACCCAGGCCGAGCAGCGTCAGGGCGCGCCGGCGCGACGCGGCCTTGCCGCCGGCCTCTGCGGCTGCGTCGAGCGTCTGGCGGGCGGTGCGGGCGCTTTCGGCGGGCACGGCGCAAAAGGCTTGCTCCACGGCCTGGACCTGACGCCAGGCCTGTTCGTGGACAGGGCTGGCGCGGCGCCAGGCGGCGCAGGCCTGACGTTCGGCCTCATCCGCAGCGCCGGACTGCAGGCGAACGGCCCACTGCACGGCCTGATCGATGGCCCCTGCCGCGCCAGCCGGCAGCTCACGCCGGCCCGAGGAAGCGGCGCTCAGGTCCATGGCAGTTCTGCCCGCACGGCAACGCAGTGCCGCAGGGCGGTGGCCATGTGTTTTTCGACCGCGCTCAGGCTCACCCCCATCTGGCGGGCAATTTCCAGGTAGCCCAACCCGTCGAGCCGCGACAGCAGCAGGACGGTGCGCGCCTTGGGGTGCAGGCCATCGAGCATGGCGTCAATGCGGGCCAGGCAATCCATCAGCAGGGCTTGGGTTTCGGCGCTGGGGTAACTGCTTTCAGGCTGGCAGGTCAGGGCTTCGAGCCAGGCGCGCTCCAGCGCCTTGCGGCGGGCCTGGTCTACCGCCAGGCCATGCGCAATGGTGGTGAGCCAGGCACGCGGCTCGCGCACCTGGGCAAGTTGATGCGGCTGGCCGAGCACCCGCAGAAAGGTGTCGTGGCTGAGGTCTGCCGCGCTGTGCGGGCAGCCCAGCTTGCGGCGGAGCCAGCCGAGTAACCAGAGGTGGTGCTCAAGGTAGAGCGCGCTGACAGCCTGCGTTTGTGTGGCAACGGACATGCAATGAACCTAGCGAGGCAAAAAACTGATGGCTCACGCAGGTCGTCTGGCGCTGGCTAAATGCGAATTATTACCAATTAAGACTCCAACTGCAAGCTGGCGCCAGGTCAGCGCACACCGTCTTTCTCCCCGTCAGTCCCCGTTCGCGCAGCGCTCAAACAAGAATTACTCTCATTTGCAGGTTAGACTACAGCCCCCGCCAGCCGACATGTCCGTGTGAAGCCAGCCAGCAACTGGCCTGCGCTTCACCATGTCACTCCCCTCCTCTTTTTTTCAATCAAAACCCCTCCCAGCTCCTGCGCAAAGCGCACGAACAGCTAGCAAATTTGTAGCAGCCTTTGTGCTCACGCCGCTCGCACTGTGTATTGCACAGCTGGCCCGGGCCGAAACAACGCCCGCCGCGGCCACAAGCGCCGATTCACCGCAGCTGCGCGAGGTGCGCATCAACGCCACCGTCGAAAAAGACGAAGGTTTTGCGCCCAACCAGGCGCAGAGCGCAGGCAAGGCGCCCATGCGCCTGCTGGAGACGCCGCAATCCATCAGTGTGGTCACGCGAGAACAAATGGAGTCGCGCCAGGCCACCAACCTGCAGCAGGCCCTGCAGACGGTCGCCGGCGTCAGCCCGGTCAACTTCGGCCGGCGCGGTTTCGACGACATCAACATCCGCGGCTTCCGCTCGACCGAGTCCATCCTGATCGATGGCCTGGTGCAAAGCCCCGGCATGTGGACACGCCTGACACCCTACGGCTATGAGCGCTTCGAGGTGCTCAAGGGCGCGGCCTCGGTGCTGTACGGCCAGGTGCAGCCCGGCGGCATCGTCAACGCCGTCAGCAAGCGGCCCAAAAAGGAAGCGCTGTCGGAAGCCTCGCTGGAGCTGGGAAGCTTCGGGCTCAAGACGCTGTCGGCCGACCTGAACCGCCCGCTGTCCGGGTCGGGCAAGGCGGCGTTTCGCATCAACGCCCAGGTGTCCGACTCCGAAGACCCGACCGACCTGGTCTATCGCAAGGACCGCTGGGTGGCACCCTCGCTGGCACTGGACCTCGGCCCGCAAACCGACCTGGTGCTTTTTGCCACCTACAGCCACAGCCAGTGGATGCGCCAGCAGGGCATCACCCCCTATGGCACGCTGCTGCCCAATCGCAATGGGCCGATTCCCCTGACGCGCTACACCGGCGACCCTGGCTTCGGCGCCTACGACATGGAACAGACCACCGTGGGTTATTCGCTGGAACACCAGTTCAACCCCGACGTCGTGCTGCGCCAGAACGTGCGTTACGAGGAAGAAAAAGGCACCGGCAACTTTGTGGCCAATGGCACGCTGCAGGCCAACCAGCGCCTGCAGAACCGCACCGCCACCCGCCAGTACATGGACTACGACCTGCTGGCCACCGACACCTCGCTGCTGACCAGCTTCGAGGCGCTGGGCCTGAAACACCGCCTGGTGACCGGGCTGGACGCCCGCACCGGCACCAGCTCGCAGGCCAGCCGCAGCTGCACGATTGCACCCATGAACCTGTACAACCCGGTCTACGGCGTACAGGCCACCTGCCCCACCGGTTTCACGACCGACGCACCCTCCAAGCTCACCGCCACCGGGCTCTACATGCAGGACCAGATCAAGTTCGGCAAGGGCTGGACGGCGCTGCTGGGCCTGCGCCATGACCGTTCGACGACCGACACCGACAACCGCCTCACCAATGTGCGCACGGTGCAGAAGGACAGGGCCAACACCTTCTCCGGCGGCCTGGTTTACGAATTTGTGCCGGGCTGGTCCACCTATGCCAGTTATGGCGAATCTTTCCTCCCGGTGTCGGGCCTGGCCTTCAACGGCACAGCCTTCGTTCCGGAAACCGGCCAGCAATGGGAGGCCGGCCTCAAGTACGAGGCAGCCAACCGGCAGGTCACCGGCGCGCTGGCCGTGTACGACCTGCGCCGCCAGAATGTGACGACGGCCGACCCGGTCAACACCAACTTCAGCGTGCAGACCGGCGAGCAGCGGGCACGCGGCCTGGAGCTGGAGCTGGGCGCCGATCTGCGCAACGGCTGGAAGCTGACGACGAGTTATGCCTACACCGATGCGGAAGTCACCCGCGACAACAACACCGCCATCGTCGGCAAACCCATCAACCTGACGCCCAAACACACGCTGGCCACCTGGGCGACCTACCGCCTGCAGGACCTCAAACGCGTGACCGTGGGGCTGGGCGGGCGCTACGTCAGCGAACAGGTGGGCGCGCTGCCGTTCACGCTACCCTCCTACTTTGTCGCCGACACCTCGCTGAGTTACCACGGCGACCGCTTCCGCGTGACGGCAGGCATCAAGAACCTGTTCAACAAGGTGTATTACGCGGGTGCCATCAACGCCAACGTGGTTTCGCCGGCCGAACCGCGCAGCTTCGCGCTGAGCACCACGTTCTACTTCTGACGTACTAAGAAGGTGTCGCTTTTTGTCATCAAAAGCAGCTCAGCATAAGCTCTTAAACGCGAATAATTCTCATTATTAGGTTAAGATTTGTAAACCGCCAGCCGACATCTCCGTGGAATGTGAAGCCAGCCAGCAACCTGCCTGAGCCGTGCTTCACATGTCCTTTGCATCCCGTTTCCTCGCATCAAAAACCATCCACGCCCCCGTCCACCGGGCGCCATCTGCTACCAAACTTGTAGCAAAATTCAGCCTCACCCCGCTGGCGCTATGCGCCGCGCAGTTGGTCGGCGCCCAGGTCCTGCCGGACATCACCATCCGCGCCGACACCGAACAGGGCTACTCCCCGTCCAGCAGCAGCACGGCCACCAAAAGCAGCGCGCCGCTGCGCGACATTCCGCAGACCGTCAACGTGGTGCCCGGCCAGTTGCTGCGCGACCAGGCGGCACGTTCGATGGAAGATGCGCTGCGCAACGTGCCCGGCGTAGCCGCCAGCCATGGCGACGGCCAGCGCGACCAGGTGATGATCCGCGGCTTCACGGCGATTGCCGACCAGTTTTCCGACGGCCTGCGCGATGACGCCCTGTATTTCCGCGACCTGTCCAACGTCGAGCGGGTCGAGGTGCTCAAGGGCCCGTCCGCCGTGCTGTACGGCCGGGGTTCCTCGGGCGGCCTGATCAACCGCATCACCAAGAAGCCCAAATTCGGCGAAACCTCGGGCGAGGCGGCGCTGATTCTGGGCAGCAACAAGCTCAGGCGCGTGGAGGCCGACGTGAACCTGCCATTGGGCGAGGCCGCAGCCTTCCGCCTGAACGCAGCGCGTGAAGACTCCGGCAGTTACCGCGACCAGCAGTTCGTGGACCGCTACAGCTTTGCACCCTCGCTGGCGCTCAAGTTCAGCGGCCAGACTTCCCTGCTGCTGCAATACACCAAGGCGCGCGACCAGCGCGTGACGGACTTCGGCATCCCGGCGCTCAATGGCCGCCCGGTCGACGTGCCCGCCAGCACCTACTACGGCTCGAGCAATGCCCGGCGCGACGACACCAGCACCAGCCTGGTCGACACCTACACCGCGACCCTGAACCACAGCTTCAACGACGCCTTCAGCGTGCGCAACACCACACGCTACTACAGCTACGAGCTGGACCGCTACAACACCCTGCCCAGCGGCACGACGGACCCGGTGGCGCTGACCATCGGGCTGACCCGCAGCGCCGTGTTCCGCGACGAGTCGGGCTGGTTCAACCAGACCGACTTCACCTACAAGAACACCCTGGCCGGCTTCAAGCAGGAGTGGCTGTTCGGTGTGGAAATGGGCCAGCAGAAACGCCGCTCCGAATCGATCTCGGCCGGCACGGTGGGCCGCGTGTCCATCTTCAACCCGGGGCTGGTGTCGGTGCCGGCATTCAGCGCGGCCAACCTGGCGGCGGACAGCGCCATTCCGAACAACACCACGCAGGACGTGCTGGGTGTCTACCTGCAGGACCAGATCACGCTGGCGAAAAACTGGAAGGCACTGGCAGGCATTCGCTACGACGAGTTCAAGCAATCCACCACCTTCGAGCGCAGGCTCGCGCCGCTGGCCCGCACCGACCGCGCCTTCAGCCCGCGCGCCGGCCTGGTGTGGCAGCCCACCGATGCGCAATCGCATTACCTCTCCTACAGCCGCTCGTTCCAGCCCTCGGCCGAGACTTTTTCCCTGGCCGGCAACAGCGTGGCGAACGACCCGGAAGTCACGCGCAACATCGAAATCGGCAGCAAGCTCGGTTTCCTGGACGGCGCGCTCAGCGTGACGGCCGCGCTGTTCAACCTGCAGCGCAGCAACATCAAGAACACCGACCCGGCCAACCCGAGCCTGCAGATCAACGTGGGCACGCAGCGCACCAACGGGCTGGAACTCACGGCCAGCGGTCGCCTGCCCGGCCGCTGGGACGTGAGCGCGGGTTATGCCTATCTGGACGGCGAAATGGTGGAGTCCGTGGCGCGTGTCAGCTCGCTGCAATTGCCGATTGTTTCGGTGCCGTCGCTGGGCAAGGTTCCTGCGCTCACGCCGCGCCACTCGGCTTCCTTCTGGGCCATGAAAGACCTGGGCCAGGGCTTCAGCGTGGGTGGCGGCCTCAACTACATGGGCGAGCGTTTTGCTTCATTGACCAATCTCGTCGTGCTGCCGGCCTACCTGACGGGTGACCTGGCCGGCACTTACCGGACCGGCCGCTACGAATTCGGCGTGAACATAAAAAATGTCACCAACAAGAAATACATCGTCTCCAGCCACGGCAGCAACGACAACCTGATCCTGCCCGGCGCGCCGCGCGAGTTGCAGGTCAGCATGCGCGTCAAGTTCTGAGCGCCATCGTGAACTGGCTCCCCCGGCTCCTGCCTGCTGGAGCCGGGCGCAGTTCTGGAAACACACCGTTGCGGTTGAAAGGATTTTGCCTCTAAACGCGAATAATTCTCATTCTTTAGCTAAAATGAAATATCCCGCCAGCCGACACCCGCATGACTCGCGTGGTGAAGCCAGCCAGCAACTTGCCTGAGCCTGTGTTTCACCCATGCCTGTTTCTTCCACATTATTTCAATCAAAATGGCCTGCAGCCCTTACCAGTCGTGGGCTACCAGCTTCCAAATTCGTAGCAAACTTCGCCCTGGCGCCGCTGGCTTTGTGTGTTGCTCAGCTGGCAGCGGCACAAACTCCGATCGACCAGACCCTGCCGGCCATCACGGTCAAGGAAGAAGCGGCGCCTGAAACTGCCACCGGCCCGGTGACGGGGTATCGCGCCAAACGGGCCGCCACCGCGACCAAGACCGACACTCCGCTGTCCGAAACGCCGCAGTCCGTCACCGTCATCACCAACGACCAGATGGTGGACCAGGGCGCCACCAACCTGCAGGACGCCCTTGGTTATGCCGCCGGCGTGCGCTCCGATGCCTACGGGCTGGACTCGCGGACCGACTCGGTGCGCGTGCGCGGCGCCACCCCGGACGTCTACCTCGACGGCCTGCGCCAGGCCTACGGCTACTACACCAGCACCACCCGCACCGAGCCCTACACGCTGGAGCGCCTGGAGGTACTGCGCGGCCCCTCGGGCATGCTGTTCGGTTCGGGCACGGCGGCAGGCGTGGTCAACATGGTCAGCAAGCGGCCGCTGGCGGAAACCCGGCGTGAGGTGGGCGTGCAGTTCGGCAGCTACGGCCGCAAGCAATTGCAGGCCGACCTGACCGGCCCGCTGAGCGAGGACGGGGAGTGGCTCTACCGCCTGGTGGCGCTGACGCGCAAGTCCGACACCCAGGTCGACTACGTGCAGGACAATCGCAGCCTGATTGCGCCCTCGCTGACCTGGCGCCCGAACGGGACCACCTCGCTGACACTGCAGGGCCTGTGGCAACAGGACAAGAGCGGTTCAAGCTCGCAGTTCTTCCCGTGGGAGGGCACGCTGCTGCCCAACCCGAACGGCACACTGCCGACGAATCGCTTCATTGGTGAGCCCGGCGACTACTACAACTCCGAGCGCAGCAGCTTCGGCTGGCTCTTCGAGCACAAGCTCAACGACAGCTGGACGGTGCGGCAGAACTTCCGCACGGCGAAAAACGAAAACGACAACCGCTACCACTGGGGTGACTTCTTCACCGTCACCGGCGGATGGGGCGCCGACCCGGTGGGCAAGCGCAGGTTCGGCCGCTACAACGACAGCTCGCTGACGCGCAACCGCATCTCGACGCTGGACAACCATGCCGAAGGCCACTTCGACACCGGCGCCTTCAAACACACGCTGCTGATGGGTGCCGACTTCCAGCGCCAGCGCGAGAACGTCTGGACCGGCTCGGCCTACAGCGAGATCGACGCCTATGCGCCGGTCTACGGCAACCTGGTGATTCCGGCGCGCGTCGCCAGGCCGGCCACCACGCAGAGCCAAGCCGGTTTTTACCTGCAGGACCAGATCAGGCTGGACAACTGGATCTTCCTGGCCGGCCTGCGCCACGACCGCGCCACCGCGGGCGCTGAAGGCAGCCCCGACGAAGAAAGCCAGGCCACGACCAAACGCCTTGGCGTGATGTACAAGCTGCCCTCGGGCTGGTCGCCTTACCTGAGCTACGCCGAGTCCTTCACCCCGCAGGCCGCACGCTCGGGCCAGATCTTCAAGCCCCTGCGCGGCGAGCAGTGGGAAGCCGGCGTGAAGTACGAGCCCGCCGGTCATGCGCTGGCGTTCAGCGCCGCCGTCTACGACCTGCGCGAGAAGAACCAGATCGCCTCGCCGCAAGTCAACGTCTTCACGCAGGTCGGGGCCACGCGAACCAAGGGGGTTGAACTCGAAGCCCGGGGCTCCGTGAACCCCACGCTCGACGTGATCGCGCATTACAACTACACCGACCTCGACAAGCAGCTCGAAGGCCTGCCGGCGCACCAGGCCAGCGTCTGGGCCAAGCAGCGTTTTTCCATTGCAGGCGTCAACGGTTTCTCGGCCGGCGCCGGCGTGCGCTGGATGAGCGGCTTTCGCGACCTGCAAGGCGGCGTCGGCCCGGACATTCCCGCCTCCACGCTGCTTGACCTGGTGTTTGCCTACGACACGGCCCAGTGGCGTTATGCGCTCAACATCAACAACGCGACCGACAAGACCTACTTCAGCACCTGCCTGGCACGCGGTGACTGCTGGTACGGCGCGCGGCGCAATGTCGTGGCAAGCGCCACCTACCGTTTCTGAAAACGTTGCCGACAGGAACCACGATGAACAGCACCCGCAGAATAAAAGCCTGGGCATGGATCCACAAATGGAGCAGCCTGGTCTGCACCGTTTTCATGCTGCTGCTGTGCCTCACCGGCCTGCCGCTGATCTTCCACCATGAAATCGGCCACCTGCTGGGTACCGAAGTCGAGTCGCCGAAGATGCCGGCCGGCACGCCGCGCGCCAGCCTGGACCGCGTGATCGCCGTGGCGCATGCGCTGCACCCCGAGCGCGTGGTGCAGTTCGTCTCGCAGCCGGAAGACGACGACGGCCTGTGGTTCGTCACCCTGACACCGACACCCGAGCCCACGGAGGACTTCAAGTCGGTCGCCGTCGATGCGCGAACCGCCGCCGTGCTGGCCCAGCCGAAGTTCGACGAAGGCTTCATGTATGTGATGTTCAAGCTGCATGTCGACCTCTTTGCCGGCCTCGCCGGCAAGCTCTTCCTCGGTTTCATGGGCTTGCTGCTGCTGCTGGCCATCGTCTCCGGCGTGGTGCTGTATGTGCCCTTCATGCGCAAGCTGGAGTTCGGCACAGTGCGGCGCGAGCGGCGGCCGCGCCTGAAATGGCTGGACCTGCACAACCTGCTCGGCATCGTGACCCTGGTCTGGGCCTTCACCGTGGGCGCCACCGGCATGATCAACACCTGGGCCGACCTGATCATCAAGTACTGGCAACACGACCAGCTCAGCACCCTGCTGGCGCCCTACCAGGGCCAGCCCCCGGTGCCCATGGCCAAACGCGGCCCGCTGCAGCAGGCGCTGGAGGCGGCGCTGGAGCGCGCACCGGGCATGAAGGTCGCCTTCATCGCCTTCCCCGGCACCTCGTTTTCCAGTCCGCACCACAACACCGTCTTCCTGCGCGGCGAGGAGCCCCTGACCGCGCGGCTGCTGCAACCGGTGCTGGTGGACGCCAAAACCGGCGCCGTCACCGCCAGCCCCGAGCTGCCCTGGTACCTCACGGCGCTGCTGGTGTCGCAGCCGCTGCACTTCGGCGACTACGGCGGCCTGCCCATGCAAATCATCTGGGCGCTGCTCGACATCGCCACCATCATCGTGCTGGGCAGCGGTTTGTACCTCTGGCTCAAGCGTCCGCAGCCCCAGCGCCCGGCCGAAGAAGCCGGCGCCCGGCACGGTGCCACGCCGCAGGGCCGCACGGCATGAAACCCACCTTCACGCAGCTCTGGGGCTGGCCCATCGCGCTGGGCGTGCTCAGCGCCACCGGCCTGCTCAGCGCCCTGGTGTCCGAGGGCTGGGGTGACGTCTGGTCCTGGCTGGCGCTGGGTGGGCCTGTGCTTGCCATGGCCTGGTTTGCCTGGCGCAGGCCCCCCGGTCACTGACGCTCCAAAGTTTTCTTTTGTTTTTTTCTTCCCTTCAACTTGCAGGACTTCATCACCATGTCTTTCCCACGCCTTGGCCTCATCGCCCTCCTCTTCACCGCCGCCACCACCGCCCAGGCGCACCATGTCTGGCTGGAGCAGGATGCCACCGGCGCCACGCTGTACTTCGGCGAGTTTGGTGAAAACCTGCGCGAGACCACGCCCGGCTATCTCGACAAATTCGTTGCGCCCACAGCGCAGCGCATCAGCGCTGCCGCGGCCCAGCCACTGACCCTGAGCAAGACGCCCAAGGGCTTTGTGCTGTCAGGCACCGCGGCCAAGGGCGAGTCCCTGGTGGCCGAAGACCCGCGCTATCCGGTCTCGGAACGCAAGGATGGCGACAAGCTGGTGCGCAGCCTCTACGTGCCCGCGGCCCGCCTGGTCAACACCTTCGACAAGCAGGTTCCCCGGCTCACGCTGGACCTGGTGCCCACCGGCAACAACGGCCCGGACGGCGTGGAAGTGCAGGTGTTCTACAAGGGCCAGCCGCTGCCCAAGGCCAGGGTCGAAGTGGTCACACCTTTCGGCTGGGGCAAGGAGTTGCGCGGTGATGACCAGGGCCGCCTCAAGCTCAATCTGCCGTGGAAAGGCAGCTATGTGCTCGAAGTCAAACATGCCGACACCAGCGCCGGCGAACGCGGCAGCGAAAAATACGACCGCGCCAGTTACGTGACCTCGCTCACCGTCACCCAGCCCGACGGTCTGGCCGCCCTGCCCGCCGCACCCACGGCCGCACCGAACAAGATGAACTGAGGCCTCCGGCGTGCGCCCTTTTCTTCAAAACAACAAGGAAAATACGCTCCCAGCCCTTGTCGGCCGGGCGCATGTTGCTATCTTTTTTGAACCCCTCCAGAAGCTGAAGCCGATGGCTGTGGCGGGATGGATCGCGGCTTTCGGCATGCCACCGCCGCTTCGCCGCGCGGCTGCCCACCCCTGGGTGCGGGTCGTGCTGCGCCTCACCGCGGCGCTGCCGGGCGGGTATACCTTCACCGCGGCCGTGGTGGCCCTGCTCGCCGCGGTACTGCCGCTGCTGAGCCTCGCGCGCAGCGAAGCCGTGGTGAGCGCCGCGATGCTGGGCTTTGTGCTCTACCTGCTGGTGCTGCTGTGGGCCTTCAGCGTGCGCAGCCTGGTTCGGCTCTGGGCCGTTCTGGCGGGTGGCACGGCCCTGGCCTTCGGCCTGTTTCAATTGATTCGCTAAAGAAGAACAAGGACGCCTGCGATGGAACCCACCTTCCGCAAATCGATGGCCTGGTTGCACACCTGGGCCGGGGTCGTGATCGGCAGCCTGCTGTTTGCGATTTTCTGGATGGGCACGCTCAGCGTCTTCGACCGCGAGATCGACCGCTGGATGATGCCGGGCACACGGCTCGCGGCGCCCGCTGCCGAACAGCCCTTCAAGCTGGATGGACCGGTGACCGAGCAGGCCCAGCGCCTGGCGCAGGGCGCGTCGCAATGGTTTGTGCGCCTGCCGGCCGACCGCGTGCCTGCGGTGGAACTGCGCTGGCGCGACGAAGCCACCAAGGTGACCGAGCGGCGCCACCTGCACCCGCAAACCGGCGCTGTGCTCGAACACACCGACACGCTCGCGGGCACCGGCTTCATCTTTCCCTTCCACTACCGCCTGCACATCCGCTGGAAGGATGTCGGTTACTGGCTGGTCGGCGTGGCCGGCATGTCCATGCTCCTGCTGATCGTCAGCGGCGTCGTCATCCACCGCAAGATTTTTGCGGACTTCTTTTTGTTCCGTCCGAAAAAACGCCTGCAGCGCGCCAGCCTGGACCTGCACAACCTCACCGGCGTGCTGGCCATGCCGTTTCACTTTGCCATGGCCCTGTCGGGCATCGTGATCCTGTTCACCATTTACTGGCCGAGCGCTTACCACGCCACCTACGCGCAGGCCAAGGATCCGCGGCAGGCTTTCTCTGCCGAGGGCTTCGGCCAATACCGGCGGCCCAAGGCGAACACACCAGGCCAGCCGATAGCGTCGCTCGACGCGATGCTGGCCAAGGCGGAACAGCAGTGGCAAGGCGGCCGGGCGAATTTCGTGCGTGTCTGGCACCCGGGCGATGCCAACAGCTATGTGGAGTTGCGCCGCAGCTATGCCGACATGGTGACCATGAACCTGGACCAGCTCTACTTCGACGCCGCAACAGGCGCCGTGCTGAGCAGCTTCGAAGCCGCACCGGCGATGACGGTGGAACGTTTTGTCAGCGGCCTGCATTTCATCCAGTTCGAGCACTGGACCTTGCGCTGGCTCTACTTCCTGGCCGGCCTGGCCGGCTGCGTGCTGATTGCCACCGGCAGCCTGTTCTGGCTGGAGGGCCGGCGCGCCAGCCATGCGAAAAAAGGACTGGCCGGTGTGCGCGTGGTGGAAGCGCTCACAGTCACCAGCGTGCCCGGCATCATCGCTGCCACGATGGTATTTTTTGCGGCGAATCGGCTGCTGCCGGCCGACGCTGCGCTGGCGGGCTGGGACCGCAGCGAGATCGAGGTCTGGGTCTTTTACCTGGCCTGGCTGGGCACCCTGGGCCATGCCGCACTGCGCGGCCGCGCTGCCTGGCGCGAGCAGGTCTGGGCCGTGGCCGGGTTGGCGCTGCTGGTGGTGGTGCTGAACTGGGCCACTACCGGGCACCACCTCGTCCACACACTGGGCCACGGTTTGTGGGCCGTGGCCGGCATGGACCTGCTGCTGCTGGCCCTGGCAGGCCTGGCGATCGGCACGGCCCGACACCTGGGGCGCAAGGCCACCCATCTACAGCAGACGCCACCTGTTCCAGCGGCTGCGCAAGGCACTCTGGGCACCGCCAAAAGCATCAGCCGTGCGTGACCTGCTGCTGACACTCGCAGCCTTCGGGTTGGCCCTGTGGGGATTTGCCTTGCTGGCCCTGAGCCAGGAGCGCCATGTGGAACGTGTGTTCGGGCACCACGTCCGTCCGGCGCCCGGCCTGCGGGCGCAGCGTGCAACGGGTTTTTCGGCCATCGGCCTCGGCCTGCCCGTCTGCCTTGTCGCGGAAGGCGGCGGCTTCGGCAGCCTGTTGTGGGTGGTGCTGGTTTGCGCTGCGGCCATGGGCGTTGCGCTGACCCTGACCTGGCGGCCGCACTGGCTGCGGGCCCGGCCTTTCCGGTGCTTCAAGCTCCGCCCATAAGCGCTGCTCACCGGCGGATACAAGCCTCTTTTCCCTGAGGAGTAACCGTACATGCCACTGGGGCGAAAACGCCTCGGTTGAGGCTCGATTGCGATAAGATGCAAATAATAATGATTCTCATAAAGAATGGCATTGAAAGCACCCTTCGCTTTGCCACCCACCGACCGCCAGACAGACACAAATCCAGCCTATGAATCCTGCCGCGACCTCCTTTTCTGCCTCTGCCATGGCTGCGACTACCCTGTCCCTGGTCGATCTGCCTCCGCACCGGGTGACCACCATCACCAGCCTGAGGGAAGCCGAAGACGGCGATGCGCAGTCCAAGGTGCTGCAGCGCCTGGCCGAGCTGGGTTTCATGGCCGGTGAAACCATCAGCGTGCTGCAGCGCGGCCCGGGCGGACGCGAGCCGATCGCGGTGCAGGTTGGCGACACGGTGTTCGCGCTGCGCCGCCATGAGGCGAGCTGCATCCAGGTGAGCGCTCCCGCATGAACGCCACTCACAGTTCCAGCGCAACCCTGCCGCGCATCGCCCTGGTCGGCAATCCGAACTGCGGCAAGACGGCGCTGTTCAACCTGCTGACCGGCGCGCGCCAGAAGGTGGCCAACTACGCCGGCGTTACTGTTGAGCGCAAGGAAGGCCGCACCCGCCTGCCCGATGGCCGCGAGCTGGCCGTGATGGACCTGCCCGGTGCCTACAGCCTGAACCCGGCCACCACCGACGAAGCCGTCACCCATGACGTGGTGATGGGCCTGCGCGAAGGCGAAAGCCGGCCCGACGGCATCATCGCCGTGGTCGACGCCACCAACCTGCGCATGAATTTGCGCCTGGTGCTGCAGCTGCGCGCCCTGGGGCGGCCCATGGTGCTGGCGCTCAACATGATGGACGTGGCACGCGCGCGCGGCCTGCAGATCGACCTGGCCCGGCTCTCGAAAGAACTCGGCATGCCGGTGGTGGAAACCGTGGCCGTGCACAACCCCTGGTTCGCCGCGTGGCGCGGCAAGGCCGGCGGGAGCGGGCGCGAGGCCCTGCTGCAGGCAGCCCAACAAGCCTTTTTCGCCGGAAATGATGCGTCTTTTGTGCCGCAAGCCCTTATAGAGCAAGCGGAAGTAGCTACCAAAACAATAGCAAGTGAAGTGCAGGACACGGCCGCGCTGCAGGCACAGGTGCGCGCCATCCTGGCCGTGGCCGTGCCCAATGCGGGCCAGGTCAAGCGTTTCAACCACCGCGTTGACGCACTGGTGATGCACCCGGTGCTGGGCCTGCTGCTGCTGGCCACCGTGCTCTTCCTGATTTTCCAGGCGGTGTTCGCCTGGGCCAACCTGCCGATGGACCTGATCAAGGACGGCGTGGCCTGGACCGGCACCCTGATCCAGGACAACATGGCGCCCGGCCTGCTGCAAAGCCTGCTGGTCGACGGCATCGTCGCCGGTGTCGGGGGCGTGCTGGTCTTCCTGCCGCAGATCGTGATCCTGTTTTTCTTCATCCTGCTGCTGGAAGACTCGGGTTATCTGCCGCGTGCCGCCTTTCTGCTCGACAACGTGATGGGCAAGGTCGGGCTGTCGGGCCGCGCATTTATCCCATTGCTGTCGAGTTTTGCCTGCGCCATTCCCGGCATCATGGCCACGCGCACCATTCCGCACTGGCGCGACCGGCTCGCCACCATCATGATCGCGCCGCTGATGACCTGCTCGGCGCGGCTGCCGCTCTACGCGCTGCTGATAGGTGCCTTCATTCCGGACCGCACGGTGGGCATCTTCAATTTGCAGGGGTTGACACTGTTTGCGCTGTATGCGATGGGCATCGTGTCGGCCATGGCGGTGGCCTGGGTCTTCAAGCGCACCTGGGCCAAGAGCAGCTACCAGCCGCTGATGCTGGAGCTGCCGCCCTACCGCGTGCCCAACCTGCGCAACCTGCTGCTGGGCCTGTGGCAGCGGGTGGAAATTTTCATGCACCGCGTCGGCACGATTATTTTTTCGCTGATGGTGGTCCTGTGGTTTCTCTCGACCTTCCCCGGCCCGCCCGACGGCGCCACCGGCGCGGCCATCCAGTACAGCTTTGCCGGCATGATCGGCAAGTCGCTCGAGGTGGTGTTTGCGCCCATCGGGTTCAACTGGCAGATCTCGATTGCCCTCGTGCCCGGCATGGCCGCGCGCGAAGTGGCGGTGGGTGCCCTCGGCACGGTGTATTCGCTGTCGGCCACGGGCGACGACGCGGCCGTGGCACTGGCGCCGCTGATTGCGCAAAGCTGGTCCATCGCGACGGCGTATTCACTGCTGGCCTGGTATGTCTTTGCGCCGCAGTGCATTTCGACCCTGGCCGTGGTCAGGCGCGAAACCAATTCCTGGCGCTACCCGCTGCTGATGGCCGCCTACTTGTTTGCCCTGGCCTACGCTGCGTCCTTTGTCACTTACCGCGCCGTGCTGGCGCTGAGCGCATGATGCCCACGCCGCTGGAAGCCCTGCTGGTCTATACCGTGGTGGCCTTCTGCGCGCTGTATTCCATCTGGATGTTCCTGCCCGCCCGCCTGAAACAGCGCGCCGCCCAGGCGCTGATGGCAAAGTTCACCCGGCTGCAAAACTCCCGCATCCTGCGTTCCGCGGCGCAGCAAACCGCAGGCTGCGGCTCGGGCTGCAGCACCTGCGGCAGCAGCCAGGCCGCAGCGCCCGGCCAGCCGGTGCAGGAACACAAGGTCCGGTGGACCCTCGGACGCCGTCCACCTCCTCGTTGACCTGGACCTGGAAGATGCCCTGCGTGCCGGGCATGGCTTTTACGCCACAACCTTGACCTTTTGCGGGAAAAAACTGTTCATCAAACGCAAAAGTTATTACGAATCATTATCGTTTCAAATAAACTCAGCGGGTTATCTGACCAGCCCAGCCAACTCGCGTCCATCCAGGGCCGCCTCGAGCACAGCCAAGCTATTTCCTGAAACCCGGTCCGCTGCCCACCAAGGGCCGGACCACGCTTGGAGGCCTATCTTGGCAAACGCTTCTGCCCGCGCTCGTTCTGTGCGCCGCGCCACATCCCATCCCGCCCCCAGCGATGCCCGCCAGCCCGTTGTCACGGCCCTGGCCATGGCAAGCACAGAGGCATCATCCGGAAAAGCCCTGTTGCCCCTGGGTGCCTTGATGCTGGCCGCATCCTTTTCAAGCTGGGCGCAAAACGCAGCGCCGGCGCCAGGCACCACCCAGACCGAGAGCAACACGCTCACCCCGGTGACCGTGCGGGAAAAAGCAGACGACAACGGCAAGGACACCCTGCGGGTGAACCGCTCCACCATCGGCAAGGGCAACCAGGAACTGCGGGACATACCGCAATCCGTCACGGTGGTCACCGAAAAATTGATCGATGACCGCAACCTGGACACGGTCAAGGAAGCCCTGAAGAACACCGCCGGCATCAGCTTCCTGGCGGCCGAGGGCGGTGAGGAAGACATCCGCCTGCGCGGCTTTCCGCTGCAAAGCACGGGTGACCTCTTCATCGACGGTATACGCGACCCGGCTTTCTACGAACGCGACACTTTCAACCTGGACCGGCTGGAAATCCTGCGCGGCTCCGCTTCCATGCTGTTCGGCCGCGGCTCCACCGGCGGCGCGGTCAACCAGGTCAGCAAGGTGCCGCGCCTGATCACCGAGCACGAGGTCGCCACCACCGTGGGCAACCACAACTACAAGCGGGTCACGGGCGACTTCAACATCAAGACCGGTGAAAACGCCGCCTTGCGCCTGAACGCCATGACCACCACGGCCGACAACAACGGCGCCGGCAGCAGCCTGGACAAACGCGGGCTGGCCGTGGCCTACCGCTTCGGCATCGGCACGGCCGACGAGTTCATTGCCAGCCTCTACCACCTGGACAACAACAATGGCATGAACTACGGCATGCCCTGGATCCGACCCAGCGCCGGCTCGCCGGTCACCGACACCACCACGCTGCCGCTGGACCCGAAGACGTATTACGGCATGGCCAGCGACTACAACGCCGGCAGTGCCACAATGGCGACGCTGGGCCATACCCACCGCTTCGACAGCGACAGCGAGCTCAAGACGCAGCTGCGCGTCGGAAAATTCGATCGCGACCAGCGGGCCGGTACAGTCCGCATTGGCGCGGGTGTCACGCTTGCCAACTTCGGACCGAACACCGTGGTGACGCGTGGCAGCCAGCTGAAAATCCAGGACATGGATACCGTCCACTTGCAAAGCGACTTCAGCAACAAGTTTGCCGCGCTGGGCGTCAAGCACGAACTGCTGACTGGTGTGGACTTTGCCAACGAGAAAAAGACCGTATATGCAGCCCGTACCGCGGCCCAGGGCGGCGTGAACCTGACCAAGCCCAACACCTTGATCGGCACGCCCGATGACGGCGCCTCCATTGACGAATCCCGTCGCGTGCTGCGCCCTTCCAGCGACTTCGTGTCCAGCGGCATGGGTGTCTATGCGCAAGACCTGATCCAGGTTGCCCCGCACTGGAAAGTGCTGGTCGGCCTGCGCTACGACCACATGCAGGGTGACTACAACACCTATGCCATTCCGAACGCCGCGTCCGGTCCGGTCACCACCACGTCCTACAGCCAGAAAATCTCGGCCTGGAGCAAACGTGCCGGCCTGCTGTACCAGCCTAACCCGCTGCACTCTTACCACCTCTCCTACGGTACCTCGTTCAACACGTCCGGCGACACTTATTCCTACAGCGCCGCGACCGTCAATACCCCGCCGGAGTCGAGCCGCAACATCGAGCTCGGCGCCAAGCTGGACACGCAAGACAGGCGCTTCACCACGCGTCTTGCCCTGTTCCACTCGACCAAGCTGCACGAGCGCAACACCGACCCGCTGGTCAATATCGATGTGCTGTCAGGCAAGCGGCACGCCGCAGGGTTTGAAATTGATATCACCGGGCGGCTCACTCCGGCCTGGGAGGTATACGGCTCCTTCATGTGGATGCCGAGCGCGCGCATCGACATTGGCGCTGCCGGCGCCGAGGGCCAGGGTTCACGGCCTTCGCTCACGCCCGTGCACAGCGGCACCGTGTGGACGACCTACCAGCTGACGCCCAAATTCAGGGTGGGTGGCGGACTGAACTTCCGCGGCGAGCAGACACCCATCCGCAACCCGGGATGGAAGGTTCCCGGCTTCGTGACCGGCGACCTGATGGCGGAGTATGTTGTCAACCAGATGCTGGCCGTGAAAGCGAACATCTCCAATGTGACCAATAAGCTGTACGCGGACTCGCTGTACACAGGGCATTACATTCCCGGCGCAGGCCGCCTGTTCCAGGTCAGCGCCAGCGTCAAGTTCTGATTTCCCGGACGTTTTCTTCCAAGGTTTTTGCCGCCCCGTTTCCGGGGCGGCTTTTTTACTTGTATAAACCACACCATGCTGCTGACCCTGCCTGACATCCTTGATGCGCAAGACCTGCAAATGGCCCGCCAGTTGCTGGTTGATGCGCCCTGGGCCGACGGCCGGGACAGCGCCGGCACACAAGCCGCACAGGTCAAGAACAATGCGCAGCTGCCTCATGACTGTGAAGCTGCCCAGGCCATCAGCGCCATGGTGATCCGCGGGCTGGAACGCAGCGCCCTCTTCCTGACCGCAGCCCTGCCGAAAAAAATCTTCACCCCGCGCATCAACCGCTACAGCGGCGCGGCCAATGCTTACGGCAAACATGTTGACGGCGCCATTCGCACGCTGCCCGGCGGGCAACGCGTGCGAACCGATGTGTCCTGTACCGTCTTCCTGTCGGAGCCCGGCGAGTACGACGGCGGGGAACTCGCCATTGCCGACACCTGCGGCGAGCAGCGCATCAAGCTGCCGGCCGGCCACGCCGTTCTTTACCCCGGCACCAGCCTGCACGAGGTGCAGCCGGTCACGCGCGGTGAGCGCCTGGCGTGTTTTTTCTGGGTGGAGAGCCTGGTACGCAGCGATGAACAGCGCCGCCTGCTGTTCGAGATGGACATGGCATTGATGGAACTGCGCCAGTCCCACGGCGAAGGCGGCGCCACCACCGCCCTCACCGGCACCTATCACAACCTGCTGCGCATGTGGGCTGACACATGAGCGCCGGCCCCGTTCCCGCCATTGAAACGCTGCCGGCAGGCCTGGTCACCCTGGCCGACCATGAAGCCTGCGCGCGCAGCGGGCTGGACGCGCAGGCCTGGGCCTATTTCAGCGGTGGTGCTGCGGACGAGATAACCCTGCGCGCTAACCGCAGCGCATGGGACAGTTTGCGCCTGCTGCCGCGCGTGCTGCGGCCGCTGGAAGGGGGTCATACACGCGTCGAGCTGCTGGGGCGCACCCTGGCCCACCCGCTGCTGGTGGCGCCCCTGGCCTACCAGCGCATGGCGCATCCCGACGGAGAAATGGCCATGGCACATGCGGCAGCTTCGCAAGGCGCCGGCCTGGTACTGAGCACCCAGGCCAGCCTGCCCCTGGAAACCGTTGCCCAGGCCTTCGGCGCCTATGCGGAACGCGGGCCGCTGTGGTTCCAGCTTTATCTCCAGCACGACCGCGGCTTCACGCGCGAACTGGTCCAGCGTGCAGAAGCGGCCGGCTACGAGGCACTGGTGCTCACCGTGGATGCGCCGGTCAATGGCGCCCGCGACCGCGAACGGCGTGCCGGCTTCAAGCTGCCGGCCGGTGTGTCTGCAGTCAACCTGGCGCAGCTTGCAGCCCCCGCTGCCAGCCCGGGCGCCAGCCTGTTCGACAGCCTGCCCGTCCACGCGCCCACCTGGGCCGACGTGCAATGGCTGCAGGAAACCAGCCGGTTGCCGGTATTGCTCAAGGGCGTGCTGCATCCGCAGGACGCACGCCAGGCCGCGGCCCTGCAGGTCGCGGCGCTGATTGTCTCCAACCATGGCGGGCGCACGCTCGATACGGCACCGGCGACCGCCGACGTGCTGCCGCGCATTGCCCAGGCGTTGGCGGGAGACCTGCCGTTGCTGGTCGATGGCGGCATCCGGCGCGGCACCGACGTGCTCAAGGCCATTGCGCTGGGCGCGCGCGCGGTGCTGGTCGGGAGGCCCTGCGTGTACGGCCTGGCCAATGCGGGTGCCTTGGGCGTGGCCCATGTGCTGCGCCTGCTGCGGGACGAACTGGAAATCGCCATGGCGCTTTGCGGCTGTGCCACGCTGGAGGAAGCTTCGGAAGAGCTGTTTTTCGACCAGATGCCCTGATTTTTTCAGGGCTATCAAGTAATTATTGCAAATGCGACAGATTCGCATTTATACTTGGCCCATCGATTTAACCATCAGCAAGCCAATCCCATGATCGTCTGTGTCTGCCGCCGAATCTCCGACCGTGAAATTGCCCGTCATGCACGGGCAGGCTTGGGCTTTGACGAAATCCAGTTCGAACTCGGAGTTGCCACCCAGTGCGGCCAGTGCGAAGGGTGTGCCCGGGATGTGGTCGCGCAGTGCAGCAGCACCTGCCCGACAGCCAACATCAAGCTAGGGATGCCCCTCCCCACTCCCCTGGAAGGCAGCGCATGGAATCCTCTCTCTCCCTTTTTGCAAGCTTCGCCGGCAGCCTGATCCTGGTGATCGGCCCACTGTGGTGGATCTTTCGCCGCTGAGCCGGCCTTCTTTCCTGCGCTTCCTGCGTTCTCCCGCCCGCATCCACTAGACTTTCGATGAACGCTTCTGCCATTTCGGGCTCTGATGCCCTTTCATCCCGAACACCTGCCGTGCGATTGCCGATCAGCCGCAACGTCCTTATTGCCGTCAGCGTGGTTGTTTTCCACGTGGTCGTGCTGTGGGCCATGCAAAACGGCCTGCTGCGCCGCGCTGTCCAGCATGTCGTCCCTGCCGAGATATTGACGCACATCATCGAGATCGAGCCGCCCAAAGTGGCCCCCCCCCCTCCGCCTCCGCCGCCCAAACCTGCACCGAAAACACCCAAGCTGCCGCCGCCACCCATGCCGGTAGCCATCCCGGATCCGGTGCCCACACCGAAAGCGCCCACCGGCGTGATCGAGCCGCAGCCGCCAGCGCCGCCTGTCATGGCCCCGGTCGCGCCCGCCCCGGCGCCGCCGGCTCCACCGGCCGCACCGCGCCTGGTCGAGATCACGCAAGGCGAAACCGAGTACATCCGCGCGCCCAAGCCGGTCTACCCCGCGCTGAGCAAACGCAGCGGCGAATCCGGCGTGGTCATCATTGCCGTCTACTACAGCACCTCTGGTTATGCCAAGCGCGCCGAGGTCTTCAAGTCCAGCGGCTTCGAGCGCCTGGACCGTGCGGCGCGCGAGGCCGTGATGGCCTCGCAGGTCACCCCCTTCCGGCGGGCAGGTGTCAATGAAGACACCCAGTTCCTGCTCAAAGCCCCGATTAATTTTGTCCTGGAGTAACTCATGAATTCACAATTTGGCCTGATGAACGTCTGGACGCAGGGCGACTTCGTCACCCGTGCGGTGGCGTTGCTGCTGATAGGCATGTCGCTGGCGTCGTGGATGGTCATCATCATCAAGACGCTGGACGTGATGAAGTACAAGAAGATTGCACGCAATGCCGAAGACTTCTGGCACAGCGAAGACTTTGCCGCCGGGCTGGCCAAGCTGGGCAGCGACCCGGCCAACCCCTTCCGCCAGCTGGCCATCGAGGGCCGCGAGTCCACAGCCCATCACCGCAACACCAAGGCGCACCTGCACGACTCGCTCGACGTGAGCGACTGGGTCACGCGCAGCCTGCGCAATACCATCGACGAGTTCACCTCGCGCCTGCAGTCGGGCCTGGCCATCCTGGCGTCGGTCGGCTCCACCGCGCCTTTCATTGGCCTGTTCGGAACGGTCTGGGGCATTTACCACGCACTGCTGAGCATCGGCACAGCCGGCCAGGCCACCATCGACAAGGTGGCTGGTCCCATCGGCGAGGCGCTGATCATGACCGCACTGGGCCTGGCTGTCGCCATTCCTGCGGTGCTGGGCTACAACGCGCTGGTGCGCGGCAACAAGGGTGTGCTGCACAAGCTCAACCGTTTTGGCCATGACCTGCATGCCTACTTTGTCACCGGCGCACGCGTCGGCAGCAGCGGGCAGGCCAATGTCGTGCCGATGAAAAAAGCCTGAACCCCAAGGAAGCATCATGGCCTTCGGAACCCAGGACGACACCGACGAGGTGATGAACGAGATCAACATGACGCCGCTGGTCGACGTCATGCTAGTGCTCCTGATCATCTTCATCATCACCGTGCCGGTGATGAAACATTCGATCAACATCGATTTGCCGCGTGCCACCAACGAGGCGCAAAACATCAAGCCGGAAACCGTGCGGCTGACGGTAGACGCAGACGGCGCCTACTACCTCAATGAAGCAAAGATTGAAGACCCCGATCTGACGCCTCGCTTCCAGGCAGCCGCCGCGCAGGAACCGCAACCCGAGCTGCACATACGCGGCGACAAGGCCGTTCGTTACGAACGCGTGGCCCAGGCCATGGCCGCTGCCCAGCAGGCCGGGCTGCGCAAGATCGGCTTCATCACTGAGCCGGTCACGCCCTGAGGGCAAAAAATTGCCCCTTCTGCGAAAGCCTGGCCCGTCTCCACAGCGCCAGGCTTTTTTCTGCGCCATCCATGGCTTTCCGGCGTCGCCCATCAAAGATCAACGAAAAGATTCACCGAAAAGCAGTGCTTTGTCTTGACTTTTAATTGCGAATCATTATCATTACGATAACGACACTCCACCAGGTAACCATCATGTCCCTCGCCCTACCTGCCTCATCTACCCTGAGCTTGCCCTCCCGCCGCAACGGCCAGTCGGAGACAGCAGCGCCCGCCGCGTCCGGCCGCGGCGACCCGGGCTGTGTGGTCGACAGCACCGAGCTGCTGCGTGGCCAGAAGGCCGTGGACATCGTGCACAACGGCTCAACCTACCGCCTGCAAGCCACACGCCTGGGCAAACTCATCCTGACCAAATAAGCCAACCAGTTTCATCGTGGGACGATCCGGGGCCATCACAGGTCTCACAGGTCGTTTTTGCCAGCCAGCCGGCCGCTTTCGGGCAGCTGTATTAGCCAGGCTTTTTTTCTCCCCACACGCACCAACAAAAAAGCCGACCCTCAAGTCGGCTTTTTTAATGCAGAAAACAGCTTTCAGCCCTTATCCACCGGGCGCAAGCAGCTATAAATTCAATAGCAACCTGCTTTTCACCGAAGGGACACGGACGATTTACAGCCCGATGGCTGCAATGCCCGCGCGTGCAATCTGAGCGTCTTCGCTGGACTTCACGCCGCTGACGCCGACAGCGCCCACGCACTGGCCATCTTTCAGGATGGGCACGCCGCCTTCGAGCAAGCCCTTGAGGTCGGGCGCGCTCAGGAACGAGAAACGCCCGCCATTGACCATGTCCTCATAGATCTTGCTTTCGCGGCGACCCATGGCGGCGGTGTTGGCCTTGGCGGGGGCAATATGGGCGGAGAGGGGCGCGGCGCCATCGAGGCGCTGCAGGTGCAGCAAATGGCCGCCATCATCAACGATGGCAATGGTCACGGCCCAGTTGTTGGCGTTTGCCTCTGCGGCGGCGGCAGCGGCAATGGTCTGCACATCGGAAAATTCCAGCACGGCTTTTGATTTCATGGTTTCCAGGTTTTGTAGGGGCAAAGACGCAAGCATACGCAACTTTCCAGCCGCTTCCGGGTCCCATTGCCACCTTGAGAACTTGTAGAACCCTGACAAAAAGTAGGCAGTGGGCAAGGTTAAGTGCTTGAAAATCGCCACAGACCCCTAAAATGACAGTGCCCGCATATGCGGGCCTCTATGGAGAAGACTCTCATGAATGACAATGTACAAACGCTGGACCATGGCTACGCTGGCGCGCTAGAGCAGCGCAACCGGGTTTTGCGCAACACCTACTGGCTGCTGGCGCTGAGCCTGCTGCCCACGGTGCTGGGCGCATGGGTGGGTGTTGCCACAGGCATCACAGCCTCGCTGACGGGTGGGCTCGGCCTGATCGTCTTCCTCGGCGGCGCATTCGGCTTCCTGTACGCCATCGAGAAAACCAAGAATTCCGCAGCCGGTGTGCCGGTGCTGCTGGCCTTCACTTTTTTCATGGGCCTGATGCTCTCGCGCATGATCGGCATGATCCTGGGCTTTCGCAACGGCAGTGAACTGATCATGACCGCGATGGGCGGCACCGCCGGCATCTTCTTTGTGATGGCCAGTGTGGCCAGCGTGATCAAGCGTGACATCTCCGGCATGGGCAAGTGGCTGTTTGTCGGCGCCCTGGTCGTGATGGTCGGCGGCATCATCAATGTGTTCGTCGGCTCCACCGCCGGCATGATGGCCATTTCCGTGGCCGTGATCGGCATCTTCAGCGCCTACATGCTGTACGACCTCAAGCAGATCCTGGACGGCGGCGAAACCAACTACATCAGCGCCACGCTGTCGCTTTACCTGGACCTGTTCAACGTGTTCCAGGCGCTGCTGGCACTGCTGGGCATCATGGGCGGCGATCGCGACTAGGCGTTCCCGCAGCACGCTGATCGAGCAAAAAAGGGGGGCCTCCGGCCCCCCTTTTTCATGTGCTCGCGGAGCGCCTAGATCTTCTCGAACATCGCGATCGATTCCACATGCGCCGTGTGCGGGAACATGTTCACCACGCCGGCCGACATGCAGCGGTAACCCGCGTCGTTGACCAGCACGCCGGCATCGCGCGCCAGCGTCGCCGGGTTGCAGCTCACGTACACAATGCGCGCAGGCGGCGTCCAGTCGCCGATCTGCAGGTTCTGCTGCCCACCCGCATCGTCACAAGGCACGCCCGTGATGATCTGCTGGTGCAGCGCGGCCAGCGCCTTGAACAGCTCGTAGGCGCCTTCGCGCGGCGGATCGACCAGCCACTTGTCGGCGGCGCCGTCTTTGACCAGCATGCCGGGTGTCATCTCGAACAGGTTGCGTGCTACAAATTTCGTAGCTGCAAGTGCCCGCCCTCTCTGGGCTGCAGCCTTGTTTGACTCATAGTTCTCGCGCGAGCGGGCAACCAGCACCTCGCTGCCCTCGATGCCCAGCACTTCGCGCGCACGCGTGGCCAGCGGCAGCGTGAAGTTGCCCAGGCCGCAGAACCAGTCGATCACCCGTTCATGCGCCTGCACATCCAGCAGGCGCAAGGCGCGCGACACCAGCACCTGGTTGATGTGCGGGTTGACCTGGGTGAAATCGGTGGGCTTGAAAGGCATCAGCACACCAAACTCCGGCAGGCCGTAACTCAGCACCGCCCCCCCCTCATCGAGCAGCTTGACCGTCTCCAGCCCGCCGGGCTGCAGCCACCACTGGACACCCGCGTGGGCCAGCGCAAAAGCACGCAGCTTTTCAAGATCGCCTACAGACAGCGGCTCCATGTGGCGCAGCACCATGGCCGTCACCGTGTCGCCGCAGGCCAGCTCGATCTGCGGCAGGGTTTCCTTCGCATCCATCCCCGCGATCAGTGCGCGCAGCGGCAGCAGCAGGTCGCTCACATGCCGGGGCAGCACGTGGCACTCGCGCATGTCGGCCACGTAGCCGCTCTTGCGCTCGTGAAAGCCGACCAGCACCTCGCCCTTCTTGCGCACATAACGCACCGACAGGCGTGCCCGGTAGCGGTAGCCCCAGGCCGGTCCTTCGATGGGCCGGAGGATAGTTTCAGCCCTGAGCTTGCCGATGTGCCGCAGGTTGTCTTCCAGCACGCGCTGCTTGACCGCCACCTGCGCTCCCACATGCAGGTGCTGCATCTTGCAGCCGCCGCAGGCGCCGGTGTGCAGGCCGAAGTGCGGGCATTGCGGACGCACGCGCTGCGACGACTCGCGCAGCACCGCCATCAATGTGGCTTTTTCAAAACTGGGTTTCTTGCGGTAGACGCTGGCGCTGACCTGCTCGAACGGCAACGCACCTTCGATGAACACCACCTTGCCGTCGTCGCGGTGCGCAATGCCCTGGGCCTCGATGTCGAGCGACTCGACCATGAGCAGGTCGGGCGGGTACTCTGCCTGTGCGGCCGGCGGCATTTGTGGTGCCCTGTTGTGCTGTTTTCTTCTGGACATCCCGCATTGTCTCAGGCCAGGCTACCATTTTTCGTTTACGCAACAAGCAAGCAAAGGAGCACCCATGGACATACGCATCTGCATCGACGTGAACGACATGGAACGCGCTGTCGCGTTCTACACCGAAGGGCTGGGCCTTCAATGCGGCCGGCGCTTCCAGAGCGGCTTTGTCGAGCTGCTGGGTGCCGGTAGCCCGATCGACCTGCTGCTGCAAACCGAAGGCAGCAGTCCGATCGCCGGCAGTGCGGCCACGCGCAGCTTCCAGCGCCACTGGAGCCCGGTGCACCTGGATTTTGTGGTGGACGACATCGACGCCGCCGTCAGCCGGCTGCTGCAGCATGGTGCCGTGCTCGAGCAGCCGGTGACAGACCGCGTCTGGGGCCGCATCGCCGGGCTGGCCGACCCGTTTGGCCACGGCATTGACTTGCTGCAGTTCACGGGCCGCGGTTATGACGAGATCCCCACTGGCCAGGATCAGCTACCAAGTTGATAGCAGCTTGTGCACGCCGAATAAGGGCTAGTGACCGATTTGATGCATCAGAGGGCCACCACCGGCCATGAAAAAAGCCCTGCATGCAGGGCTTTCTGGTTCGAAGCGAAGCGCCGGCTTATTTAGCGGGCAGGAATTTCGCCGGATCCACCGGCTTGCCCTGGCGGCGGATTTCAAAATGCAGCTTCACACGATCAGCGTCGCTGGCGCCCATCTCGGCGATTTTCTGGCCCTTGCGCACCGACTGGTCTTCCTTGACCAGCAAGGTCTGGTTGTGCGCATAGGCGGTCAGGAAAGTGTTGTTGTGTTTGAGGATGATCAGGTTGCCGTAGCCACGCAGGCCCGCACCTGCATACACCACACGGCCGTCGGCAGACGCCATCACCGGGTCGCCGGCCTTGCCTGAGATGTCCATGCCCTTGTTCTTCGCCTCATCGAAGCCGGCGAGTACGGAGCCCTGCGCCGGCCAGATCCACGCGACGTCCTCGTCGCTGCCCGCAGGCGCAGGAGGTGTGCCAGCAGCCGGTTTGGCAGCGCTTGCGGACTGGGTGGGTGCGCTGGCAGCAGGCATCGGGCCGGTCGGGGTCACCGAACCGGACGTCACCGGCCGCGACACCGCCACCGAAGTGTCGACCGGCGGCGCCACGCGCAGCACCTGGCCGACTTCGATCAGGTTGGGATTTTCAAGATTGCTCCAGCGGCCGATGTCGCGCCAGTTCTGGCCGGTGTCCAGCCCGATGCGGATCAGCGTGTCGCCGGGCTTGACCGTGTAATAACCGGGCTTGCCGGCGTTCTCGAAACCCGGCAGTTGCTTGGGATCGACAGCCGCCGTAGCGGGACGCCCCATGCCGGCACCGCGGTCTTCCACCGGCGCGCGGCCGCCGCTCCGGGTGCCGCAGGCCGCAACAAGCAACACGGACGCAACCAGCAGGCAGGACATGAGCAGACGGCCCGCCCGCTTCCGGGGGCGGCGCGCCTGATAAGCCGTGGGAAGAGAGACTGCCATGGCTGACCCTGCTTGTTCATTCATTGCTTGATTCACCTTTTACAACTACCGAGTGTCCATTTGCGTGCCGTGACGCCGTCAGACGCCATGAACGGCTTGGGTTCATGCTTTGCTCAGCTGGTTCCCGATTTTAAAGGTACAAAGTGCACTGCCTCGAGAACGGTCTGTGTAACACCCTGTGGGGTCTTGTCGATCACCACCAGCGCCTGCGCGCCACCGGCCATGTGCATGGGCGCCACCAGGCGGCCGCCGACCGCGAGCTGCTCCACCCAGGCCGGGGGAATGGCTTCACCGCCGGCTGCCGCGATGATGGCTGCATACGGCGCACCTTTGGCATAACCGGCCATGCCGTCGCCGAACAGCAGGTGCACGTTGGCCAGGCGAAAAGCGCGCAGGTTCTCGCGCGCCTTGTCATGCAGGCCGCGCAGGCGTTCGATGCTGTAGACCTCGGTGGCCAGCTGGCCCAGCACCGCCGCCTGGTAGCCGCAGCCGGTCCCGATCTCCAGCACACGCCCGAGCTTGCCGCCGGAGCCGGCAGCGCCCTGGCGCAGCAGCTCCAGCATGCGCGCCACCACATTGGGCTTGGAAATCGTCTGGCCCAGGCCAATGGGCAGGCTGGTGTCTTCATACGCCTGGTTGATCAGCGCCGTGTCGACAAAGCGGTGGCGCTCGACATGGCCCATGGCAGCGAGCACCTGCGCGTCCGAAATGCCCTGGGCCGCGAGCTTGTGCACCATGCGCGCGCGCACCGCTTTCGAGTCCAGCCCGACACCACCGGGAATCACGGCCTTGGCCTGTTTTTTGGAGTCAATTACACCTGTAGCCCTTTCCGGATGGGCGCGACCCGCTACCTTTTTTGTAGCAGATGGCGTGCCTGCATCGGGCTCCAGGCGAACCGGGAAGCCGGGCCGCCTGGCGGCCGCGGGCGGAACTGGCTTGGCGAAAGGGCTGAAGGGCGGCTTCACCGGAGGCTTCATGCCGGCTGAACCGCGTGCTGCGCCGGTACCTCATGGACGCTCTGGGTCAATTTGGCCGCCGTCTGCGTCCAGTAGGGCAGGCGCTCATGGTCCGTGAGATCCACCTGCAGCGGCGTGATGGAGACGAAGCCCTGTTTCGTGGCAAAAAAATCGGTGCCCTCCCCCTCTTCCTTGGCCGGGCCGGCACCGCCTATCCAGTACATGGTTTCGCCGCGCGGGCTGGTCTGCGTGATCACGCGCTCCGCGGCATGGCGCCGGCCCAGCCGGCAGACCTTGAAGCCCTGGATCTGCCCGTCGGACAGGTTGGGAATGTTCACATTGAGCAGCCAGGGCGCCAGGGTGGGCTGCGCGCCTTCGGCGATTTTCTCGAGCGAGGGCATGAGTTGCTGCACCAGGTCGCGCGCGCGCAGGCCCGCCACATCGATATGGCCCCACCCTTTTTCGGTCTGCGAAAAGGCAATCGAGGGAATGCCAAACAGGTAGCCCTCCATGGCCGCCCCCACGGTGCCCGAATAAATCGTGTCGTCGCCCATGTTGGCACCGTTGTTGATGCCAGAGACCACCAGGTCGGGCCGGTAACCAAGCAGCCCGGTCAGCGCAATGTGCACGCAATCGGCCGGGGTGCCGTTGATGTAGCGAAAACCGTTGGCGGCGGTCTGTACGTACATCGGCGAATGAAGGGTCAGCGCATTCGATTTGGCGCTGTTGTTCTGCTCGGGTGCAACCACCTCGACATCGGCAATGTCCTTGAGCGCTTCGTAGAGGGCAATGATGCCGGAGGCCTGGTAGCCGTCGTCGTTGCAGATCAGGATTTTCATGAATCGATTTTAGGGCCATAGGGAAGCGCTGAATAAGTCCTTGCGGATGTGCGGCAGCCGGTCGGGATGGGATGCAAGGCGAATGTCGCAGTCAATAGCTGGCTATTGGCAAGAAATTCAACGCAGCAGACCGCCCGAGTCCGGATGATCGCGCGCCGCAGAAGACTTGTTCAGCGCTTCCTCAGGTCCCGAGGGTGACAAACTGCCGCGTTTGCGAGCGCAACCTGCCTATGATGGACGCTGGATTTGATGACAATGGAGACCCTTTATGCATGCCTGGCTTTGTGAAAACCCCACCGGCGTTGACGCCCTGCAATGGAAAGAATTGCCCACCCCAGCGCCTCAGGCAGGTGAGGTGCTGATAGCCATCAAGGCCGCCAGCCTCAACTTTCCCGACCTGCTGATCGTGCAGAACAAATACCAGATCAAGCCTCCGCTGCCCTTTGTGCCAGGCTCCGAATACGCAGGTGTTGTGGAGGCGGTCGGTGAAGGGGTGAAACACCTGAAAGTCGGCCAGAACGTGGCCTGCCTCTCGGGTACGGGCGGTTTTGCGACCCACACCATCGCACCCGCGGCCCTGTGCATGCCCCTGCCCGATGGCTTTCCGTATGTAGATGCAGCAGCCTTCATCATGATTTACGCCACCTCGCACCACGCGCTGGTGGACCGGGCACAACTCAAAGCGGGCGAGACGGTGCTGGTGCTCGGCGCCGCGGGTGGGGTCGGTACCTCCGCCATCCAGATCGCCAAGGCCATGGGCGCCAAAGTGATTGCTGCTGCCTCCACCGACGAAAAATGCGCGCTGTGCAAATCCATTGGCGCCGATGCCACCATCAACTACAGCACGGAGAACCTGCGCGAGGCCATCAAGGCCCTGACCGGCGGCAAGGGGCCCGACGTGATTTACGACCCGGTCGGAGGCGACTTTGCCGAGCCGGCCTTCCGCTCCATCGCCTGGCGCGGCCGCTACCTGGTGGTGGGCTTCGCGTCCGGCCCCATTCCCTCGTTGCCGCTAAACCTGACCCTGCTCAAGGGCGCCTCCATCGTCGGCGTGTTCTGGGGCGGCTTCGCCAAAAACGAGCCCAAAGCCAGCGCCGCGGCCATGGCCGAACTGGCGCAATGGTATGCACAGGGCAAGATCAAACCGGTCATTGACCGCACCATGCCCATGGCCGAACTCAAGGCCGCGTATGCCCACATGGGCTCACGGGGGGTCAAAGGCAAACTAGTCATGGTCAATTAGGCACTTGACGAGGTGCTTTGAATGCCTGGTCACGGGTACTTTCGCACAACAAATTACTGCAATACATTTAGTTACAAGCGTACTTTGGCGGTACATTGGAGTTTCCTTAATTAATTGGGGAAAAAAATGGGCATGCCGACCATGCTGGTGGTGGAAGACAATCCGGACCACCTCGAATTGACTTTGACTACGCTGGAGCAAAACGGCGAGGCTCACCACATCGTGGTGGCCCGCGACGGCATGGAAGCGCTGGACTACCTGTTCTGCCAGGGCGCTCACAGCGGCCGCAATCCCGAAGAACAGCCCGAATTGGTCCTGCTCGATCTCGGCCTTCCCAAAATAAACGGCCTGGAAGTCCTGCGCCGCATGCGCGAAGATCCCCGGACATTTTTTGTACCGGTGGTCATGCTGACTTCCGCCAGCGAGCAGTCCGAGGAGATCCTTGCCTTGAAAGGCGGTCTCAACAGCTATGTCAGCAAGCCACTCGATTTCCGCGACTTCCAGGCCAGGCTGGAGGAGGTCAAGGAATACTGGCGCACCTCCAACCTTGCACCACTGAGTTCCTGAACTGCACACGCTTTGCGGTTCACCCAAAGAAAAAGCCCCTGTCGCAGGGGCTTTTTCTTTGAAACACTGGGGTGGCTGATGGGGCTCGAACCCACGACAACAGGAATCACAATCCTGGACTCTACCAACTGAGCTACAGCCACCGAAGCCTCAAATTATATAACGGGAACTGCACGCCTTCTCCGCGGCGCGGCGCTTTATGCGCCGGCTTTCTGTTCCACCGGGCGCGCCACCTTGATGTCTGCCTTGAAACGCTCCTTCAGGATGTTGTAGTAGGCCAGGCTTTCGGCCGACGTCCACCACTGGGTGTACTGGGCCTGGCCCTGCTGGACTGCACCGGCGGCCTGTTCCGGACGCGGCAACACCTTGAGCACATTGACAATGGCATAACCCTGGGCCCCCAGGTCCACGCCCACCATCGCAGGCGTGGCGCCAACATCGGCACTGAGCACGGCGCTGACGACAGGCGCCGGCAGCTGCCGGGTCTGGTCCCGCGAAACCACGACGGCCGCAGGCAGCATGGCCGATGCAGGGCTGGCCTTCCAGGCGGCCAGCTTTTCAGCCCCTTCCTTGCGGGCCATTTCGGCGCCGCGCTGCTGTTGCAGGCTGGCACGCACCCGGTCCTTGACTTCTGCGAGCGGCAGGGTCCGTGCCGGGGTGTACCGGGTGATGCGGCCTGACGCCAGCTGGCTGGGGCCTGCTTCCAGCGCTTCCGTGTTACGTTTTTTCTCCACCGAGTCGGGCGAAAACAGCGCGCCAAGAAATTTCGGATTGGCCAGCACGCCGGTAGCGCCCGCCGCAGGCGTACGCGTCAGCCCTGCGGCAGTTTTGACTTCAAGCTTCAGGCGCTCGGCAATAGGCCGCAAGCTGTCGGACTGTTCGTAGACCGCATTGCTGAAGGTTTCTGCCGTCTCGGCAAATTTTTTCTGCGCCAGCTGCTGCTTCAACTCGGCTTCCATAGCGGGCTTCATCTCTTCGTAACTTTTCTGCTTGGGCACCTTGATGTCCGTCAGCTTGATGATGTGGTAGCCGAACTCGGTTTCGACCACATCGCTGATATCGCCCTTCTTCATGGCAAACACGGCATCGGCAAATGGCTTGACCATGGCGTCGCGGGCAAAGAAATCCAGGTCGCCGCCTGCAGCAGCAGAGCCTGTGTCCTGTGAATTCTTGCGGGCCACGTCGGCAAACGAGTCAGGCGCTTTCCTGACGCCTGCGAGCAGTTGCTGCGCTTTCGCTTTGGCCTTCTCGCGTTCGGCAGCAGGTGCTGAACCCGGTGCCTCGACCAGGATGTGGCTCGCGCGGCGCTCTTCGTTGCCCGCAACTTTCTGCGCATTTTGTTCGAAATGGGCTTTCAGGTCCTGTTCAGTGACTGTGATGCCTTTTTTCAGCGTCTCCAGATCAAGCACGACATATTCAACGCTGGCCTCCTCGGGCGCCTGGAACAGGGCCGGGTTGTCCTTGTAGAACTGCTCCAGCTCCGCGTCGCCCGGATTGACCCTGGCGGCATAGTCGGCCGTATTGAAACGCAGCACCTGGGCCTCGCGTTTTTCAAAAAAAGCATGGAGCGAAGCATCGGCCACAGCCTTCGAAGCCAAGCCGGTTCCGGCCACACCCAGCATGACCTGCCGCGTGGCCAGGTCGGCACGCAGGCCGGCTTCGTACTGCTCCGGCGACATGCCTGTCTGTGCGATGAAACCTGCGCGGTCGAACTTGCCGTCCGGCAACCTGAACGCAGCGATGGCCTTGTCGTCGGCATACAGCCTCTGGAGCTTCTGGTCAGCCACAACGAAGCCGCCTTTCGCGGCTGCCGCCGCCAGCACCCGGTCGCGCACCAGGCGCTCGAGTGTGCCGTAGCGCGCTTGAGGCGAGTCCAGCAGCTTGATGTCAAGCGTTGGCATGGAAGCCCTGAGGCGGCCCACCTCGTTCTGATGCGCTGCATCCCATTCCGGCTGGGTGATGTCCTTTCCATCGACCACCGCAACGACTCCGTCGTTTCCACGGGAGGGACCATTGCTGTTCATGCCGACCAGAACGAAGGACGGAACAATCAGCAAAAACAGCAATGCCATCGTGACCTTGGTGTGCTTGCGAATGAAATCAAACATCTCGAATTTCCTGTGCGGCTGTCAATCGGCCATTTAAAACTTGCGATACGCCATCAATGAAAAAGGCGAACATCTGTTCGCCTTTTTTGTTCCAGTCGGTGGTGGGTGCTGACGGGCTCGAACCGCCGACCTACGCCGTGTAAGGGCGCTGCTCTACCAACTGAGCTAAGCACCCCACCTCAACTTTTACTTCATGTGTTTCAGTTCAGTGCGTCCTTGAGCGCTTTGCCTGGACGGAACTTGGGCACTTTGGCTGCCTTGATTTTAATCGCATCGCCGGTACGCGGGTTGCGGCCTGTGCGGGCAGCACGTTTGCCCACTGCAAAAGTGCCAAAACCCACCAGAGACACGGAGCCTCCTTTTTTCAGGGTTGATTTGACAGCAGCGATGGTTGACTCCAGTGCACGCGTTGCGGCAGCTTTGGAAATATCAGCGTTCTTGGCAATGTGCTCGATCAGTTCAGTCTTGTTCACAAGGAGCCCCTCGTTGGTAAAAAGTTAATCTGGTTGTCTCTTGAGATCTCCCCTGGGCACCTGTCAAAAAGATGGCAGTGGGAGGCGGCATGTGCAGATCGTCTGCTGATTCCAATTAGAGCCATGGACTCCCATCGTGTCAATACAACATCAGATTTTTACAACGTGCGGTGGCGGATTCTAGCCCTTTTTTTCACGCTTTCCCGCCATATTCGTAAGCACACCCTGCATTTCAGCCACCCCCGTCACATGCTGAACAAGCGGTTTCAACCCAGCGCCGCAGCAATGGCTTTACCTACATCGGCCGTGCCTGCAGTGCCACCCAGGTCGGGCGTTCGAGGCGCACCACTTTTGGGTGCCAGCACTTTTTCGATGGCCGCGAGAACCGCATCATGCGCATTTTTGTGTCCCAGAAATTCAAGCATCATCGCGCCGCACCAGATCTGCCCGATGGGGTTGGCGAGGTTGCGTCCTGCAATATCGGGCGCTGAACCATGCACCGGTTCGAACAGCGAAGGGAATATCCGATCGGGATTCAGATTGGCACTTGGCGCAATGCCGATGGTGCCGGTGCAAGCCGGCCCGAGATCACTGAGGATGTCGCCGAACAGGTTGCTGGCGACAACCACATCGAAAAAATCGGGGCGCTGGACAAAGTGCGCGGTCAGGATATCGATGTGGAATTTGTCGAGCTTGAGGTCGGGGTAAGCTTTTGCCATCTCGGCCACGCGTTCGTCCCAGTAAGGCATGGTGATCGCAATACCGTTGGACTTGGTCGCACTGGTCAGGTGTTTTTTCGGCCGTGACTGCGCCAGGTCAAAAGCAAACTTGAGCACCCGGTCCACGCCAATGCGTGAAAAGACGCTTTCCTGCATCACGATCTCGCGCTCGGTGCCGGCGTACATGCGTCCGCCTATGCTGGAATATTCGCCTTCGGTGTTCTCGCGCACGATGTACATGTCGATTTCGCCAGGCAGGCGCGCGCTGCCATCGCGACGCACCACCGGCGCAATGATGCCGGGCATCAGCCGGGCCGGCCGCAGGTTGATGTACTGGTCGAACTCGCGGCGAAAGAGCAGCAGGGAACCCCAGAGCGACACATGGTCGGCGATTTTTTCCGGCCAGCCCACCGCGCCGAAATAAATCGCGTCATGCCCACCGATCTGGTCCTTCCAGTTGTCCGGCATCATCTGGCCATGCTTCTCGTAGTAGTCCCAGCTCGAAAAATCGAAATGATCGAACTGCAGGTCAATGCCGAACTTCGACGCGGCTGCTTCCATCACGCGTATGCCCTCGGGCATGGTTTCCTTTCCGATGCCGTCGCCTGCGATGACCGCAATTCTTTTTTTGCCTGTGTTCTTGCTCATGTCTGTTTTCCTTGGGTTGAGGGTTTGAAAAAATCAAGGGCTTGCGCCAGCAACAGGGACGGCGCTTCTTCCGCAATATAGTGCCCGCAGGGCAGGCTCAAGCCCGATACGTCCATCGCCCGCGCACGCCATAAATCAAGCACATCGAAACACTGGCCGACCGCGCCATGCTCGCCCCAGAGCACACGCAGCGGCTGCATCAGTCGCCGACCTTCGGCCACGTCAGTGCGATCGTGCAGCAGGTCCACCGTGGCCGAGGCACGATAGTCTTCACAGATGCTTGTTGCCGTTCCCGGAATTTGTGCGCAACGCTCGTACTCAGCCCATGCAGCCGGCGCGAAAGCGTCAAGGCCCGCATGGCGCTTGCCCATCACACTGCGCAGGTAACGCACCGGGTCAGACTCGATCAGTGCTTCGGGCAAGGGTGGTGGCTGTATCAAAAAGAACCAGTGCCAGTAAGCACGGGCAAAAGCATCCGAGGTGTTCCCGTACATGCCCAGCGTGGGGGCGATGTCCAACAGCATCAGCCGCTGGACATGCTCTGGATGATCGGCCGCCAACCGGTGTGCGACCCGCGCACCGCGGTCGTGTGCCAGCACCTGAAAAGTATCGAAGCCATGGTTCCGCATCACCGCCAACGCGTCCAGGGCCATCTCGCGCTTCGAATAAGCCAGGTGCCAGGGGTCTGCAGGCGGGCGGGCGGAGTCGCCGTATCCACGCAAGTCCATCATGACCACCGTGAAATGCGTGGCCAGCTCAGGCGCCACCGCATGCCACATGGCATGGGTTTGCGGGTGGCCGTGCAGCAACAGCAGGGGCGCGCCCTGCCCACCCCTGCGGCCATGCAGCCGGACCGCCCCCCGGCTGGCTTCGAAAGTCTCGAAAGCTTCAAACATGCCGCGATTGTGATTGCCAAACACCGGTGAATCAAGAAATAATCCGATAATTGATTATTCACAAATTGGAAATTATGGAGCGTTCAGACCTGGTCCTGGTGGTCGCAATTCAACAGCATGGCAGTCTGGTGGCGACCGCAGAAGCGCTTCAGATGGCCCCTTCCGCCGTGACCAAGCGCCTGGCCCTGCTGGAGGCCGAGCTTGGCCTGCTGCTGTTTCAGCGCACGACGCGGCGGGTGGCTGCCACACTGGAAGGCGAGTTGCTGTGCGAGCGTGCACGGGCCATGCTGGCCCAGTTCGATGCACTGGAACAATCACTGCAGGAACGCAAATCGGAAGCCTCGGGATTGATCCGCCTGGCGGCCACTTTCGGCTTCGGCCGCATCTGGTTGGGTCCGGTGTTGGCGGAGTTTCAGGCCAGGCATCCTGCCATCCAGATCCAGTTGCAACTTTATGAACAACTGCCGGATCTGTCTGCGGAAGGTTTTGACGGCGCCGTCTGGCTCTGGTCACCCCGACCGCAGCGCGCCGCCGAGTGGACTGCGCGCAAACTGGCCAGCAACCAGCGAGTGGTGGTGGCGGCACCCGCCTATGTGCGCAAACACGGCAAACCCGCCATACCGGCGAACCTGGTGCAGCATGATTGCCTGATTGCACGCGAAAACGAGCGCCAGTTCGATACCTGGCGCCTGCAGGCCGTGCGCGGCACGCGCAGGAAGGCCTCAGATGCCGCGGACGCCCTTTCCGACCAGCGTATCCGGGTTCAGGGAACGCTGTCGTCCAACTCAGGCGAACTGGTGCGTGACTGGTGTTTGCAGGGGCGCGGCGTGATGCTCAGAAGCCTGTGGGATGTGCAGGCCCAGCTCGATTCAGGCAAGCTGGTGCGATTGCTGCCTGAGTACGCCATGCTCGATGCCGACATCCAGTGGCTGGCACCCTACCGGCCGCAGACACCGAAGCGGGTGCGCCTGCTGATTGATTGCCTGGCAGAAAAATTCAGGCATGAGCCATGGCGCACGCCTGCCTGAAGACAGCTCGCGGTCCTCTCCTCTTCAGGCAGCAGTTTTCGCCTCGTTGCGCACCACCAGCCAGACCCCCAGAGCCGTCAACGCGGTTCCCAGCACTGTGACCACCATGATGGTTTCACCGAAGAGAAGCCAGGCCATCAGCGCAGTGGTGGGCGGTACCAGGTAGAGCAGGCTGGTCACGGCAGTCGCTGCGCCGCGCTGGATCAGCATGTAGAGCAGCGAACTGCCACCCAGCGTGAGCGCCAGCACCGACCAAGCCAGCGCCCCGACGAACTCTGCCGTCGGCACGACCGGCTCGGTTTCCATCCAGGCAAACGGCAAGGTCACCAGTAAAGCCGCACCCAACTGGATGGCGTTGGCACTGCGTACATCGGCCTGCGCGACAAAACGCTTCTGGTACAGGGTACCGATGGTGATGCTGAACAGGGCAAACACCGCGAAAGCCAGGGTAGCGGACGTGGCTTCGTTACCTGCGCCAAATTTGCGCGACACCACCAGCAGCAACCCGGCCAATCCAAGCCCCAGGCCCAGCCACTGGCGCGCGCTGACGCGGTTGTCACCCTGGCTGCTATCGCCCATGCGCGAGACCCAGACGGCCGTCAGCACGGGCTGCAGGCCGACGATCAATGCCGACAGGCCCGAACCCATGCCACCCTTGATGGCCGACCACACCCCGCCAAGATAGCCCGCATGAATCAGGATGCCGGTGATGCCCAGGTGCAGCCACTGCGTCCCACTGCGCGGCCAGGCCACACGCGCGATGGCGATCCACACCAGGAAACAGGCCAGAGACAGCACATAACGGATGGCCAGAAAGCTCAAGGGCGGCGCGTAGGGCAAGCCGTATTTGGCGACGATGAAGCCGGTGCTCCAGATCAGCACAAACACGGCGGGCATCGCCCTGATGAGGGCGCCAGGGGACGCGGGCGAAGTCATTTGGCCCGCGCGCGGATTTCGGGAATGGCTTTTTTGAGGTAGTAGGCCATGGACCAGACCGTCAGGATGGCAGACAGCCAGATCAGCCAGGTGCCCCAGACGTTGGTGTTGATGATGCCGAACAGGATGCCGTCGAACAGCAGGAAGGGAATCGCCACCATCTGCACGGTGGTCTTGACCTTGCCCAGCATATGCACTGCCACGCTTTTGGTGGCACCGATCAGCGCCATCCATTCGCGCAGTGCGGAAATGGCGATCTCTCGCCCGATGATGATGAGCGCCACAAACACATCGGTGCGTTGCAGGTGCACCAGCACCAGCAGGGCGGCGCAAACCAGGAACTTGTCGGCCACCGGATCGAGAAAGGCGCCGAAGGACGAGGTCTGGTTCAACCTGCGCGCCAGGAAACCGTCCAGCCAGTCGGTGGCGGCGAAGACCACGAACATGATGGTCGCAATCAGGTTCTGGCTGGCTGGTGCTATGTCGAGGTAGAAAATGCCCACAATCAGAGGAATCGCAACAATGCGGGTCCAGGTCATCAAGGTGGGTATGGTCAGGAACATCAACTGATTTTGACATGCCCCAAGGCGGTGCGCCCGGGACAACCCGAAGCAGCCCTCAAATACCACTGCTTTCCCGCCCCTCCGTGGCGCAAATACGTCTCACGCCGCCAACAAAGCTCAGTGCAGCGCACGGTAGATTTCCTCGGCCAGTTCACGGGAAATGCCGTCCACCGTGGCAATGTCTTCTGCACTGGCCGAACTCACACCGCGTATGCCGCCAAAACGCTGCAGCAGATTGGCGCGCCGCTTCGGACCAATGCCGGCGATGTCTTCGAGGCGGCTGGCACCCACACGCACCTTGGCGCGCCGGGCGCGCATGCCGGTGATGGCAAAACGGTGGGCCTCGTCGCGGATCTGGGCAATCAGCATCAGCGCAGCCGAGTCGCGGCCCAGGTAAACCTTTTCGCGCCCGTCCGCAAACACCAGTTCCTCTAGCCCCACCTTGCGGCCCTCGCCTTTTTCTACACCGGCGATCAAGCCGAGGTCCAAGCCCAGCTCTTCGAACACCTCGCGCGCCATCGACACCTGGCCCTTGCCGCCGTCGATCAGCACCAGATCGGGCAGGCGGGCCGTGTTGTTGCGCGCAGCCTCGGCAAGCTTGCTGTAGCGCCGCATCAGCACCTGCCGCATGGCCGCATAGTCATCGCCCGGCGTGATGCCCTCGATGTTGTAGCGGCGGTATTCGGCGCTCTGCATCTTGTGGCCGTGGAACACGACACACGAAGCCTGGGTGGATTCGCCTGCCGTGTGCGAGATATCAAAGCATTCAATGCGCAAGACGTCGAGCTTGTCGAGCGACAAGTCCAGCGCCTCGGCCAACGCACGCGTGCGCGCCTGCTGCGAGCCCTGCTCGGCCAGCAGGCGGGCGAGCTGCAGGTCGGCATTTTTCTGCGCCATTTCGAGCCAGATACGGCGCTGCTCGCGCGGCTGGTGAATCGCTGTGACCTTGGTGCCCGTCTGCATGACCAGTGCGGCCATCAGGTCCTTGTCGACCGGCTCGCTGCAAACCAGCACGGGCGGCACCGGCACACCGACATAGTGCTGGGCAATAAAGGCTTCCAGCACCAGGGCTTCCAGGCTTTTGGTTTTGGCGGGCGACACGCCCTCCCCGCCTTCCACGCTGTCTTCATCCAGCGCGGCCAGGTCGACCGCGTGCTCGACATGGGTAGGAAAATACGGCCTGTCGCCAAGGTGCCGGCCGCCACGCACCATGGCCAGGTTCACGCAGGCCTTGCCGCCCTGCATCTTCACCGCCAGGATGTCCACATCCTTGTCGCCACCAATTTCCATGGACTGCTGGTGCAGCACCTTGGACAGCGCCGAGATCTGGTTGCGCAGCTCGGCCGCCTGCTCGAATTCCAACTTTTCCGCATGCCCGCGCATCTGTTTTTCCAGCTCGGTCAGGATGTCTTCGGCCTGCCCCTGCAGGAAGCGTTCGGCGTTGGCCACGTCCAGCGCGTACTGCTCGGGCGTCACATGGCCGACGCAGGGCGCGGAGCAGCGCTTGATCTGGTACAGCAGGCAGGGCCGCGTGCGGTTGTTGAACACCGTGTCTTCACAAGTCCGCAGCTTGAAGACCTTTTGAAGCAGCAAAATGGTTTCTTTCACCGCCCAGGCGCTGGGGTACGGCCCGAAATAGCGGTGCTTTTTCTCCACCGAACCGCGGTAGTAAGCCACGCGCGGAAAGCTATGCGACGCCAGCTTGAGGTAGGGATAACTCTTGTCATCCCGAAACAGGATGTTGTACTTCGGGTTGAGCGTCTTGATCAGGTTGTTTTCGAGCAGCAGCGCCTCGGCCTCGGAGCGGACCACCGTGGTTTCCATGCGCACGATCTTGGTCACCATGTGGCCGATGCGCGTGCCGCCATGGTTTTTCTGGAAGTAGCTCGATACACGCTTCTTCAGGTCGCGCGCCTTGCCGACATAAAGCACCGCGCCTTCGGCATCGAAGTAGCGGTAAACACCCGGCATGGCCGGCAGCGCCGCGACTTCGCTGAGCAGTTGGGGATCAAATTCGTGGATCATGTTTGTGCCTGGATATCCGTATTGTGGACAATCCCGGGATGGATCATCGCCCGCAATGGGACATTTTTTGCAAGGTCATCGACAACCATGGCGACATCGGTGTCTGCTGGCGCTTCAGCGCCGAACTGGCCGCACGCGGCCAGCGCGTGCGGCTCTGGGTCGACGACGGCTCCGCCCTGCAGTGGATGGCACCTGAAGGCTGCGATGGAGTCACGGTGCTGCCCTGGCTGGAACCGCTGGGCATGAACCTCGTGCGTCTCGATACCGCACCCTGCGATGTGCTGGTGGAGGCTTTCGGCTGCGAGATTGCTCCTGAATTCATAGCCACCTGCGCAGAAGGCGCAAGGGCTACAGGCCAAAAACCTGTATGGGTCAACCTCGAATACCTGTCCGCCGAGCCGTATGTGGAGCGTTGCCATGCCATGCCTTCGCCGGTGCTGCATGGCCCGGCAGCGGGCTGGACCAAATGGTTTTTCTACCCCGGATTCACCCCGGCAACCGGCGGCCTGCTGCGCGAAACAACACTGCCGGCGCGCCAGGCTACTTTCGATCGCCAGGCCTGGCTGGCCGGCTGCGGCATCCCGTGGAAAGACGAAACGCTTGTGTCGCTGTTCTGTTACGAGCCCCCTGCCCTGGCACAGCTGCTGGAGCATCTGACCCAGATGGGCACAGGTTCGGCACCCGTGCGACTTCTCGTGACAGCAGGCCGTGCGACCAGCGCTGTCCGGGCCATTTTCAATGATGAACACCGGCTCAAGCCCAATGGGGACGGGCATGAGCCGCTATCTATTTCATACCTCCCCTGGCTCAACCAGCGCGATTTCGATCACCTGCTCTGGGCCTGCGACCTCAACTTTGTGCGTGGCGAGGACTCGGTGGTACGCGCGCTCTGGGCCGGCCGCGCCTTCGTCTGGCAGATTTACCCCCAGGCCGATCAGGCCCACCGGCCCAAACTGGAAGCCTTCCTGGACATGCTGGAGGCGCCGCCTTCGCTGCGGCATTTTCACCAGGTGTGGAATGGCCTGCCGGTTGAACTTCCGGCACCGGACCTGCCGCTGTGGTCGGATTGCACCCTTGCAACCCGCCAGCGCCTGCAAAACCAGACCGACCTGGCAACACAGCTGCTGGACTTTGTCATGCGCAAGCGCCCGCCACACACATAGGCGGCCGCCTGCAAACGACAACATCGCCATAACGCAGTTCGGGAGCCGGATTTCAGGCTGCTGGCAAAAAAACGTTAAAATACAGGGCTTTGCACGGCCCGGTAGGGGCCATGCCGCACTCCCGCCGCAGACCCGCATCATCCCAGACGCATTGGCGGCCAACTCACTACTAGAAACTGTTATGAAAATCGCTCAAGAAATACGCGCTGGCAATGTCATCATGCACGGCAAGGACCCGATGGTGGTGCTCAAGACCGAATACAGCCGCGGCGGCCGCAACTCCGCCACTGTGCGCATGAAGCTCAAAAGCCTGATCGCCAACTTCAACACCGAACAGGTGTTCAAGGCCGATGACAAGATCGACCAGGTCATCCTGGACAAGAAGGACTGCACCTACTCCTATTTCGCCGACCCGATGTACATCTGCATGGACGCCGACTACAATCAGTACGAAGTCGAAGCTGAAAACATGGGCGACTCGCTGAACTACCTGCAGGACGGCATGGAACTCGAAGTCGTGTTTTACGACGGCAAGGCCATCTCCGTCGAACTGCCGACCAGCGTCAACCGCGAAATAACCTGGACCGAGCCTGCCGTCAAGGGCGACACGTCCGGCAAGGTGCTCAAGCCCGCGAAGATCGCCACCGGTTTTGAAATCGGCGTGCCGATTTTTGTGGCACAGGGCGACGTTGTTGAAATCGACACGCGTACCGGCGAATACCGCAAACGCGTTTAAACCGGTTTCGAAGGAACATCCTCCCCAAAAAAAAGGCTCCCCCAGGGAGCCTTTTTTGCTTGAAGGCCACCGATGCGGCGTATCAAGTTGATTCACAATGCAGCCATGCAAGAAACACAAGACCTGAACGAAAACCGCCTGGCCGATGCCTGGGCCGAATTGCAAGCCTATGCCGACAGCGGCAACCCCTTGCAGGCCAATGCCTACCGTCTGGCTTTTGCGGATCCCGAGTTTTTATTGCGCCGCGAAACACGAGGCATCCGCTTTCAGCTGGAAATGCTCAAGCCCGACATGGAGCAGCTTTCCCAGGGCATTGAAAACACCATCGTCGTCTTTGGCAGCGCCCGCTTCCCGGCGCCGGAACAGGCCGAGCAGACACTGAAGCTGGCACGCGAGGCCCTTGACCCGCAGGCGATGGCGCTGGCCGAGCGGCATGTACGCAATGCAGGGTATTACGACCAGGCCCGGCTCTTCGCACGGCTGGTTGCAACTTACAGCAAACCGCGCCCGCCACAGGAGCAACTGTTCATCTGTACCGGCGGTGGTCCCGGCATCATGGAAGCGGCCAACCGCGGGGCGCACGAGATGGGTGTGCCCACCGTCGGCCTGAACATCGCACTGCCGCATGAACAAAGCTCCAACGCCTATGTCACGCCCTCGCTGAGCTTCAAGTTCCACTATTTCGCGCTGCGAAAGATGCATTTCATGATGCGGGCCAAGGCGCTGGTGGCTTTCCCGGGCGGCTTCGGCACACTCGACGAGCTGTTCGAGGTCATCACGCTGGTGCAGACCCGCAAGGCCAAACCGGTGCCCATCATCCTGTTCGGATCGGATTACTGGAAACGCCTGCTGAACTTTGATGTACTGATCGAGGAAGGTGCGATCTCGCCCGAGGACCTCAAGCTTTTCGAATATGTCGACGACCCGCAGGTCGCCTGGGACGCGATCAAGACGTTTTATCAACTTTAGGGCCAGCCTCCGCCGGCCGCAGCAACCAGGCAGCGCGTGACCCGGCCCCCACGACCGCACCGGTAGCCCAGAACACACCGGCAATGCCGATGGCTGCACCCAGGGTACCGAACAGCATGGGCATGGCCACACTGGAGGCGTTGATCGCCATCAAGCGCAGGCCGAGCGCCTCGCCGTGGCGAGCCTCGGGCGTGATCTGGTGCAGCATGCTCATGATCATCGGCTGCACCGTGCCAAGCGCAAAACCCAGAAGCACGGAACACACGCCCATGCCCAACGCTGTCCGCATGAACGGATAAATGGCAAACAGCACCGCGGTCACGAGCATCGCGGTGGCCAGCACACGCCATTCGCGCAGATGCGCCGCCACCAGCGGCATCACCATGCGGATCGCTGCGGCAGCCACGGCAAATGCGCCCAGGATGGAACCGATCACCGAGGCGCTGATGCCTCTTTCAAAGCCCAGCACCGGGACCACAAAGGTGTGCACATCCCAGCAGGACGACAAAAACCAGTTGACCAGCATCAAACGGCGAAAGGTGGGGTCGCGCAGCAGGTCCCAGGCACTGCGCGGCACCGTGCCCTGCGCGACGATCACAGGTGGAAGCTCACGGGTTTTCCGCACCAGAAACCAGCTGGCAAGCGGCAACACCGCCATCAGGAAGAACGCCGCGCGGTAGCCCGGGATGCTGTTGGGCACCGCACCCGCATGGTCGATCAACAGCCCGGCCGTGAACGGCCCGACAAAATTAGAAATCGCCGGCCCGATCGACAACCAGCTGAATACCCGCCGCAACTGCAAAGCGCCCGCTGCGGCCCGCCCGACGTGACGCTGCAGGGAAATCACGGCAGCGCCCGTGGCCCCGCCGGTCAGCAGCGCAGCCAGGCACAGCACCGGAAACACTGGCAAAGCCACAGCCATCCCGGCCCCCAGCACGGCAGCCATGACGCTATAGCCCATGGGCCGCCGAAGCCCGTGCCGGTCGGCAAAACGTCCCGCCGGCAAGGCCAGAAACACCTGGGTCAGCGCGAACAGGGCCAACAGCACACCAACTGCGGCCGGGCTGTAACCCTCGCGCAGCGCCAGCAAAGGTGCGGCCATGCGCGTACCGGCCATGCAGGCGTGCAAGCAGATCTGGGCCAGAATCAGGCGGGCAAGTTCAGGGGTCATGCGTCGCAGCTCACCGGGCGGATGTCAGCCCTCATCCACGTCCTTGTCCATGGGAATCAGCCGCGTCGAGTCGATCTCGGGCAAGGCTTCGACGTTGCGCAGGGCCTTGCCCATGACACGGCTGCGCTGTTCGGCACTGTTCAGGGTGTTGAGCACGGTCTCCGTCTGCGACTTGACTTTCGCCAGGATGTCGCCGAACTTGCCAAACTCGGTCTTGACCGCCCCCAGCACCTGCCAGACTTCACTGGAACGCTTCTCGAGCGCCAACGTCCTGAAACCCATCTGCAGTGAATTCAGCATGGCCAGCAAGGTGGTGGGACCGGCCAGCGTCACACGGTGTTCGCGCTGCAGAACCTCCATCAGGCCGGGCCGGCGCAATACTTCCGCATACAGGCCTTCGGTGGGAAGGAACAGAATGGCGAAGTCGGTCGTGTAGGGAGGTTCGATGTATTTTTCCGAGATCGACCTGGCCTCGAGCCGGATACGCATTTCCAGCGCCTTGCCGGCAACCTCTGCACCCAGCACATCGGCGCGCTGCTGCGCGTCGAGCAGGCGCTCGTAGTCTTCATTGGGAAACTTCGCGTCGATCGGGAGCCAGACGGGATCGCCGTTGTCGGAGCGACCCGGCAGCCGGATCGCGAAGTCCACCGGGTTTTTCCCACCGCGGCGCGTGATGACCTGGGCCGCGTATTGATCGACGGTAAACACCTGCTCCAGCAGGGCCGAGAGCTGCGCCTCGCCAAAGATGCCGCGTGCCTTGACGTTGGTCAGCAAATGCTTGAGGTCGCCCACGCCCTGCGCCAGCGTCTGCATTTCGCCCAGGCCCTTGTGCACCTGCTCGAGTCGGTCGGCAACCTGCTTGAAGCTTTCTCCCAGGCGCGCCTCCAACGTGGTCTGCAGTTTTTCATCGACCGTCTGGCGCATTTCGTCGAGCTTGGCCGAATTGGTCTGTTGCAATTGCGCGAGTTGTTTCTCCAGCGTTTCCCGTACCTCGCCCATGCGCCGCGCATTCGACTCGCTGATGGACTGCAGCTGTGTGGTCAGGGTATCCGACAGGGTTTTCTGCAGCAGGGTCAATTGCTGCGCAAACGCGTCGATCTGCGCATTCTGCGTGCGAATGGCTTCGGCGCTTTGCTGCACCAGGGTCTGCTGGAAAGTTGCAAAGGACGTCGCCAGTTCCTGGCGGCTGGAGCGCGAGCTGTCGCCGATCTCACGCCGCAGCTCGCGCTCCAGCTTGTCGTTGCCGGCGGCAAGGCCAGCGAGCAGCTCGTTGCGCCCGCTGTCACCCGGCTTGCGCAGCAGCAGCCAGAGCAGCAAGAGCAGATTGGCCAGCAACAGGGCGGGTGCCAGCCAGGCTTGCAGGGAGTTCATCATCGCTATTTATTTCGCAGCTAACACCACAGGGTTCAAGGGGGTCAGGGGCTTTTTATCCTTGAAAAATCCGATCAGGTTATCGGCCGCCAGGCGGGCCATGGCCAGGCGTGTGGGCACCGTGGCGCTCGCGATGTGCGGCGTCAGCACGACATTGGGGACGCTCAGGAGGTCGGGATGGACCTTGGGCTCGCCCTCGAACACATCCAGGCCCGCGGCCGCAATGCGCTTGTCGCGCAGCGCAGCAGCCAGGGCCGCGTCGTCCACAATGCCGCCGCGCGCGATGTTGACCAGGGTCGCCGTGGGCTTCATCATGGCCAGCTCGGCAGCGCCAATCGTGTGGTGTGAAGCTGGCGAATACGGCAACACCAGCACCACATGATCGGCGGTCTGCAGCAGCTCTTCCTTGCCGACATAGCTCGCCCTGCATTCGCTTTCCAGCGCGGCTTCGAGCCGCGAGCGGTTGTGGTAAATCACCTTCATGCCAAAACCGTGTGCCCCGCGTTTGGCAATGCCCTGCCCGATGCGGCCCATGCCCAGAATGCCCAGGGTGCTGCCGTGGATATCGGAGCCGGCAAACATGTCAAAGCTCCACTTGCTCCATTTGTCGGCACGCAGAAAGTGCTCGCTCTCACTGATACGCCGGGCTGTGGCCATGAGCAGCGCGAAGCCGAAGTCGGCGGTGGTTTCGGTCAGCACATCGGGCGCATTGGTGGCCAGCACGCCGGCAGCTGTCATGGCGTCGAGGTCGAAGTTGTTGTAACCCACCGGCATGTTCGCGCAGATTTTCAGTGTCGGGCAAGCAGCCAGCACTTCAGCGTCGATGCGATCGCCACCTGTAGTGAACGCACCATCCATGCCTTTCAGCTTTTCGATCAGTTGGGTCTTCGACCAGGTTTCGTCTGTCTGGTTGGAGTACACGTCGAAGTGCTGCTCCAAGTAGGTGATGATTTCGGGAAAAATCGCACGCGCGACAAGAATTTTGGGTTTGCTCATGGCTTTTCTCCAGAGAATTGAAACGGTTTTACCGGAACCAGATGAACGTCATCAGGATAAACAGCGGAATCAGCACCGCACCTGACCAGGCCATGTAGCCGAAGAAACTGGGCATCCTGACGCCGCGGTCTTCGGCGATGGCCTTGACCATCAGGTTGGGCGCATTGCCGATGTAGGTATTGGCGCCCATGAACACCGCGCCTGCCGAAATGGCCGCCAGTGTCGGTGCCAGCGTCGTCATCAGGACCGCCGGGTCACCGCCGGCCGTGTTGAAAAAAACCAGGTAAGTCGGCGCATTGTCGAGGAAGGAACTCAGCGCACCTGCGGCCCAGAAGTACATGGCCGGATCGGGCTGGCCATCGGGCCGGGTCACGGCCGACACCACGGCACCAAAAGGCCCGTTCGTGCCCGCTTTCAGCATGGCGATCACCGGGATGATGGTCAGGAAAATACCGGCGAACAGCTTGGCCACCTCGACCATGGGGCCCCATGAAAACTGATTGTCCTCGTGCACCTTGCCGGCCGTCATTCTCAGCGACAGGAAAGTAATCGCAATCAACCCGGCATCACGCACCAACCCGGGCAGCCCGACCTGGGTGCCATAGACATCGAACACCATGGACGACTTCCAGATGCCACTGAGCAGTACCAGGCCCGCGATGCACGCCAGGAGCACAAAGTTGAAGGCGCCGTCGAAACCGAGGCGCCCGGTGTCCGGGGTGGGATCCATCGGCCGCACACCCTCCTTGCGGTAGTACCAGCGGTCCAGTGCATAAAAAATCACCAGCAGGCTGCCGATCAGGAACAGCGTTTCCGGAAAAATATGCCTGACCGTCCAGAAGAAATCCACGCCCTTGAGGAAACCCAGGAACAGGGGTGGATCGCCCAGCGGCGTGAGGGACCCGCCAGCATTGGAGACGATAAAGATGAAAAACACGACGATGTGGGCGGCATGTTTGCGGTTGTCGTTGGCGCGGATCAGCGGCCGGATCATTAGCATGGACGCACCGGTGGTGCCCATGAAGCTGGCCAGCACGGCGCCGATCAGCAGCAGTCCGACGTTGAGCCCGGGGCTGCCATGCAGGTTGCCGCGGATGAAGATGCCACCAGCCACCGTGAACAGGGCGGTCAGCAGGATGATGAAAGGAATGTATTCGGCTGCCAGTGCATGCACCAGGCTGCCGCCGGCCACCGCCGGGCCGAACAGCAAGGCAAACGGCAGAAAAAAGGCCAGCGTCCAGGCGGCGGATACCTTGCCAAAATGATGGTGCCAGAAAGAAGGAAGCATCAGCGGCATCACCGCAATGCACAGCAGCAGCCCTGCAAACGGGATGCCCCAGAGCGGTGAAAGCCGGCTGCCGTCAAAGTCTGACGCTATAGCCCAGCCTGGCAGGAAATAAAGCAAAGCCGCGAGCGCAGTCCAGCGCAATGTTTTCATGAGGTCTCCTGTTTTTATTTGAGGCCGGACGGCTGGCATCCGGCCGTCCATTGTCCACCTCATGCGATGTCAAAAACCTGACGCAGGTAAGCCAGGTATTTTTCATCGTCGCACATGTTCTTGGACGGCGTGTCGGAGAGTTTGGCCACGGGCTGGCCATTGCAGCGCACCATCTTGATCACGATCTGCAGGGGCTCATAGCCGAGGTCGTTCGTCAGGTTGGTGCCTATGCCGAAGGCCAACTGACAACGGCCGCGAAATTGCTGGTAGAGTTCGATGGTGCGTGGCACCGTCAGGGCGTCGCTGAAAATCAGCGTCTTGGTCTGGGGGTCTACCCGGTTCTTGCGGTAGTGTTCGATCAGGCGCTCGCCCCAGGCAAAGGGGTCACCGCTGTCATGGCGCGCACCGTCGAACAGTTTGCAGAAGTACAGGTCGAAGTCGCGCAGGAAGGCACTCATGCCATAAACGTCGCTGAGCGCGATGCCCAGGTCGCCGCGGTATTCCTTCGCCCAGGACTCAAACCCGAAAACCTGGCTGTCGCGCAGGCGCGGGCCCAGGCCCTGGCAGGCTTGCAGGTATTCATGAGCCATGGTACCCAAGGGGGTCAGGCCCAGCTTCATTGCAAACAGCACGTTGCTGGTACCGGCAAACTGGCCGGCGCTGCCGGCGCCCAGCCGGGCAATCAGCGTGCGCAGCACCTCTTCGTGCCATGCCTGGCCGAAGCGGCGGCGTGTGCCGTAATCGGCGATTTTCAGCGCGCGCAGGCCGTCGGCTTGCAACAGCCCGATCTTGTTGTCCAGTCGCTTACGCCCCTCCGTCACATCGGCCAGCTTCTGCGTATTGCGGAAGTAGACCTCGTTGATGATGGCCAGCACCGGGATTTCGAACAGGATGGTGTGCAGCCACGGCCCCTCGATCACGACCTCGATTTCGCCGGAAGGCATGGCCTTCACGCTGACATATTTCTCATTGAGGCGGAACAGGCCCAGAAAGTCGACAAAGTCGCTTTTGATGAACCGCATGCCGCGCAGGTAGGCCAGTTCGGCGTCCTGAAAATGCAGGCTGCACAGCGCGCGAATCTCTTCGCGGATCTCACGAACGTAAGGCGCCAGGTCGCTCACACCGGGCGCTCCGGCATTGCGGCACTTGAAGCGGTACTCGGCCTGCGCCCCCGGAAACTGGTGCAGCACCACCTGCATCATGGTGAACTTGTAGAGGTCGGTGTCAAGCAGGCTGGTAATGATCATCGTTGGGCATTCCCATAAATCCATTTTGTGGGCGAATTGCGGCACTGAGCACAGCGAACACCTGGCATTCGGCGGTGCTCGGAATCCTCATGCACCGAAGTGCATTCCGGTGTTCTGCGCTCCGGGCGCCTTGCACTTCATCCCAAAAACTGAATTTCTGGAAATGCCCGGGGCGCGTGCAAACCGAAAAAATCACCCCAGAAAATCGACTTCGAACAACAGCGTGGCATTCGGCGGGATCACGCCGCCGGCGCCGCGGGCACCATAACCGAGTTCGGCCGGAATCACCAGGCGGCGCGTGCCACCCACGGACATGCCCTGCACGCCTTCGTCCCAGCCCTTGATGACCTGGCCGGCGCCGAGCGAAAACTGGAACGGGTCGCCACGGTCCTTGCTGGAATCAAACTTTGCGCCCTGAACGCCATCGTTGTACAGCCAGCCGGTGTAATGCACGCGGACGTTCTGGCCAGCCTTGGCAATGGCACCGGTGCCAAGCACGGTGTCTTCGTATTGGAGGCCAGAGGGGGTGGTGGTCAGTGCCATAAAAAGTCTTTCAAAAAAATGGGGGAAGATGCGCTTTTGCGCGAACCCCTGACTTTACCCGCAAGCGTCCTCCCGGAGGCGGGGCCAGGACGCGGGCGAGCGCCGCACAGTGGCAAGCCGGGAACCGGTTCCATACAAGCAGGGGCCGCGGATCTGGCTTTGCCAGTCCGCAGGCGCAGCGGCCCCCTCGGGGGGCAGCGCAGCACACGCAGTGGCAAGCGTGGGGGCTATCTAGTCTAGTCCAGCCAGGTCGTAAACGCTTGCTGGCTCACGCGCGGCGTGCGGAAGGTGTTGACCAGCGCCGATTCGTCGGCATAACCCAGCGCCATGCCGCACACCAGCATTTCGTCGTCACCTGCGCCGATATGCGGCAGGATAATGCCGGCAAAGCCGTTCCAGGCCGCCTGCGGACAGGTGTGCAGGCCGTGGCCGCGAGCAGCCACCATGATGTTTTGCATGAACATGCCGTAGTCCACCAGGCTGCCGCGGCCCATCACGCGGTCCAGCGTGAACATCAGGCCGACAGGCGCATCAAAAAACCGGTAGTTGCGCTGGTGCTGGGCATGCATCTTGTCCTTGTCGCCCTTGCCGATGCCCAGCAGGCCATACAGGCCCCAGCCGTTTTCCCGGCGCCGGTCGATGTAGGGCAAGACCCATTTTTCAGGGTAGTAGTCGTACTCTTCCCTGTACTGCGCAGCCAGCTCGGGATTGGCACGGATCGCATCGTGGGCCGCGCAGACCTTGCTGGCCAGGCTGTCGCGGCTGGCGCCCTGCAGCACGTACACCTTCCACGGCTGGGTATTGGTGCCCGAGGGCGCGCGACTGGCGATTTCCAGCAGGTGCTCCAGCGTTTCGCGGGGAACGGCCTGCGGCAGGAAAGCGCGTGTGGACATGCGGCTGTGGATGGCTGCATCCACGGCATTGAGGGTGTCGGTCACTTCAGGGTCTCCAGGAGGGTCAACAGCCGGGGCGGCAAAGGCGCAGGCCGGCGGGTTTGCCGGTCCACATACACGTGAATGAAATGGCCTTTGGCGGCAGTCATCTGCGCCGCCGGTGCGCCGTCGCGGCCGGAGAAAAGGCCGACTTCATAACGCACGCTGGATGAGCCCACGTGTGCCACACGGATACCGGCCAGCACCGGTTCGGGAAATGACAGCGGCGAAAAATAGTTGCACTGCGTCTCGATCACCAGCCCGATCACGCTGCCGTCATGAATGTCGATCGCGCCGGACTCGATCAGGTAGCCATTGACCGCCGTATCGAACCAGCTGTAATACACGACGTTGTTGACATGGCCATATACATCGTTATCGGACCAGCGCGTGCCGATGGAGCGGAAGATCCGGTAGGCGCTACGAGGCTCGGCTAGAGGGCGTGTCGGTGAGGTCATGAGGCCTTATTTTGCCAGCGCGCTGGAGGTCGGGCCCGCGGTGGCTTGCCGGCCTGATGGGACTCGGCGCCCGTCCCAGCAATTCGGGCAGCCGGTTGGGCACGGGAACATTGTCCCGTTGCAGCAAAATCCAGTGACCGAAAGAAAAGGGCGAGAAATGCAGCGCGTCGCAAAGATGCGCGCCCAGGCGAGCCATCCAGTCGGGCAAGGGAAGCTGGAGCGCCCCGGAACCCGTGTAGCAGCTGCGCAGCTCGCGCAAATACTCGGCATAGCCGTAGTGATGAACACCGCCCAACTCGACGTCCCGGTGCCCGGCCAACGAAGGCAGGCCAGCCAGCACGGCGTACACCTTTCCCAGATCGTCGGCAGTCATCGCGGCAATGCCGCCGCGCGCACCGCGGGGAATAAAGTGAACCGGGGAGCGCGACAGGCCACGCAACCAGCGGGCGCCGAATCCTCCCTCGCCATCCAGCAAGGAAGGACGCACCAGGCTGTAGTCGCAGGCCGAGGCCCGGATGGCGCGTTCACCAAGCAGCTTGCTGGACAAAAAACGGCTCCTGGCGCTCTCATGCAAACCGAGGGCAGACGTGTGAATCAGCCGTATGCCCGCTTGCGCGCAAGCCAGGGCCAGGGCAGCCGGCGCGCGGTGATGCACGTGGTCGTAGGACTCATGCGGCCTCTGGCGCAGGATTCCCACGCAATTGACAACCACATCGACATCTTCCAGCAGGCCGGCCCATGCGCCCGGCTGCAGCAGTTGCTCGAAACGCGCAAGGCGCAAGACAGCAACCGGATAGGCGCTTTCATGGCGCGCGGGGTGGCGGCTGCCTATCGCGACCTGCGCCCCCGCTGCATGCAGCGCAGCCACGGCATGGCGACCGATGAAGCCGGTGCCGCCCAGCACGAGCACACGGCCGGTGGGCCTTTTTTCCAGGACATCGGGGACAGGCGGCATGTTTTCTTGTCCTGCTGAGTTTTGTTCTTGTTCCTGGCCGTGGCGGCCCTGGGGCAATGTAGCAGCTATCCCGTCATGCCCGCCCGTCAGGATTCCAGTGCTTCCAGTACTCGAGCGCAACACGCCAGGTATTGATCTGGACTTGCACGGTCTCGTCGATATGGATGCCATAACCGCCGGCCATCGCAAAGGCCAGCGGAATGCGGCGTTGCCAGGCCCAGTCAAAGACGCGCCGGTCCCTTGCCTCCAGGCCGTCGTAACTCAGCTGGAGCCGTCCCAGCCGGTCGCCCTCGAACGGATCTGCACCCGCCAGATAAATCACCAGGCCCGGCTCGAAGCGCTGGTCCAGCTCGTCCAGCGCATGTTCCAGCGCCTGCAGGTAGGGTGCATCCGTGCAGCCATCGGGCAAATCTACATCAAGGTCACTCGCCTCCTTGCGAAACGGAAAATTTTTCAGGCCATGCAGGGACAGGGTGAATACGCTGGGGTCGGTACTGAAGATGCTGGCCGTCCCATTGCCCTGGTGCACGTCCAGGTCGATGATGGCGACCTGCAGCGCCTTTCGGCGAGGAGCGTGCATGCGCGCCCACTCAGCTTGCATCAAGCGGGCGGCAACCGCCGCATCGTTGAAAACACAAAAGCCGCCGCCCTTGCCCCTGGATGCGTGATGCGTGCCACCTGCCATGTTGCCGGCCACCCCTTCAGGGGCATTCCGCACGCCCAGTGCTGCGCGCGCCGCCGCCACGGTGGCACCGGCAGAACGGCGCGAGCGCTCGACCATCTCCGTACTCCAGGGAAATCCGATCTCGCGCATGGCAACCATGCCCAGCGTGCCCTCGGCCACAGCCTCGATGTAGGCCGGGTCGTGCGCCAGCGCCAATTCACCGTCGCTGGCCCGGGGCGCCACGCCCATGCGCACCTGTGGCAACTCGCACGCCACACGGTCACGCAGGCGCTGGTACTTGGCCATCGGGAAACGGTGCCCCGGCGGCAAGGGAAGGACGAAGTGGTCAGCGTAGAAGGCTTGCAAGATAGTTGAAAAAACAGGGAAAAATTCCGGAGTCACAAGGGTAACTCCTAGGGGAAATGGCGGCAGGTCCACTTGAGTTGGTTACACAAAATAACTACATTTAATAATCATAGTCAAACAAAACAACTACATCGACAGCGCATTTTCCGAGAGACAACCTCCCGTTCCACCCCACTGAGGAGCAAAAAAATGTCCTGGCTCATACCCAGTCTGGCCCACCGTCTGGAAGACTTTCGGGCCCACCGGCGTCGAGGCCCTGCGCAGGAGGCCAGGATCGAGCAGATACGCGAAACCATGCTTGCGGCTCTGGACGACGGTGGCGAAGGCCGTTTTACCGGGCTGAGAACCCGTATCCGGTATGCGATTGATGCCCAGCGCATGTGGGACCTGCGAAGCGAAGTCATGAAAGTCCTGGCCAGCGACCAGGGCGAGGCCCGCGCCGGTGAAAAACTGCACTTGATCACCAGCATGTTTCACGACGTGTTGCCCAAGGGCCTGGCATCCGGTCTGGCCCATCCCGCCGGTTCCGGCACAGGCTCCAGGCACGCGATGGAGCTTCAGGAAAACTCCATCAAGCTGAAATAACACAGTCACGATTTTCAAGGAGACAAACATGTTTCGTTCAACACTCATGGCATTGACGATGCTTGCAGCAGGCGTCCAGGCACTGGCAAGCGACAAGGGCGTCACACCCACCGAGATCCGCCTCGGTGCATCCGCCGTACTCAGCGGCCCGCTGGGACCGCAGACCCGGGACTATGGCGTGGGCTCGCGCCTGTACTTTGACGCGGTCAATGCTGCAGGCGGCGTACACGGCCGGAAAATCAGCTACACCACGCTGGACGACGCTTTCGACGTCAAGCGCTCCGTGGAAAACACCCGCAAGCTGATCGAGGAAGACGGCGTATTCATGATCTACAACAGCACCGGTACGGCACAGACCGGCGCGATCCTGCCGCTGCTGGAGGAAACCCGGACCATCGCTTTCGGGCCGGTGACGGGTGCTTCTGCGTTCAGGGACAAGTTCAACCCCTACCTCTTCCACGTGCGGGCCAGCTACGCCAATGAAGCGCGGCGCATTCTTTCGCAGTTGAAACAGATGGGTATTTCGCGCATTGCGGTGTTCTACCAGGACGACGGTCTCGGCAAGACCCTGCTCACCGAGCTGCGTCAAGCTGCAGCCCTCGAAAAAATCACCTTTGTCGTTGAAACGAAGATCGATCCGGCCCAACCGGACTTCGCGGCGGCGGCAGTTGCTACCGAAAAAGCCCAGCCGCAGGCCGTGGTCCTGGGCACGGCCGGAACGACGTTCACAAGTTATGTCAAAGCCGTCCAGCAAACCTCCGTCAAACCGAATTTCTACGGCTTCTCCGTCGCCAGCCTGGACGTCATCAACCGCGAACTGAAGGACCAGGCACGCGGCATCATCCTGACCCAGATCATGCCCTCGCTGCGCAACACGACCATCCCCGTCGTGGCCGAGTACCTGAAACTCCTGCGCGAGAAGTCGCCCGATGCGCGCCCCTCGGCCTCGCAGTTCGAGGGTTTCGTTCACGCCAGGCTGCTGGTCGAAGGGTTCCGGAAGGCCGGCCGGCAATTGACGACCGAGTCCTTCACCAAGTCCATGGAGAACGCGGGAGAAATCAGTTTCGGCAGGTTCGTGGCGAAATATTCGCCGCAGTCCCATAACGGGTCCTCGTATGTGGAAATGGCGATCATCGACAACGAGGGGCAGCTGCGCTACTGAGGCCAACGCTGGCCCTGGCGCACCTCGCGGCCCCCAGGCACATCACCCTTGAAACCCGGCCCGATAGAAGCCGGGTTTCCCAGCGGGCGCTAGGGCTTGCCCCCTAATATGCTGCACTGCAGCAAAAATCACTTGCAATCGCCGCTCCAGTGCCTATACTTCAGTTATGTTGCAGTGCAGCAATCGACAACGAAGAGCCACCCGCAGATTGTCCAGCAGCGCAACTAACTGATTTTTAACCACCTATATTGGAGATTTAAATATGTTGACCGCTGAACAAGTCATGGCTTCCCACAAAGCAAACGTCGAAACCCTGTTTGGTCTGACCAGCAAAGCCTTTGAAGGCGTTGAAAAACTGGTGGAACTCAATGTCCAGGCCTCCAAGGCTGCCCTGGCTGAAACCGCCAACCACACACAATCGGTGCTGGGTGTCAAAGACGCCCAGGAACTGCTGGCCCTGCAAGCAGGCCTGATGCAGCCCCTGGCTGAAAAAACAGCAGCCTACAGCCGTCACCTGTACGACATCGCCACCGGTACCGGTGCTGAAGTCGGCAAGGCTTTCGAAGGCCAGGCTGCCGAAGCCCAAGCCAAGTTCATGGGCCTGATCGACAGCGCTTCCAAGAACGCTCCTGCAGGTTCCGAAACCGCTGTGGCCGTGATGAAAAGCGCCGTCGCCGCTGCGAACAACGCTTTTGAGTCGGTCCAGAAAGCCGTCAAGCAAGCCAGCGAAATGGCTGAAGCCAACATCACTGCCGTGACCAACACCGCTGTGAACGCTTCGAAGACCGCTTCCAAAAAGCGTTAATTTCCAGGGCTTGAATTTGCCGGCTTGAATGCCAGCTGATTCAGGCCAGAGCCGGGCATCACGGGAAGCTGCAAAGTTTTCCCCTGAAATATCGGCTCTACCCACTCAGGGGTGCGGCTCCGGACATTCAACCATCGGAGCAGTGCTCCAGCCAGTTGTCTCCTCGGGTCCTTCCAGAAATCCAGTTTCACGGACCCCTTAAAGCCTGATTGCAAGATCAGGCTTTTTTTTGCCTGAAAATGCCTCCAGCCCCTTGCCGGGCATGCATAGTCAGCTATCAAAACAGGAGTATCAGCGCGCCGCAGTCCGCATGGTTTCCAGCTTCGCCCGCAGGGCCGGCAAGGCCGCCAGCATCGCGGCCCGCCCCGCGTCGATCGCGCGCTGCCTGGCCGAGAAGTCGGCGCTTTTCAGGCCGATCTGGGAAGGCTGCACCACCACGTCGGCGTCCTTGAGCTCGTACTGGTTGATGCTTTTTCCCATGATGGCAAAGGTCTGCAGCAGGATCTGCAGCGTGCCGTCGGACGGGTTGGCCTCGGGCGGGCTGGAGATGTCGACGGCAATCACCAGCTCAGCGCCCATCTGGCGCGCAAAACGCACCGGCACCGGTGACACCAGGCCGCCGTCCACATACTCGCGTCCGCTGATCTTGACCGGTACAAACACCGCCGGCACCGCGCTCGACGCGCGCACGGCCGTGCCGGTGTCGCCGCGCCGGAACAGCACGGCCTGGCCGCTGTTCAGGTCGGTCGCCACAATGCCGAGCGGGATGGTCATGTTTTCAATCAACCGCCCTGCCACCAGATCGTTCACATAACGGCCCAGCGCCTCGCCGCGGAACATGCCGCGACCAAAAATCGGCAGCATCCAGTCGGTGATGGCCACCTCCTCCATGTTCAGCGCTGTCTGCTGCAACTGCGCGCTGCTCTTGCCGCTGGCGTAAAGCGCCGCCACCAGGCTGCCGACCGAGGTACCCACCACCACCGAAGGCTTGAGGCCGGCCTCTTCCAGCACGGCAATCACGCCCACATGGGCGAAACCACGCGCCGCACCACCGCCCAGCGCCAGCCCAATGCGCGGGAGGCGTTTTGCGCCGGCGTCCAGCACGGGCGCAGTAGCTGGCGGCTTGTCTCCCGGCGCCGCGGTGAACCCGGCACAACCGGCCAGCAGGGCCAGCCCGGCTGCCGCCACGCCGAACCTTGCCTTGCGCACCCAGGCGTCCCCACTCACCTGGAGGCGCTGCAGCCCCTCAAACGAAATGGCAAAGCTATTGAGAACAATTCGCGTTTGTAATAAACTCAACGCCATTCCAATTTTCACAAGCCTACCCCTCATGTATAAAAAAGTTCCGACCCTGGTCTGCCTGACGGTGGCCGCTGCCCTCTTCGGCATTGCTGGCACCGCCAGCGCGCAGGAGCAGGTGGTCAACCTCTATTCTGCCCGCCACTACCAGACCGACGAGGCGCTTTACAGCAATTTCACCAAAGCCACGGGTATCAAGATCAATCGCGTGGACGCTGATGACGCCGGTATCCTGGCACGGCTGAAAGCCGAAGGCGCAGCCTCCCCCGCCGACGTGATCCTGCTGGTCGATGCAGCACGCCTGGCCAAAGGCGACACCGATGGCCTGTTCCAGCCCATCAAGTCCCCTGTGCTGGACGCCGCCATCCCTGCCCAGCTGCGCGCCCAGGCCACACCCCAGGGAACGACCTGGTTTGGTTTTTCCACCCGCGCCCGCGTCATCGTTTATGACAAGCTCAAGGTCAAGAAAGACGACGTGGACACCTACGAAGAACTCGCCGACCCCAAGAACAAGGGCCTGCTCTGCACGCGCTCGGGCTCGCATCCCTACAACCTCTCCCTGTTCGGCGCGGTGACCGAGCACATGGGGCCGTCCAAATCCGAAGAATGGCTCAAGGGCCTGGTGGCCAACATGGCCCGCCCACCCAAGGGCGGCGACACCGACCAGATCAAGGGTGTGGCCAGCGGCGAATGCGGCATTGCGCTCACCAACAGCTACTACCTGGCGCGCATCATGCGTTCGTCCTCCCCTGAAGACAAAGCCATCGCGGACAAGGTCGGCGTGGTGTTCCCCAACCAGCAGTCCTGGGGCACGCATGTGAACATCGCCGGTGCGGCCGTCGCCAAAAATGCCAAGAACACCGCCAACGCGGTGAAATTCATGGAGTACCTGGCCAGCCCCGAAGCGCAAAACTACTTTGCCAACGGCAACAACGAATGGCCCGCCGTCGCCAGCGTGAAGGTCAGCAACGCCGCGCTGCAAGCCATGACCGGCGGCAGCTTCAAGTCCGAAACCATCCCGATCAGCGTCATCGGCGGCAACCAGGTCAAGGTGCAGCAGATGCTGGACCGGGTTGGGTACAAATAACGCCCCCATGTTCGCTCGCTTCGAGCCTGCGGCAGCTCCCTGCCCCTGGCACGGAATAAGGGGCGCTGCGCCTGCGGGCCGGCAGAGCCGAACCCGCGCCCCCACTTGAAAGAGAACACCCCGCTCATCGAAAAAGCCCGGCCAGCCGGGCTTTTTTATGTCCGATAATTCGGATTGACGTTGACGTTCACGTCAACTCCGCAACACCTTCTTCTCTCATCTTCCCAAAGGAAACATCACATGGACATCGCAGGCAAAGTATTCATCGTCACCGGTGGCGCATCGGGCCTCGGCGAAGGCACGGCACGCATGCTGGCCGCCCAGGGTGGCAAGGTCGTGATTGCCGACATGCAGGTCGAAAAAGGCGAAGCGATTGCCAAGGACATCGGCGGCGCCTTCGTCAAGTGCGATGTGAGCCAGGAGGCCGACGGCCAGGCCGTGGTCGCCAAAGCCGTGTCCATGGGCAAACTCATGGGTCTGGTCAACTGCGCGGGCATCGCGCCGGCCGAAAAAACCGTGGGCAAAAACGGCGCGCACAACCTCGGCGTGTTCAGCAAGACCATCACCGTCAACCTGGTCGGCAGCTTCAACATGATCCGCCTGGCCGCCGACGCCATGTGCAAGAACGAGCCCGAAGCCACCGGCGAGCGCGGCGTGATGATCTCCACCGCTTCGGTGGCCGCCTACGACGGCCAGATCGGTCAGGCCGCCTACAGCGCGTCCAAGGGCGGCATTGTCGGCATGACCTTGCCGATCGCACGTGACCTGGCGCGCAACGGCATCCGCAACATGACGATTGCCCCCGGCATCTTCGGCACACCCATGATGTTCGGCATGCCGAAAGAAGTGCAGGAGTCGCTGGCGGCCTCTGTGCCCTTTCCCAGCCGGCTGGGCACGCCGCAGGACTACGCCAAGCTGGCGCAGCACATCTTCGAAAACGACATGCTCAACGGCGAAGTGATTCGCCTGGACGGCGCCATCCGCCTGGCGCCACGTTAAGGCAGCGCACCGAAACGCTATTGAATCAATAGCTGTCTATGCCCGTGTGCAAAGGGCTGGAAGCCGATTTGACTGTCCAGGCAGCCAGGTCGGCTTTTTTTCAGCTGCTTACAAATCACCTGCCGGCGCCCGCCGCTTCGTGTCTTCGCACAACCGGGCTTCGGTTTACCATGGCAGCGACCACCACCGGAGCGTCCATGAAAAACCATCCCCCCCTGAAGCATCCTGCCGCCAAACTTTTCGCAGCCGCCCTCGCCGCGACTTTGCTGGCCGCCGGCTGCGCCACCGCCCCACCCTTTGCCTACAGCGTGCCGCAGCAGCCCGAAGGCGGCTCCGGCTACACCGAAAAACCCGGCTGGGCCACGACGAAGTTTGCCGTGGCTGCGGCCAACCCACTGGCCACCGACGCCGGCTACCAGGTGCTCAAGGCCGGCGGCTCGGCGATCGACGCGGCGATTGCCGTGCAGATGGTGCTCACGCTGGTGGAGCCGCAATCCAGCGGCATCGGCGGCGGTGCCTTCCTGCTCCATTCCAACGGTAGCAAGGTCGAGGCCTTCGACGGCCGGGAAACCGCGCCTGCGGCCGCGGACGACAAACTCTTTGTCGGTGCCGACGGCAAACCCATGGCTTTCATCGACGGCGTGGTCGGTGGCCGCTCGGTCGGCGTGCCGGGCACGGTGCGCATGCTGGAGATGGCGCACAAGCAGCATGGCCGGCTGCCCTGGGCGCAGCTGTTCGTTCCGGCCATCACCCTGGCCGAAGGCGGCTTCAAGGTCAGCGCGCGGCTGGCCACCCTGCTCAAGACCGAGCAGCACCTGAAGAAGGACCCGGTCGCCGCCGCCTACTTCTACAAACCCAACGGCGAACCGCTGGACGTGGGCACCACGCTGCGCAACCAGGCGCTGGCCGATGTGCTGAAAAAAATAGCCGCCGGCGGCTCCAAGGCCCTGCTCGAAGGCGAGGTCGCCCAGGCCATCGTGACCAAGGTGCAGGGCCACCCGACCAACCCCGGCAAACTCAGCCTGGCCGACCTGGCCGGTTACCAGGTCAAAAAGCGCGAGCCGATCTGCCACGACTACCGGGCCCAGGCGCGTGACTACCGCATCTGCGGCATGCCGCCGCCGAGTTCAGGCGCGATTGCCGTCGGGCAGATCCTCGGCATCCTGAACAACACCCCCGCCGCCACGCTGGCGCTGGACACCGGCATGGGCGGCCTGCCCGGCACAACAGGACCCGCCCCGTCGGCCGACTGGCTGCACCTGTACACCGAGGCCTCGCGCCTGGCCTTTGCCGACCGCGCGCAGTACCTGGGCGACCCCGACTTCGTGCAGGCACCCGGCGGCAACTGGATGAGCCTGCTGGACCCGGCCTACCTGGCCGAACGCGCCAAGCTGATTGCCGCACAACCCGGCGGGCAAAGCATGAAGGTTGCAAAACCGGGCACACCGGGCGGCGTGAAAAGCGCCTACGCCCCCATGCCGGAGCAACCCGAGTACGGCACCTCACACATCAGCATCGTGGACCCCTACGGCAACGCCGTTGCAATGACCACCACGATTGAAGACGCTTTCGGCTCGCGCCAGATGGTGAACGGCTTCCTGCTCAACAACGAGCTGACCGACTTCAGCTACGCCCCCACGGACGCCAGCGGTGCGCCGGTGGCCAACCGCGTGCAGCCCGGCAAACGGCCGCGCTCGTCCATGGCACCCACGCTGGTGTTCGACAAGGCCACCGGCCAGTTGATCATGAGCGGCGGCAGCCCGGGCGGCGCGCTGATCATTCACTACACCGCCAAAACCGTGTACGGCGTGCTCAACTGGGGCCTGATGCCGCAGCAAGCCATCAACCTGCCCAACTTCGGCTCGCTCAACGGCCCGAGCCTGCTCGAAGAAAAACGCTTTGCGCCCGCCACGGTGGAAGCACTGAAAGCCCGCGGCGCCGAAGTCCGCGAGATGAACATGACCAGCGGCCTGCAGGCCATCACACGCGGCCAGGCGCACGGCACGCCGGTGTGGCTGGGCGGTGCCGACCCGCGCCGCGAAGGCGTGGTGATGGGAGAGTAAGAGGAAAAAGTGCTCCATGCCCATAGCCGGGGGGCATAGTCAGCTACTTTTTTGATAGTGCAGGAGTCAGCGCTTCGGCGCTGCTTGCCCCATCCGCATCGGCTCGGCCGGCATCATCATGTAAACCGAGGTCAGCACAAAAATATCTCCGGCCAGACCCAGCAGGTACAGCCGCACGCCTGAGAAGCCACTGAGGGACTAGCTGTAGCCGAGAAACTCCAGGCTGTGGTCGCCCAGCGCATGAAAGCTGCCCGACACCAAGGTCACCAGCAGCAGCTCGATGCGCAGCGACAGGTCAATCGTCAAAAGGATGAACATCACAGTCGTCATGGCTGAATGGAGCATGAAGGGTGGCTGCGACGGAACTCGTCCGCTCACTCACCCAAACAATCTGCGCAGACACGTACGAACTCGCACATCAGCCTGCCCGCCTCCTGCCATAAGTGCAGCTGTCTTCCACAACGACCGAAAGAACAGCCATGAACAGGATTGCAGAACGGGTGGCTCGCCATCTCATCGTCACCATGACCCTTACCCTCGCGGCTCACGCGCCACCTGTCATGGCGCAGGAGGCGGCGCGCGCCACGCGGCTGTCCGCGCCGACGGGTGCCCTGCGGCTGGCCGTGTTGTCCGGCAGGCCACTGTCGATGGTGGAGGACGCACGCACCGGCGCGCGGCAGGGCGCGGCGCATGACCTCGGGCACCTGATCGCAAAGCGCCTCGGTGTCAATGTAGAACTGATGCGCCTTCAGAATTTGAGCGGCTCGGTGGCTGGTCTGGTGGGCTTATCCATCCCTGCGTTCACCGTGATGGGAATCCTGACTCGTTCTGAGCGTGCCGGCAACCAGGAAGTGCGACACTATGGGCACTCCGATGCTCTGCGCCAACTGCTCCCACGAAAACCCGGACACCGCCCGCTTCTGCAACCAGTGCGGGGCATCGGTCACTGTGGCCGTGGCGCCCGAGTTCAAGCGCCTCACCATCATGTTCTGCGACCTGGTCGGCTCGGTTGGTCTGTCCAGCCAGCTTGACCCCGAGGACTGGTACACCCTGCTGGGCGCCTACCAGTTGGCGGCGGGCGACGCGATCCGCAGGCGCCGGGGGCACATTGCGCAGCACCTGGGCGACGGCATAGTGGCCTATTTCGGCTACCCGTTGGCTGGCGAGGACGACGCGGCCCGCGCTGTGCAGGCTGCGCTGGACCTGGTGGCGGCCGTCGGTGCACTGCCCGTGCGGCAAGGCCACCCGGCACTGCAGGTGCGGGTGGGTCTGCACACTGGGCCGGTGGTCATGGGCGACGTGGGCAGCGGCAGCCAGCGCGAATACCTTGCGTTGGGGGATACCCCCAACATCGCCGCCCGCCTGCAGGCGCTGGCCCCGGCCAACGGAGTGCTGGTCACCGCGGCCACGCAGGGCGCCGTGAAGTCGAAGTTTCGCTGCCTGGATCTGGGCGGCCAGAGCCTCAAGGGAATTGCGGCACCGATCCGGCTGTACAAGGTCATTGGCCCGCTGCCGGCCGATGGTGATGACGACCCTGCCGCGGTTGGGCAGGCCCCTCTGCTTGGCCGCGCCCGCGAACTGGACCTGTTGCGCGGGCAGTGGCGCGCGGCTTCAACGCAGGCTGGCAACTGCCTGCTGTTGATCGGCGACCCGGGCATCGGAAAGTCGCGCCTGGCGCGCGAGCTGCGGGCGCATGTGGCCGGCAACGGCAGCAATGTCTGGCTGATGCGCTGCTCGGCCCATGGCGTCAACACGCCTTTCGCCCCCCTGGCCCAGTTGCTGGCCCACGTCATCGGGGCCGCGCCCACCGACAGCCATGAGGCCCGCATCGCCGCGCTGGCCTCGACGCTGGCAAGCGTGGGCATCACCGACCCGGCCGCGCTGGCAGCACTGGCCGGGATGCTGGCCATCGAATTGCCGCCCGACCCGTCGGCGCCGCCGCTGAGCGCTCGGGCGTTGCGTGAACGCACTTTCAGCGCGGCCAGCAGGGTATTGAGCGCGGCGGCGGCGCAACGGCCTACCTTGCTGATTGTCGAAGACCTGCATTGGTCCGATCCCTCGACGCTGGAATGGCTGGGCCGCCTGTTGCAGCGCGACATCGGCCGAGGGCTGATGCTGCTGCTGACCGCGCGCGGCGAGTTCCGGGCCCCCTGGCCGGACAGCGGCCGGGTGCAGCAGCTCACGCTCGAGCCCTGCACGCCCGGCGAAGCGGCCGAGATGGTGCGCGCGCTGGACCCTGCGCGGGGCCTGGCTGATGAGGCCGTGGCCCGTATCGTCGCGCGCTCCGAAGGCAACCCCCTGTTCGTCGAGGAGTTCACCCGTTCGGCCCTGGAGGCCGGAGGCGACGAGATCCCGGCCACGCTGCATGAACAGACGCTGGCGCGGCTGGACCGCCTGGGGCTGACCGCCAAGCAGGTGCTGCAGCAGGCCGCGGTGATCGGTCGCCATTTCGGGCAGCAGCGACTGCGCGCCGTGTGCGGACTGGTCGACGAGATGCTGGCGCTGGCGCTGCAATGCAGCGTCGAGGCGCACCTGCTCAGGCCGGTGGCCGGGAACGGCGGCGAGGCCTTCGCGTTCCGCCACGCGCTGCTGCAGGACGCGGCCTATACCTCCCTGCTGCGCAGCGCGCGCCAGGCTTGCCATTTGCGCGTTGCGCAGGCCTTGCTGGCCGAAGACGCCGCCGCCGGCGAACACCAGCCTGAAGTGCTGGCTCACCACTATGCCGAGGCGGGCCAGGTGCAGGCGGCGGCAGGTCACTTCCTGCGCGCCGGTCAGATCGCGCTGTCCAGTTCGGCCTGCATGGAAGCAGCCGCCCATGCCCGCCGCGCGCTGGCGCTGCTGGGCGATGCGCGCACGGACGAAGCCTCCCTGGCGCTGGAGCTGGAGCTCCAGCTGGTACTCGCTCCGGCCCTGATGGCCGTGCATAGCGTGCTGGACTCGCGGGTCGAGCAGGCCTACATGCGCGCCCGGCGGTTGTGCGAAAGCATCGGCAACGCGCCCAAGCTGCTGGTGCCCCTGTGGGGCCTGTGGGGCTATGAACTGATGCGCGGCCGCTTCGATGAGGCGCGCACCGTCAGCGGCCAGCTCGGTGCCTTGGCCCGGCAGGTGCCGCAGCCCATGCCCAGCCTGGTGGCGGCCACCACTGCGGGCATGACATTGTTCTACCAAGGCGACCTGGGTCCGGCGCGCGCCGAGTTCGCGAAGGGAATCGCGCTGTACAGCACGCCGCAGCATGCCGCCCGCAGCGTGCGCGCCATGACCGACCCGGGCGTGATGTGCCATGCCTTCGACATGCTGGCATGCTGGCTGATGGGCGACACGGCCGCCGCCCACGCCGGCGCGGCGCGCCTGCGCGGCATGGCGCCAGCAGTGGCCCAGTATGACGCGGCTTTCCTGTGGTGCGGCGACGCGCTGCTGGCGGTGCTGGAGGGTGACACCACCAGCGCGCGCGCGTCGGCCGCCCGGGCCATCGCCATCGCCCAGGAACAGGCTTTCAGCGCCTGGCAGGTGATGGGCTCGGTGCTACAGGGCTGGGGCGCGGCCCGGGAAGGGCCGGCGGCGCCCGGTATCGAGCAGATGCAGCGGAGCTTCGATGCCTGGTGCGCCACCGGTGCGCGCAACCTGCGCCCGCTGTTCAGCGCGCTACTGGCCGATGCCTGGCTCGCAGCCGGCGACACAGTCCGTGCGTTGGAGGCGGCTGACGCGGGCCTGGACATCGCCGCCACCGGCGAACGCTGCTGGGTGCCCGAACTGCACAGGCTGCGCGGCATGGCGCTGGCCGGCCTGGGCGAACGCAGCCGCGCGCTGGAATGCCTGCGCGCCGCCGTCGCCAGCGCAGAACAGATGGGCGCCCGGGCCTGGCGCGACCGCGCCGTCGCCAGCCTGGCGCGTATCGAACAAGACCCTGGACGCCTCACATGAAGAATGAAGACAGCACCCGCATCCGGTTCGTCATCGCCGCCATGGCGCTGGTGGTTGCCAGCAACATCTATGGGGCGCTGACGCATGCCGGGCCGCGCTTTGCGTTGGCCAGCACGGCGTTCAGCTTCGCCGTGATGGTGGCCTGGACTGCATACCGGCGCGACCCGGTGCTGGCACGCTGGCTCGTCATCGGCTTTGTGGCCGGCTGGCTGGAGATCGCCACCGACGCCTGGCTGGTCGCCAACACCCGAACGCTGCTGTACCCCAGGGACGAGCCGATGGTGTGGGATTCGCCGCTGTATATGCCGTTCGCCTGGACCATCGTGCTGGCCCAGATCGGCGTCATCGGCGGCTGGTTGTCGCAACGCATGTCGACCGCCCGCGCCACCTTGCTGTGCGCGCTGCTGGGCGGCAGCAGCATCCCGTTGTACGAGCACCTGGCGCACGACGCGCTCTACTGGTCGTACGTGAACACGCCGATGATCCTGAACGCGCCGCTGTACATCATCGTCTCCGAATTCCTGCTCTCGCTGCCGCTGGTGTGGATCCACCGGCAGGCGGTGGCGCGCAGCTGGCCGTGGAGCATCGGCCTGGGCGTGCTGGCAGGCCTGTGGATGATCCCTTCCGTAGTGATCGCCTGGCGGCTGGTCGGCCCTTGCGCCGGTGCCATGATCCAGTTTTCCTGCCGTTGAAACCAAGCGAGGTGCGCACTATGCGGGAATGGACCCCCGAACTTCTGGAAGCCATGCGCCGTTGCGGCGACGAGGCGGCCGACCGCACGCTGGAGCAGGCCTCTGCGCTGCAGGGCGAGGTTTCGCGCATCAGCGCCGTTTTCCGTTCCTTCGCCGCCGACGACGCGCAGATTCCGGCCGACGCGCCGGCCGAACTGCTGGATTTCGTCGCGGCCACACGTGATCTGCCGCCCGGGCTGGACTTGGAGCGGGTCGAGCGCGGCGGGCGCGTGATGATGGATAACGCCATGCTGTGCGCCCTGGCGCTGCTGCTCAAGAGCCTGCCCAGCGGCTATGCGGCGCCCCGGCTGTCCACCATCCTGCACCTGACGCACAACCTGGAGCGGCGCCCGTACAAGCGCGCCCTGGGCGTGCTGCAGATGCTGGTCAACATCGCCCGGCCCGGGGCTTTCGCTCCCGGCGCGCGCGCCGTGGTCACTGCGCAGAAAATGCGGCTGCTGCACGCCGGGGTCCGACAGGTCGTGCGGCGCCGCTTGCCCGGCTTCGAGGCGCAGTTCGGTGTTCCGGTGAGTCAGCTCGACCTGACTTTCACCATCATGACGTTCTCGGTGCATGTGATCGACGGCTTGGCCGAGCTTGGCGTGCAGTTGTCCGAGGCGGATGCCGAAGACTACTTCTACCTCTGGCGCATGTACGGCCAGATGCAGGGCATTCGCCCCGAGTGGATGCCGGCTACCCTGCAGGAGGGACGTGATTTCTGCAACGCCTTCCAACCCGAGATCAGCACGGCGGCCCAAAACCCCGATGGCGTGCTGTTGACGAGCGCCGACCTGGACATGATGCGCGGCCTGCTGCCCTGGCCATTGCGCCTGCTGGGGCTGGGCCTGGCGCCGCGCGTGTATCTGCTGCGCCTGCTGGGCGAGGAGGGCGCGGCCCGTGTGGGCGTGGCGCCGGTGGCAGGCCACGCGTTGCTCGACTGGTTGATCCTGAAGTTACCGGTCCTCTGGCATCGCTTCTGGAACGCCGCCGCGCCCGACAGCCAGGCCCACGCACGCCTGTCGCGCCTCTTCTTCAGCGCGCTGATCGACGAGGCCTGGGGCGGTGAGGTGCGCTTCAGCGTGCCGGACCACTTGCGCGATCTGCGCAGCCTGGCCTGAACCGGGGAGATCCCCATGAATCCCCGCATGCCCCGCCTTTGCCGCGGGTGTTTGCACAAAACGGTGCCTTTTCGCACATCCGAACCAGGCCGGCCTTCCTAAGCTTGACTCACGCGCCGATAGGGCGTCAACACGAAAGGAAGTGCCAGGGGGCTGCAGATCAGCGATGTGAACGCACTCGAGCGGATGGTTGAGCGGGCAAGCTACGACTCGTGAGCGTTCCGCAGAAGGAAGTAGGCGCCGTGAAGGCATGGTCATGACGATTGAGAGAGAGAAATCGGCTTTTCCCTTTAGCTACGGGAATAGTTTGCTACTTTTTATATAGCAATGCGAAGCACGCGCTGGATCCCGGATCGAGCCTGGGATGACGGCCAAGCTCAGCCCGTCCGCATAGGCTGCGCGGGCGCGTCCTGTTTCGCGGTGCCGATGCGCTCGTACTCCGAGATCACCTGCGCGCCGAGCAGCAGCAGCGTGGCGGCCAGTTCCAGGCTCAGCAGCACGACGATGGCCGTGGTCAGTGACCCATAAACCAGGCCCAACTGCGACAGCGTGCCGAAATACCAGACCAGCACATGCCGCGTCACTTCCCAGAGCAGTGCAGCGGTGACGCCGCCTATCAATGCGTGGCGCAACGAGAGCTTGCCGACCGGCATGACAATGTAGACCGAGGTCAGCAAAAAGATCTCGCCGGCCAGGCCCAGCAGGTAAAGCAACACGCCCGAGAAACCGCTGAGAGACCAGCTGTAGCCGAGAAGCTCCACATTCCTGTCGCCCAGGGCTTCAAAGCTGCCCGAGACCAGCGTCACCAGCAGCAAGCCGATGCCCAGGCACAGGATGTAGGCGTAAGGCAGCAGCGCAGAGACCAAGAAGCGGCGCCGGCGTATAGCGACGCGGTGCAGGAAAATCACCGACATCGCGTTCTCGAGCACGGTGAAGGCGAGCGAGCTGAAGAACAGCATGGTGGCCAGCAGCAGCCAGCCGATGACTTCACGATGCGCCAGGAAATTGGCAAGCTCGGCAACAATGAAATCGGACTGCCCCGGCGCCAGCCAGCCGATATAGCGGCCCAGCGCCTCCAGCAGCAGCGCCTCGTTGATCACGTGCGACAGCGCAATCGCCATCAGGATGAGCAGCGGAACAATCGACAGCAAGGCGTAATAGGCCACGGCGCCGGCCAGCAGCAGGCCCTGGTTGGCGCGAAAGCCCTTGAGCACGCGCAACGCAAAGGCACCCGGATGCTTGAGCACATAGGCGGCCTGGAGTCCGGGAGTCATCGCCATGCGTTTTCTCTCATTAAAAAACCAGTCAGGCCCAGATGACGCGGGCGCAGTCAGCTATCGTTCTGGTAGCAAATCTGCCTCAGACGTCGATCGCCATCGCCGAGCCGGCCTGCTTGCGCAGCTCGAACTTCTGGATCTTGCCGGTCGAGGTTTTCGGCAGCTCGCCGAACACCACGGCGCGCGGCACCTTGAAGCCGGCCAGGTGTTTTTTGCAATGCGCCACGATGTCTTCTGCCGTGGCGGCAGCGCCGTCCTTGAGCTCGATGAAGGCGCACGGCGTTTCGCCCCAGCGCTCATCGGGCTTGGCCACCACGGCCGCGGCCAGCACGTCGGGGTGGCGGTAGAGGATGTCTTCCACTTCGATGGAAGAGATGTTCTCACCGCCCGAGATGATGACGTCCTTGCTGCGGTCCCTGATCTTGATGTAGCCGTCGGGGTACATCACGGCCAGGTCGCCGCTGTGGAACCAGCCGCCCGCAAACGCTTCGCGGGTTGCCCTGGCGTTTTTCAGGTAGCCCTTCATCGCGATGTTGCCGCGGAACATGATCTCGCCCATGGTTTCGCCGTCGGCCGGCACCGGCTGCAGGGTCTGCGCATCGAGCACTCGCACGTCGCGCTCGAGGTGGTAACGCACGCCCTGGCGCGCATGCAGGCGGGCACGCTCGCCGATGTCCAGCAGCTCCCAGCCCTCCTGCACGGCGCACACGGTGGCCGGGCCATAAACCTCGGTCAGGCCGTAGACATGGGTCAAATCAAAACCCATCGCTTCCATGCCTTCGATCATCGATGCCGGCGGTGCGGCCCCCGCCACCATGGCCTTGACGCCGGCGGGCAGGTCGTGTTTCATGGTGGCCGGCGCATTCACCAGCATGCCGTGCACGATGGGTGCGCCGCAGTAGTGGGTGACGCCGTGCTCGCGGATCGCGTCAAAAATCGCCTGCGCGTCGACCTTGCGCAGGCAGACGTTGACACCGGCGCGCGCCGCCACGGTCCATGGAAAACACCAGCCATTGCAATGGAACATCGGCAGGGTCCACAGGTACACCGGGTGTTTGGGCATGTCCCATTCGAGGATGTTGGAGACCGCGTTGAGCGCGGCACCGCGGTGGTGGTAGACCACGCCCTTGGGGTTGCCGGTGGTGCCGCTGGTGTAGTTCAGCGCAATCGCGTCCCACTCATCGGCAGGCAGCTGCCAGGCATGCTCGGGGTCGCCTCCGGCCAGAAACTCGTCGTAACGGATGTTTCCAATACGTACCACGGGGCCGGTGTACACGGCATCTTCGACGTCAATCACCAACAGCGGCGCTTTCGATTCGCGCAGGGCCAGGGCCTTTTTCATGACAGGCGCGAACTCGGGATCAACGATGACCACCCTGGCTTCGCCGTGGTCGAGCATGAAGGCCAGCGACTCGGCATCAAGCCGGGTGTTCAGCGCATTGAGCACCGCGCCCGTGGCCGGAATGCCGAAATGCGCCTCAACCATGGGCGGCGTGTTGGGCAGCATCACCGCCACTGTGTCGCCCCGGCCGATACCGTGCCGCTCCAGGGCGCTGGCCAGCTGGCGGCAGCGCCTGAAAACCTCGGACCAGCTGCGGCGCAGGCCGCCATGCACCACCGCCGTCCGATGCGGATACACCTCGGCCGCCCGCTCGATGAATGACAACGGCGACAGCGCAGCGTAGTTGGCTTCGGTGCGTGGCAGGTCGTCGTCAAAAATACGGGACATGGGCAATTCACTCCGGTGTTCAGGGCTGTCTTCAGGGTCTCTGTCGGACCATGGTAGCCCCAGAATTTGGCATGAGAGGCAAAGCCGTTTGGCGAGCAAGGTCGCGATTCGCCGATTGACAGGCCGCGTGGAAGTGCCCTTTTTCTGTCCGGCCATCCAGGAAAACAGGCGCGGCTCCGGCCGCACCTTTCAGTGAAAACCGGCCTGAAGGCACAATACAGCCGTGGCCATTCCCCAATCGTTTATCCAGGAGCTTTTAGCGCGCGCCGACGTGGTGGACATCGTCGGGCGTTATGTGCAGCTCAAAAAAGGCGGGGCCAATTTCATGGGGCTGTGCCCCTTCCACGGCGAAAAATCGCCCTCCTTCAGCGTCAGCCCGTCCAAGCAGTTCTACCACTGCTTCGGTTGCGGCAAAAACGGCAACGCCATCAGCTTTCTGATGGAACACGGCGGCATGACCTTTGTCGAAGCAGTGAAAGACCTGGCCCAGCAATACGGCCTGCAGGTGCCGGAAGACGATGTCTCGCCGCAGGAGCGCGCACGCGCCGCCCAGGCGCGCGAGCAGCAAGCCACACTCACCAGCGTGCTGGAAAAAGCCGGCATCGCCTACATCAAGCATTTGCGCAACTCGCCGCGCGCCATCGACTACCTCAAGGGCCGCGGCCTGTCGGGCGAGATCGCCAAGGCCTTCGGCCTGGGTTACGCGCCCGAAGGCTGGCGCGCGCTGGCCAGCGTGTTCCCCGACTACAACGATGCGCTGCTGGTCGAAAGCGGCCTGGTCATCACCGGCGAGCCGGGCGAGGAGAACGCGCAGGGCGAGGCCAAGCGCTACGACCGCTTCCGCGACCGCATCATGTTCCCCATCCGCAACGTCAAGGGCGAATGCATCGGCTTCGGCGGGCGTGTGCTGGGCGACGAAAAACCCAAGTACCTGAACTCGCCCGAAACCCCGGTGTTCAGCAAGGGCCGCGAACTCTATGGCCTGTTCGAGGCACGCACCGCCCTGCGCGAACACGGCTATGCGCTTGTGACCGAGGGCTACATGGACGTGGTGGCGCTGGCCCAGCTCGGTTTTGCCAATGCGGTGGCCACCCTGGGCACCGCCTGCACGGCCGACCATGTGCAAAAGCTCTTCCGTTTCACCGACTCGGTGGTCTTCAGCTTCGACGGCGACAGCGCCGGCCGCCGTGCGGCGCGCAAGGCACTCGATGCGGCCCTGCCCTTTGCCACCGACGTGCGCACCGTCAAGTTTTTGTTCCTGCCCCAGGAACACGATCCCGACAGCTACATCCGGGAGCACGGCCAGGAGGCCTTTGCCGCCTATGTCGCCAAGGCCGTGCCACTGAGCAAATTCATGCTCGAAGCCGCCGGCGAAGGCTGCGACCTGGACACCGCCGAAGGCCGGGCCCACATGGCCAGCAATGCCAGGCCACTTTGGAGCCTGCTGCCCGACGGCACACTCAAGCGCCAGCTGCTGGCCGAAATCGCCGACCAGGTGCTGATCGACAGCCGCGAACTGCTGCAGATCTGGCAGCCAGCCGCCACAGGCTATAAAAACAACAGCACCCAGCGCCCGACCGGCAAGGGCCAGCGGCAAAAAACACCTGAAACATCAGGCGCCGCACCGCATTTCGAGGAATTTTCCGGCAACTTTGCCGACCTGCACGACGAAGGCGCTTACGCCGCCTCGTTGCCGGCGCTGGCAGGGCCGGCGAGCACCAGCCGGAGCCGCCCGGCGCGGCGCATTGCGGGCCGGGTGCTACCCGCCAGCCGCGAGGACCGCGTGCTGCGCCTGATGCTGACCGACCCGCAAAGCTGGGACAAGCTCAGCGGCGAGGAACACGTGCTGCTGTCGGAACTGCCGGCCCCGCACGGCCCGCTGTTTGTCTGGCTGGAGAGCCAGTTGCACGAACACGGCCCGCAGCCTTGGGCGGCACTGCGCGAGGGCCTGCGCGAGCACCCGCATGAGAAACACGCGATTGACCAGATCGCCCAGCTTCCCGAAGGCATCGAATGCGACTGGGACGAGGCACGCAGCATCCTGGACCAGCTGGTCAAGCTCAAACGCCAGCAGGAAATGGCCGATTTGCTGCCCAGGGTCATGGCCGACCCTGCCGCCAGGCGGCGTTATGAAGAACTTTCGGCCCTCCTGAAAACAAGCTGAATTTTCCCATTTTGTTGCCCAAAAATGAGGCAACAGGGTATAATCCGATTTTCCGCTACGGCAAGCGCGACAGCAGCACCTCCGGCACCAGCCCCCCGCAAGAACGGGACCTCACAGGTTGAAGGGCAACTTCCCCGCAAGGACTGCACACCAAATGTTCGCCCAAACAACTTGCCTGCAAATGCCCAGCCATCCGGCGCGGGCATTTTTTGTGCCTGCGTCCTGACCTCCGTCAGGTGCCCGGGAACCCAGTCTGTTGAAGGAAGTTTTACATCGGGAGTTCGCCATGCCTGCTCAAAAGTCCAGCAAGTCCGCCAAAGCCGTGCCCAAGTCCAAAGCCGCAGCCAAGCCTGCAGCTCGACCGCCCGTCAAGAAGGCTGCCAGCAAGCTTGAAAACCCCCGAAAAACCGCCATATCTACAGCAGTCCCCGGCAAAAAGACCGCCATCCCCAAAGCTCCCCTGAAATCCGAAAAGCCAGTCAAGAAAGTGTCCCCCGTGCCGACAAAGTCTCCCGCCTCCACCGCCAAGCCCGCTGCCAAAAAAGAAGCCGAGCTGAAGGTCACCCCGACCGCAGCTGGCACCGACGTGCCCGTGAAGAAAAAACCCGGCCGCCCGCCGAAAAACCCGGCTGCAGCCGTGGAAGCCGGCGGCGCCAAGCGCGGCCGCAAGCCGAAAGTCGCCATCAAGGGTGACGTTGACGAGGACATGTCCGACATCGAAGACGACCTGGTCGGCGAACCGGTGGCGGAAACAACCGAAAAGGTCAAACCGCTGCGCATGAAGATCAGCAAGGCGAAGGAACGCGCCTTGATGAAGGAATTCGGCCTGGACGAAACCGTGCTGTCCGAAGAGGACATGCTCAAGCGCCGCCTGCGCCTGAAGACCCTGATCAAGCTCGGCAAGACGCGCGGCTACCTGACACACGGCGAAATCTCCGACCACCTGCCCGACAAGCTGGTCGATGCCGAAACGCTGGAAGTCGTCGTCAACATGCTCAACGACATGGGTGTGGCGGTGTACGAACAGGCGCCCGACGCCGAAACCCTGCTGCTGAACAACACCGGCCCCACGGTTGCCACCGAAGAAGAAGCCGAAGAAGAAGCCGAAGCCGCCCTGTCCACCGTGGACAGCGAGTTCGGCCGCACCACCGACCCGGTCCGCATGTACATGCGCGAAATGGGCACGGTCGAGCTGCTGACGCGCGAAGGCGAGATCGAGATCGCCAAGCGCATCGAAGGCGGCTTGATGAAGATGATGGAAGCCATCTCGGAAAGCCCCGCCACGATTGCCGAAATTCTGCGACTGGGCGAGGAAATCCGCGAAGGCAAGATCGTCATCTCCACCGTGGTGGACGGTTTTTCCAACCCCAACGAAGCCGACGACTACGTGGCCGAGGAAGACTTCGACGAGTTCGACGAAGAAGACGACGACGACGGCAAAGGCGGCTCCAAGGCATTGACCAAGAAACTGGAAGAGCTGAAAAAAGAAGCGCTGAGCCGCTTCGACACCATCGCCTCCCACTTCGAGAAAGTCCACAAGACCTACGACAAGGAAGGCTACGGCACACCCGCATATGTGAAAGCACAAAAAGCCCTGAGCGACGAGTTGATGACCGTGCGTTTCACCGCCAAGACCATTGAAAAGCTGTGCGACCTGCTGCGCGGCCAGGTGCTGGACGTGCGCAAGAAAGAGCGCGAGCTGCGCCGCATCATCGTCGAAAAGTGCGGCATGCCGCAGGAAGTTTTCATCAAGGACTTCCCGCCCAACCTGCTGAACCTGAAATGGGTCGAGAAACAGGTCGCGGCCAACAAGCCCTGGTCCATCATCATGGCGCGCAACATTCCGCCCATCCAGGAACTGCAAACCAAGCTCGGTGAGTTGCAGGCCCGCGTGGTGGTGCCGCTCGGCCAGTTGAAAGACATCAACAAGCGCATGAACGAAGGCGAGACCAACTCGCGCGACGCCAAGAAAGAGATGATCGAGGCCAACTTGCGCCTGGTGATTTCCATTGCCAAGAAGTACACCAACCGCGGCCTGCAGTTCCTGGATCTGATCCAGGAAGGCAACATCGGCCTGATGAAAGCCGTGGACAAGTTCGAATACCGACGCGGCTACAAGTTCTCGACTTACGCCACCTGGTGGATTCGCCAGGCGATCACACGCTCCATCGCCGACCAGGCCCGCACCATCCGTATCCCGGTGCACATGATCGAGACCATCAACAAGATGAACCGCCTGTCGCGCCAGCACTTGCAGGAGTTCGGCTTCGAGCCGGACGCCAGCATCCTGGCCGCCAAGATGGAAATTCCTGAAGACAAGATCCGCAAGATCATGAAGATCGCCAAAGAGCCGATCTCGATGGAAACCCCAATCGGTGACGATGACGACAGCCACCTCGGTGACTTCATCGAAGACAGCGCCAACACCGCACCGCTGGAAGCAGCCATGCAGGCCGGCCTGCGCGATGTGGTGAAGGACATCCTCGACAGCCTGACGCCGCGCGAAGCCAAAGTGCTGCGCATGCGTTTCGGTATCGAAATGTCCACCGACCACACGCTGGAAGAAGTCGGCAAGCAGTTCGACGTGACGCGTGAACGCATCCGCCAGATCGAAGCCAAGGCGCTGCGCAAGCTCAAGCACCCTTCGCGTTCGGACAAGCTGCGCAGCTTTATCGATACGCTGTAACCCGTTGCCGGCCCTGCGCCGGCATAGCATCAAAAAGCGCCTCAGGCCCTGATAAGACGGGCGTGAGGCGCTATTTTTTTGAGAGCAAAAGCTTCACTCGCTCATAAGCCACGTGGCCATGGCCGCACTGACCACGGCCGGCTGCTCCATGGTGCTCATGTGGCCGCAACGGTCCACAAGGCACAGGCTGGAGCCGGCGATGGCAGCGTGCATGGCCTGGTGCTGCGGCGGCGGGCTCCATGCGTCGTCACGCCCGCACAAAACCAGTGTGGGACAAGTGATGGTGGGCAGCAGAGGCGCAGCATCGTACCGCGCCAGCAGCGCCTTGATCTGCGCTGCAAACTGGTCCGGGTTGCTGCGCTCCAGCATGTCAAGAATGGATTCAAAAAGCGGCGTGTCCAACTGGTCCGGGTGAACCATGCCGCGCGCCCACTGCTCGCCAAGCGCGCGCATGCCGCGGCTGCGGGCCAGCGTCAGCAGCGCCATGCGCCCTGCCCGCTCATTCTCGCCAGCCTCGCCAGCGGCCAGGACGTGCGTGCCGGTATCCAGCAACGCCAGGCGCTCGACGCGCTGGGGCGCGAGGCGCATCACCTCCAGCGCAACGCGCCCGCCCATGGAATGCCCGGCCAGTGCAAAACGTTCGGTGGGGGCATCCTGCAGTACTTGCAGGGCCATATCGGAAAGGGAGTTGCGCAGGCCCCAGGCCGGCACTACGCAGCGCGTTGGCAAGGCTGCCACCTGGTGCGCCCACACGGCTGCGTCGCACATCAGGCCGGGCAGAAGCATCAGCGTGCCTTGCATGCTAATGCTCAGTACGTTTCGGTATCGACTTCGCTCTGCGACTGCGCGCTGTAGCGGTTGCCCGCCACGGTGTGCTGGTTGATGTGGGCTTCCAACCTCGCGATCAGGCCGGCGTCAAGCTGCACATCGGCGGCGGCAAGGTCTTCTGTCAAATGCTCCACAGAAGTGGTGCCGGGAATCGGAACGATGTGCGGCGCCTTGTGCAACAGCCAGGCCAGCGCCAACTGGGCAGGCGTGCATCCGGCCTCTGCCGCCAACGCCTTGTACGCCGGCAGAAGTTGCAGGTTGGCCGCATGGTTTGCTGCATCGAAACGCGGCATGGAACGCCGGATGTCTTTCGCGTCCAGTGTGCTGACGTCATGCACCGCATCGCACAGAAAACCGCGAGCCACCGGACTGAAGGCCACAAAGGCCGCGCCCAGTTCACGGCAGGCATCCAGCACCGCGATCTCGGGGTTGCGGGTCCACAGCGAATACTCGGTCTGCACCGCCGCAATCGGATGCACGGCATGGGCTTTGCGCAAGGTGGTGGCCGACACCTCAGACAGGCCGATGCTGCGCACCTTGCCTTCACGCACCAGTTCGGCCATGGCGCCCACGCTGTCTTCAATCGGCACCTTCTTGTCCCAGCGGTGCAGGTAATACAGGTCGATCACATCGGTCTGCAGGCGCTTCAAGCTGTTGTCGCAGTTTTTTCGTATGGCCTCGGGCCGGCCGTCGATGACGCGTTTGACGCCATCGGGAAAGGCAACCCCCGCCATGCCGCCCTTGCTGGCCAGCGTGAAGCGGCTACGGTGCCGCGACAGCACCTTGCCCACCAGGGTTTCGTTGGCGCCGAAGCCGTACAGCGCCGCCGTGTCAAACAGCGTAACGCCGGCATCGAGCGCGGCCAGCAACACACGTTCGCCCTGCTCCGCCGACGGCGGCGTACCGTAGGCATGGCTCAGGTTCATGCTGCCCAGGCCGATGGCCGAGACCTCAAAAGAACCTATCTTCCGGGTTGACAAGAGGTTGGGCATCGCTTACTTCAGTTGCTGCTCCAGGTCGTGCAGCACCTGGTAACACGGCAGCACTTTGGCCACGCTGGAATTGGGTTCGCGGCCTTCGCGGATGGCGGCGAAAAATTCGCGGTCCTGCAGCTCGATGCCGTTCATGGAAACGTCCACCTTGCTCACGTCGATTTTTTCCTCTTTGCCGTTGAACAGGTCGTCATAACGCGCAATGTAGGTGGCGCTGTCGCCGATGTAGCGGAAGAAGGTGCCCAGCGGGCCGTCGTTGTTGAAACTCAGTGACAGCGTGCAGATGGCGCCATTGGCGGCCTTGAGCTGGATGCTCATGTCCATCGCAATGCCCAGCGCCGGATGGATGGGACCCTGGATGGCATTGGCTTTCACGATGGGGCTGCCACATTGGTAGGCGAACAGGTCCACCGTGTGCGCTGCGTGGTGCCACAGCAGGTGGTCGGTCCAACTGCGCGGCTGGCCCAGCGCATTCATGTTGCTGCGGCGGAAAAAATAGGTCTGCACATCCATCTGCTGGATGTTGAAGCGGCCCGCCGCAATTTCCTTGTGCACGTACTGGTGACTGGGGTTGAAGCGGCGCGTGTGGCCGCACATGGCCACCAGGCCGGTCTGCTTCTGCAAGGCCACCACTTCCTGTGCACCTTTCAGGGTGTCGGCCAGCGGAATTTCCACCTGCACATGTTTGCCGGCCTTCATGCAGGCCATGCTTTGTTCGGAATGCATCTGCGTCGGTGTGCACAGGATGACGGCGTCGACCTCTTTCAGTGCCAGGCTGTCGGCCAGCTCGGTGCTGACGTGGCCAATGCCGTATTTGGCGGCGACTTCTTTCGTTTTCTCCAGTTCGCGGCTGACGAGTGAAACAACTTCGACGCCTTCAATGTTCTTGATGCCGTCGAGGTGTTTGATGCCGAAGGCACCGGCGCCTGCGAGCGCGACTTTGATGGTTTTTGTCATGGGTACTCTCCTTGAGGTCCGTTCGCCCTGCCTGTCGAAGGGTAAGGTTTCGACAGGCTCAGCCCGAACGGGGGTGTTACTTGTTTTCCAGAATCAGGTGGCCCACCGCGGTATTACTGGCGGGCACATGGTAGAAACGATGCGCGACCTTGGGCGCGTGCCCACCAGCCACATCGGCCATGGCGCCGCGGGCAATCAGCCACATCACGAGCTCGATGCCTTCTGAACCGGCTTCCCGCACATAGTCGATGTGCGGCTTGCCGGCCAGGCCTTCGGGGTCGGCTATCAGCTGGTCGAGAAAGGCGTTGTCAAACTCCTTGTTGATCAGGCCGGCACGCGGGCCCTGCAACTGGTGGCTCATGCCGCCCGTGCCCCAGATCTGCACTTTCAGCGGCTTGTCAAAACTTTCAATGGCCTTGCGGATGGCCTTGCCCAGCTCGAAGCAGCGCCGGCCCGAAGGCACGGGGTACTGCACCACGTTGACGGCGAACGGAATCACCGGGCAGGGCCAGGCTTGCGGCTGGCCGCACATCAGCGACAGCGGCACCGTCAGGCCGTGGTCCACGTCCATCCTGTTGACGATGGTCAGGTCAAAATCCTGCTGTATCACCGACTGCGCAATATGCGCGGCCAGCTCGGGATGGCCTTGCACCACAGGCACAGGGCGCGGGCCCCAACCCTCGTCCGCAGGCGTGAATGATTCTGCGCAACCGATCGCGAAGGTCGGGATCATGTCCAGGCTGAACGCCGTGGCGTGGTCGTTGTAGACCAGGAAGATCACGTCGGGCTGGTTGTCCTTGAGCCACAGTTTGGAGAAGTCATAACCCTTGAACAGGGGCTGCCAGTAAGCCTCCCCACTCTTGCCCAGGTCAAGCGCCGCGCCAATGGCGGGCACATGTGAGGTGTAAACGGATGCGGTAATTTTTGCCATGGTCATGAATTTCGTGTTGCGCCGGCCTTGCCCTGCGGCTGGCGGTGCGCCTGGGCGCTTCCGTCTTCGCCGACGATGCGGTTGCCCTCAACCGAGCGGCCACCGGCAATCATCATGTTGCGGTATTCGTCCTCGGTCATGCCCGTCATGCTGCCGGCCATTTGCTGGAAGCTCTTGCCGTCGGTCGCTCCTATCTTGGCCAGGAAATAGATATTGCCTCCAGCTTTGATGCAGCGGTTCAGGTCACGCGCCAGCACTGCCTGCTTCTGCTCTTCGGTCATGAGCCATTCGTCGAGGTAGGCGCGTTCATTGGCCTTGAAGCGTGCACGGTTCTCCGCCTTCATGAGCGACATGCAGAACTGGTTCAGGTGATACCCCAGGCGCGACTGCTCGGCATCAAAAATCGTGGTGCCGGGAACGTCGAGATAAGGTTTATCGAGTGACATAACTGTTTCCTGTCATTTGCTGCATTCGAAACTTGCGGCCTGCGCCGCATCGCCACCGCGGTAGCGCGGCCACAACGGCCATTCGCACAGCGGACGGGCGCGGGCCGCCGCAAACGGTTGCACAACGGGCTGCTCAAGCAGCTGCAAGCCGGCCGGCGCCTGGCCGCGTTCTACCCAGGCAACGAGTGCCGGCAGGATGTCCGCATTGGCCGGCGCACCGCTGCCCACGTGGTCCACACCCGGTGCAGTGTAGAGCTTGAAGAAGCGGTCCACATTGCCCTGCCCCATCCGTGCAACCACCGACTCGTAGTAGCGGACACCAACGTACGGGCTTTGCGCGTAATCTGCCATGTTCTCGAGCAGCATCAGCTTGCCGCCGCGGGCGCTGAAAGCGGACAGGTCGGGGTTGGTGGAGTCCATCAGTGCAGAGACTTGAGTGACCCGTGCCGCGAAATTCTCGGGCTTGAAGTTGCGCACATCAAAGGCTGGATCCCGGGCATAGAAGTGCTGGACCGCGCCGCTGCCATAAAACCAGGCGATGCCGTTGGTGGGCTGCGGCGGCTGGGTCGGCGCGCTGCTGCCCAGCCACCAGGCATTCCAGCCACCGGTGGGGCCGAAGGCCGGTGTTCCCTCACCCGACACGCCCCAGCCAGGGTACTCGGTCACGCCATTGGCCAGTGCAAACGGCATGCGGTAGGTCGAATGCAGGGTCTGCACAGCGCGCACCTGGGCGTCGTTCAGGCAGGTGTCACCGCCCTGCCCGGCTGCGCAGCGCAGCTTGGTCACGTCGAAGCGCGTGCGGCAGCCCGCAAAGTCGGACACCACGCCATCGGCCAGGCCGTCTGCAGCGTCGCACGAAGCCAACACAGCATCGTGCACCAGCTTCACCTGCGCGGGCCGCATCCAGCCCCCGTCCATCGTCGCCAGGCCGTTGCGGGTGCCCGCAAATTGCAGCGCGGTCCAGTTGATCACCGGCACACGGCTGAAGATGCCGTCGAAATCATTCGGGTAACGCTGGGCCATGGTCAGGCCTTCACGCCCGCCCTCCGAGCTGCCGACAAAATACAGCTTCGCCGGTGCACGGCCATAGGCCTGCTGCATCAAGGCCACAGCCACGTCGCGCACCTTCTTGTAGGAAGCATGGGCGAAGTTGACCAGCGCCTCGTCATTCGCTGCGAAGGCCTGCGGCGGTACACCCGGCGCATTCTGGTGGCCGGAGTCGGTGCCGTAGGTGACGTAGCCTTGCGCCAGCGGCGTGGGCTGGTCGAAGCGCGCGGCGGGAACCAGGCCCAGGGCGCTGATCAATGTGCCGTTGAAGCCACCGCCGCCGTATTGCACGCTGCGGCCGTTCCACTGCAGCGGCAGATTGACCTGGAACAGGATGGGCGGGGCCTTGGGATCGAGCGGGGCGATACGCCCCAGCACCTGGCAATGCGCAGGCGTGGCCGGCGTGATGCGCCCCGCGGGGGTGGCACCGCGAGCGGCCACACTCAGGGGCACCGGCTGCGCCAGTCGCGTCGAGTCGATGCTGGCCGCGCCGCTGGGCAGGCCGATGGCGCTGGCAGGAATACCCGCACCCAGGCGCGCGCAGGCCGCGGCGGGGTCCGTTCCCAGGCTCACCGGCGCGGACGCCGGCCCCGTGGTGCTGCAGGCGGACAGCAGCGCGGCAGTTGCCGCGACAGCCAGTGTCAATCGAAGAATGGGGGCATACACGTTCATGGTTTGTCTCCTGCTTTTATAGTCGGGCTCAGTTCCAGTACAGCCTGGTGGGGTTATCCACCAGCAGCTTGCGTTGCAATTCGGCAGTCCTTGCAATGTGCGGAATGAAGTCGACCAGCAGGCCGTCGTCGGGCATGTGGTCCTTCAGGTTCGGGTGCGGCCAGTCGGTGCCCCAGAGCACGCGGTCGGGGAATGTTTCAACCAGATGCCGGGCAAAGGGCACCACATCGCGGTAGGCGTTTTGCTCGCCGTTCAGGGCCGGCGGGCCGGACACGCTGAGGCGCTCGGGACAGCTCACCTTGCTCCAGATGTTTTCGTGCTCACGCATCATCCTCACAAACAGCCCGAATTCGGGACCGTCCACCGGCTTGCTGACGTCTGGCCGGCCCATGTGGTCTACCACCACGGTGGTGGGCAGCGCGGTGAAAAAGTCGTACAGCTCGGGCAAGTCCTGCGCCTCGAAATACACCACCACGTGCCAGCCAAGCGGTGCGATGCGCTGGGCAATCTCGAGCAGCACTTCACGCGGTGTGAAGTCGGCCAGGCGTTTGACAAAGTTGAAGCGTGTGCCGCGCACACCAGCGGCATGCATGTCCTGCAGCTCGGCGTCGGATACATCGCGCTTGACCGTGGCCACGCCGCGGGCCTTGTTGTTCGAGTGTTTGAGGGCATCGACCAGGGCCCGGTTGTCGCTGCCATGGCAGGTGGCCTGCACGATCACATTTTTATCGAAGCCCAGGTGGTCGCGCAGCGCGAACAGCTGGTCTTTGGAGGCATCGCACGGTGTGTACTTGCGCTCGGGCGCATAGGGAAATTGCGCACCGGGGCCGAACACATGGCAGTGTGCGTCCACGCTGCCGGACGGCAGCTGGAAGCGGGGTTTGCTGGGGCCGGCATACCAGTCGAGCCAGCCGGGTGTCTTGGTGAATTCCATGGTTTTTTCAATCAGGTTTGATGTTGGCTTCACGCACCAGCTTTTCGTAGCGCTGGCGTTCGGAACGGATCAGCGCGGCAAACATCTCGGCACTGCCGGGAAGAACCTCGCCACCCACCTGCGTCATGCGCTCGCGCACCTCTTTGGTCTGCAGGGCTTTCTGCGCTTCGGCATGCAGTCGGGTGACGACGGCTTGGGGCGTTGCGGCCGGAGCAACCAGGCCGTACCAGACCGAAGCCTCGAAACCGGGAAAACCGGACTCGGCGATGGTCGGCGCATCCGGGAAAATGGCCGAGCGGTTGGTGCTCAGCACCGCCAGCACCTTGAGCTTGCCGCTCTTCACATGGGGCTGCACTTCCAGCGCATTGACAGCCACCAGCGGCAGTTGGCCGCCGATCACGTCGGTGATGGCTTGCGAGCCGCCACGGTAGGGAATATGCAGCAAGGAGATGCCCGCCGCACGCTTGAAAAACTCCACCGCCATGTGCGGTGTCGAGCCGTTGCCCGGACTCGCAAATGAAATGCTGCCCGGCTTGGCCCTGGCGGCGGCGATCAGTTGCTGGACGCTGGCATAGGGGGCGCTGGCAGTGGCAGCAATCACCACGGGAACGCGGCCGATCAGCGACACCGCCACCAGTTCACGCTCGGCATCAAACGGTGCCGGCTGGTACAGCGCCATATTGGCCGCCAGGGCATTGGCCGCAAGCATCAAGGTGTAGCCGTCGGGCTCGGCCGCAATCACCGACTTGACGGCGATGTTGGTGCCGCCGCCCGGCTTGTTCTCCACCACAAAGGGCTGGCCCAGGCTGGCAGACATTGCCTGGCCCACGGCACGGGCCACGGTGTCGACCGCGCCCCCGGCGGAATAACCCACCACCACCTTGACCGGCTTGGCCGGGTAGGCTTGGGCCGAAACCTGCAGCGGGCAGGCAATCGCAAACGCCGCCGCGGCAAGCACCAGGGACAGCCTGCGCGACAGGTGAAGGGTTGTGAACATGCGGAGCCCGGGTTGAACAGGAAGTTAAAAAGCCAATGAACCGGCGCGCGGTGCGCGCGTCAGTCGATGTACTTGAGCCCGGCCTTGGCCAGCGGGTCGCGCATGCTGTACATGTCCAGGCCCAGAATGCCGGAGCCCAGCTTGGCGCGTTTTTCTCCTTCGTTGGCTTCACGCGCGGCGGCAGCGTCGGCAGTCTTCGCCGCCAGCGCGGCCGGCACCACCACCACGCCGTCGTCATCGGCCACGATCACATCGCCCGGGTTGACGCTCATGCCCGCGCAAACCACCGGAATGTTGACCGAACCCAGCGTGGCCTTGACCGTACCCTTGGAACTGATGGCGCGGCTCCATACCGGAAAGCCCATCTCCTGCAGCGTCTTCACATCGCGGCAGCCGCCGTCGATGATGAGGGCCCGTGCGCCGCGCGCCATGAAACTGGTGGCCAGCAGGTCACCGAAAAATCCGTCGGTGTTGTCTGCTGTACAGGCCGCCACCACGATGTCGCCGGGCTGGATCTGCTCGGCCGCCACATGCATCATCCAGTTGTCGCCGGGCTGCAGCAGCACGGTGACCGCCGTGCCCGACACCTGCGCCCCGGGATAAATGGGCCGCATGTAGGTCTTCATCAGGCCCACGCGGCCCATGGCTTCGTGCACGGTGGCCGAGCCGTATTGCGCCATGCGGTCGGCCGCAGCGCGGTCGGCCCTCTTGATGTTGCGGTAAACAACGCCCAGTTCGTACATGTTTATTTCCCCTGTTTTTTGAGCAGCGCGTCGAGGCGCGGGAACACGCGGCGCGTGTTGGCTTCGTAGATCTGGTGCTTGTCGTCGCCGCTCAGGATCGTCGAGGCCTCGATGTAGCGCTTGGTGTCGTCGTAGTAGTGGCCGCTTTCCGGGTCGATGCCGCGCACTGCGCCAATCATCTCGGAGGCGAACAGCACGTTCTTGACCGGAATCACCGTGTTGAGCAGGTTGATGCCGGGCTGGTGGTAGACGCAGGTGTCGAAGAACACGTTGTTGAGCAGGTGGTCCTTGAGCAGCGGCCGCTTCATCTCCTGCGCGAGGCCGCGGAAACGTCCCCAGTGGTAAGGCACGGCACCGCCACCGTGGGGAATCAAAAAGCGCAGCGTCGGGAAGTCCTTGAACAAGTCGCCCTGGATCAGCTGCATGAAAGCCGTGGTGTCGGCGTTCAGGTAATGCGCGCCGGTGGTGTGAAAGGCCGGGTTGCAGGACGTGGAGACATGGATCATGGCCGGCAGGTCGTACTCGACCATCTTTTCGTAGATGGGGTACCAGAGCTTGTCAGTCAAGGGCGGCGAAGTCCAGTGGCCGCCAGAAGGGTCGGGATTCAGGTTGATGCCGACGTTGCCGTATTCCTTGACGCATTTTTCCAGCTCGGGAATGCAGGTCTTGGGGTCCACACCGGGCGACTGCGGCAGCATGGCCACGGGCACGAAGTGCTCGGGAAACAGCTGGCTCACGCGGAAGCACAGCTCGTTGCAGATGGCGGCCCAGGTGCTGGAGACATTGAAGTCGCCGATGTGGTGGGCCATGAAGCTGGCGCGCGGCGAGAACAGCGTGATGTCGCTGCCACGCTCTTTCATCAGCTTGAGCTGGTTGGTCTCGATGCTCTCGCGCAGCTCGTCGTCGCTGATCTTGAGGTCGGCCACCCTGGGTATGAGGGACGCGTCCTTGATGCCGGCGATCTGCTGGTTGCGCCAGGTCTCCAGCGCTTTGGGCGCCGTGGTGTAGTGACCATGACAGTCAATGATGAGGCTCATGCTTTCTCCTGTGTTCGTGATGTGTTCAAGCCGGCTCCATGCCCTGGCGCTGCTTCGCTTCAATGGCTTGTGGCGAGCGCATGTAGTCCAGCATGGATTGCACCCGCTCTGCTTGCTGCGAACCGGTCGCCACGCTGGCATGAACGCCGGCGGAAAAGGTGGTGATGATCTGGATAGCCGGCGGCAAAGGGCCGACCACGGTGATGCCTTCAACATGCAACAGCTCGCTCAGTTGCTGGAAGCCCAGCTCGACCTCGCCGCGTGCCACCAGCGTGCCAACGGGAACACCCGGCGGCGCCTGCACCATGCGATCCAGAATGTCGTCTGCGATACCCCAGCGCTCGAACAGTCTGGCCAGCGCCACGCCGCTGGGCCCGGTCGAGTAGCTGATGCTGCCTGCGGCCAGCACGGCGCGCTTCACCGCGTCTTCCGAACTGATGTCGGGCAGCGGCGCACCAGCAAGCACGCAGACGGCAACGCCGGAGCGGACCAGGTCGACCTTGCTGCCTGCGTGGAGGTAGCCGGCGGCGATGAGCTTGTCGATCGCGTCGGAGGCCAGCACCACCACGTCGAAGGCTTCACCGGCCTGCACACGCTTCGCGGCATCAACGCCGCCCACGGCTTCAATGGCTACTGCGCAGTTTGCCTGTTGCTGGAACCCGGCCACCAGCTCGGCCAGCACCTGGCGGGTGGCCATGGAAGAAATGCCCTTGATGGCAGGAATGGCGCTTTGCATGGGGAGATTCTGGTTCGTTCCGCGCCCGATGGAAAGGCATGGCCCGGACTAGCAGGTATAACATTTGGGCATAATAAGCCAAAGGTTATTCAAAACCAGGGCCTGTTCACACCATGGATCTCAAGCAACTCGAGTACTTCGTGCGCGTGGCCGAATTGGGCAGCTTCACCCGCGCCTCCATCGCGCTCGACATTGCCCAGCCTGCGCTCAGCCGCCAGATCCGCCTGCTCGAAGTGGAGCTGCGGCAAAACCTGCTGACTCGCACCGGCCGCGGTGCCATTCCCACAGAAGCCGGCAAGCTCCTGCTCAAGCACGGGCGCGGTATCCTGCACCAGGTGGAGGTGGCGCGCGAAGAGCTGGGCGCCGTGCGCGGCGGCCTGGCCGGCCGCGTATCCATCGGCCTGCCGCCCAGCCTGTCCAAGCTCATCACGGTGCCGCTGACCCAGGCCTTCAGGCAGCAACTGCCGCACGCGCAACTGACCTTGACCGAAGGCTTTTCAGTGCTGATGCAGGAAGGCCTGCGTGTGGGCAACCTCGACATGGCCGTGCTCTACAACTCCGAACGTTCGCCCGAGCTGGAAACCATCACCCTGCACTCGGAAGAGCTGGTGCTGATTTCACGCAAAGTCGGCACCAAAGCCGTTGCCGTCAAAAAAGGCAGTATGGGCAAACGCCAGCCGATCAGCCTCGCCGAAGTCGCCGCCCTCCCCCTCATCCTGCCCAGCCGGCCGAATGCCTTCCGCATCCTGATCGAAGGTGAAATGATCACGATAGGCTGCAAGCCGCAGATCACGCTGGAAGTGGACGGCCTTAACGCCATCCTGAGCCTGGTCAGGGAAGGCATGGGCCACGCCGTGCTGCCCAGCTATACCCTGAGCAACGTCGAAGACCCTGCACCCTTCACCCTGCGCAGCATCCGCTCGCCGCGCATCATGAGCGAGCTGATGCTGGTACGCTCCTCGCGCCGGGCCAGCACCGACACGCAGAAAATGGCCATCGAGGTGGTCAAGTCGGTGGTGGTCGAAGCCCTCAAGCCCTACACCTGACCATGACCCAACACCCCCGTCTCCGGAGCAAGCTCTTGACACCCCTGCCAAGCAAACTGTTTCTTGCCGCGACGCTGCTGGCCACAGGCGCCGCCACGGCGCAAGGCAATCCGCCTGCAGCCGCGCCCTATCCCATCAAACCCATCCGCCTGGTTGTGCCCTTCACGCCCGGCGGCAGCACCGACATCCTCGCGCGTGCCATCGGCCAGGAGCTGACCAAGGCCTGGGGCCAGGCCGTCGTCGTCGACAACGTGCCCGGCGCGGGCGGCAGCTTGGGCGCCGACAAGGTGGCGAAAGCCGCGCCAGACGGTTACACCCTGCTCATGGGCCACATCGGCACGCTGGCGGTCAACCCTTCGCTTTACCCTGCCTTGCCCTACGACCCGCTCAAGAGTTTTGCGCCCGTGGCCTGGGTGGCACGCGTGCCCAATGTGCTGGTGGTGAACCCGCAGGTGGCAGCGCGCTCGGTAAAAGAGCTGGTGACGCTGGCGAAGTCGCGCCCCGGCCAGCTCAACTACGGCTCCGGCGGCAACGGCAGCGCGGCCAACCTGGCCACCGAATACTTCAAGCTGCAGACCGGCACCTCGCTGCTGCACATCCCTTACCGGGGCACGGTGCCGGCGGTCACCGACTTGATGGGCGGGCAAATCCAGGTGCTGTTCACCGGCGCCCCGGCCGTGCTGGGCCAGATCAAGAATGGCCAGCTGCGGGCGCTTGCCGTTTCCTCGCCCCAGCGTCTTCCGGCCCTGCCCGACCTGCCCACGGTGGCCGAAGCCGGCTACAAGGATTTCGAAGCCGACCAGTGGTATGGCATCGTGGCACCCGCGGGCACGCCGCGCGAAGTGATTGCCAAACTCAATGCACAGATCAACCTGTCGCTGAACTCGGCGGAACTCAAGACGCGGCTGAACAGCGAAGGCGCCATCGCCACGCCCACCACGCCCGAGGCCTTTGGCAAACACATCGCCAGTGAAATCGCCCGCTGGAAACCCGTGATCCAGTCGGGCCGGGTCAAGACCGACTGAGCTATGTCGCTTTCGGCGTAGCGGTCAGCAGGCGATCCGCGTAGTCCTGCCAGCGAGCATCCTTGCCAATTCCCTTGAAGAGGCCGTCCCGGGCCTGGTCGGCCACCCACTGCTGCTTGTCGGCAATGGCTGAAGCCATAAAGGGATCGAACCCCGGTCCCGCTTCGCGCACGGTATTGGCTGCCTCGCGCATTTCCTCGGCGCGGCGCTGGCCGTGCTGCACCACACGGCTGAAAAAGTAGGCGCCCTGCTTTTCCCAGTCGATGCTGGGGAAGGTCTCAAGCAGCGTAGGCAACACATGTTCTTCCACGCCGTAGGCACGGGCGGTGGTGTAGCTCTCGATCACCAGCGCCTCCAGGCCCTTGATCATCACGCTGCGGCACATCTTGATGGCGCTGGCCACGCCCAGCTTTTCACTGACCGCCTTCGCATCCATGCCCCAGGCCGAGAGCACCCCGGCCAGTTCGGCCGCGCGTGCACCGCCCAGCAGCATCGGCACCCGGATGCCGTAGGGCGGCACCGAGGTCATCACGCCCGCTTCGACATAGTGCGCACCTGCAGCATCGATCAGCGCCGCAGCCTGCTGCTTGGTGCCAGGCGATGCGGAGTTGAGGTCGAGGAAAACCGCGCCGCGCCGGATGTGCGGCGCTGCCGCCTGCGCCACCGCCAGCGTGTTCGACGCAGTGACGGCAGAAACAACCAGGTCCGAACGTCCGCACAACTCCGCCATGGAGATACACGCCGCCACACCCGCCTGCGCTGCATGCGCAAGCTGCGCTTCACGCAGCGCGGATGCTTCGAACTTGAGGTCCCAGGCGCTGCTGCCTGAAAACCTGTCCTTGAGGCCGGCGCTGAAAATCTTGCCAACCTCGCCGTAACCCACCATGCCCATGTGTTCAAACTTCACGAATTTTTCTCCTGCGGCTGAGCCGGCATCACACCAGGCCCGGCCTGTTGCATCTTTCTTACTGTGTCGGTATTTTGGCGCGGGTGATCACATCGCCCCAGCGCCTGGTTTCGCTGGCCAGCAGCTCTGCCGCCTGCGCGGGTGAGCTGGATCGTGCTTCTACGTTCAAGTCCTGCAGTTTCTTGCGTACATCCGGCGAATTGACCGCGGCGGCGATTTCCTTGTTCAGCCGGGCAATCACGTCCTTAGGGGTTTTGGCCGGAGCGGCCAGTGCGTTCCAGCTGGAGGCCACGAAAGTGGGCAGACCGCTCTCTTTGGCCGTGGGCACGTCGGGCAACACGGCGGCGCGTTTGTCGCCGGTGACAGCCAGCGCACGCAGTGCGTTGGCCTTGATCTGCGGCAGCACCGGCCCGAGGATTTCGACTGCAGCATCGATCTGCCCGCCGCGCAGGGCCGTGATCACCGCCGGCGTGCCGTTGAAAGGAACAATCTGCATGTCTGCGCCCGCACTGGTCTTGAACAGCTCGGCCGTCAGGTTTTGCGTGCTGCCGATGTTGATGGTGCCGACGTTGAGCTTGCCGGGATTGGCCTTGGCAAACGCCAGCAGCTCGCCCAGGTTCTTGAACTTCGAATCGGCCGGCGTGATGATGGCGATGTCAAAAAAGCCCAGGGTGGAGACCGGCGCGAAATCGCGCACGGTATCGAACGGCAGCGACTTGAAGAGGCCCGCACTGACCGCCGTGCCGTTGGACATCAGCAGCAGGGTGTGGCCATCGGGCTCGGCCTTGGCCACCGTGTCGCCGGCCACCACACCGCCTGCACCGGGCTTGTTCTCGATCACCACAGGCTGGCCGAGTGACTCGCCCAGCTTTTGCGCCACTGTGCGCGCCGTCAGGTCGGCCACACCGCCGGCACCGAAAGGCACCACGATTTTGACGGGCTTGCTCGGAAAAGTTTGTGCCGTGGCCAGCGAGGCCAGCAGCAGGGAGGCCAGAAGACCGGAGGCAAGGCGTTGAAAAGTCATGTTGGTGTTCCGTGTCGTTGGTGTCAGGGCATTTTGGCCCATACACCGCATCACCGAAAGCCACCCCACCCTCTAGCAGCCAGAACAAACATGCATAACAGGCCCGCCTGGCCCGGGCCGCATGTTTTTAGCGTTTTGGCGAAAAACCATGAACAAAAAGTGGCGCCAGCCCACAGCCGCCGGGCGCAGTCAGCTATTGATTCAATAGCACCCCAGGAACTGCGCAGGGCGTCCCCGTACTACCCAACGAACTTGACCAGCCACAGCGATATGGGCGGGAACACGAGCAGCAGGATGGTGCGCAACACGTCGCTCACCAGGAAGGGCATCACGCCCTTGTAGCTTTCAGAGATGGGCACGTCCTTGGCCATGCCGTTCACCACATAGACGTTCAGCCCCACTGGCGGTGCGAGCAGGCCGAAGCCCACCGTCATCAGCACCATGATGCCGAACCAGATGGCCACCGACTCGGGCGGCATGCCGAAGTCCAGCCCCATCACCACCGGGAAGAAGATGGGGATGGTCAGCAAAATCATGGACAGCTCGTCCATCACCGCACCCAGCACCACGTAGAACAGCAGGATGCCCGACACCACCAGCACCGGCGCCACGCTCCAGCCCTTGATGACCGTGGCCAGCTGGGCCGGCACCTGGGTCAGCGCCAGGGAGGCATTCATCATGTCGGCGCCGATGAAGATCAGGAAGATCATCGCGCTGCTGCCTGCCGTGGAATAAAAGCACAGCTTGATCTTCTTCAGCGTCAACTCGCGCCGCAGAAGGGCTGCGACGAAGGTGGCCGCCGCGCCCACGCCCGCGCCTTCGGTGGGTGTGAACAGCCCGCCGTAGATGCCGCCGAACACGATGGTGAAGATGACGGCGATGGGCGCCACGGCCATCACGCCGGCCAGCGTCATGCGCGGGCGCTCCTCGTCATGCTCGGGTGCATGGCCGGGGAACAGGCGCACATAAACGGCAATGGCAATCATGTACCCGCACATGGCGATGATGCCGGGGATGGTGGCCGCTGCAAACAGCTTGGCGATATTCTGCTCGGTCAGGATGGCGTAAATCACCAGCGGGACGGACGGCGGAATCAGGATGCCCAGCGTGCCGCCTGCCGCCAGCGTGCCGGTGGCGAGCCGCCCCGAATACCCGTGGCGCTTCATCTCAGGCAGGGCCACCGAGGTGATGGTTGCCGCCGTGGCGATGGACGAGCCGCAGATGGCACCGAAGGCCGCGCTGGCCATCACGGCCGCCATGGCCAGGCCGCCGCGGAAGCCCGCCATCACCACACTCGCAAACTGGAACAGGGCCTTGGAAATACCGCCCTGTGTGGCGAAGTTGCCCATCAGGATAAACAGCGGAATCACCGACAGGTCGTAGCTCGCAAACCGGGCATAGGCCAGGCCATTGAGGTTGTTGAGAAACGGAGCCAGACCGACCTGGTACAGGTAGCCGAAAACACCGGCGACAAACATGGAAATGGCGATCGGCACGCGAATCGCCATCAGCACCAGCATGCAGGCAAAAATGAGGCCCGCCAACATCAAGGAACTCATTGGCCCTGCTCCGAAAAATCGCCATACACGGTCTGAACCAGGGCAATCACCCCGGTCAGGACAATCGGGGGCACCATGAGTGCGTAGATGATCCACTCGGGGAATCCCAGCATCATGGTGGTGGAGTTGGAGCTGAGGGCATTCATGCCCCCCACCGTGGTGCGCCAGGCCAGCAGCAGCATCACCGCGCCCAGCAGCGCACTGCCAAAACGGTCCAGCCCGCTATTGGCTGCGGCAGACAGGCGCGAGGTGAAAAAGTCCACGATGATGTTTTCACGCCGCAGCTGGCACCAGGGCAGGAACAGCGCCACGGCGGCACCGGCGGCGGCGGCGGTCAGTTCATAGTCACCGACCAGCGTCGTGCCGATGGTATTGCGTCCGATCAGGCTGACGCAGGTTATCAGCGTGATAACGGTCAGGATGACACCCGCCAGGACCGCGCAGGCTCTGGCCAACAGGGAAAGCAGCTTCAATTCATCACCATGTAAGAGTAAGCCGCCCCCTTCGCCTTTGCGGCGAAACAGGAGCAGCGTTTGTGGGTAAAACCGGCAGGCCGCAAGCGGCCTGCGCGCCAATTATCGTTGGTACTTGGCGATCAGCGCGCGCGCTTCGGATACCAGCTTGGCTCCGTCGATGTTCTTGCCCTTCATTTCGGCAATCCAGTCGGTCTCCACCGTGGAGGCCGTCCGGCGCCAGCGCTGCGTCTCGGCGATGTCCAGGGTAACAATCTTGTTGCCCGCCTTCTCGGCGATGGCACGGCCCGCCACGTCACCTTCGTCCATGGCCTTGCCGAACAGGGCTGCGGTTTCGATGCCGGAGTTGGCGTCAATCACCTTCTTCAGGTCGGGCGGCAACTTCTCGTAGGCCGCCTTGTTCATCGAGAAGGCGAAGGTCTGCGTGTACAGGCCTTCCTTGCCGGCAAAGGTGGTGTGGTTCTTCACCAGCTCGCTGACCTTGAGCGCAGGCGTCACTTCCCACGGAATGGTGGTGCCGTCGATCACGCCCTTGGACAACGCGTCGGTCACAGCCGGCACCGGCATGCCCACGGGCGTTGCGCCCAGCTTGGTCAGCATGTTGCTGATCACGCGCGAGCCGCCGCGAATCTTCATGCCGCGCAGGCTTTCAAGGCCGGTCACCGGCGTCTTGGTGTGGAACAGCCCGGGGCCGTGGGTGTGCACGGCGATCAGCTTGACATCCTTGAACTCCTCGGCGGCGAATTTCTCGACATATTCGTGAAACGCACGCGACGACTGCTCGGCATTGCCGCTCATGAAGGGCAGCTCGAACACTTCCGATCGGTTAAACCGGCCTGGCGTGTAGCCCAGCACCGTCCAGGTCAGGTCCACCACGCCATCGCGGGCCTGGTCGAACAGCTGGGGCGGCGTGCCGCCAAGCTGCATGGCGTGAAACAGCTGCACCTTGATCTTGCCGCCCGAGTCCTTCTCCACCTTCTGCGCCCAGGGGATCAGCGCCTTCGCAGGAATGGTCGCCTGCTGCGGCAGCATTTGGTGCAGGCGAAGCGTGACTTGCTGTGCGAAACCTGCGCCGGCAGCACACAAGGCAGCAACCGCCAGGGCGGTCTTGATAAGGGTTCTTTTGCTCATTTGGGTCTCCAGTCGTAATGTTGGTAACGAGGGTACTGCTGCGTTGGCAGTTTCCTCATGGGGTCAGTGCGGATTGTCGCCGCGCAAAACCGCCATTGGAACGGCGGGCAGGACTCTATCAGCTATATGACTTTGATATATCCAATGTTCGGATATCTCAATATTCCGTCCTCTTTTTATCGGCTGCCCAGAGGGTTTGCATGAAACGGACGCGATAGTCACACCCTCACTCGGCGCGGTAAGCCGAATCCAGCGTCACCGAGCCCACCACGCGCGAAACGCAGACGCAGATGCGGCTGCATTGCTGTTTTTCGTGTTCGCTCAGGAAAACATCGCGGTGGTCGGCCTCGCCTTCCAGCGCCAGCACGTCCATCGCACATAGCCCGCACTCACCGCGGCGGCAGTCCGACAGGGTTTCCACTCCGGCGCTTTCCAGCGCGTCGAGCAGCGTGCTGCCGGCCGGCACCATGATATCGATATGGTGGCGCGGCACCTGCACACGAAAGGCCTGCGCGGCAAACCGCCCGCTGCTGCCAAAGGTTTCAAAGCGCAGGCCGGCCGGCCTGCGCCCGGCCTCGCTCCAGGCTTTTCGCAGCGCTTCCAGCATGGGCACTGGCCCGCAGGTATAAAGCTGCGCATCACCCGGCAAGGCGGCAATTTCACCGGCCAGGTCCATTGCTTCCCCGCGCTCGCTGACAAAGGTCTGCAGCGCATCGCCCAGGGTTTCGCGCAGCAGCGGCAAAAACGCCAGCTCTTCCTGCGTGCGAACGCCATACAGCATGCGCAAGGTCGCGCCGGTTTTCAGCGCATGGGCCTGCAGCTGCTGCGCCATCATCACCAGCGGCGTGATGCCGATGCCGCCGGCCACCAGCAGGTAGTGCGGCGCCCCAAGGTCCAGCGGGAAATGGTTTTGCGGCTCGCTGACCTGCAGGCGGTCACCCACGGCCAGCTGCCACATGGCGCGCGAGCCGCCGCGGCCGTCGTCCATGCGCTTGACCGCAATGCGGTAGCTGGCGCCATCAGGCAAACCCACCAGCGAATAACAACGCGTCTGCACCTGGCCGTCAACCAGCAGTTCCACCTGCAGGTGCGCACCGGCTTCCCAGGGAGTGGCTGCGCCCTGCGTCGGCCGGATTTCAAACTCGCGCACGGTGGGTGTCAGGTCACGCAGGGTCACCACCGTGGCGGGGTACAGGGTCTGGTTGCTTTTCATGATGGAGAGTTCAGATGTTCACTAATGGTTGGGTAGTTCCGGCCACCCACCGTTCGGGCTGAGCCTGTCGAAGCCCTGCCATGAGCTTGTCGAATGGTCGAAGTCCTTCGACAGGCTCAGGACCAACGGCCGTAAGTCGCCTGCCTGGCGCTTGTCGGATGCGCCCTTCGACAGGCTCAGGGCGAACGGTGATAAGTGCTGCCATGGGTTGGAAGACTCAAATCAGCGACGACGGATCAGCTTCATGGCCTTGAGCGACTCGGGCATGTGCGAGCCGGCCTGGCCCGAGAGCGCGTGGCGCAGGTTGCGCTGGGCCAGGCGCGAGTGTTCGCGCATCAGCGCCTCGGCGCGTGTGCCCTCCCCGCGCTCGATGGCATCCAGCACCTGCCAGTGCTGGTCTTGCGCCACTACCAGCATGTCGCGCGCCTGCGGCGAATTGGACTGCACCACCACAAAGGCCGAGGCTGACGCAAACGGCAGGCTCACCACCCGCTCCAGCTGACGCACGGTGACCGGGCTGTCCGCCATCTCGTACAGCAGTGCATGGAATCGTTCGTTGAAGTCCACGTAGGCAGAAAACGCCTCGTCGCTGAGCGCCGGGTCGGCCAGCACCGCATCCACCTGGCGCAGGCATTCTTTCGCCTCGGCCAGCACCACTGCTGGCGCGCCACGCTCGGCAGCCAGCCGGACCAGCAATCCTTCCAGCGTGCCGCGCAGCTCGATGGCGTCGGCAATGTCGCGCTCGGAAAACATCTTCACCGCGTAGCCGCCATTGGGCAGCGCTTCCAGCAGGCCCTCTTGCTCCAGCCGCATCAGCGCCGCGCGTATGGGGGTGCGCGAAACGCCGAGGCGCTCGACAATCGCCAGCTCGGCAATGCGGGTGCCGCCCGCCAGCTCACCCGAAAGAATCAGCTCGCGCAGCTTCAGGAGAGCCCTGACCTGCGCACTTTCAATACCATTTTGGCCTTCAGCCCCCGTCGCCTCTGCACCGACCGCTAGCTTTTTGATAGTGCTTGCCATGGCTCAGGCCGCCTGCCGGATGGGAATCACGGCGTTGGCGGGCTTCTCGCGCGCAATCAGCTTGTCGATCAGCTTGCGCGCCCACATGGAGCCGGCGTCGATGTTGAGGTTGTAGAACTGGTGGTCGGGGTGTTCGTTCATCGCAATCTGCTGCGCCTCCAGCACATGCTCGTCTTCGCGGAAGATACTGGCCACGCCTTCGCGCAGCTTGTGTGTCAGCGCCTGTTCGCCCAGGCAGTAGTTGCGCGCAAAGGCCCAGAAGTAGTGGCAGCTGCCGTCAGTCTCCGGCGTCACGGTGTTCAGCACAAAACCATTGACGCCCTTGCTGCGGTCACCCGGCTGGCCGTCCTTGGGCGGCGCGCCCGAGCCGGCTTCGGCCACACCGACGTCGATGTTCACGGTGCACGGCGCCTCGAACCGGATGATCTGCCAGCGGTCTACCTTGCCCTTATAGCCGCGCGCATGTTCAATCTGCCCGGCCCAGAAAGGCGGCGCGTCGATGTTCTCCATCCAGCGCGTCACGGTGGCGCTGCGGTCGCCGTGGGTGGCTACAAACGGTGCTTCGGCCACGGCGCGCTGGCCGATGCTGGAGCCGTGCACAAAGGTCTCGTGCGTCAGGTCCATCAGGTTGTCGACCACCAGGCGGTAGTCGCACTGCACGGTGATCAGTTTGCCATCACCGGCCCAGGCCGCGTCGTCGTTCCAGTGCATGTCGGGCACCAGCGCCGGGTCGGCCTTGGCCGGGTCGCCCGGCCAGACCCAGACGAAGCGGTGTTTCTCCAGCACCGGAAAGCTGCGCACGCAGGCCGAAGGGTTCAGCGTTTCCTGGCTCGGCATGTGGGTGCAACGGCCCTGCGCGTTGTACACCAGGCCGTGGTAGCCGCAGGTGACTTCGTCGCCATCGAGCGAGCCCATCGAGAGCGGCAGCAGCCGGTGCCAGCAGGCGTCTTCCAGCACGGCCAGGCTGCCGTCCAGCTTGCGGAACATCACCAGCTTCTGCTTGCAGATGGTGCGCGGCAGCAGCTTGCGGCCCACCTCCACGTCATAGGCAGCGGCGTACCAGGCATTCAGGGGGAATGAGGATTTTTCAGCTTTCATGAATACGCACTGTATACATAAATGAAGAAAAATCAATGATTTTTGGCTTTAAAGGGTGTATTTAGTGAATTCATGTATTCATAGCTAGCCAAAAACAATGCTTTAACATGCAGGCTGGCCATCCCAAATTTTCAAGGAGACTCGCATGAGCACCCCCACCCCGCACCTGCCCGCCCGCTACGACCACGTCGGCAGTTTTCTGCGCCCCAAGTACCTGCTCGAAGCCCGTGAGCAGAAAGCCAAGGGCGAGATCACGCCCGAGCAACTGCGCAAGGTCGAAGACAAGGCGATCACCGAGATCGTCAAGTTCCAGGAAGACGTGGGCCTGAAAAGCATCACCGACGGCGAGTTCCGCCGCACCTACTTCCACATCGATTTCCTGGAGCAGATCGGCGGCGTGAAGACCGACATCCCCGTCACCGTGATCCGCCCCGACGGTTCGCAGGAGCTGGCGCCGCCGGTGATGCGCGTGATCGACAAGGTGCGCCACGTGAAAGACATCCAGCTTGCCGACTTTCAATACCTCAAGAGCCAGGTGAGCAAGGGCAACACGCCCAAGGTGACGATTCCATCGCCGACCATGCTGCACTTCCGCGGCGGCCGCGCCGGCATCAGCAAGCAGCACTACCCCGAGCTCGACCCCGAGTTCTACCAGGACGTGGCCAATGCCTACGGTGACGAGCTGCGCAGCCTGGCCGCCGCCGGCTGCACCTATGTGCAGATGGACGACACCAACCTGGCCTATCTGTGCGACGAAAAAATGCGCGAAGCCGCCCGCCAGCGCGGTGACGACCCCAACGAGCTGCCGCACCGTTACGCCAAGTTCATCAACCTGGTGGTCGCGCAAAAACCCGCCGGCATGACGCTGGCCATGCACCTGTGCCGCGGCAACTTCAAAAGCACCCACGCCGCCAGCGGCAACTACGAGCCGGTGGCCGAGGCGCTGCTCAAGGAAATGAACCTCGACGCCTACTTCATGGAGTACGACGACATCCGCAGCGGCGACTTCAAACCCCTGCGCTACCTGCCCAAAGGCAAAACCGTGGTGCTGGGCCTGGTCACCACCAAGTTCGGCGCGCTGGAAGACAAGGACGAGTTGAAACGCCGCATCGAACAAGCCGCCAAATACGCCCCGCTGGAGCAACTGGCCCTGTCACCGCAGTGCGGCTTCAGCAGCACCGTGCATGGCAACGACATTGCGGTGGAAGCGCAGCGCGCGAAATTGCGGCTGGTGATCGAGACGGCGCAGGAGGTTTGGGGTTCGGTCTGATCAGCTCGCCAAGCGCCACGCAAAGAAAAAGCCGCTGGTGGCCGCCAGCGGCTTTTTTCATGACTAAATTGGCCTCTAGACCAATGAATACGGGCGCCAGAAGCTACGCTTTCAATAGCACCAAGACTCGTCCAGCAAGATTGGTAAAGCTCACGGTTTGGGCGCCGCAGAGCTAAGCAGGCCGCGCAAAAGCGCTTCAAGCCAGGACACAGCCCGGGCAGGATCATTGGCATTCATTTCACTGGGCAACAGGCCCGGTTTGCCGACGTCTGTTTGCTGCTGCAGGATGCGGCTGACCTGCGCGAGCCCTTTGCTGTCAAGCAAACGGCCCATATCATGGCCCAGCATGCGTGGGCCAGAAAGCTCGTAGTCAAAGTCTTCGTCTTGCGTCCAGGCGGCAAACTCATCCCAGAGCCGCGATTCATTGCCTGCAGCCAGATAGTGGCGCAGGATCATCTGCAGGTCATGCGCGTCCTTGCGCGGCGATGCGTAGTGACGGTCTTGCCAGCAAACAATTTTGAGCAACGCCAGCGCCGGAAGGGACACCACCCTGGTTTGCACGTTCCCGGGCATCAGGACCGGATGCGCATCAGCCAGCGCCTCACGAAAACCAAACACATCCATGACGAAGTCGCCACGCGGCGGCCAGGCAATTTTTCGATCTGCCGATTCAACACCACCGAAAGGAACCAGATCTACTGGCCAGCCATTGCTGTGCCGCAGCCGGTGCGCCGCCGTGGTTGACGCCTGAAAAGCACCACTCGAAATCAGGCGCTGACTCAAGGCTTCAAATGCGGCCCAGTCCGGCACGGCCAGCGCAAAGTCAATATCTTCGGTTTGCCGTTGCATGCCGATGCCAGCCCGATACTGCAGATGCAGGTCCCGCGCAAAAGCGCCTGCAATCAATGGAGAGATACCCATCGGCGAAGCCGCCGATTCAATATCCGCGACCACGCGGGCGTGCAAAGCCAGCTCAGGCCGCAGGCAGAAGTCGAGCAAGGTATTCGTCATAAACCAGTTGCGCAGTTTCAATGCAGCGGGCGTCGCCCGTGGCCAGCAAGTCGGCGTACACCAGCACAGGATGCACCGTGTCTGGTCGCGTCGCGGCTGGCATATTTCCCCAAAACGGTTTGCGCCACTCCAGCACCCGCCCACCCACCTGCGCGCCACGAACGAGTGTCATCTTCTGCCCGACCAGCAACTTCGGCGGCAATTTGTCTGCATAAATGGTGTGCACGCCCGGCACCAGGTAATCCACCAGCAAATTCGCCGCGGGCTCGCCACCCCACAGCGCCTGGGGCGGATCAAGCGGCCAGCGTTTCCAGGTATCAAAATCCTGCACCATGTAGGTCGCCTGTAAAGTCTTGGCCCGTAGCCGCCGGGCATAAGCCAGCGCCCATTCATCAAGCAGACGCCTGGTCGCGTTCAGGCGCCGGCGTTGACCCAACACCAGCAGATGGCCGTTTTGCTGCATGTCCGCCAGCACGGCAGGAATGGCGCCCAGCGCCACCCCTGCTGCTGCGGCGATGGCACGGTGCGGCGCATTGGCCAGCTCGGGGTCACAAAGCAGGACGAACATCACCTTCAGCCCGGTCATGGTGTGTGCCTTTCCCGCGTGCGCGGCCGTTGGTTTGTCCGGCAACTTGCGGCCTGTGACATAAACCAGCAGATCGGGCCCTTGCAAATAGGCATTGCCGGCGGCATCGGCAAATTGCTGGCCCTGCTCGCGCAGTCTTGCCGCCATGGGTGGCGTGAAGTGATCTGTCACCAGCAATCCGGGAAGGCCGGTGGCATCTGCCATCTGCTTGAGCTGCATGGTGGCCGCACCAAGCGTTGCCGGCCCCAAGGTGCGCCTGGCTTCCACCACATAGTCAACCTGCTCCCTGCCTTTACCAACACGCAGCCGGGCGTCCGCATGGGCCTGAGCTGCTTTTTTTGGCGGCTTGGGTCTCTGCACATCCAGTCCCAGCGCAAGCAATGCAGCTGCGGTCCGGTCAATGAGGGTTGGTTCGTTCATTGTTCATTATTTCTATTTGTTCACAATTTATGAACACGAAATAAGTCTACGTGAAGCCATCTTTTTGTTCAATACAAGGCTACGTTCATAAAACATGAACGTGGCATCCAACCCACACCCAAAAACAAACCCAATCACGAAATAGGGCTCCAGCCCAATAAATACAAGCGCGAGCAGCTACGGTTTTAGTAGCAAATGGCAAGCCCTCAAGGCGCTTTCCGTGCCCAAGCTACGGCGTCTTTCACATCGGTATCCGTAAGGCCAAGTCCAGCCAGCTTGTCCCTCGCTGACAAATCAGCGGTAAAACCAATCGGCCGATTGGCCGGTTTGGGCTGGGCCATCAAAGCGCGAATCGCATCAATCACCTCAGCCAGGGAGTTGTCATGGTGCGAAACACGTCGCTCCAGGGCGGCCAGTTTTTCGGCCAGGACTTTGTGGTCCAGCAACACTCCGCGCAGCTGTACAAAGGCGCGCACAACGTACACGCTCATTTCCACGGCTCGGTCTGAATTCAGCACACTGGCGGCCATGATGGCACCGTGCTCGGTGAAGGCCAGGGGCAGATAGCGACGCCCACCACGCTTTGAGGTCGCATTTTGCGACCTCAAACTTTCAAACTCTTCCTCGGTGAGCGTGAACATGAAGTCATTGGGAAAGCGCTTGAGGTTTCGCTTGATTTGTTCATTGAAACGCTTCGTCTCCACCCCGTACAACTCCGCTAGATCAGCATCCAGCAAAACCCGTTGCCCACGGATAACCAGAATGCGCTCCGCCAAAACCTGCGGTGAAAGCATGGCGCCAGCTATGGCAGGCGCGTCGGCCGGCGGAACGGATGGATTGGTCTTGTTCATGGTGCGTCCTAACCCTTTAACAGGCTTGGATTTCACCACAATACTGTTGTTTTGTACAGTATTTTAAACATGCCGATCAAAGCTTCGTGCGACCGCAAACACATGCAGACGCACTTAAAAACCCCTCAGTGCCTGTTTTTTCTTATAGAGAATCGGTCTTTTGCCCAATAACTACGGGCGCAAGCAGCTATCAAAACAAGAGCAATCGGCAGACTTCACCGGCAAGTCTGCGGTAAAACCCATCGGCTAATTTCCCTGGCGGGTTGGCGTTCGCCGGACCGCATCCCTTTCATCCGCATCAAACAGCATCTCGCGCCGCTGATTGGCCGCTCCGTCGCAATCCACCCCAGCGCCGCCCCTCGCGCTCCTAACATCGCGTCCAGTTGCATCCAGCCAACACCCACGGAGCTCACCATGTACCTCTCACCGCGCCCGATCTCTCTTGTTTTTTGCAGCCTGCTGCTGACGGCGGCCCAAGCCATGGCTTCGCAAGCCGGCTTGCGCCAGATCACCGTTCCAGGCACCACGGCAGATGCCGCGCCCATCGTGGCGGTTTTGTATTACCCCACACAGTCGGCCGCGCGCACCATCGCCATGGGGCCCTTCAATGTGAACGTGGCCATGCGGGCCGCGCCAGAGGCCAAGGTCAAGGGCCTGATCCTCCTGAGCCACGGCACCGGCGGAACTGAAATTGGGCACAGCAGCCTGGCCGAGGCGCTGGCGCAGAGCGGCTATCTGGTGGCCGCATTGCGCCACCCCGGCGACAACTGGCAGGACATGTCCCTGCGCAAAGACAGCCTGGCGCGTTATGTCACAGAACGGCCGCGGCAGGCTTCACGCGTGATCGACGCCGTGCTAAACGACCCTGAATGGAAGGACCGCATCGCCAGCGACGCCAAGGGGCCACGTATCGGCGCGCTGGGGCATTCGGCAGGGGGCTACACCGTGCTGGCCCTGGCGGGTGCGCGGCCCGAGCCCGCACGCTTTGACACGCACTGCAGCGCCGCGCGGGCCCAAGACCCGATTTTTTGCAGCACAGGCAATGCGAGCGCGCCGGCCACCCCCCATGCCGCCGCTTCGCCGTCTATTCCGTCTTTGACCGATACCCGCGTGCGCGCTGTGGTGGCCATGGCGCCCATGGGGGCCTTGTTCAACGCCGCTTCGCTGGCGCAAATCCGCATCCCCGTGGCGCTGTACGAAGCGCAGCAAGACCGTTTTCTGGTGCCACGCTTTCATGCCCAATGGGTTGCCGCGAATATGCCCGGTGTTGAAATGCACCGGGTGCCCAATGCCTGGCACTTCGCGTTTTCAGACGCGCCCACCATGGCCATCCCGACCGAAGACGGCGACCTTGGCGCCAACCCGCCCGGCTTTGACCGCGGTGCGTTTCTGGGCCAGCTGCAGCGTGAGCTTCTTGCGTTTTTTGACAAGGCATTGAACTGACAGCCACCCTGCGGCGCCGGATCTGACTACCGCGCCTTGTTCAGCGCCGCTGCCGCGCGTATCAGCGCCTTGAAGGCCGCTTCATCAATGGCATCACCCTCGCCCAGATCAATGGCGCGCCGGGTGTTGCCATCCAGGCTGGAGTTGAACAGGCCTGCAGGGTCCTTGAGCGAAGCGCCCTTGGCAAACGTCAGCTTCACCTTGGCCTTGTAGGTTTCGCCGGTGCAGATGATGCCGTCGTGCGACCACACCGGAATGCTCCACTTCCACTCTTCCACCACCTGCGGGTCCGCCTGCTTGATCAGCGCACGAACATGGGCGAGCGTCTTGCCCCGCCAGTCGTCCAGACTCTTGATTTTTGCGTCGATCAGTTGCGAGGGAGACTCTGCCCCCGCGTCTTCCTTGGTTTTGCTTTGACTCTTGGCCATGTGGGTGACTCCTTCTTCATGTGGCATAGCGTTAGCGCCCCATCCGTTCGGGCTGAGCTTGTCGAAGCCTGTCCTGAGCTTGTCGAAGGGCCCTTCGACAGGCCCAGGGCAAACGAGGTTGAGCTGGCTCACATTTTCTCGCCAGGCAACTGGCTGGCCTGCTTCCCCCAGGCCGTGAACTGGGCTTCGTCGAGCCCGGGGTCTTCATACACGTCGAGGTAGCGCGTGTCTTTCACCTTGGACGCACCGGGCGGCACCGGCGAGAGCGATTGCCCGCGGAAGAAGGTCACCTTCACATACTTGTTGAAGCAATGAAAGCTGAGGAACCAGTCCTCCTGCCCCGGCGCCCCATAAAACGGCGAGTTCCATTTGACCGCCTTGCGCACACCGGGAACGGCAGCAACGATGAGCTCGTCCAGCCGACGCCCAATACCCTGCTTCCAGCCCGGCATGGCCGCGAGGTAGGCCTGCACCGGGGCGTCGCCCTCGCCTTTGGGGATTTGCGGGTTGCCGCCGGAGAGAAGTACTGGTTTGCCGGTCTTTACTGCGGGTTGAGGTTTTGGTTTGGTCATCGATGATTCACCTCAGCGTGAAGGCCTCATGCACCGAGTCGCTGCCCGCCAAGCAGACCTAGTCGTTGATCAGCGCCGCGCCCACCTAATGGCGTTGGCGAAGGTGCATCCTGCTTCCAGCAAACAAGCCGCTCTTAAATACCTAATGGCAGTTCACGAGCGTCAAATCCCATGGATTGCATCTCGCGGCGGAAATGCGTCATGGCCAGAGGAAAAGCCTGTGCCACCAATACATACTGATAAGACTCTTGATCAAACAAGGGAAAGATTTTTTCCTCGGTAGCCTCGGGCGGATAGTCGAACTTTGCCTCGTAGCTGCCGTTGAACTCCGCCTTCTGATCTTTCGCATCAGCCTTGGACGCATGAGCGACAAGATCAATCTTTACGACGGCCTGCAACGCAACAGCGGGGACTTGCATCGTCGCAAGTCCGACCTCGATCGTCTGAGTGAGCTGAATGTTCCAGGGCTCTTTACCGCTAGACGCAGCCTTGTTTTCGCCATGAAAACTGGTTGCCCTGAGCGACATCAACTTGGGTCGCAGGCTAGCTACTTCCATTTTTTGGAATCCGTGGAATGAGTTGATTCAGTGGAGAAAGTAAATGACTTTTTGGCGGACTTCTGGAGACTGACACCGCGAAAATCTGCCATAGCAACAATATTGGTGGTCTGCATACGAACCCCAGGAAGATCAGCGACTTCGGCAGCACTGGACGGCTTCAGTTCTGCCAGCAAGCCTTTTTCATCCACCAGTTCCCAAAACGCAACTTCACTGCGACGAACCAATCGCAACAGCGAGTCCATGGATTCGGAATGCGCCACGTCATCGTTTTCATACTTGCTGAACGCAACCGGACCACCGCCAAACAACTTGGCGGCCTGGTCTTGCGTCAGGCGATATTGCTTGCGAAGGGCATGAATTTCGGTACCGGTCAGCAACCCATCGACTGACTTGCGGAAAGCCATCACGGCACGCTTGTTTAACCGGCTTTCCCCGGCGCCCGCAAAATCCGATGTGCAGGTATCGCACACCTTGTAATGCAAGGGCACCATGGCTTTGTGGCCCTTATATTCGCTCTCTACTTGATCCACATGTGAAACCACGTGGCCTTCGCCACAGATCGGGCAGAGTTCTTTGTTTTCCATCTTCATCCTCAAAATCAGGTGTGACAGGAAACCGTCAACACCAAGGTACCAAGCTTGTTGATCGCAAATTTCAAAAAGTATTCGATCTGCATTTGCTTGTTTGCAGCAGGAATCCACTCCATGCGCCGCAAAGCATAGGCGTCACATCCAGCGATGGCGCCCTTGCCGTTGTCGCACCACTCAGAGTCAATATAGTCTGCATCTTTGAGTTGTTGAATCAAGTCAGCCACATCATCTGCAGTCCACTGAAGGTTTTGCACGTTCTGATAGCAGTCCCTTGTCCAAAGGCTAACCCCTGTTCCATCAGCACATAAGCCTTGCACTCGTGCCAGTAAATACACCGGCCCGCCAACAATCTTCAGTCCCCCACAAAGTTGTGGTGAGTCCGAAGTGTACTCAGAAACGATGCGGAAACTTACCATTGTGGTAATTCTTGATCTCAAATTATGGAATAACTGTACATTTAATCATGGTTTTGAAGCTTTCATCCCACAAATTCCGACGCATAGCGCCCTACCCCCACCGCGAGAAGGAAGTCTTTTCTCTAACTTCCAGCGGATTGATCTTGTCTACTCACCCGCTCTAAGTTGAGCGCAAGCAACCGTTTCAAAATTTCTTCGTCCGACATGTCGGCTGAATAATCGGCCCACCCGTAGGCAGCGGCCACAGCTTGGTCCAACTCCTTGTGCGCCGCCTCCAGCCAGGCCGGGCGCAGGTTGTACAGCTTGGTCAACGTGCGCTCGGCCAGCTCTTTTTCAAAACCGTCTTTGGGCAGGATGCGGTCTGGATAGGGGCTGAGCGTCATGCCCAGCGGCACCACCTCCGGCACCCGCTGCGTCCACTCAGGTGGATTCAACCAGGCTTCGCGCAGGTCATTCAGGCGTTTGGCTGCGCGTGCGATGGCTTCGGCTACAGCGCGAACTGCTCCTGTATTTATAGCTGCTGGCGCCCGCTCTTTCTGGGCTGAAGGCGCATTTGCCTCTGAAAGTCCGGCAGGAATCAGCGCGCCGCCTTCCATCACTTCGGTGCTCTGGTGCGCTGTGTCGGCGGGCGTCAGGCCTTCGGGAAAGGGGAAGGTTTCGAAGCAGGTGGTGGGGGTGTAGCGCGGCCGGTCTTCCAGCGAAGTGCCCATGCGTAGCGACCAGAGTTCGTGGAAGCGGCTGTGCAGCAAGCCGAGCGTCGTGTCATCGGCCCGCGCCACTGTGATAAGCGCCTGGTCTGGCGACGTGGTGACGGGCAGCCATACAAAAAACCTGTGCTTCGAGTGCGCAACAGTAGCAATAAAACGGTGCAGCGGGTTGAACGCTACTCGCATCTCCACGCGAGGTCTGCCAAAGCGCCACCAGAAGTCACGCAAAGCTGGTTCTGTTTTTTTGACCCGTTCAGGCTTGATGCACGCGACAACGTACCCAAACGGTTTTTCGTACAACGCGGCCTCCGCCTCGGCAAGGTCGTTCCCAAAATCAATAATCCATTGGTGCTGCGGCCCGCGGCTCAGTTCAAAGCCGTTCGCCCAGGGTTTGAGCACTTCGCTGTTGGATCGTCCGTGAGGATTGGGCAGGCGCAGCCAGTCACGAGCAAGTCTTGCCTCAATCTCGAACTTGGCTTTCTTGGAGGCGCCTTGAAAGCTGGCTCCAAGGTTCTCAGCCAGCGTGTGCGCTTTGCTGACATCCAGCAAGTCACCGGCGGACGTTGGGGCGGTGAGGTCAGCGTATATCTGCGGAACGGTAACGCCGTTGAGTTGCGCGCTTTTGTCATGGCCAAATGAGATGAGCGATACACGTACGGCTGCGCCTTCATTGACCCAAGGCTCGTCGCTCCAGGCGGCGTAGATGTTGCTGCGTTCGGTGATTGCCTGAAGCACTTTTCTGTTGGCGCCTCCGCGGATGGAATTCGTGGACACCAGCCCCGCCGCTCCCAGTCCGGCCGTTTCGATGGCCTTGAGCGCCTTGGCGAACCAGTAACACACCAGATCCGCGCCACCCGGCACACCAGGTGCGTAAATCTCATCTAATGCTCGGATGTAGGCTTCACCAAGTTCGCGGCGCTTGCGGCTCACGCCCAAAAACGGCGGGTTGCCAATCACCACACTGGCCTTGGGCCACATGGCTTCGGTATAAGCACTCTGCCCTTCGACAGGCTCAGAGCAAACGGAAATCAGCGCATCGCGGCACTCGATGTGGTCCAGCGGCTCCAGCACCGGATTCGTTTTGAACTCGTAGCCGTGCAGCAAGCGCCACTGCAACTCGCCTATCCACACCGTCACGCGTGCGAGTTCGGCGGCATATTCATTCAGTTCTATGCCCAGCATGTTGTGTGGGCCGGTCACGAGGTCTGCCTCGCGGTCCAGGCCCATCAGCGCGGCGTCGATGTGGCTCTGGTGTTCAATGTCTTTGAGGGTCTTGAGGCCGAGGAACAAAAAGTTGCCGCTGCCGCAGGCCGGGTCGAGCACGCGGTAGTCCTTCAGGCGGTCCAGCCACTGGATGAACTTTACACGGGCGGCTTTGTAGCTGGCGTCGTTCTTCTTTCTGTTTTTGGCCATCAGCCCACGTATTTCCTGCACCGTCTGCTCCCAGATCTGCAGCAGCGGACGCTTGAGCACAGGCTCGACGATACGCATGATGGTTGCCGGGTCTGTGTAGTGGGCGCCGAGCTGGCTGCGTTTGCTCGGGTCCAACCCGCGTTCAAACAGGGTGCCGAAGATGGACACGTCGATGGCGCTCCAGTTCAGTGCGGCGGCGTTGCGCAGCTCGGTCATATCGAGCACCGTGAGCGCGGGCACCTTGATCTTCTTGAACAGGCCGCCGTTGAACCACGGAATGTCGTCGTTGCCGTACAGGCCGCCGTCGCGCATGACGGTGAACAGGTTGCGCAGGCCGGTCGTCAGTTTGTCGCTGGTGAGCTGGCGGTTGTTGACCAGGCCCTCGAACATGCGGCCCGGCAGCAAGCCCACGTCTTCGGCAAAAAAGCAGAACAGGCACTGCGTAAGGAAGTGCGCCACCTCGTCGGCGTGGGCTTGTGCCTCCAGCGGCTGGGTGGCTCTATCGGGGCCGCGTTTGCGCAGGCCGTCGGCCAGGGTGGCAAAACTGCGGGCCGCGGTTTCGGTGATGTCGCGGCTGGTTTTCTTGGGTCTGAAACTTTCGGTGTCTGTCCAAATGCGGCGCAGCAGGACCAGTTTCTCCGGCTGGTCCAGCTCGGCCAGAGCCACATTGAAAGTCTCGGTCGGGTGGCCGGTGAACTGGGTGTGGATGCGGATGGTCAGGCGGTCGCACACTACCAGAATCGGCGGGTTGCTGAGTGCCAGGCTGTAGGTCAGCAACTGCTTGAGCGCGGCGTCGAGGTTTTTGCCCGGCGCCTTGTTTTCCCACGCGAACGCGCCTTGCTTGAAGACGTCGGCATAACCGGTACGCCCGCCAATGACGGCGTTTTTCTCCTCAAACAGGTAACCGGCCTCGCTGCCGGGTTTGGACACGGCCAGCAACTCGCACAGGTCGAGAAAGTGGCTCTGCGCGCCCTGCTCTTCGTTAAGGTGAAAGGCTGGCCCCCCTGGCCCCCACTTGGCGATAAATTCTTGTGGTGTCATCGATCTCTTGATGGGTTGCTCGACGCGGCAACATCTTTGCGTCGAGCCAGACTGCCTTCGGCATCATACCCAGAGCAGAGCTTCAGGCCGCCCGCTTCAACGGAAACCCCAGCCCCATCGCATCCCGCGCCATCAACGCCTGATTTTCGCAACTGCAAGGAAAGAAGCCGTTAAGGTCGAGAGCGGTTGCGCTGCCGCAACTGACTAACGAACCCTCAACAATCTAGTCAACCTCACCCACCTTGACGATATTGACGGCAGCGACGACGACCAGAAGAACGACGTGTTTATCCACAAATATTGAAAGTTGGCTTTAAAGGTGTACTGAGCAGCAATAAGGGCTAGGCGCCGAATTCACATAGTTATCCACAGAATATTCTTGAGTTGTCACCAGCTTTTCCTCCCATATATAACGCAGCATCCCGTACGCTATGTGACATGAACATCGAAATTCAAAACATCCCCAGCCCATCAAAGCTGATCACTACTATGGACAAACACCGCTTCGGTGCTGCAATGTTCGTGATTGCGTTGTCGATCTGTTCGCTGGCTCTGGTGGTTTCCTTGTGGCTTTACTTCGGTATGCATCGCTAAGAACTAAAAAGGGAGGCTCTATGGCAAGCGACGGAAACTCGGTGACAGTATTTGGTGATCTATCTAAACCGGCAACGGTGCTGATTGAGAAGATCAGCAGCGCAGTAGGCATTCTTTATGAGCCTAAGCGCATCACTCGCAAAGCGCAGGCAGAGGCAGATGCCCGGAAGATTGGTGCTTTAGCTGATTTGCAGCTGAATTCAGACCTAGAGCGTCGTGCGATATCTCGCCTAGTCCATCAAGAGTCTCGCAAACAAAAAAATATTGAAGACATTACGGCTGAGGCAGTCGCAGCACTACCAAAAGATGCGCAACCACACGAATTAGATGAAGACTGGATTGCTCATTTTTTTCAGCAGTGTCAAACGGTCTCAGACAAAGAAATGCAATCTCTTTGGTCAAAGCTCCTTGTCACTGAGGCAAGTCAGTCTGGTTCGATTGCAAAGCGGACTGTGAATTGCGTTTCAAGCTTGGCTAAGTCCGACGCCGAACTGTTCACGTCATTCTGTCAATTCCACTGGTTTAACGGGATTTTGTTACCCGTGGTGTTTGACCATTCAGAGATCTACACAGCTCAACGCATTACCTTCTCTGCCCTTAAACATTTAGAGTCCCTTGGTCTCATATCGCTCGAATCGAGTATCGTTCTCCGCAGGCAACCTTCTCCTTCGGCGATATCGTATTTTGGGCAGCGAGTTATGCTCAACTATCCCACGAGCGCTGCAGATCTGGCCATTGGGAGGGCGATTTTCACTCAGGCAGGTAGGGAACTGGCACCTATCTGTGGAGCGCAGGCCAACCCTGAATATTTTTTGTGGGTGTTACAACGGTGGGTGGATGCTGGCATTTCTGTTTCGTCTTCATATCCTCGGGAACAGCAGCGCTGATGATGGTCTGCCCTCCGTCAGGTTGACGAACTCTTCCTGTAACCCTGACGACGATAGCTACCCTCGCTTCAACGCCACCACAAATCCCCGCCCCACCGCATCCCGCGCCATCATCCCCCGGTACCACCGCAACACATGCGGAAAATCCGCCAGATCAACCTTGTGCCGCTCATGCCGCCAAGCCCACCCAACAATGGCGAAATCGGCAATCGAGATTTCTTCGCCTGCAAAGAAGGCGTGGTCGGCCAGGCGGCGGTCCATCACGCCGTAGAGGCGGCGCGTTTCGGCCATGAAGCGCTCCAGGCCGTAGCGGCGGTCGGCTTCTTTCTCCAGCGCGATGAAGTGGTGCACCTGGCCGGGCATGGGGCCGAAGCCACCCATCTGGAACATCAGCCACTCCATCACCGCCACGCGGGCGCGTGGGTCTTTGGGCAGGAAGGTACCGGTCTTTTCCGCCAGGTAGATCAGGATGGCGCCGGACTCGAAGACGCTGATGGGTTCACCGCCGGGGCCGTCGGGATCGATGATGGCGGGGATCTTGTTGTTGGGGCTGATCTTCAGGAAAGCGGGCGCGGTCTGCTCGCCCTTGGTGATGTCCACCACGTGTACCTCGTAGGGCAGGCCCATTTCTTCGAGGGCAACGCTGATCTTGCGGCCGTTGGGGGTGTCGAAGGCGTAGAGCTGGATGGTCATGGGTGATTCTGCTTGGTTGGGTGGGGCTGAGCGCGTTGCGCGTGGGCGAAAAGCAGTCTGCCACAGGATGGTGAAGAAGCTTCGGGTACGGGGCGTGCAGCACACAACATGCGATAACTCTGTGCACAGGCCGCCAGCCCTCACCCCCGCCCTCTCCCAAGGGGCGAGGGAGTAAATCCAGCCCAGACGAGCTAATTTTTAGAGCCAAATCGGCCTCCAGCCCTTATCGGGCGGGCGCAATCAGCTATCAATGCAGTAGCAAGCAGAGCGCACCAGCCGCGGCAAAAGCTGAAGCAGCGCCACCCGACCACGTGCCGGGCGTGCCCTTTCATCTTGTATGAAAATCACCAGGCGCCAACTCCACAGGAGGTTCCCATGGTTCTGTTTAACCGACGCAACATGCTCGGCGCCCTGGGCGCCGGGGCCATCACCGGGGCTGTGACCGGCACCCTCCCCTCGCCCGCGCTGGCGCAGCCCGGCAAGATGCAGTCGTGGAAGCTGGCCACCTCGCGGCGCACGGGCATTCATGACCTGGCGCCTGCGCCTGATGGCGGCGTGTGGTTCACGGCGCAGGCCAGCGGCCACCTGGGCTGGTTTGAGCCCAAGACCGGCCGCACGGAGCTGATAGCCCTCGGCTCGGGCTCTTCGCCGCATGGCGTGATCCAGGGGCCGGACAAGGCGGCGTGGGTGACCGATGGCGGGCAGAACGCCATCGTGCGGGTGAGCTGGCCCGACCAGAAGGTGCAGGCCTTTCCCCTGCCAGCGGGCACGCCTTATGCCAACCTCAACACCTGCGCCTTCGACGGCGCGGGCGATTTGTGGTTTACCGGCCAGAGCGGCTACGTGGGCAAGGTGGCGGTGAAAACGGCCGAGGTTTCTGTGAAGCAGGCGCCGCGCGGGCGCGGGCCCTACGGCATTTGCAGCACGCCGGCCGGCGAGGTGTGGTGGTGTTCGCTGGCGGGCTCGTTCATTGCGCACATTGACAGGCGCACGGGGGAATCTACCGTGGTAGAGCCGCCCACCGCCAAACAAGGTGCGCGCCGCGTGTGGAGCGACAGCAAGGGCCGCATCTGGGTGAGCGAGTGGAACAGCGGCAATGTTTCCATGCACGACCCCCAGGCCAAAACCTGGCGCACCTGGAAGCTGCCCGGCGACAACCCCAAGCCCTACGCGGTGTATGTGGACGAGCGCGACACGGTGTGGCTGGCCGAATGGGGCAGCAACGCGACGGTGAGTTTTGACCCGCGCACCGAGAAGTTTGAGCGTTACCCGATGCCGCGTGAGAGCGCGAATGTGCGGCAGATTCTGGGCCGGGCTGGCGAGGTGTGGCTGCCGGAGAGTGGGACGGAGCACATCTCGGTGATACGGACAAGCTGAGCCTGTCGAAAGGCGAAAGGCTTCGACAGGCTCAGCCCGAACGGTGGGGGCATCTACCGTGGCGACTACCTCATTACCGTTCGCCCTGAGCTTGTCGAAGGGTCAAAGGTCCTTCGTCAAGCTCAGGACAGGCTTCGACAGGCTCAGCCCGAACGGTGTGGGGCCGTCCATCCGTGAACCAATAAACGGCCCGCAGCCTACTGCGGTATCACACCCGCGCTCTTGACGACCCTGGCGTAACGCTTGAGCTCGCTGGCGAAGAACTCTTTTGACGCTTCCGGCGTGGCCACCTTGATGATGTTGCCCTGCTTGGCCATGGCTTCCTTGACTTCGGGCGTGGCAAACGCTGTGGAGAAGGCGGCGTGGATGCGACTGACCTGCTCTGCGCTCATACCCTTGGGGCCGACGGCTGCAAACCAGCCTTCCACCACATAGAAGGGCAAGCCGGCTTCGGCCGATGTGGGGATGTCGGGCGCGGCCGGACTGCGCGACAGCGATGCCATACACAGGGCGCGCAGGTTGCCCGCCTTGACCTGGCCCGCCACGGCAGGCAGCGCGCCCACGCCCCAGTCCACCTGGCCGCCGACGATGTCCTGCATCATCGGGCCGAAGCCGCGGTAGGGAATGTGGGTGGAGAAGGTGCGCGTCAGGTCCTTGAAGATCTCGGCCGCCAGATGCAGGATGGTGCCGTTGCCCGACGACGCGTAGTTGTACTTGCCGGGTTTGGATTTCAGCAGGGCAATGAATTCCTTCAAGTCTTTCACCGGCAGCTTGGGGTTGACCACCAGCACCAGGGGCGTGGCGCCAATCACGGCTATCGGCGTGATGTCGGCAACGGGATCAAAAGGCACGGACTTGAGCACCGCGGGGTAGATCACGTGGTTGTTGGACACCACGCTCAGCGTCAGGCCGTCGGGTGGCGACTTGATCATGGCGGAGGTACCGACCAGGCCGCCGGCGCCGGGCTGGTTTTCAATCACGACCGTCTGGCCCAGTGCCTTGGACAAGGCCGCGCTGGAGGCGCGAACAATGGTGTCTACGCCCGAGCCCGCGCTGATGGGCAGGATGAAACGCACCACCTTGTCGGACTGGGCATGGGCTGCCCCGCCCATCGACAGGCCGGCGGCGCCCAGGCCTAGGCCGCCCAAAGCGGCCAGGGCATCACGCCGCGAAAACACGGTTTCTTTCTGAGTCTTCATTTTTTGTCTCCTTCATTTGCATTAACTTTGGCTTCGTTGCTACCTGCTTCTTCAAACGCAGCTCAGGCCACGACAGCCTGCGCCCTCAACTCTTCAATCTCGGCGCCGGCCAGGCCCAGGCCTTCCAGCAGCTCGCGCGTGTGTTCACCCAGGCGCGGCGGGTGCAGACGCACACCCAGGCGCCCGCCGCCCATGGTGATGGGGAACAGCGTGGTCTTGACGCTCTCGCCGGCCTTGGGGCCGTCGGGCAGGCGCACATCGGCCAGGCCGCCGGTGGCCAGCAGGTGCTCGTCGTCGAGCAGGTCTTCGGGCTTGCGGATGGGGGCAAACGGCAGGCCGGCTTTTTCCATGATGGCTGACAGCTCTGCGGCGGAGCGCTGGGCAATGCGTTCGGCAATGGTTTTGAGCAAGCGTGGACGCTGGGCCACGCGCAGGTTGTTGGTGGCCAGCTCGGGCTCGGCTTTCAGGTCGGCAAAACCCAGCACGTCGCAGAAGGTCAGCCACTGCGCGTCGCTCACCGCAGCCAGGAAGATCTGCTCGCCGTCTTTGACGGTGAACACGTCGTACACGGCCCAGGGGTTGTCGCGAGCGGGCATGGGCGCGGGGTGTTTGCCCGTCATGGCGAACTGCAGCATGTGCTGGCCCATGAGGAAAACATTGTTTTCGTACAGAGCCGACTGCACCTCCATGCCCTTGCCGGTGATGCCGCGCTGGATGAGCGCGCCCAGCGCACCGATGGCGCCGAAGAGGCCGCCCATGATGTCGTTGACACTGGTTCCTGCGCGCAGCGGGTCGCCGGGGCGGCCGGTCATGTAGGCCAGGCCGCCCATCATCTGCACCACCTCGTCGAGCGCGGTGCGGTGGTCGTAGGGGCCGGGCAAAAAACCCTTGTGGCTGATGTAGATCAGGCGCGGGTTCACCTGGCTCAGCGTGGCGTAGTCCAGCCCGTACTTGGCCATGGTGCCGGGTTTGAAGTTTTCGGCCACCACGTCGGCCGTGGCGCATAGCCTGCGCGCCAGCGCGGCGCCGGCCGCACTGTGCAGGTCGATGCCAATGCTTTTCTTGTTGCGGTTGAACATGGGGAAAAAGCCGGCGCCCGCGCCCAGCAGCCGGCGCGTGCGGTCGCCGTCGATGGGCTCGATCTTGATGACCTCGGCACCCATGTCGGCCAACACCATGCCGCAGGTCGGGCCCATAACCATGTGGGTGAACTCGATAACGCGCAGGCCGGTGAGGGGTTGCGGTACGGTGCTGTCGGTGCTTGTCATCAGGAGTCCGGTTTGGTTTTAGATCTGTCATGCCGGAGTCGATCCGGTGTTCATGTCCTTGGCGTTCAGGCCGCGGCAGCCAGGGCGTCCGCAGCCTTCATGGTCTTGGGCAGGCCCGCAAGCCACAGGGTGCCGTGCAGGGTTTCAGTGCTGAGCCAGCCAGCGAGTTTTTTTCGCAGCGCAATCAGCTGGTGAAAATCCTGCCCGGTGCTGATGCCCATGCTGGCCAACATGTAGGCCAGGTCTTCGGTGGCCACGTTGCCGCTGGCGCCGGGCGCGTGCGGGCAACCGCCTATGCCGCCCAGGCAGGCGTCGAAACGCGTCACACCCATTTGCAGCGCGGCATACACATTGGCCAGGCCCAGGCCGCGCGTGTCATGAAAATGCCCGCAGTTGAGCTTGTCGCCTGCAACGGGTAGCGTGAGCGCAAACAACTCCTGCACCATGGCCGGGTCGGCATAACCCACGGTGTCGGCCAGGCTCACGCGGTCCACGCCGGTGTCCAGCACGGCCTTGACCAGGCGCAGCACCTCGGCCGGCTCCACCCTGCCCTGCAGCGTGCAGCCAAAGGCGGTGCTTAAGCCCACTTCGATCAAGGTGGAAGAACCCGCCGCGTCACGCGCCGCACGAATACGGGCAATGTCGGCCACCACTTCGTCGGGCGTCTTGCGCAGGTTGGCCAGGCTGTGCGCGTGGCTGGCCGACAGCGGCACCAGCATCAGGTCAGCCTCCACATCCATCGCGCGCTCGGCACCCCGGAGGTTGGGCACCAGCACCGACACCGCCAGCCCCGGCAGCGTTTTGGCAAAAGCCACCACCTCGGCGGTGTCGGCCAGCTGCGGCAGCAGGCGCGCGGGCACAAAGGAGCCGACTTCGATTTCACGCTGGCCGGCAGCGTAGGCGCCGCGAATCCACTCGAGCTTTTGCGCGGTGGGCATCACGTGGGCAATGCTCTGCAGGCCGTCGCGCAGGCCCATTTCGCGAATGATGGCGCTGCGCGGCAATGCGGCGCGCGCGGAAGTCGGTTCTACCAAGGTTTGTCTCCATCTGGGCCATTGCATAAGGCCTTGGGTGCAGTCTAAAATTTCCCGATAGAAACTTCTTGTCAATTTTGGAACGCATATCGTTCCATCAAGGAATATCACATTGCACGACCTGGACCTCACCACCCTGCGCCTGTTTGTCATCGTCTGCGAGACCGGCAACATCGCGCGCGCCGGTGAAAAGGCCAGCATCGTCGGCTCGGCCATCAGCAAGCGGCTGGCGCAGCTGGAGCAAACCGTGGGCACACCCATCCTCACGCGCAAGCGCCACGGCGTGGCGCCCACCGCCGCCGGGCAAACATTGCTGGAACACGCGCGCGCCATGCTGGCCAGCGCGGCGCGCATAGAGCGCGACATGGAAGCCTATGCGGCCGGCGTGCGCGGGCAGGTGCGCATACTCGCCTCGGCTTCGGCCATGGCCGAGTGGCTGGCCGACGACGTGGCCTCTTTCCTGCAGCAGCCGGCGCACGCCAACATCCAGGTCGACATGGAAGAGCGCGTCAGCCCGGAGGTGGTGCGCGGTGTGCGCGACGGCACGGCCTCGCTGGGCATCTGCTGGGACGCGGTGGACCTGGGCACGCTGCAGTCACGCCCCTACCGCAGCGACCATCTGTGCATGGTGGTGCCCAACAAGCACCCGCTGGCCAAGCGCAAAGGCCTGCGCTTCGAGGAAACGCTGGACTACGAACACGTGAGCATGCCAGTAGCCAGCGCCGTGCAGGTGATGCTGCAGCGCGCCGCGGCACGGCTGGGGCGCGACATGCGCTGCCGCGTGATCGTCTCCAACTTCGAAGCCGCCCTGCGCGTGGTGCGCGCCGGCCTGGCCATCAGCCTGGTGCCGCGCGAAGTGGCCGCGATTTACGCAGAAGCCTATGGCCTGCAGATGGTGCCCATGGCCGAACCCTGGGCGCAACGCCGCTTCATCATCTGCTACCGCGATGCAGAGGGTTTGTCGCCTTCGGCGCAACTGCTGGCGGATCATCTGGCTGCGCATGGGCAGAGGGTCTGAGAAGTGCCCGAGAGCTGCTACGAGCAAATTGTTGCAGTTAAAACGGCTATTGGCCCTTATTCGACGGGCGCGAGCAGCTATTAAATCGGGAGCGAATATGCAACCAAGTTCAGGCCACCAAAGCCGCTTGTCGCAAGGCAGGCTGTAATTTGACTCGCAGCGAAGTCACCAGCTCTTGCAGCGGCACGGGCTTCAACTGGTTCTTGTTCTGGAACGCCCGCCAGAGCGCCTGTCGCGATGCGTCGTTGGCAAATTCGTCGCTCAATCCGATGGGCAGTGCGGACGGGACCGGCATGGTGCGACGCTTGAAGGTGGCTGCAACGGCTGTAGCGAGAATTTCCGCATCCAGCGTCTCACGCTCCAGCAACACCGACAAATCCAGATAGTCCTTCAACCGGCTGTTGGTCATGCCCAGCAAGGCGATAGCGTGGAGTTTTTCGGCAATGACGGTGTAGACCGGATAGGTCTGCAGCATCGGGGCTGGAAAGTCGTCTAGCAGCACCGGATAGGTTGCCGACACCGGTCCGGGTGTCACGGCATCACCAAAGCCAATGTCAACCTGCGCTTTCAGCCGTGCGCCCGCCAGTTCACCGGAAATGAAAACCCGAACACCGGCGTAACCGGCCTCTTCGAATCTCCTGCGCCGTGACGCTGGCAGGGTCAAAGCGGATACCGTCTTCGACAGTAACCGATGCGATATCGCGGAAAGTCTGCGTGATGGACGCCAGATCACTGGCACCAAAACCCAGCAAGTCAACATCGCGCGTGGGCCTGTGCGGCATGTCGTACCAGAGCGTAAACAGCATCGCGCCTTTGAGAAGAAAGCGCTCGGCATGGCTGGACTGGCTTAAGCGGTATAGCAAACGCTCCAGTGCGTAACGCACCAACATGCCATTGAAATCTGACTGTTCAGCCTTTGCCCGATTGAGCAGGCGCGCACGCACAGAAGCGGCGAGATTTTCGCTTGCGCTCGGGGTCACTCAATGGCCTCAAGATAAGGCCGCATCACATTGGCAACGCGGCAGATTTTGGCGAAATGCCAGAGCGTGTCGGCCGACGCTTTTTGCTGCGACCGCGCATCCCGCAGGGCTTCGAGCGCCACGTCCAGGCCAATTTTGTTGCGGTGTTTGAAGCAGTCGACCACGGTTTTTGCCACGCCGTAGACGCGCAGCGGAACCTGATCACGCTCAAAAACTTCGATGCCCTCTGAATAGGCCTCCCCGGTGAACTGAACCATCTTCATCGGTGGATAGTCGATCTTCGGCGCATGGCTACCCCGAGGCATGGCAATCCACACCTGACGAGGTAGCTGGGTGGTGAGCCCATGAAACTGCAGGGCGGTGAGCAGGCAAAACACCGCCTGTGGCACCTTGGCAGCAATCGTGGCAAGGGTTTCATGCTCCGACGCGTTGCTTCCGGGCAGCCGATAAAGGCCTCTCCCCACCTTTTCAAGTTGGCCATTCGCCGTGAGCCGGGTCAGTACCACGCGCGCAGCACCAACGTCTTGCAAATCACCAGGACGCAGCATGCCCTTCTGGCGAGCCAGATCAAGGATGCGTTGGGTGTGGGTGTCGGTGCGCATGGCCACAGTATGTTCCATTTATTCGTCGAATGCAAGTATTCGACGAATAAATGGAACATTACATCAAAGCGCTACGAGGTGGTGTATTGGCCGTATGAAATGCAAATTCATTAAATCTACGGCCAATGGCAGCAACTGGCATTGTTCCCTAGAGGCAACGATACTGCGCACATGCAGAGCCAACTTCACCTCTTTGACGATGGGTATCCGGCCCGGTGGCTGCAAAGGCTGCGGGCTGGCAGCATCGCCTTCGCGCTGCTGGTGGGCAGCGGCATCGCGCTTGCGGCCAACGCGCCCAACGACACGCTGCGCATAGGCTCCAAACGTTTCACCGAGTCCTACATCCTGGCGCAGGTGCTGGCGCAGACGGCGGCGACGCACACGCCCACGCCGCCTTCGGTGCTGCAGGGCCTGGGCAACACTGCCATTGTTTATGAGGCGCTACGTTCGGGCAGCATCGACCTGTACCCCGAATACGTGGGCACCGTCAGCCTGGAGATTCTCAAAAGCCCTGCCCCGATGACGCTGGACGCGATGAACGCGGCGCTGGCGCCGCTGGGCCTGGGCGTGGCGGTGCCGCTGGGTTTCAATGATGGTTACGCGCTGGCCATGCGCGAAGACAATGCGCAGCGGCTGGGCATCAAATCGCTGAGCGACCTGGCGAAGCACGCGGAACTCAAGCTCGGCCTGTCCAACGAGTTCATAGGCCGCGCCGATGGTTGGCGCGGGCTGGCGCAGCGCTATGGCGCCACGCAGGTGCCCACCGCGCTGGACCACGGCCTGGCGTATGACGCGATTGCGCAGAAGCAGGTGGACGTGATCGACATCTACACCACCGACGCAAAAATCAAACACCTGGGCCTGCGCGTGCTGGCGGACGACAAGGCCTACTTTCCGCGCTATGACGCGGTGCTGCTCTACCGGCTCGACGTGCCGACGCGCTTCCCCCAGGCCTGGGCGGCGCTGCAAAAGCTGCAAGGCAGGATCGACGAGAACGCGATGATTGCGATGAACGCGCGGGCCGAGCTGCAGGGCGTGGCGTTTGACGTGATTGCGCGTGACCATCTGGGCGGCAAGGCCACAGGCGGCACGGCAGCCGCGGTCGACCCGGCACAGCGCGGCTTCTGGGCCAAACTCTTCGGCCCCGACCTGGCACGGCTGACACGCCAGCACCTGGCGCTGACATTGATCTCGGTGGGCCTGGCGGCGTTGATAGGCATTCCGCTGGCGGTGCTGGTGTTTCCGCACCCGCGGCTACGCGCTGTGGTGCTGGGCGCCACCGGACTGCTGCAAACCGTGCCTTCGCTGGCGCTGCTGGCGATGCTGATCTCGCTGATGGGCGTGATCGGCACCGTGCCGGCGCTGATTGCGCTGATGCTTTACTCGCTGCTGCCCATCATGCGCAACACCGTGGCGGGCCTGGGCGAGGTTTCACAAGGCCTGCGCGTGGCCAGCCAGGCACTGGGCATGACGGCAGGCCAGCGCATGCGCCACATTGAGCTACCGCTGGCGCTACCCACCATTGTTGCCGGCACGCGCACGGCCACATCGATTGCGATTGGCACCGCGACGATTGCCGCCTTTATTGGCGCTGGCGGCTACGGCGAGCGCATCGTCACCGGCCTGGCGCTCAACGATGGCCAGCTGCTGCTGGCCGGCGCCCTGCCCGCCACCCTGCTGGCGCTGCTGAGTGAAGCGCTGTTTGAGGCGGTGGAGTATGGGATGCGGCGGCGCAGGGCCTGAAAAGAGAAAGGCCCCAAACGGGGCCTTGAAGGCGTCTGGGCCGATTTTACAGAGACAAATCGGCCGTTAGCCCTTATTCCACGGACGCAAGCAGCTACTAAATAAATAGCATTGAACGGCTGAGGTCAATCCAGCTTGATGCCGGCTGCCGCCACCACTGCTGCCCAGCGCTTGCGTTCCTGGTTGAAGAAGTTGTCCTGCTCGGTCGGTGACATGGTCGCCACTTCGGCGCCCTGGCCGCTGAGCCGGGCACGGATTTCGGGGCTGCGGATCACCTTGATGAGTTCGGTATTGAGCCGCGCCACGACGGCCGCCGGCGTGCCCTTGGCCACCAGGATGCCCTGCCAGGTGCCGGACTCGAAACCGGCGATGCCCTGCTCCTGCAGCGTCGGCACGTTGCCGATCAGCGGCATGCGCGTGGCCTTGGACACGCCAAGGATCTTGAGCTGGCCGTTCTGCACAAAAGGCAGTGTTGCCAGCATGCCGTTCATCAGCACCTGGGTCTGGCCGCCCACGGTGTCGGTGATGGCCTGCGAGCCGCCCTTGTAGGGGATGTACTGCCACTTCGCATTGCTGGCACGCTCGACAGCCACACCGGCCAGGTGCGGTGCGCTGCCCATGGCGGTGACGGCAAAGTTGAGCTGCTTGGTCTGCGACAGCGCCACCAGTTCCTTCAAGTTGTTGGCAGGCACCGAGGGGTGCACCACCAGCAGGTGCGGCGAGTAGGCCAGCATGGTGACGCCACGCAGGTCTTTGCTCGGGTCGAACTGCAGCTTGGTGTAAACCGACGGGCTGATGGCCAGCGCGCCGGTGTCGCACAGCAGCAGGGTGTAGCCATCGGGTGCGGACTTGGCGACCAGGTCGGCGCCAAGGTTGCCGTTGGCCCCTGCCCTGTTTTCAACAATCACCGGCTGCTTGAGCGCGTCCGACAGCGGCTGGCTGATGGCGCGGGCAATGATGTCGGACGAGCCGCCTGGTGGGTAAGGCACGACGATGCGGATCGGCTTGGCTGGCCAGGCCTGCGCCTGGACGCCGGAAGCGGCCAGGCCCATGGCCAGTGAGGAAGCAAGAACCTTGCGGCGATTGAGGGTCATGATGTCTCCTGTCGATGTTGTGAGGAATAAAGGGAATGCTGCCGGGGCAATGTCCGGCAGAGGTTCAGGCCTTGGCGACTTCGTGGTTGGCCATCAGCTCGAGCGCACGCACCAGCGCCGAGTGGTCTAGGTCCTGCATGCCGTTGGCGCTGCAGACCTGCATGAGCTGTGCGGCGCCCGCGGTTTGCGGCAACGCCACACCCAGCGTACGGGCACCGGCCAGGGCCAGGCCCAGGTCTTTCTGGTGCAGGCCGATGCGAAAACCTGGGTTGAAGGTGCGCTTGATCATGCGTTCGCCGTGCACTTCCAGGATGCGCGAAGAAGCAAAACCGCCCATCAGCGCCTGCCGCACCTTGGCGGGATCGGCACCGGCCTTGCTGGCAAACAGCAGGGCTTCGCCAACGGCGGCAATGTTGAGTGCCACGATGATCTGGTTGGCCACCTTGCAGGTCTGGCCGTCGCCGTTGCCGCCGACCAGCGTGATGTTTTTGCCCATCAGCTCGAACAGCGGCTTGACGCGCTCGAACGCTGCGTCGGGGCCGCCAATCATGATGGTCAGGCTGGCGGCCTTGGCGCCGACTTCACCACCGGAGACCGGTGCGTCCAGGTAGTCGCAGCCCAGGGCGTTGATCTTCTTCGCGTATTCCTTGGTGTCCATCGGCGAGATGGAGCTCATGTCGACAACCGTCTTGCCTTTGCTGAGACCGGACGACACGCCCTTGTCGCCAAACAGCACCTTCGCCACATCGGGTGTGTCGGGCAGCATCATGAAAATGATGTCGGCCTTCTCGGCCACTTCCTGTGACGAGCTGCAGGCGATGGCCTTGCCGGTCAGCAGATCTGCCGGCACCTTGCTGCGGGTGGAAAGAAAAACCTCGTGGCCGGCCTTGATCAGGTGCGCCGCCATCGGTGCGCCCATGATGCCAAGACCGATAAAACCGAGTTTGCTCATTTCAATATCTCCATTGGTTCGTTAAAAAATAGCCTGTTGCCGACCCGAGGCCGGCGCGTGAGCCCCGGAGCCCGTCCGGGGATGGCAGGCCAGAAATCTAGCTTGTGTACTTGTCGTGCAGGGCCTGCGTGGCGGCACGAAACACACCGAGGTCGCTGCCGACACCGACAAACGTGGCGCCCATTTCCATGTAGCGGCGTGCATCGGCCTCGACCGGTGCGAGGATGCCGATGGGTTTGCCGCAGGCTTTGGCATCCGCAAAAATGGACGCCATGGCCGCCTGTACTTCCGGATGGCCGGCGTTGCCCAGGTGGCCAAAACCAGCGGCCAGGTCGGACGGGCCGACGAAGACACAGTCCACACCATCGATAGCGGCAATTTCGCGGGCGGCGGCGGCGCCGGCGCGGCTTTCGATCTGCACCATCACGCAGATGTGGTCGTTGATGCCCTTGAAGTAGTCAGGCACCGACCCGTAGCGGTTGCTGCGCTGGGACACCGACACACCACGTATGCCTTGCGGCGGGTAGCGCGTGGCGGACACCGCGCTTTTTGCCTGCTCGGCGCTTTCGACGAAAGGAATCAGGAAGTTGTAGAAGCCGGCATCGAGCAGGCGCTTGAGCTCGACCGAGTTATTGCTGGTGGGGCGCACCACAGGCGCACTCTTGCTGTCCTTGAGCGCCATCAGTTGCGGGATGTAGGTGGCCATGTCGTTCGGCGAATGTTCGCCGTCGAGCAGGATCCAGTCGAAGCCGGCCACGCCCAGTACCTCGGTGGTGATGGCACTGGACAGCGAGGACCAGCAGCCGATCAGCTTCTTGTGTGCCAGCAGATCGCGCTTGAAGCTGTTGGGAAAAGATTGGTAGGGAATGGCTTGTGTCATGGCGTGTCGCTTGTAAAAAAAGAAATGAAACGGTGGGCGAATGGGGTCAGGTAATCGGGGCGGGGTTGAACAGCACCAGCGCGTTGTGCAGCTTCCAGTGTTCAGCCCAGGTTTTCTTGCGGCCGCTGGCCACTTCCAGCATCAGGTGGAACAGCTCCCAGCCGACGTCGGAGATGCTGGCTTCACCGTCGGCAATGCGGCCGGCGTTGATGTCCATCAGGTCGTGCCAGCGCCGTGCCAGGTCGCTGCGTGTGGCCACCTTGATGACAGGCACTTCGGCCAGGCCGTAGGGCGTGCCGCGGCCGGTGGTGAAGACGTGCAGGTTCATGCCGGCGGCCAGCTGCAGCGTGCCGCAGATAAAGTCGCTGGCCGGCGTGGCGGCGTAGATCAGGCCTTTTTGCCGCACCTTCTCGCCGGGTGCCAGCACGCCGCTGATGGGCGCGCTGCCTGACTTGACGATGGAGCCCATGGCTTTTTCGACAATGTTGGACAGGCCGCCCTTCTTGTTGCCGGGCGTGGTGTTGGCACTGCGGTCCACCAGGCCCTTCTTCAGGTAGGCGTCGTACCAGGCCATTTCGCGAATCATCGCTTCAGCAACTTCAGGCGTGCTCGCACGCGAGGTGAGCTGGTCGATGCCGTCGCGCACCTCGGTGGTCTCTGAAAACATGACCGTGGCGCCGGCACGCACCAGCAGGTCGGTGGCATAACCCACGGCGGGGTTGGCGGTGACGCCGGAGAAAGCGTCGCTGCCGCCGCACTGCACGCCCACCACCAGCTCGCTGGCGGGCACGGGCTCGCGGCGGCGCGCATTGAGCCGCTCCAGGTGCAGCTCGGCGGTTTGCATGATGGAGTCGATCATCGACATGAAGCCGACATGGTTCTCCGATTGCAGGCACACCACGTCCAGGATGGCGTCGGCATTGCCGCCCACGTCGGCGACGCTGCGCTCGTCAACAATCTGTATGGTGCCGGGTGGCAGCAGGCGTTCAGGCTGAAGTTTTTCGCAGCCCAGGCTCACCACCATGACCTCGCCGCCGAAATTGGGGTTCAGGCTGATGTTGCGCAGCGTGCGTATCGGGATGATGGCGTCGGGCGCGTCGATGGCGACACCGCAGCCATAGGTGTGCTCCAGGCCCACCACATCGTCCACATGGGGAAAACGCGGCAGCAGTTCGCTCTTGATGCGCCTGACCGCGAAATCAACCACGCCGGCCACACACTGCACGGTGGTGGTGATGGCCAGGATGTTGCGGGTGCCCACGGAACCGTCGGCGTTGCGGTAGCCATCGAAGGTATAACCCTCCAGCGGTGCCAGTGCCGGCGGCTTCACGGTGGCCATGGGGAGCTTGTCCAGGCTGCGCGCGGACGGCATCTCCAGCAGCCGTTCGTGTACCCAGCTTCCGGCTGGAATGTCCTTCATGGCAAAACCGATGGACACGTTGTAGCGCAGCACCGCCGTGCCCTGCGGCAGGTCCACCAGCGCCACCTTGTGGCCTTGCGGAACGCGCTCGCGCAAGGTCAGGCCGTCGGCAAACACGGCGCCGGGCGCGAGGCCGCCGTCGTTGGCGACGATAGCCACATTGTCCGCATCGTGCATGCGGATGAAAAGAGGGTTGACGTTGGTGGGTTCCATCAGAAGTCGACGATTTCCACCCGGTTCGGGTTCTTGCCGGCGGCAGGAATGTTCTGGCGGCCGGCGTTGGAGATGTAGTCCCAGGTGGCGGCGTTGGCCCCACCTGTCACCGCCATGGCTGCGGCGGAAAATTCGGGCAGGAGATGCCGTCGAAGCGCTTGTCCTGCTGTTTTATGGGCTGCTGTCATGGACTGTTCCTCCTGGATGATCTGTTTTACCTGGCCACGGCCATGAACATGTTGGGCAGCCACAGCGAGAACGCCGGCACGTAGGTCACCAGCATCAGGCACAGCGTCAACGCGCCATAGAAAGGGAGGATCGACTTCATGACCTCCCCGACCGATATGCCCCCGATCGCGCAGCCCACGAACTGCGTCACCCCCACCGGCGGGGTGTTCAGGCCGAGCGCGCAGTTGATCAGCATCACGATGCCGAATTGCGCCGGGTCCATGCCGAACTGCATCGCGATGGGCAGGAAGATGGGCGTACAGACCAGGATGGTGGCCGCCATGTCCAGGAAGGTGCCCAGGATGAACAGCATCACGTTGATCATCAGGAAGATGACCCAGGGTTCGGTGGAGATGGAGGTCATCAACAGGCCCGTCTTCTGCGGCACTTCGTAAAGCGCCATGAAGTAGCCGAAGGCCGAGGAAATGCCGATCAGCAGCAGCACCACACCGGTGGTCTTGCAGGCCTTGGCGCAGGCCTTGATGAAGTTCTTCCAGCTCAGCGAGCGGTAAACCAGCGCCGTCACCAGCAGGGCCCACAACACCGCCGTCGCGGCCGATTCAGTCGCCGTGAAAACGCCGGAAAGAATGCCGACCAGGATGATCGCCACGATGAGCAGGCCGGGCAGTGCCGCCACCCCGGCCACCATCACTTCGTGCCAGCCTTTGAAGGCGCCACGTGTCGGATAGCCGCGTTTGACGGCCACATAGTAGGCAGCGCCCAGGTTGCAGAGCGTCAGCAGCAAGGCGGGGATGACGCCGGCCAGGATCAGGCTAAGCACGCTCACCGAGGCGATGCCCGTGGTGGCCAGTGTGAAGATGATGAGGTTGTGCGAGGTGGGCATGAGCACGCCGACCAGAGCGGCGTGGGTGGTGACATTGACCGCGTAGTCCGCGTCGTAGCCTTCCTTCTTCATGAGCGGAATCATCACCGAACCCATGGCGGACACGTCGGCCAGTGCCGAGCCGGCGACACCGCCGAACAGCGTGCAGCCGATCACGTTGCTCATGCCCAGGCCGCCGCGCACGTGGCCCACCAGGCTGTTGGCGAAACGCACAATGCGCTCGGCAATGCCGCCGTAAAGCATCAGCTCACCGGCGAATACAAAGAAGGGAATGGCCAGGAATGAAAACACCTGCATGCCGCCCACCATCTTCTGGAACACGATGGGCACCGGAACACCGGCGTAAAGCACGGTGGCCACCGACGCCAGGCCGATGGAAAACGCCACGGGCACGCCGATAAGCAGCAGAATAATGAAGGTGATAGAAAGTACAGCCAGTTCCATGATGGTTTGCCTTGGTCTCGCGAGCGATATTTTTTGTTTGAATTCAGTGCCAGGACGGCAGGACTTCCTCGCCGCGCAATAGCGCGAGGATGTGCTCGAACGAGAACAGAACAATGAGTGCGCCGGCGATCACCAGCGCGAGATAGTCAAGGCCTGCGGGCAGACCGAGCATGGGGTCCAGCTCGCTCCACTTCATTTTGGTCCAGAGCCAGCCGCTGGAAACCATGATGGCGCCGAAGAGCCCCACCAGCAGGTGAATCAGTATTTCGATCTTCATCCGCATCCAGTCGGGCAACAGCCCAACCATCGAATCGAGGCCGATATGCCCGGCGTCACGCACGCCGACTGCCACACCCAGAGCAGTGATGAAGAGCACCAGTTGCAGCGCCAGCGCTTCCGTCCAGGTGGGCGTGTCGTTAAACACATAGCGGCCGACTACCTGCAACTGCACCGCAAGAATCAACGTGATGAGACCCACGATGGCAACGATCAGGCTGACCTTGCTGATCACCGCACAGATGCGATTGAAAAGGAGGTTCGCAGGCGGGAGGAGATGCGGGAGCTCGATGGGAAGTGGGGAGTTCATTTGGATCCGGCAGAACAGGCTTAAACGGCAAAGAGGCAAAACACCCGCGCGGCACGGGCCGCGCGGGTTTGGGTTGCAGGCTTACTTGGTGTCCTGCGCGGCCTTCACCAGACGCTGGAGATCAGGTGTGTTGATGAACTTGGCGTAGACCGGCTGCATGGCGGCCTGGAATGCTTTCTTGTCCACGTCCTTCACGATGGTCGAGCCGGCCTTGAGCACGATGTCCAGCGCTTTTGCTTCCTGCTCGTCCCACTTCTGGCGCTGGAAGGTCACCGATTCCTTGGCGGCGGCACGGAACATGGCCTGATCTGCCGGCGACATCTTGTCAAACACAACCTTGGAGATCACCAGCATTTCAGGCGCCATCGAGTGCTCGGTGTGCGAGTAAACCTTCACGGCCTCGTAATGCTTGAATCCCTCGTAGGACGGGATGTTGTTTTCGGCTGCGTCGATCAGGCCGGTCTTGAGGGCCGTGTAGACCTCGGCGGTCGGCATGGGCGTGGCGTTTGCACCCATGGCGTTGGCGACAGCCACCCACAGATCCGAAGGCTGGACGCGGATCTTCATGCCTTTGGTATCGGCCAGCGTGCGCACGGCTTTCTTGGCGTATACCGAACGTGCGCCGCTGTCATAAAACGCCAACCCGACCAAGCCCTGGCTTTCGCAGCCCTTGAGGATTTCCTCGCCAACCGGGCCATCCAGCACCCTGCGCATATGCGGAATCGAGTTGAACAGGAAGGGCATGGTGGGCACCAGGCTCTTGGGGCAGGTCGCGTTGAGGGAGCTGATGTTGACGCGGTTCATCTCCAGCGCACCGATCCTCACCTGGTCCAGCGTTTCCTTCTCGGAGCCCAGAGCGCTCTTGTTGAAGACCTTGATCGTGTACTTGCCACCGCTTTGCTTGGCCAGCGTCTCGCTCATGTGGCGCACAGCGGCTACCGTGGGGTAGTCATCGCTGTTATGCACATCGGCAGAGCGTAGCTCGACAGCTTGTGCAGAGAGTGCCAGCAGGCCAGCGGCCAGGGCAGTAAGTTTCAGGTTTGCTTTCATGTCATCCTCTGAGGTTGGTGGTTGGAAACTTTTTTTAATGCAAACACGCGGGCTCGGGCAGTCCGCGCACGCCGGGGTGCAACGCGAACAAACCACCGGCCAGCGGCTGGTCAGATAAATCGACTCCGTCAGGGCGAATCGATGTCACGAACAGGGTGTCAAGCCCGGCGCCGCCAAAGGCGCACATGGCAGGTTTTTTAACGGGCACGGCGAGCGAGCGGTCCAGCCGGCCCTCGGGTGTGAAGCGGTGCACCAGCCCGGCATCGTTGCCGCAGATCCAGTAGCAGCCATCTTCGTCAACGGCAGCGCCGTCGGGCCGGCCCGGCAGCGGCTTCATGTCGGCGAAGACCCGCCTGTTGGACAGGGTGCCGGTGGCCGTGTCGTAGTCAAAAACCCAGATCATCTGCACCGAGGGATGCGAGTCCGAGAGGTACATGGTGCGGCCATCGGGGCTGTAGCCCAGGCCGTTGGGTGTGATGAAGTCTTCGAGGATTTTTTTCAGCCCGCTTGTGCGGTCATAGCGGTAAAGTGCGCCGGCCGTGGAACCGAGGCCCATGTTCATGACCATGGTGCCGGCCCAGAAGCGGCCCTGCCGGTCGCAGTGGCCGTCATTGAAGCGCATACCGGTCTGCTTGTGCTCCACTTTCTCCAGCAACTCGCTGTGAAGCCCACCGTCGGCCTGCGCCTGCAATTCGAATATTCCCGTTTCCATGCCAGCAATCCAGCGACCCGGCGCACTGCCCTGCGCAATACACGCCAGCATTTCGGGCGCGAGCCAATGGGTGGTCACGCCGGTGGCAGCCTGCCATCGGCAGAGTTTGCGCGCCGGAATGTCAACCCAATAAAGCGCCTGCTCGCCCACATGCCATACCGGGCTTTCACCCGTGGCGTTGCGGCCATCAACGAGCAGTTCGGCTTCCATGCGCATCACATCAATCGGCAAAGGGGCCGGCCTTGACGAAACCACCGCCCTGAAACTGGACCACCGGATCGCTGAGATCGGGTGCCGGCGTGCGGGCGTACACCGCCTCGCGGAAGATGTCCGAGCTGTCTTTGGGCGCATAACCGATGTGGCGGGCGCGGCTGTTGTCCCACCAGGTGACCGCGTTGTCGGACATGCCGAAAACAATGCTGTGCCCCAGCACCGGCGTGGTCAGGCAAGCGGTGATGAGGCGGTGCAGGTCGTCAAAGCTCAACCATGTCGCCAGCATGCGCCGGTCTTTGGGTTCGGGGAAAGAGGAGCCAATGCGCACACAGGCCGTTTCAATGCCATAACGGTCGAAGTAAAAGCGCGACAGGTCTTCGCCGAATGCCTTGCTGACACCGTACAGGCCGTCGGGACGCGGCGGTGCGTCAGCCGTGATGGTTTCGCTCTGGCGGTAAAAGCCGGTGACATGGTTAGAGCTGGCAAATATCACCCGCTTGACGCCATGCTTGCGGGCTGCTTCATACAGGTTGTACAAGCCCAGGATATTGGCCTGGAGAATCGGGGCGAACGGGCCTTCGACGGACACGCCGCCCAGATGAACAATGGCCTGAACGCCTTGCACCATCGCATCCACGGCGGCAGCATCGGCCAGATCGGCCAGCATGATTTCTTCAGCCTCGCCGGCCTTGCCAATGTCGACACGATCGGACAGGCGCAGCACCGTGCAATTGGCTTTCAGGCGGCCGCGCAATGCCTGGCCCAAGCCACCGGCAGCACCGGTCAGGAGTAGTTTTTCGTGAACCCGGATGGTCATGCTTGTCTCTGGTTGAAAATGGAAGCTGGCAAACGCTGGACTTTTGTTTCAGGTTTGCTTACAGTAGCTTGACTCCATGGGATATCAGTCATATGTTGTCTGATGACTAAGAATTTTAATGAGGCACTGCCCCCTGTCAAGCATTTTCTGCCCGCATAGAGGCAAACCCCTACCCGAGCAAACCCGATGGAATCGAATTTAACGGCCCCTCCTGCTGACGAAACTCCTCGTGTGCGCCGGCCCCGCGGCCTGGTCACGGAAATTGTTGAAAGCCTGGCGGCCAACATTCGCGAGGGGCAATTGCAGCCCGGTGACAAGCTGCCGACCGAGGCCGAAATCATGGTCCGCTTCGACGTCAGCCGGACAGTGGTGCGCGAATCCATTTCCAAATTGCAGGCCTCCGGCATGGTTGAAACCCGGCACGGCATCGGCACCTTTGTGATCCAGAACCGGGATGCCGGCAACTTCAAAATCGCCGCGGCAGACTTCGCCACCGTGGCCGATGTCATTTCGGTGCTGGAATTACGCATCAGCCTGGAAACAGAGGCCGCCGGGCTGGCGGCCCAGAGGCGGAGCATGGAAAACCTGGAAGCGATGGCCAATGCGCTGCGGGCGTTCCAGGACTCGATCCACGCGGATTCCGACGCTGTTCCGTCCGACTTCCAGTTCCACATGGAAGTTGCGCGCGCCACCGGCAACCGGCATTTCGAGGACCTCATGACCTACCTGGGCACCATGATCATTCCCCGTACCCGCGTGAACACGCCCCAAAGCGCACCCGAAGGCCGGCTGAGCTACCTGCAGCGCGTCAATGGCGAACACGAGAGCATTTACAACGCGATCCGCAGCCAGGATGCGGAAGCTGCGCGGGCGGCCATGCGCACCCATCTGTCCAACAGCCGGGAGCGGCTGCGCAAAGGCCAGACCGTTGAGCCTGAAACCAAACCCTGATTCCGGCGGCTGAAACCACCCGTCAAGGCAGCTCAGGGAATTCCCCGAGCAGAAAACCGTCAGTCACGTTGTACGATGACTGATCTTTAAACTTCGCTATTTCCCCCATTCTTTCGCCTTCATGCCTGACGCCCGCGCCCCATCTCCGGCAGCTTCGCAAACGCTGCGCATGCAAGACTCCCAACCAGATCAACCCAGGACGCCCTGCATGGTGCGGGCCTGACATTGAGCACTTACCACTACAACAAAGGAGACAATTCATGAAACGCCGCATATTGCTTCAAGCAACCCTGGCTTCGGCCGCCCTCTCGTCCGTCCTCGGCACCAGCATGGCCTGGGCGCAGGACAAATGGCCGTCCAAGCCCATCAACTACGTTGTGCCTTTCCCGGCCGGCGGCACCACCGACATCCTCGGCAGGTTGATCGGCCAGAAACTCGGCACGGCGCTGGGCACCACCATCGTGATTGAAAACAAGGGCGGCGCCGGAGGCAGCGTCGGCTCGGAAATCGCCGCACGCGCGCCGGCCGACGGCTACACCATGCTGGGCGGCACAGTCAGCTCGCACGCCATCAATGTGAGCCTGTACGCCAAACTCGGCTACGACCCGATCAAGTCTTTCTCGCCCGTGGTGCTCATCGGTTCGAACCCATTGGTACTGGTCGTGAAGGCGGACAGCCCCTACAAGACATTGCAGGACGTGCTGGCTGCGGCGAAAGCCAAACCAACAACCATTTCGTCGGCGTCGGCCGGCAATGGCACCTCGCAGCACATGACGCTCGAACTGCTGGGCTTCAAGACGGGCACACAGTTCGTCCATGTGCCCTACAAAGGCAGCGGACCAGCCATTCAGGACGTGATCGGCGGCCAGGTCGACATGATGTTTGACACCACCGTGGTTGCAGGTCCGCATATCCAGAGCGGCAAGGTACGCGCCATCGCCGTAAGCTCAGCCAAGCGCCTGGAAGCCATGCCGAATGTGCCGACGGTTGCGGAGTCGGGTGTGCCCGACTTTGAAGTGGTGTCGTGGCAAGGCATTTTTGTGCCCGCCGGCGTACCCAAACCCATCATTGACCGGCTGCACGCAGAAATCATGAAGATCCTGCAAACCACCGAAATGCAGGACCGGCTCAAGAGCCTGGGCATGCAGCCTTCCAGCAGGACCCCAGACCAGGTAGCTGCCTTCCAGAAAGCGGAAGTCGAGAAATGGGCACAAGTCATCAAGGCGGCCGGCATCAAGCTTGAGTAAAAACCAGGTCCCCAAAATGCGTGTGGCGGTGGTCGGCGCGGGCCTGGCCAGTGCACCGCATTTCCGGAGCCTGCAGGACTTGCAACCGGAACTGGAGGTTGCCTGGGTCATAGGCCGCAGCGCGGAGCGCCTTGCGGCACTGACCCTGCTGGCCGGCGTGCGAACCAGCACACACCTGGAGGACCTTCTGGACGACCCGACCGTCCAGGCGGTGCTGGTATTGACCCCCCCGAACACGCACCTGGACATCGTGCGGCGTGTGGCAGGAGCCGGCAAGCACGTGCTGGTGGAAAAGCCGCTGGAGGTCAGCCTGGACAAGGCGCGCCAGATGGTGGAGATCTGCGAGCACAGCGGCGTCAAGCTGGCCGTGATGCTGCAGCACAGGATGCGCGATGCGGCCCGCGCACTGATGCAACTGGTGCACAGCGGTGACATGGGGAATCTGGTGGGAGCCTCCGCCAGCATCCGCTGGTGGCGCCCGCAAAGTTATTACGACGAACCAGGCCGCGGCACCCTGGCGCGTGACGGCGGCGGCGTGCTGATGACGCAGGCCATCCACACGCTGGATCTGCTGCTCTGCCTGACCGGCATGCCGGACCAGGTCAGCGCGATGGCGGGCACCAGCGCCCTGCACCGCATGGAATGTGAAGACACCGTCGCCGCGGCGCTGCACTACCCAAACGGGGCCATCGGCAGCATCGATGCGACCACCGCGGCTTATCCTGGCTTTCCCGAGCGCATTTCGCTCCAGTTCACCCGGGGTTCGGCAACGCTTGAAGCCGGGGAACTCCACGCAGAACTGCTGGACGGCAGGAAAATCCACGCCGGACAGAAACAGGCTTCGGGGTCGGGCGCGAACATGATGGCGTTTGACCACCACGCCCACCGTGCCGTGCTGCAGGACTTTGTGGCCGCCATCCGCAACGGTTGCGAGCCTGCCGTTTCGGGGCGCTCTGCCCTGCAGGTGCACCGGCTGATTGCCGCGATGATGAGATCGGCAGGCAGCGGTGCCGCAATCTCAAACCTGGCCGAGCCCCAGTAGCCGCATCGCATTGCCCTTGAGGATGCCGGGCATCACCTCGGGCTTGAAGCCAGCGTCTTCAAAATCCTTCATCCAGCGGTCCGGCGTGATCAGGGGATAGTCGCTGCCGAACAGGATGCGGTCTTTCAGCAGCGTGTTGGCATACTGCACGAGCTGCTTGGGAAAGTACTTCGGGCTCCAGCCGGACAGGTCGATCCAGACATTGGGCTTGTGGGTTGCCACGCTCAGGGCTTCGTCCTGCCACGGGAAGCTCGGGTGGGCCATGACGATCTGCATGTCAGGGAAATCGATGGCGACGTCATCCAGGTGCATGGGGTTGGAATATTCGAGCCGCAAACCGCCGCCGCAGCGCATGCCGCTGCCTATGCCGCTGTGACCGGTGTGGAAGATCGCCGGGAGCTTGTAGGCGTTGATCACCTCGTAAATCGGCCAGGCCATCTTGTCGTAGGGGTGGTAGCCCTGCACCGTGGGGTGAAACTTGAAACCCTTGACACCGTGCTCTTCGATCAGCCGGCGCGCCTCGCGCGCACCCATTTTTCCCTTGTGCGGGTCGATACTGGCAAAGGCCATCATCATGTCGCTGTTGTTCTTCGCCGCTTCGGCAATCTCCTCGTTGGGAATGCGGCGACGGCCCAGCTTGGACTCGCTGTCCACCGTGAACATGATCAGCCCGATCTTGCGTTCGCGGTAGTAGGCAATAGTTTCCTCGATGGTCGGGCGCCGGCTGTTCTTGAAGTACTTGTCGGCTGCGCGGTCGTACTCCTCGCCATAGTTGTCAAAAGGGTTCCAGCAGCTCACTTCGGCGTGGGTGTGGATGTCAATGGCAATGAGGTTCTGGTAGTCCATGCTGTCTCCTGTTTTTTTGATTTTCCCGCCGGCCGAGGGTTAACACCGATAAAACAGGTCGAAAAATCAATTGAATTGGTTATCATTTATAACAATAATTCACTCACTTTGCAAATACGACCATGACCTACAAACCCTCTTCCACCGATATTCAGCTCGACTTCCGCGGCGACGCCCAAGAAGTTGCCGTGGTACGCCTCAGCCGCGGCGCCAAGCGCAACGCCCTCAACGATGGGCTGATTCTGGCGCTGCGCGATATTTTCGAGAACCTGCCGGGCACAGTCCGCGCGGCCGTGATCCACGGCGAAGGCGCGCACTTCTGCGCCGGCCTCGACCTCGGCGAGTTGCAGGAACGTGACGCAGGCCAGGGCATGCACCATTCCCGCATGTGGCATGCGGCGCTGGAGCGCGTGCAATTCGGCCCGGTGCCGGTGATTGCCGCGCTGCACGGCGCGGTCGTCGGTGGCGGGCTGGAACTGGCCAGTGCCTGCCACATCCGTGTGGCCGACGCGTCAGCTTTTTACGCATTGCCGGAAGGCTCCCGCGGCATTTTTGTCGGCGGCGGTGGATCGGTGCGCATCCCCAAGCTGGTCGGCGTCGCACGCATGACCGACATGATGCTGACCGGCCGCGTCTACAACGCGCAGGACGGCGAACGGGCCGGTTTTGCGCAGTACCTGGTGCCCGAGGGCCAGGCTTTTGACAAGGCCCTGGAGCTCGCTGTGCGTGTAGCGCAAAACGCCCCCTTGACGAACTACGCGCTGATGCATGCCCTCCCCCGCATTGCAGAGCAACCGGCCGACCAGGGCTTTTTCACCGAATCGCTGATCGCGGCAATTGTGCAGGACGCACCTGAAGCCAAAACACGGGTCAAGGCCTTTCTCGATGGCAAAGCCAACAAAGTCAGCAAAGACTGATCCCAACCCATTTCCAGCCCCTGCAGAAAACATGAACGAGACCAACCCCACTTCCGCAACGCGTTACCGGCCCCTGACCTTTGGTGTGACGCGCGTCGACGTGCGCGAGGGCGACAACGGCATACGCTACGTCAAGGCAGACCAGCCGCTGACCGGCTTTGCCCAGCGCATCACGGACCGTTTTCTGCACTGGGCAGAAACCATGCCGGAACGAAGCTTTCTGGCACGGCGGGTACGCCAGGCCGACGGCAGCACCGGCGAATGGCAGCATCTGACCTACGGCCAGGCACTTGCAAGCGCGCGCGCCCTGGGGCAAGCGCTGCTGGACCGGGGACTGAACGCCGACCGGCCTGTGGTCATCCTCAGCGAAAACGGGCTGGAGCATGCGCAGCTTGCGCTGGGCTGCCTGTATGCCGGGATTCCCTATTGCCCGGCCTCGCCGGCTTACTGCCTGGTCAGCCAGGACTACGATAAGCTGCGCCACATTCTTGACACACTGACCCCGGGCCTGGTATTTGCCAGCGACGCTGCCCGTTACGGCAAAGCCATCCAGGCGGCCATCGGCACCGATGTGGAGGTGGTACTGCACGAGGGCTCCCTTGAAGGCCGGCCAGCCACCACGCTGGCATCGCTGCTCGCCACCCCTCCGACAGCGCAGGTGGACGCCGCCATGCAGGCCACCGGGCCGGAAACGATTACCAAGTTTCTCTTCACCTCAGGCTCGACCAAAATGCCAAAGGCCGTGGTCAACACCCACCGCATGTGGTGCGCCAACCAGCAGCAGATGCGGCAGTCCATGCCGGTGCTCACGGAAGAACCTCCGGTGCTGGTGGACTGGCTTCCCTGGAATCACACCTTCGGCGGCAACCACAACGTAGGGCTGATCCTTTACAACGGCGGCACGCTTTATATCGACGACGGCAAACCCACGCCGGCGCTCATGGACGAGACCCTGCGCAACCTGCGCGAAATCGCACCCACGCTGTACTTCAATGTGCCCACCGGTTTCGAGGCGATTGCCAACGCCATGAAAACGGACGATGTGCTGCGCAGGAACCTGCTCTCACGCGTGAGAATGTTCTTCTACTCCGGGGCCGCACTGGCCCAGCCGGTATGGGACGCGCTGCACGAAACCCAGGAGCGCGAGATCGGTGAGCGCATCGTCATGGGCACAGGCCTGGGCATGACCGAGTCCTCGCCATTCGCGGTGTTCGTCACCAATCCGAACGTCAAGGCCGGCTATCTCGGCGTTCCCACGCCCGGGCTGGAGCTCAAGCTGGTGCCGGTCGATGGCAAGACCGAGATTCGCTACAAGGGCCCCAACATCACGCCGGGCTACTGGCGCAACGAAGAGGCAACGAAAGAATGCTTCGACGAGGAAGGCTTCTTCTCGACGGGCGACGCGGTATTGTGGATCGACGAGAAGGACCCGCACCAGGGCCTGCGCTTCGACGGCCGTATTGCCGAAGACTTCAAGCTGGCCACCGGCACCTTTGTCAGCGTTGGCCCCATGCGCGCAAAAATCATCGCAGCCGGCGCACCCTATGTGCAGGATGCTGTCATCACCGGGCTGAACCTCAAGGAGGTCGGCGCGCTTGTTTTCCCGACGCCGGCCGTGCGCAAGCTGGCTGGCCTTCCGGACGATGCCCCCCTGAAGCAGGTGCTGGAAAGCACACCGGTGCAGGCCCACTTCCAGCAAGTGGCCAACACGCTGGCCGCCGGTTCCACAGGGAGCGCCAGCCGCGTGGCACGGTTGCATCTGATAGCCGAGCCGCCGTCCATCGACAAGGGCGAGGTCACCGACAAGGGATCCATCAACCAGCGCGCCGTGCTCAAGCACCGCGGCGCCATCGCGGACGCCATGCATGGCGGCACGCTCCTTTTCACCATTCAGCCACAGTAAGGCAAGGCAAGACATGAACATCCATGGACAGACAGCTCTCGTTACCGGCGGGGCCTCGGGGCTGGGAGAAGCCACTGCGCGCGAACTGGCCCGGCTGGGCGCCAAAGTCGCGGTGCTCGACGTCAACCTGGCGCTGGCCGAAGAAGTGGCAGCAGACATTGGCGGCGTGGCCTGCCAGTGCGACATCACCAGCACCCACAGCGTGGCTGCAGCGCTGAGCAAAGCCGCAGGCGCCCTTGGCCCGGCCCGCATCCTCATGAACATTGCCGGCATCGGTTCGGCCAAACGGGTGGTCGGCAAAGATGGCAACGCCGCTCCGCTGGAAGACTTTGCGAAAGTCATCAACGTCAACCTGATCGGCAGCTACAACATGAGCCGCCTGTTTGCTGCCGAATGCGTGAAGCTCGACCCGGTGGAAGGTGCCGAGCGCGGCGTCATGATGTTCACCGCTTCTGTTGCTGCCTTTGATGGCCAGGTCGGCCAGCAGGCCTACAGCGCATCCAAGGGCGGACTGGTCGGCATGACATTGCCAATGGCACGCGACCTGGCACAACACGGCATTCGCGTTTGCACCATCGCACCGGGACTGTTCGCCACCCCGCTGATGAAACAGCTGCCCGAGCCGGTGCAGCAATCGCTTGCTGCCTCGATTCCATTTCCGCCCCGCCTGGGTAAACCCGAGGAGTTTGCCCAGTTGGCCTGCCATATCGTCACCAACAACCATCTCAACGGTGAAGTCATCCGCCTGGACGGCGCGCTGCGCATGGCGCCCCGCTGAGCAGCCGGAATCCGTTCCCAGCCCCTTGCAGCGCCCTTGTGACGGCGTGAATTCTTGATGCTTATTTTTACAACAGGAGACCCAGCATGAGCTTTATCAAATCCCTTCTCGCCATTGCCCTGGCGAGTTCGGCGGCAGGCACCGCCCTGGCCGACATCAACATTGGCATCAGCCTGCCCCTGACCGGCCCGACCTCGGCGCTGGGCATCCCGATCAAGAACTCGATTGCGCTGTGGCCCACCAGCATTGGCGGTGAAAAACTCAACGTCATCATTCTTGACGACGCTACCGACCCCACCAACGCCACCAAGAATGCGCGCCGCCTGGTCACGGAAGACAAGGTGGACATCCTGCTCGGTTCGGCCGCCACGCCGACTGCCAATGCAGTGGCCGCAGTGGCTGCGGAAACCGGCACCATGCACCTGACCTTTGCACCCATCGATGTCGCCACCAACAAAGCCCCATGGTCTTACAACACGCCCCAGTCCACGCTCGTCATGTCCCACGCCATCGTGGCCCACATGAAGAAAACCGGCGTCAAGACGGTCGGTTTCCTCGGCTATGCCGACGCTTTCGGCGAACTTTTCCTGCGCGACATGAAGGCCAAGATGGCGGGAACCGACATCAAGTTTGTGTCTGAAGAGCGTTTCGCCCGCACCGACACCAGCGTCACCGGCCAGGCCCTCAAGGTCACCGCGGGCAATCCAAACGCCATCCTGATCGTCGCTTCCGGTAGCGGTGCAGCCATGCCGCACAAGGCTTTGATCGAGCGCGGCTACAAGGGCAAGATCTACCAGACACACGGCGCAGCATCGCGCGACCTGATGCGTGTCGGTGGCAAGGACGTAGAAGGTGCGTTTGTCGTCGCCGGCCCGGGCGTGGTTGCAGAACAACTGCCAGCCAACCACCCGAGCAAAAAGGTTGCAATGACTCACGTGACCGCCTGGGAAAAGATCTATGGACCGAACAGCCGCAATCCATTTGCCGGCCACGCCTACGACGCGTCCGTGATCCTGCAGAAGATCATTCCCGTGGCATTGAAAACCGCCAAGCCCGGTACCAAGGAATTCCGCGGCGCGCTGAAAGCGGCACTGGAAAACGCCGGCCCCATTCCACTGTTCCACGGCACCGTGAACTACACCGCGACCAACCATGCGGGCTATACCGACGATACCGGCGTGATCATGCAGATCGTCAATGGCGACTGGAAACTGCAACCCTGATTCGCCGACACGGCATTACGCGATCGGACACCGGACAGGCAGGCTGATGCCTGATGTCCGCCTGTCCGGCGCAGGCCTCTCACAGGTTCCCTGAAGGTTACTTATGGATTTTTCAATTGCCAGCATCCTGCTGGTCGACGGCCTGACCAACGGCGCTATCTACGCGCTGCTGGGCCTGGCCACCGTACTGGTGTTTGCTGTCACCCGGGTGATCTTCATCCCTCAGGGCGAATTCGTGACCTATGGCGCGCTCACCCTGGCCATCCTGCAAACCGGCAAGGTGCCCGGAACCATCTGGCTGCTGCTGCTGCTCGCCGGCCTGGCAGCCCTGGCGGAAGCCTGGCAGACCTGGAAACGGCATCGACAACCTGTCGGCGCATTACTGGCCGGAGCCAAGGTGCTGGTGGCGCCCACTGTGGTGGCGCTGATCACCCTCTGGGCCGCGCCCCAGCAGTTTTCATTGCTGGTGCAGGCCCTTCTGGCGGTCTGCATCGTGACCTGCTTCGGACCGCTGGTGTACCGCCTGGCCTACCAGTCGCTGGCCGATGCCAGTTCGCTGGTCCTGCTGATCGTGTCGGTCGGCGTGCATTTTGCGTTGACCGGCCTGGGGCTGCTGTTCTTCGGCGCCGAAGGGTATCGCAACCCGCCTTTCTGGGATGAACGCTTCAGCCTGGGCGCCGTGAACCTGTCCGGCCAGGCCGTGATCATTGCACTGGCCTCCACGGCACTGATTGTTTTGCTGTGGCTGTTTTTTGAACGCACCCTGTACGGCAAGGCACTGCGCGCCACCGCGGTGAACCGCCTGGGCGCGCGGCTCATGGGCATCTCGTCCCAAACCGCCGGACAGCTGACGCTGGCCATGGCGGCGCTGATCGGTGCGCTCTCGGGCCTGCTCATCGGCCCCACCACCACGGTGTTTTATGACTCCGGTTTTCTCATCGGCCTGAAGGGATTCGTAGCTGCGGTCATCGGCGGTCTGGCCAGTTACCCCGGTGCGGCCGTGGGCGCGCTGCTCGTCGGCATCATCGAAGCCTTCGGTTCCTTCTGGGCGAGTGCCTTCAAGGAAGTGATCGTCTTCACGCTGATCCTGCCCGTGCTTTTCTGGCGCTCGCTCAAGGGCGGCCATTCGGACGAGGAGCACTGACATGGCGGCCATTCGAAAATGGGGCTGGTGGGTCCTGATCGCAGCTCTGGTACTGGTGTGCGTCTTGCCGGTGCCTGAATTCTGGATTACCCAGCTCAACTACATCGGCATCTCCAGCCTGGCAGTGCTCGGGCTGATCCTGCTGACCGGGGTCGGCGGCCTCACCTCCTTTGGCCAGGCTGCGTTCGTCGGCATTGGTGCCTACACCAGCGCCTACCTCACGGTCCATGCCGGCCTGTCGCCCTGGGTCACCTTGCTGGTGGGCCTGGGCATCACGGCGGTTTGTGCCATCGTGCTGGGCTGGATCACACTGCGCATGTCGGGGCACTACCTGCCCCTGGCCACGCTGGCCTGGGGTTTGTCGCTGTACTACACCATGGGCAACCTGGAAGCGCTGGGCAAGTACGACGGCATCCTGGACATCACCGGCCTGTCGGTGTTCGGCTGGCCGCTGGGCCAGGGCCGGGTCTACCTGCTGCTGACCTGGGGTCTCGTGCTGCTTGGCACACTGGCCATGCTGCACCTGCTTGATTCGCGTGTGGGGCGGGCCATCCGCGCCCTGAAGACAGGCTCGCAAATGGCCGAGTCCATGGGCATCGACACCCTGCGCTTCAAGATCGGCATCTTCCTGATTGCCGCGCTTTTTGCTTCCCTGTCCGGCTGGCTGTACGCGCACTTCCAGCGCTCGGTCAATCCTTCGCCTTTCGGTGTGCATGTCGGCATCGAATACCTGTTCATGGCGGTGCTCGGCGGTGCGGGCCATGTGTGGGGTGCCATCACCGGTGTGGCCATCACCAAACTCATGGCCGACCAGCTGCAGGTGCTGCTGCCGCGGCTCATCGGTACCAGCGGCAGTTACGAAATCATCGTGTTCGGCGTGTTGCTGGTGCTGACGCTCAAGTACGCACCTGATGGTATCTGGGCCTTTGTCGACCGCAAGCTGCCCAAGCCGCCGCGCAAGGTGGACTGGCAGGACGCCGCAGCCCTGCCCGCGCGCGCCAAGCCCGCCGCCGGAGAAATCGTTCTGCAGGCCACCGACATCCGCAAGGAGTTCGGCGGGCTGGTCGCTGTCAACGACATTAATTTCTCGGTGGCGTCGGGCCAGATCGTCGGGCTGATCGGACCTAACGGCGCCGGTAAGTCGACCACCTTCAACTTGATCACCGGCGTGTTGTCACTGACGCGTGGCAGCGTGACCTTTCGCGGCGAAACCATCAGCAACCTGCCCTCGCGTGAAATCGCCAAACGTGGTATTTCGCGGACCTTCCAGCACGTCAAGATGATTGCCGACATGACGGTGCTCGAGAACGTTGCGCTGGGCGCGCATCTGCGCGGCAGCAAGGGCGCCCCGTCCGCCATGCTGCGCCTGGACCGCGCCGAAGAACAGCGCCTGCTGCGCGAGGCCGAACACCAGCTGCGCCGCGTCGGCATGGGTAGCCACCTGCATGAACTGGCGGGCAACCTGGCCATGGGACAGCAGCGCCTGCTGGAAATTGCGCGCGCACTGTGCAATGACCCGGCCCTGCTGCTGCTGGACGAGCCTGCCGCCGGTTTGCGCTACCTGGAAAAACAGGCGCTGATCGAGGTACTGCGCCAGCTCAAGGCCGAGGGCATGAGCATCCTGCTGGTCGAACACGACATGGACCTGGTCATGCAGGTCACCGATCGCATCGTGGTCATGGAGTTCGGCACCCGCCTGATCGAAGGCACACCTGAAGAAATCCAGGCCAGCCCGGCGGTGCGCGCGGCTTACCTTGGCACGGAACACTAGAGGCCTGGCACGCATGAGCACCCCCCTTCTCACGGTAAAAAACCTCCACGCCGGTTATGGCAAGGCCGAGGTCCTGCGCGGCATCGACCTGCAGGCCGAAGCCGGCAGCATCATCACGGTCATCGGCCCCAACGGTGCGGGCAAATCCACCCTGCTCAATGCCCTCATGGGGATCCTGCCTGCAACCGGCAGCATTGAGTATGCGGGACAGTCCATCATTGGCCTGCCGCTGGAAGAACGCGTGATGCTGGGCATTGCGCTGGTGCCGGAAAAACGCGAACTGTTCGGCAGCATGTCGGTGGAAGACAACCTCGTGCTCGGCGCCTTCCGTCAGGTGCTCCTGCGCAACAAGCAGTGGCGCGACCAGATGGAGGTGGTGTTCGACCTGTTCCCGCGCCTGAAGGAACGCCGCGCCCAGGAGGCCGGCACGCTGTCGGGCGGTGAACGGCAGATGCTGGCCCTTGGGCGGGCCCTGATGTCGCGGCCTTCGCTGCTGATGCTCGATGAGCCCAGCCTGGGCCTGGCGCCGCTGATCGTGCGGGAAATCTTCCGCACCATCGAAGCGCTGCGCAAAACCGGCGTCACCACCCTGCTGGTTGAGCAGAATGCCCGTGCCGCGCTGGAAGCCGCCGACTATGGTTATGTTCTGGAGATGGGCGAGATTGGACTCAGCGGCCCCGCAGCCGACCTGGCGAGTGACCCGCGCGTGGTGGACACCTACCTGGGCGCGGCCCGGAAAACGGCCTGAACGCCCTCATGCCCGCAGCCCTTCGCTCAACCCGTTGCACGGCAGATCTGACATCTGATTTGCGCCGCCTGGGAAAACCCGAAGAGTTTGCACAGAGGCCCTGCCGTATTGTTGTCTGCAGTCACCTCAGCGGCGAGGTGATCCGCCTGGACAGCGCGCTGCGCCTGGCGTCACGATAAGCCGTCCGCCGTTTTTATCGCGTCAGTTTATTTTCCGTCAACACCAGGAGACAGACACCATGACCACACGCCGCGAATTCATCCACACCTTTGGCAGTGCTGCCACGCTAGCCGGCTTCGGCCTGCCCTTTTCCGCCCAGGCGCAGGCCAGCCTCGAGCTGGCCAGAATCATCTGCGGTTTTCCGCCGGGCGGCACCAGCGATGCAATGTCGCGCCGACTGGCCGACAAGCTGCGTGGCAACTACGCCACCAATGTGGTGGTCGACAACAAGCCGGGTGCGGGCGGCCAGATTGGCGTCACCACGCTCCGGGACAGTCCGGCCGACGGCAGCGCCCTGCTGCTCACGCCTTCGTCCATGCTGTCGATCTACCCCTTTGTCTACCCCAAGCTGCCCTACAAGCCGGCCGAAGATGTGGCGCCGGTCTCGCTGGCCTGCTATTTCAACCACGCGTTCGGCGTCGGCCCCGCCGTGCCTGAAAGCGTCAAGACCCTGAAAGACTTCATGGCCTGGGCCAAGGCAAACCCGACCAAGGCCAACTACGGCTCGCCCGGTGCGGGCTCCATGCCGCACCTGATCGTCGGGCTGATGAACAAGCTGCTGGGAACGGACCTGCGCCACATCCCCTACCGCGGCTCTGCCCCCGGCATCCAGGACCTGCTGGGCGGCCAGATCTCGGCCATGTCTTCGCCCGTCGGCGATTACCTGCCCTACCTCAAAAGCGGCAAGCTGCGCCTGCTGGCCATCTCGGGCATCAACCGCAGCCCCTTTGTGCCTGACGTGCCGACTTACCGCCAGCAGGGCATCCCGATCACCGTGCGCGAGTGGTACGGTGTTTTCCTTCCCGGCAAAGCCAACCCGCAAACCGTGCGCCGGGCTGCCGCCTACATGCAGACGGCATTGGCCCAAACCGACCTCATCAGCAGCATGGCGCAGGTCGGCATGGAGGTCGCATCGTCCACGCCCCAGGTGCTGGGCGACCTGCTCAAGTCCGATGCCGAGGAATGGCGCCGCCTGATCAAGCAGATCGGTTTTACCGCCGAATCCTGAGCCCATGTTCCGCATCCTCATGCTCATGGCGCAGCGGCAGGTAGGCCACGAAGCCGCCTGCCCGCCACCGGGGTCATGGGGATGTGCACGGCCTGCCCGGTTCCACTGGCCCAGTTGCAGCAAACAATGCATCATTGACGGAGTCTCATGAGCGCGCGCGATCTTCCCAAACCTTCCCGCCCTGCAAGCACAGCCACCGCCACCGCCACGGTGGCGCAAGTCGATACCAGCTACCTCGAGGGCCTGCTCGGATACAACGCCCGCCGCGCGGCATTGGCGGTCATTGAAGTGTTCATGGTGCGCATGGCACCCTACGGCCTGCGTCCCGTGGATTTTTCGGTGCTATCCCTGATCACGCACAACCCCGGCATCACCTCGCGCCAGCTCTGCACGGCGCTGGGCATCCAGCCACCCAACCTGGTGGCCATGGTCAATGCGCTGGAGAAACGCGAGCTGATTGCACGCAAGCCGCATCCGCGCGATGGCCGGGCCATGGGTCTGCATCTCACCGCGAGCGGCAAGAAACTCATGCGCGACGCCGAAAACACGGCCGTCGGGCTGGAAGCCGATGTCGCGTCCCGCCTGTCGGCCAGCGAGGCCAAAACCCTGATCCGGCTGCTGCAGAAGGTCTACCTCTGACCTGCCCAGCCATCGAAGGACCGGGCGCGCTTTAGCCTATCCTGCTCAACTTTTCAAGCCTTTTTGGCTCTCAGCCTACACCCTGCGGGCGCGGGCAGCTATAAAACTAGTAGCAGTCAGAAATTTGCGCTATATTCCGCTTCAAGCGCGTGCTTACCCGATTAACTGTGACAAAAACGTGACCAGGAGATGCCCCCCATGAGTGCCAAAGAAAATGCCGCCGTCGGACAACTGTTTGAATTGCTTGAATCGCGCTACGCGCTTCGCGTACTGTGGGCACTCAAAGACGGCCATCCGCAAACTTTCCGGCTGCTGCAGGACAGCATTGGCAGCATCACGCCCAATACCCTGAACACCCGCATCAAGGAATTGCGCGCCGCCGGCCTGATGGGTCACGGCAACGATGGCTACATCGTCACCGCCCTCGGCACCGACCTGCTCAAACGCCTGAACGACGTACAGGCCTTTGCCGCCAAGTGGTCCGCCAGCCAGACCAAAGTCAGCGCCGTCAAGAAAAAATAAGACACCGCACTCCCCCGCAAGACAGGCTCCGCGCCTGTCTTTTTATTGGGGGCTTGGCACTTCAAGTGCCGATTTTTACGCATAAAATCGGCCTCTCGCCCTTTTCCTGCCTGCGCAGGCAGCTATTTATTTCATAGCATTCGGCCCTCGCGCCGGCCTGCAGTTGTGCGCCGCATGTCTTGCACCAGGCGCCAATCCCTTGTCTTGAAAAGGGCTTTGCAGCCCCCAGCTAGCGCTCTTGTCCTTCTGAACAACCCGTCTCCGACCATGTCCGACAATAAACAACCCGAACAAAATCAAGAACTTACAGGCGCACCCAGCCCGGAAGAGCTGGAAGCTGCCCAGGCCGCCAACGAAGCCGACGCGCTGGAAGCGGCGCAGGCCGACCTGGCCGCCCTGCAGGCTAAAAACGCCGAGCTGGCCGACAACTTCCTGCGCGCCAAGGCCGAGGCCGAAAACGCCCGCCGCCGCGCCGACGACGAAATTGCCAAGGCGCGCAAGTTCGCCGTCGAAAGTTTTGCAGAGAGCCTGCTGCCCGTCACCGACAGCCTGGAAGCCGGGCTGCTGCAGCCCGACGCCACGGCCGCGCAGATTCGTGAAGGCACCGAGGCCACACTCAAGCAGCTCAAGAGCGCGCTGGAGCGCAACAAGGTGATCGAGATCAACCCCGCCGCCGGCAGCAAGTTCGATCCGCACCAGCACCAGGCCATCAGCATGGTGCCGCTGCCGCCCGAATCCACCCAGGAAGCCAACACCGTGGTCAGCGTGCTGCAAAAAGGCTACCTGATCGCGGACAGGGTCCTGCGCCCCGCCCTGGTGACGGTGGCCGCCCCGAAATAAAGCACGGAAATGCCTGAGGTGCACTTGAAAGATCCAGAGTTATCCACAAGTCATCAACATAGTCATTCACACGGCTGAGCTAACAGCCAACCCTTACCAATCAATCAATCAGAAAATCTAGGAGTAGAAATCATGGGCAGAATCATCGGCATCGATTTGGGCACCACCAACAGCTGCGTGGCTGTGATGGAGGGCAATGTTCCCCGCGTCATCGAAAACTCGGAAGGTGCACGCACTACCCCGTCGGTGGTGGCTTATCTCGAAAACGGTGAGGTGCTGGTCGGCGCCTCGGCCAAGCGCCAGGCCGTGACCAACCCCAAGAACACGCTGTACGCCGTCAAGCGCCTGATCGGCCGCAAATTCACCGAGAAGGAAGTGCAGAAGGACATCGACCTGATGCCCTACAAGATCGTGGCGGCCGACAACGGCGACGCCTGGATCGAAGTGCACGGCAAGAAGATGTCGCCCCAGCAGGTCAGCGCCGACATCCTGCGCAAGATGAAAAAGACCGCCGAAGACTACCTCGGCGAGCCGGTCACCGAAGCCGTGATCACCGTGCCTGCGTATTTCAACGACGCACAGCGCCAGGCCACGAAAGACGCCGGCCGCATTGCCGGCCTGGACGTCAAGCGCATCATCAACGAACCCACCGCTGCGGCGCTGGCCTTCGGCATGGACAAGCAGGAAAAAGGCGACCGCAAGATCTCGGTCTATGACCTGGGCGGCGGCACCTTCGACATCTCCATCATCGAGATTGCCGATGTCGACGGCGAAAAACAGTTCGAAGTGCTCTCCACCAACGGCGACACCTTCCTGGGCGGCGAAGACTTCGACCAGCGCATCATCGACTTCATCATCGACGAGTTCAAGAAGGAATCCGGCGTCAACCTCAAAAATGACGTGCTGGCCCTGCAGCGCCTGAAGGAAGCCGCTGAAAAAGCCAAGATCGAGCTGTCGAGCAGCGCGCAGACCGACATCAACCTGCCCTACATCACGGCCGATGCTTCGGGCCCGAAACACCTGAACATCAAGATGACCCGCTCCAAGCTGGAGCAGCTCGTCGAAGAACTGGTGGAGCGCACGATTGCGCCCTGCCGCGTGGCCATGAAAGATGCCAGCGTCAGCGGCAGCGACATCCATGACGTGATCCTGGTCGGTGGCCAAACCCGCATGCCCAAGGTGCAGGACAAGGTCAAGGACTTCTTCGGCAAGGACCCGCGCAAGGACGTGAACCCCGATGAAGCCGTGGCTGTTGGCGCAGCCATCCAGGGCCAGGTGCTGTCGGGCGACCGTACCGACGTGCTGCTGCTGGACGTGACGCCACTGTCCCTGGGCATCGAAACCATGGGCGGCGTGATGACCAAGATGATCAAGAAGAACACGACTATCCCGACCAAGTTTGCGCAGACCTTCTCGACGGCCGAAGACAACCAGCCGGCCGTGACCATCAAGGTCTACCAGGGCGAGCGCGAGCTGGCCTCAGGCAACAAGGCGCTGGGCGAGTTCAACCTTGAAGGCATTCCGCCGGCAGCCCGCGGCACGCCGCAGATTGAAGTGTCGTTCGACATTGACGCCAACGGCATCCTGCACGTGGGCGCCAAGGACAAGGGCACCGGCAAGGAAAACAAGATCACCATCAAGGCCAACTCCGGTTTGTCCGAAGCCGAGATCCAGCAGATGGTCAAGGATGCGGAGCTTCACGCTGAAGACGACAAGCAGCGCGTCGAGTTTGTGCAAGCCAAGAACAATGCCGAAGCCATGGTGCACAGCGTGAAAAAATCGCTGACCGAATACGGCGACAAGCTGGACGCCGGCGAGAAGGAAAAAATCGAGGCTGCCATCAAGGACATGGAAGAAGCGCTCAAGGGTGAAAGCAAGGACGCCATCGACGCGAAAAATGCCGCGCTCATGGACGCCAGCCAGAAGCTCGGCGAAAAAATGTACGCCGACATGCAGGCCTCGCAGGCAGCGCAGGCGGGCGGCGCAGCCGGCGGCGACGAAGAAGCGGCAGCCAAACCGGCAGCAGACGACAATGTGGTGGACGCCGAAGTCAAGGAAGTCAAAAAGGGCTGATCCCTTTTTTGATGCTTAGCCTCCGGGCAGCGAAGCGGAATCGGGGGCTTTCCCCGCATTCCGCTTTGCCGCATCCGGGGCACAGGAATCTCTCCCACTGAACACGCAATTCCCATGGCCATCAAAAAAGACTATTACGACACGCTGGGTGTTCCGAAAAACGCCAGCGACGAGGACATCAAGAAAGCCTATCGCAAGCTGGCGATGAAGCACCACCCCGACCGCAACCAGGGCGACGGCAAGGTGTCGGAGGAGAAATTCAAGGAAGCCAAAGAGGCCTACGAGATGCTGTCCGACGCGCAGAAGCGCGCAGCCTACGACCAGTACGGCCATGCGGGCGTGGACCCGAACCGCGGCGGCGGGCCGGGTGCGGAAGGCTTTGGCGGTTTTGCCGAGGCTTTCGGAGATATCTTCGGCGATGTGTTTGGTGCGCAGCAGGGCCGCGGCGGCCAGCGCGGCGGCCGGCAGGTCTACCGCGGCGGCGACCTCAGCTACGCCATGGAAGTCACGCTGGAAGAAGCGGCCACCGGCAAGGATGCGCAGATCCGTATTCCGAGCTGGGACAACTGCAACATCTGCCACGGCACCGGCGCCAAACCCGGCACCAAGGTTGTCACCTGCACCACCTGCCACGGCCATGGCGTGGTGCAGATGCGCCAGGGCTTTTTCAGCGTGCAGCAGACTTGTCCCCAGTGCAAGGGTACCGGCAAGCTGATTCCCGAGCCTTGCGTCGCCTGCCACGGCGTCGGCAAGACCAAAACCAACAAGACCCTGGAAGTCAAGATTCCGGCCGGCATCGACGACGGCATGCGCATCCGCTCCACCGGGAACGGCGAGCCGGGCACCAATGGCGGCCCACCGGGCGACCTCTACATCGAGATCCGGCTGAAAAAACACGATATCTTCGAACGCGATGGCGACGACCTGCACTGCGTGGTGCCCATCGGCATGCCGGCGGCGGCGCTGGGCGGCGAGATCGAGGTGCCGACGCTGGCCGGCAAGGCCGCCATCGACATTCCCGAAGGCACGCAGACCGGCAAACAGTTCCGCCTGCGCGGCAAGGGCATCAAGGGTGTGCGCTCCAGCTACCCGGGCGACCTGTACTGCCACATCACGGTGGAAACGCCTGTCAAGCTGACCGAGCACCAGCGCAAGCTGTTCAAGGAGCTCGACGAGTCCCTGAAAAAAGGAGGGGCCAAACACTCGCCCACCGAAGAGAGCTGGACCGACAAGCTCAAGGGCTTTTTCAGCGCCTGATTTCAGCGCCCTGAAGCAACGGCCACCTAGCTATCGATTTGATAGCTAGGTGTTACCGCATCGCCTGGGCTGCATGCCCTTTTGACACCCACCCCGCCTGCAGGCCCGGCTTGCACGTGAAGGTTGCTGCGCGGCCGCCCGGCATCCCGGGCCGGGCTCCGATAAAGTCGGGTGCCGAATTCCCCGTTTTTTTGATGTCCACTCCCCTTTCTCCCAAACGCGAGCTATGGCTCCTCATCACGCTGGCCGGCATCCAGTTCACACATGTTGTGGACTTCATGGTCATGATGCCGCTGGGTCCGCAGTTCACCGAAATCTTCAACATCAGCGATGCAAAGTTCGGCCTGCTGGTTTCGGCCTACACCTTGGCTGCCGGCGCGTCCGGCCTGTTCGCATCGCTCTACGTGGACCGCTTCAGCCGGAAAAACCTGCTGCTGGTGCTGTACGTGCTGTTTGCGCTCGCAACACTGGCCTGCGGCCTTGCGCCCAGCTATGACAGCCTGCTGCTGGCACGTGTGGCCGCAGGCACCTTCGGCGGCGTATTGACGGCCCTGTCGCAAACCATCATTGCCGATGTGATTCCCTTCGAGCGGCGCGGTCGCGCGATGGGCATCGTGATGTCCTCGTTTTCCGTGGCATCCGTGGCCGGTGTTCCGCTCAGCCTGTTTCTGGCGGCACAGTTCGGCTGGCATGCACCGTTTTTCGCCATCGCCGCCACCTGTGGCGTGCTGGCACTCGGGGCTTGGCTGACCTTGCCGGCGCTGGCGGGCCACCTGGAGCACCAGCGCAGCTCGCCCGTCGCCGGCATCGTGCAGGTTCTGCGGGATAGGAACCACCAGAAAGCTTTTGTGTTCACCACATTGCTGATGTTCGGCGGCTTCGCGATGATTCCCTACATCACCATTTTCATCACGGCCAACGGCGGTTTCACCGTCCAGCAGGTGCCGTACCTGTATCTGTGCGGCGGTGCGGCCACACTGGTCACAGCGCGTTTCATTGGTCGTTGGAGCGACTCGGTGGGCAAGGCCAGGATGTTCAGCTACATGGCCATCGCCGCTGTCATTCCCATGCTCGTCCTGAGCCAGTCCGCCGGGTTCGGCGTGTGGGGCATCCTGCTGGTCACCACGGCTCTTTTTATCGGCATGAACGGGCGCATGGTGCCCGGCATGGCGCTGGTGGCCAGCGCCGCCAACCCGCAACTGCGCGGCACCTTCATGGCACTTAATTCCTCGGTGCAATCGGCCGCCATGGGTGCTGCAGCCTTTGTGGGTGGCCTCATCATCAGCCGTGATGCGCAGGGGCTCGTTCAGCACTACTGGGGCAATGCGATGGTGGGCGTTGTGGCCACGGTGTTCAGCCTCCTGCTGGTGCAAAAGCTGCATCTGTACGGCGCGCCATCGCCATCCGCGATAAAGTAGCCTGATAACCAACCAACCTCCTCCAAGCCCTCATGAAAACCAAAGCCGCCGTCGCCTGGAAATCCGGTGAACCCCTGACCATTGAAACCGTCGATCTGCAGGGCCCGAAGTTCGGCGAGGTGCTGGTTGAAATCAAGGCCACCGGCATCTGCCACACCGACTACTACACGCTGTCGGGCGCGGACCCGGAAGGCATCTTCCCGGCCATCCTCGGCCATGAGGGTGCGGGCATCGTGGTTGATGTCGGCCCCGGCGTGACCACCCTAAAAAAGGGCGACCACGTCATTCCGCTGTACACGCCGGAATGCCGCCAGTGCAAGTTCTGCCTGTCGCGCAAGACCAACCTGTGCCAGCTGATTCGCGGCACGCAGGGCAAGGGCCTGATGCCCGACGCCACCAGCCGCTTCAGCCTGGACGGCAAACCCATCTTCCACTACATGGGTACCAGCACCTTCAGCAACTACACGGTGGCGCCCGAAATCTCGCTGGCCAAAATCCGTGAGGACGCGCCGTTCGACAAAGTCTGCTACATCGGCTGCGGCGTCACCACCGGCATAGGCGCTGTGCTGTTCACTGCCAAGGTCGAGGCCGGCGCCAACGTGGTGGTGTTCGGCCTGGGCGGCATCGGCCTGAACGTGATCCAGGGCGCGAAAATGGTGGGCGCCGACAAGATCATCGGTGTAGACATTAATCCGGCGCGCCAGGAGATGGCGCGCAAGTTCGGCATGACGCACTTCATCAACCCCAAGGACACCGAGAACGTGGTCGACGCCATCGTGCAGCTGACCGACGGCGGCGCCGATTACAGCTTTGAGTGCATAGGCAACACAAAAGTCATGCGGCAGGCGCTGGAATGCACACACAAGGGCTGGGGCCGCAGCATCATCATCGGCGTGGCCGAGGCCGGAGCCGAAATCAGCACGAGGCCTTTCCAGCTGGTGACCGGCCGCAAATGGGAAGGCTCGGCCTTCGGTGGGGCGCGCGGTCGCACCGACGTGCCGAAGATCGTCGACTGGTACATGGAAGGCAAGATCAATATCGACGACCTGATCACCCACACCATGCCACTGGAAGACATCAACAAGGGCTTCGACCTGATGAAAAGCGGCAAGTCGATCCGCGGCGTGGTGCTTTACTGAACGGCGCGGCATGAACACGCTTCAACCTCTGTGCCGGGTAACGGCAGGTGTGCTTGATGTGGCGCTGTACGAAGCCGGGCCCGTGGACGGCCCACCCGTGTTCCTGATGCACGGTTTTCCCTACGATATCCATGCCTATGCTGAAGTAGCGTCGCTGCTGGCAGCGCAGGGTTGCCGTGTTTATGTGCCCTACCTGCGCGGCTACGGTGCCACACGCTTCCTGAGCGATACCACGCCGCGTTCGGGCGAGCAGGCGGCACTGGGCGCCGACCTGCTGGCCCTGATGGACGCACTCGCAGTGCCGCGTGCCGTGCTGGCGGGTTACGACTGGGGTGGGCGCGCAGCCTGCGTGGTGGCGGCCCTCTGGCCCGAGCGCTGTGTGGGCCTGGTTTCGCTGAACAGCTACAACATCCAGAACATCGCCAAAGCCATGGTGCCCGATACGCCTGAGAACGAGCGCAGCCTCTGGTACCAGTATTACTTTCACAGCGAGCGGGGCCGCACCGGACTGGAGGCGAACCGGCGCGCACTGTGCCGTCTGTTGTGGAAACTGTGGTCACCCACCTGGAAATTCGATAACGACACCTTCGAGCGCAGCGCCGGCGCCTTCGAACACCCCGACTTCGTCGACGTTGTCATCCACTCCTACCGCCACCGCTTCGGCCTGGTGGCAGGTGATCCGGCATTGGCAGGCATTGAGCAGCGCCTGGCCGCACAACCGGCCATCACCGTCCCCAGCATCACCTTCGACGGCACCGACGATGGCGTGCGGCCCCCTGCTCCGGCCGCACAACATGCGCACCAGTTCGCAGGCCCCCGCTCCCACCGCATCGTGCCCGGCGCAGGCCACAATCTGCCACAGGAAAAACCGGAAGTATTTGCAGGTGCCGTGCTCGAGCTGGTACAACAGCGGTTGGTGGTTTGAGGCGAAGACGCCTCCGAACAAAAAAGGACTCCCTGGCCATGAACTCCGTGCCCGAACTCCTCAGCGAACATGCCTGCTTCGGCGGCGTGCAGCGTTTTTACCAGCACGCGTCCAGCGTTGTCGGCCTGCCGATGAAGTTTTCGGTGTTCCTGCCGCCGCAAACCTTGATAGAGGAAGCCGGGGGCAAGGTGCCGGCACTGATTTACCTGGCGGGCCTGACCTGCAACGAAGAAACCTTCATGACGAAAGCCGGCGCCCAGCGGCTGGCTGCCACACTCGGCCTGGCCTTGATCGCCCCGGACACCAGCCCGCGCGGTAGCAACCTCCCCGGTGAAACCGAAAGCTGGGATTTCGGTGCCGGTGCGGGCTTTTACCTCGACGCCACGCGGGCCCCGTGGTCGCAGCACTACCGCATGGAGAGCTACATCACCACCGAGCTGCTGCCGCTGCTGACCCGCACCCTGCCCCTCAACGCCAACCGGGTCGGCATCTTCGGCCACTCGATGGGCGGACACGGCGCACTGACGCTGGCGCTCAGGCATCCGGGCCTCTTCAAGTCGGTCTCGGCCTTTGCGCCGGTCTGCGCGCCCAGCCAGTGCCCGTGGGGCCGCAAAGCTTTCTCGGGCTACCTGGGTTCGGATGAGTCCACCTGGGCTGCGCATGATGCCACTGCGCTCATGGCCGGCTTGCACGCCGCGCCCTATCCGGGCGGCATCCTGGTCGACCAGGGCCTGACCGACAAATTCCTGGCAGAGCAATTGCATCCGCACCTGTTTGAAGCGGCTTGTGCCAAGGCCGGCCAGGCCTTGCAATTGCGCTGGCACCCGGGCTATGGCCACGGTTATTACTTCATCGCCACGTTCATGGCCGACCACCTGAACCATCACGCCCGGCAACTCTCGGAGTGAGTTCGCAAGAACTCAGTACGCTTAATTACCCGGATCAACGCCAGGGATTTTCAAACTTTCACCGGTCGTTTTCAGCAGGCAGTTTTAATATTCATCTTCCTCATTAATTGCAATTTTTATATCAATAAGAGAATATGAATATCCGCAACAGACTGACCTCGACCTTTCTTCTCTCCCTGGCTTTGCTCGGCAGCGTTGCCAGCGCGGCTGACTTGCTGGACACCGTCAAACAGCGTGGCACCTTGAGGGTCGCGCTGGAGGGAACCTACCCGCCTTTCAACTACAAGGAAAACGACAAGCTCGCCGGCTTTGAGGTGGAGCTTGCCAATGCGCTGGCGCAAAAGCTGGGCGTCAAAGCCGAATTCACCACCAGCGAGTGGAGCGCCATCCTCGCCGGGCTGCAGGCCGGTAAATACGATGTGGTCATCAACCAGGTCGGCATCACCGACAAGCGCAAGGAAACTTTTGATTTTTCCGAGCCCTACACCATCTCCAGCCCGCAGCTGATCGTTCGCAAGAACGAGAAACGCGAGTTCAAGACGCTGGAAGATCTCAAAGGCAAAAAACTCGGCCTGGGCCAGGGCACGAACTTTGCCGACATCGCCAAAAAGGTGGGTGACATCGACATCAGGACCTATCCCGGCGCACAGGAATATCTGCAGGACCTGGCTTTGGGACGCATCGACGCAGCGTTGAACGACAGCCTGCTGATTCCCTACATCGTCAAGAAAACCAAGCTGCCCCTCAAGCCCGGCGCGCCCGTGGGTGAGCTGGAGAAATCCGGCATTCCTTTCGTCAAGAACAATCCAAAGTTCAAGGCTGCCATCGACAAGGCTCTCGCCGATATGCGCGCCGACGGCTCGTTTGCAAAAATCTCCAACAAATGGTTTGACCGCGACGTGAGCAAGCCGCCTGTCGCCAAGTGAGAAGCCCCTAGAACCAAGTACGATTCATTCAGCCGCGCTACCGACGTCTGAAGCACCCCGGCCTGCGGCCGGGGTTTTTATTTGTGGAGACTGCCATGGAATTTTCCGGTGTGACCCAGTTGCTGCGCGATGCGCTGCCCGTGATGCTCAAAGGCGCCGGATGGACATTGCTGCTGGCCATCACCTCTGTTTTCTTCGGCGCGGTCATCGGAACCCTTGTTGCGATTACGCGGTTGGCCAAGGTGCCCGGGCTTGCGCAGTTTGCAGCGCTGTATGTCAGCTGCATGCGCGGCACGCCGCTGCTGGTGCAGCTCTTTGTGATTTACTTCGGCCTGCCCAGCATTGGCATCCAGTTCGACCCGATCACGGCGGGTATTCTGGGGCTCAGCCTCAACGTCGGGGCCTATCTGTCGGAAACCATTCGCGGCGCCATCAATGGCGTGGAGCACGGGCAATGGAACGCCGCCCGCAGCCTGGGGCTGACACAAACACAAACGCTGCGCTACGTCGTCGGCCCGCAAGCCCTGCGGCTGGCCGTGCCCAGCCTTTCCAACAGCTTGATCAGCCTGATCAAGGACACCTCGCTGGTGTCGGTGATTGCCGTGAGCGAGTTGATGCTGGCCACCAAGGAAGTCATTGCCACCACCTTCCAGCCTTTCCCGCTCTACCTCGCGGCCGCGGCCATGTACTGGGCCATGAGCGCATCGTTTGAAACGCTGCAGACAAAACTGGAAGTACGGCTCAATCGCAGCTATCTGCGTTAGGGCTTGTTCGCACTTGTATAAATAGTGTGAGCAGGCCCTAAACCGCAAGGCTTCCAGTCAGAACAGGCTGCCTTGACCTGACGAGCCCGGTGGACGGAAGCCACTCAAATCGAGTTCGATGCGCTCGCGGTTGAAGCCCAGCCGCTTCGAAGCCTTTTCGAAACGCTGGCGCACCAGGTCAGACCACAGGCCGCTGCCTTTCATGCGGGTGGCGAAATTGGCGTCATAGTCTTTGCCGCCGCGCATCTCGTGAATGCGCGCCATGATGCGGCTCGCGCGCTGCGGGTAATGCAGTTCCAGCCACTGCTTGAACAGCGGCGCCACTTCCCAGGGCAGCCGGATCACGTGGTAGAAAGCCGAACGCGCACCCGCCTCCCATGCGGCTTCGAGAACCTGCTCCATGTCATCGGTGACAAACGGGATGTGCGGCGCCAGGCTCACACCTACCGGCACACCCGCTTCCGCCAAGGTGCGTATGGTGCGCAGCCGCCGGTGCGGTGCCGCGGCGCGCGGCTCGAGCTTGCGGGCCACGGCGCCGTCCAGCGTGGTGATGGTGACGTAAACCGCGGCCAGCTTGTCAGCGGCCATGGGCGCCAGCAGATCGAGGTCGCGTTCCACACCGCTGGACTTGGTGACCAGCGCCAGAGGATGCCGCACCTCCTGCATCAACTCGATCAGCCCGCGCGTCAGGCGCAACTCGCGTTCGATCGGCTGGTAGCAGTCGGTGGCCGAACCGATGTTGATCATCTTGGGGACGTAGCTGCGTTTGGCCAGGTCGGTGCGCAGGGCTTCGACGATGTTGCGCTTGGCGATCAGGCGGGTTTCGAAGTCCAGCCCGGGCGAAAGGTTCAGGTAGCTGTGGGTCGGCCGGGCGTAGCAGTACACACAGCCATGCTCGCAGCCGCGGTAGGGGTTGACCGAGTAGTCGAAATAAATGTCTGGCGAATCGTTGCGTGCAATGGCGCTGCGCGCGTCTTCGAAGGTCACCTCAGTTTCGGGCGGCTTTTGATCCAGCGCTGCGTCCTCCAGCGTCCCCCATCCGTCGTCCCATGCATCGCGCACATCTTTGGTAAAGCGGTGGGCCAGCCGCGTGGCTGTGCCGCGGCCCTTGATGGCGTGCAGCGGAATGAAGGCCTCGGACATGGGATTCTCGAATACTGTATAAATAACCAGTATACGCCTGTGGAACGGCAGCGCAAGCCCTGCACGACCGCTCGCAACATTGAATAATGAAGGCTGACTTCAGGAGAAAGCCATGGCCCACGTACTGGCAAAACTCAGCGGTGTTCCGCTGGCCAACATCCAGAACCAGCTGAACAAAGACGCCGCCGCACACGCCGAGCAAGGCATGACGCTGGCGCACCTCTGGCATAACGCAGAGAAGCCCGATGAAGTGCTGTTTCTTTTCCGGATTGAGGACCTCGACCGCTGCCGCGCGCACATGAAACAGATCCACGCCAAGGCGCGCCAGCAGCAGCCGAACATGCCGCTGCCCGAACTGGTTTTTCTTCGAGAGCCTTAGCCAGCTGGATGCATTGCTACCAAGTTTGTAGCAAACATCGCCCGTAAGTAAAGGGCGAAACGCACATTTCCATCGAAGAAAATCTTCCTGGCCGTCCTGGCGTTCAGGGCCGAAGAAATGCACGTGGCCGCATTCGGCGCCAGGGTGCATCGGGTGACTCGACGCTCAGGTACAAGCCCAAACCGGCCAGCAGGGACAGCAGGAAAGCCGCGACCATCCCGAGACTGTTGGCTGCCAGCTGTGCCGGCCACAGCTGGCTCACCAGTGCATTGACAAGCAGGCAAACCGGAAAGTGGATCAGGAAGACCGAATAGGACATCTGGCCCAACCCGAGCAGCCAGGGCGTCTGCAACCAGCGCCTGGCCGCACCATGGCCATTGCGCTGCAGCCAGGCGAGGGCCAGCGCCACAAGCAGTGCCACCAGCACACGCCCGCGAAAATCCAGCGCCAGTGCCATCCCGGCCAGCCCGAGCATAACCAGCAACCAGCGTGATGGCTGCGCACTGCGCGAGACCCACCAGGCCAGCATGCCCAATGCGTAGGAACCGAAGAAATACAGACCGGTCATGTCCAGCCCGGGGCGGCGGTTGAAGACCAGCAGCGACGCGGCCGCCAGGATCAGCACCGCCCACTGGTGGCGCGTGTCAGGCCACAGCGTGAGAAGCGCCACACTGATCACGAACAACTGGAAGTCAATCGCCACGTACCAGATGCCGGCTGAGAGCGCCTCCTGGCCCAGCAAGTCCTGCAGCAAAAACAGGTGCGCCAGCAATTGCCAGAAGCCGGGCGCATCGGGAACAGAGGGGTGCGGCAGCCAGGGCCGCACGCTTGCCGCCACAACGATGGTGATGGCCACCGCCACCATCAGCGGCACCGCCAGCCGACGGTAGCGGCGCAGGATGAGTTGCAGCGGCTCGCGAACCTCGCTCCTGCCCTTCGGTGCCAGCGACGCAGCAGCGAGGAAACCGCCCACCACCAGGAAAACCTGCACCGCCATGCGGCCGTAGTCGTACAGCCAGTTCACCAGCCCAGGTGCGGCGGTGTGGACCACGTCGCTCATGGGTCCGTAAAAAGCCAGGTGGTGCCAGACGATCAGCACGCAGCCCAAGGCCTTCAGGGCGTCAATGCCGGGCAGGCGCTGCGCCGACGGCGTCAGGGCAGCGGCTGTCGGCTTCATGCAGCGGAAAGCTCAAGCGCTTAAGCGCAGACCCTTTGGCGCGCTTCCTGGTACTCGCGCCTGAGTTGCGCGACGTAGTCGGCGGTGCTCTGCACTTTGCTCACCGCACCAATGCCCTGGCCGCAGCCCCAGATGTCTTTCCAGGCTTTGGACTTGCTGCCCTCGCCGCTGGCAAAGTTCATGGTCTTCAGGTCGCCGTCGGGCAGGTTGTCGGGGTCCATGCCGGCGGCAACAATGGAAGGCCGGAGGTAGTTGCCGTGCACGCCGGTGAACAGGCTGGAGTAAACGATGTCGTCGCTGCTGCTGTCCACGATGGACTGCTTGTAGGCGTCCGAGGCGCGTGCCTCGTCGGTGGCGATGAAGGCCGAGCCGATGTAGGCGAAGTCGGCGCCCATGGCCTGCGCCGCCAGCACGGCACCGCCGGTGGAGATGGCACCGGACAGCGCGAGAGGGCCGTCAAACCACTGGCGGATTTCCTGGATCAGCGCAAACGGGCTTTTGACGCCGGCATGGCCACCCGCACCGGCGGCCACCGCCACCAGGCCATCGGCGCCCTTTTCAATCGCCTTGCGCGCGAACCTGTTGTTGATGATGTCGTGCAGCACAACGCCGCCGTAGCTGTGTGCCGCTGCGTTGATGTCTTCGCGCGCACCCAATGAGGTGATGTAGATCGGCACCTTGTACTTCACGCACATTTCCATGTCGTGCTCCAGCCGCTCGTTGGACTTGTGCACGATCTGGTTGATCGCAAACGGAGCGGCGGGTTTGTCGGGGTTGGCCTTGTTGTAAGCCGCCAGCGTCTCGGTGATCTCGGCCAGCCATTCGTCGAGCTGGGAAGCCGGGCGCGCATTGAGTGCAGGCATGGCGCCAACGACACCGGCGATGCACTGGGCAATCACCAGCTTGGGGTTGCTGATGATAAACAGCGGCGAGCCGATGATGGGCAGTGGAAGCTTGTCAAGTGGCGCGGGAAGTCTGGACATGGTCTCTCCGTGGTGGTTCTGGAATATTCTGGGCGAAAAGTGAGCCTGGCCCTTGTCAAGCGGGCGACAACAGCTATCGAACTGATAGCAAGCTGAAACAGGCTTAAAAAGCTTCGAGTGCCAGCGCGGTCACGCTGTCGGCACCTTCGACAATGCTGTCGCGCATGCCCGGTACCTTGCTGAGCAGATGGTCGGCGTAGAAAACCGCGGTGGTGACCTTGGCCTGCATGAAGGCCGTGTCTTCACCGCGGGCCAGATGTTCCTCGGCTACCAGCAGCGAACGCGCCATCTGCCAGCCGGCGACCACGTTGCCGGCCAGCATCAGGTAAGGCACGCTGCCTGCAAACACGGCATTGGGCGAGGCCTTGGTGTTGCCGGCGACAAAGTTCACCACATCAATAAAGGCTTCGCGTGCAGCCTTGAGGCGTTTGGCAACGGTTTTCGCCGCGGCGCCGCCCTGCTTGGTGAGTTCGGCTTCCGTCTTTTCAATCTGTGCAGCAATCGCCTTGGCCGTCTGGCCACCGTCACGCGCTGTCTTGCGGCCGACCAGGTCATTCGCCTGGATGGCGGTCGTGCCTTCATAAATCGTCAGGATTTTGGCGTCGCGGTAATACTGCGCCGCGCCGGTCTCCTCGATGAAACCCATGCCGCCGTGCACCTGCACGCCCAGCGAGGTGACTTCCAGGCTCATCTCCGTGCTGTAGCCCTTGACGAGAGGCACCATGTATTCATAGAAAGTCTGGTTCTGCTTGCGCACGTCCGCATCGGGGTGATGATGCGACGCGTCGTAGGCCGCGGCCGCCACCGAGGCCATCGCGCGGCAGCCTTCGGTGTAGGCGCGCATGGTCATCAGCATGCGCTTGACGTCGGGGTGGTGGATGATGGGCGCGCTCGCGGCGATGGAGCCATCGACGGGCCGGCTCTGCACGCGGTCTTTCGCGAAAGCCACGGCCTTCTGGTAGGCACGCTCGGCAATTGCAATGCCCTGCATGCCGACGGCGTAGCGCGCCGAGTTCATCATGATGAACATGTACTCGAGACCGCGGTTTTCCTGGCCGACGATATAGCCTACTGCTCCGCCATGGTCGCCGAACTGCAGTACGGCCGTCGGGCTGGCCTTGATGCCCAGCTTGTGTTCGATGCTGACGCAGTGAACATCGTTGCGTGCACCTAACGTACCGTCCTTGCCGACCATGAACTTGGGCACAACAAACAGGCTGATGCCCTTGACGCCTTCCGGCGCACCGGTCACACGCGCCAACACCAGGTGCACGATGTTCGCGGCCATGTCGTGTTCACCGTAGGTAATGAAAATCTTGGTGCCGAAAACTTTGTAGGTGCCGTCGGGCTGCGGCTCGGCGCGGCTACGCACCATGGCCAGGTCTGAGCCGGCCTGCGGCTCGGTCAGGTTCATGGTGCCGGTCCACTGGCCGCTGACCAGTTTTTCCAGATAGGTGGCCTTGAGTTCGTCCGAGCCAGCCGTCAGCAGCGCCTCGATCGCGCCGTCGCTCAGCAGCGGGCAAAGCGCAAAACTCATGTTGGCCGAATTGAGCATTTCACCGCAGGCCGCGCCTATGGTTTTGGGCAGACCCTGGCCGCCAAAATCCAGTGGATGCTGCAGACCCTGCCAGCCACCCTCGGCGTATTGCCGGTAGGCCTCTTTGAAACCTGGCGTCGTGGTGACCACGCCGTCTTTCCAGCTTGACGGATTGATATCGCCCTCGCGGTTCAAGGGCGCCAGCACGCCTTCGTTGAACTTGGCACATTCCTCGAGCACGGCTTGCGCGGTGTCAAAACCAGCCTCCTCAAAGCCCGGCATCTGCGCCACTGCGTCGATGTTGGCCAGGTGCTTGATGTCAAACAGCATGTCCTTGAGGGGGGCTTTGTAGCTCATGTCTTTGTCTCCAGTGTCCAGATATCAATCAATCCGCCGGCAGACCGGCGCAAAAAAAGGCACCGCGAACGATGCCTTTTTTGCCTCGGCAATTAAAGCGCCGCAACCAGTTCCGGCACCGCGGTAAACAGGTCGGCTTCCAGCCCGTAATCCGCCACACTGAAAATCGGAGCTTCGGCATCCTTGTTGATCGCCACGATGACCTTGCTGTCCTTCATGCCGGCCAGGTGCTGGATCGCGCCGCTGATGCCGGCCGCGATGTAGAGCTGGGGCGCAACGATCTTGCCGGTCTGGCCAACCTGCCAGTCGTTGGGGGCGTAGCCGGCATCGACCGCAGCGCGCGAAGCGCCGAGTGCCGCACCAAGCTTGTCCGCCAATGGCGTCATGACTTCATTGAACTTCTCTGCACTGCCCAGCGCACGGCCACCGCTGACGATGATCTTCGCCGCCGTCAATTCGGGCCGGTCGCTCTTGGCGATTTCGCTGCCGACAAAAGTGGACTTGCCGCTGTCGGCCACGCCGGTCACTGTGTCCACGGCGGCAGAACCACCCGTGGCCGCCGCTGCATCAAAGCCGGTGGTGCGCACGGTAATGACTTTGATCGCGTCCAGGCTTTGCACGATGGCAATCGCGTTGCCGGCGTAAATGGGTCGCTCGAAAGTATCGACCGCATCCACCTTGGTGATGTCGGAGATCTGGCCAACGTCGAGCAGGGCAGCGACGCGCGGTGCGATGTTTTTGCCGGAGGCGGTAGCAGGAAACAGGATGTGCGAATAGCTACTGGCCAGCGCGATGACCTGCGCCGCCATGTTTTCGGCCAGGCCGTGTTCAAAGTGCGCGCCATCCACATGGATGATCTTGGCAACGCCGGCGATCTGGCTGGCGGCCTGGGCAGCGGCACCGGCGTTCAGTCCGGCCACCAGCACATGCACGTCGCCCCCGCACTGGGCGGCTGCGGTGACGGTGTTGAGGGTCGCGGGCCGGATGGAAGCGTTGTCGTGTTCTGCGATGACGAGTGCTGTCATGGTGTCAGTTCCTTAACTTAGATTACTTTGGCTTCGTTGCGCAGCTTGTCCACCAGCGTGGCGACATCGGGCACCTTGATGCCGGCGCTGCGTTTGGGCGGCTCGCTGACCTTGAGCGTTTTCAGGCGGGGCTTCACGTCCACGCCCAGGTCTTCCGGCTTGAAGTTGTCGAGCTGCTTCTTCTTGGCCTTCATGATGTTGGGCAAGGTCACATAACGCGGCTCGTTCAGGCGCAGGTCGGTGGTAATGATGGCCGGCAGGCTCAAGGACAGCGTTTCCATGCCGCCGTCGACCTCGCGCATGACCACGGCCTTGCCGTCGGCCACATCCACCTTGGAGGCAAAAGTTGCTTGCGGCCAGCCCAGCAACGCGGCCAGCATCTGGCCGGTCTGGTTGCAGTCGTCGTCAATCGCCTGTTTGCCCAGGATCACCAGTTGCGGCTGTTCCTTCTCGACCAGGGCCTTGAGCAGCTTGGCCACCGCCAGCGGCTGCAGTTCTTCGGCCGTCTCGACCAGGATGGCGCGGTCGGCACCGATGGCCATGGCCGTACGCAGGGTTTCCTGGCATTGCGCGACGCCGCAGCTCACGGCGATCACTTCGGTCACAACACCCTTTTCCTTCAGTCGCGTGGCCTCCTCGACGGCAATCTCGTCAAACGGGTTCATGCTCATTTTGACGTTGGCGATATCGACACCGGTGCCATCGGATTTGACGCGGACTTTGACGTTGTAATCCACAACGCGTTTGACGGGTACCAAGACCTTCATTTGCAGGGCTCCAGAGTTGATTGAGTTGACGTGCACGTAAAGCTTTTGATTCTATGCTGTGGCTGCCGGCCTTCTCCGGAAATCAGGCTTTCAGGAGACAGATCGCGCCGGTACAGAATAAAAAAGAACGGTCGTTCTATTTCATTATAGAGACCTGTCGCACCCGAATTAGGGACGCCAGCCCAATGCGCTGTTGCCCGCGCGACAATTGGCTTGGCCAATTAGCAGACCGTTGGGTCGGTTAATTGGGGTAAGTAAGGACAGACCGGCTGCCACCGCTGACTTAAAGTCAGTGTTCCCGATGATTCAGGGCCCACCGCCACTGAGTCAGCCCTCACGAAGCCATCAGGTCAGCTTGCTGACCGCCCCGGAGTGTTTATGAACATCAAACCGATTGCCGCCGCCCTGCTCACCGTTTTCAGCGGCCTTGTTTCCGCCCAGACCGTGCTGACCGTTTCCAGCTGGCTTCCGCCCAGCCACACGTTAAGCACGGCCCAGAAAGAATGGTGCGACCTGCTGGAGAAAAACACGGCCGGCAAAATGAAATGCAACATCCTGCCGCGCGGCGTCACTGCTGCGCCCGGCACACTGGATGCCGTCAAAAACGGCCTAGCCGACGTTTCCTACACCGTGCACGGCTACACGCCGGGCCGCTTTCTTTACACCCAGATGGCCGAGCTTCCCTTCCTGGGCAACACCTCCGAGCCGATTTCCGTGGCTTTCAACAAGGTGGCCATGAAAAACCCACAGTTCCAGGGCGAACATCAGGGCGTGAAGGTCATCAGCTTCTTCACCCACGGCCCCGGCATGGTGTTCAACACCAAGCGGCCTGTGACCAACGTAGAAGAGCTGGGCGGCCTGAAATGGCGCGTGGGCGGCGGCATGGTCAATGAAATCTCGAAAACACTGGGTATGAATGTGACGCTCAAGCCCGCGCCCGACTCGTACGAGCTGCTGTCCGGCGGTGTAATGGACGGCACGCTGTTCCCGGCGGAGTCCACCGAGTCCTTCAAGATCGACAAGCTGATCAAACATGCCACTGTGTTTCCTGGTGGCCTGTACAACACCAGTTTTGTTTTCATGATGAACCAGGGCAAGTACGACAAGCTCAGCGCCGACGACAAAAAGGCCGTCGATGCGATTTCCGGCGAAGTGGCCGCGCGCATGTTCGGCCGCGGCTGGGACCGCGTCGATCGCCGCGCGATGGCCTTGATGCAGGCTAACAACGTGCAGATCGTCAAGGCTGACGCCAGGTTTGTGGCCGATGTCAAAGCCAAGACTGCTCCGCTGGAGCAGAAGTGGGTCAAGGATGCCGAAGCCAAGGGCCTGAAAGACGCTGCCAAGGTGCTGGCCGAGTTCCGCGCGGAAATTGCCAAACAGGAAAAGTAAGCCCCCGGCGGAAAGCGCCTCGCAGCGCGGCCTCATGGACAATGAGGACCGCGCGTTTTTATGGATTGAGGCACACGGATTGAACAAACTCATCGAGAAGGTATGCGGCCTGCTGGCTGCCCTTGCCCTGTTTGCCATCATGGCGCTGACTTTTTTTGACGTCGGCGGCCGCAAACTGCTCTCCAACTCCATCACCGGCTCGCTGGAGCTCACGGAACTGCTGATGGTGGTGGTTATTTTTGCAGCCTTGCCTCTGGTTTCGCTGCGCGGCGAACATGTGGTGTTCGATTCGCTGGACCACTACCTGCCCGAGCCGGTCCGCAAGCTCCAGCGCGCCCTGATGCAGGCGCTGTGCGGGCTGGTCCTGCTGGCACTGGCCGGGCTGATGTGGCAAACCGGCGGCCAGTACCTGGAAACCCGCGAAACCACCGCCCAGCTGCAGATCCTCAAGGCGCCGTTTATCTACGGCATGGCCGTGATGTGCGGCCTGGCCGGGCTGATTCATCTGGGCATGGCGTTGCGGCCGGCCTCCGAAACCGACACCGGTGAAGGAGTCACGCTGTGACCGAAGCCCTGCTTGGATTTACCGCCATTTTCGTGCTGGCCCTGATGCGCCTGCCGCTGGCTTTTGCGATGGGCCTGGTCGGCATCGTCGGCATGGGCCTGACCCGCGGCTGGTATCCCGCCGTGGCCAGCACGGCGCAAGTGGTCCATGAAACCGGCTTTGCCTACACGCTGTCGGTCATTCCCCTCTTCATCCTGATGGGCAACTTTGTTGCGCGCGCCGGGCTGGCCCATGAGCTCTTCCATGCGGCTTACGCCTTCATCGGCCATCTGCGCGGCGGTCTGGCGCACGCCACCATTGCGGCCTGCGCCGGTTTTGGCGCCATCTGCGGTTCGTCGATTGCGACCGCCGCCACCATGAGCAAGGTGGCCTACCCGTCGATGAAAAGACTGGGCTACAGCGACTCGCTCTCCACGGGTGTTATTGCAGCGGGCGGCACGCTGGGCATCATGATCCCGCCTTCAACCATCATGGTGATCTACGGCATCGTGACCGAAACCAACATCGGCAAGCTGTTTGCTGCCGGCGTGATTCCCGGCATTCTGATCGCCCTGCTACTGATGGTGGCTGTGGTCTTCATGACCTTCATGGACCCGGAGCATGCACCGGCCGGCGAAAAAACAAGCTGGCCCGAACGCTGGAAAGCCCTGCGCGGCATCTGGGGCGTGCTGCTGCTGGTGGTACTGGTGCTGGGCGGCATTTACGGCGGTGTGTTCACTGCCACCGAAGGCGCAGGCATAGGCGCCGCCGGCGCGTTCCTGTTTGCCCTGGCGCGACGCCGGTTGACCGTGAAGGCCACACTCGAGGTGCTGGTGGAGTCGGCCCGTACCACGGCGATGCTGTTCACGCTGCTGATCGCGGCGACCATTTTTGCCAACTTCGTGAACTTCACCTCGATGCCCGGCGAACTCAAAGAATGGATCACCCACCTCGGGCTGTCGCCGGTAATGATTGTTGCCGCCATGATGATGATTTACGTGCTGTTGGGCACCGTGATGGAAGAACTCACCATGGTGCTGCTGACCATCCCGCTGTTTTTCCCGATTGTGATTTCGCTGGGCTTTGACCCGGTCTGGTTTGGCGTGCTGATCGTCATGGTGATCCAGATCGGCCTGATCTCGCCGCCGGTGGGCATGAACCTGTTTGTGCTGAACACCCTGTTGCCGAAAGTGGGCTTGGGCAATATTTTCCGCGGCACCTGGCCTTTTGTCTTCATGCAGGTGGTGGCGCTCGGAATTTTGCTGGCCTTTCCCTCGCTGAGTCTCTGGCTGCCTTCTTTCATGAAGTAATTCCATTTCTAAATCATCCGTGCACTTTGTCGGCTTCGCTAGCCGTACGTTTGTACTGTCGTCGCTGCGCCTTCGCGTTCACGAATGATTTAGAAACGGAATAAGGCGGCCAGGCAGATCAGGAAGGCCTGTTTTCCTGCACGGCCTGGGGCCGGGTATGGATAACCCGCTGCGGGTAGGGAATTTCAATGCCGTTCTCGCGCAGGGACTGGAGGATGCCCAGGTTGATGAGCGAGCGCAGGTTCTGCTGGCCGTTCTCCGGGTCCGCCATCCAGTAGTTGAGCGTGAACTCCAGGCCGTCGGCACCGAAATTGGTCAGGTTCACGCCGGGATTGGGGTCGCGCAGCACCCTCTCCTGCTTGAGCGCCGCCTCTATCAGCAGGCGCATCACGAGTTCGGAATCGCTGTCATAGGCCACCGACACCACGGTGGACTGCAACACGCGCGGGTCGGCCAGCGACAGGTTTTCAATGCGGTTGCTGATGAACATCTCGTTGGGCACGATGGACTCGCGGCCGTTCGTCGCACGCACCACCGTGTAGCGGGCATTGATGTCGGTGATGCGGCCCTCGAAATTGTCGACGCGCACGTTGTCGCCGATGCGTACGCTGCGTTCGGCCAGCATCACAAAACCGCTGACGTAGTTGGCAGCGAGCTTTTGCAAGCCAAAACCGATACCCACACCAATCGCCCCACCCAGCACTGACAGCGCTGTCAGGTCGATGCCCACCGCCGACAGCGCCATCAGCAGGCCCACAAACATCAGCACCGCGCGGGTGGCATTGCTCACGGCTTTGCGCAGCGACAGCTCGTTTCCCGTCGCCGCCCGCAGCAGGCGCGTTTCAATCGCCGAGGATATCCACAGGGTGATCAGCAATACCACGCCCGCTGTCACCGCCCCCTCGAGCATGGTGCGCACCGACAGGGTCGCACTGCCCACTTTCCACTTGATGTCGTCCAGCTCCTCCAGGATCATGGGCAGCAGCCCGCTGACCCAGAGCACCACGGCTATCCAGGCCAGCCAGGAGAAAGTGCGTTCCAGCGCCCGTACCAGCGGCGCGTCCTTGAATGCCACCTGCAGCACCTTGACGCCCAGGCGAATCAGCGCCAGGGACAGCAGCACCGGAATCGCCACCTTGAACACCGCCATCGGATACAGCCGCGACAGCAAGGCCTGGACGGCGTAGGCAAACAGCAACAGCAGCAGGGGAAACAGCACGCCGTCGACCTGGCGCCGGCCAAACAGGATCGAGTTGTCATCGACCACCAGTTGCGCACGGCTTGCCACACGCACCAGAAGCCAGGCCAGCAAGATGCAGCCGACCAACGCCGCCAGCTCGGTCAAGGCCGTCGGTTGGGCCATCGCCTCAAACCAGTTTTCCAGGCTGTCAATGCGGGTCGGCGCGGGGGCACGGGAACTCACTGCACGGGCCATTGGGGTTTCCTTTTATCGATGAAGGCGTGCACCCCCTCCTGAGCCACGGGGTGAACCATGTTGCAGGCCATGGCCTGGCCCGCCAGCTGGTAGGCGGCGGCGATGCCGGTTTCCCGCTGCTGGTAGAACAGGGCCTTGCCCATGGCAATGGCTTCGCGGGGTTTGGCCAGAATCGCCTGCAGCATCTGCTCGACGCAGGCATCCAGGGCCTCGGGTGCAGCCACCCGGTTGACCAGCCCCCGCACACGCGCCTCTTCGGCACTGATAAAGCCGCCGGTCAGCAGCATTTCCATGGCCTGCTTGGCGGGAATGTTGCGCACCAACGGCACGCTGGGTGTGGCGCAGAACAAGCCGACATCGATGCCATTGACACCAAAACTCGCCTCGGTGCTGGCCACCGCCAGATCGCATTGCGCCACCAGCTGGCAGCCGGCGGCCGTCGCCAGGCCTTGCACCCGGGCCAGCACCGGCACCGGCAGGTTCTGGATGCTCAGCATCATGCGCGTGCATTGCGCAAACAGCTTCTGGTAATAGGCCAGCTCGGGCTGTGCGCCCATTTCCTTGAGGTTGTGCCCGGCGCAAAAAGCCCGGCCCTGCGCAGCCAGCACCACCATGCGTGCGTGCGGATCGCCTGCAACGGCGTCCAGCGCGACCTGCAGGGCGGCCAGCACCTCTTCACTCAGTGTATTGAACGCGGCAGGACGATTCAGGGTCAGCCAGCTCACACCGCGCTCATCCCGGGTATGCAGCACAGGAGCTGAAACATCATTCATGGCGGGACCTGCGGCGTCAACAGGTTACAGATCGGCCAGCACGCGAATGTGCGCTTCCACGCTGCGCGCCAGCGCACCGAGGTTGTAGCCCCCTTCGAGCGATGACACGATGCGTCCATGGGCGTGGCGCTTGGCCACACCCTTGATGCGCTGGGTGATCCACGCATAGTCCTGCTCCACCAGACCCAGCTGGCCCAGGTCATCGTCGCGATGCGCATCAAAACCGGCGCTGATGAAAATCATCTCGGGCCTGAAGTCCTCGAGCCGCGGGATCCACAGCGTCTCGATCAGCTCGCGCACGACGGCGCCCTTGGAATAAGCCGGCACCGGAATGTTCACCATATTCGATGCCCGGCTTTCGGTTCCGCTGTGCGGGTAAAACGGGTGCTGGAAGAAGCTGGCCATCAGGATGCGCTCATCGCCGCTGATGATGTCTTCCGTGCCGTTGCCGTGGTGCACATCGAAGTCAATGATCGCGACCCGCTGCAGGCCATGGCGCTCCAGCGCGTACTTGGCGGCGATGGCCACATTGTTGAAGAAACAAAAACCCATGGCCCGGTCGTGGCACGCGTGGTGGCCGGGCGGCCGCACCGCGCAGAAGGCGTTTTCGACCTCGCCGGCCATCACGGCATCGGTGGCGGCCAGTGCCGCGCCGGCGCCGCGCAATACCGCGTTCCAGGTATGCACATTGAGCGCGGTGTCCGGATCCAGCTGAGCATAGCGGGGCCCGCCCGCGTCCACGTCGTCGGCGAGCTGGTCGCCCAGGCCGCGGATGGCGGCGATCATCATGCGGTCGTGGCCCAGTTCCAGGTCGCCCAGCGACGCCAGCGGCGCTTCCCGCCGGTCCAGCGCATCGCCCACACCCGTCGTCAGCAACCAGTCTTCAATGGCATCGAGCCGTTCCGGACATTCGGGATGCCCCGGACCCATTTCATGCTTGCGGCAATCCGAATGGGTGAAATAGGCGGTGGCAGGCATAACGGAAATTTTGCGGTAAGGTTGATGGCATGAACGCGAAACAAAAAATTCAAACGCTTTTAAATCAGCTTAACACGGTCATTGTGGGGAAGTCTGCGCAGGTCCAGGACTGTGTCGCCTGTCTGCTGGCGGGTGGGCATTTGCTGATCGAGGACGTGCCCGGCGTCGGCAAAACCACACTGGCGCACGCGCTGTCGCGCTCCTTCGGGCTGCAGTTCTCCCGGGTGCAGTTCACCGCCGACCTGATGCCCAGCGACTTGTCGGGGGTGTCGATCTACGAGCGCCAGAAGGAAAGCTTCATCTTCCACCCGGGTCCGATTTTTGCCCAAGTGCTGCTGGCCGACGAAATCAACCGCGCCAGCCCGCGCACGCAAAGTGCCCTGCTGGAAGCCATGGAAGAGAAGCAGGTCACGGTCGAGGGCGAAACACGGCCCCTGCCGGTGCCGTTTTTTGTGATTGCCACACAAAATCCGCACGACCAGCTGGGCACCTATGCCCTGCCCGAGTCCCAACTGGACCGCTTTCACATGCGTATCTCGCTGGGTTATCCCGACCGCGCCGCCGAGCGCGAGCTGCTGAGCGGCGGCGACCGACGCGAAATGGTGGAAAAGCTCGTTACCGTGATGACGCCCCATGACCTGCTGGAGCTGCAGCAGCAGGTGCTGCAGGTTCATGCTTCGGAGCCCTTGCTCAATTATTTGCAGGACCTGGTTGCCGCCACCCGCTCGGGCCGCTGGTTCCTGCAGGGCCTGAGCCCGCGCGCCGGCATTGCCCTGGTGCGTGCCGCCCGCGCCCAGGCTTTCCTGAGTGGGCGCGACTATGTCGCGCCGGACGACATCGTGGCGGTGCTGCCACAAACTGTGGCGCACCGGCTGATTCCTGTCAGCGACGCCGGACGCGGCTCGGTCGAGCAGGTGCGAGCCATGGTCGAGGCTGTGCCTCTGCCCTAGTTATGAATCCCCCCCGAAGCGCCTCTGGCGCCTCCCCCCCCGGGGGGCGCCACCAGCGGCCCGGCAAAGCCGGTTCCGCGGTGACCCGCGCATGGAATCCTTTTGCCTTCGTGCGCAGTAGGTTTCGCCACTGGTGGCAAAGCCGCCTTCCTCTGACAGACAGTGTGGTGCTGACCCAGCGTAATGTCTACATCCTGCCGACGCGACCCGGGCTGATGCTGGCGCTCACGCTGCTGGTGCTGCTGGTCGCTTCCATCAACTACCAGCTAAACCTGGGCTACCTGCTGACCTTTTTGCTGGCCGGCAGTGCCGTCACCGGCATGCATGTGTGCCATGGCACCCTGCGCGGCCTTGCCATGAATTTGATAGCGCCTCACGCCCATTTCACAGGGACTGCGGCCATATTTGACGTCAAGCTCACGAACAGCCGGCGTTCCGTGCGTTACGGCATCGGTGTCAGTGTGCTGGCCTCGCCGGACGGGCCGGACCAGCCGCACTGGGCCTGGACCGATGTGCCGGTGCAGGGCAGCGCCACCGTGCAGATAGCCTTCACGCCCAAACACCGCGGCCTGCACCGCCTGCCCACGCTGACGGCCGAAACACGGTTTCCGCTCGGTACTTTTCGTGTCTGGACCATCTGGCGCCCGGCCGCACAGATGCTGGTCTACCCGGCCCCGGAATTGCACGCGCCACCCCTGCCGCCAGGCGAGCCGCGTTCAGGCGGGGCCGACGCGGCTGCCCGTTGGCAAAGTGCCGGCGAATTCGATGGCATACGCGGCTACCGGCGCGGCGACCCGCTCAAACTCGTCATGTGGAAAAAGGCGGCCAAAGCCGACGACCAGGGCAACGGCCTGGTGGTGCGCGACACACAACAGGCCCAGCGGCACGAACTCTGGCTCGACTTTTTGCAGGCCGGCTCGCTCGGCACCGAAGCACGGTTGTCGAGGCTGTGCGCCTGGATTTTGCAGGCCGACAAGCTGGGCTTGCGTTACGGGCTGCGGCTGCCGGGGCTGCAGATCAAGCCTGGTAGCGGGGAGGTGCACAAGCGGCAATGTCTGGAGGCGTTGGCGCTATGTTGAATCTTGTGGATTTGCCTGCGGGTCTGCCGCGGGCGCTGCCGTCGCCCGTTCGGGCTGAGCTTGTTGAAGCCGTCTTTGATCTGATTGGAGTGGTGTGCCAGCAAGCCGGGGGTAGCCCGGCGGCTACTCACTTTCTTTTGCGTCGCTGTATGGACAGGAGACATGGGAAACAGGTGTGCGAGGACATAGGAAACACTTCTTCGGTGCGATCAACGCAAGGAGAAGCTTATGCCCTGGCAACCGAAAGACCTCATGGATACCAAAAGGGAGTTTGTAGAGCTGGCCTTGCGCGAGGGGGCCAATCGGCGCGAGCTGTGCCGGCGCTTTGGAATTGGCCCGAAAGCCGCCTATGCGCTGCTGGCGCGTTTCGCCCAGGAGGGCGATGCGGCCTTCGTGGCGCGCTCGCGTCGCCCGCAAGCCAGTCCACGGCGCACCCCCGCGGCCATGGAGAAAGATGTACTCACCATGCGGCGCGACCATCCAACCTGGGGAGGGCGCAAGATCTCGCGCCGCCTGCGCGATTTGGGCCATGCACAGGCGCCTCCGCCGAGCACCGTCACCGCCATCTTGCACCGCCACGGCCTGATTACACCGGCGGCCAGTGCCGCAGCCCAGCATTGGCAGCGCTTCGAGCACGACAGTCCCAATGCGCTGTGGCAGATCGACTTCAAGGGAGACTTTGCGACCGGGCAGGGGCGCTGTTACCCGCTGACGCTGCTGGACGATCATTCGCGCTTCAACCTGGCGCTGCAGGCCTGCCCCCGTGTGGCCGCCAGCGCCGTGCAGCCCTGCCTGCGCGAGGTGTTCCAGCGCTATGGCCTGCCGACGCGCATCAATGCCGACAATGGCGCCGCCTGGGGCAGTCCCCGACTGGCCGGGCACGGCTTGAGCGAGCTGAGCGTGTGGCTCATTCGGCTAGGTATACGTGTGAGTCACAGTGCGCCGTACCACCCGCAGACCAACGGCAAGATCGAGCGCTTTCACCGCTCGCTCAAAGCCGAGGTGCTGGCCGGGCGCAGCTTTGCCACTCTCCAGCAGGCGCAAACTGCCTTCGAGCGCTGGCGCGGTGTCTACAACCACGAGCGGCCCCACGATGGGCTGAACCTGCAAACGCCAGCCAGACGCTACCGGCCCAGCCTGAGCAGCTATCCGCAGACCTTACCGCCCATCGAGTACGCCGAGGGCGACACGGTCGCGCTCGTCAAGTGGAACGGCGAAGTTCACTTCAAGGGCAACAAGCTGCGAGTGTCGAGCGCATTGCTCAAACTGCCGATAGCCTTCAGGCCAGACGCCAAGACCGACGGTTGCTACGATGTATTCTTCTGCCATCACCGCTTCATGCGGCTCGATTTGACGACTCTGACTGCAGTGGCCTGACACGCCCAGGTGTTTCCTATGTCTCCGCACACCTGTTTCGTATCTCCCCGGTCCATACACGTCGCCAAAAGAAAGTAAGCAAAGAAAAGGCGACCCCGCTGCCTGCGCTCCCCTTCGCTGTCGCTACGGGGGCAGCCTGCGGTGCTCGGTCCAGCCGGGGTCGAGCTCGAACTCGCTACGCTCAGACAATCGCTCGCCCTGATCCGGCTGGACCTCTGCTCCTCGGCGCAGTCAGAAGGGGTAGGGAAGAAATCGGGAGCGGAGCGAAATCGGGCTCCGGCAAGGGCGCGCTTTGCGCGCCCTTGCCTCCCCGCGCCCGCATCCGTTCCCCCCACCCGTCGGGCTGGGCCGAGGAGCGCAGGCAAAAGCGGATCAGGGCTCGCGATTGTCTGAGCCGAAGGCGAGTTCGAGCGAGACCCCGCTTTTGCCGAGCACCGCAGGTTGCCCGTAGCGAAGCGAAGGGACCCAGACCATCGGGTCGCCTTTCTTTTGGGTACTTTTCTTTGGCGACGCAAAGAAAAGTGCCTCGCCCGCCGGGGCGAGACCCGGCTTGCTGGCAAAACACCTCCATCCGGATCACACAGACAATTTTCAGTGGAGCCAGCAAATGCTAGCCCGCCTCACAACCCTGCCTCGCGAAGCCCGCGACACCCTGTTCCTGCTGCTGGTCATCGCCTGGGTGCTGCTGCCGCAAGTCAGCGAGTTGCCCTGGTGGTGCAGCGCGCTGGCTGCCGGCATGCTGCTGTGGCGCGGCCGGCTGGCTTTCAGCGCCAGGGCGCTGCCCGGTCGCTGGTGGCTGCTGGGCCTGCTGGCCATTTCCATCGCCGCCACGGTGATGACACACCGCACACTGCTCGGCCGTGATGCCGGCGTCACGCTGATCGTGATCCTGCTGGCGCTCAAGACACTGGAGCTGCGTGCCAAACGCGACGCCTTTGTCGTGTTTTTCCTGAGCTTCTTCATGATGCTCACCAACTTTTTCTACTCCCAGTCGCTGCTGACGGCCTTCAGCATGCTGCTGGGCCTGCTGGGCTTGCTGACGGCCCTGGTCAATGCGCACATGCCGGTAGGCAAGCCGCCGCTGCTGCAAGCCGCCAGGACCGCCGGCTGGATGGCGTTGCTGGGTGCGCCGGTGATGGTGCTGCTTTTCATGCTGTTCCCGCGCCTGGCGCCGCTCTGGGGTGTTCCGTCCGACGCAATGACAGGCCGCAGCGGCCTGAGCGCGACCATGCAGGTCGGCACCATTGCAAAGCTGGCACTCGACACCAGCGTGGCCATGCGGATTGCGTTCGAAGGCAAGCCACCGGCGCAGCGCGATCTGTACTTCCGCGGCCCGGTGCTCTCCAGCTTCGACGGCCGTGAATGGCTCCCCTCATCCCGTTCGAATTTTCCCTCGCGCTACAAGCTGCCCGACAACTTGGCCGTCCAGGGCGAGGCCATCCGCTACGAAGTAACGCTTGAGCCCACCAGTCGCCCCTGGCTGTTTGTGATGGAAGCCACCGACCAAAGCCCCGAGCTGCGCGGCTACCGCACGCGCATGAGCAACGACCTGCAATGGCTCACCGACCGCCCCATCACCGACCTGGCGCGCTACAAGGTGCAGAGCCATCCGGTGTTCCGGCACGGCCCGGATAAACGGGAGGTCGGCCTGCAGGAGTTTGTCGAACTGCCCTCCGGCTTCAACCCGCGCACGCTGGCACTGGCGGCCGAGCTGCGCAACGACCCGCGTTATGCACGGGCCGGCACCCAGGCACTGGTGCAAGCCGCCATGGACAGGCTGCGCACCGGCGGCTACATCTATACGCTGGAACCGGGCGTGTACGGCGTTAACACCGCCGACGAATTCTGGTTCGACCGCAAGGAAGGCTTTTGCGAACACATTGCCTCGGCCTTCGTGGTGCTGATGCGCGCCATGGATGTGCCGGCGCGAATCGTCACCGGCTACCAGGGCGGGGAACTCAATTCCGTCGACGGCTTCTGGGTACTGCGCCAGAGCGATGCGCACGCCTGGACCGAGGTCTGGCATCAGGACCAGGGCTGGGTACGTGTGGATCCGACCTCGGCCGTGTCCCCCGGGCGTACCGGCGCCTTCCTTCGGCTGGAGGCGCCGCAGGGCCTGGTCGGGCAGGCATTTGGCAACTTCAGCCCGACCCTGGCCGCACAATTGCGCGCCACTTGGGAAGCAATCAACAACCGCTGGAACCAGTGGATCCTCAACTACACCCAGGGCAAGCAGCTGGAGCTGCTCAAGGACATCGGTTTTGAGTCGCCGAGCTGGGAAGATCTTGCCTATGTCCTGATCAGCCTTGTTGTGCTGGTCAGCCTGGCCGGTGCTGCCTGGACCCTGTGGGACCGCACCCAGCACGACCCCTGGCTGCGCCTGCTGGGCCGCGCCCGCAGGCGGCTGGGCAAGGCCGGCCTGACCAGCCATGCCGCCACTTCCCCGCGCCAGCTGGCGCAACAGGTCATGCGGCGTTATGGCAGCGAGGGAAAGCCGCTGCACGACTGGCTGTTGCAACTCGAAGCGCAGCGTTATGCCGACACGCCTGCCGGCGACGCAGCCCCCCGACTGGCACCGCTGAGGAAGCAATACACCCAGCTGAGCTGGCCCGACTGACTTTCCCGCTTTGTTCAGTGGGATATCCGCCTGCCGCGATACTGTCGGTCTTTCCGCATTTTTCCCGCTGCCTGGACACGCCCTTTCGCATGATTGCCTTTCCATTTTTCAATGACACCCCGTTGCGCTCCCTGGTTGCTCTTCTTTTAATAGCAATCGGTGCAGGTACAGCGGGAGCCAGCGACGCGAAAGAGCTCAAGCCCCGGAGAATCAAGGTCCAGCAGGCCGCAGACCGGGAAAGCGCTTACGCCAACCGCCCCGAAGCCATGCGTTTTGCCGACGACATGGCCAGCCGGCGCGACCTGGACGTGCAATGGGTGCGTATAGCCATCGGCCAGGCCCGCCACAGCCCGACCATCGTGCGGCTGATGCAGCCCCCCGCCAAAACCTTCACCAAGAACTGGCGCGTCTACCGCAGCCGCTTCATCGACCCGGTCCGCATCGCGGCCGGTGTGCGTTTCTGGCAGGAGAACCAGGCGACCCTGGCCCGTGCCGAAAAAGAGTACGGCGTGCCCGCCGAAATCATCGTCGGCATCATTGGTGTCGAAACCATTTACGGCCGCGACACCGGCAAGTTCCGCGTGCTGGACGCGCTGGCCACTTTGGCCTTTGATTTCCCGGCCATCCACCCGCGTGCCCGTGAACGCAGCGAGTTTTTCAGAGGCGAGCTGGAACAGTTCCTGAGCATGCAAAGCCGCCTCGACAGCGACCCGCTGCTGCCCCGCGGCAGCTACGCCGGCGCCATGGGCATGCCGCAGTTCATGCCATCGAGCTGGGTCAAATACGCGGTGGATTTTGACGGCGACGGCAAAGTGGACCTCTGGAACAGCCCGGCCGACGTCATTGGCTCCGTGGCCAGCTACTTCAAGGCCTTCAACTGGCAACCCGGCATGCCCACGCATTACCCGGTTCGTTTTGACAGTGCCACCCTCGACATGAACGCCCTGATGGCGCCAGACATCCTGCCGACCTTCAGCGTGGCAAGCTTCACGGCCAAGGGTGCGGTGCTCGAGGGGAATGCGCTCAACCACACAGGGCAGCTGGCGCTGATCGAGCTGCTCAACGGCGACCCGAACAACGGCGGCAACGCGCCTGTCTATATTGCCGGCACCGAAAACTTTTACGCGATCACGCGCTACAACTGGAGCAGTTATTACGCAATGGCCGTGATCGAGTTGGGACAGTCGGTCGCCGACACGTACACGGCAGCAGGTAAACGGCCCTAATGGGGTATTGCAGCTACCGATACCCGGCGCAAGGTCGGGCAAACACTCCTGGCAGCAGGGCATAGCCAAGGCAGCTCCGCTTGCCCTGGCATGGTGATAACGTCACAATGGCCGGAGAAATTTACCCTTGCTAACAGAAAGCCGCTTGCAGCCTGCCACCTACACCCGCACTGCGATCCTCCTCCATGGCGTCATGGCCCTGCTGATCGCTGGAGGGTTTTCCATCGGCCTGTTCATGGTGGAGTTGCCGCTCAGCCCGCTCAAGCTGCAGCTTTATTCGTACCACAAGTGGACAGGTGTCAGCGTCGCGGCGCTGCTGTTTTTGCGCTTTGTCTGGCGCGGCCTGCATCCGCCGCCGCCTTTGCCGGCAGGCATGCCGGGTTGGGAAGCGAGTGCAGCACATGCCAGTCACCTGCTGCTTTACCTGCTGATGATCTGCGTGCCGCTTTCCGGCTGGTTGATGAGTTCGGCCAAAGGGGTCACCACGGTTTACCTGGGCCTGTGGGCCCTGCCCAATGCCGTGGCACGCGACGAGGCCCTGGGGTTTTTCCTGGGAGCGCTGCACCGCATCCTCACCTATGCGCTGCTCGCCTTCGTCGTCCTGCATGTGGCGGCGGCGCTCAAGCACCACTTCATCGACCGGGACGGCGTGCTGGGCCGGATGTTTCATCTCAACCGGTCTCGTCCATGAAAACCATTGCCATCGTCCTCTCGCTGCTGCTCGCATCCACCTGCACCCAGGCCGCTGAATACAAGCGGGTAGACCTCTCCGCCAGCCAGATCCGTTTCACCTCGCGCCAGATGGGTGTCCCGGTGGACGGCGCCTTCCGGAAGTTCGACGCGAGCGTGGCGTTTGACCCCGAAGCGCCTTCGGCGGCGCGAGGACAACTGCGCATCGACTTGTCCAGCATCGATACCGGTGTGCGTGAGGTCGACGAAGAAGTGGTGGGTGCACACTGGTTTGACGTCAAGCGCCATCCTGATGCGCGCTTCGAGATGCGCCAGATCCTCCCCCAGGGCGGTGAACGCTTTCAGATCAGCGGCACGCTCACTCTCAAAGGTGTTACCCAGCCTGTTGTGCTTAACGCCGTGCTCAAGCGCAGTGCAAGCCAGGCCGTAATGGAGGGCTCATTTATTATCAAGCGCCTCGATTTCGGCATTGGGGGTGGGGTTTGGGGAGATGTGAAAGTAGTGGCCAACGAAGTGACCGTGCAGTTTCAGCTGGTACTCAGGCCCTGACGAGCCCATGATTGAAAGACAAGCATGAAAAACCTTCTTGCCGCGCTGGTGTGCAGCCTGCCTCTGATGTCCGCCATGGCGGTCGATGTCTATGACCGCGACCCGGACCACACCTTCGCCTTTTTCGAATTCAACCATCTCGGCTTCAGCACACAGCGTGAGCGTTTCGACAAGGTCGACGCCACCGTCACCCTGGACCTTGAAAACCAGGCGGGAAGCGTGGAAGTCAGCATCGACGTGCGCTCCGTCAGCACCGGCTCGTCCATGTTCAACCAGATCCTGTTGAGCGACACCTTCTTTGACGTGGAAAAGTTTCCCGTCATCACCTTCAAATCGACCAAGCTCCATTTCGGCAAGCTCGACGATGTCGTTTCCGTCGAAGGCAACCTGACCGTCAAAGGCATCACCCAGCCGCTGACCCTGACGGTGACCCAGTTCAAATGCGCGATGCACCCGATGCTCCGCAAACCAGCCTGCGGCCTCAACGCCACCGGAAAACTCAGGCGCAGCGAGTTCAACCTCGGCAGATTCGCCCCACTGATCAGCGATCAGATTACCTTGCTGGTGTCGATGGAAGCGCTCAAGCGCTGAGGACCTCCCGGGTCAGACCGTCAGCGGCACCGCGGACTCGGCCGCCTGTGCCTGCAACCAGGCGCAAAACAGGTCGAGCGCCTTGTTCCGCTGCGGCCTGCGCTTGGCCACGTATTGGTAGCCGCTCTCACAAAAGCCGAACGGCGCCACCAGGCGGCCCGCCGCAACATCGTCGGCCACCAGATGCCACGGCGCCACGCAAATGCCGAGGCCCGCAACGGCGGCCTCCAGCGTGAAGTAGTAATGCTCAAACACCGGGCCCGCTTGCGCAGGGACGGCACAGCCCAGGGCATCGGCCCACATCTGCCAGGCATTGAGCCGGGTTTTGGACTGCAACAGCATCTTGCCTGCCAGATCGGCCGGCGTGCGCAACACGATGCCTGCCGCCAATGAGGGAGCCAGCACCGGCCCCAGGCGCTCGGGAAACAGTGGCAAGACCGTCTCTGTGTCGACCGTCCCCTTCTTCTCTTCCACCGCGATGGTCAGGTCGCAGTGTTCACGAACCATGTCGGCGATGTGGCCAGAGGCCCGCAAGCGGATTTCGATATGCGGATAACGCGCGTTGAAGTCAAACAGCCGCGGAATCAGCCACTTGACCGTGAAGGTACTGAAGCAGGACACATCCAGCGAGGCATTGCCCACATCACTCACCGCGCGAACGGCTGCTTCCATGCTGTCCAGCGCAGCGGACAGCGCGGGTAACAGCGCTTTCGCGGCCCGGGTCAGCTGAGGCTTGTTTTTTGGTCCTTCGAAAAGACGCAGGCCCAGATTGTGTTCGAGCTGTTGCACCTGGCGGCTGATCGCGCCGGGTGTGACGGCCAGTTCGTCGGCAGCGGCGGTCATCCGGCCCAGCCGGGCTGCGGCTTCAAATGCCCGCAAGGCATTCAGGGGAGGTAAACAGCGTTTCATAAAGTGAGTTTATGTCACATAACCGCGTTAGAAAAATCGCTTTTCCATTTGAGCAAAGCTTCCCAGAATTAGCATCTTTATTTTTACTTTGAGAAAAAATCACATGCCATTCATCCGGACCCATCTCCCCAAAGGCACCACCGCCCAGCACCAACAAGGCATTGTGGAAGGCATTCACCAGGCCCTGGTTGACAGCATCGGCATGCCAAAAGACGAACTCTTCAACATGGTGGCGCCTTATGAGCCGGGCCAGTTCTGGTGCAGCCGCAGCTTCAATGGCGTGGCGCGTTCAGACCATGTGGTGGCGATCGAAATCACCCTGCGGCGCGGCCGCAGCGATGCGATGAAGCGTACTCTGTATGCCAACATCGCCCGCAACCTGGAGAAGAACGCAGCCATCTCGCCCAAAGATATTTTTATCTTCATGCACGAGAACGACTACTCCGACTGGTCAGTCGGTGAAGGGAGATTCGCGATGGAGCTGACCCAGCAGCGAGGAAGCGACGGGCCGGGCTGACCTGCATGCGGTGCCCGCAGGGTCTCAGTACACAGGCACGATCGTGATATCCACCAGCATGTCTTCTTCGCCACCGCCGTGGCGTATGCCTTTGATCGGCGGGCAGGCGTTGTAGTCGGTGCCCACGGCCAGGCGCACGTGGCGCTGGTCGATCAGGCAGCTGTGGGTGACGTCGATGCTGGCCCAGCGCCGCGCCGCCACGTCGAGGCAGACATCGGCCCAGGCGTGACTGGCCAGGTCGGGCTCGTTGGCGGCGTAGAAATAACCGCTGACGTAACGCGCGGGTATCCCCAGGCTGCGGCAGATGGCCACCATCACGTGGGCCTGGTCCTGGCAGACGCCGGCGCCGGCTTCAAAGGCCTGCAGCGCCGTGGTGGTGACGCTGGTGCTATTTTTTTGATAGCTGACGGCGCCCGCTACATCTTGGCTCAGGGCCAAAAGCATGCCCAAATCCGTGACGCCGGCAACGGCAGGCGGTTGCACGAAACGGCGGCCGAATTCGGCCAGCGAAGGATGCGGCGCGGCCAATGCCGTCGGCCTGAGGAAGAAGGCCGGGTGCGGCATCGCCGCGTCGTCGGTGAACTCTGCCACCCCCAGCGTTTCCACCTGCCCTGCGGCGTTGACCAGGCTGCCGGTCACGTGAGCTGCAGCATCTGCGACAAAGGTGTAGGAGTGGATGCTGTTGCCGAAGCCGTCGTGCTGCTCATGCAGCACACCAGGCGCACCCAGTGTCCAGAACAGCACGTTTTGCGAAGGGCCGGACCGGGGCGTCAGCCACAGCGTTTGCAGGGCATAACGAAGCGGCTCGGTGTAGCGGTAACGGGTGGTGTGCCTGACGTGTAATTTCATAGGGCCCCCACGTTCGCTCGCTTCGCGTAGCTCTCTACCCCCCGAGGGGGCGCTGCGCCTGCGGCCCGGCAAAGCCGGTTCCGCGGCCCCTGCTTGAACTGGAGAGCCCCCACGCTTGTCGCTTTGCGTACTACGCTGCCCCCCGAGGGGGCCGCTACGCCTGCGGACTGGCAAAGCCAGATCCGCGGCCCTGGCTGGTTTGAAGAGTGCGCCCGGTGGTAATTCACGCGGTCGCCGGAACCAGGAAATCGCGGCTGATGTGGGCGCCGAGTTCGTTCACGCGATCGAGGAACTGGGTCAGGTAGGCATGCAGGCCGGTGGCCAGGATTTCGTCGATGCGTGCGTACTGCAGGTCGGCATTGAGCTTGCCCGCGCGGCGCACGGTCTCGCAGGTCTGGTCGTCCGTCACCTTCTGCAGGTTGCTCACCACTTCCTGCAGGCTTGCAGCGAGTGAGCGCGGCATGTCGGCGCGCAGGATCAGCAACTCGGCCACACGCTCGGGCTTGATGACGTTGCGGTAGACCCGGCGGTAAATCTCGAAGGCGCTGACGCTGCGCAGAATCGCGCTCCAGTGGTAGAAGTCGTACTCCTGGTCCTTCTCGCTGGCGGCACCGTAAAAGTCGCTTTGCACTGCATGGAACTTCACATCGACCAGGCGCGCGGTGTTGTCGGCGCGCTCCAGGAAAGTGCCCAGCCGCATGAAATGCAGCGCCTCGTCCTGCAGCATGGTGCCGACGGTCACGCCGCGCGACAGGTGCGAGCGGAACTTGACCCATTCAAAAAACTGGCTCGGGTCGCGCTCGAACTCGCCGTTGCGCAACATGCGGAAGATTTCGAGGTAGGTCTGGTTCTGCGTTTCCCAGACCTCAGTGGTCAGCGTGCCGCGCACGGCGCGCGCATTTTCCCGGGCGTTTTTCAGGCAGGAGATGATGCTCGACGAATTTTTTTCATCACGCACCATGAAGTCCATCACATCGCGCGCGTTCACACCGCCGTATTTGCCTTCATAGGCCGACGACAGCTCACTGATGCTGAGCAGGCCCTTCCAGCCCACTTGCGCCACGGCAGTCGATTGCGGCAGCAGCGAGGTCTGGTAGTTCACATCCAGCATGCGCGCGGTGTTTTCGGCACGTTCTGTGTAGCGAGACATCCAGAATAGATGATCAGCAGTGCGGGATAACATGGTCTAGCTCCTTGCCTCAAACACCGAAAGCGCTACCGCGCTTTGCGTATTTTGGTGATGCCATGACAAGCGCTGCGCGCAGTTGTCAGTCATCCCCGCGAATGCCTTCGGCATGTCGCCTGCCCGCTCGGTGTAGCGGGACATCCAGAAAAGGTGATCAGCGGTTCTTGAAAGCATGATGATTCCCTTTCCCTGTTAGCTGGATGCCAGTGACTGCGTCTGGGACTGCCCAGGCTGCGATTGGGACTGGGACTGGGACTGCGGCGGCATATCGCCGTCTTCAAGCACCCAAGTGTCCTTGGTGCCGCCGCCCTGCGAGGAGTTGACCACCAGCGAGCCGTCTTTCAGCGCCACGCGCGTCAGGCCGCCGGGCACCATCTGCACGGTTTTGCCGCTCAGCACAAAAGGCCGCAGGTCGATGTGGCGCGGCGCGATGCCGCTTTCGACATAAGTCGGGCAGGTGGAAAGGCTCAGCGTGGGCTGGGCAATGTAGCCGGCCGGGTTGGCCAGCACGGCCTTGCGGAAGTCCTCGATCTCGGCCTGGGTGGCGGCCGGGCCCACCAGCATGCCGTAGCCGCCAGCGCCGTGCACTTCCTTGACGACCAGGTCTTTCATGTTGGCCAGCGTGTACTTCAGGTCGTCCGCGTTGCGGCACATGTAGGTCGGCACGTTCTTGAGAATGGGTTTTTCACCGAGGTAGAACTCGATCATCTTGGGCACGTAGGGATAGATGGACTTGTCGTCAGCCACACCGGTGCCGATGGCGTTGCACAGCGCCACATTGCCGCTGCGGTACACATTGAGCAGGCCGGCGCAGCCCAGCGTGGAGGTCGGCCGGAAAGCCAGCGGATCGAGGAAGTCGTCGTCGACGCGGCGGTAAATCACGTCCACACGTTTCGGGCCGCGCGTGGTACGCATGTAGACGAAGTTGTCCTTGACGAAAAGGTCCTGCCCCTCAACCAGTTCCACACCCATCTGCTGGGCCAGGAAAGCGTGTTCGAAATAGGCCGAGTTGTACATGCCGGGCGTCAGCACCACCACAGTCGGTTCGGCGCGGTGCGCCGGCGAGTTGTCGCGCAGGGTTTCGAGCAGCAGGTCGGGATAGTGGGCGACAGGCGCCACGCGGTTCTGGCTGAACAGGTCGGGGAAAAGCCGCATCATCATCTTGCGGTCTTCCAGCATGTAGCTTACGCCGCTGGGCACACGCAGGTTGTCTTCGAGCACGTAGTACTCGCCCTCGCCCTGCGCATTGGGTGCACGCACGATGTCGATGCCGCTGATGTGCGAGTAGATGTTGCCGGGCACCTCAACGCCCATCATCTCGGGGCGGAACTGCGCGTTCTGGAAAATCTGCTCGGACGGGATCACACCGGCCTTGACGATCTCCTGGTCATGGTAGACGTCGTGTATGAAGCGGTTCAGCGCGGTCACGCGCTGGATGAGCCCGCTTTCCATGCTGCTCCACTCGTGGGCGGGAATGATGCGCGGGATCAGGTCGAAGGGAATCAGCCTTTCCGTGCCGCCGGTTTCGGAGTTGCCGTCGTCCTTGTCGCCATACACGGCAAAGGTGATGCCGACACGGCGGAAAATCATTTCGGCTTCTGCGCGCCTGGCCTGCATGACAGCATCAGGCTGCCCGGCCAGCCAGCGCTGGTACGCCTGGTAGTGCTCGCGGACGCTGGACGCCGTTGCATTCATTTCATCAAACATGGGGCGGCTCATCAGCTTGGTCTCCAGCAGGTTTACGAATGGATTGTTATGCCACTAGCTTAGCAAGTAATGCGCCAGCCGTTCGCAGGTGCGCAATTATTTATGCAGGATGTCTGGCACTCAGGGGACAGCCGGCGGCGCAGTTTCGGCAGGATGCTGCCAGTAGCGCGATGCCGTTTGCCGCTGGCAGCGGACCTCGGCCGGGTGTTCGCTGGACCAGCTGGCGGCGCCGCATACCGGCGACGTCACCACGGCGATCCCGCGTTCGCGGTAGCGCTCCAGCACGGGCGCTGCCGGGTGGCCAAAACGGTTGCGGTAGCCGTTTTGCGCCAGCGCCAGCGTGGGCTGCACGGCGTCCAGAAACGCCGCGCTGGATGATGTCTTGCTGCCGTGGTGCGGCACCAGCAGCACATTGGCCTGCAATTTAGCCTCCGCAGCCACCAGGCGCTGTTCCTGCGCCAGCTCGATGTCGCCCGCCAGCAGGGCGCTGCTTTTGCCATTGGAAATACGCAGCACACAACTCATCGCATTCGGCTTGGCCGGAACCTCGTAGTCCGCCGCCGCAGGGTGCAACACGTCAAAACTGACGCCCTCCCACACCCAGCGCTGGCCAGCCACGCAGCGGCGCGAAGGCCGCAGGGCCTGCAACGCATGGCCGTCCTCGATCGAGCTCAGCAAAGCCGCCTGCGGCTGCATGGCCAGCACGGCCGGCGCGCCGCCGATGTGGTCGCCGTCGCGGTGGCTCAGCAGCAGGATGTCCACGCGTTCCCCCAAGGCGCGCAGCAGAGGCACCAGCACCCGGTGCCCGGCATCGCTTTCGCGCGAAAAGCGCGGGCCGGTGTCGTACACCAGCGTGTGGCCGGCGGTGCGGACAATCAGCGCATTGCCCTGCCCCACATCGGCGGCGATCAACTCGAATTCGCCGGCCGGCGGGCGCAGCGGCTGCCACAACAGCACCGGCAGCATCAGCGGCACGCCCAGCACGCGCCAGTGCCAGGGCAGGCGCATGGCCAGCAGCAAACCACCGGCCACACCGGCGACCGCACACCACAGCGGCGCCGCCGCCACGCTGATGCTCGCCAGTGGCCAGCGCGCCAGCCACTGCAAAAACAGCATCAGCGCGGCCACTGCGCCGGCGGCCAGGTCCCAGACCGGCGCCCACACCATGCCCAGCATGGTCAGCGGCGTTACCACCAGGGTCACCCACGGAATCGCCAGCCCGTTGGCCAGCAAACCGACCAGCGACACCTGGTTGAACAGCAGCAGCGAGAGCGGCGCCAGCGCCAGGGTCACGATCCACTGCTCGCGGGCAGAGCGGACCACAGACCGCCCTGCAGCACCCAGCCAAACGGGCCACAGGGCCGGCAAACGCGATTTTTGAGAGTCGTTTTGGCCACTATCCCTTATCAGACGGTCATACCCCGCTCCTGAATCAGTAGCAAAAATATCGCCCCCACGCTCGCCCGCTGCGCGTGGCTCCCTGCCCCCCGAGGGGGCTTCTTCGCCTTGGGGCGGCCCGGCGGCGAAGACATCACCCCCACGCTCGCCCGCGGTGCGTGGCTCCCTGCCCCCCGAGGGGGCTTCTCCGCCTTGGGGCGGCCCGGCGGCGAAGAGTACCCCCACCGCCACAAACGACAGCCAGAAGCCGGCCTGCAGCAAGGCCCAGGGGTCCAGCGCGACGACCACCGCCATGGCCAGCAGCCACACCTGCGGCCAGGGCCAGCGCTTGCCGCTCTGGCGCAGCAGCACCACGGCAGCCAGCATCCAGACCGTGCGCTGCGCCGGCACGCCCCAACCCGAAAACAGCGCATAAGCGGCGGCCAGCAGCAGGCCGCCCCAGGCAGCGGCACTGGACGCCGGCAACACCAGGCACAAGGCGGGGCTCCAGCGCGCGGAGCGCCGCCACAGCCAGCCCAAGGCCTGTGCTGCCAGCCAGGCGAACATAGTTATGTGGAGGCCTGAAATCGACATCAGGTGTGCGACGCCGGTGGCGCGGAACACATCCCAGTCGGCACGCTCGATCGCGTTCTGGTCGCCCACCAGCAGGGCTGCCACCACACCGGCCAGTTGCCGGTCGGCCACGCGCGCAAACACCGCGTCGCGCATCCACTGCCGCGCACGTTCCACCGGATGGCGCCAGCCGCCGGCGAGTAATTGCGGCGGCACATCGCGCGGGCCAGCCCGCACATAGCCGGTGGCCTGCACACCCTGCTCCCAGAGCCAGAGCTCGTAGTCGAAGCCGTGCGGATTGCTGTTGCCGTGCGGCGCCTTCAGGCGCACCGTCATGCGCCAGTACTCGCCGGCATGCAGGTTCTGCGGCTGGCGCTGCAGCGCAAGAAGCGCTGCCGGTGCATCCAGGGTGTCGAGGTCCGCCGCATCCCGGCCGCCGAAGCCGGCATACCAGCCGAGGTATAGATGCGGCGGCAGCAGCACCGGTTTGCCATCCAGCTGCGCGCTCTCGACGGCAAAACGAAAACGCAACCCGTCTTCGCCACGCTGCGGCATGGCCAGCACCCGGCCGGTGACTGCGATGTCCTTGCCCTCCAGCGCCGGAACCAGGGCGTCGCCCTGGAACACCGCGGCACGCAGGCCCGTCAACGCAAACCCGGCCACCCCTGCCAGCAGCAGCGCCGCCAGGCTGCGCGCGGACCAAGCGGCTGCCGCGGGAGGTGTCATCGCCCCCACCAGGCCGGCCAGCACCACAGCAGCCATGGCCATACCGGCATAGGGCCAGCCATCCCACAGCGCGCGCTGCTGCAACTGCAGGGCAGCACCCCCGATAAAGCCGATAAAAATCAGGCTCAGCAGCCTGGCTCCCGGTGGCGCTGTGGCAAACCTTGTTCCAGGCAAAAGCTCCCCCTTGTTTTTTTACGTGTGGTCCACGTCCCTGCTCTCAACGGAATACGCATGCCATGCGCCGACAGCCCCTGGTTTTGGCGCAGCTCTTGCTAGCATTGATCGCATTAAAACCGTTATTCCGGGACCGGCGCGCTGTTTCTGCGGCATAGTGACAAGGTCGGCCCTGAATTATTCGAAAAGCGAGATTGCCTTGTCCATTCATGTTGCCCTGAGTCACATCACCCACTACCAATACGACCGCCTGGTCCGGCTCGGTCCCCAGGTCGTGCGGCTGCGGCCGGCGCCGCACAGCCGTACCAGGGTGCTGTCCTATTCGCTGACGGTGGAACCCAAGGGCCACTTCATCAACTGGCAGCAGGACCCGTTTGCCAACTACCAGGCGCGGCTGGTGTTCCCCGAGCCAACGCGCGAGTTCAAGGTCACGGTGGACCTGGTGGTCGAAATGGCGGTCTTCAACCCGTTTGACTTCTTCCTCGAACCCGAAGCTGAAGAATTTCCCTTCACCTATGCCAAGGCCCAGGCGCATGAACTGGCGCCCTACCTGGCCACCGAACCGGCGACGCCGCTGCTGAAAAGTTATCTCGACGCCATCGACCGCACGCCCAAACGCACCATCGACTTCCTGGTCGGTCTGAACCAGAAGCTGCAGCACGACATCAAGTACGCCATCCGCATGGAGCCGGGCGTACAGACGCCGGAGGAAACCCTCAAGCTCGCCATCGGCTCCTGCCGCGACACCGGCTGGCTCATGGTCCAGCTGTTTCGCCACCTGGGCCTGGCTGCCCGTTTTGTCTCGGGTTACCTGATCCAGCTCAAGGCCGACGTCAAGTCGCTCGACGGCCCCAGCGGCGCTGAAACCGACTTCACCGACCTGCACGCCTGGTGCGAGGTGTTTTTGCCCGGCGCCGGCTGGGTCGGCCTGGACCCGACCTCGGGCCTGATGGCCGGGGAAGGCCACATTCCCCTGGCCTGCACGCCGGAGCCCTCGAGCGCAGCGCCGATTGAAGGCGGCGTCGATGAAAGTGAAGTCGAGTTCTCCCACCACATGGGTGTGCAGCGCATTTACGAATCGCCGCGCGTCACCCAGCCCTATACAGAGGCGCTGTGGGCCGACGTGCTCAAGCTGGGTCACAAGGTGGACCAGGACCTCGTGGCCGGCGACGTGCGGCTGACCATGGGCGGCGAGCCGACCTTTGTTTCCACGCAGGACCGCGACGCGGCCGAATGGAACATCGACGCACTGGGCCCGACCAAGCGCGGCTACGCGACCGAGCTGGTGCAAAAGCTGCGCGCCGAATATGGTAACGGCGGCTTCCTGCATTTCGGCCAGGGCAAGTGGTACCCGGGCGAGCAGTTGCCGCGCTGGGCACTGAGCATTTTCTGGCGCAAGGACGGGCAGCCGGTCTGGCAAAACCCGGACCTGTTCACCGATGAACGCAATACCAAGGCCGGCTGCAACTACACCAGCCTGGATGCCCGGCGGTTTGCCGACATGCTGGCCAGCAAGCTGGGGCTGTCTGCCAAATACATCACCCCGGGTTATGAAGACACCTGGTACTACCTGTGGCGCGAGCGTCGCCTGCCCGTCAACGTGGACCCCTTCGACACCAAGCTTGACGACGCGATGGAGCGCGCACGCCTGCGCCGTGTGTTCTCGCAGGGGCTGGATGCGGTGGTGGGTTATGTGCTGCCCCTGAAAGTGCGGGAAGAAAGCGCAAAGGAGCAAGGACCGCAATGGTCTACCGGCCCCTGGTTCTTCCGGGACGAGCGCATGTACCTGATGCCGGGCGACTCGCCCATGGGTTACCGCCTGCCGCTCGATTCCGTGCCCTGGGTGTCAAAAACCGACTTCCCCTACATGACCGAGGCCGACCCGTTTGCACCGCGGGAAGATTTACCATCCACCGCCGCCCTGGCCGCGCGCTACAACACGGCCACCGGCCAGACCGCGCCCGCTTCCGCACCGCCTGCACCCGCAGCCGAACACAACAGCGCGAGCCTGCTGGCCCAGTACATGGCGCGCTACATGACAGCCAGCGGCCCGCGCAACGAAGCCAGCCGGCTGCTGCAGTTCAAGCCCGCCACCGTCAGCACCGACGCACGCTTCGACCAGGGCCAGGGCGCCAAAGCCCCGGCAGCGACGGCCAAACCGGCAGCACCCGCCGCGGCTGAAGAAACAGCCCGCATGCCCAAGCCGGGCGAATCCGCCGCCTGGCTGACGCGCACTGCGCTTTGCGTGGAGGTGCGCGACCCATCGCGCGCGAATGGTCCGCAAGACAAGCCGAAGGCCGCACCGAAAGAAAAAGGCGCGAAGGCGGAAACCGGCGCGCTGTATGTCTTCATGCCGCCGCTGGAACGCCTGGAGGACTACCTCGACCTGCTGGCCGCCGTGGAGGCCAGCGCGCAAACCCTGGGCCTGCAGATCGTGCTGGAGGGCTACCCGCCGCCGCGCGACCCGCGCCTGAAGATGCTGCAGGTCACGCCCGACCCCGGCGTGATCGAGGTCAACATCCACCCGGCCTACAACTGGAACGAACTGGTCGAACATACCGAGTTCCTCTACAGGATCGCGCACGAAACCCGCCTGTCCGCCGAAAAGTTCATGACCGATGGCCGCCACACCGGCACCGGCGGCGGCAACCACTTTGTGCTCGGTGGCGCCACGCCACCGGACAGCCCCTTCCTGCGCAAGCCGGAAATGCTGGGCAGCCTGATTGCCTACTGGCACAACCATCCGTCCCTGAGTTATCTGTTTTCGGGCATGTTCATCGGCCCCACCAGCCAGGCGCCGCGCGTTGATGAAGCGCGCAACGACCAGCTGTATGAACTGGAAATCGCGCTGCGCGAAATCGCCGCCTACCGCGAGAAATATGGCAGTTCCACCGCCGGGCCGCCCCAAGGTGGAACAGCCCCCTCGGGGGGCAGCGACCCACACGCCGTGGGGGAGCGTGGGGGCAGCAGCTATATGCCGCCCTGGATCGTCGACCGCACCTTGCGCAACATCCTGGTGGACGTCACAGGCAACACGCACCGCAGCGAGTTCTGCATCGACAAGATGTACTCGCCCGACTCGGCCACCGGCCGGCTCGGCCTGCTGGAGTTGCGCGCCTTTGAAATGCCGCCGCACGCGCGCATGAGCATCGTGCAGCAGTTGCTGCTGCGCGCGCTGGTGGCGCGTTTCTGGAACAAGCCTTACCACGGCCGCATGACGCGCTGGGGCACCGAGCTGCACGACCGCTTTTTGCTCCCGGCTTTTGTGCGCATGGACTTCGCCGATGTGCTGACCGAGCTCAAGGAGGCCGGCTACGGCTTCGACATGGCCTGGTTCGAGCCGCATTTCGAATTCCGCTTCCCCATGATCGGTCAGGTGAAAGCCAACAGCATCGAGCTGACCCTGCGCAGCGCGCTCGAGCCCTGGCATGTGATGGGCGAAGAGGGCTCGGCCGGCGGCACCGTGCGTTATGTGGACTCCTCGCTCGAACGCGTGGAAGTGCATGTGACCGGCCTCAATGACAACCGTTATGTGATCACCGCCAACGGGCGCGCCCTGCCGCTGCAAAACACGGGCACCGTGGGTGAATACGTGGCCGGCGTGCGCTACAAGGCCTGGAACCCGCCCTCGGCCCTGCACCCGTCGATCGGTGTGCACGCACCGCTGACCTTCGACATCGTGGACACCTGGATGGAACGTTCGCTGGGCGGCTGCCAGTACCACGTGGCGCACCCGGGTGGCCTGAGTTACGACACTCTGCCCGTCAATTCGTACGAAGCCGAAAGCCGGCGGCTCAACCGCTTCTTCCAGATGGGCCACAGCCCCGGAAAAATGCGGGTCCAGCCCGCGCAGCCGAGCCGCGAGTTTCCGTTCACGCTGGACCTGCGTTAATTTGTCTTGCGGCCGCAACAATTGCGGTTCGGGGCCGTGCCATCGTGCGCTGAAGATCGGGTCAATTGCACCCTGTGCGGTTCGCCGCACAAGCATAAAGGCATACTTGGGCCACCGTGGAATACAACGACTCACTTTTTGCAGAAGCTGCGCTGGAAGCGCCTGGCGATCTGGCGCGGGCCCTGGCCTTGCCGGCTGCGGCCGGCCATTTTGACGAGTTGCACGGCCGGACCCTGGACAAAGCGCAGCCCGTCACCGGCCCGAGCCAGAGCCAGACCCAGCAATCGCTGCAACTCGCCGGTGCCGCTGCATCGCCGGCACCCCTCCCCGACGCAAGTCCCCCCGACCCCGCACCGGCCAGCCTCGCGCCTGAATGGACCCGCTTCTTCAATTTCCTCGGCGGCGACGGCTTCGACGACCTGAACCACCGCACCGCCAACCTGCAGCGCCAGATCCGCGACAACGGCGTGACCTACAACGTCTATGCAGACGCCAACGGCCCCCAGCGGCCCTGGTCGCTGGACCTGTTCCCGCTGATCCTGTCGACACAGGACTGGGCGCAGATTGCCACCGGCGTGCGCCAGCGTGCCCGGCTGCTGGAACGCATCATGGCCGACGTCTATGGCCCGCAGCAGCTGCTTGCGCTGGGCCTTTTGCCTGCAGCGCTGGTGCAGGGCCATCCCGGCTATTTGCGCGCCATGCACGGCGTGCAGCCGGCCGGCGGCACCTTTTTGCACATCACCGCCTTTGACCTGGCGCGCGGCCCGGACGGACGCTGGTGGGTGGTGTCGCAGCGAACGCAGGCACCCTCCGGCCTGGGTTACCTGCTGGAGAACCGGCTGGCCATCTCGCGGCTGTTCCCGGAGGCCTTCCGCGAACTGAAGGTGCAGCGCCTGGCCGCTTCCTACAAGGCCCTGGTCGACGGCATGAAGGCAGCCAGCCCGGCACGCGCCTACGGCGAGGAAAGCCGCATCGTGCTGCTCACACCTGGCCCCTACAACGAGACTTATTTCGAACACGCCTACCTGGCGCGCTACCTCGGCCTGACCCTGGTCGAAGGCAGCGACCTGCTGGTGCGCGACGACAAGCTCTACCTCAAGACCCTGCAGGGGCTGGAGCCCGTGCATGGCCTGCTCAAACGGCTCGACGATGAATTCCTGGACCCACTGGAACTGCGCTCGGACTCCACGCTGGGCGTGCCCGGCCTGCTGCAAGCCATACGCGCCGGCAACGTGCTGGTGGCCAACGCGCCGGGCTCCGCCTTTCTCGAATCCAGCGCGCTGCTGGGTTTTCTGCCGGCGCTGTCGCGCCACCTGCTGGACCAGCCGCTGGCCCTGCCCTCGCTGGCCACCTGGTGGTGCGGCGAGCAGGCCGCACTGCAGTCGGTGCTGCCGCGACTGAAGGACTGTGTCATCAAGGGCACCTATCCGGAGTCCGGCATTGAATCGGTGATTGCGCAGACGCTGTCCCGCCGCGAGCTCGACGAATGGGCCGGCCGGCTGGTCCGGCGCGGCGAAGACTACACGGTGCAGGCCTATTTGCCGCTGTCCCAGACACCCACCTGGCAGGGCCAGAGGATCGCCCCGCGCTCCACCATGCTGCGGGTCTTTGCGGTATCCGACGGCGCGGGTTCCTGGCAGGTGCTGCCCGGCGGCCTGGCGCGGCTGGCCGGCCCCAACGACAAGATCGCCTCCATGCAGCAAGGCGGCAGCAGCGCCGATGTATGGGCGCCGGCCGAGGCCGCAGCAGCCCCGGCCCCGGCAAGGTCAGGCCGGTCCGCCGGTCCGGCGGCCAGCTCCGACTTCGCGCCGCTTTCCCCTTCTGGCGCGGAACCGGGCGCCGCGCCGCGTGTGATGGTGCGTACCCTGCACAAACCCCCGGTCACCAGCCGCGCCGCTGAAAACCTGTTCTGGCTGGGCCGCTATACCGAACGCACCGAAAACGCCATCCGCATGGCCCAGCTGACCCTGCAGTCCCTCAACGGCGAAGACCAGTCCTCGCAGCCGCTGCTGGCCTGGCTCTCCGAGCTGGCCGTGAAAAACGGCCTGGTGCTTGACTCGGTGCCGCCTGCCACCCAGTCGCGCCGCGTGTTCGAACGCTCGCTGATTGCCAGCCTGGCCGACACCCAGAACGCTACCAGCGTGGGTTACAGCCTGCGTGCGCTCAAGGGGGCGGCCTCAGCCGTGCGCGAGCGGCTGTCGCAGGAGCAGTGGCATGTGATCATGCGTGCCGAGACAGATTTTTTCAGGCGCTGCGAAGCCTTCAGCGGGCCCGAACACCCGGCATCGCAGGCACTCGAATACTCGTCGGTCGAAGCCCTCGCGGCACTCGAATCGGCCAGCGGCTTCCTGGCCGCCATGACCGGGGCGCAAACCGACCGCATGAGCCGCGATGACGGCTGGCGCCTGCTCAGCACGGGCCGCCACATCGAGCGCCTGAATACGCTGGCGTCCGCGCTGATCCTCGGTTTTGAAACCGGCGCCGTGTATGACGAAGGCGGCTTCGGCGCCATGCTGGCACTGTTCGACAGCACCATCACCTTCCATGCGCAATACCAGCAGCAGCGCAATGTGCCGGCGCTGCTGGACCTGCTGGTGCTAGACCGCGACAACCCGCGCTCGCTGGGCTGGGTCACGCAGACGCTGCGCGGCCGGCTCGCGCGCCTGGCCGAAAACACGGTGGGCGCGCCGCAGCCGGTGCCCGACCTGACCCCCACCCTGCCCGACCCGGGCAGCTGGCTGCTCGACGACCTGTGCACAGCCGCACCCGGCGCTCCGGATGAAGATCCGTACGCGGGCCTGATCGCACAGCTCGAGTTATGCTGCGGCGCTGCTTTCGAGCTGTCGGACACGCTGAGCCGGCGCTACTTCAGCCACGTGGCCCCGGACGAACACAGCCTGGGCGCCTGAACCCGGGCTGCAACTTTTCTTCTCCTTCTTCTCCTTCTTCTCCTTCTTCTCCTTCCGGCGATGCTGCTTCACCTTGTCCATGAAACGCGTTATGCGTACACCCCCACCGTGGAAAGTGCGCACCATGTGCTGCACCTGCGGCCGGCCAGCCACCCCGGCCAGCAGCTGCTGCGCCATGAACTGACGATCAGCCCGCAACCCGCGCGGCTGCAGGAACTGGCCGACGTGTACGGTAACTGCCGCAGCTATTTTTCACTGCACACGCCGCACGACAGGCTGACCGTGGTGGCCGACAGCATCGTCTCCACGCTGGCGCTCAGCACCGGGCCAGAAAGCACGCCGGCCGGACTGCCCTGGGAACAGGTACGCGAGCAGTTTCGCTACCAGGCCGGTGCCGCCTACGACGGCGCCGGCGAGTTCGTCTTTGCCTCGCCCTATGTACCGCGCGACGAGGCATTTGCAGAATTCGCCCGGCCCAGTTTTGCCCCGGGCCGGCCACTGCCGGAAGCCGCCCAGGACCTGATGGAACGCATCCACGCCGGCATGACCTACGACAGCGAGAGCACCGAGGTGGGAACGCCGGCGCTGGAAGCGCTGCAGCTGGGCAAAGGCGTGTGCCAGGACTTTGCCCACATCATGGTCGCCTGCTGCCGCGCCATGGGTGTGCCGGCGCGTTACGTCAGCGGCTACCTGCTGACCACACCCGCCCCCGGCCAGCCGCGCCTGATCGGCAGCGATGCCTCCCACGCCTGGGCATCGGTGTACTGCCCGGTGGAAAGCGGGGGTGCAGGCATGGCGCTGGCCGACGGTCAAAGCCCTGGCGTCTGGCTGGACTTCGACCCCACCAACAACCGTGCCCCCGGCGAGGACTACGTGACGCTGGCCATCGGCCGCGATTTCCTGGACGTCTCGCCCATGCGCGGCGTGATACGCGGTGGCTCCCGCCATGTGCTGGACGTGGCCGTGACGATGACGCCTATCGCCAAGCTACCCGAGCCCGACTGAACGCAGCTCGCCTGCCTGGCCGCTGCATACCCGGCGCTTCGCGGGCTAGAATTACCGGAAGCCACCCGCCATCGCTATATTTTTCATAGCTGCTTGCGTCCGGCCTATAAGGGCCCACGGCATATTTCATTCACATTTTTGGCCCATCCACCCTTCTGGAGCATTTCATGAGCACAGCCACCGGCAACATCTACGACAAACTCAAAGCCCTGGGCATCACCCTGCCCCCCGTTGCCGCACCGGCCGCGGCCTACATGCCGTTTGTGCAGACCGGCAAGCTGGTTTTCCTCTCCGGCCACATTGCCAAAAAAGACGGCAAGCCCTGGGTCGGGCAGTTGGGCAAGAACATGGGCACCGAAGACGGCAAGGCTGCAGCGCGTGCCATTGCCATTGACCTGATGGGCACGCTGCACGCAGCAGTGGGCGACCTCAACAAGATCACGCGCATCGTCAAACTGATGAGCCTTGTCAATTCGACCGGCGACTTCACCGAACAGCACCTGGTAACCAACGGCGCCAGCGAGTTGTTTGCCGAAGTCTTCGGCCCGGCCGGCAACCATGCCCGCAGCGCTTTCGGCGTTGCACAGGTTCCCATGGGTGCCTGCGTCGAGATCGAGCTGATCGCCGAAGTGAAATAAGCACACCCCGTGGAGGCTTCGCCTCCTTCCCCTTGCAGGGGCGGGCGCCTCGCGCCCGGCGAAGCCGGATCGCGGCCCCCGCTTGCAATGCGGTGTGGCAGCCTCTTGATCGGCACACGATGCTCAATAGCCCGCGCGCAGCGCCGGCTTTGGACGGCGCTTAAACTCCATGCGTGCCGGCGATCACGCCGGCACAGCGTTCTCAGGGCGGGGCGAAATTCCCCACCGGCGGTGTTTGCGTGCAAACGCATCAGCCCGCGAGCGCCCGGCCTCTTCACGGAAGCCGGGGTCAGCAGATTCGGTTCAACTCCGAAGCCGACGGTCACAGTCCGGATGAAAGAGAGCGCGAAGTCCATGGCTCCGCCGTGGGCTGGCGCCTGCGCGCCGGCCTGCCGGGGCCACCGGCTCGTGCGCCCTGATTTCTGGTTACCGTTTTCAGGAGAAGCCCATGAGTCAGAGAGATCCCCAGGCTGCCACATTGCCGCAGCAACACCCCGCCAGGTTCTGCTTCATCCAGGCAGGCTGGCACGCCGACATCGTCAACCAGGGCCGTGATGCTTTCCTGGCAGAAATGGCCAGGCAGGGCGTGCCGCAGCAGGACATCGACCTGCTGGAGGTGCCCGGCGCCTTCGAAATCCCGCTGCACGCACAGCAGCTGGCGCGTTCAGGCCGCTACGCCGGCATCGTGGCCTGCGGCCTGGTGGTGGACGGCGGCATCTACCGCCATGAGTTCGTGGCTGAAGCCGTGATCAGCGGCCTGATGCGGGTGCAGCTCGACACCGGTGTACCGGTGTTTTCGGCGGTGCTGACACCCCACCATTTCCACGAGCATGAGGAGCATCGCCGCTTCTTCAGCGAGCACTTTGTGGTCAAAGGCACCGAGGTGGCGCGGGCCTGCCTGCGCACCGTTGCCAGCTTGCGGCAGGTGCAGGAGCTGATGCCAGCCTGAGTTCCAGCTGGGGAATCGGGCATAAATCAGCCCTGAGCCCTTGGTGTACCTCGGCCGTCAGCTATTATTTTGGTAGCAGGTGTATCACGCCCGCTCAGTCACCCAGGCCTGCACCGAAGCCAATGCCGTCGGCAGTTTCGACGCATCGGTACCGCCAGCCATGGCCATGTCCGCCTTGCCGCCGCCTTTGCCGCCCACCTGTTGCGCGACAAAGTTGACGAGTTCGCCGGCCTTGACCTTGCTCACGCTGTCGGCTGTCACGCCTGCGGCGATCTGCACCTTGTCGCCGTCGACTGCGGCCAGCACGATGACAGCCGTCTTGAGCTTGTCTTTCAGCTTGTCCATGGTGTCGCGCAGCGTCTTGGCGTCAGCGCCTTCCAGCCTGGCGGCGAGCACTTTCAGGCCCTTCACGTCCACGGCTTGGGCCAGCAGTTCATCGCCTTGCGACGAAGCCAGTTTGCCCTTGAGCGCGGCGATTTCCTTTTCGAGCGACTTGACCTGATCCAGCACCTGGCCGATGCGGCCCTGCAGCTCCGAAGGGCTGGCCTTGAGCGAGCCGGCCGCGGATTGCACCGTGGATTCGAGCGACTGCAGGTACGCCAGCGCGTTCTCGCCGGTCACAGCTTCCACACGCCGCACGCCGGCAGCCACACCGCTTTCAGCGACGATCTTGAAGAGGCCGATATCGCCGGTGCGTTTGACGTGAACGCCGCCGCAGAGTTCCTTGCTGGAGCCAATCGTCAGAACGCGCACCGTCTCACCATACTTCTCGCCGAAGAGCATCATCGCGCCGGATTTCTGCGCATCTTCCATGGCCATCACGCTGGCATCGGTCGCCACGTTGGACAAAATCTCGGCATTCACGCGGGCTTCGATCTCACGAATCTGCGCGTCTGTGACCGGCGCGTTGTGCGCAAAGTCAAAGCGCGTGCGCTCGGCATTCACGAGTGAGCCCTTTTGCTGCACATGATCACCCAGCACTTCGCGCAAGGCCTTGTGCATCAAATGGGTGGCGCTGTGGTTGCGCACGGTGGCGGCACGCAGGGCGGTGTTGACCTGTGCAGTCACGGTATCGCCGACTTTCAGCGTGCCCTCTTCCTGCGTGCCGTGGTGGCCGAACACATCCGCCTTGATCTTGAGCGTGTCATCCACCGTGAAGCTGGAACCCGGAGCTGTCAGCCGACCCTGGTCACCGACCTGGCCGCCGCTTTCGGCATAGAAAGGCGTGGTGCTGAGCACGACCACGCCGCTCTGCCCGGCGTTCAGCGATTGCACCGCGGCGCCGTCTGCGTACAACGCGACAACCCTGGCCGACTCTTCCAGCAGTTCGTAGCCGGTAAACGCATGGCTTTCACCTGCATATTCCAACGCACGGTCCATCTTGAACTTGCCGGCGGCGCGTGCCTGGTTCTTTTGTTTGTCCATTGCGGCCTTGAAGCCGGCTTCGTCCACTTCAACGCCGCGTTCGCGGCACACGTCGGCCGACAGGTCCAGCGGGAAGCCATAGGTGTCATGCAGCTTGAAGGCCACATCGCCCGGCAGTATCTTGGCGCCACCGGCCAGGGCGGTGTCCAGAATGGTCATGCCGATTTCAAGCGTCTCGAAGAAGCGCTCCTCTTCAGCCTTGAGCACCGCGGTGATGCGTGCTTCTTCCGTTTTGAGCTTGGGATAGGCATCACCCATCAAACGAGCCAGGTCAGCCACCAGCTTGTGGAAGAACGGCGTTTTCTTGCCCAGCTTGTAGCCGTGGCGGATCGCGCGGCGGATGATGCGGCGCTGCACATAGCCGCGACCTTCGTTGGACGGGTTGACGCCATCGCTGACGAGAAAGGCGGTAGCGCGGATGTGGTCAGCAATAACGAACAGGGATTTGTTGGTCAGATCTTTTTCGCCGGTTTCGCGCGAAGCGGCCTTGATCAGCGCAGCAAAGATGTCGATTTCGTAGTTGCTGTGCACATGCTGCAGGATGGCAGCCAGGCGCTCCAGGCCCATGCCGGTGTCCACGCATTGCGCGGGCAATTTGGTGACACTGCCATCCGCGGCCATGTCGAACTGCATGAACACGTTGTTCCAGATTTCGATGAAACGGTCGCCGTCTTCATCGGGGCTGCCGGGCGGGCCGCCGGGAATGTGGTCGCCGTGGTCGTAAAAAATTTCGCTGCAAGGGCCGCAGGGACCGGTGTCGGCCATCATCCAGAAGTTGTCGGACTTGTAGCGGCCGCCCTTGTTGTCGCCAATGCGGATGACGCGCTCGGGCGGCAGGCCAATCTCTTTGGTCCAGATGTCGTAGGCCTCGTCGTCCTCTTCATACACCGTGGCCAGCAGGCGTTCCGGCGGCAGCCTGTACACCTCGGTCAGCAGTTCCCACGCCCATTTGAGCGACTCGCGCTTGAAATAATCGCCAAAACTCCAGTTGCCCAGCATCTCGAAGAAGGTGTGGTGGCGCGCGGTATAGCCCACGTTTTCCAGATCGTTGTGCTTGCCGCCGGCACGCAGGCAGGCCTGCACCGAAGCCGCACGCACGTAAGGGCGTTTGTCCGTGCCGAGGAACACGTCCTTGAACTGCACCATGCCGGAGTTGGTGAACATCAGCGTCGGGTCGTTCCCCGGCACCAGTGAGCTGGACGGCACCACAGTGTGGCCCTTGGACGCGAAGAAATCGAGAAATGTCTTGCGAATGTCTGCGACGGTAAATACGGGCGTGGAAGCTGACGAGGAAGTGGGATGGCTCATGGTCTGGAATATTGGTTTTGACAAGGCGGGCGCCCCTCGGGCTCACCCGCTTTGGCTAAGCCTCTGATTATAGGTTTGAGGGGGATGCCCCGCTCACTGGGCTGTCTGCCGGCCCAGATCTATGCGGTGGGACAAAAAGCGCCATATGCGCTCATCGTCGCTGAAAGCCACATTAAAGCGAAGCCAACCCGTCGGGTGGGGCTCCAGCAGAAACAATTGCCCCGGTCCGAGCATGATGCCCTCGGGGGTTGCCTCCTTGGACAGAACGGAGCTGTCGGGAAGGTCCGGATGCCGAGCCCACAGGTACATGCCGGCCCCAGGCTCATGAAAGAGTTCAAAACCCAGGCTGGTCAGGTTTTTTTCGGTCTTGCGGTGCGCCAGCGCCAGCTTTTCGCGGGCCGACTTGAGGTGCTTGCGCCAGCGGCCGTCCGTGACCACCCCGAAAGTCAGCCGCTCGGCAATGTCCGAAGATGTGAGCCCGGAAATCATCTTGAGCTGGGCCAGGTCCTCAATCAGGTTGCCTCGCGCCAGCAGGTAGCCCACACGCAGGCTGGGAGAAATTGTTTTGGAATAGCTGCCTATGTAGACCACACGCTGCAACTGGTCCAGGCTGGCCAGCGTGGACCGTGAGGTGGGGTCCATGTCGGCGTAGATGTCGTTTTCCACCAGCGTGAACCCATGCGCTTCCGCCAGTTGCAGCAGGCGATGCAGATGGGCAGCCGATGCCACCGAGCAGGTCGGGCTTTGCAGACGGGGCTGTGTGAAGAAGGCCTTGGGTTTGTGCACGGCCAGCAGTGCCTCCAGTGCAACGAGGTCGTAACCCGTGGGGGTACGCGGCACGCCCACCAGGTTGGCACCCAGGAAACGCAGCATGAACATCAGGTTGGGATAACCGGGGCTGTCCACCAGCACGGTGTCACCCGGCTTGACCAGTTGCCGGGCCACCAGGTCCAGCGCCTGGCTGGACCCCTGCGTCAGCAGCACCTGGTCAACCTCGACCGATATCTGGTTTTCGGCGAGCGCCTCCGCAATGATCATGCGCAGGGCCATATGCCCATAAGGCAGGCCGTAACCTTCGAGGGAGGAGCCGTCCGCTGACAGGTGCCGCATGCTGCGGCGAAGCGCGTCCCCAAACAGGAAATCGTGCGGCAACCAGCCGCAACCCGGTTTCATCGGCAGGTTGCGGTTCTCGAAAATCTGCTTGAGGTACCAGCGTGCGTCAAATTTCGGCTGAGGGGGCAGCGCATACGGCGCACCGGATGCACCATCATCGCCCCTGCGCTTGACGAAAAACCCGGCATTGGCCCGGGAAACAAGCCAGCCCTGGGCCACAAGACGGTCGTAGGCCTCGACCACCGTGAAGACACTGACACCGTGCATGGCCGCAAAAGCGCGGATGGAAGGCAGCTTGACGCCTGCTTTCAGCGCTTGCCCGGCAATCATGCCTCGCAGGCCGTCGACGATCTGGCTCACCAGGGGGGTCTGTAGTTCCGGGCGAAGGGTGAGCATCAAAAAACCAAAAAAGGCAGATTGTGCATCGCAATGCCCATGCACCGGGTTGGGGAATCCATGTACAGGATTCTAGACCCGCACAGTGTGTTGAAAACAGCGCGGCGGTGTACATGGACGGAGCTGGCGCCGGCTTCTAAAGTCCGCTCAACTCCTTCCTCAACCCAGAAATTCCGGAAATCACCTTCACCATGCAGCCAAACCCGACCTCCAGCAACGCCGCCCTGATGGCGCGCCGCCAAGCCGCCGTGACACGTGGCGTAGGCCAGGCGCACGAGATTTTTGTGAGCCGGGCAAAAAACGCCGAACTGTGGGATGTTGAAGGCCGCCGCTATATCGACTTCGCCGGCGGCATCGCCGTCCTCAACACCGGCCATCTGCATGCGGAAGTCATTGCCGCGGTCAAAGCCCAGCTCGACCTCTACACGCACACCTGCTTTCAGGTGGTCGCTTATGAGCCCTATGTTGAACTGGCGGAAAAGCTCAATGCCCTGGCGCCCGGCAATTTCGCCAAGAAGACCTTGCTGCTGACCACCGGTGCCGAAGCGGTCGAAAACGCTGTCAAGGTGGCGCGGGCCTACACGAAGCGCCCCGGCATCATCGCCTTCACGGGTGGCTACCACGGCCGGACCAACATGACGCTGGGCATGACCGGCAAGGTGGCACCCTACAAGCTGGGCTTCGGCCCCTTCCCCGGCGAAGTGTTTCATGCCGAATACCCCAATGCGCTGCACGGCGTGAGCATCGACCAGGCACTGCATTCGGTCGAGCAGATCCTCAAAAACGATGTGGAACCCGAACGCGTGGCGGCCTTCATCATTGAACCGGTGCAGGGCGAGGGAGGCTTCTACATCGCCCCGCCCGAGTTCATCAGCCGCCTGAAAGCGCTGGCCGACCGGCATGCCATCCTGCTGATCGCTGACGAAGTCCAGACCGGCGCAGGCCGTACAGGCACCTGGTTTGCCAGTGAACAGTGGCCCGTGGCGCCGGACCTGATTGCCATCGCCAAGTCCATGGCCGGCGGTTTCCCCATCTCAGGCCTGGTCGGCCGGGCCGATGTCATGGATGCACCCGGCCCCGGCGGCTTGGGCGGCACCTACGCCGGCAGCCCCATCGGCTGCGCGGCAGCGCTGGCCGTGCTCAAGGTGTTCAAGGACGAAAAACTCCTGGAGCGCAGCAAAACCCTGGGCGCCTACCTGCTCAAAGGCTTGAGCGCCATCGCCAAAAAAGAAACCGCCATTGGCGACGTACGCGGCCTCGGTGCCATGGTGGCGATCGAGTTGTTTGAAAATGCAGACCCGGCCCGCCCCGATGCAGCTTTGACCAAACGCGTGGTGGCCGAAGCCGCCCGGCGCGGATTGATATTGCTCTCATGCGGCACCTACGGTAATGTGATCAGGATTCTGGTTCCCCTCACAGCCTCCGACGCCTTGCTGGACGAAGGCCTGCAAATTCTGGCCGACAGTTTTGAAGCACTGCGCTGATCTCCGTGGCCAGTTCAGGAAAAACGATGACTGATAACGATGTCCTGGTGCGCTTTTCAGGCGTGCAGAAAACCTATGACGGCGAACAGCTGGTGGTGCAGCAGCTCGACCTCGACATTCATCGCGGGGAATTCCTGAGCCTGCTGGGTCCCTCCGGCTCGGGGAAAACCACCACCCTGATGATGCTGGCCGGCTTCGAGTCCCCCACGGCGGGCGAGATTTTCCTCAATGGGGCGCAAATCACAGGCACGCCGCCACACAGGCGCAACTTTGGCATGGTGTTCCAGAACTATGCGCTGTTCCCGCATCTCACGGTGGGCCAGAACGTGGCCTATCCGCTCACCGTACGCAAGGTTTCAAAGGGCGAACAGGACAGCCGCGTGCAGTGCGCGCTCGACATGGTTCGCCTGTCGGGCATGTCTGACCGCCTGCCCGGGCAACTTTCGGGCGGCCAGCAGCAGCGCGTTGCCCTGGCCCGTGCACTGGTGTTTGAGCCCCAATTGGTGTTGATGGACGAGCCGCTGGGCGCACTCGACAAGCAGTTGCGTGAGCACATGCAGATTGAGCTGAAGGAGTTGCACAAGCAGCTGGGCGTCACGTTTGTGTATGTCACGCACGACCAGGGCGAGGCGCTGACGATGAGCGACCGGGTGGCGGTTTTCAACGATGGCGCGATCCAGCAGCTGGCGCCGGTAGAGGCCTTGTATGAGACGCCCTCCAACCGCTTTGTTGCCGGTTTCGTCGGCGACAGCACGGTGCTCAAAGGCAAGGGAAGTGCCACAGGCATCGAATTGCCGGATGGCCGTGTTCTGGGCGGCGTCAACGTCAATCAAACGGCTGCCGGCGCTCAGATCGAGGCCTACATACGGCCGGAGCGGATTGTGTTGCATCGCCAGGCGCCGGCTTCACTTGCCGATGTGCTGCCGGCCCGCGTGGCTCGCATCATCTATTTCGGCGACCACCTGCGGCTGCTGTGCGACGTTGGTACCGGCCAGGCGGAAGCCACGGTCAAGTTGCCCCTCACGCTGTTGAACGGCCTGGCACCGCCGCAACCAGGTGAGGCTGTGCATCTCGAATTTCCGTCTGCGTTCACACGAATTTACGCGGCCTGACAGCACCCGCCTCTTGCATCTTTTCGACGTTCACTTTGACCTTTATCAACCACCGAGGAAATAGCACCATGAAGAAAAACATCATCGCCATTGCCATGGCTTCGTGCCTGGCCCTGCCCGCGCTCGCGCAGCAGCAAATCACCGTCGTGAACTTCGGCGGCGCCAATGCCAACGCGCAGAAAAAAGCGTATTACGAGCCCTTCGAAAAAGCAGGCACCAAAGTCGTTGCCGTGGAATACAACGGCGAGCAGGCCAAGATCAAAGCCATGGTTGAGACGAAAAAGGTCACCTGGGACGTCGTGGAAGTCGAAGCACCTGATGTGCAACGCGGTTGCGATGAAGGCCTGTTTGAAAAAATCGACTTCAGCAAAATCGGCCCCAAGGCAGACTTTCTGCCTGCGGCCGTGAAGGAATGCGGTGTGGGCGTTTTCGTTTGGTCCACCGTGATGGCCTGGAACGCCGACAAGGTCAAAACCGCCCCCACCAGCTGGGCTGACTTCTGGGACGTCAAGAAGATCCCCGGCAAACGCGGCATGCGTAAAGGTGCCCGCTACAACCTGGAGTTCGCGCTGATGGCCGACGGCGTCAAACCCGCCGACGTCTACAAGGTTCTGGCCACCAAGGACGGTGCCGACCGCGCATTTCGCAAGCTGACGGAACTCAAGCCCAACATCCAGTGGTGGGAAGCCGGCGCCCAGCCCGCCCAATTCCTCGTGGCCGGTGACGTCGCCCTCAGCACGGTCTACAACGGCCGCATTGACGCCGCGAACCGCGAAGGCCGCAACCTGAAGATCTACTGGCCCGGCGGCATCTACGACCTGGACTACTGGGTCATTCCCAAAGGCGCGCCCAACAAGGACGCATCGATGAAATTCATCGCCTTTGCCAGCCAGCCTGCTACGCAAGCCGTCTATGCCCAGAACATTGCCTACGGCCCGGTCAACAACCAGGCCTTGGCCAAGCTCGACAAGAAGGTGCTGGACGATTTGCCAACGTCGCCGGCCAATGCGAAAGAGGCCATCCAGATGAATGTCGGCTTCTGGGCCGACCAGGGCGAGGCGCTTGAAAAACGCTTTGCTGCCTGGGCCACGCAATAAGCCGACGGAGCAAGCACCCCATGAGCAGTACCACCAGCCATGGCGCCCTTCAGGGCGGTGACGTTCTCGCGTTGCGCCGCGCGCTGTCGCGCGCGGATGCACGGCGGAAATGGCGCGCCTTTGCCCTCACCGTGCCCCTGCTGGTGTTTTTGTTACTGACCTTGCTCGTTCCGATTGCGGCCCTGCTGCAACGTGCTGTTGAAAATCCGGAAGTGGTGGCGGCGCTGCCCCGGACGGTACAAAGCCTGAAAGGCTGGAACCCCGAGGCTCCACCGGCCCCCGCGAGCTACGCGGCGCTGGTGGAGGACCTGGGCCATCTTTCCGACAGCTCGGATGCCGGCGCGCTGGCACGGCGCCTCAACTCCGAAGTGCCGGGTGCGCGTTCTCTTGTGATGAGCACCTACCGAACATTGCCCGTCACCGGCTCGCCCGAGGAAATACAAGCCAGGCTGCTCCAGCTCGATCCCCGCTGGGCGGAACCACTCTTCTGGCAGGCCATAGCAAAAAATAGTTCCCGCTGGACGCCCGACTATCTGCTGGCATCGGTGGACCTGCAACGCGACAGCAAAGGTGAGGTAGAGCGCATGCTGCCGGACCAGCGCGCGTTTGGCGCCATCTTGCTGCGCACCTTCCAGATCAGTTTTCTGGTCACCGTTTTTTGCCTGGCGCTGGGCTACCCCCTGGCCTGGTGGCTGGCCTCATTGCCGGCACGCAAGGCGAACCTGCTGATGATCCTGGTGCTGGTTCCCTTCTGGACATCGATTCTGGTACGCGTAGCGGCCTGGATCGTCCTGCTGCAATCCGAAGGCCTGGTCAACCGGGGGCTGATGGGCATCGGCCTCATAGACAGTCCCCTGGCATTGCTGTTCAATCGCGCAGGCGTGGTGATTGCGATGGTGCACATCCTGCTGCCTTTCATGATCCTGCCGCTTTACAGTGTGATGAAGAATGTGCCGGCAACTTACGTGCGGGCCGCCGTTTCACTGGGCAGCGCGCCCCTGTCTGCCTTCTTTCGTGTGTATGTACCGCAGACCTATCCCGGCATCAGTGCCGGAGCACTGCTGGTGTTCATCCTCTCCATCGGTTACTACGTCACCCCCGCCCTGCTCGGTGGCGCTGACGACCAGATGCTGAGCTATTACATCGCCCGCTATACCAACGTCGAAGTCAATTGGGGCATGGCCTGTGCGCTGGGCGCCGTGCTGCTGACGGCCACCATGATTCTTTACAGCGTTTACCGGCGCATCGGCAAGGCTGAACTCAGCATCGGCTGACATCCCTTTTTTCTTTTTACAGACGCAGACGCCAATTCACCATGTTCAAAATCAAAGGGCCCGCCTTCCCCCGCTATGCCACGCCGGCCGACAAAGCTGGTTGGTGGCTGGTGCGGGCCGCCTGTATCGCCATTCTGTTTTTTTTGCTGGCACCCATCTTGGTCATGGTGCCGCTGTCTTTTTCCGACAGCTCTTTTCTGACTTACCCCATCCCGGGCTGGTCACTGAAGTGGTACCGCAACCTGCTGGATTCGCCTGAATGGGCCAGGGCTGCCAAAAACAGTTTCATCGTCGCGCCCGCCGCAACGCTGATTGCCACCGCGCTGGGAACCTTGGCCGCAGTCGGCCTGTCCAGGAGCAACTTCCGCTTCAAAAGCCTGTTGATGGGCATTCTCATCGCGCCCATGGTGGTCCCCATCGTTGTGGTCGGTGTGGCCACCTATCTGTATTTCGCCCCGCTGGGTCTTGCCGACAGCTACTTCGGACTGATTGTGGTGCACGCGGCCTTGGGCGCACCTTTTGTATTGACCACCGTGCTCGCAACGCTTGCCGGCTTCAACCACAACCTGGTACGCGCTTCGCTCAGCCTGGGCGAGACACCCTTGCGAACGTTTTTCAGGATCACCCTGCCGGTCATCGCGCCGGGCGTCATTTCCGGCGCACTGTTTGCGTTTGCCACGTCGTTTGATGAAGTGGTGGTCACGCTGTTCCTCGCGGGCGCGGAGCAGGCCACACTTCCCCGCCAGATGTTCACCGGCATCCGGGAAAACATTTCACCCACGATCGCAGCCGTTGCAACACTGCTGATTCTGTTCACCACAACGCTTCTCCTGCTGCTTGAATGGCTGCGCGGGCGCCGGCGCTGAGCGCCCGCCCCTGACCGGCACCAGGGAAGCAGCGGCCACAAAACGCCCTGACCCGAAACCGGTCAAAATTAACCCATCTCCCAGATCCGCCCACCCTTTTCAGGACATCCCCCCATGGACATGAAAACATCTCCCATTTCGCTGCTCAAAGACCCCAGCCTGCTCAAGACCGATGCCCTGATCAACGGCCAATGGGTCAAGGGTACGAGCCGTTTTGACGTGAACGACCCCGCCACCGGCCTGAAGCTCACCGATGTGGCCAACCTCGGCGCCAGCGATGCCGAAGCCGCCATTGCCGCCGCCAACGCCGCCTGGCCCGCCTGGCGCAGCAAGACCGGCAAGGAGCGCAGCATTATCCTGCGCAAGTGGTTTGATCTGCTGATGGCCAACCAGGAGGACTTGGGCCGCCTTATGACCGCCGAGCAGGGCAAGCCCTTTGCCGAAGCCAAGGGCGAAGTCGCCTACGGGGCGAGTTTTGTCGAGTGGTTTGCCGAAGAAGCCAAACGTGTCAACGGCGAGACCCTGCCCCAGTTCGACAACAACCGTCGGCTGATGGTGCTCAAGCAGCCCATCGGCGTGTGCGCCGCCATCACCCCCTGGAACTTCCCCTTGGCCATGATCACCCGCAAAGTAGCGCCCGCGCTGGCTGCCGGTTGTCCGGTGGTGATCAAACCGGCTGAATTGACGCCGCTGACAGCACTTGCCGCCGCCGAGCTGGCCATGCGTGCCGGCATTCCGGCCGGGGTGCTTAATTTGCTAACCGCCGACGGCGACAACTCGATTGCCATCGGCAAGGTGTTTTGCGCCAGCGACGTGGTGCGCCACATCAGCTTCACCGGCTCCACCGAGGTTGGCCGCATCCTGATGGCGCAAAGCGCGCCCTCCATCAAGAAGCTGGCCCTCGAATTGGGCGGCAACGCCCCCTTCATCGTGTTCGACGATGCCGACATCGACTCCGCCGTCGAAGGCGCGATGGCCAGCAAGTACCGCAACGCTGGCCAGACCTGCGTTTGCGCCAACCGCATTTATGTGCAGGACGGCGTGTACGACCAGTTTGTCGAGAAATTCGCCGCCAAGGTCAAGCTGCTCAAAGTCGGCAACGGCTTTGAAGACGGGGTGGTGCAAGGCCCGCTGATCGAAGATGCCGCCGTTGACAAGGTGCAGCGCCATGTGGACGACGCGCTGGCCAAGGGCGGCAAGCTGCTGGCTGGCGGTCACCACATCAAGGGCCAATTCTTTGAACCCACGGTAGTGTCTGAAGCCACGGGCGACATGTTGTGCGCCAAAGAGGAAACCTTTGGCCCGTTCGCACCGGTCTTTCGCTTCAAGCACGAGCAGGAAGCCATTGATGCAGCCAACAACACCGAGTTCGGCCTGGCCAGCTATTTCTACAGCCGCGACGTGGGCCGCATCTTCCGGGTGGCCGAGGCGCTGGAGTACGGTATGGTGGGCATCAATGCCGGCGTGATTGCCACTGAACACGTGCCTTTCGGCGGCGTCAAGCAGTCGGGCCTGGGCCGCGAGGGATCGCGCCATGGCATGGACGAGTACCTGGAAATGAAATACCTATGCATGGGAGACATCCTCAAATGAACCGCAGACTTCTTCTCCAGGCCGGCCTGGCTGGCGCCGCCGCCCTGGCCGCTCCTGTTTTTATAGCTGCTTATGCCCAAGGGACGGTGGCTTCCAGCCAGAAACGTTACAAGCTGGTAATCCAGGTCAGTGACAACGACCCGGCCAAATGGAACCTGGCGCTTAACAACGCCAAAAACGTGCAAGAGGATGTGGGCGCCGCCAACGTGGACATCGCCATCGTCGCCTACGGCCCCGGCATAGGCATGCTCAAGCTCGAATCACCCACCGGGTCGCGTGTCGCCGATGCGATGAAAGCCAATGTAAGGGTCGTGGCCTGCGAAAACACCATGCGCGCCCAGAAACTGGGCAAGGACGACATGCTGCCTGCCATCAGCTATGTTCAGGCCGGTGTCACCGAAATCATGAAAAAGCAGGGTGAAGGCTGGGCTTATTTGCGGCCCTGAGTTTTTTGTTTTGAAAACCGCCGCTCTGGTGGTTTTACAATCAGCGAACGCGGGTGTAGTTCAATGGCAGAACTTTTGCTTCCCAAGCAAATAGCGTGGGTTCGATTCCCATCACCCGCTCCAGACAACATTGCAGTTGTGCAATAAAAAAACCGGGCACATGGCCCGGTTCTCCGCAGGTTGACCGTCTCAGATCTGGCGGCAAAGCGTCACAGGTACAGCGTTGGCCACTGCATCTTCAGAGTACTGGGTACCCAGGACTGGAGCTGCAGCTGCCGGGTTGCCTGGCAAAGCAATCCGGTTGGCACGAATTTCGCCGGTAGCAGGATTGCCGTCATCAAAGCGACGATCAAGTGCGCCGGCAGCTTTGCCGTTCAAACCATTCAGGCAAACAACATTTCGCCCCACGAAGCCGAACGCACCGCTGGTCACGGCAATCGCACCATCTGCTGCATGCAGAGGACGAATGGTCGCAGCAGGCAGAGCGGCGCGAGGGTTACCGTTGATGAACCCTGCGAACATCATCGACACCATGGCCATCGTGTTTTCGTTGGCACCAACGGTAAACGTTGTAGCAACGGCGCCAATCTGTCCATTGTTGCCGCCAACGGAGAAAGCGTTTGTCCCCCAGCCATTGTCCGCATGAGTTGTGGCGGTGGCAGAGTCACCGGGCAGGCCACGATACCGCTCGCGATAACTGGCTACTGCAGCCGTCATGGCATCCATGTCTTTGGCAATGCTCGAAATGCGGCTGTTCTCGATCAATTCCTGGCCCTTGAGCACACCGGCGAGCAGCAGGCCAACAATGACCAGCACGATTGCGATTTCCACCAAAGTGAAACCGGCTTGTTTCTTGAATGATTTCATTCATGACTCCAAATTAGACGGCGCGAACTGCGCCGGTAAGAAAATGTATCTTTTGTTTAAGAGGTCAGGGAGTCAGGATTTTTTACATGGGATAGAAAGCACCACCCGGATACCCGTCCCCAAGGCTTCGGCAAAAAGATCCCCCCCCGCCGATTGCGCCTGTTTGCGCGCTTGGTACATCCCCAGGCCCTTGTTGACCGAACCTGAACTGGACCAGGGTTCAAACAGCTTCTCCAGCGGGATTTCAAGCGGTATTTGCGGTGTTTCAAAGCAAGCCACTGTATTTTGGGCATCCTGCGTCACCAAAATTCGGCACGCCGCTGGGAGCATCTGTTCCCTCGAAAGGCTGGATACGTTGCTCAACACATTGTCCAGAACAGCCGCCAATGCATGGCTTTCCCATACCACCTCAGCAGCTCCCATCAAGTCTATTTCCACTTGATGCAACTCCGCAGCTTGATGGATGTGCTCCGCCAGATCGAGGAGATCCAGGCCCGCAGCTTCGTGAGGCTCCAAAGGCGCCGAGGCAGAGGCCTGCCATACCGGGTTCAACAGCGCCTGGCTCATGCGCTCCGCCCGGGTGGTGGCCAGGGCGGCATTCTTTCGCAGGCGCTTGGCGCGTGCCAGGAGTTCGGCGTCGTTTTCCGCAGATCCAAAATCCTCCGCGACCAATTGCACCCACTGCGCCAGGTTGCGCATGTCGTGTTGCAAAAACACCCCCACCCGAGCACGCTGGCTTGCCGCGGCTACCAGCGCCAGTTGCCGGGCGGCCAGGGCGCCCTGGATCATCGCGAACAGCACTTCGGCAGCCTGCACCGCAAACAGGTGGCGCTCGCCTCGCAGGCCCTTGAGGCCAATGCGGAATTCCAGCGAAATATCGTCGTAATCAAAGCGCTGACGAAGGACCCGGTCGCTGATGCGCTCCCCCTCGAATGAAAGAAGCGAAACACCTTCATGCAGGTTGATCGGTATCTTGGCCCCGAGGCGGGTGAACACCGGTGATCCGTACCAGTTGCCGCGCCAGTCCAGGCTGCGCAAGCCGAGATTGGCCAGCGTTTTTTGGTGCAGCACCAATGTGCCCAGCAAATCATCATGCAAGGCTTCGCGCAAGGCCAGCAACTGGTCCATGCGCCGGCGATGTTGGCGGCTGAGGTAGCGGAGCCAGAACATGGTCAGGCCAACACTCAAGCCAGCCACAACCAGGGCAACGGCGGCGTCGTAAAGGTCGATCAAGACGCCGCTCTTTCAATGCCGAACTTCTTCATGAAGTAATACAGGTGCTCCCGGGTCAAGCCCAGCTTGCGCGCAGCCTGCGCCACATTGAACTGGCAGTCCGCCAGCACCGAGCGCACCAGTCGTTCCTGCGCCGCCTCGCCAAACTCCCTGACGCCCTCGGAAATGGGTGCGGTCAGGGTCATGCGGGCCTGGCCGTCCGTGCTGAGCTGCTTTTCAGCCTGCAGGAACAACACGGCCCGCGCCAGGGCCTCGCGCACACGCTGGCTACTGGCGGGTTTGTTCAGAAAATCAAAGGCCCCCATCCCGATGGCTTTGAGAGCAATGGAAGGCTCGTCCTGGCCTGTGAGCACAATGACCTTGAGACCGGGCCGTTCAAGCAAAAGAATGCGCAGCAACTGCAGGCCTTCTGTTGGCTGGTTGGGGTGCGGCGGCAAACCTAGGTCGAGCACGGCCAATTCAATAGGCGCAGCAGACTGGCGAGCAATTTTCAAAGCCTCCGCGGCCGACCCGGCTGACAACACGCCGTAACCCATTTCTTCGAGTGAGCCACACCACCAGTCGCGAAGGGAGGCGTCATCTTCGACCACAAGAACAACATGGGCGTCGGTCATGTCAATATTGCTACTGTGAACAAACTTTTGCTGATCGCTGGATCACAAGCCTGCAATCACCAACCACCGACTTTGACCATTCCGGAATTCAGCACGGTTTTCGTCACCGGATACAGGATGTCGTCCAATCCAAAAGTAGCGCCGCCTGTTTGTCCGTCCGGCCCATAAGAGATCAGGATAAAAGGCGTGGCGCAAGTATCAGCCGGTCCAAAAGCGGTGGTTACTGCTCGCTTGTATCGGATCTGATTGCCCCAGATATCGGTAGTCAATCCGTTCAAGGCAGGGACGGTGGCTATCGTTGGAAGAAATTGTGTCGTGACAGGCGTTGCCACACAACCGGCAAAGTCTACTGTTGGCGCCCCAGGGAAAGCATAGGGGACGTTCACCCCGCTTTCCGCAGACAAGGTAATTTGCTTGTTGGGTGACGATCCTGTGGCGCTCGGGTAAATCTGCTGCAATATGGCTTGCTTGATCGTTTCAAATCTCTCGGCCATCAGTACCTTGGGGTCTTTCAGCACATTGTTTTGGCTCAGGCCGGAAATCACATCCCTTGGCGCGATCGCCAGCACAATGTCGTCAAAAGAGTTAACGCCTGACTCAACGTAATCGTTCTGCAGGAACTGGATGTTGTTGTCGGTGTTGGCCACTTCATAGGCACTGACACCTGCTGTAGGAAAGGCCGCAACCGATTCAGGCACGAACCCGCCCCCCCGATTGGCGCCGTGGGAAATGACCACCGCGACGGCAGCCAGGTTGCAGCTGTTGTCCCCAGCAGTGGTGCTGCATGCATTGATCTGGTTCCCGGTGGACGCCGCGCCATTGGTAAGCACAACAGCTGCAGGAGGAATGATTTTGTGCACGGTCATGGATCCACCCATGCCGCTTACCGTATTGATCGTCAGTCGAATGGCGGAATTTCGAACAAAATAGGTGAACCGATTACCCCACGCGTCGGTACACGCCTCGTCAGCAAGGCCCAGCGACGCGCAGGGCACTGTGCCACGCGACACGCCAGCCGGGGCGGCACCGCCGATGTTGTTGGCCAAGCCACTGGCGGCCGTGCATACCTCTGCTCCCACTGCCCCCGAGCGTTGTTCAGCGTTGTATCCCGCAGCCCCACGAACCAATCCGGGTGCCGCGGGGCAAGGCAACCGGTAATTTTGTGAGACAAAAGCAACCAGAGCCTGACGCACCGCCTCGCTTCGGGTTTTGGTACTGTCAATCCTCGCCTGAGCCGTCTTGGCGCCGAGCAAGGACAAGCCAGCGCCAAGAGCGATTCCCGCGATGACAAGCACCAGCGCGATTTCTATGAGACTGAACCCGCGCTGACGTTTTTTTGCCAGCGTGGAGTTACGCAAAGCGCGCAAAGAGTGATGCTTCATTGTGCTAATCCTTGGTAACAAGAGACTTGCCGGCTTTCGGCGGAATGATCCGTATAGCCCCCGGCGGCAACAAGTCGATCGCTTGGCCCGATGGCACATCGATAATCTGACCTGGTCTGGCTTTGATTCGCAAGTCTGCACCTCCCGATTGCAGCGCACCTGCCTGCCCGGCAAGCGTTCGCAAAGGCGTGATGGAAGCCTGCCCATACAGGGGTTGATCATTAATCCACACCGTGCTGCGGTTGCCGGAGCGCGTGACGAAACCGCTGATGACCAATGTGTCCGGCAAGCCTGTGGCAGCATCCGGATTTTTATCGCCTGACAGCACTTGAGGGCGTCCATCTGAATTGCCTTCAAGCTTGCGGGCAACCTCAAGGCTCCGTCGCTGTGCAGGTGACAGAATCAATGGCCCCAGGTCAGCGTTCGGAGCACCCGTACCCGGGACAGCCAGCGATGATCCGGGGGTTTGTGCCATGGCAGCACAGGCGAAGGCAGTCACGCCTGCCGCCATGAAATATCCAAGGCGAGTCATGCAGATCGAAATGGTCAAGGCGAACTTCATGGCATTCATTACGGCGTTTTAGGCGCCCCGGAGGCAGGCAACGCGTAGAGCCAGGACAAACTGCACTGCACATCTACCGCTGCCAGTTTTCTGTCACCGCTCACAAAAGGCTTGCGCTCGTAAATACAGCTGTCCGGAATAAAATAGCCCGCATTGCCTCCCTGCAGGCGTGAGAGCAAACGCAACCATTCTTCTTCATGGACAGTGTTTGCTCGGAGCTTCATCGGCACCCTTGCCAGCTGGGCAACCGCCTCCCCTGTCTTGTCATCATTCAGAGATTTGAGGCTTTCCTGTATGCCCAGCTCCCAGGCCAACGAACTTTTTTGAAAGTCACGGGCTGCGCTTTCCAATGCCTCCAATATGGCGAGCCGATCCGGCGGATGCGCAAAACGGGACTGCTTGAGCTTGCCGAACATCTGCAGATTTTCTTCGAGACGTGCGCGATCCGATTGAGTGTTCTGAAGCGATAAGTTGGCTGCATCCAGTGCCGCCTGAGCTTTGCTCTGTTCCAGAGCAATCCTCTGAGCCAGCCAATTGGCACCGCCTGCTATAGCCGCAGCAACAACACACATGGCTGCACCTGCAATGAGCGGCCTAGCCGCCATCTGCCAGATGTTGCGCGCTGACTGAACTTCACTCATGTTGCGGTCTTTTGCAAACACAACTCAATCGTTCGCGCGCCGACTTCGCCGAGCTTTCCGGTTTGTATCTGCTCCGAATCCAGCGTGACCGTAGACTTTAGCAGCGACGCGGACCAGCCGCCCGCGTTCAGATTGGTCAAGAGGCTGTCCTGCAATGCCAGCGCCTCCCTTTGCGTCAGCGACAACGGGAGTTCGGCAATGAGGCTCAAGAGCGCAATCGATGACTTCGCAGGTCCGGCTGCGGGTGATGGCGCGGCCGCAGCAGCGGCATCCGCAGCCACAGGGCATGCAAGGGGTTCGGCCGGTGCAGGCGGTGCACCGGCAGCCTGGGCCTGCGGGCGCGGCAGTTCCCAGCTAATTTTCTGCACCTCAACCCCGGGCGCATTTTTGAGCACTGCGGCTAGATGCTGTAGAGCGGCAAACTGGTCGGGTTGCGCTGCAATGGTCTGCTTCCAGGCTTGTACCGTCGCGACGGCCAGCCCGGCTTGGCTCAAATCGCCCTTGGCGCGCAAGACTTCCTGGCTGGCCTGCTGATTGATAACTGCTGCGCGCGCCAGTTGCTCTTGCGCCAGATTTCGCTTGCCCCAGGACAGCCACAGCAAGTCCGCCGACCACAAGACCGCCAAGACCAAAGCGGCGATGCCGCCATACTTCGCACCGGCCGAGATCTGGGCGGCACGCCACTGCGTGCGCGACTCGTCCGGCAAAAATTGCAGTTGCGCGGAGATGGACTTCAGACGGGGCAGGAGCCGTGCATAAGCGTCATCAACCGCTTCAATGAATTGCACGTCCAGCGCAGCGTCGTTACTCACCTCGGTCAGTGCCTGCTCGTCATCGAAAGGTAGCCACATCTGCGTGGCCACCGGTTGGTCGGCACTACCAAGCCACTCCTGCGAAATCAGGTACTGAACCGTGCGTCGTGCTTCGGCCAGCACAAAGGTGGCAGACAGGCTGCCCTCGCCGACGCTGAGAGCCAGTCGCGAAAACAGAGGCGTCTTGCCGCGAACCAGCACTTGCCGCAACCCGGCAGGGGTAGCCACCAGGGCCAGGGTGGGCCTGAGGCTGGCTGACTCCACCGCTTTGTTCGCCGCTCCGTCAGGTGGATCAACGCGCGCACGCCGAGGAGCCTTTTGTTTGACTTCCAGTGCAATCAGCGCCGAGAGTGGCCACAAGCCCTTGACGCGAACGTGGCGTGCCGTCAGGGCGGCCAGCCATTGGCCAATACGTTCACTCTGACCCATGCCGATCAGGCTGACGCGTGTAGGCGGACGCCAGGAGCCAGAAGGCGCAAGCACAGCCGCGCGATAAGGGTTGTCGCGCAACTGCTGCTGCAGACGGCGCTGCAACAACTGCTGCCGCGTGCCGGCCATCCAGATAGGCGGCAGGATGTTACGTACATACGCCTCGTCCATGATGTCGCTGACCAGGGAGCAGTTGCCGCGTGCAGGCATGTGGGTGGCAACCCACGCAACCGGATCTTCCTGGACTCCTGCCACCGCGATAGTTTCCGCCACAGCACCGCTTAGCCGATACAGATGAACCGACTTCTGCGCGATAACAAGGGCAAATTCAGCCATGGCTAAAACTTGACCTTGGAAATCAGGTCATAGATCGGCAGCATGACGGAGGACATGATCCAGGCGATCATGCCGCCCAGCACCAGGGTCAGCACCGGCTGAATCAGTCCCTGCAGTTTTTCGATGGCATCGTTGACTTCACGCGTATAGAAGTAGCTGACGTTATCAAGTGCCTTGTCCAGCCCACCGGTACTCTCACCCACACGGATCATGCGGACAACCAGCGCCGGGAACAAGGTGGTTGCAGCGAAAGAATCAGATATCTTTTGCCCTTGAGAAATACTCAGCGCGGCACCGCTGATTGCTTTCCGATAGGCAGCGTTGGTCGAGAGGCTTTCGCAAAACCCCAGCGCATCAAGCACTGAAACACCACTTCGGTACATGAGCCCGAAAGACTTGGCAAACCGCGCCATGATGATTTTCTTGAGGATGGGGCCGAAAACCGGTGCCCGGAGTTTGCTGCTGTCTATCCAGAGCCTAGCAGCCGGCGACACACGAACTGACGTGATCCAGATCACGGAAACCAGCGCAGCTACCAGCGGGATGGTGTACCAATAGTTGACCAGGAAATTAGAAAAGGCCACCAGCGCGCGCGTCTGGATGGGGACCGTTCCGCCCAGGTTTTTGATAAAACCGATCAACTGCGGCACAAGGTAAATCATCAAAAACCCCACTGCACCAAGCACCACGGTTCCAGCAAATACGGGATACATCAACAGCTTCTTGGTTTGCGCAGCAATCTCGTCCGACCACTTCAAACTTTCCACCAGTTCTGCAAGCACCTCCGGCAGTTTACCGGTGGCCTCACCAGTGCGAATCAGGCTGATGTTGACCTTGTCGATGCCGGCAGGTGACTGCTCCAGCGCATCCGACAGGCTGGCGCCGCCCTCGATACGGTCCACCAGGTCCGAGATAAACCGCCGCACAGTGGGCGTGTCGGCTGAATCACGCAAGTCAATCAGTGACTCAAACAGCGGCACCCCGGCTTGGCTCAGCGTCTGCATGTGGATGAAGATGTTGATCAGTTCCTTGCTCTCCAGCCGTTTGCGTGCAAACAGCGTGGCGGCGCGCACCGGCTTGGCCTTGAGCAGCTCGAGCTGCATGCGGCCCAGCCGCGCCTCCAGGTCGGATTCGCTGGTGGCGGATTGCCGCCCCGAGATGGTCCGGCCCTCGGGGGTGATCGCGCGGTAATTGAACTCCAGCATCAGGTCGCCAGCCGGGTCAGATCCACAACGCGGGCCACCTCTTCAAGGGAAGTTGTGCCAGCCAGCACGCGGCCCAGGCCGTCTTCGGCCATGGTGGTGAAACCATTGCTGCGCGCGTGGGCCAGCAGCTCGGGTGTGCGGGCGTTGCGCGACAGCAAGTCGTCCAGGCCCATATCGAAACGCAGCAGCTCCATGATGCTGGTGCGCCCCTTGTAACCCTGCCCCTTGCAATGGGTGCAACCCACGGCGCGGTACAGGTGCAAGGGCAGGTGGTGCGCAGCATTCAGCAGTGATTTTTCAACATCACCAGCCTCGTAGGCTTCTTTGCACTTGGGGCACAGCAGCCGGATCAGGCGCTGTGCAACGATACCAATCAGGTTGCCCGTCATCACGCTCACGGGGATGCCCAGATCCAGCAGGCGCGCAATCGCCAGCACGGCCGAGTTGGCGTGCAGGGTTGAGAACACCTGGTGGCCCGTCATGGCAGCGCGAAAAGCCATTTCGGCCGTCTCATGGTCGCGGATTTCGCCGACCAGGATGATGTCGGGATCTTGCCGCATCATGGAGCGGATGCCGTTGGCAAAGTCCATTTTGGGGTTGTCAGCAGCAGAGGCCTGGCGGATGCGCGCCATCGGGTATTCAACGGGATCTTCCAGCGTCATGATGTTGACGCTTTCGGTGTTCATCTCGTTGAGGATGGAATAAAGCGTGGTGGTCTTGCCGCTGCCGGTCGGTCCGGTGACCAGGATGATGCCGTAGGGCCGCGCCAGCATGAGCCGCAAGGTGTTCATGCGGTCGGCAGGCAGGCCCATCTGGTCCATGGGCACGATGGACTTGCGCCTGTCCAGCACCCGCAGCACAAAGTTTTCGCCGTGAATGGTGGGCTGCGCGGCTGCGCGGAAGTCAACATCGTGGCCGCGTATGACCATGGAAATACGCCCGTCCTGCGGCGCACGCGTTTCGGCAATATCCATGCCCGACAGGACCTTGAGCCTGACCGACAGCGCGGGCCAATACTGCTTGTGCAACACCCTCACCTGCCGCATGACACCGTCGATGCGGTAGCGAATGCGCAGAAAACCCTCTTCGGGCTCGAAGTGGATATCGGAAGCGCCTTCAAGCACAGCGTCGGCGAGCAGCGCATCGATGAGCCGGACAATCGGGTGCGCAAAAGCCTCCGCGCCGCGCATCGACAGCGCGCTGTCGTCCATCTTGCCGGTGCGCAGGCCTTTCAGGATGTCGTCTATCGACAGCACGTAGCCGTAGAAGCGGTCAATGGCCGACTTGATGTCAGCCTTGGACGCCAGCCGCCAGCGCAGGGAAATATCGGCAGGCACTGCCGACCTGCACTGGTCCATGGCGACGACATCGTTGGTGTCGCTGATGGCCACCGTCAGTTGCCGGGCCACATCGTCGAAACCGACGGGGAACACATCGTAGTTCTGCGCCAGCGTTTTCGGGATGAGCTGAATGGCGCCGTCGTCGGGAACCATCTCGCCAAGCCGAATCGCTTCTGTCGCACTGGCCGCTGCCATGATGGCCGTCAGGTCATCGAGCGACAGCATACCCAGGCTGACCAGGATGTCGCCAAAAGAGCCACCGCGCTTTTCACGCTCGGTCCAGGCAATCTCGGCCTGGTCGTGCGTGATCAGGCCACTGCGCTCAAGTTCAAGATAGAACGACGTCGGGTTGTAAACGTCGAGCTTGGCGTTCATCGGACGGTTCCCGCAGATACACCAGCCTTCAGCGCAGTGAGCCTGCTACGCACACTGGCCTCGTCAAAGCCGGACACTTTGCCCTGAGCCAGGCCGAGTGCAGTTTCGTAATATTGCGCTGCAAGACCTGACTTGCGCAAGTGATCCAGCGTCACCGCCAGGTTGTAGGCGAATTGGGGTTCATGCGGCGCGGCAGAGTGAGCCTTGAAAAACAGGGGTTGCGCTTCTGACCAGCGCCGCTCGCCGGACAATACCAGCCCCAACGCGTTATTCAGGTCGGCCTCCTGCGGGGTTCGAGCCAACATTTCCCTGAGCCTTGATTCCTGCTGAGGTTCCCCGGCACTGGTGATCAGGCTGCTGAGACCGGCCAGCGCCGTCGCATTTTGCGGTTCCAGGCGCAGTACCCGCTTGTAGGAATCCATGGCCGGCTCGCGCTGGTTGCTGGCGTGCGCAATGACAGCGAGGCCAAGCCAGGCATCACGCTGGGTGGGGTCGGCCCTGAGCACCTCTTGATAAATCCGGGTAGCGTCACCGAGCTTGCCGGCCTGGTAAGCCGTATACGCAGATTCCATCTGTGAAGAGGGTTTTGCCTTGCTGGAGAGCAGCGACACACCCTGCGGATCCGCCGTCGTTCCGGCAGCATCACGATTCGCACTGGCACCTTGCGGCTGCCTGCCCTCTGTCCGGCGCGCGGGAGCGGTGGCAACGATCCGTGGACGATCTGCTGCTGCGCCCGGGGTCGCGGCTTGCGCGGCAACTGCGGACAATGTGGCGCCGGCTGCCGCCTGTGCCGCTATGGGCGCACTGCCAGCGCCAACAGGAGCCGGCAAAGCTTCGACTGCCCCGGAAGCAGACTTGTCCGCAGCAGGTACATCGGCAGGTGGTGCAGTCTGACTTTCTGGCAAAGTTGTCGTGACCGGAGGAATTCGCGCCACCAGCGTGCTGGATGATCCAAAAAGCGCATCGCCGAACAAAAGAAGCACACCCAGAGGCAAAGCCACCAGAAAGGCGAGTGCGGCAAGCACCCATTGCCGGCGCTGAGGCTTGCCCATTGCCGGCCGGACCCGCGCGCCCGCCATCGCACCAGCAGCAGACAGGGCCTGGCGCTGGGTTGTCGCTGAGAGAGGAGGCGCCACATCGGTGTGCGCCGCTGATGGCATTGCCGTCGCAGTCTCGGACGCTCTGGCAGCCTGAGGGCCATCTGCCACGGCTGCGACCATCGATCGGACAGGTTCACGTGCCGCCTGGGCAGCAGCCCAGCCCCCCTTTTCAATGCCGGCGGCTTGTTGACCAGCTTCCGCGCCAGTGGATTTCGCGTACCGGCCATAGGACTGAATGGGGGTACGCGGATCAATACCTGGGGACACAGGCACGGCTTCCGGAGCCGGCACTACGGCAGGTATTTCGTCCGGGGCCAGCCTCAAGTCCGGAAACCCTGCTACGTCAGCGCCGATCAGTCCGGATGCTTTCACGGCTGTCGGCTCCGAATTGAATGAGGACGGCCGCGTCTGCTCCTGCAAGGTCAACTCGGCAAGGGAAACGTCTGACTTCGCTGCAAGAGTGGCTTTCGTCAGGGCCATTGACGCTGGCGCCGGGCCAGTCTCAGCCTTGGACACGGGTGCGTCAGCCCCCGTCTCCAGCTTGCGTTTTCGGGAGTCCTCCTCAGCCCTGCGAAGTGCGTCAAGCAACAAGCTCATGGCCTGCGACCCACCGGTACAGGCGTGTTGATGGAAAGCTGGCTGCGGATAAAGGAGGCATCGCCATCGATGCTTGAGTCGCGCAATATGGTGGGCCGCAGGAATATAACCAGCTCGCTCTTGTTCGACTGGTTGCTGCGAAGTTTGAACAACTCGCCGACGACAGGCACATTGCCCACGCCGGGAATCTGGTCCGTGGCGTTGCTCTGGTCGTCCTGCATGAGGCCGCCCAGCACCGCCGTTTCGCCGTCCCGCACTTTCATGATGGACTCGAACTCACGCGTCTGTATTTCAGGAATCCGGTTGGTGATGCCGGCAATGGCCAGCGCGGGGCTTGGATCATTCGCATAACTTGTTATGCGGGAGACCGAGGGGCGCAGGTTCAGGGTGATTTCATTGTCGTCACCGACCTGGGCAGTCACATTCATCAAAAAGCCGACCGGCACGGTGTTGATGGTGGTGGTGTACACCGCCGCCGTGGCCGGAACCCCCAGCGAGGCTGGCGTGCCCGGCGTCACCGAGATGGTGAAATACACCTTGTTGTCCACTACCTTGAGCAGTGCGGCCTGGTTGTTCATGACGCTGACTTTGGGACTGGACAACACGCGTGTTTTCCCAAAAGATTCGAGCAGGCGAACTGCCGCCAAAATATCGGTCCTCCCATAGGAGCGCTGGGCAGTGAAGGTACCGAGAAAAGGCGGATTGACACCCGTGGACAGAGCAGTCCCGCCACCACCGGCCATCACCAGGCTCAGCGGTGTCGAGACCGCATTGCGGATCACCGACCAGTTAATCCCCTGCTGGTAATCGTTGGTCAATGCCACTTCCACAATCGTGGCCTCAATGAGCACCTGGCGTCTGGCGTTGCCAACGACCTGGTCGAGGAACTCGCGTACGCGCGCATGCTGCTTGCCGGTAGCCCGAACGCTGATCACACCGGTTTCAGGATTCGCGATCACCGAGGCCGCTTCGCGATAGAGAGGTTGCGGTGCAACGGCTGCAGCTGGAGCAGCGGTGCCGGTGATGGTTCTCGCCGCTGTGCCCGGTGCCCCGGCCGCCGAGGAAACCGCAGAAGCAGGTGCAGGCGCGGCGGCGGCGGCCGGTGCAGCGCTCGCGGTGGTCTCAATGATCCTGTCCGTTTCCCGAAGCAGGTCACGAATGTTTTCCGTGAGCGTGATCCAGAAGCGGTTGTTGGATGTGTTGCGAATCGACGCGGAGGAGGAGTTGCCTGTACCAGAGGCAGTACCCTGCCCTGTGGTGGCAACCTGCGACTCGGACCCGGTGCTGCTGGACGAATCGCGCGTGATGTTCGGATAGTCTGCCTTGTACAGCCGCAAAAATGGCGCATCGGGCAACACGAAGAGGTTCTTGCCTTCCAGCTCATACCGCATGTCGACCTGGCGCGCAATCCGATCAAGCAGTTCAGCAATGGTCTGGTCGAGCGCATTGAGTGTGACTGTGCCGGTGATGCCTGGATGAACGTCAAGGTTGAGCTTCGCGTCCCGGGCCAGGGCAAACAGCAGGGTTTGAACACTGACATTGCTGACGACCACGCTATAGGTTTCCTGTGGCGGCACCACCCGCGGTGCAGGCAACCGCGGCGCGCCCGCGGAGAGCGGGGGAATACTGGCGGCATCATTGGGAGCTTGAGCAACTGCGGGAGGAGTGCCGGGCTCTTCTGCCAGGTGCCCTCGCAACAACGGAGGCTGCGGTGTGGCACAGCCGGCCAGCACAAGTATGACCACCAGGGCAGAACTCCGTACGGGGCAATAGGTTTTCAAGGGGTGGGCTCCTTACGGATGGCATCCAGGCTGCGCACAACGGGGTTGTAGCGCTTTATTGCCGCAGGAGCAGATTGCATGAATTCAATGGCGGCTGGCCGGGTTTCGAAGTTTCCTGTGTAGAGGGCGTGGAAAACCTGACGGTGATAGAGCCGGTTATGCACAAGTACCGGCATGGCAGATCGGCCGGAACCGTCCAGCGCGGCCTGCACTTCGTTGGCCATGGCCAGCACTTCTGCATCCCTGGGAGCGCGTTGGGACAGCAGCTGTACCGTAAACCCTCCGCTGGCAGGCTGGGCCATGAACTCCTCCGTCCCTTGCATGCGCACGGCCAGAGAGCTGTTGCGCAGTTTTGCCGAAAGCCCAGGCTCAAGCCCCGCCTTCTGCCCGGCCAACAGGGGCAACACAGTGTTCCCCGCAGGCGAAACATTCGCAATCGGGCGATCTGATTGAAGCGGCTTTGCAGTCGGCATAACAGCAGGCCTGAGGGCAACAGCAACAGCCTGGACGACAGGAACAGGCTGCATCTGCGGAGAGAGAGTGCTCATGGGGACAACCGGCGCCTGATCTTGCGCCGGCGCCGCCACAGCCCTGATCGCCGCAACCCGCTCGCTCCTGTCCGTCCCCTGACGACCACCAAGGACATAACCCACACCCAGAGCAATCACAATCCCCAGACCAGCGGGTGCAAATTTCCGCCAGAAATTGCCCGAACCGCTGCCGGTGGCGCCGGTAAGCAACGCAGCGCGCCGGGACATGGGCAGGCTGTCACCCACCGCACGGCGCACCTGCTCCAGACCTACCTGCGGCGCACCTTCCGCGTAGGCGGCCAGCATGGACTTGTCGGCCAGCATGTTGAGCTTGCGGGTGCGGCCTTCAGAGGCCTGAACCAGCAGTTTGAGCGCTGCAGCATCAAACAGCTCTCCCCCTTTCCACCCGACCTTGTGCAGGCGAAACATCAGGTAGGCCGAAGCTTCCTGGGCATTGAACGGTTGCAGTTCGAAGCGGTGGCTGATCCGGTCCTTGACCTGCCGCAGTTGCGGTGCGGCCAGCAACTCGTCGAGTTCCGGCTGGCCGAACAGAACAATCTTCAGGAGCTTGTTTTGAGTGGTTTCCAGATTGGACAGCAGGCGGATTTCTTCCAGCGTGGTTGCCGGCATGCTGTGCGCCTCGTCAATGACCACGACCACGCGCCGGCCCTGCGAGTAGCGCTCGATGAGGACAGACTCAAGCGCCGCGAGCATGTGCGCGCGGTTGCCCTGAGGCGGCTCGGACATCAGGTCGCGGGCAATCGCTCCCAGAATTTCGTCGCGATCAAAAACCGGGTTGGCCAGATAAACAGTATCCGAAGGCAGCGGACGCAGCCGCTCCAGCAGCATCCGGCTGAGCATGGTTTTGCCCATGCCGATTTCCCCGACAACGCTGACAATGCCTTCGTCGTGCATGGTGGCCACGACCAAGCCCTCCAGAATGTCACCGCGCTGCCCTCCCGTGAAGAAGAGTCCCGTGTCAGGCGTAATTCGGAAGGGGTCTGACGAAAGGTCAAAGTGATCTAAATAAAGAACACTCATGTTTTCAAGTACTTGTTAAAGAATGTTCATGCTTTGCTTAACTCTTTTTTAGAGGCGCATCCTGTCCCGATTATGCTTTTCAATCCAAAAAAGCAATAAAATGTTACAAGTCGGTTTTAATACTGTTGCATTAAGGGAATAGTTTTCCCGCCTGTGCCGAGTCTTTTTGCCGGGTGGCCGCTCCATGGCCTGGAGCCTTCCGTCGTTTGGATCTTCCAAAAAACGGGAAAATGAGGGTTCAGGATTGAAAGGGCGCCCGATCATCCTCTCTGGAGCGTCCGCTCTTGCCCCCTGGTGGCGTGCAGGCCAGTTTACGCGCGGTTACGGAGAAAGCAAATGCTGAAAGCCCGCCCGACAGACGAGAGACAACAATCCGGCAGATAGTCTATCTAGCATCGTGTCGAACTGGACAGCCAGTCTGACCCAGCCCATCTCGTACTCCATGGAGTCCAGGCCGTCTGCGGGATCTGTTGAATTGCAGAATCAGCGCCACCGCCCAAGGGCGGCAAACCTCCAGGGGCCCGGCCTGGGAAGGCCGGGCAGCCCGTTATGAGTTCAGTGCAGCTTGCAGCCGGTTTTGGCCTGCAAGGCTTCCAGCGTCACGCCTGGCGCCAGTTCAACCACCTTGAGCCCTTCCGGCGTCACGTCCAGGACGGCCATGTCGGTGATGATGCGATCGACCACGCCAACCCCGGTCAGGGGCAAGGTGCATTTTTCAAGGATTTTCAGGTCCTCGGTGCCGTCTTTTTTTCTGGCCACATGTTCCATCAGCACAATCACGCGCTTGACGCCGGCGACCAGATCCATCGCCCCGCCCATGCCCTTGACCATCTTGCCCGGGATCATCCAGTTGGCCAGGTCACCGTATTCGCTGACCTGCATGGCGCCCAGGATGCTCAGGTTGATCTTGCCGCCGCGAATCATGGCGAAGCTGTCATGGCTGCCGAATATCGACGAGCCCTTGATGGTGGTGACGGTTTGCTTGCCGGCGTTGATCAAGTCGGCGTCGACCTGGTCCTCCGTCGGGAACGCGCCAATGCCGAGCATGCCGTTTTCTGACTGCAGCCACACTTCCTTGTCACCGGTGAAGTTGGCCACCAGCGTGGGAATACCGATTCCGAGGTTCACATAAAAGCCGTCTTCGAGTTCCTGCGCAGCCCTCGCTGCCATTTGATCTTGGGTCCACGGCATGATCAGGCTCCTGCTTTTTCGGTGATGGTTCTTTTTTCAATGCGCTTTTCGGGATTCGCATTGAGGACGATGCGGTGCACATAGATCCCCGGCAGGTGAATGTCGTCGGGAGCCAGTTCACCGATTTCCACGATCTTCTCCACTTCCACGATGCAGATTTTGCCGGCCATCGCGGCGGCAGGGTTGAAATTGCGCGCTGTGAGGTTAAAGCGCAGGTTGCCGGACTTGTCGGCCGTGTGCGCTTTGACCAGCGACACGTCAGGCACCAGCGAGCGCTCCATCACATAAGTCTCGCCGTCGAATTCGCGCAACTCCTTGCCGTCCGCCACCTGGGTGCCCACACCAGTCTTGGTGAAGAAAGCCGGAATGCCCGCCCCACCGGCGCGCAGCTTTTCCGCCAGCGTGCCCTGCGGCGTGAATTCCAGCTCCAGCTCGCCCGCCAGGTACTGGCGTTCGAACTCCTTGTTCTCGCCCACATAGCTGGAGATCATTCTCTTGATCTGCCGCGTCTCGAGCAGCTTGCCCAGGCCGAAGCCGTCGACGCCCGCGTTGTTGGAGATCACGGTGAGGTTTTTGACCTGGCTGGCCTTCAGCGCTTCAATCAGCGCCTCGGGAATGCCGCACAGGCCGAAACCGCCAACAGCCATCAACTGGCCGTCCTTGACGACGCCCTTCAGGGCCTCGGCAGCGGAGGGAAAAAGTTTGTTCACAAAAATCTCCTGCAGAACTTCAACACGAACTTCAAAAGCTTACGATACTACTTATATTTATACGTAGTTTTCCCTAAAGTCTAACCCTCACCCACTGTGCACTTCACCCATGGACATTGATTACCGTCTGGCATTTGACATGGCCCCCGTGGGCCTGGTGCTTTCACGCAACCGGTCCATTGTCGATTGCAACCAGCATGTGTGCGACATGTTCGGTGCCACGCGCGAACAGCTGATCGGCCAGTCTTTCCAGATTCTCTACCCCAGCGTGGATGAATACGAGCGCATTGGCGCACGCATGTTGCCCATCCTCAATGCGAAAGGGCATTACGCCGACGACCGCATCATGAAACGGGTGGATGGACGCCTCAAAGGCGAAACCTTCTGGTGCCATGTCACGGGGCGGGCCCTGAACCGCGCGGAGCCGCACGAGTCGGGTATCTGGACGTTTGAAGACCTCAGCTCCCGCCGCCCGGTGAAAGCCGAACTCACTGCGCGCGAGCGTGAAGTTGCCGCGCACCTGATGGACGGGCTGACCTCCAAGGAAATCGGGCGTGCTCTGGTCATCAGTCACCGCACGGTGGAAATTTATCGCGCGCGCCTGATGCGCAAATACAAGGCATCAACCACTGCAGACCTGGTGCACAAGCTGATGGTTGGCTGATTTTTACTCCGTTTTTGATAGCTGATGGCGCCCGCGCTTACTGGGCTGACGGCCAAAAACACTTCCCAACAACAGCCTCAAGCCTTCTGTGGAGCGTCCACCACCTCTGCCGCCGTACGGAAAGCCTCGACCGCCGCCGGCAGCCCGCAGTACACGCTGGCATGCAGCAGTACCTCCTGCAGTTGCTCCGGCGTCACGCCGTTGTTGAGCGCGCCGCGCACATGCCCCTTGAGTTCATGCTGCTTGCCCAGGGCCGTCAGCATGGCCACGGTGATCAGGCTGCGTGTCTTCAGGTCCAGGCCCGGCCGCTGCCAGACATCGCCCCACGCATTGCGCGTGATGTAGTACTGGATGGGCGCTGAAAACGCCGTTACCTTGCCAAGGGCATGGGCCACGAAGTCTTCGCCCATCACCTGCTTGCGTGTGGCCAGGCCTTTGTCGAAATCCTTGTCTGCGGGTGGGGTCACAGCGGTCTCCTGAAAAAGACGGAGGATAGTGGAAACGGGAAAAACCCGCAGGGCTGCCCCGGCGGGTTGCTGTGCACGCTTGGCCTCGCGGCCAGCAGGTCAGCCCGCGCGCCAGTGCGCCAGGTTGGCCAGCATCGCCAGCAGGCCCGCGGCGTTGATGGCTGCGCCAACGGAAAAGCGCAGCGCCTTCATGCCACTGCCTCTTTTGCCACGGACAGCGGCTTGGCTGCCTGGGCACTCGCCGCGGCCAGGGCCGCCAGCTTGCGCGCCACTGCGGCGCCATAGGCCGGGTCGGCCTTGGTGAAGTGGCCGATCTGCACCTGCTGGATGTCCCTGCTCACATCCTTCAAGGCACCCGCGATGTTGCTGGTCAACCGGTCCTGCGCATCGGGCTTCATCACGCGGAACAGGTTGCCCGCCTGGGTGAAGTCGTCCGAAGTGCCACGCTCGTCATACCGCCCTGCCATGCCATTGAGCGCCAGGCCCGCGTCGCCATGGCCCAGCCCGTTCGGCGAAGTGCCGCCCGCCGCGACAGTCTCATAGTTTTGTGCAGAACCACCGTTGTCGATCGCCATCTGGCCATCGCGCTGCTGGTTGTGGAAGAGACAGCGCGCGCGGTTGACCGGCAGGTGCTGATGGTTGGTGCCCACGCGGTACAGCTGCGCGTCGTGGTAAGCAAAGAGCCGGCCCTGCAGCATCTTGTCGGGGCTGTAGCCCATGCCCGGCACGATATTGGCGGGCGAGAACGCCGCCTGTTCGACGTGCGCGTGGTAGTTGTCGGGGTTGCGGTTGAGCTCGAGCACGCCGACGGGAATGCGCGGGAAATCGCCATACGGCCAGACCTTGGTCAGGTCAAACGGGTTCCATCCCGTGCGGCTTTCCCAGGCGATGGCTTCGGCTTCGGTCATGACCTGGATGGACACGTCCCACTGCGGGAAGTTGCCGTCGGCTATGGCGTTGAACAGGTCGCGCTGCGCGTGGTCGGGGTCGGAGCCCGCCAGGCGAGCGGCTTCGTCGGCGCTCAGGTTCTTGATGCCCTGCTTCGTCTTCAGGTGCCACTTGGCCCAGACACGCTCACCCGCATCGTTGATCAGGCTGAAGGTGTGGCTGCCGAAACCGTCCATGTGCCGGTAGCCATCGGGCGTGCCACGGTCGCTGAACAGCATGGTGACCTGGTGCAGCGATTCGGGCGCCTTGCTCCAGAAGTCCCACATCATCTGGGCCGACTTGAGGTTGGTCTGCGGATCACGCTTTTGCGTGTGCACAAAGTCGGGAAACTTGATCGGGTCCTTGATGAAGAACATGGGTGTGTTGTTGCCCACCAGGTCCCAGTTGCCCTCTTCGGTGTAGAAGCGCATGGCAAAGCCGCGCGGGTCGCGCTCGGTGTCGGCGCTGCCCTTTTCACCGCCCACGGTGGAGAAGCGGACAAATGTTTCCGTCTTCTTGCCCACAGCATTAAACAACCTGGCCTTGGTGTACCGGTTGATGTCATGGGTGACGGTGAAAGTGCCGTAAGCGCCGGAACCCTTGGCGTGAACCACCCGCTCGGGAATGCGCTCGCGGTTGAAGTGCTGGAGCTTCTCGATCAGGTGAAAGTCCTGCAGCAGAAGCGGGCCTCGCGGACCGGCGCTGAGGCTGTTCTGGTTATCGACGACGGGGATGCCGGACGCGGTGGTCAGAGGGGGTTGTTGACTCATGAAAATGACTCCTGCTGTTGAAAAAGGTGATGCATGAACGAATGCTAGAAGCACCTCACCAATAAACAAAGTCAATTAAATAAATTCAACCGATAGTTTTTTACAAAGACCCAAAAGAAGCACCGTCCTCCGACGGCTTTCACACCGCGCTCCTGGCTTCATAGCGCAGCCTGCGGCACCATAACAGGAGCCGCTTTATTCGCATTCATATACGCGTTGGGGTCCGAATGCAGCAGGGAAGCATCAGGCTCGGGCAACAGGGTCGACGTGGCCAGGGATAAATGGTCGATCACCACAGCAGCACTTGGAACCGGTCTGGCGGAAGCAGCGGGTTTCGCGAACGGTTCGGTCCCGCCAGCCTGGGCAATGCCATGGGCGATCAGGGCTGAGCCGGCAAAGAGGATGATGGCCACGAGCGCAAGCACAAGGCCGGTACCGCGCGGCCTGTGAAAGGCGGTGGTGCGGATGGTGTGGGCGTTCACGCGATAACCTGAATCGCTTTTGAAATTGGCAACGGCTTTCATGGCGAAGGGTCTTGCTCAGGCCGCGGCCGCTTGCTGCGAACGGGCCTCGATGAGGCCCAGCTGCATCACACTGGCCAGCAGCGCGTAGGCCGCGGCCCAGGCTTCACGCACATCGGCCGTGAATTTTTCGCCCAGCCCCTGCTCCAGCGTCCACAGCAGCGCACTGCCCACCGTGTCAAAGTGCTCGTCCTGGACGCCGTACTTCGCGTGACGCATGCCCAGCTGGCGCACGACCGGCACGGTGGCATCCAGGTCCGTCAAGCCGTTCACAGCTGTATTGAGCATGGACATCAACATACGTCCCTGGTGGGCGAGGTCGCCTTTGAACATGGTCCGCAGCGATGGGTCCAGCACAAACAGGCGAGTATAAAAAATGTCAGCTGCAAGCACGGCGATGGGGCGCACATCCTTGAAGCTGGATTGCACGAGATTGATTTGTTCGGAGTTCATGGGGTTCCTTGGGGATGGGTATGGACCCCCATGGTTATCCAAGATGCGTGCCAATGCCACTTCCCAATGAAATCAAGGACTTGGGCGCGCCCCACCGGCAGGCAGTGTCGGGTTTGACAGACAGCCGGGGTGACCGGAGGTCAAAAGCCGTTTGAAATCAAGGATGTGAGCTGTCTGTCAAAACAGACAGCGTCAATCGGCAGACCGCTCAAGCCTTGAAGCTGGCGGCATCGAGCTGGTGGCGGGCCAGCAGGGCATAAAAATCCGTCCGGTTGCGGCGGGCGAGCTTGGCGGCCTGGGTGACATTGCCATTGGTGATCTTCAGCAGCCGCGTCAGATAGTCGCGCTCAAACTCCTTGCGGGCCTCGTCCAGCGGCAGCATTTCCCCGCCTTGGCTGGTCAGGGCGCTTTGCACCAGGGCAGCCGGAATGAGCGATCCGGTGCACAGCACCACGCATTTTTCGACCACGTTTTGCAGCTGCCGCACATTGCCCGGCCAGGGTGCAGTGCTGAGCTGTTCAAGTGCACCTGGCGCAAACGCGGTCAGTGACCTGGCGTAGCGCAGCGACAGGCTGCGCATGAAATGGTTGGCCAGCAACGGAATGTCTTCACGGCGCTCGGCCAGCGGCGGCAGGCTCAGTCCCACCACATGGAGGCGGTAAAAAAGATCTTCGCGGAAACGGCCTGCCGCCACCTCGTCTTCCAGCCTGCGGTTGGATGCCGAGATCACGCGCACATCAACCTTGTGGGACTTGGCCGCCCCTACCGGGCGCACTTCCCGCTCCTGCAGGACACGCAGCAGCTTGACCTGCATGGCCAGCGGCAGGTCGGCCACCTCATCCAGGAAAATCGTGCCGCGGTGTGCGCTGGTAAATAAACCCACGCTGTCGCGTACCGCACCGGTGAAGGCACCCTTGACGTGGCCGAAAAGCTCCGACTCGACCAGGTTTTCCGGTATCGCGCCGCAATTCACTGCCACCAGTGCTTCCTGATGCCTTGTGCTGGAAGCATGCAGGGCGCGGGCCAGCAGTTCCTTGCCCGTGCCGCTCTGGCCGTGGATCAGCACGGAGGCATCACTTTGCGCCATGAGACGCGCCTCGGCCAGAAGTTTTTCCATGCGCGGGCTACGCGTGATGATGGCTTCCCGCCAGGCTTCACCGGGCAGCTCACCGGGCATGTCTGCGCCCAATGTGGAGGACGCCTCCAGCGCCCGGTCCACTTCGCGCATCAGGTCCAGGCCTTCGAAGGGTTTGGTCACATAGCCGAAAACACCGCGCTGCATGGCATGCACCGCGTCTGGGATCGTGCCATTGGCGGTCAGGATCAGCACGGGCAAGAGCGGAAAACGGCGGTGAACAGCTTCGAACAGCTGCAGGCCGTCCATGCCGGGCATGCGCAGATCGGTAATGAGAATATGCGGCAATTCCTGGTCCAGCCGGGCCAGCGCTGCGGCGCCGCTGTTAGCCTCGATGGCGGTGTGGCCCTCGTAATGAAGGCGCAGGGACAGCAGCCTCAGCAGGGCCGGGTCGTCGTCGACGATCAGAATACGCGCCATAGTTCCCCGTTGATCAAGCACGTACCTCAGGCTGGCAGAGCTGTTGTTGAAGTTTTTTTGCCAAGCATAACGTCTAACCGGTGGAGCGTACACCGTCGCGGTACACGTGGCATGACCCGGTAAACCTCTCTCGGAGCGCCGTCCACCGTAAGGGCACTGCGGGCTTCCCTGATTTGACCGAACGAATGACTATCGCAGAGAATCCCGTTACCGATTCACCCCGGACCGGCCACTCAAGGCACGTCCCCGCCTTGGCCATCCATGAACAAACAGTCCTCTCGACCCGCAGCCGCCACGCCGCCGGAGCCCGGATCAGCAGAGGATGTCATCGCCAGCCAGGCGGCAACCATCAAGGCGCTGGAGGCCCGGCAACGCCACCTCACCTCACTGCTCGATTCCGCACGCGATGCGGTGCTGGAAGTGGACGCCAGCGGGATCATCACCCACTGGAATCTCAGCGCCGAACGGATGCTGGGCTGGAACGCCGGGGAGGCGGTTGACCGGCGCATGGGCGACCTGATCGTTCCGGACAAATACCGCGAAGCGTACGAAGCCGGCTTCGCGGCGCACCTGGAAACCAGCGAGGCGACCACCGCCAACCGCCTGCTGGAGATCGAAGCGCTGCACAAGAACGGCACGCTGATCGCCATCGAACTCTCCATCTTCACGGTGCAGGGCGACGGGAACAACAGCTTTGGCGCCTTCATCCGCGACGTCTCCGGCAGGCGATCGGTGGAGCAGGCCCTGCGCGGCTCGGAGGAACGATATCGCGCCGTGATCGAACATGTCAGGGAAGGCATGATTGTGGTGAAAGACCAGAAGGTCGCCTATTCCAACGCAAGGGCTGCCGAGATTGCCGGCATGTCTCCGCAGGACATGCAGCAGATCGGGTTCCTGCACCGCATCCACCCCGATGACCACGCCCTGGTGCTGGAGCGGCAGCGCAAACGCCTGGCCGGCGAAGATGTTCCCAGCCGCTATGAACTGCGGCTACTGCTGCCCGACGGAACCATCCGCTGGATAGGCATCAGCGTGACGGTGGTTCCCTGGGACGGCGAGCAGGCCACCCTCACCTTTTTCTCGGACATCAGCGAAAAAAGAGCCCTCGAGGCAAAACTGCGCGACACCCTGGAAGAGCGGGAGACCATTCTTGAAAACTCGCTGGTCGGCATTGCTTTCCTCACGAGTGCCGACACTTTCCGCTGGTCCAACCAGGCGCTGTCGAAAATTTTCGGCATTGCCCCCGGCGCAACCGCACCGGCGCATTGGAGCGAGCTGTTCGAATCAGAAGCCGAGTACACCCGTGTGGCCAGGGATATCGCGGACTGCATGAGCGAGGGCCGCGCCTACCAGAACGACCTGCGGATGCGCAAGCTGGACGGCAGCCTGTTCTGGGTCACCGCCTCCGGCAAGGCAGTCAGCATTCTCGACAGGACCCAGGGAACGGTCTGGGCAGTGATGGACATCACGGAGCGCAAGGCGCTGGAAGCCGCCCTGGAGAAAACCTCGTCGGAACGCGAAGCGATTTTCAATAGCGCGCTGGTGGGCATCAGCTTCAACGTGGACCGGCGCTTCCAGTGGGTGAACGACAAGTATGTGGAAATAACGGGCTACTCGCGCCAGGAACTGGTGGGCCAGTCGTCGCGGCTGCTCTACCCGGATGACGAGACTTTCGAAGCCGATGGCCGCGTGACGCGCGAAGCTCTCTTGCGCGATGGTGTTTACGTGGACGAGCGGCGCTTCCTGCGCCGTGGTGGCGAGGCCGTGTGGATGCAGCTGGCCGGCCGCTGCGTGGTGGACCGCACCCCCTCGGCCGGCGTGATCTGGACCCTGCTGGACATTACCGAGCGCCGGCGCGCGGAAGACAACATCCGCGCCGCCCTGGAACGCGAAAAGGAACTCAACGACCTGCGCTCGCGCTTTGTGTCCATGACCAGCCATGAGTTCAGGACACCGCTCGCTGCCATCCTGTCGGCGTCGGAACTCATCAGGGACTACAGCGACCGGATGCCGCCGGAAGAAAGACTCGAAATACTCAACAGCATAGGCACCGGTGTCCAGCGCATGGCGCGGATGCTGGACCGCGCCCTGCTGATCGGCCAGGTGGACGCGCAGATGCTGGAATTCCGGCCGCAGCAGACGGACCTTCTGGCGCTTTGCCGGGACATCGTGCAGGAGGCGCGCTTCCTGCTGCCCAAGACCAACTGCGAAATAGAGACGCAGTTTTCCACGGAGGTATCCGCCGGCACCTTCGACGCCAAGCTGCTGCGCCACATTCTCGGCAACCTGCTGTCCAACGCCATCAAGTATTCGCCGCAGGGCGGCAAGGTCAGCCTGGACGTTTCCAGGCAGGACGGCCGCACTGTGTTCGAGGTGCAGGACCAGGGCATCGGCATCCCGCCCGAAGAAATTCCCCATCTTTTCCAATCCTTCCACCGCGCCAGCAATGTGGGGGACATCCAGGGTACGGGGCTGGGCCTGGCCATCGTGAAAAACTCGGTCGAGCTGCATGGCGGAAGCATTGACGTCCGCAGCATCCCCGGCCAGGGCGCCTGCTTCACCGTAACCCTCTGACCGGGACGGTTGGGACGCCGGACGTATCATCCGGTCCATCGCCCCGCCCGCCATTGATCTGAAGGAGCCCAGGATGTTCGCGCCCTACCCCACCCCGTCGCTCAATGAACTGCCCGATGACATCAAGGAAAAAATCCTTGAGGTCCAGGAGAAAGCCGGGTTCGTACCGAATGTTTTCCTGGCACTGGCACGCAGGCCGGCCGAATGGCGCGCATTTTTCGCGTACCACGACGCCCTGATGCTCAGGGAAGAGTCCGGCCTCAGCAAAGGCGACCGCGAGATGATTGTCACCACGACCAGCGCCGCCAACCAGTGCCTCTACTGCGTGGTGGCGCACGGCGCCCTGCTCCGGATCTACGAGAAAAAGCCGCTGGTGGCCGACCAAGTCGCGGTGAACTACCGCAAGGCCGACATCACGCCGCGCCAGCGCGCCATGCTGGACTTTGCAATGAAGGTCTGCACAAATTCGCACGAAATCGAAGAAGCGGATTTTTCAGAGGTGCGTGCGCATGGCTTCAATGACGAAGACATCTGGGACATCGCGGCAATCACGGCGTTCTTCGGCCTGTCCAACCGCATCGCGAGCTTTTCGAACATGCTGCCCAATCCGGAGTTTTACCTGATAGGACGCGTACCCAAGCAAAAATAGGAACATGGCTACGGCGCCGAATTGCTCCTTGTTTGATAGCAGAGTATTCCCGCAGCCAGAGGGCTATTGGCCTTTTTTATGACTAGCTGACAATGGCGCGCATCCAGTCCGGCAACGCAGTCGCCTTCTGGCTTGGGAAATCCACCCAGATAGTGGTGGCACCACCGGCGGCATAAACCACACCGGACTGGTCCGCGCGCTCCATCGTGCCCCAGGTCTCGAAGGTGGTGCGGCCGGGGTCGCTGACGTACATCTTCACCAATACATCACCCGGGTATTCGAGCTGTTTGTAGAAGTTGCAAAACGCATTGACGATCACCGGGCCTTCGCCCTGGGGATCGGGCACGCAGCCGATGGAATGCATCCAGTCGATGCGTACCGTTTCCAGGTAGCGGAAATAACTGGTGTTGTTGACGTGGCCCATGGCGTCCATGTCGCCCCAGCGAATGGGGATGTTCACTTCAAAAACCAGTTTCTTCTTCTCGGGTATTTCAATTTTCATGGCGATGCCTGGGGTGAAGGTGACGGGATGACGGTGGGAAAATGATCGGCGGATGGATGTTCAGCGGTGCGCCCGTATGGAAACGAGAATGCCCAGCGTGAACAGCACGCAGGCTGCCAGCTGCGCCTGTGTGGGCCAGTGGCCATCCCATGCGAAGGAATAAAGCAGCGCAAAAATCGTTTCGCTGACGATGAGCTGCCCGCACAGGCTGGCACTCAGGCGCTGGCTGGCCATGTTCCACAATATTGTGGCCAGCCAGGTGGAACCCAGCCCGGCCAGCACACAGAGCAGTACAAAGGTTCCGCGGTCTTCACGCTGAGCCATGGCCTCAAAACCTGAGCCTGCCACCGCCCACATCAGCAGCGCGCCCAGCCCGGTGGCAATGCCCAGCCAGTTCGTCCAGTCGGTGGCATTGACTTCCGGGTGCCGCTTGAGCCACGCAGAGTTGAGAATGGCAAAAGCAGTCCAGCACACGAGCGAGGCCGTGACAAACAGCATGCCGCGCCAAAAATGTGTGGCCGTCTCCTGGCCTGCCTCATGCGTGGCGCCCATCATGAGCGCCAGCCCGGCCAGCGTGAGGGCCAGTCCCGGCAGCAGCGAGGCCCAGCGCAGGCCCTGCGGCTTGCCCAGCAGCATGACCCACAGCGGAATGGTGCCAATGACCAGCGAGGGAACCTCGGTGCCTGCATCGCGAATGGCCAGCACCAGCAGCAGGTAATAACCGCTGAAGCCCAGCACGCTCATGACCAGCGCCGTACCGGCCTGGCGCAGGCTGGGCACGCGCCTGCTGCGCCAGCCTGCAAGCATCACAAGCGCCGCGACAAGGCCATAGACGGCAAAACGGCCCGCCATCAGGTCCACCGATGAAAACCCGCCGGCGCCCATGTCGACCATGCGGGGTGCGACAAAAACCAGGCCCCACAGGGCTCCCGCTGCGAGCCCGGCCAAAATACCCGTCAGCATCAGCGAAAAACTGCCTGGAATGAAAACCCGCGCAAGCTTCAGACTCCGAAGCCATCGTCTGCCGCTATGACGGCACCGTTGACGAAATGGCTCTGTCCACTGGCCAGCATCACCAGCAACGCGTCCAGGTCCTCCGGCTTGCCGATGCGCTTGCGCGGCAACATCTGCACCAGCTTCTGGCCCTGCTCTGTCTGCCAGTGGTGGTGGTTGATCTCGGTGTCGATATAGCCCGGGCAGATGGCGTTGACGTTGATGCCGAACTTGCCCCACTCCAGAGCCATGGCCTTTGTCATTTGCACCACGGCGGCCTTGCTCATGCAGTACACGCCAATCTGCGGCAAAACGCGAAGGCCTGCCATCGACGCAATGTTGATGATGCGGCCGCCGGAAAAGGTACCTGGCGCCATGCCGCGCGAGCGGGCGAGCATGCGCTTGCCAACTTCCTGGGCAACAAAAAAAGCCCCTTTGACATTGGTACCGAAAATGAAGTCATAGTCCTCTTCGCCCACATCCTGGATGCGTTGCGTGGTACTCACGCCCGAATTGTTGACCAGGATATCGATGGGCCCGACCTCGGTTTCCGCATGGGCAACCGCCGACTTGATGCTGGCGTGGTCTGTCACGTCCAGCATGACCACGTGGGCATCGCCGCCTTCAGCCTCGATCTGCGCGCGCAAGGCCTTGAGCTTGTCCATCCTGCGGCTGGCCAGTACCACTGCAGCGCCGGCACTGCTCAAGGTTCTGGCGAACTGCGCACCGAGTCCACCCGATGCGCCGGTCACGAGTGCGACACGCCCTGAAAGATCCAGGCTGTAGGCCATTAGAGGCTCCTCTCAATAAAAGTGTACGAATCCGAACGGTCGTTCGATACACAGGATTCACGACATAAAATCAGGCGCGACACCTGCGGCCGTTACCCAGGGGGCCACCGTTCCTGAAAATCATTATCAGCGAGTCCACCATGAAAACCGAAGAAATACTTGCCCAGTTCGGCCCCCGCGAAGCGATGGAATACGACGTGGTCGTTGTCGGGGGTGGCCCCGGCGGCCTCGCCACTGCGATCCGGCTGAAGCAGCTGGCCGCCGAAAAAGGCATGGAACTTTCGGTGGTGGTACTTGAAAAGGGCTCGGACCCCGGCGCACACATCCTGAGCGGCGCCCTGATGGATCCACGCGCTATCACCGAACTGTTTCCCGACTGGAAAGAGCGCGGCGCTCCGCTGAACCAGGCCGTGACGGGCGACGAAATGCTGTTCCTGAGCCAGACCGGCAAGATCAGCACACCGCAGATCCTGATTCCAAAGTGCCTGCATAACGAAGGCAACTATGTCATCAGCCTGGGCAACGTGGTTCGCTGGCTGGGCGAACAAGCCGAGGCGCTGGGCGTGGAGATATTCCCCGGCTTTCCAGCCGCAGAAGTGCTTTACAACGATGACGGCTCCGTCAAGGGAGTCGCGACCGGCAACTTCGGCGTCGGCAGGGACGGCCAGCCCAGCGATCATTTCCAGCTTGGCATGGAGTTGCATGGCAAGTACACCATCTTCGCCGAAGGCTCACGCGGCCACCTGGGCCGGCAGCTGATTTCCCGATTCAAGCTTGATGCCGGCAAAGACCCACAGACCTATGCGCTGGGCATCAAGGAGCTCTGGGAAATTGATCCGGCCAAAGCCAAACCCGGCCATGTGGTGCACTCACTGGGCTGGCCCATGGACAGCCAGACCTATGGCGGCGGCTTCTTGTATCACCTGGAAGGCAACAAGGTCACGCTGGGTTTTATCACCGGCCTGGAGTACAGCAACCCGTGGTTGAGCCCTTTTGAGGAAATGCAGCGCTGGAAGACACACCCGGCAATCCGCCAGTACCTCGAAGGTGGAAAACGCATCAGCTATGGCGCGCGCGCCATCACTTGCGGGGGCTTGATGAGCTTGCCCAAAACCGTGTTCCCCGGAGGCGCCCTGGTCGGCTGTGAAGCGGGCTTCCTCAACTTTGCGCGCATCAAGGGCAGCCACGCAGCGATGAAGACCGGCATGCTGGCTGCAGAAGCAGCTTATGCGGCGGTGACTGCAGGACGCAAGCATGATGAACTCACGGCCTATCCTGAAGCGTTCGAGAAGAGCTGGCTGTTTGAAGAGCTGGAGGTTTCGCGCAACACCAAGCAGTGGATGAAAAAGGGCTTGTACCTGTCGTCCATCATGAACGGCATCGAGCTATGGTTGCTGCCCAAGCTGGGCTTCAAGGCACCGCCCTGGACCATTCACAACAAAGTGCCTGACCATGCCAAGCTCAAGCCTGCATCGGAATGCCCGCAAATTGTCTATCCCAAGCCGGACAACAAGATCACCTTCGATCGCCTGAGCTCGGTGTTTGTCTCGAACACCAACCACGAAGAGCAACAGCCGGCCCACCTGACCCTCAAGGACGCCAGCGTGCCGGTCAACGTCAACCTCGCCACTTACGCCGGACCGGAGGCACGCTATTGCCCCGCCGGTGTCTACGAGTTCGTCAAGAATGCCGACAACAGTGACCGTTTGCAGATCAACGCGCAGAACTGCGTGCATTGCAAGACCTGCGACATCAAGGACCCGACCCAGAACATCGTGTGGGTCACACCTGAAGGCGGGGGCGGTCCAAACTACAGCGGCATGTAAAAAAACCCTGCAAAAAAAGCCCGGATTTCCGGGCTTTTTTTTGCGCTGCATTTGCACCCTAAACCGGCGGGTAAGCAGTTCATAAACTTGTGACTTTATGTCGCCTCGACTCGAGGCTGAGCTGCTCTTGTGACGCCCGCCTCCCCATGGCAAAAGGGACGGTTTCGGCCGTTACACACAGAGTCTGTCCGGCGAACGATTGGACACGCTTTGCCGGCATCCACCCAGATCGGGCTTCCGTCTGACGCACACAATGGTTTTCCTCCGACATGGGCTCCTTCTGCGGTCGGGGAATCTATATGTGCACGCAGGCTGCAAGCCTCGCCTCTTTTGAGTGGCCGCTGCAGCGCGACTGCTGTCCGTCCGTACCATCTTTTGCGCCCCTTCAACCACACCGGCCTTCCGGCTCTTTTCAATGAATTTGACCCCTTCCCATGTATTGCTCACCGGTGGCGCTGGCTACATAGGCAGCCACACTTACGTCGCCCTCGTCGAGGCTGGCTTCCAGCCTGTGATCCTCGACGACTTTTCCAACAGCCATCCGGTGGTGCTGGACCGGCTGCAACACCTGACCGGGCAGCACGTGGTCTGCGAGCGTGGGGACGTCCTTCAAACCGGACTGGTTGCAGAAGTACTGCAACGCTACGGCTGCGTTGCCGCAATTCATTTCGCAGGCCTCAAGGCAGTCGGAGAAAGTGTCGAACAGCCGCTCAGGTACTACCGCACCAATGTAGGGGGACTGGTCAGCCTGCTGCAGGCCATGGAAACATCCGGCTGCCGTTCGGTGGTTTTCTCGTCCAGCGCGACAGTCTACGGCGATCCCGACAGCGTTCCCATCAATGAACAGTGCCCCTGCATGCCGGAAAGCCCGTATGCCCACACCAAGCTGGTATGTGAAGACATTCTGGCCTCGCTCAAGGCGGCTGATCCGGCCTGGCGCGTGGGAGTCTTGCGTTACTTCAACCCCGTGGGAGCACACCCGAGCGGCCTGATCGGCGAAGACCCGAATGGCATTCCGAACAACCTGATGCCCTATGTCACCCAGGTGGCTGTCGGAAAACGCGCCAAGCTCCGAGTGTTCGGCAACGACTACCCGACGCCCGACGGCACGGGCGTGCGCGACTATCTGCATGTAGCAGACCTGGCCGAAGGCCATGTGGCCGCGGTGCGCGCCCTGCTGGCGCAAGAGCAGAGCTTCACGGTCAATCTCGGCACAGGCGAGGGCACCAGTGTGCTCGGGGTTCTGGATGCGTTCGAGCGTGCAAGCGGCCAGCCTGTTCCTTTTGAATTCGCACCACGTCGAGCCGGCGATGTCGCGCAGTATTTCGCCGACGTATCGATGGCGAAGGACCTGCTGGGCTGGTGCGCCACCCGCACCATCGACGACATGTGCCGCGACTCCTGGCACTGGCAGCAAAACAACCCCGACGGCTACCGGACCGTCGGAACTGCGCATCCCGGATCCGTTTCTCCCTTCCGGGCAGCAGTTGCCAGCCCGGCTCTGACCGGCGGCACTGCCTGATTTCAGCGCCAGATGGCCATGGCCCATTCGGACTATTGTTAATTGCTGCACTGCACAACAAACTCCTCTTTCGCCTCAACAGAGGACCTTCATGCGTCTCACTTTGCTCTCTCTCGCTTTTTTTGCCACCTGTCTTACATCAGCTGCGGCCCAGCCAGGCGCGCTTTCCACCACCAATACGAATAAAGCCAACAAAGTCGTCCAGGCCACGCAGGTTGTCAAAACCACCGAGGCCGCGACCCGCATGAAGCTACAGCCCGGCCAGGAAGCCATCAAGGTCAACGCGGCACACACGGCGGTGCAAGGCCGCCAAGGTGCCCAGAGCACCGTTCCCGGCCGGCCGGAAGAGTCCGATAACCTGTCCTACGGCACCCTGCTGGCCACGCTGGTCCTGATGGCCGCTATTGCCGTGCGGCGGTCAAAAGCAGGAAGGCCTTGAGCATGGGCGGGCTCGGCCGGCCTGGTGTGACAGCGGTCAAGTGGAGTGCAGTTTCCACTGCCGCCCGTTTTGCCTTGCAGTTGCTGGCGCAGGTGGTGTTGGCGCGCACGCTCGGGCCGGATATTTTCGGGGTGTTCGCCATTGGCATGGTTGTACTGACCTTCGCCACTTTTGTTTCCGGCTTTGGCTTCAGCTGGAGCTTGCTTCAGCGGACAACACTGCGGGACCAGGACATCCGTTTCGCCTGGACCTGGCAGCTGATTGTGGGGGCAGTAACCATGCTCGCCCTGTACCTGCTGGCGCCCCTGCTTGCGCAATATTTCAGGGAGCCCCGGGCGGAATCGGTCATTGAATGGCTGTCGCTCGCCTGCCTGCTCACCGCGGCGGCTGCGCCGGCAACCTATCTGCTGCAACGCGACCTGAACTTCCGGGCTGTCGGACTGGTGCAGGTCGGCAGCTATGCGGCAGGTTATGTCGCCGTGGGCATGCCCATGGCCCTGCTGGGATGGGGCGCAAGCGCGCTGGTGGCGGCCTGGCTGGTACAGGCTGCGGTTCAACTGGTGGCCAGCTACGCACTCAAGCCGCATCCCGTGCGCCCGCTTTTCTGGTACCCGGACGCGGCCTCTGCGGTAGGCACCGGCCGCACGGTTTTTTTCACCAACATCGTCAACTGGGTGCTCAACAACATGGACCGCGTGTTGATAGGCCGCCTGCTCAATGCCCAGTCGCTGGGTCTTTACAACGTTGCCTACAACCTGGCCACCATGCCCAACACCCTGCTGCTGGGTGCCTTGCAGCCGGCCTTCCTGGCCGCCGGTGCGCGCCTCCAGAACGAGTTGCAAAGACTGGGGCAGGCCTACTTCCAGATGCTGGCCACCCTTCTTGTCCTGGCACTTCCGGTCTTTGTTTTTCTTGCGTTCATTTCAGCTGACCTTGTACGCCTGCTATATGGACCCCAGTGGAGCGGTGCAGCCTGGGTGCTGGGCATCCTGTTTCTGAGCATGCCTGCCTATGTGATCTGGGGACTGTCCACCCCCGTGCTCTGGAACACCGGACGCAAGCACTATGAGTTTGCGCTGCAACTGCCACTTGTGGCCGTGGGCGCGCTGGGCTTTTACCTCTTCGCCGGCCAGGGCATCCGTTCCGCAGCCACAGTGGCCGCCCTGCTGCTCGTGCTGCGGGCACTGGTGGTCGGTGCTGCAGCGTTCCGTGCGCTGCAGCTGAGCTGGACAGATTTGCTGCCGCACCTCGCGCGCGGTCTGTTGCTGAGCGCCCTTGCAGCTGCAGGCACCCTGGCCGGCCAGGAGCTTGCAGGCCGTCTCGGGCAGCCACTGCTGTCGCTGATGGCCAGCACATCCATTACCCTCACCCTGCTCGCATCGCTCGTGGCGCTGCGCCCACAGGTGCTGGGCGAACAGGCTGCCGCCATGGTGCTCAGGTTTGTACCCGGACTCGCGCATTTCCTGCGCAGGGCCAGTCCAGCGGCGCTGGTGAAAACACTGGGCGAGCAACCGCCCTGAATGGCTCCATCATGGAACAAGTCATCATTATTTCTGTCCTCCTGACAGGCGCCGTCCTGGCAGCGTTCGGTGCAACGCTGGGCATGGCCGGCGCTGTCCAGCTGACCTCCCAGCGCAGCCATGGTTACCTGCACTGGATGTTCTATGCAATCTTGCTGATGCAAGTGCTTTCCGTGGTGCTTTCCGGCCGCGACGTTACTGTGCCGCTGAGCGTGAGCGAACTCGATGTGCCCATCCAGCATCCACTGCAAAGTCTGGCCCAGCCCCTGGTGTCGCTGCTTTTGCTGACCATCGCCTGCGAACGCATCCTCACGCATTGGTTGAAGCGGGACAAAGCCGTGCTCGTGCCTTCTGCGGTCCTGGTGGGCTTTGTTCTTTTCTGGTTGGGCACGGTGGCTGCTCCCGCGCTGCTGGGTGCCAACCCGAAGATGTCCCATGCCTACATTTATCCGCTGGTTATCGGAATGGCCGCCGTATTGACCGAGGGCGACGAACTTGAGCACGCGTTCAGGGCTGCGCGCAATGCCTTGCTGCTGTTCATGGTTGCGGGGCTGATGCTGATTCCCTTCAAGACCAGCATGGTGCTTGAAACGTCCTACTCCCAGGGCCTGCTACCCGGCGTACCACGCCTGGCGGGCCTGGCCACCCATGCGGTGTCTTTGGGAATGCTGGCGCAGATTGGCTTGCTGTGTTTGCTGGCGTGTCCCTATCGGCGCACCTGGCTGAACCGGCTGGCGTGGACCATTGGGCTCGGTGTGCTCTTTCTGGCCCAGTCCAAAACAGCATGGATTTCATTCATCCTGTGTTCGGCCTGCATCATCGCGGTGCGGGGAGGTCCTGTTTTCTGGCGCCGTGTGGGTGACCCGGTTCGCCCCGAATTCGGCATCGTTTCCATCCTGGCCTTTATAGCCGCCGTGGCAGCGCTGGTACTGCTGCTGATGCTCGGCGATGTGGATGCCAGGCTGAGCAGCTTTTTTGACAGCGCCGAAGGCGCGCAGCTCGCTTCCCTGACCGGCCGGGACCGGATCTGGGCCGTCGCCTGGGACGAATGGCAGCGCAATCCGGTCTTCGGTTATGGGCCTTCCTTATGGGACGCCAGTTTCCGGGCGAGCATTGGCATGCCTGCCGCCACACACGGGCACAACCAGTTCATGGACACACTGGCACGCGCCGGCATCGTTGGTGTCGTGGCCCTGGTGGTCTATGCGCTAGTGCTGCTGGTGCTGTCCATCCGATATGCGCGTGCCAGCCATGGCCTGTCGCTGGCGCTGTTCGTGGCGCTGGCGATGCGTTCCATCAGTGAAGTTCCCCTCCTGCTGTTCGGCTATGGCTCCGAGCTGGTCACGCATATGCTGCTGCTGATGACGCTGGCATCGGCCGCCAGCGATACGCGCCTGGCCAGGGCCCGACCCGCCGCGGATCGCCGCGCATCCGCCACAGCGTTCACAGCGCGACAGCCCTCGGTCACTTGATCCATTCCATGAAATTTTCCATCATTGTTCCCCTCTACAACAAGGCGTCCTATATCGCAGGCACACTGAACTCGGCACTGGCGCAGACTTTCACGGACTTTGAGCTCATCGTTATTGACGATGGATCCACCGACAACGGCTCCGACCTGGTCGCTGCCGTGGACGATCCGCGCGTACGACTGGTGCGCCAGGCCAATGCCGGTGTTTCTTCCACGCGCAACCACGGGATCGAACTGGCCCGCGGTGAATGGGTGGCATTTCTCGATGCCGACGACTGGCACCATCCGGAGTACCTGGCCACCCTGGTGGCGGTTCAAGCGCTTCACCCGGAAGCGGACACCGTGGCCACCGGGTTTGTGTTCATCCCGGACAGCCCTGCCATGTGGCCACCCCGCTGGCCGGATTACACAAGCCCACCTGGCGTGGAACTCATCACGAACCTGCCGGCGCGATGGATGAGGGGCCCATCACTGTGCACCAGCGCTGTTTCCGTGCGAACCTCACGGCTGCGGCAGATGCAGCCCTGCTTTCCACCCGGTGAATCGCACGGCGAGGATCTCGACCTGTGGTTTCGCCTGGCAGAGCAAACTCCGATTGCCCTGGTTCGGGCTCCGCTGATGGCCTACCGTGTGGCAGCAGAAGGCAGTTTGAGCACCACCCATATCGCTTCGACGATTCCACCGTTTTTGCAGCGCCTGCGCTTTCGTGCCATTTCCGGAGCCATGAGCCCCTCACTGCGCGGATCAAGCCTGTGGCTGGCAGCACAACACGACGTCACGCTGGCACGCCAGGCCGTGGCTTCGGGTAACCGGCTCGAGGCACTGCGCTGCCTGTATCGCGGCCGCCGTGCCATCAACAGCGGGCGCTGGTGGCTGACCGCCACCATTGCGCTGCTATTGCCCGGCCAGATGATCCAGAACTGGGAACTCTGGCGCATGCGCAGGCCGGTCACCCCGCCAGATGCGAGATAAAGACATGAAACCAGAAAACTTCCCCGATTCCCGCCGAGCACCGCCATCACCTTGTCGCGTGTCGGTCATCATCAAGGCTTTGAATGAAGAAAAAAGCATTGCATCGACCATAGAAAGTGCATTGCGCGCGGTCGCCCTCCTGGGGGGCGAGGTCATCCTCGCCGACTCGTGTTCAACGGACCGTACGGTGGAACTGGCAAGTGCGTACCCGATACGCATCGTGCAGCTGATGCACCCCCAAGAGCGTTGCTGCGGTGTCGGTCCCCAGTTGGGTTTCCAGCACTCACGCGGTGAGTTTGTCTATATTCTTGACGGCGACATGCAAATGCGCGAAGGTTTCCTGGAGCATGCCCTGGGCTTCATGGCGGGGCACCCGGAAGTCGCCGGCGTCGGCGGCCACGTCGTCGAACAAAACACCGAGAGCCTGGAATACCGTGCGCGGGCAGAACGTGCCTCGGTGCACCAGTCACCTGGCCAGGTCGACCGGCTGGATGGAGGCGGCCTCTACAGGCGCCATGCCATCGAAGCTGCTGGCTACTTTTCAGACCGCAACCTGCACAGCTATGAAGAATTCGACCTGGCGGTGCGGCTGCGCACGCTGGGCTGGAAGTTGTGGCGCCTGCCAGTCGATGCTGCCGATCACTTTGGCCACGACGCACCTCCCTATCGGCTGCTGCTGCAGCGCTGGCGCAGCCGCTACATCTGCGGCTTGGGCGAACTGGTTCGCGCTGCGGCCGGCCAGCCGCGCATGCGCCTGGTGTTGCAGGGCCTGAGCGAGTTGCGCCTCTACCTGGCGGTACTGCTGTGGTGGGTGCTTCTTGCCAGCATCCCTTTCTGGCCCCTGCCCGCGCTTTCACGCCTGGCCTGGCTGTTCATGCTCGTTATTGCACCCATTGCGCTGATGGCCTGGCGAAAACGATCCCTGGACAAAGCGCTGTATTCGGTAGTGTCCTGGTGCTTCAATGCAGCCGGCCTGCTGCGTGGACTGGTGCGACCGCAACGTTCTGCACGAGGGGCCATCTCCAGCCGCATCATCCGGGAACCCTTTGGTCCTTTTCCGCAAACGGCGTGGAACGCCGTTTAGGGCCGCGCGCAGCCCCGTAAATCGTGTATGACACAGTTCACCGGAGTTCAGATCCTCAGGTTCGTCGCAGCGATGCTGGTGGTGGTGATGCACACCACGCAGGCCATTTCGATCCACATGACCGGTCAGGGGCATGGCCACTACTGGGCTAACGGCTCTGCCGGGGTGGATATCTTTTTCGTGATAAGCGGTTTTGTCATGGCCATGTCGACCCGCGCTTCCCCTTCCGACAGCGCTTCCCGCCTGCATGCAGCCTGGGTATTCATGAAACGCCGGTTGCTGAGAATTGCGCCGCTCTACTGGTTCTACACATTTCTTAAAGTCACCCTGCTGCTGGCGCTTCCCGGTCTGGCTGCCAGGTCATCGGTGGAGTCCGGACATCTGGCGGCATCGCTGCTCTTCATCCCGGCCATCAGCCCCTGGGGGCTGATCGAGCCCACGCTCCCGGTAGGCTGGACTCTGAATTTCGAAATGCTTTTTTACGCCGTCTTCGCCCTGGCCCTGGCCTTGGGTGCACCACGCATCAGGTTTTGCCTGTTCGCTTTTTTGTTGATTTTTCTCACCGGTCGTCTTGCCCCGGAGTTTGTCCCGCTGGCTTTCTATGCACAGTCCATCGTGTTCGAGTTCATCCTGGGAATCTGTATCGCCCATGCATGGCTGCACTACCGGAAGATGTCTCCAGCCATGGGACCGCTAGTCATCCTGGCCGGCCTGGTGTTGATGTTTGGTCTGGGCAGGGATGCTGTGTCAGACCGCTTTCTGACCTGGGGTGCAGGCGCCGCACTTGTGGTCCTGGGTGCGGTCTGGCTGGAGCCCTGGACAGCGCGCACCCGCCTTGCCACGTCGCTTTCCTTTTTGGGCGATGCCTCCTATTCGATCTACCTCTCGCACACCTTCGTGGTTCCTGCCGCTGTGCTGGTTCTCAGACAACTCGGGGTGCAGAGCAGCCTGGTGATCGTGCCGGCCGTAGGCCTCGCAGTGCTTGTCTCAGGCTGCATGTCCTATCTGTGGCTGGAACGGCCCGTGACCACCTTTCTCAAGCGCATCCTGTTCAGGCCGCAGGCGCTCGCTTACTCGCATCCCGGGAAATAGCCATGACAACAAACAAATCAACATCCACCGCAGCCGCACACACACGTGACGGCAGCTACATCTACATCGCCTGCCCCTGGACCCACAAAGGCGGCGGGATGTTCAAGGTGGCGGACTACCTCATCCAGGCGCAGGCCTTCAATCCACCGGCCGATACTGCCGAGCTGCGGCCACTGGATACCCGCGGCGGGGGCAATGCGTTCTATTCCTTCTGGGTCCTTGCCGCAGCCCTTGGGAAAATCGTGCGCGGAAAGCTGAACGGGCAACTGGCCGGTGTGCATGTGAATATGGCCGAACGATTGAGCTTCTTCCGCAAAGGCGCCGTCGTGGCCCTGTGCCGTGCGCTTGGCGTGCCGGTGGTGCTGCATTTGCACGCGGCGCAACTGCACCATTCCTACCGGGCCTGGCCACGCCCGTTGCAGACCCTGGCACGCTGGGCTTTTTCCCTGCCATCCAGCTGCGTGGTGCTGGGCAGCGCGGCACGGCGCTTTGTCAATGAGGAGTTGAAGGTCCCGGCCAGCCGCATCGAGGTTGTCATCAACGGTGTTCCTGAGCCCACCGAGCCGCGGCGCGACGCGGCCGCGCAGACTGTGCAGCGCATCCTTTTTGTCGGCAACCTCACTGAACGCAAAGGCGTGTCCGACCTGCTGCACGCGTTGGCGGTGCCCGGCTTCGATCCTTCCCGGCTGGAGGTGACTTTCGCCGGTGGAGGCGACGTCAGCGGCTACCAGGAGAAAGCCCGGAAACTGGGGATAGATGGCTTTGTCCGCTTTGCAGGATGGTCGGACCAGCAGCAGGTGTCGCGCCTGATGGCACGCTCCGATGTGCTGGTGCTTGCCTCCTATGACGAAGGCCTGCCTCTGGTCATTCTGGAAGCGATGGCCAACAGCGTGGCTGTTGTCTGCAGCCCGGTCGGGGAAATACCTTTCGTACTGACGGATGGTGTCAATGCCTGCTTCGTCCAGCCCGGCGACGTGGCCGGGATTGCGGCAGCACTGCAGCGGGTGCTGCAACAGCCTGCGCTCAGGGAATCCCTGGAGCGCAACGGCCGCGCACTGTATGACCTGCAGTTTTCGCTGAGCCGCTTTTCCGCCAGCATTGCACGCATCCATCGGCGCCATTTCGGTATTGCTGCCCAGCCAGCAGAAAGCAGCACCCCGGTCGAGGAGGCTTCATTTTGATTTCCAGCGCCAACAGCATTCCTAATGGTGCATGCCTCCAGGCCGACGTCTGCGTTGTGGGTGGCGGTCCGGCCGGTATCGCACTCACGCTGGCTCTCTCGGAAAAAGGATTTTCGGTGTTGATGCTGGAGTCCGGGTTCTTGAAAGCAGATGAAAAAACACAATCCCTCTACGAGGGAGAGATCGCGGACAAGCACCTGCACAGCCCACCGGACAAATACAGGCAGCGGCGCCTGGGGGGCTCGACAGCCATCTGGGGCGGGCGCTGCATGCCGTTTGACCCAATCGACTTCGAGAAACGCGATCACGTCCCTCACAGCGGCTGGCCGCTCTCGTATGAAGACCTGTTGCCCTACTACCCTGAAGCCAATGCACTGGCGGAGGCCGGCCGCTTCAGCTACAACGCCGAGGAGGCGCTCGGCGCGGGTGTTGCGCCCATGATTCGCGGCTTCAACAGCACGCGGGTCCGCACGAGCGGCCTTGAGCGTTTTTCCTGTCCCACCCATTTCGGAACCCGTTATGCCAAGCGGTTGCAGTTGGCACCCGGCGTGGAGGTTCTGCTCGGGGCCAATTGCACCGGCGTTCGCCTGCACCCCGATGGGCGGACCGTGCGCATGATCGAAGTGGCCACCCTGGCTGGTAAACGGTTTTCAGTGGCCCCGCGCGCGACGGTGCTGGCCGCGGGTGGCCTCGAAACTGCACGCCTGCTGCTGGCTTCGCGTGACGTGGCGCTGGCGGGCATCGGCAATCACCACGACGTGGTCGGCCGCTACTACATGTGCCATATCGCCGGCAATGTCGGCATGCTGGCAGTCCATGGCGCGCCAGGCAGCGTGCGGCATGGTTATGAGCTGGCACCCGAAGGCGTGTATTGCCGGCGGCGCCTATCGGTCACGGCCATCGAGCAACGGAACCTGGGTCTGGCAAACGCAGTCGGCCGTCTGCATTTTCCGCGTATCACCGACCCCGCACACCGCAGTGGCGTGTTGTCCGGGCTGTTTCTGGCACGCAAGCTGATCAGTTATGAATACAGCAAACGGCTGCACGACGGCAACCCACCCACGCTGGGCACCTATGCGCGCCATCTGCTCAATGTGGTGGCCGATCCCATCGACACCGCGGCTTTTCTGGGCCACTGGGTCACCCGCCGAACCCTGGCCAGCCGGAAATTCCCATCAGTGATCCTGCGTAACCGCACCAACCGCTTCAGCCTGGAGATGCATGGGGAGCAACTACCGCAAGCCAGCAGCCGTGTCACGCTTACCGACAAAATGGATGCGCTGGGCATGCCGCAACTGCGGGTGGACTGGCGCTACAACCAGGCCGACATTGAGTCCGTCCGGCGGACCCTGGACGTCTTCGTTCAGGAGTTTGAACAAAGCGGCACCGCTCGCCTTGAATACAACCGTTCGACCCTGGAAGAGGACCTCATGCGCTTTGGGGCGTATGGAGGCCACCACATTGGCACCACGCGCATGGGCCACGACGAACGCACCAGTGTCGTCAATGCTGATTGCCAGGTGCATTCCGTGCACAATCTTTTCATCGCGGGCAGCGCGGTATTTCCCACCTCCAGCCAGGCCAATCCCACACTCACACTCATTGCCCTTTCGCTGAGATTGGGCGATACACTTTCGCGCAGATTGCAGACCAGCCACGCAGCAGAACTCCAGCTCCTCGAGGTGGCAGCATGAGGATACTGGTATTGGGCGCCACCGGGCACATCGGCCGCCGGCTCATGGAGTTGCTCAAAAACACAAACTGGGCAGCACCCGCAGGCGCATCCCGTGGCCAGGTAGCTGCTGTTTCGTCCAATGACGCCGTGACACTGGACACGCGCGATGTTCCTGCCCTCACTGCAGCGCTCAAAAACTTTGACGCCGTGGTCAACTGCGTCGCTGGTAACGCCGCCTCCATTTCCGCAGGTGCGAGCGCACTCGTGCAGGCAAGCTTGGCCGCCGGCTGCCCGCGGATCGTTCATTTGAGCACCATGTCGGTTTACGGGCCGGCGGAAGGCGAGGTTCGCGAGGACGCGCCGCTTGATCCGACGCTGGGGTGGTATGGACGCGCCAAGTGTGAGGCAGAGGCGCATCTGGCCAATTACAGGCGCCTGGGCGGCGAAACAGTGATCCTGCGGCCCGGTTGCGTTTACGGACCTGGCAGTGAACTTTGGGTGGGCAGGACAGGAAGATGGTTGCACTCCGGGCGCCTTGGTGATCTGGGCACCGCAGGCGATGGCTGGTCGAACCTGGTTCATGTGGACGATGTTTGCCAGGCACTCATGGCCGCACTGCGGTTGCCGGTCGAGCCAGGGCGATCACCTGCATTCAACCTGGCAGCGCCCGACAGCCCGCGCTGGAACGACTTCTTCGTGGACCTGGCCCTTGCGCTGGACGCCACGCCGGTGCGGCGCATCTCCCGGCGCCAGCTACAGCTTGATGCCTGGCTGGCGGGGCCGCCGCTCAAGCTGGCCCAGCCGCTGCTGAAGCTTCTGGGGAAAAAACACACCGCACTACCCAGTCCGATGCCACCGGGACTGCTCCGCCTATGGGCGCAGCATATCCGCCTCGACGCCAGCCTTGCCACGCAAACGCTTGGCCTGACATGGACACCTTATCCGGAAGGCCTGCAAAGTTCGGCGGCCTGGTTTTCCGAGAAATACAGCCCCTCCGGGAAAATGATTGGCAAACCCCTGTGGATGCATTGAAGGCCGATACCCACCGCGAGTTCGGACGGTTCAGCTGGTGGCTGGTTGTCAAGGGCCTCTTGTTGCGCCAGACCTACCGGGTCGTGGTTACCCTGCGCCTCTGCCAGGCCACACAGCCACTCCCTTCCGCCGTGCGCTGGCTTTTCTTTATCCCCGCACGCGTGCTGCACGGCCTGGCAAGCCAATGGGCAGGCATTGAGATCCCCTGGCGAACAACCATTGCAGCAGGGCTGGCACTGACCCATGGGCGCGGAATTGTGGTCAGTGCAGATGCACGCATAGGCAGCAATGTGACCCTTTTTCACGGCGTCACCCTGGGACAGCGCGACCAGATCGACAATGAAGGCCTGCGGTTCACGACCTATCCCGTCATCGAGGACGACGTCTGGATCGGGCCGCATGCCATTGTGGTCGGCGGCGTGACCATTGGCAAAGGCAGCCGGATCGCAGGAGGAGCCTACGTTTTCGAAAGCATTCCGCCTCGCTGTCTGGTACTTGGCAATCCAGGAAAAATAGTCAAGGACGATTGCACGCCTGATGTGGACAACCGCTGGGAACCATCCCGCCCCGATACTCCGGTACCTCCATCTTGACCCGTTTGATCCCGGCGGGTCCCGCCAGGCCCGGAGATGGGCTCACTCACGCCGCAAGGATGCCAGGCGCACGGCTCGCGTCAGAAAAAGCGGATTGCCGATCACGTAACGCTGGAACAGCCGGCGCGGCTCCATTGCCAGCCTGAAAGCCCATTCCAGGCCATTGCGGCGCATCCACATCGGGGCGCGGGGTGTCTTGCCGCCCAGGAAATCAATGATGGCACCACCGCAAACAATGAGACAGGGAAAGGTCAGAACCGAACGCAAGGCAGCAGCCACTTCCTCCTGCCGGGGCATACCCATGCCAAGCACAATCAGGTCCGGCTGGTGCAAAAGGGCCAGACCCGAATAAACGCCGGTATCATGAAACCCATGTGCACTGACAAAACGACTGCGGGGTGCAAACTCCCGGGCACCCAGCTGCAAAGCCCGCTGCAGATAGGGCTCCTGTGTTCCATAAAAAGCAATGCAGCGGCCGTCGAACTGCCGGAGCAGTTGCGGAATCAGGTCGGTTCCATTGAGATTGAGCCCGGGCTGCAAGCGCAGCAACTTGAACAGCGTGGCCATGCCCGAGCCATCCCGCAGCACCATGTCTGCCGAACGCAAGGCATCAAAAAATGGGGCGGAGTTCGCCAGCGAATTCATGGCGTGCGCATTGGCAAAAGCCAGGACAAACGGGCCTTCGGGATGGCCCAGCCTGGCCAGCAGCTGCTGCTCCTGCGCCGTGGTTTGCACGCGTTCAATCTTGTGAACCAGGTGATCCCACCGTTCCCGCCAGTCTGCACAGGCGTCCAGGCCGTTGCTCATCATGCTGCGGCCCTCCTGCTCGTGGATGCAGATCCAGGTGCATGTTCCTGATGGGAAATCAAACAAGTCCCCTTCGTAGCCAGGTTTTTCGGCGAAACACCCGCTTGCTGGCCACCATGACCGTGGTTCTGGCCGGCGCAGGCCTGCATATCCTTGGCGCCCAGACTTTCGCCGTGGGGCTGTTTCCCTCTCCTTGGGACAAGCTGGCGCATGTGGTGACCTTTGCATTGATGGGTGGGGCCTTTGGCCTCGCAACCGGCAAGCGCGGATGGTCCAGGGCCTTCTATTGCATCGCCGGCGCCGTCCTGATCGGCGCCATGGATGAGTGGCATCAGGCCTATCTGCCGGGCCGGACCGCCAGCTGGAGCGATCTCATGGCCGATGCCGCAGGCGGGGTGCTGGCCGCGGCTCTGCTCAGTTGGGAACACTGGCTGGCGCAGCGGCGAACTTGACATCATTGAGGACCGAGCCGACCAGGGCCACACCAAACTGCCGCAGGCCGTTCGTGAACTGGGCCAGCTGCGGCACAGAACTCTTGTCCTGCCGCGCCACCACCAGTGCAGCGCCGGCACGCACCGCCACGGTGTGGGCATCAGCACACTTGCTGGAAGGCGGCGTGTCGATAATGATGACGCTGAAATCTTCGCCGAGAGACTGCAGCAGCTTGGAAAAATCCTGGCGGCCAAGCAGCTCCTGCGGATTGGGCGGAATGGCGCCCGCGGGCAACACCGACAGATCCTGCAGGGTCTCAATGCCAACCACCGCCTCCAGGCCCGCACGACCGGCCAGCATGTCCGACAGCCCCGCTGCCCTGCCAAGATTGAAAAGATGATGCTGGCGGGGCGAACGCATGTCGGCATCGATGAGCAGCGTCCGCTCTCCCAACTGCGAAAAAACGATGGCGAGATTGGCAGCAATATAGCTCCGTCCGTCGCCGGAACCCGCACTGACGATAGCGAGCCCCCGGCGATCGGCACCGGTGTCGAACCAGCGCAGCATCAACTGGCTGCGCAACTCGCGCAGTTGCTCCACAGGACCGCTGCCAGGCTGGTAGGCTGCCACCAGCTCACGGCTCAAGGTACTGCCACGGGCCAGGTACGGATAACCGAACTGGATGGACAACGCGTAGCGAACGTCGTCATCGCTCAGCAGGCGCAGGGCGATGCCGGCATCGCCGAAACGCACGCCTCGTTCGCGCTGGAAATCCAGGATGCGCTGGGCATCCGGCGGTGAAAGCCGTCCCGCATCAACCAGAATGGTGCCGATGGACCGCCCGGCGCCCGTTGCGGGTTTACTGGGCACGGTCAGCGGCACTGACCTGATCATCTGGGGCGTAGCTCTGTTCATGTGGATCTTCCTAGTGTGAGACGATGCGAGCCAGGCAATCGGGCCGTGCCTGCGCTGGAAGCGATGCTCGCAAGCACCGGCAGGTCCAGCATTTGAACAAGGTCTTCCGTAGACCTCACCCGGCGGTTCACCAGTTCAAGCAATACGGCGCAGGCAATCCCCAGCAGGGTTCCGCCAAACGCTGCAATCAGCAGATTGAGCAGCAATTTCGGACTCGAAGGGGAAGCAGGCGGCGTGGCTGTGTTGAGACGAACTGCATTGGTCTGGTTGGACAGGCTTTGCAGGCGGGTCTGCGATGCGCTTTGGGTCACTGTCTCGTAGGCACGCTGTGCCGATTCGACGTCCCGTCGGTACACATTCAGCTCGTCCCGCTCCTTGTTCAGTTGCATGACCCGTGCTTTCTGCGCCGCCAGCGCGCCCTGCAACTCCCGCTCGCGGTCCTTGCCCACACGATAGGTCGTCTCGATCGAATTCGTGACACGTCCGACTTCGCTGGCCAGGCGGGTCCGCAGGGATGCCAGTTCGGCCTCAAGGCTTTGCCGCTCGGGATGATTGACACCCAGGCGCGACCTGGATTCCTGGACCTTGGCTTCAGCACGCGCAATATCGGTCTTCAGGCCATTGATCAGGGGACTCTGCATGACTTCGGCAACAGTATCGCCACGCGAACTGCGCTTGCTCTGGCTGTCCGTGGTTTCTCCCTGCACGGTAGTGAGTTGCGACGAGATTTCCGCCAGCTTGGTAGTCTCATAGTCGACACGCTCGTCGCTTGAAACAATGCCGGCTTTTTGCTGGTATTCCGACAGGCGGGCCTGGGCTTCTTCCAGCTTCGCGCGGGAAGCCTTGGTCTGCTCGTCAAACCACTCTGCATAGAGCCGCGCAGGCTCGGTCTTGAGCGCCAGGGTGATATCCAGGTAGGCCTGTGCAAATGCATTGGCTGTTATCGCTGCAGTTTCAGGATCATTTCCCTTGTAGGTGATGTTGATCACATTGCTCTCACGGGCAGGCCGTACGTCCAGACCTTGCTGCAGGGAGCTGGCGAGCCAGGCCTCCAGTTCGCCGCGGCCTTCGGTCGCCTCCTGCCACTTCTCCTTGATCCCCGGGGCCTGGTCCAGCTTCAGTGTTTTGACAACCTGCCTTGCCACGCGCTCACCGCCGATGATGTCGACCTGGGTGGCCATGTAGCTTGGTGCAACGACGCCGGGCACTGCGGTCCCGGCGAGCGGATCAGGTGACCGGATGTCCACCAGCACCGCCGTCTGCGCCGTGTATTTGGCGGGAAGCAGAAAACTGACAGCAAGCGCAGCCAGCACGGTGGCGACCAGGATGACAATGGCCACCATGTAGCGCGCCCGCAAAATCAGCAGAAATTGATGGAGTGTCATGGTTAAAAGATGCTTTCACGAACATAGATCACGTCTTCAGGCCGGATCAGGTCGGTGAGCTGCGGGACTGCTTCCACCACCTTGCCTGTTGCATCGCGACGGTGAATGCGCAGCCGGTTCTGGCTGCCGCGTGCGGTCGGACCGCCTCCCTGTGCCAAGGCCTGCATTACCGTCATGCCGCGCTCTATGCGATAAGGACCGGGCTTCTGCGCCTCGCCATAGATGTAGAACATGGGCGCCTTGTTGACGTACAGGGTATCGCCGGCAACGACCTGGATGTCTTCATCCGACTTGGCGTTCAGGAAAAGCGCCGGGATATCGATCACCTTGCGGAATGGCTTGCCATCGCGCTGACCCGTGAGAATCAGCACATCATCACCAGTGGGTGTGGTGCCCCCGGCGGCGGCTAGCATGTCGCTGACACGTGTATTTGTTGTCTCGATCGGAAAACGGCCCGGTCGGCTCACCTGGCCCAGAACTGCCACCTGGTTGCCCCGCACCTGCCTCAGAACGATATTGACCTGTGGGACCTTGACAAAGCCACCATTACGCAGGGCATCGGCAATTTTCTTTTCGGCCTCGGCGATGGTCAGTCCGCCAAGCTGCAGGCTGCCTACGAGCGGATAGCTGATCACCCCGCTTTCAGAGACGCGCGCGTCCACGGAAAGATCGGGGCTCTGATAGACCTGAACACCGATGGCATCACCGGGACCGAGCCGGTAGTCCTGCTTGCCTTGCACCAGCGCCTGATCGCCCGGTGCCGTGACAGCGGCGGGCGCGGCTGCGGCCTGCAGCGGAGTAGCTGGAGCTTGAACTGGCTGCGCAAATCCTGTGGTTGAAAAAAGAACCAGCAATGCTGTCGCGAAATCACGGATGTTGGGTTTCATGGGGATACCTCTGGAATAGTCATGGCAAAAATCAAGCTGTCAGGCCCCGTCAGAAGCTGGCGAGCGCTGAGAGACCGACCGTATTGCTCCTGTAATCAAAACCCGGCTCGCTGGATGTGCGCCGGTCGCGCTGCAGAGACGCGGTTAATTTGAGCGCGCGCCAGGGCATCCAGTCGAATGCCAGGGATGCCTGCTTTGTGGTGTCTCGGCGATTGCTTTCCACAAAGCCGGGAAGGGCTCCGTTGTAATCGCGCACGCCGTGGGCGTAGCGCGCCCGCAAGGCGGTTTTCTCCGTTGGCTTCCAGGTCGGTCCAATGAAAAACCGGTAGCCTTCAAAATAACTGGTCGTTGCTGTCTGATAACTGCCAAGCTCCCGTGCCGCACCGGCCGCGATGGCGGTTTTGGCGGTGACAGCCCAAGTCGCGTCCACCTGACCCACGAAGCCGGAAAAATCCCGCGCCGCAAGGTCATCATGCGAGCGGTCAAAATGCGATAGCCGGCCACGCACTATGGTCTTCGCGGTAGGCGCCCAGTCGAGCCGGAACTCGTGTTCCCGATCTCTAAAGCTATGGGCGAACACCGGTGATGAAGGACGGCCTGGATAGTCACCATCGCCGTTCCTGAAGCGATACGCGATGGAAGTGTTGGACGGAAAGACATAACGCACGCCGGCTTCGGCACCCTCGACATGGGTATCCGCTTCGAACGTGGAAGGCTGGCTGCTTGTGCTGCTGCGGTCAAAAACCCCGCCCACCAGGCGCCAGGCACCATCGATCTCGTACTCGGCATCAAACACCGTCGACCGGTTGGTCCGGTGGCTGACCTGGCCAAAGTTCTGCACGTCGGCCGTAGTGTCGATGTATTCCTTCCGGTCGGAAGTCAGATTCCCATGCAGGGCCGGTGTAAAGCTCCACCGCCAGGCGGCGGCATAGTTGAGCGCCGTGAAGTCCAGGTAGGAGAACCGCTGGTAGTGATAGTCCTGGGCATTGACATCAAGCTCGAAGCGCTGCAAGCCGTAAGGCTTGCTCAGCTTGACCCCCAGGGTCGTGATTGCAATGGTGTCCGAGCGGGTGGGCGATCCGATCAAGGCCTGGGTATTGGCCGAGTCCGAAAGCCGGAACACATTGCTATCGCGTTCAACAGACTGCCCGGCCTGGAACTGGAGCGTGTCAAGGTCGTCCGCATGAGCCATCCAAGGAGCCAACGCGAGCAACGCCAGTGGAAAAGGAGCAAGTTTGCGACAAGAGATCATAGAAAGCCCCCTTGCCGGACAAGGCAAAAAATGAATTCCCGGCAGCCCGCACGGGGAACCGGAAGGTATGGGTGAGTGGTGCGCATGAATGTTATGGTTGTGAATGAAACTGAAGCAATAGCTCTTTCGCCCTAATGAGCCGCAGACCCTCAATATGCTGAACCGTCCTTGAAGACCAGGCGCATTGTTTTCAGGATGATGAAAAAATCAAGCTGCAGGGACCAGTTGCGCAGGTAGTCCAGATCGCAATCGATTCGCGCCTGCATCTTGTCCAGTGTGTCTGTTTCGCCGCGCTGGCCATTGACCTGGGCCCAGCCCGTGATGCCGGGCCGAACCTTGTGGCGGACCATGTAACCCTTGATAAGCGTGCGATACATCTCGTTGTGGGCCACCGCGTGCGGCCGGGGGCCCACGATGCTCATGCGGCCTTGCAGGACATTGATGAACTGGGGCAGTTCATCGAGTGAAGTCTTGCGTAAAAATGCTCCCAGCCGGGTCACCCGTGCGTCATTTTTTTGTGCCTGGCGAATCGCGCCTCCATCTTCCGTCACGGCCATGGAGCGGAATTTGTAGACCAGGATCTGCTCGCCATCCAGGCCATACCGCCGCTGCTTGAAAATGACCGGCCCCGGCGAGTCCAGTTTCACCAGCAGCCCGATCAGCAGCATGACCGGAAAAATCAGCATGAGAATCAGCAGCGACAACACGATGTCGCTGCCGCGCTTGAGTGCACCGTTGACGCCCCGAAATGGTGTGTCGCACACGGATATCACGGTGACGCCGCACACCGAGTCGCTGCGGCCCTGGATCAGGTCGGTAATGAACATGTCCGGAACAAAATAAATGGAAGCTGTGGTGTCCTTGAGGCCGTCCAGCACCTGGAGGATGCGAGGCCGGGCAGCCATGGGCAGGGAGAGGTAAATAAACTGGATCTTGTGCCGCTTGACGTAGGCCGGCAGTTCGTCGATTTTTCCGATCAGCGGATGCTCACCCTGCATCCCCCTGCGCTCTTCACCGCGGTCGTCAAAGAAGCCCAGGAGCTCGATGCCCGAGTATTGAGAGCCGGTAATGTGCTCGGCAAGGGAAGCACCCTGGTCGTTCATGCCCACAATCACGGCCTTACCGGGGGGGCCCTGAAGTTTCAGTAGCTGCGGCGCCGCGGCCCTCAGCGCCAGGTGCGCTCCCGCTTGGGCCACCGGAGCCAGCCACAACCAGTGGCCGATAACGGTCATCGAAAATTTGTAGAACGATTCTGTTGCATACCCTGTCAACAGCAACAAGCCTGCAATCCAGAGCCAGTGAAAGGCAATGTTGAAGAGCACCCGCCAGATCGGCAGGCGAAGCTGTGAGCTTCCCGGAAAGGTCAGCGAAAAGACAATGATCGAGAGGATCAGGTAGGACGGGCTTATCGAGTTCTCGAAGTGAAAAGCCAACGCCCAGAGAGAGAACACCAGCACCAGCGGGTCCAGTGCGGCTTCAATCACCGTAAAGACGTTGCTCCTGCCCAGCCCGACGGAGCGCGGCTCGCGGCTGTTTAGCCAGGCCGACGCGGAAGCAGCTTGGTTGATATCAGCCATCGAGCGCCACCCGCGTCATCTTGGAGACTGCCTGTGCGCGGCTGAAAACGTTGAGCTTCTGGAAGATGCGTTGCATGTGATTTTTCACCGTGAATCCGCTGATATTCAAAATGATTCCAATCTCCGAATTGGTTTTCCCCATCGCCACCCAGGCCATGATCTGGGTTTCGCGTTCACTCAAGCCACAGACGTCTTCTTGCAAATTCCGTACCGGTTTTGAAGCTGCGCCGCGCTGTTGGGGCATCAGTGTTACCTGGCGTAACGCCGCATCGATGGACGGCATCAGCACCCTGATCGCCGTGCTCGCGGGCTCGATCGGGATATCACCCGCGTCCATCAGCACATAGAGGCATTCATGGCCGCTCCTCTCGTCACTCAGGCCATGAATCAATACGGAACGCATGCCGTGCAGCGCGCCGGTGAACGACCCCGGCAGACTGGCGCTGCCCAGCAAATAATCAAACTCGCGAAAGTTCAACCTGCAAGGCTTTCTTTCGGCTGCAAGCCAGTGGTCGTGGAATTTACCCAGCAAGAAAGGCAGGCTGTCCGTGCCAGCACTGTAAGAGCGCGCACCCGGCAGAGTCGACAGGATGTCGTGCCTCAAGGTGCCCTCCCGGAAGTCTCCCCACCCGACGAGCAGGATATCGTGGGGAAGGCAGACCTGAACATCTCCCTGCAACCATTGCAGCAGGTCGACGTGGCGCTCAAGTGCCTGGGTTTGTCCGATCAATTGCAGGTAGCGCGCAGCATCACTGTCCTGGGACTGAATGTAGGTCTTCATGATTGCGTACGACGCCCCTGTGCTCATTTTTTGAATGTTTCCCTGCAGTGCGCAGCATCGTTAAAGAATGCTGGACCTGCCGGCGAAACGCAATCGACCGCGCCGCACACCTGACGTAGGAAACCAGTAACTTCCGTGTAGGCGAATGCTTACGCTTCATGTCGGCCACCCTTGCGCGCCTTCATGCGGATACGAGTTGCAACAGTTTGACTCCACAAGTTTCGGAACCAAAAGCAGGATAAAGGCACAACCGGGATTACCCTTGACGGCTTGATTCGAAATAGGACAAAGAACTGATGGCAGGCAAAATGAAACGCAGCTTGGAAGTGGATACCCTGCGAGGTATCGCCTGCATGCTGCTGGTGTTCTTCCACACCGTGGGCAGCACGCCTGCAGAGGGCTTGAAAATTCCGGAAGGGCACTGGCTGGGGGCGTTCAACGACACGCTCGCCTATTTCCGGATGCCGCTTTTCTCTTTCATCTCGGGTTATGTCTATGCGTTTCGCCCCTATCAAGGCAACGCACCGGGATTCATCACGGGCAAGGTAAGGCGCCTCCTGTTGCCCCTCCTGACGGTAGGAACCTTTTACGCCATCGTGCAGGCCTTCACACCGGGCGCCAACGCCAGCGTGAACAACTGGTGGCTGCTGCATATCCAGCCGGTGGGGCACTTCTGGTTTCTTGAGGCCCTGTTCGTTATTTTTCTGGTGGTCATCCTTCTCGAACATCTGAAGGTCCTGTCCACAACGACCGGCTTTGCACTGGTTTGGGGAGTCAGCGCCGTGCTTTTCGCCTTGCCTGAGTTCACCAACTATTTCGGAACGCGCGGCGCACTCTATCTGATGCCCTTCTTCCTGGCGGGCCTGGCCTGCAAACGCTTCGAGATCCGCGGGTCTGTCCCGCGTCTCCTGGCTGCAGCAGCACTCATCGCAAGCCTGGCGGTTGTACTGCTGCTTCCGCAATACATGAAGGAGCAGCATGCCGTGTCGGCACTGGTCTCGCTGGCCATTGGCGTTTCAGCGGGCGTGCTGCTGCTTCGAAGCGGTTGGCAATCCCGCCCCCTGGCCTATATAGGTGCGTATTCGTTTGCCATTTACCTGTTGCATGTTTTCTTCACCGCAGGCAGCCGGATCTTTCTCAATAAAATGGGAATCACCGATACCTATGTCCTGCTGCCGCCGGGTGTCGTGGCCGGCATCCTGGGCCCGATAGTCTGCGCACAAATCATCGGCCGGAATGAAACCCTGAACCTCTGGCTTCTGGGAAGCACCTCAAAAGTGAAAACCGCACCGGTGGCCAGGACGGAAGCGACCATTTAATCTGCGCTCGAACATGGCGTCGGCAACAAGCCCGAGGTTGCGCGGCGTGAGTGCTGGCCACCGCTTGCCTGCCGCACGCCAAAAACCATGCACCGCTTCTTCGCGCTAGACTTGCCGCGCAGACGCTCCAACGCGAGCATGATCATCAACGCAAAGGCGAAAGCCGTCCATCCATGAACATTGTCATTACCGGCGGCGCCGGCTTTCTCGGCGTCCGGCTTGCCCGCACCCTGCTCCAGCGGGGAGCCCTGTCAGTGGCTGGCCATCCGGCGCAACCCATTACCGGCGTGACCCTGCTTGATCGTGCGGCGCCGCCCGCAGATCTGCTGGCCGACAGCCGGATGCATGCCATCGAAGGGGATCTGAACGCCCTTCTCGAATCACGCGAGGCCTCCAGCCAGGTAGTCACGGAAGACACGGCCGTGATTTTCCATTTGGCCGCCGCAGTCAGCGGCGAATGCGAAGCCGACTTTGACCTGGGCATGCGCAGCAACCTGGATGCCACGCGCGCATTGCTGGAGGCCTGCCGCCGGCTGAAGGCCACACCCACCCTGGTGTTCGCCAGTTCCCTGGCCGTCTTCGGCAATTCGCCGGAGCAACCCCTGCCGGAGGTGATTGAAGACACGACACTGCCGACACCGCAAAACAGCTACGGCATCCAGAAGTTCATCGGCGAACAACTGGTGGCGGACTATGCGCGTAAGGGATTTATTCGCGGGCGCAATGTACGGCTGATGACCGTCAGCGTGCGTCCTGGCAAACCCAACGGCGCCGCTTCCAGTTTTTTGAGCGGAATGATCCGCGAGCCGCTGGCAGGTGAGCGGGCTGTCTGTCCCGTCGACCCTGAAACACCGGTGGCACTCTCTTCGCCCCGTCGCACCGTTGACGGGCTGGTCCGGGCGGCCGAAGCCAGCGATACCGACTGGGGTGCACGCACTGCCATCAACCTGCCCGCGCTCAGGACAACAACGGGTGAAATGGCCGCAGCATTGGAACGCATCGCAGGCAAAGAAGTCGCGGCGCTGATTGACTGGACGCCGGACCCCGCCATCGCAAGGATCGTGACCAGCTGGCCTGCCAACATCAACGCTTCCCGGGCGCGCCAACTGGGCCTGCTGCCCGATGCGGACTTCGACGCCATCGTTGGCGAATACTTAAGCGAAAACCCCTATGTGGTGCGGCTGCCTCTCGGGTGAGAATCAGAAGTTGTATGACAACTTTGCCTCAACCCTTTTTCACCGAGGAGACATGAATGACTTTTTTTAAACCCACGCTTTCCAGACTGGCACTGGGCCTGACGCTCGCGCTCGGCCTGGTGGCCGGTGCCGCCGCGCAGACGACGATGAAGATCAGCATTTCAACGGCACAGAACTCCCATCAGGGCGTGGCCATCGATACCTTCGCGCGAGAAGTGGAAAAGCGCACCGGCGGCCGCTACAAGGTTCAAACCTTCTACAACGGCTCGCTCGGCGGTGAACGTGAATCCATCGAAGCAGTGCAGCTCGGCACCCAGGAACTGGCTTTCTCATCGACCGGCCCTGTTCCCAACTTTGTGCCCGACACCAAAATTCTGGATGTACCCTTCCTGTTTCGCGACAAGGCCCATGCACGAGCCGTGCTGGACGGCCCCATCGGCCAGGATCTGCTGACCAAGTTCGACGCCAAGGGCTTCAAGGCGCTGGGCTGGGCCGAGAACGGTTTCCGCCACATGACCAACAGCAAACGCGACGTGAAAGCGCCCGAGGACCTGAAGGGCCTGAAAATGCGCACCATGGAAAATCCCGTGCACATCGCAGCCTACAAGGGCTTCGGCATTGTCACCACGCCCATGGCCTTCCCCGAGGTGTTTACCGCGCTGCAGCAGGGCACGGTTGATGGCCAGGAAAATCCGCTGTCGGTCATCATCGCGGCCAAGTTCGACCAGGTGCAAAAACACCTGTCCCTGACCGGCCACGTTTATTCACCCTGCATCTGGGTCATGAACAAGGGCGTCTTTGACAAGCTCGGCGCTGCCGACAAAAAGGCCTTCCTCGAAGCTGCTGCCGAAGGCACAAAAGCCAACCGCGCACGCGTCGACGAAGACGATGCCAAGGGTGTGGCCGACCTGCGTGCCAAGGGCATGACCGTGATCGACAACGTGGACAAAAGCAAGTTCGTTGCGGCATTGGCTCCGGTCAATGCCGAGTTCGAGAAGCAGTTCGGCAAGGCCAACATAGAAAAGATCCGCAGCGTCAAATAAGCCGCTTCGTTCGCTACTATTTTTGTAGCTGAACACGCCCGCAGCCATGAGGCCGGCGGGCGTTTTCCTTATGAAATCCGGACCCATGAAAAACACCTTTCTCACCCTCGAACGCTGGACCACGGGGCTTTCCCTGCTCATCGCCTGCCTCATGCTGGTGATCGCCTCCTCGCTTGGCATGTTCCAGATCATCACGCGCTTCGTGCTCGAACAGCCCGCAGAGTGGACTGAAATCCTGATCCGCCTGTCGCTGATCTGGATGGTTTTCATGGGCATACCGGCTGCCTTCCGCCAGGGCGCGATGGTCAGCGTGGATGTGCTGTACCGCTGGAGTCCGCCCAAGGTCAGGCGCGTGCTGGACTGGCTGGTCTGCCTGGCCGCCCTGGCCCTGGTTGGCGTCATCATCTGGTGGGGCTGGGACTACGCCCTGCGTGGACGCGTGCAGTCCATGGCCGGCCTGGAGTCCATCTCCATGTTCTGGGGTTACGTGGCCATGCCCATTGGCGGCATGTTCTGCATCATCGGCATCATCGGCAACCTGATCGATCCCCAGCGCCACGAACTGGAAACGGCAACATGAGCACGACCCACAACTATTTCCCGAGGATTGCACAATGACCGCCGTCATGTTGACCACCATGATCGTGTGTTTTGCACTGACGATCTCTGTTGCTGTGTCCATCGGCCTCGCAGCCGTTTTCGGCATCCAGGCGTCGAACGCCCACATGCTGATCTCCGTCAAGGAGATGTTCAATGCGATCAATAAATTTCCGTTGGCCGCCATTCCCTTTTTCATCCTGGCCGGCAACCTGATGGAGACCGGCGGCATTTCGCGCAGGTTGGTCGAGTTTGCAAAAAGCATTGTGGGCGGGGTCCAGGGCGGCCTGCCCATGACCTGCGTGCTTACCTGCATGATTTTTGCCGCCGTTTCGGGTTCTTCGGTGGCCACCACGTTTGCCGTTGGCGCCATCTTGATTCCCGCGCTGATCAAGCACGGTTATCCCACCAGTTACGCCGCGGCCCTGCAAGCCACCAGCGCCGAGCTGGGTGTCATCATTCCTCCGTCCATTCCCATGATTCTTTATGGGGTGAGCGCCGAGGTCTCCATTGGCGAGCTGTTCATCGCCGGCGTCGGCCCCGGCATCCTGATCAGCCTCGCCCTGATGGCTTTCGTCTATGTCTATTGCAGGATCAAGGGCTGGGGAAAAAACGATGGCGATGGCCGTCTTGGTTTTTTCAAGGCAACCTGGCAGGCGGGCTGGGCATTGCTGATGCCGGTCATCATCCTCGGCGGCATTTACGGCGGCATTTTCACGCCCACCGAGGCCGCAGCCGTTGCGGTGTTTTATGCGCTCGTGGTGGGCCTGGTGATTTACCGCGAAATCAGTGTGGCGAACCTGGTTGCCGTGCTGCGCAAATCGGTGATTTCCAGCGCCGTCATCATGTTCATCATCGCCAATGCCGGGTTGTTTGCCTTCCTGATCACACGCGCCGGCGTGCCGGATGCCATCGGCCGCTGGCTGGAAGCTGTGCTGCAGTCGCCCGCCCTCTTTCTGCTGGGCGTGAACGCCGCGCTCTTCATCATCGGCATGTTCATCGAAACCAGCGCGGCCATCATTGTGTTGGCACCCATCCTGGCACCGGTGGCCATGCACTTTGGCATTGACCCGGTGCATTTCGGCATGGTCATGGTGGTGAACCTGGCGCTGGGCATGATCACCCCGCCCTTCGGCGTCAACCTGTTTGCAGCGTGTACGGTGGCGCGAATATCGCTGGATCGCATCATCACGCACCTGCTTCCCTTCGTGCTCGTGATCATTGCCTGCCTGATGCTGATCACCTATTTCCCGGCCATCTCACTGACCTTGCGGGACTTGGTCTATGCCAAATAGAGCCCCCACATTAGAGCCCCCACGTTCGTTCACTGCGTGTAACTCTCTGCCCCCCGAGGGGGCCGCTGCGCCTGCGGGCCGGCGAAGCCGGACCCGCGGCCCCTGCTTGAACTAAGAGCCCCCACGTTCGTTCACTGCGTGTAACTCTCTGCCCCCCGAGGGGGCCGCTGCGCCTGCAGGCCGGCAAAGCCGGACCCGCGGCCCCTGCTTGAACTAAGAGCCCCCACGTTCGTTCACTGCGTGTAACTCTCTGCCCCCCGAGGGGGCCGCTGCGCCTGCAGGCCGGCAAAGCCGGACCCGCGGCCCCTGCTTGCATAAGAGAGCACTGTCATCACTACAGGGAATTTCGTTGTTCTGAACCAGTCGAAAGTTGTTTCAGACAGTGGCCGGTCTTAAGGCCATCTGTACCTTGGGCTACACTTGAGCCCGTCAGGAGAGAGTTTTCCTCGAGAAAACCGCCGAAGGCGCATGCAGCACCTCAATGTGCGCTGAACGCTCAGGCAAAAGGACTGGCAACCGCCGCCCGGCCGAACACCTGCCAAGCGGCGTTCCCTACTGGAGAGAGGCCCCCTCGAGGCGGCCCACCGAAGGAGCAAACCTGCATCGCCAGGCGAATCTCTCAGGTAAAGAGGACAGCAGGGGCAGATCGTGGCTTATGGCCATGTTGTATGTTTGCCCCGGAGAACGCCTTGTCCGCCATTGCCCCTGAACTGCTGAAAACACCGCTGTACGACCTGCACCTGGAACTGGGCGCGCGCATGGTCCCGTTTGCCGGCTACGCCATGCCGGTGCAGTACCCGGCCGGCCTGATGGCTGAGCACCACCACACGCGCAACGCGGCCGGCCTCTTCGATGTTTCGCACATGGGCCAACTGCGCCTTGAAGGCTCTGAGGCCGCAGCAGCGCTGGAGTCCCTGATTCCGGTCGACGTCATCGACCTGCCCGTGGGCAAGCAGCGCTACGGCCTGCTGATCAATGAAGACGGCGGCATCATCGATGACCTGATGTTTTTCAACCGCGACTACATGAACGGTGGCGATATTTTCATCATCGTCAACAGTGCCTGCAAGGCCGGTGACATCGCGCACATCCAGCAGAAAATCGGCAGCCGTTGCAAGGTCGTTCCCATGCCCAACATGGCCCTGCTGGCATTGCAGGGACCTCAGGCAGTGAACGCGCTGTCGCGCCTGGCACCCGGCGTCGAAAAGCTGGTCTTCATGACTGGTGGTCGCTTCACAGTCGCCGGCTGCGACTGCTTCCTCACCCGCAGCGGCTACACCGGCGAAGATGGTTTTGAAATTTCAGTGCCCGCTGCGCAAGCCGATACCCTGGCTCGGGCCTTGCTCGCACAGCCGGAAGTCAAGCCGGTGGGACTGGGCGCGCGCAACTCCTTGCGGCTGGAAGCCGGGCTCTGCCTCTTTGGCAACGACATCGACACCACCACCACACCGGTCGAGGCCAGCCTGAACTGGGCGATGCAGAAGGTGCGCCGCACCGGTGGCGCACGGGCCGGCGGCTTTCCGGGTGCCGACAAGGTGCTCGCCCAGTTGGCTGATCCGGCCCTCCTCACACGCAAGCGCGTGGGCCTGGTCGCCCTGGAGCGCATCCCCGTGCGCGATCACACGCCCTTGCAAAGCATTGACGGCACGCCGATTGGGGAAGTCACCAGCGGCCTGCTGGGCCCCAGCATCGACAAGCCGGTGGCCATGGGTTACGTGAAGCCGGAGTTCTCGGCCATCGGTACACACGTGCACGCCATCGTGCGCGGCAAGCCCGTTCCCATGGAAGTCAGTGCCATGCCTTTTGTCCCGAATCGCTATTTCCGCGGTTGAATTTTTATTATTCTGGAGAACCCCATGATCAAGTACACCGAAGACCACGAATGGATCAACGTTGACGGCGACGTCGCCACCGTTGGCATCACCCACCACGCACAGGATGCGCTTGGCGATGTCGTGTTTGTGGACCTGCCTTCCGTCGGCAGCAGCTTTGCGCAAAAAGACGTTGCCGGCGTGGTGGAATCCGTCAAGGCCGCGGCCGATGTCTACATGCCCATCAGCGGCGAAGTCACTGAAGTCAATGAAGCGCTGCGTGACGACCCATCGCTGGCCAACACCGACCCGCTGGGTGCCGGCTGGTTCTTCAAGGTCAAGCTGTCGGACAAGTCACAACTGGATGCGCTGCTGGATGAGTCGGCCTACACACAGTTTTCCAAAGACGCATAACTCACAACTACCCGTTGCCCTTGTCATTGCGGGCCGGCCCCGCAACCCATGGGTCCCCGGATCAGGTCCGGGATGACAAACCTCTATTTCCCCGGAGTTCCCATGTTGATGCCCACTGCCAAACCACTTCGCGAGCTTGAAAACACTTCCGAATTCATTGCCCGCCACATCGGCATTGATGATGCCGACGAAGTCCACATGCTCAGCGCAGTGGGCTCCGCATCCAGGCGCGCGCTGATCGACGGTATCGTGCCGCGCAGCATTGCCCGCAGCCAGGCCATGGCCATTCCTGCGCCTGTCACTGAAGCCCAGGCGCTGGCCGAACTGAAGGCCATGGCCGCGAAGAACAAGGTCTTCAAGAGCTTCATCGGCCAGGGCTATTACGGCACCCACACGCCCGGCGTGATCCTGCGCAACATTCTTGAAAACCCCGCCTGGTACACCGCCTACACGCCCTACCAGGCTGAAATTTCGCAGGGCCGCATGGAGGCACTCGTCAACTTCCAGACCATGGTCTGCGACCTGACCGGTATGCCGATTGCCAACGCCTCCATGCTCGATGAAGCCACTGCCGCCGCCGAAGCGATGACGCTTGCCAAACGCAGCGTCAAGAGCAAGAGCAATGTATTCATTGTTGCCGGTGACTGCCACCCGCAAACCATCGAGGTGATCCAGACGCGCGCCAAACCGCTGGGCATCGAGGTCAAGGTCAGCACCGCCGCCATCACCGTGCCGCAGCTGATGGCCGAAGGCAATTACTTCGGCGTACTGGCCCAGTACCCGGCCACTACCGGCAGCATTCATGACTTGCGACCCCTGGCCGGCCAGGCCCATGTGGACGGCGCCGCCCTGTGCGTGGCCGCCGACCTGCTGGCGCTGACGCTGCTGGCGCCTCCCGGTGAATGGGATGCCGACATCGTGCTGGGCAACACCCAGCGTTTCGGCGTGGCCATGGGCAACGGCGGGCCGCACGCGGCCTACCTCGCCTGCCGTGATGAGTTCAAGCGCTCCCTGCCCGGCCGGCTGGTCGGCGTCAGCGTGGACGTACACGGCAACCCGACCTACCGCCTTGCACTGCAGACGCGCGAGCAACACATCCGTCGCGAAAAAGCCACCTCCAACATCTGCACGGCGCAAGTGCTGCCGGCAGTGCTGGCCAGCATGTACGCGGTCTACCACGGCCCCCAGGGTCTCACGCGCATTGCCCAGCGCGTGGCCAGCTACACCGCCATTTTTGTACGCGGCATGCAGCAGATGGGTTATGAAATCACCAATGCCAGTGCCTTCGACTCGGTCACCATCAAGACCGGTGATGCTACCAATTCGATAGCTGAACGTGCCCGCCAGTCAGGGGCCAACCTCCGATATCGCCTGAACAATCACCTGGGTGTGTCGCTCGACGAAACCACCACCCGGGAAGACCTGGAAATGCTCTGGTCCTTCTTCGTGAAGCCGGGCAAACCCATGCCGCGCCTGAGCGATTTCGAAAAAGGCGTGGAGCCGCTGATTCCTGAAGAGCTGCGTCGCACCACACCTTTCCTCACGCACCCGGTGTTCAACACCTACCACTCCGAAACCGGCATGCTGCGCTACATCCGCATGCTCAGCGACAAGGACCTGGCACTCGACCGCAGCATGATTCCGCTGGGCAGCTGCACCATGAAACTCAACGCCACCAGCGAGATGATTCCCGTCACCTGGCCGGAGTTTGCCAACATTCACCCGTTTGCACCACAGGACCAGCTCGAGGGTTATGCCGAACTCGACAGGCAGTTGCGCGACTGGCTGTGCCAGGCCACCGGGTACAAAGGCATCAGCCTGCAGCCCAATGCCGGCTCGCAGGGCGAATACGCCGGCCTGCTGGTCATCAAGGCCTTCCACGAGGCGCAGGGCCAGGGGCACCGCAACATCTGCCTGATTCCATCCTCCGCCCACGGCACCAACCCGGCCAGCGCGCAGATGGTCGGCATGACGGTGGTGGTGACAGCTTGCGACGCGCAAGGCAACGTGGACATGGCCGACCTGAAAGCCAAGTGCGAGAAATACAGCGCCAACCTGGCCTGCGTAATGATCACCTACCCCAGCACACACGGCGTGTTTGAAACGCAGGTCAAAGAGCTGTGCGCGCTGGTTCATTCGCACGGCGGCCGCGTCTATGTCGATGGCGCCAACATGAACGCACTGGTCGGTGTGGCGGCACCCGGCGAATTTGGCGGTGATGTCAGCCACCTCAATTTACACAAGACCTTCTGCATTCCGCACGGCGGTGGCGGCCCAGGCGTGGGCCCGGTCTGCGTTGTGGCCGATCTGGTGCCTTACCTGCCGGGGCATGCAACAGCAGGCTTGCCTGTCAATGGCGTAGGCGCCATCTCAGCAGCACCTCTCGGGAATGCTTCTGTGCTGCCTATCAGCTGGATGTACTGCCGCATGATGGGCCCCGAAGGCTTGCAGCAGGCCACCGAAATCGCCATCCTCAGCGCCAACTACATCAGCGCTCGACTCAAGGACCACTACCCGACGCTGTACGCGAGCGAAAACGGCCATGTGGCGCACGAATGCATTCTGGACTTGCGGCCTTTGAAGGAAACCAGCGGCGTCAGTGCCGAAGACGTGGCCAAGCGCCTGATGGACTACGGTTTCCATGCACCGACACTGAGCTTTCCCGTTCCCGGTACGCTGATGGTCGAACCCACCGAAAGCGAAACCCTGGCCGAGCTGGACCGCTTCATCGACGCGATGATTGCCATTCGCGAGGAGATCCGGAAAGTCGAGGCCGGCGACTGGCCGCAAGACAACAACCCGCTCAAACACGCGCCGCACACCGCTGCCAGCCTGCTGGGGGCGGATTGGGACAGGCCTTACTCGCGCGAAACCGGCGCTTTCCCGCTGGCCACCCTCAAGCAGGTCAAATACTGGCCGCCGGTCGGCCGGGTGGACAACGTTTACGGCGACCGCAATCTGTTCTGCAGCTGCGTGCCGGTCAGCGACTACGCCGCCTGAGCCGCTGAGGTATGGAACAACAGACGCTGGTCATCATCGCCGGCGCCATTGCCGCGGGCTTTGTGCAGGGCCTCACCGGTTTTGGCTTCGGCCTGGTGGCCATGTCCTTCTGGGCCTGGACGATTGACCCGCGCCTGGCAGCGGCGATGGCGGTGTTTGGTGCACTGACCGGGCAGATCATCGCCGCCGTCACCGTGCGGCGCGGCTTTGATCTCAAGCTGCTCGCGCCCTTTGTCATTGGCGGTCTGCTGGGCCTGCCCCTCGGGCTGCTGCTCTTGCCCCGACTGGACGTGATGGTGTTCAAAGCCTTCCTGGGCACGCTGCTCGTCATCTGGTGCCCGGCCATGTTGTTCAGCACACAACTGCCACGCATCACGCGCGGCGGCCGCATCGCTGACGGATTCATAGGCGCGGCAGGCGGCGTGATGGGCGGCCTGGGCGGATTTACCGGTGTGCTGCCGACGCTGTGGTGCACCCTGCGCGGCATGGACAAAGACGCCCAGCGCGCCATCGTTCAAAATTTCAACCTCTCCATGCTGCTGGTCACCTTCGGCAGCTACCTCGCCACAGGCATCATCACCACCGCCACCCTGCCCTACCTCGCCATCGTCGCCCCGGCGATGCTGATCCCGTCGCTGCTCGGTGCGCGGCTGTACATCGGCATCAGCGAGGCGACGTTTCGCAAGCTGGTGTTGAGTCTACTGACGTGTACGGGTGTGGCGTTGCTGGCTTCGTCGGTGCCGGGCTTGTTGCGGCGGCTTGGGTAAGGCAGCGATTTGCAATCGCCTCCTCCATTTGGGGGATTCCGCTGGGTCTAACACAATCTAGACTAAGCAGAGGTCGAAGCGTCTCGGTCTAGTCTCGTCTATTCACTTGGTCGAATGAGCGAGGCTGCTCCCCGGTCTCGGGCCTGCCTCGCAACTTCAACATTAGGACTAACGATGGATGACAAACCAAAATATCCGTGGCGATTGGCCACGAATGAGCGCTACAGGGACGTCGTCAAGAACCTCATGACCCTTTCCACAGCTTCACTGCTGTTGCCGGGCTTTGTTGCCAAAGAATTCCTCGGCGTCAGCAAAGATGTGACTTTAAAGAGCTTCGTCGGTTGGCCGATATATTGGTCGTGGACATTCCTTGGACTCGCGATTTTTTCAGGCATCGTGTTTCACTATCTCTCAGCAAAATGGGTTCGACTAGCGTGGGGGCAGGAAACAGCCGCCTGGGGAATTCCGGTCACTGAATCCTTCGTTGAAGGAGCTTTGCATGTTTGTTTTTGGCTGACCGCGTCGACCTTTATGCTCGGCTTGGGATTTGTTGTTGCCTTTCTGTTTGGATATGGTGCGCCAACCTAGTCGAGGCAATCAAGCGAATTGTTCGGGACAAGGCTTTGCCAATTGCGAATGAAAAAACCGGCGCTAAAAAGTTCTCGTTTCACAAGCTTTAGAGCTAAAAATTTATGAAACAACGCATTTTCTTCAAGCGATTTATGTTCGGGGCAGCCATCTTGGCTCCTGTGGTTGTGTATATCTGGAATTTCGGAGCAAGAATCTCCTCAGATCACGCGCGTTGGGCTGAGTTCGGGTCAGCCATCGGAGGCATTTATTCCCCCCTCGTTGCAGTACTTACTCTGGCCGTTTTGTTAAGACAAGTTGCTCTTCAGCAGCAAATGAACATTCACGAATACGATCAAGCGTATTTGCAGCAAGCAAGGGATGATATTGAGTTCTACAGCACACAGATGGCGAACGTTATGAATAGTATTGTTGGTCCAGGCAAGACGCTGCGCACTGTTCTTCACGAAAACTTTCAGCCATTGAGTGCCTCAGAGCTAGATTCACCTCAACTCCGTGAGCTAGCCGGCAACATTCACACACTCATTCCTCCTGCATTTGACATTTGGGGAGCCATTCAACCCATCCTTGCAGGGCTGAACGCTGGTAAAGCAAGGATGTACGAAATGACGTTCGGATCATCTACTCAGAAGCTAATAGCGCTCCTCAGCTTTGAAACATGCATAGCGCTAGAGAACTTTCACCGAGCCCGAAACGAAGGTAGAGTGAATGTCATATATGTGTTCAGTCCGCTGCTAACAAAAGAATAAGCACGTACGCGGAGGACCTACTTGGTCAGTCAAGGGAACATCCACACTCCGCATTGCTTTAGGATCGACTACTATCAGGCCTCGCGCCAATATGCCTAGTTCATGACATACGCGGCGCGCAGACTGATGACGTGAAACTGCGCCGGCACATAGGGCACCAAGCCAAACAAGTCTCCTTCGTCGCTGCCGACGCCGTGCATCAGCACCAGCAACCAGGGCGCAGCGCTTGCCGCTTCAGCGGGCCGGTGCAAAAAGGAAAGGGGCAAATCAAGCATGGGTAAAACTCCTGCAGGGATTGTGCCCTTGGGGCGCCACAAACTGAAGTTGGGCGCAGCGAATTTCAATAGGAACGGAAGCCAGCCCGTAGCTCGCGAATGGCACGCATCATGGTGGGCGCCAGCATGTTCCATTGCAAGGCCCGCAGCGATCGACGGTAACGCAGCCCGTTGCCCCGCAGGGACGCCGACACCAGTTCCAGGGGATCGCTCACCACGCACAGAAGCCGCGTGAGCATGGGATCCTGATCGGTAGGCTCACCGCCGAGGAAGGCGTCATTCTTCCCGTCCCACAGAAGCTGGGCGTTGACGTGGATGCCCCAGCCGCACGCCCAGCCGTTCGCCTTCAGGCGTTCGAGGGCGGCAGCCACGTATTCGGCATCGAAAATGTAGGTGTCGGTGCGCACCCAACGGCCCAGCCAGAACTCCGCGAGCGGGCGCGCCGCCGGCGTGGCTCTAGGGATCAGGCCGCGCAGCATCTCGCCTCGCATCTCCATGTAGCGCAATCGCGCCGGGATACCGGCAGAACGCATCAGTGCGATCAGCAGCGTCGCCTTGTCGTCGCCGTCGCCCCCGCGCGCCTCTAGCACGTCGCGAGCCGTCGGATAGGCCAGCTTGATTCGCTTGGTATAAGGCAGGCGTTTGACGAAGCCATAGATGGCCAGGGCCTTGTCACGGTCGGTGCGGCACAGCTGGACAAGCGAGCGGGCCTTCAGACGCAGCTTGGGGTCGTCCAGGTCCAGCAGTGGTGTTGTGCCAAGCCAGTCCTGCGGCCGCTCACTGGCTCTTTTATGCAGCCGGCGGGGCGAATCGAATTGTGCGGCAAGTGACTCCATGGAACCACCGACGGAGTGAACAATTCAAGCATCGTACCCCCAGGCGCAGGGCTGCGGCAAATTCCGGCTCCGCTTCAGCTCATGTGCATGCAAGTTCGCTGGCAGAGAAGACTGCAGGCTACCCCTACGTAGAACTTGAACCGCCCCGGGAAGCTTCTGTGCCCTGGCGCGGCATGATTTCGGATCAGATCTGCCCTGACTCGATCCGGGGTCCGGGGTCCGGGGCGACCAACCAGAGGACAGACCACGCTCATTAGCTATTACTTCAATAGCAAACTATTCCCGCCGTTAAAGGGCAAATTGCCTATTTCATCACTTGGTGCAGTGTTGCACTGCTATTTTGACCAAAAAAAGCGTCTTTTGCGCCATGGCTGCGTTGCAAATCCGCGCGATACCAGAGGTCCCGGGGTCTGGCTGTGCTGACGAATGGACCGCATGGCCCCCCAACTGAAGAACGAACCGGACTTCTGCAAAAGCGCGCCCGCTTGGGCTACAGTCGTGACCCAACCACCCTCCCTGCTTCCGACGCCAAATTTCGCTCATGCACTCCAACAGTCATCGCACCGCCCTTCCGAAACTGTTTCTCGCGCTTGCTGCGGCCTACTTCCTCACCAGCCTGGGGCACTTCAGCCACAACGCAGAGTTCATCTGCGAGTACCCCAACCTGCCCGCCTGGCTGACCCGCACGCAGGTTTATGCCGTATGGGTTGCCATTAGCTCGGTGGGCGCGCTCGGATTTTTTCTGATCCGGAAACAATACATTGCTGCGGGCCTGCTGCTGGTGGCCGTCTATGCGGCGCTTGGTTTTGATGGCCTCGGCCACTATGCCCTGGCACCGATGGAGTTGCACACGTTGGTGACCAACCTCACCATCCTCTCAGAGGTCTGCGCTGCAGCGCTCCTGTTGGCCGTCACGCTTTATCTGCTGGCATCGCAGCTCCTGCGTGCAAAAAGGCGTGGCGCTGAGGCCTGAGTTTTCATCGAGACGAGCCTGCTGCCGGCTACTCGCTGACCCCGCCCTTGCCCCTGGTGGCCTTGATCTCCGAGCGCTGGCTTTTGCCGGACAGGCGCCGCTGCTTCGAACCATAGGTCGGTTTGGTGGCGCGGCGCACGCGCGGCGGCACAGCGACACTGTTGACGATTTCGTTGAGCCGGGCCAGCGCGTCGGCACGGTTCATTTCCTGGCTGCGGTGTTGCTGGGCCTTGAGCACCAGCACGCCTTCCTGCGTGATGCGGCTGTCGCGCAGGGCCAGCAGCCGCTCCTTCACATCGTCGGGCAGCGATGAGGCCGCGATGTTAAAGCGCAGGTGGACGGCACTGGAGACCTTGTTGACGTTTTGCCCGCCCGCACCCTGCGCGCGGATGGCGCTGATCTCTACTTCTGCTTCGTTGATTTCAAGGGGCGTCACCGGCCTATTCTACGTTTGAGCCGTATCTGGTTGGGCAGGGGCACAGAGCGGCGCAGCACGTCTTCCCCCAGCCACAAGGCCGAGCGCCAGGCGCGCTGGGCCACAGTGGGCAGGGGCAGTTGCTGGTAGTCGTCGTTGAACACCTCGAAGCTGTAATCGCCCCGGTAACCCAGGCTGTGCAGGCGCGCCACCAGCGCAGCAAGGGCTTCGCTGTGCACGCCTTCGCCCGGGAACACGCGGAAATGCCGGGCGGTGGCAATACGTTCTTCCACCGACTTGATCTCGGTCCACATGAAGTCGGCCAGCTGCACCAGGAATATTTTCGCGGGGTCGAGCAGTTCGACTTCATCCAGCGGGGTGTTGGTCGCGAACATGTGGAAGGAATCGAACCCCAGACCGAGGTTGGGCATGTCGGCCTGGCTGATGATGTCCCAGGCCTGCGGAAATTCATTGACGGTGCGGCCCCAGGACAGCGCTTCGTAGGCGATGCGGATGTTCATCGGAATGGCCAGCATGGCGAGCTTGCGCAGATCCCGAACCAGTGCCTGCGTCTCGCCGGTGGCGTGCACCGAGGTGGACGAGCAGATCAGCAACAGCCGGCAACCGAGCAGGTGGCACATCTCCAGCATGGACTTGGCGATGTCCACCTTGTAGTCATGCAGGTGGCCCGACAAGCCCTCGAAGTCGCGCAGCACCTGGAAACCCGTGACGCGCAGCCCGCTGGCACGCACCGCCGCCACGGCCGCATCCAGCCCGTCGGGGTGGCCCACCAGGTCTTTCGCGGCCAGCATGATCTGGGTAAACCCAGCGTCGCGCACAGCCTGCAATTTGGCTTCAAGCGGGCCGGCCAGCGAGATGGTGTCCATCCCGAAATCGTCGATGTTTCCGCTGTAGTGGCTCATGCGGCTCACCTGCGCTCGTCGTGCACCAGCTCGAAGCTCACGCCACCGAGCCAGGTCTTGGTGAGCGCGCCGCGGTCTTCGGTATGCACGCCGCGTGACTCGACAAACTCCACGCCCCGCTTGCCGAGCTCGGCCACGGTCGCCAGCACATCGGCTGTGCCCAGGCCGATGCGCTGCAGGGCTTCGTCGTCCTCCACGTCCAGCACGCCGGCTTCGGGCTCGATCAGCTGGATGTAAAAACGGGAGGCCGGAGGGCACGGGCTCTGCAGGATGCGTCCCTTGGGCAGGATGCCAAAACGCTGCTCGGCCGGCAACTCGCTGAAGCCGAACAGCTCGCGATAGAACTCCGTCCAGTCTTCGGTTCGGTCATTGCCGATGTATTGCACGACACCGAAGAAATGCAGGCCTGCGATGGCCGGCGGCTGCGGGTCGACGCCGGGGATCGGCACAAAGTCCACGTCGTAGATGGAGAACTTGTCATGCCGGTCCACAAAATAGATGCGGCTGGTGCCCACGCCATGGATGGCCGGGATGTTGAGCTCCATCACCTCCACACGCGAAGGCACGGCCCAGGCACCGCGGTCCAGCGCGCGGCGGTAGGCGGCCGCGGCATCCCGCACGCGCAGCGCCACGGCAGCCAGCACGGGTTTGCCTTCCGGCGCCGCGGCACCGGCGTCAGGCGCGGCCGGGAGATGGGCGTTGACAATCACATTGATGGCACCCTGCCGGTACAGCAGCACCTCGCGCGAGCGGTGCCGGGCGATCGGGCGAAAGCCCATCATCTCCAGCACCTGGCCCAGCGCCTGCGGCCGTGTGGTGCTGTATTCGATGAATTCGATGCCGTCCAGCCCGAGCGGGTTGGCAGCCTCTGCAATCGATTCGCGGTCGGCAAGCTGGGACGGGCTCAAGGTATTCATGAGGTCTCTCCGTTCAGGAATGATTCAGGGAATGCAAATCCGCGCTGCGGTCAATAGCTGAGGCGGGCCACCGAGCGCAAGGCATCGGGAGTGGCGGTGCCGAAACCAAAAAATTCGAGGTAAGCCGGAATCTGCTCGAACAACATGTCTGAGCCCACCTGCACTTCGCAGCCGCGCGCCTGCGCGGCGCGCAGGAAGGCTGTCATCTCTTTTTTCATCACCACCTCGCCGGCAAAGGTCGACGGCGCCATGCGCGCAACATCCACCGGCAGCGGGTCGCTTTCGTTCATGCCCAAAGGCGTGGCATTGACGACCAGGTCGTAGGCGGCAGGGTCCTTGCTGCCGGTGCCTACCTGCAGCGCCGGATAGTGTTTGCGCAGGCGGGCGCCCAGCGCTTCGGCAGAAGCCGAATGCACGTCGTACAGGCCCATGGCACCCACACCGGCCGCGGCCAGCGAGGCGGCAATCGCCGAGCCCACACCGCCGCTGCCCACCACCAGCACACGGGCACCCACCAGCTGCAGTCCCTTGCGCTGCACACCGCGCACAAAACCGGCGCCGTCGAACATGTCGCCGAGCAGGCTGCCGTCCGCGCGGCGCAGGATGGCGTTGCAGGCGCCGGCAATTTCCACCGCCGGTGTGCATTCGTCCAGCAAAGCCAGGGTGCTCACCTTGTGCGGCATGGTGATCAGCGCTCCGCGGATGTTAGTGAGCTTGAACAGGCTTTTGAGAACCTGCGCATAGTCCTCGGGCTTGACGCCCATGGGCATCACCACCGCATCGATTCCGGCCTGCTCGAACCAGGGGTTGTAAATCATCGGCGCCTTGAAAGCTTCGGTCGGGTAGCCGAGGTGGGCAATCAGGGTGGTGGTGCCGCGGATCATGGCCGCCTCCCCAAAAAGGCAGGGCGCGGGGCATAGCTGCCGGCGACAGGGATCAGGGTGCTGTTCATGCAAATCAGGAAAGTAAGGCGACGAAAAAAGGCGTAACGCCCCGGGGGGATAAGCCCCCGGGGCGGGGCTGAATTACTTGCGCAGTTTGGCCAGCTCGGCCATCAGTTCATTGACCGTGGACTCGCCCACGCCGGAGGAGTACTTGGCGATCACCGGTTTCATCTTCTCGCGCAGCTTGGCTGTTTCAGCGGGCGGAAGTTCGGTGACCTGCATGCCGGCCTTCTTCAGTGCCTCGAGCGTGGCGCCGGCGGCATCGCGTGAGGTCTGGCGCTGGTATTTGCCGGCTTCGATGGCAGCGTCGCCCAGCAGTTTTTTCTCGTCATTGGTCAGCGTGTCCCAGAACTTCTTGCTGACAATGACCGACTGCGGGTTGTAGACATGGTTGGTCATGGTCAGGTGTTTCTGGACTTCGGAAAATTTGTTGGCCAGGATGGTGCTCAGCGGGTTTTCCTGTCCGTCCAGTGCCTTCGATTCCAGGGCGGCGTACACCTCGGGGAAAGCCATGGGTGTGGGGTTGGCATCCAGCGCCTTGACCCAGTCCAGGTTGATGGGGTTGGGGATCACGCGGATCTTCAGGCCCGCCAGGTCTTCCACCTTGTTGATGGCACGCTTGCTGTTGGTCATGTTGCGAAAGCCGAGCTCCCAGTAGGCCAGGCCCACAATGCCTTTTTCCTGCAGCTTGTCGTGCAGCTTCTTGCCGAAGGGGCCGTCCACCACGGCGTCGGCTTCCTTCGCGTTGGCGAACAGGAAGGGGAAATCGTAAATCGCGAACTCCTTGACCTGGCTGGCCATGATGCCGGAGTTGAGAACAACCATTTCAATGGTGCCGCCCTGCAGCCCCGACACGTTGGGAGCATCGCCGCCAAGCACGCCGCCAGGAAACAGGTTGACCTTGATCTTGCCGCCGGATTTGGCGGCGACGATCTCGGCGAATTTTTCCATGCCCATCACGATGGGATGGCCCTTGGGGTTCTGGTGGGCAAACTTGATTGTGTGCTCCTTGATGTCCTGTGCCGCGGCGAGGCCGAAGGTCGCCAGGGCGGCAGCCGCCACCAGGGTCTTGATCATCAGACGTTTCATTGTTGTCTCCTTGGGAAAAACTCGAAGTACGCAAACGTTGAAGGTGCAAGACACGGCGTACCAGACACGCCCTGCACTTTTGAAATCAGTGCTCCTTAGCCATAAAGAAAGCGTGCGGGCCACATGATGATCTGGGGAAACAGGACCATCAGGAACATCAACGCAAATTGCACAATCATGAAAGGCAGGACACCGCGCGTCACGTCGTCCATGCGCATCTTGCCGACCCCAGCCACGACATTGAGCACGGTGCCAACCGGCGGCGTGACCAGGCCAATGGAGTTGTTGATGATGAACAGCACGCCAAAGTAGACCGGGTCGATGCCGGCCGCCTTGACAAGCGGCATCAGCACCGGCGTCAGGATCAGGATGGTGGGGGTCATGTCCATCGCGGTGCCGACAATCATGACCAGCACCATCATGGCCAGCAGCAGCAAGGTGGGACTGTCCAGCAGCGGCTGCAGCAGCGTCACCAACTGCGCCGGCAACTGCGCCACCGTGATCAGCCAGGCCGAGACCATGGCTGCGGCCACCAGAAACATGATCACCGCGGTGGTTTTGGCCGCCGCAAGAAAAACGCCATACAGCTGCCCGAAGCTGAGCTCCCGGTAGATGACACTTGCCACAAAAAGCGCATACACCGCCGCAACCACCGCCGCCTCGGTCGGCGTGAAGATGCCCATGCGCAAGCCCACCAGGATGATGACCGGCAGCATCAGGGCCCAGCCGGCCTTGCGCATGGCCAGCCACACTTCGCCGAGCGACCGGCGCGGCGGGCTCTCGAGCTGTTCGCGGCGTGTCAGCCACCACCAGGTGAACCACAGGCCCGCACCAAGCAGCAGCCCGGGGAAAATGCCGGCGAGAAAAAGCTTGCTGATCGACACATTGCCGGCCACGCCGAAAATCACAAAGCCAATGGACGGCGGAATGATCGGGCCGATGACGCCGCAAGCGGCAATCAGCCCCCCGCTGCGCGCCTTGTCATGCCCGGCCTTGACCATCATGGGCAGAAGCAGCGCGGTGAGTGCCGCTGCGTCTGCCACGGCCGAGCCCGACAGTGCCGACAGCAGGCAGGCGGCCACAATGGTCACATAACCCAGGCCGCCCCGGATGTGGCCGACCAGTGCCATCGCAAAGTCGACAATGCGACGCGACAGGCCCCCGGTGTTCATCACCTCCCCGGCCAGCATGAAGAAGGGAACGGCCAACAGCGGAAAGCTGTCAGCGCCGTTGATGACGTTCTGCGCCAGGATTTGCGCATCGAACATGTTCAGGTGCCACATCAGCGCAGCGCCGCACAGAAGCAGGGAGAAAGCAATGGGAATGCCCAGCGCCATGGCGGCCAGCAGGGAACCCAGGAAGACGGCAATGGTCATGGTGCTTGTTTCTCGCCTGTCTTATTGCAGCGGCTTGGGAACATCGATGGGTTCCTCTTCGGACTCGCGGATGCCGATCAACTCTTTCTCGCTGAGCTGACCGGTCACCAGCCGCCACAGGTGGTTGAGCAGGATGACGGCGCCCGAGACGGCAAAGACCATCCCGCAGCCGTAGAAGATTGCCATGGACACTTCCATCGCTGCGCTGGTGGAGTCCCAGTTGATCTTCACCTGGTCCAGTGCGCCCTTGAACAGGAGCCAGCAAACGAACAGCATGAGCAGATGGCCCAGGACCAGGCAGGTTTTCTTGCCCCGTAACGAGAGGCGGGAAACCACCGTGTCGGTGCCTAGGTGGGCGCCTTCATTGAGAGCCACGATGGCGCCCAGAAAAGTCAGCCAAACGAACAGCCAGCGCGACAGCTCTTCAGACACCGAGATGCCGGAGTTGAAGGCGTAGCGCAACACCACATTGGTGAAGACCAGCACCACCATCACGGCCAGGCTGGCGGCCATCAGCCAGCACAAAAGCTGGCAGTACCTGTCGATGATTTTCTGGACCATGTTGTCTCCTGCGGGCGCTGCGAATGGCACCATCAATCCGTAATGTACGAACTAGTTAGTTTCTACGAATCGGTATTTACCCGCATGCAGGCGAAAAGCTCCGCAGAAAGAAGCGGCTCAGGCGCGAACGAAGCGCACGACCATCTCGACGATGCTGTCGCGACGGGCAGCAATGGCCTGTGGGGACTGGCCGTCCCGCTTGAAGATCAGGTCGAAAGTGTGTTGGTTGGACACGTTGAAAAATGACAGTGCCGAGATGGAGGCATGGATATCGATCGCGTCCAGGCCGGGACGGAACACGCCGGTGGCCACGCCGCGGTCGTAGAGCCGGCGGATGGCCTGGATGGCCGGCACGTTCAGTTCCTGGATGCTCTTGCTCTGCGCGAGGTAGGCCCCGCGCTCCATGTTTTCGGTCATCACCAGCCGGATGTAGTCCTGGTTGTCATGGTGGTGGTCGAAGGTGAAACCCACCAGGCGGCGCAGGGCGTCCTCGGGCGGCAGATCCTCCAGGTGCAGCTCGCCCTCGATGGCGCGCATGCGGCGGTAGGCCTCCTCCAGCACCGCGATGTACAGGCCTTCCTTGCTGCCAAAGTAGTAATAGATCATGCGCTTGCTGGTGCTGGTCGCAGCGGCGATCTCGTCGATGCGCGCACCGCTCAGCCCCTTGTTGGCAAACTCCGTGGTCGCCACCTCGAGGATCCCGGCCATGGTCCGCACCGGGTCGTTGGTGCGTGTGGTTTCCCGCTGCACGGCCTTGCCTGCCGGTTTTGCAGCTTGCGCCAAATGTACTGCCTGGTTCATTTCGCGAGTATAGGGGCGGCAGGGCTCGCTGCGCCACTGTTTGATCCAACCGCGGCAGACGGCGCCACACCCCTGTCGCTCCCTTTTGATAGCTTCTTGCGCCCGCGCCCTTTGGGCTGGAGGTCGATTTCATTCTTCATTTCAGCCGCAGCGCGGTGACTGGGGCGCGGCAGCCAGCTGCCGGATCGCGCACAATGGCCGGGCTCCATGCACACCCGACACTTCCTCCAGCTCATCGCCCTGTCCGCCCTCTGGGGCGGCTCCTTCCCCCTGCTGCGCATTGCCAGCCCGGTCTTCGGCCCGTGGCTGCTGGCCGGTGTGCGTTGCCTGCTGGCGGCCGTGGTGCTGACCCTGCTCATGCGCGCCCTGCGTGAGCACTGGCCACCGCGCGATGCCTGGCCGCGGCTGGCACTGCTGAGCGTGCTGACCGTGGTGGCGCCTTTTGTGCTGTTCAACTGGGCAGCGCTGGTGATCCCGGCCGGTTATTCGGCCGTGCTCAATGCCACTGCGCCGCTGTTCGGCGTGCTGGGCGCCGCCCTGGCGCGCGAGGAACGGTTGACCTCGCGCCGCCTGCTGGGTTGCGCCGTGGGTTTTGCCGGTGTGGCCCTCTTGGTGCAGCTTGGCCCGGTGGCCGTGACGCCGCGCGTGGTGCTGGCCGCCCTGGCGTGTATTGGCGCTGCCGCCGGCTACGGTTTCGGCTCCATCCTGATGAAGCGCGCCACCATGGCCCATCACCCGCTGCCCGCCTCGGCCGTGGTGCATGTGGCCGCCGCGCTGATATTGCTGCTGCCCGCGGGCACCACCCTGCCCTCTGCCCACTACAGCCACGGCGCGCTGATCTCGGTGGCGGTGCTGGGCATGTTCACCTCGGGCCTGATGTACTGGATCAGCATGCGGCTGATGCGCGAAATTCCTGCCAGCGCCGCCACCTCGGCGGCCTTCATGATTCCGCTCTTCGGCGTGGCCTGGGGCGGCACGTTTCTCGGCGAGCCCATCACCTGGGGCATGGCGCCGGGTTGCGTGCTGGTGCTGACTGCGACGGCGCTAATCACCGGCTTCAACCCGTTCAAGGCGGCTCGGGACTCCTGAGCATCCGCTACGAAATCAGTAGCTGACTGCGCCCGCGCTATAAGGGCTGGATGGCTAAAAGCCTAAATGATTCGAAACCCTGGCTCCAGACCGGCGGCCAGCCGTTGCGCCAGGCTGTCGAGCTCGGCCACCGCCAGTCGCGTCATCTCCGACGACCAGTCGTCCTGGCTTTGGCGCTGCGCCCGCAAAATGACCAGTTGGCTTTTATAGCGCGAGGCTTCCAGCCGCCGGAACACCACGCGGCCAAACGGCAAGGTGGCAAACGATGCCGGCACAATCGCCACGCCCAGGCCGCAGGCCACGAGCGCCATGACATTCACAAACTGGCCCGCTTCATGGCGGATGTCGGGCGTGAACCCGGCCTCCAGGCACAGGGCGGCGGTGCGGTCAAAGTAGTCGGCCTCCTGGTAGCGCGAAAAACTCACGAAGTGTTCATGCGCGGCCAGCTTCAGCGCCAGCGGTCCGCGGCTTGCGGCCAGCGGGTTGCCTTCGGGCACGACCAGGCAGTACGGGTCATCGATGGCGGCCACCGTTTCAGCCGGCGTGCTGCCTTCACCGGGGCGGGCAAAGCCGAGGTCGATCTCGTCATTGCGCAGGGCCAGCAGTTGCCGCGAAGTGATCATCTCGCGCGCCTCGATGTTCGCGGCCAAGCCCGATTCGCGCACCCGCTGCAGCAGGCCCGGCAGCACGGAATGCGTGGTGGAAGGCACCAGCCCCAAACGCAAGGTCGCCCGCAGACCCGACTGCCGCTCGCGCGCCCGGACCGTGGCCTGCTGGGCGCGCGCCAGGATCGCCTTCGCATCGGCAAGAAAGGACTCGCCTGCCTGCGTAAGCTTCACACCACGGGGCAGGCGTACAAGCAGGGTGACGCCCAGCTCTTCTTCCAGCTGCCGGATCTGGGCCGACAGCGCAGGCTGCGCGATGAACAGTTTTTCAGCGGCGCGGCTGATGCTGCCCAGCTCGGCCACGCCGACGAAATAACGCAAATGCCGCAGTTCCATGTAGTAGCCTCCTTCACCCGATTGCCATAACTTTTAAGTATGCTTCAAATACAAACTCGGTCTTTGACGTATGCATCAAGGACATCGACACTCGGTCATCTTCCCCACTGGTCCGAACCCACCATGCAATCCCTGCGCAAACTTCAACCCGGCCGCGGCCTGCAGCTCCAGGATGTCGCGCCCCCGCCGCCACCCGGCCCGGGCGAGGTGCTGCTGCGGGTCCGGTCCGCGGGCGTCTGCGGCACCGACCTCCACATTGATGAGTGGACCCAGAGCTATCACTTTGTGACGGCCGCGCTGCCGGTCACCGTGGGCCACGAGTTCAGCGGCGAGGTTGCTACCCTGGGCGAAGGGGTTGATGGCCTGGCGCTGCAGCAACTGGTGGCGGTGCGGCCCTCGGTGGTCTGTGGCCGCTGCGAAGCCTGCCTGGCCGGCCAGCCCGACGCCTGCGTCACACGGCGCGGTATCGGCGTCACGCGCGATGGCGGCTTTGCCTCCTGGGTGAACGTGCCGGCGCGCAATTGCGTGCCCATTCCCGCAGGCGTTGACGCCGAAGTGGCCGCCCTCACCGAGCCGCTGACCGTGAGCCATGAAGCAGTGCGAACCGGCAATGTGCAGACGGGAGACCGCGTGCTGGTGCTGGGCCCCGGCAACATCGGCCAGGGCATCGCCCTCTTCGCACACGCCGCCGGTGCGCGCCAGGTGGTGGTGGCCGGCCATGGCGATGCCAAGCGCCTGGCAGTGCTGAAAAAAATGGGCTTCACCGATCTTCTGGATTTTGCGGAGCTGGGCATGGAGCGCGGCCTGGCGCCCTACCTCGATGAAGGCAAATTCGATGTGGTGATCGAGGCCACCGGCGCGGCCGCCGTGATCGGGCCGGCACTGCGCGCGCTTAAAACACACGGCATTCTGGTCATCACCGGCATCCACGCAGCACCGGTGCCGATTGACCTGACGGCCCTGGTCCGCCAGCACCAGCAGATTCGCGGCTCCTACCGCGCGCCTGAGCGCGCCTGGCCCGAGGTGGTGGAGTTCATGCGCGACCACCAGGAAACCTTGCGCCACATGATCACGCATCGCCTGCCGCTGGCGCAGGCTTACGAAGGTTTTGCGCTGGCACGCAGCAAGGTTGCCACCAAGGTCATGGTGCAGCCCGGGCCTGAAGGCGCTGCATGACACACCCGCGCGCGCAGGCCTTTCTGGCCCTGTGGAACAGCATCAGCAGCGCGCAGCTGCAGCCGGAGTATGACGCCTGGCACACGATGGAGCACGTGCCCGAGCGAGTAGGCCTGCCGGGCTTCATCGAAGCGCAGCGTTACCGCTCGCATGACGATGAAGGGCCGTCGGCGCAAGCGCCCCGCTACTTCACCTGCTACTGGCTGGCGTCCATTGAAGCCCTGGCCACCGCGCAGTACCGCGAGGTGTTCACCCACCCCACGCCCTGGTCGGCCCGCATGCGCACCGAGCTGCGCGACTTTGTTCGGCTGCCTTGCACGCTCTCTGGCAGCTACGGCCAGTCCACCGCAAGCCAGCTGGCCACCGTGCACCTGCGCGGCGACCCCGCGCGCTTTTCCACGCTGGCAGCTTCTGCGCTGGAAGGTCTGCTGGACCGGGGCCAGATCGTCTGTGCCCACTGGGGAACCGTCGAGGCTTCGGAAGGCTTCCCGATCACCAACCGTGCAGATGCCGGCGAGGCCCCCGGCCCGGGCACAGACTTTGTCGTGATGCTGCAGGGCCTGGAACGCAGCGCGCTGCACGCTCGCGTGCACGAGCTGCTGCAAACACTCGCCCCCATCGCCGTACCGGTATCGGCACCCGTATTTTTCGAGCTGCAAAGCCAGGTCCGCCAGGACGACCTGACCAGCCCCTTGAGCGCACGCCAACCGGCGCGCCCGCACCTGTTTCAATCATTCAAAACACCAGGAGACAAATCATGACCCACGCCAAACCGTCTTTTCTTCGCACCGGGCTGACCTTGATGGCCCTGGCGTTGCCGCTGACCGCCCCAGCACAGGCACCAGCCGCCTGGCCCAGTAAGGCGGTGCGCATCGTCGTGGGCTACCCGGCAGGTTCGTCACCTGATGTGCAGGCGCGCCTGCTGGCCGAGCCGCTGTCCAAAGCCCTGGGCCAGTCCGTCATTGTGGAGAACAAGCCCGGTGCGGGCGGCAACATCGGCGCCGACCTCACGGCCAAGGCCGACGATGGGCACACCATCGGCGTCATCGGCAACGGCCCGCTGACCAGCGCCAAATTCCTTTACGCCAAGCTGCCTTATGACCCGCTGAAAGACCTGGCGCCTGTCGCCCTCATCGGCGCTGCGCCGCTGGTCTGGGTGGCACCCAGGGCGATGGTCACGGGTTCGGCTGCGGACTTCGTCAAGCAGGCCCGCGCCAGCGGCGACAAGCTTGCTTACGGCTCCATCGGCGCCGGCTCGGGCGGCCACCTGGCGATGGAGCTGGTCAAGGAGGAACTGGGTCTCAACCCGCTGCATGTGCCCTTCAACGGTGGCCCGCCCATCCTCAACGCCATGATGGGCGGACAGGTCCACATGACTCTGCTGCCGGCGTCCACCGTCATGCCGCTGGTGCAAGCGGGCAAGCTCGCAGCCGTGGCGGTGACCTCGGCCAGGCGCAGCCCGCTGGCGCCGGACCTGCCCTCGATGCAGGAGATTGGCGCCAAAACCACCAACATCGAAGTCTGGAACGCTGTCATGGCACCTGCAGGCATGCCGGCCGCGCACCGGGCACGCCTGAGCACCGAACTCGGCAAGATTCTCGGCTCGCGCGAGATGCGGCAAAAGCTGTTTCTGTTGGGCTGGAAAGCGGAAGACAACTCACCCGCTGCGCTGGCGCAGCGCATCAAAAGCGACACGGCCATCTATGGCGAGCTGATTGCGAAGAAGGGCATCAAGCTCGATTGAGGCTTGCCTCCGAACACCAGACGCTATCAATTCAGTAGCTATTAATGCCCACCGCATAAGGGCCGGCGACATAAAACACCCTGCAATATCGGCAGATCAATGCGCAGCGGCATCCAGGCCACGCTGCACACGCCAGGCGACAAAGGCGCAAGCCGTCGCGACCGCACTGGCCACGGTGCAGGCCAAGTACACGCTGACCAGCCCGAAAGCCGAGCTCAGCAACCCGCCGGCCAGGCCGCCCAGCACACCCGGCACGCCGTAAGCCACCACCACATAAAGCGCCTGCCCGCGGCCACGCAGCCGGCCCGGAAAATGGTGCGACAGCAGCGCGGTGCACACCGTATGGTGGGTGGCAAAGGTCAGAGCATGCAAGGCCTGCGCAAACAGCATCAGCAGCAGCACACCGGGTGCGGTGGCGGTGATGCCCATGCGCAGCACCATGGCGGCCGAACACACCATCAGCCAGGCGGTCAGGCTCAGCCGCGGCAGCCAGCGGCCCTGGGTGTAGAACCAGCCGATCTCCACGATGACCGAGAAGGCCCACAACACACCGATCATGGTCTTGCTGTAGCCCATCGCGTCGAGGTACAGCGAGAAGAAGACATAAACACCGATGTGCGCCAGCACGTGGAAAAAAGCCGAAGCAAAAAACCACAGCACTGCGCGCTGGCGGAGAACCGGCAGCACCGGGAGCTTCAGCGCATGCGCGCCGGCCGCCTCTTTCAAATCAGGCAGCAGCCAGACGCTGACCGTCACCGCCAGCAGCGAGAGGAAAGTCCAGGCCGGGAAATGGCTCATGCCGAAAAACTCGAACCAGTTGCCGGCAGCAAACACCGTGACCAGAAAACCGAGCGAGCCCCAGAGCCGCACCCGGCCGTAACGCCGCGCATCGAAAGCACCGCCCTGGCTGATCAGGTGCGCCATGGCGGCTTCGCTCACGGACATCATGGGGCTGGTGTGGGAAAACATCACCACCAGTACGGCGGCCAGCCACCAGATGCCATAGCTAGATCCAAAGTCCAGCCACAAGCCGAGCGAGGAAATCAGCGCCACCGTGGCACCGTAACGCAACAGCTTGACGCGTTCACCGGTATGGTCGCTGATCGCACCCCAGCCGTAAGGTGCAAACAGCCGGGTGGCGGCCTGCACCGAAGTCAGCAGGCTGATCGCCAGGAGGCTGAAGCCCAGCTCCTTGAGCCATAGCGGTAGATAAGGGTTGAAAAAGCCGATGTGCGCAAAGTAGCTGGCCGACAGCGCCGCAAACGGCACCAGCTGGCGGCGCCTGGCCGCCGGAGTACCTTCAGGCATCGCTCAGCGTTTGCTCACACTGAGCCCTTGATGGCCTGCATCGGTGACACCACGTCGCCGCATTGCGCGCGGTGCCGCAAGGCATGCTCCATCACCACCAGCGCCAGCATGGCCTCGGCAATCGGCGTGGCGCGTATGCCCACACACGGGTCGTGCCGTCCCTTGGTCACCACGGAAGTCGGCTTGCCCGCCATGTCAATCGATTCGCGAGGCGTGATGATGGAACTCGTCGGCTTGATGGCAATCGACACTTCCAGGTCCTGCCCGGTGCTGATGCCGCCCAGCACGCCGCCGGCGTTGTTCGACTTGAAGCCCGCGGGCGAGAGCGAATCACCGTGCGTGGTACCGCGCTGCGTGACGCTGGCAAACCCGGCGCCGATTTCCACGCCCTTGACCGCGTTGATGCCCATCATGGCAAAGGCAATGTCCGCATCCAGCTTGTCGAACAGCGGCTCGCCCAGTCCCACCGGCATGCCGCTGGCCGTGACGCGGATACGCGCGCCGCAGGAGTCACCGGCTTTGCGCAGCTCGTCCATGTAGGCTTCCAGCTTGGCCACGTCAGCCACCGGTGCAAAAAACGGGTTGTTCGGCACATGCTCCCAGGCTTCGAAAGGAATCGAGATGTCGCCGATCTGCGCCATGCAGCCGCGGAAAGTGGTTCCATATTTCTGGAGCAGCCACTTTTTGGCCACCGCACCCGCCGCCACCATGGGCGCGGTCAGCCGGGCCGACGCCCTGCCGCCGCCGCGCGGGTCGCGGATGCCGTATTTCTGCAAATAACTGTAGTCCGCATGGCCGGGGCGGAAGGTGTCCAGGATGTTGCCGTAGTCCTTGCTGCGCTGGTCGGTGTTCTTGATCAGCAGGCAAATCGGCGTGCCGGTGGTTTTGCCCTCGTACACGCCGGAAAGAATCTCCACCGCGTCCGGCTCGTTGCGCTGCGTCACATGCCGGCTGGTGCCGGGCCGGCGCCGGTCCAGGTCGCCCTGGATGTCCGCCTCGCTCAATTCCATGCCCGGCGGACAGCCGTCAATCACACAGCCAATGGCCGGGCCGTGGGATTCACCGAAGTTGGTGACTGCGAATAGGGTGCCGAAGGTGTTGCCGCTCATGGGGGGATTATCCCAGATGGGATTTGGGGCGGCGACAGCGCCCCTGGCGGCTTGCTGGCGTCAGCGACCGAACAGGCCGCGCAGTTTATTGACCGTATCCACCGCATCCTTGATCGGCTCCGGGGCGGCCCCTGGTGCGGCCGGAGGAGCAGCCACAGGCTGGGGCGCAGTTTGCGCGGTGGACACATTAGAGGCTGACGCACCCACTGCCGGCCCCGCTACAGCGGCGGGCACGGCCTGGGACGCCAGAGCCTGGGATTCCGCGACAGAGGGCAATGGCTTGCCCACCCATGCCTGCAAGCGCGTGCGATCCATCGCATCGACCAAGACCTGGCGCAGCGGAGAGTCGGAGCCGCTTACTGTCCAGACAACGTTGTTCACCTTAAGCGCCGAACTGCGGCTGGGGCTTGCCGGGCCGTAAGCTGCGGAGAGTCCGGTGGCATCAGCGGGAAGTTGCCTTGCATTGATCGCCACGGACACAATCGACTTTCGATAGTTCAACTCATAGAACCGCGTGGCTTCCAGGTTGAAGTCCCCGGTTGTTCCCTTGCACTGCGCGCCGAGGGTGGTCACACTGTCCTTGTTTTGCAACTTGCCGCCCACGGGCACCGGTGGAAGCGCCGACACCAGCGCGGCCATGGCACGGCTATGAAATTCCACCTCGGCTGCCGTCGCCTTGCGCGTGTCCACACAGTCAGCCAAAGCCAGCAGAGGCCAACCCAGGCCCAGCGCTGCGATGGCGGCAAGCCATCGGTAGGGCACGGTATGAAGCGGCGTGGCAGGGTTCAGGCTCATGGTGAGTTCAGCAGAAGTTTTCATTTGCGTCCCTTTGATGGTGTTGGCTGTAAGGCTACATCTTTCTTCGTCAAAAATGGATGCTGGGCGCGTCGCCCGCCACCCAAAAATCCCCTTCACCTTCAGTATGAAGCCCATAGAGCTCATCAAGACAGCCCACATCCAGCAAAAACTCGAGCCTGGCTTTCCAAACTGCAGATGGTCGTCCAGGGCAAGCGGCCAACCACGGATTTTTAACAGACTCGATGGGTGATCCATCGCAGCGGCTGCCACTTTGATAGCGAATGTGGGGCTCAACGTAGCACTCACCGGCGGGCCATAGGCACTCGACAGCGTGCCGCGAGGACGTCCGTGCGACTGCCATGTTAGCCATCAGCTTCATCGGCTGGAGCGTCGCCTCGCTCCGGGTGAGCAGTAGGATAACCGTCCGGGTCGACCGGAGCTCCGCTAAACATTGCCACCGCCCTCCGACTCATATATCCCCCATCTTCCATTCGCTGCTTCGCGAGGTCGACCAGACCGCCCGGGAAGCGGATCTTGAAGTTGATTTCTCCAACTCTGCTGGCCACATCGCCCAGGAAATCTGCGGAGAAGTGAGATGTTATTACCTCGCGCTTTCTCACCCGCACAGTCCTGATTTCACCAAGATCTTCAGGGGTCCAATGCCACATCCCATGCGTTAGGGCGTCTCGCACCTCTTTGAGTTTTTTGATTTCGTCGTACTGTTGCAGGAATACCTTCCCGCGCTTTCCCCGGCGCGTCCTTGCCACTCTCTCGTTCCACAGCTCCAATACGCCCGAAAACTGAAGGTTGTTCATCTCCTTGGGAAGGACGGGAATGTCCGTTTCGTCCTCCGCCGGCTCGAAAGTCTTTAACGTCTGCATGAAGATTTCATGCTCGAGTGCGCCCCATTGGACGAAGATCGTTCCGATGAAGTGGACTTCACGATCGGAGAGCTGCGGGTCCCATAGGTGCTTCACGGTATCTCCAGTGTCTGTCGCGAGCAGCGCGGCAGAGGGCTAACGCAATGTAGACCGCAAAACCAGCGATATGACTTGACGGCTTCGGCTTAACTTGGGCATGCAATCCTTTTGAAAGGGGCGTCTTTATTGGCTTTGCGGCATTCCGGCGGAAATTTATATGGGTATAAAGCAAACGGCCAAACCCCGCGCAGGCTGGCGCGATTCTAGGCGGCAACGCGGCTGGAAACATCCTCAGAATGCATGAGGCGGTGGCGAATGCAAGCGCCATGGCCCCAGATAGGCCTGTACTGGCTCCAAGCGACGAGCCCTTGGAACACTTCCTGCTTGCTGCAGCGCACCATCCTCCATTGATGCACTGACCACGAGGAGCACCCCATGCTGGACCGCACCACCCAGTTCTCGCACGTCAAGCCCGGCGACACCGAATTTGTTTCGGGCGGTTTGCGCGATTTTTTCCTTTACCGTGACCTGGGCATTACCGAGGCTACGCACGGAAAAGTGATTGCGCACCTGGTCAAAGCAAACATGGCACCAGAAACAGGCACGGGCTGGCACCGCCATGAGGCAGATTTCCAGATTGTCATCATGGTCAAGGGCTGGGCCCGTTTCATGTACGAAGACAAGGAAACCCTGGTCGCGGCCGGCGACGTGGTGCACCAGCGCCCAGGCATACGCCACTTCCTGTTCGACTACTCACCTGACATGGAATACCTGGAGATTGTTTCGCCCGCCGACTTCAAGTCCATTGATGTCGAACCCGTTTGCGACATACCGCCGCCAACCCCCTGGAAATAGATTAAGCCCCCATGGTCGCTCACTGCGTGTAACTCCCGAGGCCTTGCAGGCCGCGGCTCGCTAGAAGCTTCGCCTCTGTCGCCTGTCCAAAGCTGCTCAAGCAGCTCTGGAGCCGCAGGCTCCAGCCCCTCGGGGGCCGCTGCGCCTGCGGACTGGCGAAGCCAGATCCGCGGCCCCGGCTTGATTTGGGATTCCCTCAAGCGTTTCCCTAGCGGTCCCGTGAAGCGTGAGGCCCCTTCCAGCAGGGGCCGCGGAACCGGCTTAGCCAGGCCGCAGGCGCCGCCCCCTGCAAGGGGGAACAGGCTACACGCAGTGAGCCTGGACGGGGGTGTTCAAAACTCCGCTTCGAGCTCGTCAATGTCGTCGGGCTCCTTCTTCGCCGCGGCCACCCACTCTTTCATGGCGGGCAGTTCCATGATGCGTTTGCAGTAGGCGCTGCACCCCTTGTCCAGGGCCACGTCGTAGGTCAGAAAGCGCGTGACGACGGGGGCGTACATCGCGTCGGCCACGCAGGGCTGCTTGCCGAACAGGTAGGGCCCGCCGTAGGTGGCCAGGCACTCCCTCCAGATGTCCACCACCCGGTTGATGTCGGCCTGCGCGCGCGACCAGACCTTGAAGTTGGGGAAATGCGCCTTGAGGTTCATCGGCAGCGCGGAACGCATCGACGAAAAACCTGAATGCATCTCGCCGCAGATGGCGCGGCAATGCGCGCGGGCTTTCACGTCAGTCGGCAGCAGGCCTGCTTTGGGCTTGGTTTCGTTGAGGTATTCGGCAATCGCCAGCGTGTCCCAGACCTTCACGCCGTTGTGCTGCAGCGAAGGCACCAGCATGGAGGGCGCGAGCAGCAGCATTTCAGCCTTCATGGCCGGGTCGTCAGGGGAAATCACTTTTTCCGTGAACTCCAGGCCCGCGAGCTTGGACATCAGCCAGCCGCGCAGCGCCCAGGCACCGTAGTTCTTGCTGCTGATCGTCAAAACGGCTTTGGCCATGGCTTTACTCCTTCTACTCTTCGCTGCAGAAAAGGCACCCCGCTGCCGCGGGAACATGCCGCCTTCCCGCAAGGCCTGTGCCAGCCGGCCGCTCTGGCCCGTAACTTGCCTGCATCCCGCCCACCGGGCCACAAGCCCCGCTTCAAGCCAGGACACCCATGCTTTACCAGGCCTACCAAACCCAGTCCGACCTGATGTCGCCCCTGCGCCTGCTGGCCCAGGGCAGCAGCACCGCCCTCTGGCTGGGCAAAACCGAAGGCACCTGGCTGCGCAAGATTTCCGCCTCGATGGAGGTGTTTTCACGCCTGCGGGTCACCCATTCGCGTCCGGCTTACGGCATCAGCACGGTCAGGGTCGGCGAACGCGAGCTGGCCGTCACGGAAGAAACCGTGCTGTCCCTGCCTTTTGGCACCCTGCTGCGCTTCAAAAAAGAGGAAGCCCCCGACCGGCCGCACCAGCCGGCGGTGCTGCTGGTGGCGCCGCTGTCGGGCCACTTTGCGACCCTGCTGCGCGAAACCGTGCGCACCCTGCTGCAGGACCACGACGTCTACATCACCGACTGGCACAACGCGCGCGATGTGGCGCTGCGCCACGGCGCTTTCGGGCTGGACGACTACATCGCCCACATGATCCACTTCACCCAGGCCATCGGCCCGGGCACCCATGTCGTGGCGGTGTGCCAGCCCTGTGTGGCCGCGCTGGCCGCCGCGGCCATCATGGCGGAAGACGATGACCCGGCCCAGCCGCGCAGCCTGACGCTGATGGCTGGCCCGGTCGATTGCCGCGTCAACCCCACGGCTGTCAACACGCTGGCCACCAGCAAGCCCATCGAGTGGTTCGAGAAAAACCTGATCAGCCACGTGCCGCTGCCGCACGCCGGCTACATGCGCCGCGTCTACCCCGGCTTCGTACAGCTCAGCGCCTTCCTGAGCATGAACCTGGACCGCCACAAGAAGTCGTTCAGGGACATGTACCAGCACCTGGTGGACGGCGACGTCGACAAGGCCAACGTGATCCGCGTGTTTTATGACGAATACCTGGCCGTCAACGACCTGCCGGCCGAGTTCTACCTGGAAACGGTCGAAAAAGTGTTCCAGACCTACGATTTGGCACTGGGCAAGCTGAGCTACCGCGGCCGCATCGTCAACCCCGCGGCCATCCGGCGCACAGCGCTGATGACAGTCGAGGGCGAACGCGACGACATCTGCTCTGTCGGCCAGACGGTCGCGGCGCAGGACCTGTGCAGCAGCATCCGCCCCTTCATGAAAACCCACCATGTGCAGACGGGTGTGGGGCACTATGGCGTGTTCAGCGGCCGCAAGTGGAACCAGCAGATTTACCCACGCGTGCGAGAGATGATTCACGCCAGTATGGGGTGAGTCTTTAAGGAAAATCGGCCTCTGGCCCTTTGGATACGGGCGCAAACAGCTATTGAATTTATAGCAAAAATTTTCGCAACCCTGTCATCCCGGACTTGATCCGGGATCCATGTTTGGGTGCTACTTAGCCGTTGGGGCTGCGCTTGTCGAAGCCTGTGCGAGCTTGTGCGTTCTAGGTCTTCCAGCAAGCCGGGACTCGCCCCGGCAGGCGACTTACTTTTCTTTGCTTCGCCAAAGAAACCTAAGGAAAAGAAAGGCGACCCGATGGTCTGGGTCCTTGCGCTTCGCTCCAGGCAGCCTGCGGTGCTCGCCGAAAGTGGGGTCGAGCTCGAACTCGCCTTCGGCTCAAACAATCGCTCGCCCTGATCCGCTTTCGGCTGCGCTCCTCGGCCCAGCCCGACGGGTTGGGGGAAAGACAAATTCGGGGAGGCGAGGATGCGCAAAGCGCGTCCTCGCCGGAGTCCGATTGCGCTTCCGCTCCCGATTTCATCTCCACCCCTTCTGACTGCGCCGAGGAGCGGAGGTCCAGACGGATCAGGGCGAGCGATTGTTTGAGCGTAGCGAGTTCGAGCTCGACCCCGGCTGAACCGAGCACCGCAGGCTGCCCGGAGCGAAGCGCAGGGGACGCAGGCAGCGGGGTCGCCTTTTCTTTGGTGACTTTCTTTTGGCGACGTGTATAGACCGGACACATAGTGGACAGGTGTGCGGGGACATGGTTGACGGTTTTCATTAGAAGTTATCCGGCTGCCTGAGGTCAATGGTCAAGCAGCGGTGATGCGCAAAGAACACGTCGAACAGAC